>ERZ894244.1-NODE-1-length-511752-cov-28.840245_pt1:5000-511752 | contig 511752 bp, 391 predicted proteins | sample MGYA00380299_ERZ894244 | MGnify/ENA primary metagenome ERZ894244 (study PRJEB32331, sample SAMN06328444) | human gut metagenome | biome: human gut microbiome; feature: stool | host: Homo sapiens | collected 2014-06-26 ... | reverse complement strand
AAAAAAGAAGAAGCGTTATGCTTATCTTGTACTTGAAAACGTAGGAAATTTTCAAATTGGATACAAGGATAGCATAGTGGTTCTCACGCTATAGCGTGGGCTGCTATTGTTACATCCGTATCCAAGGTTTCCTACGACCTTCAAGTAAGAGTGTGGCATACAGTTCCACGCTTCGTGATTTAACCCATCCTTTGTGGAAGCTGGAGGATAAATGTGTAGTGTATGAACGCAATTAAAAATTGGCTATTAGTTATTTGCACCATTCTATTAGCAAATGGGTGTGCACCACTTCGAACACCTGTAATAGTAAGGAATGCTCCTATTGAAATGTATAAATACGCATACATTTCTCCGACAAAGGAATTGACATCAAGCACAGGAGGTACATATGGAGGTCAATATGGTATCTATGGCTCTTCGACAACCAAAAGTGTTAATCCGAGTGATGTGATAGCAGGAATATTGATAAAACAGGGGTATATTATATTGCCTGAACTCAAATCCGAATTAGCGAATGAAACCTTAATCGTCAATTATGGCGAGAGTGGTAGGCGTAACAGAGGTTTAGGCTATACAATAGAAGTAACCATACAATTTAGTTCTGCAAAAACCAATGAAATGATATGTTCTTGCACAGCAGAGGGACAAGGAGAAACAGAAGCTGATGATATTCGCCAAGCTATCAGACGAGCATTGTCAAGTTTATTCCCTGAAAAATAAAATCAATTAATAACCAATAATACAATAGATTATGAAGAAGTTTATAGCATTGTTTGCATTGATGGTTATTACGTTGGCATCATATGCTCAAGTTTATAAAATGTATAATACGCGAAACTATCATAACCAGCTTCGTTTAAATACGATGACAGGTGAAGTACAGCAAATTCAGGATGATGGTCAGTCTTGGATTGTTTGCAGTGCAAGAGAAATATCAGGGGATAAGGAAAGTAGGTTTCGTCTTTATGAAACACAAAATATGTGGACTTTCATAATGCTTGATACATATACAGGTAAAAATTGGCAAGTTCAATTTAGTGTAAAAGGTGAAGATTATATGTTTGCTGCCCCAATCAATATCTTCTCTCTTGCATATCCAGAAACAACTTCAAATTGGACTAATAGGTTTCAGATGTTTGCCACCCAAAACATGTGGACTTTCATACTGTTAGATTCGTATAATGGACGACTATGGCAAGTCCAATATAGTACACAAGATTTAGATAATCTATTTTGCATACCTATAAACAAGTACGAATTAGTATCTGATAACGAAAATTGTATATTCTCTATTCAACCATTGACAAGCATGTATCAATACTATCTCATAAATGATAGAACAGGTGACATATGGAAATTCCAATGGAGTACCAAGGGGGATGATTATAGGTGGATTGAAAAATTTAAATAGTTATCATCCTCTGATATGCAGTTGGTTTTACTTATAGTTGTGGTTTCTCTTGTTGCTATTTCTGTTATTGCAATAGTCACAATACGAATACGCCTAAAAAACAAGTCCAAGGAACTTTCAGAAAAGTTAAACCACATATCTTCTTATAGTAATAAATCCAATTATGAGCAAGCAAAAGAGAGATTGTCGGCATTAAATAACGAAACATTTATTGATATTCCGACCGACCTTAATAATGTTTTTTCATGTAAGATAATCTCTGCAACGCAAGAAAAGGATTTCACAAATCATTATATACCATATTTTCAAGAGGCGCATTCATTAGTCAAGAGACTTGAAGCCTTCAATATCACTCCATCTGTAGCAATCTCAAACCTAATTCGTGACTTTGGAAATATCAATAAGATTGTCGAGCAACATAATGATGCGGTTATAAATTCTTTACTTAATACACATAAAGAATTTTTCGACCATTGTTTGAAATATCCATTGGATAAGCAGCAAAGACGCTCAATCGTTTCAGAAGAAGATAATTGCTTGGTTGTTAGTAGCGCAGGTAGTGGAAAGACCTCTTCTATTGTTGGAAAAGTCAAGTATCTAACAGAAATAAAAGGCATTGTACCTCATAGAATCTTACTCATTAGTTACACGAACAAAGCAGCAGCCGAACTTACGGAAAGAATGGCTACTGATGGCTTGAAAGGTTATACATTTCACAAATTAGCCATTGATATTATCGGAAAAGCGACAGGTACAAAGCCATCTATTTGCGATAATACAGATTCTTTGTTTATAGATATTTATCACACTCTATTAGAGAATAAGGCTTTTAAGAATAGCGTAGTAGAATATTTCATTGATTACCAATCTAATGAAGCGGATTGGGAACAGCGCAAGAATGAAAGGCGAGAAAAGTTGTCGGAACAAAAAAACGTGCAGCTAAAAGCGATGTTTCCCGATATGGATGGTCGGGCTATATATGTGAGAAGTGAACAGGAGCAAAAGATATGCTTTGTCTTATCATCACTTGGAGTAAAATTCAGATATGAAGAGCCATACGAACATCAATTAGCAGATGAAATGCATTCTCAATATCGCCCCGATTTCTCAATATATTTTGAGCAAGCAGGAGTAATCAAACGCATCTATTTGGAACATTTTGGAGTTGATGAACATAGTCTTGTGCCCGCTTGGTTTGCAAAAGACAAAAATATAACATACGAAGAAGCCAATCAAAAATATAATGATGGTATAACTTGGAAGAAAGCAGCTCATGAGAAATTTGGCACTCAACTTTTAGTAACATCAAGTGCAGATTTCCATTACTCTGATATAAGGGGGAAACTCCGAAAATTATTAGATGACGCAGGTGTACCAATTCAAGAGAAAACAGATGAAGAATTATATGATTTGGTTTTACCAAAAGGTAGTAAGCAAGAAAAGGCATTTATACGACTTGCTGTTACTTTCGTGACATTAGTAAAATCAAGTTGTAAATCAGTTAAAGAAGTTCTGAAACAAGCAAAGAATGCAGATGATGAGCGAAGTGTTTTTATTATCAAGAATATATTTCAACCTGTATATGAGCGCTATATAAGTGCATTAAGCGATAGTAATCAAATTGATTTTACCGATGCGATTCTTCAAGCCACGGAAATATGTCGTACTTCGCACCTTGTCGAGTATGACTATATCATTGTGGACGAGTTTCAAGATATATCAGTTGACCGCTACAATTTCTTGAAAGTATTACGAGACGGAAATCCACCTGCAAAGTTGTATTGCGTGGGTGATGATTGGCAATCCATATATCGTTTTTCGGGAAGTGATATGGCTCTTTTTAATCAATTCCCCGAATACTTTGGAGCAACGGAGATAAACAAAATTGAAACTACGTACAGATTTGGAGAACCTTTGGTTTCGTTGTCCTCTCACTTCATACAGCGCAATAAAGCCCAAATACAAAAAGATATACACTCGTTCAGTTCTGAAATGAAAACAGAGTTGGAGTTCTATTCTTACGATAGGCGAGATTATTGCAATACGATAGGACAACTTGTGGCATCTATTCCATCAGATAAATCTATATTTTTGTTGGGGCGTTATTCATTTGATGATTATTACCTTTCTTTTATGTATCAATCCATTAAAGAGGGTAATAGGTTCTTTTACGTAATAGGAGAACGAAAAATCGAGTTTTTGACCGTACATAAATCAAAAGGTCTTGAAGCCGATTATGTAATACTTTTGCAATGTAATAAAGATACGTATGGCTTCCCTTCTCTTGTGAGTGATGACCCTGTGCTTAAATATGTACTCACTAAAAGCGACCAATTTCCATATGGAGAAGAGCGTAGATTGTTTTATGTGGCAATAACAAGGGCAAAGATGAAAACCCTTGTGCTATATGACAAGCGTTTCCCTTCTGTATTTGTAGATGAGTTCTTACATCCCGAAAGGGTTTCAGAAGAAAACTACGTAAAGCACCCTAATGCCAATAAAAGATGGACAAGAGGAGCAGACCAATTTTTATTGAAATTGCATGATGAGGGTAAAAGTGTGAAATATATAGCAGCCAAAATGGGCAGAAGCCAAACTTCAATCGTAATGAGATTAAACAAACTTACCCAATAGTCGGTATTTTATTTATTCTTCAATATTGCATGTATTGGATATTTCCTTACCTTTGCATCAGAAACGAGTTATTTGACAGCATAGCACCGCAAAACGCTGAAAATCGCACGGTTGCCAATTCGTTACTATTATTTCTCAAATGTTCCGTTAAATGTTTATTTCTCAAATGGTTGTGCCAAACCGTTGAAAATCTAAAATATAATTACTCCGCCGGCTTAACATTCCATACGAACAAAGCTAAAACGAATGATAAAATCGAAGCCCCTATCCAGAAAATAGAAACCGGTAAAAAATCATACGTCACAACACCATCGGATACAACCTTAAAATTCTCTATTAGTGTACCCGATATCACATCTTGTAAACCGGCTGCAATATAACTCGCCATACCAACGACACCCAATGCCGCACCGGTCGCATTACGAGGAACAATATCGACAGCCATCAACCCTCCCAAGAAACAAATCAGTACCCCGATAGCGATACCGAAAAGAATCATACTTATCACATTGAGTACAAGGCTATCTCCTCCCAACAGGAATAAGGTCAATGCAATCGTATTGAGCACACCGAAAATAAAGGCTGGCATATTTCTTTTCCCTTTAAAAAATTTATCGGAAAACCAGCCAGAAAGCACAGTTCCGAATATTCCTAACAGAGCATTTATGCCAATCACCGTAGTTGCCAACTCCAACGAATACCCTTTTTCCATCTCCAAGAAACGTACTCCCCAACTGTTCACCGCATATCGGCTAACATACATAAACGCACTAGCCAATGCCAAAATCCAAACGTACGGATTCTTCAATACTCCTTTCTGAGCCTTATTGGTCGATTCTTTCGGCGGATTTCCTACATGAGGAAGCCCCCTACTTTCCGGACTATCATGTAAAAAGAAAATAATAATAACGACTCCTATTGCACCTGCTATAAAAGAACCGACAAAACCGGCTTGCCACCCGAGCCAACCTACGACAGACCCAACGAATATAAAAGATAAAAACTCTCCTAAATTATGACTGGCACTGAAAAATCCATAATAAGTTCCTCGCTCTTTCGGCGGAAACCAGCGAGATAATGCAATAATGGCAGGACCAGCCCCCATCGATTGAGACCAACCGTTTATCGCCCACATAATAAAAAAGCAGACAAAAAACGCCATAGACGATAGCCCGGCTAACCCACTCGTCATACCCAATAATCCCACAATAAGGTTAGCGACCGAAGAGACAATTAGTCCGGTTGCCATAAATCGCTTAATATTAGAGTGGTCGGCCATAAAACTATTGACAAATTTTCCAATAGCATACGCAAAAAGGAGAGCCGAACCGACAATACCCAATTGTTGATCATTCAACATTCCACTTTCGACGATAGGTGTCTTTACCACGTTTAATCCCGTACGGCAAACATAATAAAGACTATACCCCAATGTCCCGGCAAAAAAACTTTGTAGTCTCAATTTCTTTGTCAGCTTCACAGCCTCTTCATCAGTTAATGACACGGGCCTTTCTGCCGGAGGTAAAGCCCGATAAAAGCCAATAATTTTTTTTAGCATCTTTCTTTATTTTTGAATTAGATTTAATCGCGTATTTCGTTCTATATTGTTTTTATTTCGTTTCGTATGCAAATGTAATGAAAAAATGAACTATAAAAATATTTTTTACCTATTAATGCGAGCCAGTAGTTGAAAATCAACTTCGATTCACCATTTAAAAAGTGATAACGAACTATTGCCATAAAGACACACGACAAAATTCTTTCATCTCTTTTTCCCATAATCAGTCATCGCATTAATGAGAATAACACTTGTACATATAATACTGATATATAAAGTACTTCATTATACGACTTATGTTTTTTAACATATATAATTTTTTGCTCTGATAAATATTTTTTCATTCCTTTGCCTCAGAACAGTTCAGCACAGTTGAAAGAACATGAGTGAAAAGGCAAACTTCGGTCATCATTCCACTAAGGTAAAGCAGTTGTCGGACATGATATCACAGGATATCGCGTTGGGTAAATACAAGACAGACACGGGTCTGCCTTCGATAAACTACCTCAGCAAGACCTATAATGTTTCTAGGGATACCGTTTTCAAGGCCTTTCTAGATCTACGCGAAAAGAGGCTGATAGATTCCACTCCGGGCAAGGGCTATTATGTCATCAACAGACAGAAGAACATCTTGCTGCTGCTGGACGAATATTCCGCTTTCAAGAACACATTATACAATAGCTTTATCAAGAAACTCTCGCAGTCTTATAAAGTAGACCTTTGGTTTCATCAGTATAACGAACGCATATTCAATATCATCATGCATGATGCCATAGGAAGATATAACTATTATGTCGTCATGAACTTCGATAACGAGAAGTTCTCTCCCCTGCTGCACAAGATCACGCCGTCTAAGTTGTTGCTACTGGATTTCGGGAAATTCGACAAGAAAAACTATTCATATATTTGCCAGAATTTCGACACGGCGTTTTATAACGCATTGTCACAATTGCTGGACAGGTTGAAAAAATATAGAAAAATCGTTTTCCAATTTCCCGAAAGCTCAAAACATCCTAAGGCCTCGATTGAGAGTTTCAAAAGTTTCTGTTATGACAATGACATCGTCTCAGAAGTAATAAACGACGAGGAAATAGGAGAAATAGAAAGGAATGTGGCATACATAGTGATAAAGCAGACCGATGTGGTGGACATCATCAAACAGAGCAGAAAACAGAATATGGTATGTGGCAAAGATTTCGGAGTGATAGCTTATAACGAGACTCCGGCATACGAGGTAATAGATGTTGGCATAACCTCATTGAGTGTAGATTGGAAATCGATGGGGGCAAAGGCCGCAAAATTTATAACCGACGGGGAACCTATACAGGAGTATCTTCCAACAGATGTACACATCAGAAACTCGGTGTAGGCGGCCGATTGAATTTTTTTGTCTTAAAATCAGCACAGTTCAGCATAGATAAAGAGCTAATAATCATATTATAAAACAGAATTATATTAACTTTAAAATAAAAAAACAATGAAAAAGTATCCTAAAATCGGGATTCGTCCCGTTATCGACGGCCGTCAGGGTGGCGTTCGTGAAAGTCTTGAAGAAAAGACGATGAATCTGGCAAAAGCAGTGGCAGAACTTATTTCCTCTAATCTGAGGAATGGCGACGGAAGTCCTGTTGAATGTGTGATAGCAGATGGCACTATAGGACGTGTGGCAGAAAGTGCCACATGTGCAGAGAAATTCGAGCGCGAAGGCGTCGGCTCCACCATTACCGTCACTTCATGCTGGTGCTATGGTGCAGAGACAATGGACATGAACCCCCATTATCCGAAAGCTGTATGGGGATTCAACGGAACCGAAAGACCGGGCGCGGTATATCTTGCAGCCGTATTGGCCGGACATGCACAGAAGGGATTGCCTGCATTCGGAATATACGGACATGATGTACAGGATATCGAAGACAATACTATTCCTAAGGATGTAGCTGAAAAAATCTTGCAGTTTGCACGTGCGGCTCAGGCAGTAGCCACTATGAGAGGCAAGTCTTACTTATCAATGGGTAGTGTCTCGATGGGTATTGCAGGTTCTATAGTCAACCCCGATTTCTTTCAAGAATATTTGGGCATGAGATGCGAGTCGGTAGACCTTACTGAAATTATCCGTCGCATGGCAGAGGGTATCTATGACAAAGATGAGTTTGAAAAGGCTATGGCATGGACAGAGAAACACTGCAAGAAGAACGAAGGCCATGACTATAATATTCCTGAAAAGGTAAAGACTCGCGAACAGAAAGACAAAGACTGGGAATTCATTGTCAAGATGACTATAATCATGCGTGACCTGATGACCGGTAATCCCAAACTGAGAGAACTTGGATTCAAGGAAGAGGCCCTTGGACATAATGCGATAGCCGCCGGTTTCCAGGGACAGCGCCAGTGGACCGACTTCTATCCTAACGGAGACTTCTCGGAGGCTCTGCTCAACACTTCTTTCGACTGGAACGGTATTCGCGAGGCTTATGTAGTGGCTACTGAAAACGATGCTTGCAATGGTGTTGCAATGCTGTTCGGACACTTGCTTACAAACCGTGCTCAAATATTCTCCGATGTACGTACTTATTGGAGTCCCGAAGCCGTGAAACGTGTAACAGGAATGGAACTGACCGGTCTGGCAGAGAACGGTATTATTCACCTTATCAACTCGGGCGCCACTACTCTTGACGGTACAGGACAGCAGACAGATGTAGAAGGAAATCCTGTAATGAAACCGTCATGGGAGATTACCGATGCAGAAGTCGAAAAATGTCTCGAAGCCACTACATGGTATCCTGCCAACAGGGACTATTTCCGCGGAGGTGGTTTCTCTTCAAACTTCCTGTCAAAAGGTGGAATGCCTGTTACCATGAGCCGTCTTAACCTTGTCAAGGGACTTGGGCCTGTACTTCAAATTGCAGAAGGCTGGACAGTAGAAATAGACCCTAAAATTCACAAGGCTCTTGATGAGCGTACAGACCGTACGTGGCCTACTACATGGTTCGTTCCTCGTCTTTGCGATAAGCCGGCCTTCAAAGATGTCTATTCTGTAATGAACAACTGGGGTGCGAATCATGGTGCTATAAGCTATGGCCACATTGGACAGGACTTGATTACTTTGGCCTCTATTCTGCGTATCCCTGTATGTATGCACAATGTGGACGAAGACAAGATTTTCCGTCCTTCGGCTTGGAATGCTTTCGGTATGGACAAGGAAGGATCGGACTATCGGGCATGCCAGAACTACGGTCCTATCTATAAATAAAATATTACATGAATATATACGGGTTGTCGGGTTTTAACCGGCAACCCTAAACTTAAAAAAGAACGAACTTATGATTAACAGATTTATATTGAACGAAGTGTCATACTTCGGGCCGGGAGCCAGGGAAGTCCTTCCAAAGGAAATTGCACGGTTGGGTCTTCACAAGGCTTTTGTAGCTACTGACAAAGATCTTATCAAATTTGGTGTTGCCGAAAAAGTACTTTCCGTACTTCGTGAAGCCAGTATTCCTTATGAGGTTTTCAGCGAAATCAAGCCTAATCCTACTGTATCCAATGTAAAGGCCGGACTGCGAGCTTATGCAGCTTCGGGGGCGGATTTCATCATTGCCATCGGTGGTGGTTCTTCAATGGACACAGCCAAAGCTATAGGTATAATTACAAACAATCCGGAATTCAGTGACGTAGTTTCGCTTGAAGGTCTAGCAGATACGAAGAAGAAGTCGGTTCCTATCATAGCTCTTCCCACTACTGCCGGCACTGCAGCCGAGGTAACCATAAACTATGTAATCACCGACGAGGAGAACCACAAGAAGATGGTTTGTGTAGACCCTAACGATATTCCTGCCATCGCTATTGTTGATGCAGAACTGATGTACACCCTTCCTAAGAGCCTGACAGCTTCTACGGGTCTTGACGCTCTCACTCATGCCATAGAAGGCCTTATAACCAAGAACGCATGGGAAATGAGCGACATGTTCGAAATAAAGGCCATAGAAATGATTAACCGTTATCTGGAAACAGCCGTAAACGAGCCCAGCAATGCTGATGCACGAAACGGAATGGCTGTGGCTCAGTATATAGCGGGAATGGCATTCTCGAATGTTGGCCTCGGTGTGGTTCATGGCATGGCTCACCCTCTTGGTGCAATATTCGACATACCTCATGGCGTAGCAAATGCTCTGCTCCTTCCTACCATCATGGAGTTCAATGCTCCGGCTGCCCTTGACAAATATGTCGATATAGCAAAAGCCTTGAATGTTTATTCTGCTGGAATGAGCAAGGAAGAGGCTGCCGCTGCTGCCGTAAAAGCAGTAAAGGAACTGTCGGTAAGAGTAGGTATCCCTCAGCATTTGTCGGAACTAGGTATCAAGGAAGAAGACCTTCCGGTATTGGCAAAGGCTGCATTTGCCGATGTATGTACCCCAGGAAATCCACGAGAAGTTACAGAAGAAATTATTTTGGATTTATATAAGAAAGTTTTATGATAACCAACGAACATATAGAAAAGTTTATAGCTGAGGCTCATCGTGTGGGTGATGCCGGTCTTACAGTTTGCAGCAGCGGAAACATATCATGGAGAGTTGGTGATAAAATCCTTGTATCAGGAACCGGTTCATGGGTTCCTTCACTTCCGAAGGAAAAGGTTTCCATCTGCAATCTTGAAACAGGAGAAGTGCTGAACGGTGTAAAACCCTCAATGGAAAGTGTATTCCATATGGGAGTACTCAAAGAAAGACCAGATGTGAACGTGGTTCTTCACTTTCAGTCTCCTTATGCCACTGTTGTAGCTTGCATGAAGGAAACTCCAAAGGACTTCAATGTTACGGCCGAGGTTCCATGTCATGTAGGTGAGGAAATTCCTGTAATCCCTTACTATCGTCCGGGCTCTAAGGAACTGGCTGAGGCTGTGATTGCCGCAATGAAAGATCACAACTCCGTATTGCTGAAAAAACATGGACAGGTAGTATGCGGAAAGGATTTCGACCAAGCATTCGAAAGGGCTATGTTCTTCGAAATGGCTTGCCACATAATTATCCTTACAAAGGGTGAATACATGACTCTGTCCAAGAAGGAAATAGCTGATTTGGAAACTTACGTATTAGGAAAGAAAACAAAATGACAGATGCGTATATAGCAGTTGACTTCGGGGGAGGTAGCGGCAGAGTAATTGCCGGGTACACCTCCGAAGGTAGACTTGAACTTGATACGATTTACCGTTTCCAGAACCGCCAGGTACGTATGGGTGGACATATCTACTGGGATTTCCTTGCCTTATTCGAAGATATGAAGAAGGGACTAAGAATGGCCGTAGACAAAGGTTATCGTATATTGAGTATAGGTATAGACACTTGGGGGGTGGATTTCGGATTAATAGACAGGAACGGAAACCTTTTAGGGAACCCTGTATGTTACAGAGACCTGCGTACAGAAGGTATGCCAGAAAAAGTGTTTTCTATGATAGACAGAAAGGAGCATTATTCCGTTTCTGGAACTCAGGTAATGGATATCAATACACTTTTCCAGCTGTATGCCATGAAGATGGAAGACAGCAGTATGCTTTCTGTGGCAGATAAGCTTCTCTTCATGCCGGACCTTTTCAGCTACTACCTCACCGGAGTGGCCAACAACGAATACAGTATAGCCTCTACATCGGAGTTAATGGATATAAAGAACCGTAAGTGGAATTACAGCCTTATATGCGAACTGGGGCTTCCCAAGCATATCTTCTGTGATATAGTCATGCCCGGTGAAGACCGTGGTATGCTGAAACCGGAGATTAAAGAGGAACTTGGTATAGACTATGATGTGAAAGTGGTGGCAGTAGCGTCACACGATACGGCAAGTGCTGTGTATGCAGTACCCCAAGAAAAAGAGGACGGGGTTACTGCATTCCTTAGTTCCGGAACATGGTCTCTCTTAGGTGTTGTAACCGATAATCCGATACTTTCCGAAGAAGCGAGAGTAAACGGATTTACCAACGAAGGCGGCGTGGACGGAAAGATTTGTTTCCTGCAAAACATAACAGGTTTGTGGATTTTGCAGAAACTGATGTCGGAATGGGCTGACGAAGGTAAATGCACCCAATATGATGTGCTGATTCCTGCCGCAGAAAACACAGCGCTTTCATCAGTGATTGATGTAGATGATGCACGTTTTGTCTGTCCGGCAAACATGGCTTCTGCAATATCCGACTACTGCCGTGAAACCGGACAGCAGATTCCCGAGTCCCAAGAAGAGTTTGTAAAATGTGTTTTGATGTCTTTGGCCGAAAGATACAGAAAGGGAATAGAAAATATTAACAAACTGTTACCGTCCCCCATAAAGAAAATTCAAATTATAGGAGGAGGGTCTCAGAACAAATACCTGAACAAGCTAACGTCAATATTTACAGGACTTGAAGTGGAAGCAGGCCCAGTAGAAGCTACTGCCATAGGCAATATCAAGGTACAGATGAATACATTCAAATAAATTACTGTTTTTTATTATGAAAAATATAGGATATACCCAAAAGAAATATAGATGTGAGGTAAAGAGATATTGTCAGACTCTTGACCTAAAAGACAATCCAGAGCTGATAAGTGAATACAAGCTGAACCACAGCAGGGAAAAGATATGGCCCGAAATAATAGAGGGTATAAAAAGCGTAGGCATACTCGAAATGGAAATATATATTTGGGGGACAAGATTGTTTATGATCGTAGAAACTCCATTGAATTTTGATTGGGATTCGGCAATGGAAAAACTGTCTGCTTTACCTCGGCAGCAGGAATGGGAGGACTATATGTCAATATTCCAGAGTACACTACCCGGTTCTACTTCTTCTGACAAGTGGAAACAGATGGAAAGAATGTTTCATCTATATTAACTACTATACCTAATACAAATATTATATTAAAATCTAACTAACCATGAAACTATCTCTTATCAGTAAAGATGGGGTAAGTTATCTTTTGCCCTTTATATTGATAACTATGTGCTTTGCTCTTTGGGGATTTGCAAACGATATAACCAATCCTATGGTAAAAGCTTTCTCGAAAATATTCAGAATGAGCGTCACCGACGGTGCGTTGGTGCAGGTAGCCTTCTATGGGGGATATTTTGCGATGGCTTTTCCTGCGGCAATGTTTATAAGAAAATACAGTTATAAAGCCGGGGTACTAATGGGGCTGGGACTTTATGCCATCGGGGCACTATCCTTTTTCCCGGCAAAACTTACCGGGGACTATCATCCGTTCCTACTGGCCTATTTCATAATGACCTGCGGACTATCGTTCCTGGAAACAAGCTGTAATCCATATATTCTTTCGATGGGTACGGAAGAAACAGCTACACGCCGCCTTAACCTGGCACAGGCTTTCAATCCTATAGGCTCATTGATGGGTATGTATGTGGCGATGAACTTCATACAGAACAAGCTTAATCCGATGGATACGGCAGAAAGGGCTCAGTTGGGACAGGCTGAATTCGAGGCTATAAGAGATTCAGACTTGTCTGTACTTATAGCACCCTATCTCACCGTCGGTATTGTAATACTTATGATGTTCGTGGTGATAATGGTCGCTAGAATGCCTAAAAACGCCGACCAGTCTCATTCCATTGATTTCATTTCTACTTTGAAGCGAATATTTTCAAGAAAAAGATATAGATATGGAGTTATAGCACAGTTCTTCTATGTAGGTGCACAAATTATGTGCTGGACATTTATCATACAATACGGCACAAGATTGTTCATGGCTCAGGGAATGGAGGAGATTGATGCTGAGGTCCTTTCACAAAAATACAACATTATAGCAATGGTAATATTCTGCATAAGCCGGTTCATATGTACTTTCATTCTTAGATATTTTAATCCTGGGGCACTTCTGGCAACGCTTTCCGTAGCTGCCACAATCTTGACCACAGGCGTAATATTTATTGATGGTATATATGGCCTATATTGCCTAGTAGGAGTGTCTGCATGTATGTCACTTATGTTCCCTACTATATATGGAATTGCTCTGAAAGGAATGGGAGATGATGCAAAATTCGGGGCTGCGGGTCTTATTATGGCTATATTGGGAGGCTCGATATTACCGCCATTGCAGGCTTCCATTATTGACTGCAAGACATTGTTCGGCATGCCGGCCGTTAATGTGTCATTCCTAATACCTCTATTGTGTTTCATTGTTATCATATCTTATGGATATGCTGTAAGACACGAGAAATAATTACTATTGATATAACAATTGAAATATAATTAATATACTCACATTCCCGAAAGATAGAGAAACAGTAATGTAAACATATAATTTCCCCTTTATACTTTTCACCCACAAAGAACTTTCATCAATACATATTTGTTATTATTCAAAACAGTAATCATGAAATTAAAACGTATAGAAGCAATATTTACCCCACCGGCATCTCACATGGTCGGCGACGGATTCAAAGTCCACCAATTCATTCCTAGTGTAAAGGGGCTGGACATGAAGCGTATGGACCCATTCCTGATGCTCGACTACAATGCCAAACAGCATGTCGAAGCAAGTTCGAAACCCAAAGGTGTAGGAGTTCACCCTCATAGGGGATTCGAAACCGTAACCTTAGCCTACAAAGGCCGGATCGCCCATCACGATAGCGCCGGAAATGCAGGAGTTATCGGTGAAGGTGATGTTCAATGGATGACGGCGGCTTCGGGAGTCCTCCATAAGGAATATTACGAAGAAGAATGGGCTCGGGAAGGCGGTGATTTTCAAATGGTACAACTATGGGTAAACCTGCCACGGAAGTACAAAGAAGAGATACCTCGTTATCAAGCCTTAGCGGCCAATGATTTCGAACGAGTCTACCTATCGGGGAATAATAGCTATATAGAAATAATCGCCGGAGAATATGCTGGAAAAAAAGGAAAGGTAATGACATTCTCTCCGATTCATTTAATGAATGCCCGACTCACACAAGGTGATAAAGCCGAATTTTCCTTCCCCAAAGATTATACTACCTTTTTATTAGTCATCGAAGGGAACATCTATATAAATGAATCTGTCGATGTAAAAGCAGACCATTTATTACTATTTGCATACGAAGGAGAAACATTCTCAATCACTGCATCGAAAAATAGCGTTATATTAATAGTTTCAGGAGAGCCCTTAAAAGAATCTATCGCAGCATACGGGCCATTCGTAATGAACACACAAAAAGAATTGGTTCAAGCCTTCGAAGATTTCAACAAGGGTAAATATGGTATATTGAACGACTAAAAATATCAACTATGGCAAAAGTAAAGAAAAAGAGTACAAAGAAAAAAAACGACGAGTCGTCTATTTACTCCGGTGTAGCTATCAATATAGCCGACGATTGCAAAACGAGTAAAAAAATGGTCAAAGATTGGACTAAAATCATGAACAACAATGCCAACTCGTCTCCTTTGTACAATGATCCGCAAGAGAAAAACAAATAGAAAGATAAATTTTTCTCTTTCCCGATAATTTTACAGTTATTTTCATACCTTTGAGGAAACAGACAGATTTTATCTATAATCCTCAAATCGTATGAGTATGAATACACGTCTGCTCCTCATAACCTTTTTATGCGTATTCTCTATTGGACAATGCATTGCCCAAACATGGTACACAGGTAAAGACAACTTCCGTCAAGCGATTTTCCAAGACGGTATTCTATCCGATTACAATTATCAAGCCGAAAAAAATATCGTCAACGTAACCGAAACCGATATACACCTGGGAGAAGGGTTTCGTCCTTCTTTATCGTTGGACATTGCCAATCGAAATAATCGGGAAAACAAAAAATATCCGGTATACCGGCAAAGCCAAACAGGGACAATCACAAAAGCCGGATATGTAGAAAAAACTGTATGGGGAGTGGTATGGGGATATGGCGACTCTTCAAATTTCCACGCATTGCTTCTTCGAGCCGGCAACCCGGATCCATACGGCTACCATATTCCCGAATTACAATACAGCATCATCACTGTTGCCGAAGGGGATACAATCTTCCATGCACCGTGGAATACATTGTCTTCCCCATATATCAATCCCGAAACAGATTACAACCGCATACACGTTGTTCCCGTTAACGGAGGATACGAAATATTCATCGGAAAAGAGCGGGAATACCGCATAGGAATTTGCCACGACGACAGACTCTTTGGAAGTTCGGCAGGAGTCTATATAGGAAGCGGAGCGAAAATAAAAATGAAAAACTGGTCTCTTTCTCCGGTTGAATATATAGAGCGAAAAGTCTTTCTGACAGCCGATAAATTATATGAATATTTGAATATAAGCACAAACGAAATTGAAGGTTTTTACGAACCTCTGCAATCCGTTTCTGCCTCGGACAATATTCGATTAGGCGGGAATTATCAACTCGCTGCAATTTCTACCCAACAGCATATTCTGCTCCTTTACGTCAATGGAGCACAAAGATTCCAAGATCAATGGGAAACCGGTATGATCAAAGCAATTCTTTCCCCGTCCAGTATCGACAAGTTTTTTAACGTCACTTGGTATGATGCCGAGCATAAACCCATAAAAGATGGTGTCAAAGCTCTCCTCTTGCCCAACAAACAAATCAGCATACTTTTCACGCAGGAGGGAGTTTCATTAAAATGGATTCCTACTTTCATAAAAGACGAAAAGTCCAAATTTCTCTAACTATATAGAAATAAAAAGAAATTCAAACCAAAACGGAAATACAGCAACCGTTTCCCCAAAAAGAAGGAGGTAGCTTAAATGATTTTAAGCTACCTCCTTCTTTTTATTATCGACAAACAAGTCTTCTAATATGACCGAGCGAACAAAACCCGACGAGCCGAAGGTTTTCCGGTAACCATGCAAACACCCGGAGTCGTATCGCCATCGAACGGGATACAGCGAATCGTCGCTTTCGTCTCTTCCTTAATACGTTCCTCCGTTTCGGTGGTTCCGTCCCAGTGAGCGAGAATAAAGCCACCTTCCTCGATTTTCTCTTTAAACTCATCATAGCTGTCAACTGTAATCGTATGTTCCTGACGATATTTAAGAGCCTTTTGGAAAATATTAGCTTGTATCTCGTCGAGCAATGTTTTTACCACCTGCTCTATATTCTCGACAGACATGGTCTCCTTCTCCAACGTATCGCGGCGCATCACCTCGACAGTTCCGTTTTCGAGATCACGGCCACCCATAACCAAACGTACAGGTACTCCCTTTAACTCATAATCGGCAAACTTGAATCCCGGACGCTTGTTATCGGCATTGTCATATTTTACGGATATTCCCATAGCTCGCAGCTTATCGGCAATTTCGTTCGCCTTCGCATCGATAGCTTGCAACTGCTCGGCATTCTTATAGATAGGAATAATAACCACCTGTATAGGAGCCAACTTCGGTGGCAATACCAACCCGTTATCATCGGAATGGGTCATGATAAGTGCACCCATCAAACGAGTGGAAACACCCCAAGAGGTAGCCCATACGTATTCGAGTTCATTATTCTTATTGATAAACTGAACGTCGAAGGCCTTAGCAAAGTTCTGTCCCAAGAAATGAGAAGTTCCCGACTGCAACGCTTTTCCATCTTGCATCATCGCCTCGATCGTATAAGTATCGAGAGCACCTGCAAATCGCTCGTTGGCCGACTTGACACCTTTCACTACCGGTACAGCCATAAAATTCTCGGCAAAATCGGCATAAACATCAAGCATTCGACGAGCTTCGGTTTCGGCTTCTTCACGAGTAGCATGTGCCGTGTGTCCCTCTTGCCACAAAAATTCGGCAGTGCGCAAAAACAGGCGGGTGCGCATTTCCCAACGGAACACGTTTGCCCACTGATTACACAAAATAGGTAAATCGCGATAGGATTGTATCCAGTTCTTATAAGTATTCCAAATAATTGTTTCAGAAGTAGGACGGATAATCAATTCCTCTTCCAATTTAGCAGACGGGTCTACGACCACGCCCGAACCGTCGGCTGCATTTTTTAACCGGTAGTGTGTAACCACGGCGCATTCTTTGGCAAATCCTTCGACATGCTCGGCTTCCCGGCTCAAAAACGACTTGGGTATCAACAACGGGAAATAAGCATTTACATGTCCTGTCGCCTTAAACATATCGTCGAGCTGACGTTGCATTTTTTCCCAAATCGCATATCCATAGGGCTTTATTACCATGCACCCCCGTACTGCCGATTGCTCCGCTAAATCGGCTTTCACAACCAAGTCGTTGTACCACTGAGAATAATTATCGGCACGCTTGGTCAAATCTTTCAACTCTTTTGCCATTATTTTATGCTGTTAATTTATTACACAAGAATTTTTATATCCTCTATTCTACATTTTCGTGCAAAAATAGAGAAAAAGCCGATAAGTTAAAAACAAATTCCTGTGAAACAACGAGAGCTATCGTTTATCCAATTCTCCCCGACGAGCCATGTCTACCATTTTCTCTCCCGGAATCAAATATATATCGAGGCGACGATTCCGTGCCCGTCCTTCCAAAGTTTCATTCGAAGCAATCGGATCGAACGCACCGGCTTCATAAATAACGACAAAATCCGTATTTCCTCCATTTCGCGTAAACCAATCGCGAACAGCACGAGCACGGGCTCGGGTCAAATCAAGACTATAAGCCTCCGAACCCGTATCGTCACTATGCATCACCAACATGACATGATAGAAATCGGGTACTCGCAAAGCGGCCAAAAAAGGTCGCAAATAAATGTCGGCCCTATCGCTCAACACGGTATCGTTCGGTAAAAAAAGATTCGAAGCCGATAAGGTCGCTTTAAGAACTTCATAATTGCGAATTAACTTCAAATCGGACAACCGAGCTTTTTGCAAACGTTTCATTTCCCTAGATTGGGCAGTCCGTATCTTACGAGCCTGTTTACCTAAATCTGGAATAGAAAGATTTTCATCGAGAGTCAACTGCGTAATATCTATATGTCCCGTTTTATCGGAAGCTCGCTCCTTTTCCCCACCCGAAAACCAAGAAGATATTTTATTCGCAGCTTTCTGAAAAATATTCTGTGAAGAAACACCTACCGGGGAAAAACATATAACGACCGCCAATAATATAAATACGATTTTTCTCATAGAACCCTAATCAAAAAACGCCCAAAGACTCTTCATAATCCAATTCTCCCCGAACCAGAAACGGCATATCCTCGTCTTCTATTTTCACCCCATCTTTACGTGCGCTTTTACAAGCAAAAGCAATAATGTCCTCTTCATCAAGTTCTACTTCTTCTCCGGCCTGCTCGTCGAACAATCCCTTTTGATCGTAGTAATCATACACAACATCGGTAACATAGATAATATCGTCATGGGTATATTTTTCCTTCAACTCTTGCGGCAATACATTTAATATATATCGAACAGCATCGTCTTCGTCGTATGCAAACAAATCTTCTTCCTGACTCATAGCTTCATTTTTTTATTGGGTAAAAGTACAAATCCAAAATGTCTTTTGCAAATTGATGAAAAAAAAATAAGTTTTTTTGTTGCTATAAAAAAAATATTATCTACATTTGCAGTGTACTATTAAACTAATACACATAAACAGTATAACACTACAAATTGTAAACACCATGTTACAAATTGAAAATCTTGAATTTAGTTATCACAAAAAAGGGAACCCTATCTTCAATGGGATAAACCTGACTATACAGCCCGGCTCGGTTTACGGGCTCTTAGGGAAGAACGGGATCGGGAAATCGACCCTTCTTTACATGATGTGCGGATTGATGTTTCCTCACAAAGGTTCTATCCGGTTCGACGGGATTGAAGTAAAACGCCGATTACCCGAAACCTTAGAGAAAATTTTCCTTGTGCCCGAAGAATTCGATCTCCCTTCCATATCGATCGACGATTATGTCCGTCGGAACAGTGTGTTTTATCCCAACTTCAACATCGATCAATTCAATCAATATCTTTCCGATTTTGAGTTAGAACACACAAAAAATCTAGCCAAAACTTCTATGGGACAAAAGAAAAAATATTTGGTCAGTTTCGCTCTTGCGACAAACACACCTTTATTACTCATGGACGAACCGACCAACGGTATGGACATACCTTCAAAAAGCCAATTCCGTAAAGTCATTGCATCGGGTATGAACGAGCAAAAAAGCATAGTCATATCTACCCACCAAGTACGCGACTTAGAAAACATGATCGATCACATCACCATACTCGACAACGGATTTCTACTACTCGATGCCGATACCGACACCATAAGTTCTCGACTTCGGTTCATTAAAGGAGGCAACGAAAGTGAGATTGCCGGTGCATTCTATAAAGCATCGACTATCGCAGGATATAGTGCCATATTGCCCAATGAAACCGATGAAGAGTCGATAATCGATATTGAAATGCTCTTCAACTGTACAATAGGTGACCCCGAAGTAATTCATAATATATTCAATTCCTCCGCAAAATAATACGAACATGAAAGAAACCGATATCATCGATCCCGTACGAATCGGGAAATTCAGTTTAGGCTATTTCAGATGGTCTGTGACGGCCCATATATTCCAGCCCAAACGTTTTTGGAAATATTGCACCAAACAAGTATATGAATGGAAAAGAGGACTTTCCCTGCAATTTATATCCTTGACCGGCATTTATACATTATTGATGTTTATTTTCCATACGGACGGCCAGCCGTTCATTGCATCCAGCGGTGCACAAATGCTTATTTGGTTCGGATTTTTCATCTACATCGCCAAAAGCAGTTCAAGTCTCGCCGACCAAATAGGGATACGCTCCAAACGAGTAGTCTATCTTACCGTTCCGGTATCGACAGCCGAAAAATATATAGCACATCTATTGTCGACCATTGTCCTATATCCTTTATTATTTTTCGCAGCCATTGTCGTGGCCCAGTATGCGTCGGAGCTAATATCTTCTACCATAAGAGGCGAAATATTCAACCCGGGAACACCTTTGCAGGGTTGCTTCTCTATGTGGAAAAACAGCAGTTTTACCACGATATTCTTTGTTACCTCCGTACTTAGCACAATCGCGACATTCACACTCGGCGCCACATTGTGGCAGAAGAACAGCTTCTTGAAAACGGTCTCGGCTCTTTTTCTTTTTTCTATTGTATTTTCATTTTCTTGCTCCTTATTTCTGACAAATGAAGAAATCGGCTCAGCCGTTTCCTACCTTTTTATAGGAAAATTTTTCGATAACAGCTCAAATTTCTTTTGGCTTATAAATACCGTCCAAATCGCCGGGACAATCATTTTAGGATACATCGGATATTTGAGGCTGAAAGAATTGGAAATAAATGAAACCAAACGATAGCCATGCAATTCAAAGAGGACCAAACCATCTACTTACAAATAGCCGAACGAATCAGCGACGAGATTCTGTTAGGGCACTATGCCATCGGGAGCCGCATACCTTCGGTACGCGAATATGCCGCACTCGTGGAAGTGAATGCCAACACGGCCATGCGCTCTTATGAATTCTTGCAGACTCAGGGCATCATCTTCAACAAACGAGGCATAGGGTTCTTCGTTTCGCCCGATGCCAAAATAAAAATAAAGAGCTACCGCCGTAACGAGTTCCTTAAAAACGAATTACAACGTTTCTTCATACAGATATATACACTCAACATTTCTATGGAAGAAATTGATCTCATGTATAAACAATTCATCGATAAATTAAACTCCAAAACATCAAACGCACAATTATGAAACGCTCTACTATTATACTGATTATTTTCCTCGTCTTGCTAATAATCACTCCTATCGTAATCGTAAAAACGGTCAACAGCCTATCTTCCGAATCAAAACTTAAAAGTATACAAACCCTATGGAATAAATCGGATCCGAATACTCCTACCCGATATATCATTACCGAAGAATACTTCGGGAGCGACAGCATCGGCACTACAATCAACATTACGACCGATGCCGATTCTGAGTCGACTCTTATCGACAATCACAGATACGACGAAGATACGATCCGTATATCGGGAAACGCCCATAGTAATTACAATATCATTTATGAGGAAGAAGTAAATCTAATTATCGAGAACAAAAATCCGAACATAAAATTCAAAATTACAAATGCCAATCTCAGTAAGATTAGTCTCAATTCCTCGGGCGAAACGGATATCGTCTCATCAAACTTAGGAACCTTAATATTCCAAGACAGCATAAATACCGCTCCTATCCGCCTCCTTCAAAACAACATCGGTGGACTGATAGCATTGTGCTGCACAAACCGTCCGATGAAAATAGTCGAGAACAACATAGGCACAGCCATTTTTCCGGAAAAATGCAAAGGTTTCTCTCTCGTCAACAATAATATCGGTGTTACCACATGGCCCGATGAATATAATATAACCATAGGTTCCGAAATGAATAACGACAGTACCGAAACTCATGGAACAGTCAAAATGAAAATCAACATCAAAACCGACGAATAACACAAATCACTTCACTAAACTACCATACATTTTATCTGGTAAAAAATGAAAAGAGTTTTCAAATTAGGTATATTATTGGGATTTATATTCTCATTATGTACTGCGGCACAAGCAGCCCCTACCGCTTGTAAAATAAACGGGGCTGTTGCCGATTCGATTAGCGGAGAAACTATTCCGTTTGTCACCATAGGGATAGAGAACAACGAAGGAAAAGTATTGAGCCGAATCGCTTCGGACGCACTAGGAAAGTTTACGATCACAGCTTCGGCGGGTCAAAATTACCGTCTGGTCGTCTCATCGGTTGGCTACGGAACAAAATACGTCGATATATCACTTTCGGGAAATGAAAAAAATAAAGATTTAGGAACCATAAAACTTACAGAAAGTTCAGAGTTATCCGAGGTAACAGTGGTCGCTCAAAAACCTTTAATAAAAAGCGACATCGATAAAATCACTTACGATATGGAAGCCGATCCAGACGCTGCCAGCAACAATGCACTGGATATGCTTAGGAAGGTTCCCATGATTACAGTCGATGCCGAAGAAAATATACGGTTGAACGGACAAAGCAACTATAAAGTATTGGTCAATGGAAAAAGTTCGGCAGTAATGTCGGGAGACAATGTCAAAGAAGTTCTCAAAAGTATGCCGGCCAATACGATTAAAAATATCGAAGTTATCACGAATCCCTCTTCCAAATACGAGGCCGAAGGTGTAGGCGGTATCATCAACATCATCACAGTTTCCCGGCGGGAAACCAACGGCATCGTAGGTAGTGTAGGTGCAAATGCCGACACCTATGGAGGCTTCGGGGGAAACGTCTATCTCTCTTCCCAAATCGGGAAATTCGCTTTCTCCGGCAGATACTCCGGGAATCGTTATACCAACGGTGACGGAGGTCACTCGAAAGCTTTTATGGAGACGTTTGCCAACGATGAATTTTACCGCTCCGAAGCATATGGTTCTTCCAAATATCGGGGAGCCGGACATAACATGTCCATCGAAGCCAGTTATGAAATAGACACGCTTAACCTCATCAGTTTCTCGGCATGGGGCTGGTTGGGAAACAACAAATCGACAAATGACTTGAATCAAACCTATTTCAATCGCTCCAACGATATCAGCAGTCAATATCTTTCGTTAGGAAGTTCCAGCAGCGACTACGGTTCTGTATCGGGTACTCTCGACTATCAACGCTCCTTCGCAAAAAAAGACCGCACGCTAACAGCCTCGTATCAATTCGAGTACAATCCCAACAACTCGGACTACACAACCGAAAATCAAGGGATTATCAATTCAGAAAGCTACATCGAAAAAAGTAAAAACAACGCTCACGGAACCGAACAAACCATACAGATAGACTATTTCGACCCCTTGACCGATATGCATCAAATCGAGGGCGGGGTAAAATACATCATGCGCTGTAACGTAAGCGACGGAGATAGAGACAAAAACATTTGGGACGAAACAACCGAAGATTGGAAACAAACACCGCTCCCGGTCAATGACCTCGACTATACACAACATATCTTAGGTGTCTATGCCGGATATGTACTAAAAGTTAAGAAATGGAGCGGGAAAGTGGGAGCCCGATTAGAATCGACTTGGAACGATGGCCGCACCACAAGTTACGACGTCTCGGAAACACCCCAAAAAACAAAGTTCGATAACAATTTTTTCAACATTGTACCTTACGTCACCCTATCGTGGCAACCCCGAGACATGCAAACTTTCAAACTATCCTATACTCAAAGGCTTAGCAGACCCGGAATTTGGCAGCTAAATCCGTTTAAAGACAGTTCGACCCCCATGCAACTGGTATATGGTAACCCTAATTTGGAATCGGAAATATCACATACTTTTTCCTTAGGATACACATTATTTACGGCAAAAGGGCTGAACTTGTCCACCGAACTGAATGGACGCATACAAAACAATGGGATAGAACAAACTATTTTCATGGACGAAGACGGTGTAGCCAACGTAACCTACGACAATATCGGAAAAGCCAGAGAATGTAACTTGAACGTATTTTTTTCGGGAAATATCATTCCCACCCTCAGCCTCTACACCAACCTCTCCGGGGGATATGGAGATTATAGCTCCAAATCGGCAGGATATTCCAACAAAGGTTGGAATTACAACGGATACCTCGGCGCACGTTGGAACGCATGGAAAGACGGTGCAATAAGCGCCAACGTCGGCTACTACTCCGGATTTCGCATGCTGGTAGGGACATCTGCGCCAATGGCATTTTGCGGTTTCAGTGTCAGCCAATCGTTTTTTGAAAAGAAACTTCAACTGAACCTTTCGGTAAGCGATCCCTTTTCAAAAGAACGCAAATTTACCATGCACATTAAAAACGATGCATATCGTATCGATAACTACAACTACAATCCTTGTCAATACGTACGCTTAGGAGTCACCTATCGTTTCGGACAAATGAAAGAATCGGTCAAGAAAGCTCGACGCAGTATCACCAACGACGATGTAAAAAGCGAAAGCAGTGGTGGATCCGGCGGTATGGGAGGCGGGGCCAATATTCAATAGACTCTTTCGACTTCCTGATTTAAATAAACGAAAAAGCCCCGGGCTCGTGAGAATCCGGGGCTTTTTATCTTATTATCAACAAGCGATAAGTTATACCAACTGCTTCTTATATGTTCTCAATTCTTGCTTGATTCGATATATTCTCACCTTCACCGTCCCCAAAGGCATTTGTAAACGGTCGGCTATTTCGTCATAACGATATCCTTGCAAGTATAAACCAAAAAGAATACGATTGTCAATAGACAACAAATCCATAATGCGTTGAACGTCGGTTGTAGAAAAAGAGTCTTCTCCCTCTATTCCACTTTGCACATCATCGGTATCCGGTATCTCAAAGTCGATAGGGAGAGCTTCTTGCCGAGACGAATGGCGACGACAATTCAAGAAAAGATTACGCATAATAGTATATAACCAGCTTTTAATGCTTCCGGAATCATCATACATCGCTTTATTGCTCAACGCTTTAAGCGATGTTTCTTGCAATAGGTCTTTCGCCTCGTCTTCATTGTGAGTCAGACTTTTGGCAAAGCCTAACAGAGCATTTTGCAGTTTTACCACATGCTGCTCAAAATCTTCTTGAATCATTATTATATCTGAAAATTTAAAAAATAATTTAGTAAAGATAACTATTAATTTTTATAATAAAAAATTTAAGCTGCCTTTCTTTACTAATATGCTCGAAAGCGAAGCTACTTAGGAGCCTTCTTATATAGCACGATCGCTATTACCGTATAGATGATATTGGGTATCCACATCGCCAACATAGGTGAAGTAGCACCCGATACCGCAAAGGTAGAGGTCACGGTAGAGAATAATATATATGAGAAACTTAACAGCAAGCCTATACCGATATTGATACCCATACCCCCTTTTACCTTGCGGGAAGACAACGACATGCCGATGGCTGTCAAGATAAATGCCGCGGCAGCCATTGCGAAACGCCGCTCATATTCTATTTCAAAATTTTTTATATTGGCGACCCCTCTCTCTTTTTGACGGATAATATAACGCCGTAGCTCGGGAGTAGTCATCACTTCGCTATCGTTCTGAGAAATCAAGAAATCCGAAGGCTCTATGGGCACAATCGTATCGAGAGTCGCCCCTTTTATCAATTCCTCCCGCATACCGTTGAAATTACGAATCACATAATTGTTAACCCGCCAGTGATAAGCCGAATCGTAATGAATGGTTTGAGCAGTCAATCGGGATTGAAGGACTTTCTTGTCGAACTTCTCCAAAGAAAAACGATAGCCGGTTTTGTTGCTATTGTCATAGCGCGATATATAGGCTATTACCCCCGGCTCTACCTGTAACTGAATATTACTGGCATAATCTACCCGCTTATTTTTGACATACGTATTCATATACTCGATACGAGTCACATTGGCCGGTGGTATTACATAGCAACTCAAATAGAGATTCAATGCAGCGATAATGGCAGCCGAAACCATATAAGGCACAAACAATCGCTTGAAACTGATACCGCTCGACAACATGGCTATAACCTCGGAGTTGTCGGCCAACTTGGAGGTAAAAAATATAACAGCGATAAAAGTAAACAGAGGACTAAACAAATTGGCAAAGTAGGGAAGAAAATTGAAAAAATAGTCGAATATCGTCGCCGACAAAGGCGCTTTCAAAAATGAATCCAATTTCTCGTTAATATCGAACATGACCGTGATAGCGAGAATCAAAGCTATCGCGAAAAAGTAAGTTCCCAAGAACTTCTTGATAATATAGATATCTATTTTTTTCAATATCTTCATCTCGTTCCTCTTTACAATCGTGTAGTCACCCGGCAGATCATCTCGTCTTTCCACGATTTAAATGTACCGGCTAAAATTTGACGACGTGCCTCCTGAGTAAGCCATACATAAAATGCCAGATTATGTATCGAGGCTATCTGCATGGCCAGTATTTCCTCACTAATGAATAAATGGCGCAAATAGGCTTTACTGTAACACGTATCGACGTAAGAAGTACCCTCCGGGTCGAGAGGAGAAAAATCATCGGCCCACTTTTTATTCCGCATATTCATGATACCGTTACGGGTAAACAGCATACCATTGCGTCCATTGCGAGTAGGCATCACACAGTCGAACATATCGACACCCCGTTCTATACCTTCCAATATATTGGCCGGTGTCCCCACCCCCATTAGATAACGTGGTTTATCCCGAGGCAAGACCTCGTTGACAACCTCTATCATCTCATACATTTTTTCCGTAGGCTCACCCACCGCCAATCCGCCGATGGCATTACCGTCAGCTCCCAAATCGGCGACATGCTTCGCGGCCTCTATACGCAAATCGGGATAGACACAGCCTTGTACAATCGGGAAAAAAGTTTGCTTATAACCATACAAACCCTCTGTTTCGCAAAAGTGTTTCCAGCCCCGGTCGAGCCAACGGCGTGTCAAGGCCAATGATTTCTTGGCATAGTCGTAATCGGCATCGCCCGGAGTGCACTCGTCGAGCGCCATCATAATATCAGCACCGATAATACGTTGGGTATCTACCACATTTTCGGGAGTAAAAAGATGTTTCGAACCATCGATATGCGAACGAAAGTGAGCCCCCTCTTCTGTCAATTTCCGACGGTCGGACAAAGAAAAAACCTGAAATCCCCCGCTATCGGTAAGAATAGGACGTTCCCAACCGTTAAACCGGTGCAGTCCACCGGCCTGACGCAATATATCCAATCCCGGACGTAAATACAGATGATAGGTATTCCCCAAGATTATTTGCGCCTTAATATCGTCCCTCAACTCGCGTTGATGCACAGCCTTGACCGAGGCCACCGTCCCTACCGGCATAAATATAGGGGTCTGTATCTTCCCATGATCGGTCGTTATCACTCCGGCCCTCGCATGGGTACACTCATCGGTTTGTACCAGTTCAAAATCCATTGTCCGTCCTTTTTACTCGAAAAAATAACACAAATGAAAAAACAGAAAAACTGATTGACAACATCTGCTCGAAAAAATTCAAAACAGTTTCTTTCTTTTATTCGGGAACAAAGATAATGCAAGGCGAATATAGAACAAAATTTATTTTAGCCCTGTTGGGTCATGCCTGTCTTGGACTGTCGTCAAAAAAATGCGAACTGCTGTCAGAAGCAAATGATGGACAAAATCAAATAAACTTGATTTTCACTAAAAACGACAAGACACACCGATAAACATAAAAAACATTAAAAAGAATTACTTCGATATCTTTATCCTACGGAGTATTTACAAATACGTTTATATAATATTATATCGGTTAATTTCTTTTTAAACATCGAGTAGTTTATCAAATAGAAGATATATTTGCAGCTGTTATGCTGACGCCTCGAACGATAATAGTTTTTTTATGTTGGACATGCGGGCTGTCTTTTTTCTGCCACACCGCATATGCCCAATCTTCCACGCCTCCTCCCATGCGGCCGGGCAATGGGTCGGAATTGGAAATAAAAGGAGGTGAATTGTCGTGGCCCCGTACCGAACAGCTACCCTCTTCTACACCCAACGATCGGTTCATGCAGAAAAAGCTGAACGAGCACCTCGAATCTGCATCTTTAAACATCATGCGTCCCTCAACCATGTTTCCCGAAAATCCATCGGAATTCATGTTAAACGTGATTTTACTGCACGCAGTGAAAGACAGCATAGCCAGCCTTCACGACGAAACAATCGCGCGAATGGTCGATATGTTTGTATTACGTAACTTGTTACGGCCTCTCTCCAATGACAAACCCGCTCCTGTCAACAGCTGGTCGATGAGTGCACCCAACACCATGCCTTTCGGTATAGGCGTCTCTTATGTGGGACTCCTCGACCCTGTCGAAATATACCGTAACTGGCAACGCAAGAAAAGGGCCCTACGCACCAAAATGGTTTTAATGACCCTTTTCGGGAACACTACCCGCCCGCTCACCAAACATGAGACTGATTCAATAAAACGAAGCATCGAATGGAAACGTAATGTCCCGGTAAGTACGATTGCCAATCCCGTTCAGATATCCACCTTACTGAAAAACGATACCATCGTCGAACCTTCTAAGCCGAAATTTACAGCACCGCTCTTTGGAAAAGAGCGTCCCCAAACGGCTATCGATACCATCTCCGCAGCATCTTCACCGAAAATAAACGAGACCCGATAGCCTCTGTTCCTTCGAACTTTCTATGCTGCATCCGTGTTGTAAAAAATAAACAAGTCATTTTGTCAGAAACAAAAAGAATTATAAATGAACTTCTTATAGATCCGAACCTTTCCAACGTATCGGGAATATAGACATTATGTCATATTAACAAATTGATTTTCAGACAATATTTCATTAAAACACGGCTGGCATTTCTTTTGACTATATCCCAATGTAAAAACAAAAAAAGATAAAATAGAAAGGAGAATAAATATATGAATTTCGACAATTTCACAATCAAATCGCAGGAGGCTATCCAAAAGGCTGTGGAGATTGTTCGTAATCACAACGAACAATCCATAGAACCGGTACACCTTCTAAAAGGTATCTTGCAAGTAGGCGAAAGCCTCACCTCATACCTTTTTCAAAAATTGGGAGTCAACGCAGGATTGCTAAACAACCAAGTCGACAGAGAAATAGAATCGCTTCCGAAAGTGAACGGAGGTGAGCCTTATCTGAGTCGGGAAGCTAACGATGCTCTACAAAAAGCAATCGACTATTCCAATAAACTCGGAGACCAGTTCGTGGCATTGGAAGCCATGCTCATGGGATTATTCCTCGTGAAAAGTCCGGCCTCTGCATTCATGAAAGATGCAGGCATAACAGAAAAAGAACTGGGCGCAGCCATCGACGAATTGCGAAAAGGGAAGAAAGTAACCGCAGCTTCGGCCGAAGACACCTACAATGCATTGAGCAAATATGCAATCAATTTGAACGAACGTGCCCGTAACGGGAAACTCGACCCTGTTATCGGACGAGACGAAGAAATCAGACGTGTATTACAAATTCTGAGTCGCCGAACCAAAAATAATCCTATCCTGATAGGTGAACCGGGTACGGGTAAAACAGCCATAGCCGAAGGACTGGCGCATCGTATCGTACGCGGAGACGTTCCCGAGAACCTGAAAAGCAAACAAATCTTTTCTCTCGACATGGGAGCTTTGGTTGCCGGAGCCAAATACAAAGGAGAATTTGAAGAAAGGCTGAAATCGGTAGTCAACGAAGTCATTCAAAGCGAGGGAGAAATTATCCTCTTTATCGACGAGATACACACGTTGGTGGGAGCCGGTAAAGGCGACGGAGCAATGGATGCTGCCAATATTCTGAAACCGGCTTTGGCAAGAGGAGAATTGAGGTCTATCGGCGCTACCACGCTCGACGAATATCAAAAATATTTTGAAAAGGACAAAGCTCTCGAACGTAGGTTCCAAATCGTCATGGTCGACGAACCCGACGAAATGAGCTCTATCTCGATTTTGAGAGGTCTGAAAGAGCGGTATGAAAATCACCATAAAGTGCGGATTAAAGACGATGCTATCATAGCAGCCGTACAATTATCCGAACGATATATAACAGACCGATTCCTACCCGATAAAGCCATAGACTTGATGGACGAAGCGGCAGCAAAACTGCGCATAGAAGTAGATTCGGTTCCAGAGGCTTTGGACGAAATATCCCGACGAATCAAACAATTGGAAATCGAACGCGAGGCTATCAAACGTGAAAACGATACCGAAAAGCTGCAACAGTTAGCCAAAGAAATTGCCGACCTGAAAGAAGAGGAAACTAAATTCAGAGCCAAATGGCAATCGGAAAAAGAACTGGTTAACCGCATACAGCAAAATAAAATCGACATCGAGAACTTACGTTTCGAAGCCGATAAAGCCGAACGAGAGGGCGATTATGGTAAAGTAGCCGAAATACGGTATGCCAAAATCAAACAAAAAGAAGACGAAATCCATGCCACGCAACAAAAGCTACACGAGTTGCAAGGCGACAAAGCTATGATTAAGGAAGAAGTCGATGCCGAGGACATCGCCGATGTCGTATCTCGCTGGACGGGCATTCCGGTAAATAAAATGATGCAAAGCGAAAAAGACAAACTGCTCCACCTCGAAGAGGAACTGCATAAACGAGTTGTAGGTCAAAACGAGGCCATCACTGCCATTGCCGATGCCGTTCGTCGGAGTCGTGCCGGATTGAATGATCCTCGTAGGCCTATCGGGTCGTTCATCTTCCTCGGTACGACCGGTGTGGGTAAAACCGAGTTAGCGAAAGCTCTTGCCGAATATCTGTTTGACGATGAGAACATGATGACTCGTATCGACATGAGTGAATATCAAGAGAAATTCAGTGCCACTCGTCTCATCGGTTCCCCTCCGGGATACGTTGGATACGACGAAGGTGGCCAACTGACCGAAGCAATCAGGCGTAAACCTTATTCGGTGGTTTTATTCGACGAAATAGAAAAGGCTCACCCCGACATCTTCAACATTCTGTTGCAGGTACTCGATGACGGACGATTGACCGATAACAAAGGCCGATTGGTTAATTTCAAAAACACCATTATCATCATGACTTCGAATATGGGTTCCGCCTTGATACGCGAAAATTTTGAAAAGATGACCTCTGCCAACAAAACCGAAGTCATCGAAAAGACAAAAGAAGCGGTCTTGAATATGTTGAAACAAACCATACGTCCCGAATTTCTCAACCGTATAGACGAAACGATTATGTTCACGCCGTTGAGCGAGAAAGAAATCGAAGAGATTGTGTCGTTACAAATCGACAACATCAAAAAGATGTTGGAGAAAAACGGTGTCACCCTCGAAATTACACCCAAAGCTCTGGGCTTGATTGCAGCCGAAGGCTACGACCCTGAGTTTGGAGCACGTCCGGTAAAACGAGTGATACACCGGCTTATCTTGAACCAGTTGTCGAAAGACCTGCTGGCTCAGAAAGTAGACCGATCGAAGCCTATCATAGTCGATACCGAAAATGACCAAATCGTATTTCGTAACTGAAACGAGATAAAAAAAAGCAAAGGCTGCTATGCAATGCATAGCAGCCTTTCTTTCCTACCGAAAACCTATTTATTCACTGTTCTTTATTTTTCTACATTTTTTTCACTCCACGGCAAGGGATTAAGACGCCCCTGCTTCATATCTTTCCCCATAAATGGAACCCTAAATCTTTCACGCCAAGAATCGCGGGCTGCTCGTTTTTCCAATCGTGCCACTTTCTGTTCCAAATACTGAATATACTGATCTTTGGTTAGAATAGATTTAAATGTGGAATCCCGACGAACCTTAGCCGCTTTCATCGATTCTCGATTCGATTTCTCAAATTCCCTCTTTTTCTCTCGAATCGCTTTTACTTCCGTATCGAACGTCTTATCGGCTTCTTTTAATTGAGAAAGCTGTTTTTCGCTAAGATTCAAATCTTTCACCATTTGTTCACAAGGGAATTCACATTTCTCTCTCCGTTCGTTCTTTACTTTATTACCGGCAAATGAACTCATCGATAAAACGAGAACAAGAGCGAACGATACTATTGCCTTTTTCATAAATTTTCTCCTTTCATTAAAAAGTTTTCTTCAATTTATTTATTCGCGAATCTGTTTATAAGACTCTGTTTTTGTCCAAAGGTTTAACCACACTTTCTGCGAAATATTTAAATTTAGCACTTTTAACAAAATGGAGAATTGTTACTCCCGAATTAAGTCTTTCAACTTAATAGCTTGGAAAGTCATGTGAGCCACGCTACTCTCATATAAAATACCCACTGTCTCACGATTGATCATGGTCAGACAGGTATACCCCCACCCCTCATCTTCGTCCAACATCACTTGATTTTCTGGCAACCACGTCAGGCCTTTATCTAAACTAGCTTTAATCGTAATATGGTTGCGCCCCTTCTTCGTGTTGGGATTCGAGAAAAGAAGGATATCCCTACCCAATACATTATCTTCGGCACGAACATGAATCAGACTCGCCATACACACGGGTTCTTGCAAAGCTTTTCGGGACGACTCATGCTCGGTCCATGTTTTTCCCAAATCCTCGGTTATGGCTACGGCTCGGCTTCCTCCCCGGTTATCCCGCATATTCAACATCAACACTCCCGGCTCTATCTCCACGACCTGAGCCTCTGTCGTATTTGTCCGTGCCAGATTATGTATATTCCAAGTTTTACCCCGGTCCTTACTATACATAATACCAGCATTCGGAATACGAGTCGAATCTATGAACTGAATGGGAAATACCAACGTGCCGTCCTGCATGGTAATACCTCGCCCCGGCCCTTGAAGTAGGAAATACCAAGAAGGATCTTTCACCTGCCCGGTTATATTAATCGGCTTCGACCAAGTTTTGCCGTCATCGGTACTCTTCGTCATCACGAGTTGAGCCGTATAGCTCTTTTCCATTCCCGGCTGTGAACTCCACCATGCCCGTTGATTCCCCATACCGTGTGTCCACGCCGCGACAATCCACACTGTATTTGTCTTTGTATCGACCAAGATAGAAGGGTCTCCTACCCCATTTTGGGCAGCCGGCAAGCCTCCGGTCTCTCCGAAAGAAAGCGGCAATCTCATTTTCTCCCATGTTCTCCCGCCATCGGTACTACGACTCAATCCAACATCTACATGTTCTTGCAGATCCACGCTACTGTTATAACGCACATCATACACACCCAACAATGTACCTTTATTCGTAGTGACCAATCCGGGAATACGAAACGCCGAAGCACCGTCGTTACCAGCATGACGAACACCTACTCCCATGCGGTGTACAATACCGTCGGGCGACATTTTTTTACAAATAGCCTCTTTCCCGTCTATTGTCACAGAACTCAAATCGGCCGTCACCTTAGATAAAAGAGATGTGCCGGGTCTCACCTGCAAACTCACCCAAAAGAAATTAACTCCCGGAAATAATTTGTAATTACATTCCAAAACCACCGACTCAGACACATTCGATTCCTCGGCACATTTTATCGAATAAGAAGGATATGCCGACAATGTCTTACCGGGACTGAAACTCGAAATATAACTAACCGGAGCAAATCGATTCTTATCCTCTTCTTGACGGGCTTCTGTTCCACCATAATAGAGCTTTACAGATTGAATATCGTCGAGATTTTTACACCTCGACAAGTCTACTGTTACTCCATCAAGCATTCGGCTGTCTCGTGCATCGAATCGAAGATAAAATAATAGATTATCCTGCCGTTCTATCAAAATGGGGACTTGTGCCTCTTTTATAAAAACCGTATCCGAAGCTCTTACTACCGACCAATATCCAATTAACAAGGAAAAAAGAAAAAGTCTCTTCATGACATATCTAATTAAATTTGCGGAATAAAGATAACAGTTTTTTACTTATTACTCCAAAAACCAGCCGATTTTCATACTTCTCATAAACGGCTCTATCTTTCCGTTTCTTTCCTTGCAAAAACGGTTCAAAACAAGTATATTTGTATCAACAGAAACAAGTAATTTATGTTACAACCTCTGGCAGAAAGACTAAGGCCCAAAAACTTAGACGAATACATCGGACAGGAACATCTGGTAGGACCGGGAGCCGTACTGCGGCGTATGATCGATGCGGGTAAAATTTCGTCTTTCATTCTTTGGGGGCCTCCGGGTGTCGGAAAAACAACTCTGGCTCACATCATATCGCAACAATTACAAGCACCATTCTTCACATTGAGTGCCGTACAATCCGGCGTAAAAGAAGTTCGCGAAGTAATAGATCGATGCAAAGCCAATATTTTTTCCAAAGTACGTCCCATACTGTTCATCGATGAAATCCACCGGTTCAGCAAATCACAGCAAGACTCTCTCCTCGGCGCGGTCGAATACGGTACGGTGACGCTCATCGGAGCAACGACCGAGAATCCCTCTTTCGAAGTAATACGTCCCCTGCTCTCCCGTTGTCAGGTATATGTCCTCAAATCACTCGAAGTAAAGCACTTGCAGCTACTGCTCGACAGAGCTATACATTCCGATACTTATCTGAAAGAACGCGATATAGAAGTAAAAGAGACCGATGCTCTATTTCGTTATTCAGGAGGGGATGCCCGAAAGCTGCTAAACATCATCGATCTCGTATCCCAAGCGGTCGGAGAGAACGAAAAAATAATCATCGACGATGCGATTGTAACGGAACGGTTACAACAAAATCCTGCCGCCTACGACAAAAACGGCGAAATGCACTACGATATCATATCGGCATTTATCAAATCCATACGTGGCAGCGATCCGGATGCCGCAATCTATTGGCTTGCCCGCATGGTCGAAGGAGGTGAAGACCCCGCTTTCATCGCACGACGATTGGTTATATTGGCTTCCGAAGATGTAGGACTGGCAAACCCCAATGCCCTGCTTTTAGCCAACGCTTGCTTCGATGCTGTACAAAATATAGGGTGGCCGGAGAGTCGCATTATCATGGCCGAAACGACAATCTATCTGGCTAGTTCACCCAAAAGCAATTCGGCCTACATGGCGATAAATCAAGCACTAGAAACGGTAAAAACAACAGGAAACCTTCCTGTTCCGCTACATCTTAGGAATGCACCGACACAATTGATGAAAGAGTTGGAGTATGGAAAAAATTACAAATATGCACACGATTATACGGGTAACTTCGTCAATCAGCAATATTTACCAAACGAGTTGAAAGACAATAATTGGTGGAAGCCTCAGGATAACGTTGCGGAGAACAAGCTGAAAGATCATCTAAACAAGCTATGGAAAGACCGATACAAATAATCTGTCGAAATGCTATCTCGGGCTAACAAATAGCCGTCATTTTGTAAATTTTTGTAACAAAATATTTCAAAGCGCATAAAAACTAAGAAAAAAAGAATTACTTTTGTAATCTATCAAAACCAAATTATACCAAACTACTAAACAAAGATCGTTATGAAGAAGCACAATTTCTATGCAGGCCCTTCTATTCTGAGCGAATACACCATTAAAAACACAGCGGATGCCGTACTTAATTTCGCAGATACAGGTCTGTCTCTGTTGGAAATTTCACATCGTAGCAAAGAATTTACAGCGGTTATCGAAGAAGCTAAAACCCTAGTAAAAGAGTTGCTCGAAGTCCCTGCCGGATATGATGTCCTATTTTTAGGTGGAGGGGCCAGCATGCAATTCTGTATGGTTCCATATAATTTGTTGAACCGTAAAGCTGCTTACCTCGAAACCGGAACATGGGCTGTAAATGCAATCAAAGAAGCTAAATTGTTCGGAGAAGTAGATGTCGTCGCTTCTTCGAAAGAAGCCAACTTCTCTTATATCCCCAAAGGATATACTGTCCCCGATGATGTTGATTATTTCCACTTTACCTCCAACAACACGATATACGGAACAGAAATGCGATTTGACCCAGACGTAAATGTACCTCTTGTAGCCGATATGTCTTCCGATATTTTCTCCCGACCTATCGACGTTTCCAAATATAACGTCATCTACGCCGGAGCTCAAAAAAATTTAGCCCCTGCCGGAGTTACTATCGTGATTGTCAAAGAAGAGGCTCTCGGACATGTAGACCGGGCTACCCCCACCATGCTCGACTATCGCACCCACATCAAAAAAGGATCGATGTTCAATACGCCTCCCTGTCTCCCCATCTACTCGGCATTGCAGACCTTGAAATATTATAAGGAGATGGGAGGTATCAAAGAGATGGAAAAGCGTGATTTGGAAAAAGCAGCGATCCTCTACGATGCTATCGATTCCAGTAAAATTTTCGTCGGAACAGCAGCTCACGAAGATCGCTCCATCATGAATGTCTGCTTCGTTATGAAAGAAGAATATAAAGACCTCGAAAGTGAATTTATCGAATTTGCTTCCTCACAAGGCATGGTAGGTATTAAAGGACACCGTTCGGTAGGTGGATTCAGAGCTTCCATTTATAACGCTATGCCTAAATCGAGTGTCGAAGCCCTCGTAGCTACCATGAAAGAATTTGAGAAGAAACACTAATATAGAAAAACCATGAAAGTATTAGTTGCTACTGAAAAGCCATTTGCCGCCGTTGCAGTAAATGGAATCAAAGAAGTTCTCGACAACGCAGGTGTCGAAATGGTTCTTTTGGAAAAATACCCCGATAAAGCCGCTCTACTAAAAGCAGTCGAAGATGTTGAAGGCCTCATTGTGCGCAGCGATATCGTCGATGCCGAAGTTTTTGACGCTGCCCCAAAATTAAAAATCGTAGTACGTGCCGGAGCGGGTTATGACAATATCGACCTCAACGCGGCTACTGCCAAAGGAGTATGTGTAATGAACACCCCCGGACAAAACTCCAACGCTGTGGCCGAGCTCGTGTTCGGTATGACTATCTTAATGATACGAAATCATTTCAACGGAACATCGGGTACGGAATTGAAGGGGAAAAAACTAGGAATCCATGCCTACGGACAAGTAGGTCGTAATGTGGCCCGTATCGCCAAAGGATTCGACATGGAAGTTTATGCATTCGATCCTTATTGCCCCGACGATGTGATGAAAAAAGACGGTGTAACGCCTGTCGCATCGGCCGAAGAGCTTTATAAAACATGTCAATTCGTATCGCTGCATATCCCGGCTACGGCCGAAACGAAGCAATCGATCAACTACTCGTTGCTTTCGCTTATGCCCAAAGGAGCTCTTCTCATCAACACGGCTCGTAAAGAGGTGATATATGAAGAAGATCTGGCACGCATACTCGAAGAACGTACCGATTTTCACTATGTAGCCGATGTTGCACCGACTATTGCCGACACTTTAAAAGAGAAATTCGGCAACCGAGTATTCTTCACTCCGAAAAAAATGGGAGCCCAAACCGCCGAAGCGAACATCAATGCAGGTATCGCTGCCGCCCGACAATCGGTCGGATACCTAAAAGACGGTATAGACAAGTTCAGAGTCAATAAATAACATTGTTGACATATTTCCGAATCCCCTAAGTACGTTCTTAACAACACGTGTACTTAGGGGATTTATTCTTCACCAACAACATCATTCAACTATGCTCAACAGAATAAATACCTTTCGTTGGCAATCCATCACCGAAACCCTTTTGAATGCGCTCAAACGATTTCCGGTCGCAGCAACAGCAACAATCGGGTTGTGTATTTCTCTGCTATTACTCGTTAACCTCCCCTATGAGCAATTAAAAGGAAGCATACTCTACGAACCCTCCTATTGGTACGTATGGGTAGGAGCATTACCTCTCGCTGCAAGTATCGTCCTCTGCTTCGAGAACCGTTTGAACCCCACTATACGACATTCAGTATCCCTACTCGCTGTACTATTATGGAGCTTGTACAGCTACATTTCGAACGATACTCCCGAACATTTCTTCGGGGCACTTGCTTTCATAGCTCCTATCGTAACATTTTTTTCGTCCTTATTTTGGGCTGCCTTTTTGAAAAAGGACACCGATACCTCTTTTTGGAATTTCTCCTATCTGTTGTGTATTCAAATACTAACAGGTTTACTTTTTGCATCGGTCTTGGCAGCCGGTCTCTCTCTGGCGTTATTTTCTACCGATACTCTGTTCGGCTGTGAATTCAAAAGCGAGATGTATTCAAACATACATGTACTTTGCTATACCTTGTTCTTTCCTTTCTATCTGCTAGGCAACATTCCTATCGCCTCGATAACCGAAACAAAGACGCGTTCGTTTGCCCAAGCATGGAAAATCCTAGGTTTATATATACTATTACCCCTCCTCATACTCTACGGAACAATCCTTTATGCCTATTTAATAAAAATCATAATTCAGTGGCAACTTCCCGATGGTTGGGTCTCCGCACTAGTCTCCATTCTCACCATAGGCGGAACAATCACCCTTTTTATACTATATCCGTTATGCATACAAAAGAATCGTCCTTTGAAATTTTTCAGGCAATGGTTCGGCATACTGCTTCTCCCTCTATTAATCTTAATGACTGTCGGTATAATCCGCCGCTTTCAAGACTATGGTATCACGACTAACCGCCTATACGTACTACTGCTCAACTTTTGGTGTTATACGACTGCCTTGTATACCATTTTTACATCTGGTAAAAAAATAAAAATCCCGTTCATCTCATTTATTCTTCTTTTCCTCATCTCATCAATCGGTCCGTGGAGATTCAGCGAAATTACCCGGTATACCATGCACAAGCGGATAGATACACTCATTCAAAATAACAAACTCGGGACAAACAATCTACTTACATTCGACAGTTTAGAAACCCAATGCACCCAGCTCGACTCTATCGATGCCACCCGACTACAAGACGACCTTCTCTATCTCACAGAGAATTATGGGGCAAAAGATATACAAGTCTGGTTCACCGATTCCGTTTCCTCGATGCAATTTTCCAAACTCACACAAGGGATAACATCTGCATTGAATCGCTCACAGGAAAATCATCGCATCTATTTTTCCTACTACCAATCGGATTCTTACGAAGGCAAAAACATAAATATAAAAGATTACCAATACGCCCTGTTTTTCGATGAAAATTCAAATATCCGAACGAACAACGGCAATGTAGAAATATTGGGGCCAGACAGTACCGTTGTTGCCGTTTATCCGCTAGTCGACCTACTAAAAAAACAAAACTACAAAGTAAATCCCAATGACACAGTTTGGTCTTTCCGAGGCAACAATACATACATACTTCCTCTGTCTTTGGACGGCTATATGAACAACCCGCAAGAAATTGGAGGGTTATATATTAAAGGCATCGTTTTTTACAATCCATAAAATAAAGGGGCTGCTTTTCAAGGCAGCCCCTTTATTTTATCGTAGAAAAACTATATTATTCCTTATTGTCACCCATCAGTCCTTTCCAAACCATTGCAGACAACGCAGCTCCGAAAAACGGCGCTACAATGAACAACCACAACTGTGAAAGAGCTTCTCCTCCTGCAAACAGAGCCGGAGCAATACTACGAGCGGGATTTACCGATGTTCCCGTAATAGGGATACAAACAATATGAACCAACACCAAAGTAAGACCGATAGCCAATCCTGCGAAATTGCCCGCTCCTTTTTTCTCATCGGTCGCACCCAATACCACCAATACAAAAATAAACGTAAAGATTGTCTCGGCGATGAATGCCTGTAACATTTCTCCGTCTCCGAAACTATTGGCTCCCGTCGTAGTCACTCCCGATGAACCGCCCGTAGAAACCAAAGCATAAATAATAGACGATCCAATAATCGCTCCGATTATCTGAAAGACCATATACATGGCGGCATCCTTCCCGTTCATTCGTTTAGACAACCATACACCCAACGTAATAGCCGGATTGATGTGGCAACCCGATATACCGCCAATCGTATAAGCCATAGCAATCACAGAAAGGCCGAATGCCATAGCAACGCCCAACGTTCCTACTCCCGCACCGCAAGCAGCTGCTATATTGCCCGCAAATACAGCACTTCCACAACCCATCAACACGAGTACCATAGTACCCACCATCTCTGCCAAATACTTTTTCATGATTTTAATGTTTTTCTGGTACAATATGCACCTATTAGCAAATTTGTTAATAAACTATATAACCATTTAAGGTTTTCTATTACAAAGGAAAAAATAAATTTTGAACTTCCCAAAGATTTCTATTTTTTCGTATTTTTGGAATCATTTTCAAATAAGCGATAATCTACAAACAAGAGGACTATCATCAAATATCAAATTAATTATACGATTATGAAGATAACAGAAATTACAAATGGTATACATTATGTAGGAGTAAATGACCGGTGTAAATATAAATTCGAAAATCTTTGGCCGCTTCCATACGGAGTATCCTATAATGCTTACTTGATAACCGATAAAAAAAATGTATTAATAGATACCGTGGATGCCGCTTATACCGATAGACTACTCGACAACATAGCCGAGATTATCGGGGACGGGAAAATAGATTATCTCATAATCAACCACATGGAGCCGGATCATTCTGCCTCGATACAATTTATTCGTCAAAAATATCCTCAAATGACAATTGTAGGCAATATCAAAACCCTCGAAATGGTTAAAGGATATTATGGAATAGACGACAATACTCTTTGTATTAAAAACGGAGAATCCTTGTCTATCGGGAAAAGGACTCTCACATTTCATCTTACGCCGATGGTTCATTGGCCCGAGACAATGATGACCTACGTTAACGAAGACAAATTGATTTTTTCAGGGGATGCCTTCGGCTGCTTCGGTACTTTGGACGGAGGCATTACAGACAGTCAATTAAACACGGATAAGTATTGGAGCGAAATGGTGCGTTACTACTCCAATATCGTGGGGAAATACGGGCCAGCCGTACAAACGGCACTGAAAAAACTATCCGACATAGAAATCAAAACGATTTGTTCCACACACGGACCCATATGGGAAAAAGAAATAACCAGAGTCATTGGCATTTATGATCGCCTCAGTCGATATGAAGGTGAACCGGGTGTTGTTATCGCTTATGGCAGTATGTACGGGCATACCGAACAGATGGCCGAAGAAATAGCTCGTGAACTAGCAGCCAACGGAATCAAAGAGATTGTACTCCACAATGTTTCCCACGAAGACCCATCGTATATCCTCCAAAACATATTCCGCTACCGGGGGCTCATTATAGGCAGCCCTACTTATTCTAACAGATTATTTCCGGCAGTCGAAACCCTCACCGAAATGATTGCTACACGGGATATCAAGAATCGCACGTTTGCCTATTTCGGTTCTTTCACTTGGGCCGGTGCGGCAGTAAAACACCTCGCCGCATTCGCCGAATCCATGAAATGGGAAACTATCCCCTGCTGTATAGAAATGAAACAAAGCATTACTCCGGCTATAAAGGAGCAATGTAGAAACCTTGCACAAGAAATGGCAGCTCGGTTAACTCGATGATTCAACAAATCCAATAAAAGAACGGGAAAGAATAAAATTCTTTCCCGTTCTTTTATACTCAAAATCATTTCTATTAACTATCACTTTTTCTGAACAAACGTTTATACCACGGAATAACATATTCCGACCGCGAAGAAGCATATCCATAACCATATTTTCCGCTACCATATTGGCGATATGAATAAGTCCTTGAATTCATATTCACATCATTCAAAATAAGATAAACCGGCACATTGATACGCTTATTGTCAATCCATGCATTCAACATCTCGATCGACGCTTTATTCGTATAATTAGCCCTCGCTACATAAATAACCACATCGATAGCCCGGGTCAACAAAAATGAATCGGATACCATACCCAACGGTGCTGTATCCAAAATCACATAATCATAATGGGATCGTGCATAATCGACCAACTGCTCAAAACGAGAACTCATCAACAATTCGTTCGGATTAGGAGGAACAGGCCCTGCCGGCAAAACGTCCAAATTAGAATCAATTCCAGAAGATTGAATAAGAGCCGAAAGATCAGAATCTCCACCCGACAAATAGGTAGTAACACCCCTCATATTGGACATTTGGAAATGCTGAGCCAAACGAGGACGTCGTATATCCACACCTATCAGAAGCACCCGTTTTCCCGTTAGGGCAAAACTCAAAGCCATATTGCAAGAAACGAATGTCTTTCCTTCATGCATTACCGACGATGTTACCGCTATCACCTTTTTCTCTGGACCAGTAAGGACAAACTGTAAATTATTCCTCAACAATCGGAATAGTTCGGCAATGGGCTCCACACTCTTTTTCTCAACCACAAAAAATTTATTTCCCGGCTTCTTAGATATCTCAGCCAAAACAGGTATGGAAGTAAGACGTTCTAGCATTTTCTTATCTTTCAACACAGGGAATAACAACATTCTGAGGTAAATCACAAATGCCGGCAACAAAACGCCCAATAAAACAGCAGCACAAAGCAGCAATATTTTCTTAGGAGAAACTGGTTCTCCCGTAGAATCCGGATCGTCGATAATGCGTGCTACCGGTACGGTCATACTTTTGGCCAATGCATTCTCTTCTCTTTTTTCCAACAAGAATACATACAGATTATCCTTTATCCTTTGCTGACGCATAATATCGGATAATTCCCGCTCATATTGAGGTACGTTCTTAATCTTGTCTTCGATAATCTTATCCTGACGGGATAAATCTCTCTTTTTAATTTCTACTCCTTTACGAATGCTTTCGACTCCTTTCAGCACCAATGCCCTTTGAGTCTGTATATCTCTCGTCAACTCAACGATAACAGGATTGGATTCCGATGATGAATGCAATAATCTTTCTCGTTGTTGCAGACTTTTATTATATTCTCCTATTAATTTAGCTAAATCTTTATCGTCAATTCCCAACGCAGGAATGGGCATATATTCATTTTGAGGTATCGATAAAAATTTCTCTACATAATCGACAAGGCTTTTCTGCAACTCCAACTCAGCCAACTTCTCATCGGTAAATCCGGTTTGCTCCAAATATAATTTCGCCTCAGACGAAATATCAATCAAATTATTATGACGGCGATATTCTTCTACTCGAGCCTCTACAACCGATAAATCTTTTGAAATAGAATCCAAACGAGCATCAATAAACTGTTGCGTTTTTTCAGTCCCTTGATTTTTTTGCTTGGCCGCATCGATATTATAAAAATCGACCAGTGTCTTTATAAAATCCTCACCCTCTTTTATTACCGGAGTTCGATATACGACCTTCAAAATCGTTGCATCTTTCGAAGCAAAAGCCACTGTCAAATTCCCGGCAATAGACTTACTCACGCTTCTCGGATTCGATAAAGATATATTCAACGTTTTATCCACGGCAGGAATCGTATCGCCAGTATATCTTAGTCGGATAAATCCCTTGTGAAAAGGTATGGAATATGGAAAAGTTTCGACCGTAGTGTTACAAATTTCCATCTCATCGCCTCTCTCATTTCGAGTCTTCGCCTCCAAATGGAACACCCCGTTTTGCGGTCTTATTCTAATATTCAAAGAAGCCTTCAACGAACGCACATCAATCGAATCAAGAACTGCCTCTATCGGAGCCTCCTCATACAATGGAACATTTCTCAAAAAAGAATTCCAAGAATAAGACGTGTACAAATTAAGAGCTTCGACAACATCTGTAATCTGATTTTTCGAACGCAAGACTTCTATCTCATTATCTATATTTTTCTTATAGGAAGATAGTCCTAGGCTTTCCAATAATATATTGCTGTTATCTCCTTTATTGTCTTGAATATATACTGCAGATGTGACCTCATAAACCGGTGTCTGCCTGAAACAATAAAACAGTACCGCCACAGCAAGTACCACCACGCTGGCCACAAACCATTTCCAATATGAAATACATTCTAAAAAGAAGCCCGTAACATCAAATGCCTCTTCCGATGCATTTTTTACAGATGTATTCTGCTTATCTTCCATAAAACTTTTATTTCGAAATACTCCAAGCTGTAATAATAAGGTTAGCGATAGTCAATAAAATTGAAGTCGCACTAAAAATCAATGAAGTCGTGGGAGGTACGACAACAGCAGAATTGGCTTTGGATTTGTTTGGTTGAACATACAATACATCATTCTGCTGTAAATAAAAATAAGGCGAAGATATCAAATTCTTATCATTCAAATTTATTCTCGCTATACTCTTAGTCCCATCTGAATTTACCCTCACCAACAGCACATTATCCCGGCGACCTGTTATAGCCAAATCTCCGGCAAGAGCGATCGCCTCCAATATACTCACTCGTTCGTTTTCTATGGTAAATAATCCCGGTCTATTCACATCTCCTAATACCGATATAGAAAAGTTTTGTATCCACACAGTCACTTGGGGTAGTTCATTCAGATATTCGGGATAAAGGAGTTCTTGAATCAAATGTTCTACCTCCATCTTACTTTTTCCCGCTACGTGAATACGCCCAATCACCGGGAAATCAATATTACCCGCCTGATCAATCAAATAATATTCAACGGCTTTCGATGCATTTCCTCGCAGATAAGCCTCTCCTTGCATCAACCTCTTGTTAAACGGGATAACAACCTCTTGATTCTTCGCCACTACCGATATATCTATAATATCTCCCGGAGCTAAAACAGGAGAAGGCTGAACCGTCGCAGCATTCAATACTTCGGCTGGTATATTTTCAATATCAACCATATAGGGAACATTCTTCGAAGAAGAACACGACGTTATCCCCCAAAGAAGTATCATAAAAAATGTCAAATACAAATATCTCATTATGTGCTCTGTTTCTAAATAATGGCCCAATTATATAATCGTCATGCAAAAATAACACTTTTTACATGGCGAACAATATTTTTATCAGAAAAACCACGATTCAAATGCGATTCACAGCATTGCACAACAAAGCCCGTTCTCTCTTCACTATCGCCAAACAAAGAGAACGGGCTCAACAATAATTCCCCTTTTTCAGAAATTATATTGAATCATTGCATTGATTCGATTGGCCTGACCATCTGCCCTATTTATATTGGAGCGACGACCATAAAGATATTCAAGCCCAATACTACAATCGGGGGTTAAATTATAAAAAGCGTTTCCGACAATATATTGAGCATATCGATAGGAATTTTCCGAGAGCGACCCGGTTTTGCTGTATAACCTACTTTGACTATAAGATGCCGAAATAAAGAATTTTTGAGAGAATGAATACCGTATGCCAGCCACATAACCTAATGTTTCTGGTGCATAAAGTTTCCCTTGATTATCGGGGTCTGGAATCAAATCGAAACCCTCCCCGTTCAAACCGTTCAAGTATCTATCGTATCCTCGTCCATAAACGCCTTGATAATACAGCATTACCTTCGGTGTAATATTAGCTAATCCCGAAAGTTGCACGGCCCAACCCAAAACAGATTTATTTCGAGAGGCCATCAAATCCCGATAGGACAAACCTCGTATAAGACCAGAGACTCGTATATGATTGTTCCCTTCGTTCCAACCATACTGGACATAAAACGGAATATCGGGCATACGCTGACGAATAGCCATATTGTTACCATCACTTAGCGTATAAGTCACCGAAGGTGCTTCGGCCGCTAATGCCACCTGCCAATGCTTACTTAAATCAAGAGTATAACGCAACATAACATTACGCACACTAGTCATACCATTTGGACCTTCATAATCGATTGTAGGAGGAGCTGCTGCGGGGTCCACAAAGGTACTCCAAGTCTGTCCGACTAAAAAGCCACGGGCATTCACATAAGCCTGTCTGAGACGAAAACCGTAATCCTGTCCTCCCCGAAAATCACTTTCTACATAAACGGTATATTTTCCTAATACAGAATTGGCCCCGACTAATTTCAAAAACAGACGTGTGGTAGAAGCATCCATTTGATACTGATTACGTTCCGCCGGATTACGTGGAACAGGGATATCGTATGTCACAAAATCCCGGTTAGGCAGAGCCCCGTCAAAATCATAGGAAGCAGTAGCCTTTACATAACCACCTATACCCAATGCCGCACGCCCTTTACGATCTATCAGCAAAAAACGAGGGGCTCGCGGGTCTTGGAAATGCAATAACCGAGTGTCGTAAAACATCGCCATCAATTCGTCATTCGGTGGGGTTTCCCCCCACAAAAGAATTACTCGAGCCGGCGACTGTGAAGGGCCTTGACAAACACACTCTTCTACAACGACATCGGTCTGTTTATCCATTTTATTATCAGCCTGTACCGATAATAATGCCGTCACCAAAAAACAGGAACAAGAAACAAATAATTTTTTCATACTTTCTTGGGATTTAAACGTTTCATCGATAATTAAAACAACGAGGTACATGAATTGTTGAAACAATCGTAAAAATAAGTACCTTTGTATTTTGAATAAATCCCCATAATTATGGAAACAATTACTTTATTCTTAACCCCCGAATTCGATACGATCAGGGACGAAATGGGCTACGATGAGAACGACGATTTCGATGCCTACGACATTCTATTCCAACAAGGTTATGACAGAGAAATGATAGAAGTAGAAGAAAATGAAATCTTCGAAATCCCAGAGGGGTACATAGCGACCATACAAGCAACGGATGCGAACGACGAATTTTATATACTCGACGAAGGAGAAGACATTTTCGAGAAAGAAGATTTCCAAACAGAAACATTACGAGAAGGACAATATCGGTATGATGCCACCGAGAACATTTTCTGGAAAATCAACGACGAACCAAGCGACCTCTCCTTTTAACTATTTACGATAAAAAGATGAATCCACTTCAACCGGAGATTCACCCTCTCGCCCCATTTCTTCCACCCAATGCCCGGCTCCTATTGTTAGGAAGTTTTCCGCCTCCCCGCAAACGCTGGTCAATGGATTTTTTCTATCCCAATTACACCAACGATATGTGGAGAATTTTTGGGCTTATCTTCTTCGATGACAAAGATCATTTTGTAGATATAGAAAAGAAAAAATTCCGTAAAGACAACATCGAACAATTTCTACGGGAAAAAGCCATTGCTGTAAGCGATACGGTAGCCGTTGCCAATCGCCTAAACGGAAATGCCTCGGACTTAACCCTCGAAGTCGTCGAGCCATTAAATCTGGCCGGAATACTCGATCAAATTCCTCGCTGTCATACTCTGGTAACCACAGGACAAAAGGCAACCGACACATTACTTTCTATCACAGGTTCACCAGCTCCTGCGATCGGAGGGTTCGTCGATTTTCTTTACCATAATCGCCGTCTCCGGCTTTACCGTATGCCCTCCACTTCCCGCGCTTATCCCAAGCCTCTAACCGATAAAGCGGAAATATACCGTACTATTTTCCAAAACTTCGAGCAACAGCCATATTAAAATACGATTACATTTTCACAAAAATTCAAATTTGTAACACGAATATATTACCTTTGCAAGCATAAAAGTGCAAATTTTATAATCTTTTTTTTATGGAATCATTATCTTTCATTCAGTGGTGCCTCGATAATTTAAACTACTGGACTATCACATTCCTCATGATGATAGAAAGTTCCTTTATTCCCTTCCCTTCTGAAATCATCATTATACCGGCCGCATATAAAGCCGCTTACGGAGAATTAAACATGTATTTGGTGGTTATCTTCGGGACTCTCGGTGCAGACCTCGGTGCAATCATTAATTACTATTTAGCCCGTTGGATTGGACGTCCGCTCGTTTACAAATTCGCCAACAGCCGCATCGGACACATCTGTCTGCTCGACCAGAAAAAAGTCGAAACAGCCGAACTCTATTTCGACAAGCATGGTAGTATATCCACCCTCATCGGAAGACTGATACCGGCCGTACGTCAACTTATTTCCATACCGGCAGGATTGGCACGTATGAAATTCTCCAAATTTATTCTTTTCACTACTCTTGGCGCCATGTGTTGGAATATCGTATTGGCCGCCATAGGATATGGATTCCATGCCGTTATCCCCGAAGACGAACTTATCTCGAAAGTACAGATGTATAGCCACGAAATACTCTATATACTCATCGCCATTTGTGTATTTATCGTAGGATTTCTCATTTATAAAGGAGTGAAAAAGTCGAAATAAGCATATTTCCACTTGTAAAAACACGAACAGCTATGCGATAATCGCATAGCTGTTCGTGTTTTTTGAATGATGCAATACATAGGGTATGACTACACATAACCAATGACCCACTTTTCCCTCTTGCATCCCATCAATAAATATCTATCTTTGCAACTACGAAGATAGGATTCGGTTAGGCATAGCCAAATCGGATACAATATTTCCGCTTGTCTCTGCACTCACCTTTCACTATCTTTGTGAGTACGAAGATAGGCTGCGGTTCGGCATAGTCAAATCGGAAACGAGGTTTCCGTTTGTCTCTGCACTCACCTTTCACTATCTTTGTAAAATTCTTTGAAAATGAAAATTCGATACACAATTTAGAGAAACGACAACCATGATAGAAACCGAACTTTGCACTTTCACACTCGAAGCCTGCCAAATAGCCGCCGATATGGGTATCACCCGTGTAGAACTGTGTGCATCCCCTTATGAGGGAGGCACTACCCCATCGGCCGCATTCATTCGCATGGCTCGTCGAATTCCTCATTTGAAATTGAGTGTAATGATTCGTCCCCGTGGCGGAGACTTCCTCTACTCTGACAAAGAATTTCACCAAATGCTCGAAGAAATTAGTTTTGCCCATGACTGCGGAGCAGATTGTGTGGTAGCGGGAATACTCACTTCCGACGGACGAGTAGACGAAATCCGCACAGCAAAATTGATCGCCGCAGCCAAAGAAATGGAATTTACATTCCACCGGGCTTTCGACATGACCTACGATACCAACGAAGCCCTCGAAGCCCTCGTGAGAGTCGGTTGCTGTCGGGTACTCACTTCGGGAGGACGTAACACAGCACCGGAAGGAATCAAGAACATTCATTCGTTAGTCAAAGCCTCCGCAGGACGAATAGCCGTAATGGCAGGAAGCGGAGTGAATGCATCGAACGTCAAACTGCTTGCCGACACCGGAGTGGATGCCATACATTTCAGTGCTCGAAACTTAACAGAAAGCCGTATGACCTATAAAAATCCGTCGATCTCAATGGGCGGAGTACAGGGGATTCCCGAATATGCATCAATCGGAATCGACCCAACCATGATTCGTAATATTCTGAACCAACTAATCTAAAAACGACTCTCACATGAGAAAAGAAGCTCCATTTTTTCTACTGCTTGCCGGGTTGATTTGCTCACTCTCAGCCTGTACCTCTGGTATCTCAACCGATTATAAACAACAACTCGAAACCGTTTTAAACCAGTCGTCTCGTGCAGACAGCCTAAGATTACTATTACACAAAACACCACACGATGAACAAGAGGCGATGGCTTACCTGATAGCTTGGATGCCACAGGGAGACCGTGACACGATGAATCTCGACCTTTTAAAAGAAAACGTGGCATACGCCTGTCGGGTTCGGTCCGAATTTTCATGGACAAAAGCATTACCCGACTCTATCTTCCTCAACGAAGTTTTGCCCTATGCCGTGGTAGATGAAACTCGGGACTCGTGGAGACAAGATTTTTATAATCGTTTCGCTCCTCGTATAGCCAAATGTGCAGACATACGAGCGGCCATCGACACAATAAACCGAATTATCCCCGAAGTGGTCGGAGTGGAATACAACACGCTTCGGGAAAAGACCAACCAAAGTCCTGCTGAATCGATAAGGCAAGGAATGGCTTCCTGTACCGGTCTATCCATTCTTTTGGTCGACGCATTTCGCTCCGTAGGTATTCCGGCACGTTTTGCAGGGACTGCCGCTTGGCACGACAATCGAGGTAACCACAGTTGGACCGAAGTTTGGATAAATGGAGCATGGTTCTCCACAGAATATTATCAACCTCCTGCACTCGACAAGGCTTGGTTTATGGCCGATGCCGGAAAATCAGTATCGGGAGACCACACACACGGAATTTATGCCGTATCATTCCGACCTGCGGGAGACTGGTTTCCAATGGCGTGGAACGAAAATGCACGTAGTATTCATGGTATCGATGTATCGCAACGTTATCGAGATATATACTCCGAATCGATTCAAACCCTTACAAAACAAGGAACCCATACGAACGTAACTTTCATGATGTTCCGAGATAAACGGCATAACTCCAATTCCGGCGATCGAGTAGAAGCTAACGTCGATGTATTTTGCAATGGCGTACAAGTGGGTGGAGGCCGCACAGCCGGTCCTTTGCAGGATATGAACGATGCACTGAGTTTCTTATTGGAAAAAGGCCATACTTATACATTCGCCTACGAGAACAGCCGAGGTGAAAAAACAACGGTTGAAGTTTTAGTAGGTAACGACCCGGTAACGGTCAAAGGTTATATGCAATAATCTGACAGCGGATCAAACCTCCCGAAACTGAAAAAACGGCTCTGTAGAAAATCAGAAAGGATTGTGTTTTTATACATCTACCCCCTCCTCTCAGAAACTATCGTTTCTTCGGTCTCTCCCCTATATTTTACATTGCAAAACATAGGGGAGGAATTTAGAATGTTTTATATTATTGTATAGAAAACTCGTCGGATTGTAACGAAACAGGAAACGTTTCACCCTCCTCTGAGCACGAACATGCGATAGGGCCTATCCCATATATTTCCTTTTACAGCTTCTTCAATCGAGCAATCGTATCGATAGGATTATCCGAGTGGAAAACAAAACTGCCGGCAACCAATGCATCGGCTCCTGCCTCAACTAATTGCCGACCGGTATCCAAATTTACCCCGCCATCTATCTCTATAACCGCATGCGAATTTCTACGAGCGATCATCTCTTTCAAATCCCTCACCTTATCCAATATGCGAGGAATGAACTTCTGCCCGCCGAAGCCGGGGTTTACCGACATCAGCAAAACCAAATCGACATCTTCGATAATATCTTCCAACAAGGACACTGGTGTATGAGGATTCAATGAAACTCCGGCTTGCATACCTGCTGTATGTATCTGCTGAACAACCCGATGAAGATGTGTACATGCCTCATAATGAACCGTCATGATAGCTCCGCCCACACGCTTGACTTCTGGTATAAACTTTTGAGGCTCAACGATCATCAAATGCACATCAAGAGGTTTTTCACATCGCCGATTCACAAATTCCAACACCGGAAACCCGAAAGAAATATTCGGGACAAACACACCGTCCATCACATCGATATGCAACCAATCGGCAGCACTGGCATTTATCATATCTATCTCACTGTTCAGATTTCCAAAATCTGCCGACAACAACGATGGAGAAATTATCACACTCATATTTTTTACGTATAAACGATTTTTTCGGTATTATACAGACACTCCGTATTTCACACAAATATAATACAAGGCAAATACAGAATAGGTCTGTTGAGTTTCAACAAGTCTTAACTCTCGTCAAAGGTAATACAAATGAGAGCAAAAACAAATTTATTTAGCATTACAGATGGCTTCCATAATCACATTTTATACAAACGCAGAATTATTCGATATATCCTCGAAAAAAAATATTGAGAAACTATCTAATTTACTTTATAGAGCCTATCCATTTGCTTACGAACTTTTCCGCAGACAGATAGTTTATTCAACAAATAGTCCTGATTTTCAAGAGCCGATACAATATAAAGGCCTTCGCCTTTGGAATATTCATTAACTTCGTCAATCGCCTGAACCATTCCTTGTATATCGCCTTTCGGAATTTCTCGGGTGTATAATGTCACTCGCCTATCTCCTTTTAATAATTCATACGTAAAATTCTCACAAGGCAACTCTCTAAATTCATACCCTTCATCAAGCAGCAAGTTCGGGAAATAAAATATATCTTCCCAACTACATGCCAATAAATTATAGTCTTCTTTCTCATCGAACCATTTTTTTACCGCGATTCGCTTACCCTCTTTTACCGTTTTATATTCATGAATATAAAACGGATAAAATAAATTCCCACTAAGTAACATATACTCGTCTAACGTTGGTATCAGTTGACCTGCCCCCACTCCTATCGTGACATGATATTTCGTATAATTTTCCCTATAAAATTGAACATAAGGACCTAACTTCGCATCCGAATCGGGCACATTTCTCCACGGCGAGTCAGGAAAGTCGATTCTTATACCGAGGCATAAAAACAAAACTACGATAGAAACTATACCGTACTTTAAAACCGTTTTCCCTTTGACCCTCTCATATATCCACCTCATAGCATAGACGCTTATGAGAGAAACAAAAGGAATCAAATATAAATAATGTTTAGGCGCACACCCTGTATAACGAAACATAAAATGAATGAGAATAATAGGAATCAGCGCTATCCCCATAATTCCAAACTTCTTTTCCCGGAAAAGGACAACCAAACCCATAGGGACAAAAACAAAATTGAGAATCGTATAAAACGTAAATACCGCAAACTTTACTTGCGAAGCGAAACTGTGTGTTTCATTCATACCGTTATAACCGGTCAATGCGGTTAAAGGATTTGCCCGTAGTCCCCAATATCCAATCGTCACAAATAGAAGTATGAGAACAGCTAAAAATGCCGACCTCGTTATACTCTCTTTTACACTCTTCCTTTGAAATAAAAAAATAAAAAATACCACCGGATAAACCATCAAGATATCTATCCTATATAAAGGAGCGATTACCATCAACACCATTGCCACATAAAACTTTCCATCTAATAACCTGTTTAGAGCGCAAACAAAAAACACAGCCGCAAAAATCGCCGAATTGGGATACATCGAAATGGCAAAAGACTCTGGAATAAGAAACAGAGAAAGCAAAATAAATATTTTTCTAAAAAATGTAATCCGATAAACGAAATTCACACTTTCCACGATAAATAGAGCCCCACATATGGCAGACAGCAAACAATAGATTTGTTCACATGTTAAAAACGGAAATATATATTTGAATCCTACCACCGTATAGGTTACCAACGGTTGCATTTCATATAAATAAGAATATACTGGCGGGAATGTAAGTCCCTGATTATACATGATATTACACCCCGCAATAACATGCATACTATCCGATTCATAACACGTCAACGGGAAAATACCTATACATATCCATATAAAAAACAATACTAAAACAATAGGATAACCATTACGGAACACAAATTTCCAAAAAGAATCGAAGAAATATTTCCAATTACTATAAACCGACATAACTATACTATAAATTTAATAATTATAGCCCTATTCTATAATATTAAACAAATATATGAATCTCGTTATAATAATGGAAATTAAATAGTGTCAATTTTTTTACCACCACGGCTACTACAAGAAAAAATGAAGCGACAAAGCACTATTAAACAATATCTTATCCTAACACGAACTTTTCAAAGGAACGATAAAACGATCACCCGCCAGAAAATTGACACAATAAATAATATTTAAATACAATATTTTAGAATAAATAGTCTCTAAAATTCAAAAAAGTAGTATATCTTTGTTGTTATTAAAACTAATTTAGTTTTATCACAAGATCTTACTAATATTAAAACACATGAAAAATAACCTTACGTTCTTCGTTTTTATAGTGATAGGAATTTTCTCCGTCACGGCCGCGGCTCCCAATTGGGGCGTAGCCGACACATTGGAACACTACGAAATAGGCCCCGGTATAGAGTACATCAAAATCAGATACGAATCGGTTCCCCTCACACTGTGGGCGACCACTATCGACATGACCAATCCTTACAATGTAATTGAACAAGTACAGTCGAACAACTCCGTTCCTGATTTAAAACGGGAATTGGTACAAGACATGTCAAAGCGGCTAACCACCCCGGGGCATAAAGTATGCGCGGCCTTCAATCATGACTTTTTCAGTTATGACGAAGGCGTCTGTATCGGACTAAACATTAGCAACGGTGTCATCTCTATGCCAGCAGGTAGCGGAAGATCTACATTTGCTATTACCCAAGATAAAACGGCATCGGTCTTTTTTCCCGTTCCAGAATGCAAAGCAATTTCGGCATCGGGTGACGAAGTGACAATCGACCATTTCAACTGGGGTGCAGAAACAATCCGCAACGGAGATTGCGTCCTATTCACAAATATGAACTCGCTCAATCTGGATGCCGAGGGAAGATACATAAAAATACGCCCCCGATCCAATTGGATTGTGAATGGAACTCCCACGGTATGCGATGTACTCGAAGTCTCGGATTTACCCCTACAAACTTCCGACACCGATTTTGTTCTATATCTCCGTAATACAAAACTGAATTCACTCCCCGATATAAAAGTGGGCGAAGAAATAACCATCTCGCAAAAATTAGTTGCCGGAAAATTCGGAACACCACCAGACAATATCTTACAAGCATTCCACGGATACCCCAGCATAGCCTATGAAGGAAAACTCCACGACGGAGAATATAATGACTTTGAAAACGGGCGGGAATATGAAACTTCTTGTCGCACAATGGCAGGCATGTCACAAGATGGAAAAACCGTCTATTTCGTAGCTACGGAATTATCGGAAAATAGTACCGGTATCAACTGTATCGACATCGCTAATTGGATGCTGGCTCATGGAGCTTGGAATGTAGTCAATTTCGATAGCGGTGGCTCCACCGCCATTGTCGTCGACCACACCATGCTGAACCTTCCGGGAAGAGGATCTTTACGCCCGGTTATGGACGGAGTTCTCCTTGTTTCAACTGCTCCCGAAGACAATGGCGTGGCCCATTATTCATTCTCAAAAACACAATTAAATGTACCGATAATTTCCCTTGCACCCCTCACCTTAATTTCTCAAAATAAATACAAAGATGTGATCGAACGCAACGTAGAAGTAGAAGGTTTCGCATTCCGATGTGAACCGGCCGAATTGGGTTGGGTGGACAAAGGAGCTGTTTTCCACGCCGGAGAAACGGTCATGTCTGGCAAAATTATAGCCGAGAAAAACGGAATCACGGCCGAACTTCCCGTTTCGACCCGTCCGGTACAAGACATACATATAGCAGCCGATGAAATTCTCATAGACAGTGTACGTCCCTACCGAATCAATTTAGAAGGAAACATCAACGGTCAAGTATATACGCTCGACCCGGCCGCTTTCGCATGGACCTCGTCCAATCCATCTTGCTGCCGTATAGAAAACGGTATCTTAAAAGGAATAGAAAACGGAGAAACGTCGCTCGTCGGGACACTCGACACAATTACCGTCGGCTTAAAGGTTATCGTCGAAGTAACTCCGGAGACTCTTGTACACGAAAATTTCTCCGATCTATCAGACTTTCCTCTATTCTCGACCGTATCTAACACGCTCTCAATTTCTCACGAAGAATTACCGACCGGCTGGCCAGATGGAGCCGTATTGCAGTTCGATCAAAAAACAGGAAGAAACCCTTATGTAGAAATGGGTAAAAGTTATCGTCTATATAGTTTACCCGACTCAATCTCCCTACAACTGAATTTGTCGAAAGAAGCACTGGCAGCCATCAAACATATCCGTTTTGATTTCACGCATAAAAACGGAAAGAGCTACTGGCAACCCGAATATATTCCATCGGACACGGGCGATCAAACCATCGCATGGGCTTTCTCCAAAAACGGCATAGCTTTTCCCACTGAGGATTTTCCTCTCACATTAGATAGAATACGGTTCGTGCTAAATCCGGGCAGCCGTTCTGAAATCACGATTCCCCTGCGGGAACTCAAAGCCTACTATCCAGTCAAAGCAAGTTCCGCGATAAATAATGTACATATTGAGAATAATTTTGCATGGATCACTGCCGAAGGAGAACTTCGCCTCCACTATAATTTGCAACAAACCGGTAGTGCCGATATTTCTATTTGGACCACCGCAGGACAGCAAATTTCCGAATATATCTCCAACCGAGAACTTCCGGGAACTTATACCTATAATATCCCAGACCGATTCCTTTCTCCCGGAATATATATATTGACAATCCGAGCAAACGGAAAAAACCAAAGTCTAAAATTCAGGGTAAAATAAGATTGTTTTTTATCGATAAGGGATATTTCCAATGGAAATATCCCTTATCATTTATCTCAATGAAATAAAATTTTAACTCATAACAAATCTACTCACAAACGAGAAACAGGCTCAAAATCAATAATAAAGAAACTTTTCCCTTTAAACAATAAACCACAACAGCAAATTTAGAACGGGTTATTGGGCTCGGCAAAATCGTAAAATGTTCCATAATTACCACGACGAGGAGCCCCCGGCATATCCGGATAAAAATTAGGACATTCCTCCACCTTAGCCTTCAATTTAGCATAAATGGTCTTAATTTCGTTACTACACGTATCTATATCAATAGGATGCTCTTCCATAAAATCTGTTTTTGTATTATAGAACCGGCCATCCCAATAATATTTCCACTCAGTGGTGCGTGCAGCACGAGACGCATAAGGAGCCGCAGCCACAGGCCATAATGGATTATAGTGCATCAAAGAAATTTCCTTTTCAAGAGGTTTTTCTCCAACGATTTCCGGGAAAAGACTCACCCCATCTAAACCATATTCTTCTGGTACTGCTATACGCATGGCATCGGCAAAAGTCGGGAAAAAATCAGTAAAATCGACCAATCGCTGGCTTTCCCTCGGCTCTAATTTATCTCCCCAGCATATAATCAACGGGACAGAAGTACCTATACCCCTAGGGTCTCCTTTACCGCCTCGACGCAAAGTACCATCGGACATTTGTGAAACAATACGCGTAGAAGTCCCATTATCGGACGTAAAGATAAATATCGTATTTTCCCATTGTCCATTACGTTTCAACCGATCGATCATGCGCCCCACTTTCTTATCAAGATAAGCTACCATATCTTTGAAATTAGCCGTATCTTTCTGAAAACGACCTGCAAAATCCAAATCCCAACTCTCTGAATCGGGGGTAGGCGTGTGCGGCGTATGTACTAAGGGAGTAGAGTAATAAAGCAAAAATGGTTTATCTGAATCTTTCTGTTTATCCAAAAATTCAAAAGCGGCCGATTCGAAACCATCAGGGCCATAAATCGAATACTCATAATGACCGTGATTATCCATCATACAATTGGCATAACGATCTGTACCAGTCGGACCATTGAATTCTTTATATACTTCAAGTTGAAACAAACACCACTCGTCCCACCCCAACCGGGTCGGCATCTCACGTGAACGCCCCAACTGCCATTTACCAAACATACCAGTCGTATAACCAGCCTGCTGTGCCAACTGCGAGAAAGTAGGCTCATCGTCGTTCATATAGCCAAAACAAACATAATTTTTATCGTTATACAATCCAGTCATAAGCTGTACACGAGAAGGAGAACTAAGAGGTTGGGCATGCATATTCGGGAAAAACAACGACTTTTCAGCCAAAGAATCGATAATGTGTGTATCATACGACACACCACCCATACAGCCGAAACACTCGGCCCCGATATCATCTGCTAAAAACAAAACGATATTGGGACGTACCCCATTTTCAATCGAACCATTTTTGTCAGTACAACCACTACCGACAAGTGAAAGCATCGAAAGCCCTGTGATTTGAAGTTTTCTTGAATTGATCATAATAGTTTTGATATAAGATTAAGATTTCCACAAAGATAAAGTTTTTTTTACACTTCATCGTTTACACTAAAAATATCTTATCCTCATACACATCTATTTATCCCTCCCGAGATAATCGATAACAAAACCGGTGACGCTCGAAACAAATATCGAGAATTCCAAATCGTACAAACCGAGCAATATACTCTATCGCCAACCGATAAGAAATATGAGCCAACCGACTATATTTACTAACTGTTATTTCTTGATGTTCCGCCAAATAATCAAGTAACAATTGTTCTCGTTCGGTATATTTCACAAGAGTTCCCCGAGCGCTATTTTTCTGTCGCCACACAGCCAAATGCACAGGTGTTGCCAATATATTCTCGTCGGCAATCCGCACATAAGCTAAATACTTCCCGGTTTCGTCCTGCACTTGCACGGGCTTTTGTTCGGCTTTCGGAATCTCTGCAACAAGCACCGTTTTGCCGTCCACTTCATACGTCTGCACACCTATTTCCACATTAGGCCGGCAATAAAGTTTGGCAGCAGCCTCTATCATATAAATCTCTTCTTCCGAACGCACCCCGGCTATTCGACCGTTATCCTTCACACCTATCAATAAACGTCCTCCGTCCGTATTGGAAAAAGCAGACAAGGAACGGGCTATTTTTCGAGCATCGGAAATCTCGAATTTAAAATCCTGCTGCTGGTGTTCTCCTTCTGCGATAAGTTGTTGTAAATACACCTTGTCGGAATTCGGTCTCATGGTTTACTCTATTTTTTCATTAACTGTTGCAACCGATAACGAAATCGTAGCCAAAATAGAAATCCGGCCGTAAACAGCCCCGCAGGAAATGCGACCCACACGCCTACGACACCTCCGCCCCATGTAAACCCACACAAATAGCCCACAGGCAAAGCAACTATAAAATACGAGAAAAAGGCAATCCACATCATGGGCTTGACATCGGTCGTTCCTCGCAAAGCATTGGCAAAAGTAATCTGCAAAGCATCTCCGAACTGATAAACAATCAGCGAAAATATCAACGAAGAAACAACTATCATAACTTCATGGTCTTCTGTAAAGCTATATATAATGGGAGTCCTCGCCAAATAGAAGAATAAACTGGCAACAATGGCAAGCGATAAAATAATTCCCATTCCCGAATTTACAGCTCTACGCAAATTGGGGAAATCCTTCTGCCCCATAAAATGGCTGACCCGCACAGCCAAAGCAGCACCCATACCATAATATACCATAAACCCGATAGTACTGACCGAAATCATTATCTGATGGGCCGCCAACGGAATGCTGCCCAGCCACCCTACCATAATAGCGCTCAACGAAAAAGCCGCAGTTTCCATACCCATTTGCAAAGCGATAGGCCACCCCAAAGCATTAAGTTGCATAAAATCATTACGATTGAATCGAGAGCGTAAAATCGCCTCCCTATATACTTTATACCGTCGCGCAACAGCAACGACCCCGATAAAGACCAACAGCATGACAATACGCGAGACCAATGTGCTCACACCCGCCCCGAACAAGCCCCATTCGGGGAATCCGAAACTTCCGTAAATCAACAAATAATTCCCGAAAATATTCAATGCGTTTCCACCCAATAAAATCCACATCGGTGTACGAGTATCGGTCAACCCTTCCGCAAACTGCCGAAAGCCGTTAAACAGCATGATAAACAATAAAGAAATCAGTTGCAAAACAAAATACGGACGTATGTGAGGCAACAATTCCTCTGGCTGTCCCAACTTATCGACAAAGCAATAGACCGTATACATTACAGCAGTCAACAATACTGCAACCGATGCATTAGCAGCCAAAGCATTACGAAATACTCGTCCTATCCCTTGTGTGTTTCCCCCACCCTGCAACATACCGATTAGAGGAGTCAATCCATAAGAAAAACCGGTCGCAAAGATGATTGCCAAATTGAATACATTATTCACGAACGCAGCCGCAGCCAACTCCTCCGTACTATGATGCCCGATCATTATCGTATCGGCCAAACCCAATATAATCATACCCAACTGTCCTACGACAATCGGTAAACCTAGTCTTAACAAAGAACTAACCTGCTGTTTATAAGGGAGTAATTGCATTGAGCTCATATCATACAATCTTACAAAAATTAAATGAAGTGCAAAGATAATGCAAGGCAAGAGAAAGACAAAGTGAACTTGTTTACTTTTCTTTCTCTTGCCTTGCATTGCCAATCTTGGGCTTTTGTCAATCGCTCATGTAAATCGAATACAGAAACAACTTCTATTCATTTCCCAGAATGAAAATCGGTATCTATCCGACAAATAGATAGATACCGATTGATAGAAAGTTGTCATAACTGGATTATGCTTAACTGACTTGAATACCGACTTTCCGGTTCAAAGTCCCCTACAAACTCACTTTATAACAATGATCATTTATATATACAAGGTAAAATCCGTGTATCGGTAAATCCAGTTCATGTTTGCCTATTGTAATTTGTCTACTAAGTATCAACTTACCCTCGATAGTATATATTCGGACAAGAGCATCTCGGGCAACCCCTACATATAAGATTCCGTTATGAGCATAAACTTTATCAGAATCTATACCATCAACATTTTCGATGGAGGAAGAGAGTCGTACGATTTGAGGTTCTGAATACTCCGAATATACGTTGGGTCCCCAAATTCCTTCTTCATCTAACGAATAGGACCAAGAAGCTACAGAATAAAGATATTCATCGCTTTCAGAACCCGTAAGGTCGGTAAAGGTGTACGAGGTGTTATCGATACCTTCCACTTCGAACGATGCCAATGCAGAAGTATAACTCTCTCCGGCTCTTAGAATTTGCTTTACGAAAATATCATCGATAAACATTTTATCCGTTCCCGAGAAAGTAACGGTAAAATGAGTTTGAGCCGACCCATTAGTAAAATCTACGGAAAAAGAATGCTCTCCCACGGTTTTCATCAGATGCTCGCGATGTTCTTTTTCACCTTCACAATAACTATCCACATAGACAGTATCGCCAGCATGAATCGCATACACATTCAGTTGCACCGTGTATTTGCCATCGTTACGAGACAAATCAAATTCGGGAGACGTGATTTTTCCTTCCTCAAAATCACGGTAGTAATTATCGATACCTATCATTCCTTTAACCGTACAACCCATATTGACACCCCAACCGGGCACTTTGCTATATTTATTAAGGTCATAATCATAAAAGTAACCGGGCCATTCAAATGTTCCCTCCGTGATCGTTTCTAAATCCTCGTGCACCAGCGTGTATTCTTCATCGGATCGGGCTGTATGTTTCAAAAAGTGGCGCACGGCATATCCCATTGCACGCTCAACAGGATACCATCGAGCAGTATATCCTGTATCGCTTATATCGGTCGGATCGGCCAATTCGGGCACTGGCATAGTACGAATGGGGATATACACTTGTACCTCGTTCGATTCTACAGAAGTGTATTTTTCATTCTTGGCTTTTACCGTGAAGAAATAAGTTTTTCCTTTTTCCATACCGGTAACTTGACATTCACATTCCGTCGTTTCGATATTCTCTGCAATATATACACGTTGCGTTTTCTCTTCATCGGCATAATAATAAGCAGACGTAAGATAAGAGGTCGCCGACCACACTGCATCCCATCGAGCGGTAAAATGCTCGAATGTCACATCTTTGGGTGAGATTGCGTGGGGTGAACAAATATCGTACACGTCTTGTATGATTTCAATATCGTCTATCAGCCACGAATCGTTGTATGCCCCGATTTGTACATAGACCAAGCGACTCCCCATACCGAAATTGTGCTGAAAAGGGACTTCGATCGTTTGCCATTGGTCGGTAATGGTGCGTTTCTCACTCGTATAGTAGTTGCTACTGTATTGATCTTGCAAATAAAGGATAAGCGAGTCCTTCGTTTGGGCAATCGAACGTGCTCGGAATCGAAGTATAAAGTTACCATCGTCCAAACGCACATCGGTATACGGCGTTTGAATCCACCCTTGTGTCTCCCCATATGTATAGTCATCATAAGAGAGTACAGCGCAAACTCCTCCGGCTTGATGAATACCTCGTCCTTTCCACTGTATACCGTGCGTGAACTCCATAGGAATCATTGCATTTCCTGTCGAAAGTTCACTCTCGACAGGCGTGGATTCGGTTCCTTCGGTAAAAGCCGAAAAATCTTCCGATAAAATAGCAAGTTGCTCGCCACGAGCAGCATAAGCCGAAACAATGTTGACACCTAAGAAGATAGTCAAACAGATTGATGTAATTTTTTTCATAAGCAATAATATGATTTTATAATTAGGAAGTGTTCTCTATGATAATGAAGAAATAAGTTTTAAACAAAAGTAACGCCGATAATTCTTTATTAAAAATAATCGACGTTACAATTAAGCTATTATATTGTATTGATAATCAAATATTTTCAAATAGAATATTACAACCAATATTTGTTAAACGCTAATTATCAACAATTTACATATCAAATAGGTCCAACCGATATTTTTACATTAATTTACTTTTAATCCGACTTTTCTGAGTACGGATAGCATTCAGACTTACTCCTTTGCAAACAGCACATTCTTTGGTATTAAGTCCGCACTTGACCAAACAACATAAAACCGCCTCATCTTGCGTTAATTTAGTATGTTTTTTCAAAGCATCGATATATTCATTAAAAGCTTTGTGTATAGACTGCGAGACCATCTGTCGTTCATCAATACTCAATACCGATTCCGATTTCATCTCGATCATCGATTTCATATTTTTGTATGCTTTGGTTCGCATGAAAGATAAAGCACATACATCACCCTTTTTATCGATGAGTGATTGTAGTTCTTTTCGCTCGTTATCGACCTGCCGGGCGACGATATTCGATTCGCCCATATTCCCCTTTATATTACCCACATCGCACTCGTGAGCCGTTTCTATCTTTTGACGCAACGCCTCCACCCGAGCTTTCCACGCTTTATCTCTTGACCTTCTTTTTTGAATATACAGAAATAAGATAAGCAAAGCTCCAATAATAACTACGGCAATCCAACGATAATATCGAGTTTTCTCGGTATAAAGAATCTGCTCCAAATCATATTGATATTCTGTCTCTCCCATTGACTCGGTACGATTAATTTTTTCAATAGAATCATTAGCAAGATTCAATGAATTTACACATTCTTCATAGAGCGCACCGTTTTTTGTTTCGAGAGCAACTTCGCAAAGCTGCTTATAGCTATTGGCCCTTGTATAAATATTGGGGCTTAAACTTCCTTGCCGGCTATAATGATATGCAGAATCATACTGTCCAGATAATAAAAACATCTTACCTATGGCAGAATACGTTCGATATATCAAAGTACTATCCTTAGACAGAGAAATAGCTCTATACGCATGCTTTGTAGCCTGTTCGAGATCTTTGAGTTCTCCGTAAACGACCGACAGATTGTTATGAGCGGCTGTCATTTCCAAAGTGTCCGAAGCAGCTTCCGATAACGACAAAGCTTCTTTAATGTATCCAAGTGCACTGTCGGGACTGTTCTTATACAGATAATCTTTCCCTACTTCCCGTAAAGCTCGAGCCGTATATTTCGTCGAATCGTTCGCCATACATTCTTTCAAGGCGATAGTGTGCTCTTCTAACGCTCTATTGTACAGATGATGCGTACGCAGTAAGTTTCCGAGACGCAAATGCAACGCAACCGATAGATCCGAATTCGGGCTAGTAAGGCTCAATGCCCGACGATATAAATATGCAGCCGAATCGGGTTGAAAAGATTCTATTTCAATCCCATATTCATATAAGCGTGTTGCCTTTTCTTGATATCGGTCACTATGGCAAGCAAAAAAACAAAGCAAAATGACAATATAACATATACGGGAATTCATGAGTGCAACTGCTTGGTATAAGTAACAACAACGAAAATCTTAGCAAAGATAATTTTATCAGCCGGGAAAATTATAAAATGTGAATAAAAAACAGCAAAAAAGTACAATTTATACAAATAGGTAAAAAGGTGACAATAAATGCCCCAGCAAACCTAAGGTACAAATCGACTATACCCGAGCTCTCCTCGACAAACGAAAACCACCATCTATCCAGCCGGATAAAATAACAAAAAAAAGAGAGAGCCCGATTTTTACACGATAAGCTCCCTCCTTCAATTTCTATTTCATCAATTCTTTTCAGAACAATTTCTCTGGGTATTCACCGGCAGCAATCAACGCATGAATTTTGTCGACAACCGACTGCCTGTCGGCAGCATAAGTTACCCCGAACCATTTCGATGGAGTATCGAGAACCGTTACAGAGGCCTTGCCAGTTTGAATCAAATCATTTACCAACAAAGGTATAAAATACTCAGCTTTAATATTATCTGCATTCTCTTTCAAGAACTTAACGAAATACTCTTCGGAATATTTGAAATAATCGGGTGTGAATCCCCACATATTCATCGAAACAGGAGCATTGTCATCGATAGCAGTCCAAGTATCCCCTTCTTTAAACATCACCTTGCCGTCGCGACGTTCTATCTGAGTACGCTCTACAACAGATGTAAGATGTTTCTCGGCATTGGTCTCGCACACGCCACGAGCAACAGAACCGCTCTCAGACAGCGTATTTCCCACGCGATAACCCACCATACAATACTCATTTTTCTTTCCTTCCAGACCTTTCAAATAATCGGCCAAAATAGCAAAACTTTCGCGACCGTAGAAATCATCGGCATTAATAACGGCAAATGGCTCTTTAATTACATCTTTACCCATCAACACGGCATGATTAGTTCCCCACGGTTTAGTACGTCCCTCGGGACACGTGAAGCCCTCCGGCAAATCGTCGATAGACTGGAATACCAATTCACAAGGAATATGACCTTCATATTTAGAAAGAATCTTATCCCTGAAATCTTGCTCGAAATCCTTACGAATTACGAAAACGACTTTACCGAATCCTCCGCGTAAAGCATCGAAAATCGAATAGTCCATAATCGTTTCACCGTTAGGACCAAGACCGTCGAGCTGTTTCAGTCCTCCATAACGACTACCCATGCCGGCAGCCAATACAAAAAGAGTTGGTTTCATAGCAGTTACTTATTTTTAGTTTTCCATGAATTGCAAAAGTAATTATTTTTTATGATAAAAATCAGCAATACACCTTCAACTTTCACCCAAGTGTTCCTAAAACAAATATTATCTACCTGTTAAACCCCAACGCTCAATAAAGAGAATCCATTTTGTTCACGAGAATAATGTTAAAAATGGAACGATAGGTCGAAAAAAATTCCTTTTTACTTTCTGATTTGAAAAAAAACATCTTTATTTGCAACGAATAATAATTATCGAATCACTCTAAATAAAGATTGCCTATCGACAAAACATTACGCTTGAATCAAAAAAAAGAGAGGTAGTAATGAACGATTTATTCGATCGCACCGACGAAGAACTGGTTGCGTTGTATGCCGAAGGTAATAATGGAGCTTTTGATGTTCTGCTTAAACGACATCAGGTCCGTACTTTCAACTACATTTATTATATTGTAAAAGACAAAGAATTGGCGAATGACATCTTTCAGGAAACTTTTGTCAAGGCTGTCATGACTATCAAGCAAGGACGCTATACCGAAAACGGTAAGTTCCCTGCATGGATTTCCCGAATCGCCCATAATCTCATTATCGATTTTTTCCGACAGGAAAAAGCCGATAATTATGTTATCACCGATAATGAAAACATGGATATCTTTAATCGCAAAGAATTGAGCGAAGGAACCGTCGAAGATACAATTGTACAAAACCAGATCGAAGCCGATGTTCGCAAACTTATCAAGGCCCTTCCACACAGCCAGAGGGAAGTACTTGTCATGCGTTATTACAAAAACATGAGCTTCAAAGAAATTGCAGACCATACCAAAGTCAGTATTAACACAGCCTTAGGGCGGATGCGCTATGCCATTCTCAACCTGAGAAAAATGGCCGAGGAAAACAACATCGTACTGACATTATAAAAAAACAAGCAGGTACAGATAATAATTACAAGGCTACCGACGTTTATAATACATAAACATCAATTTTTATTAGCCTATGAAAAAAATCTCTACCTCTAAAAACACAACGAGAGTACAAAACGCAAAAGTATTACAACCAACGGCTTCGACAATCGATTTTATTAGGCAATTTGCCAGAGTATATTCATTCGATTCCCGATTGCCGGCCTCGTTAGGAGGATTGGTAAATAACTAAAAAGAAAAGGGGAGCAGATAATCTGCTCCCCTTTTCTTTTCTACTCTATTAACCTCAGTAAGAAAACTTTCCCGTAACCACTCCTTTTTTCTCCTCTTTTCTTTCTTTATATAATACTATAATTTTTTATAAAAAAAGAATGTAAGTTTTCTTTTTTATCTTATAATATTAGTATATTAGCACTGCGATTTTCTTTATTTCTCATTACTCATAAAGCCCTAAACAACTGAATATCATGTAACAAAAACCATATTTAACACGATTATTGTCTCCATACTATTTTTCAGACAAGCTATACATTTTATTTTAATTTAAAGTTGAATGACATTAGTTACTCAAGAAGATAGTGATTTCACAAACATTTTTAGAAGTTCTAAAAATGGATTTATCCAGTTTGCATATTCCTATCTTGGGAACATGCAAGACGCAGAAGACGTAGTCATGGAGTCCTATATCCAATATTGGGAGAACAAGGACAAAGCGACATTCCAAACTTCCAATATAAAAGGATACATCTTTACAATTATAAGAAACCGATGTATCGATATTCTGGAAGAGAGAAAATACTTATTACAAAAAAACGACGAGCTCTATAAACACATAATAGGTGAAATAGAACTCAATATATCCTCATTGAAAGGATGCGATCCCTCCGAACTATTCACCAGCGAAATAGAAAATATAGTAAACGATACTATCAAAACACTCCCTAATCGCACCCGTGAAATTTTTTACGAAAGATACCTCGAACAAAAATCCTACAAAACCATTGCCGAAAACTTCGGGATTTCGGTAAAAGGCGTAGAGTTCCACATCACAAAAAGCCTGAATGTCCTAAGGAAAAAATTAAAAGACTATTTATAAAAATTCCGAGCCACGCTGTAACGAAATCCGACCAAAATACCACGAGAATCAACCAACCAACTATAAAAACACAAATCCACACTTCATTTTTCTCAAAAAAAATTTATTTTATTACTAGGGATATACCCTGTTTTTCGGTTTATATAATGTATGGAAAAGAAAACATTATATAGATATTTCGGAAATTGCGCAACCGAAGAGGAGCGCATTCAAGTTTTGGAGTGGACAAAAGCCTCGCCCGAAAACCTCAAAGAGTTCTGTCGTGAACGCAACATATACAATGCCATTTTATTATCGACTGACAATATACAGCGTACCAAATACGACTTCCGCCGCCACTACCGTGCACAACTTCTACGTATTGCCGCCGTTGTCATACTATTGTTGTCGGTAGCATTCGGCAGTTTCTATCTCACGATGGGCGATCGCATCGTTCCCCTCTATTCATTGACCGTACCGGCCGGTAACAGCAATACCCTGCTCCTGCCCGACGGTACGAAAGTATGGCTCAATGCAGGTTCCACGATAAAATACCCCTCGTCGTTCTTGGGAATGCAACGCAATATAGAAATAGAAGGCGAAGCCTATCTCGAAGTCGCCCACAACCGTTGGAAACCATTTATCGTAAATACGCCTAACGGAAAAGTTAAAGTGTTGGGAACCAAATTCTACGTGACTTCCACACTCAAAGAAAAAGACTTCATGGTCTCGCTCATCGAGGGTTCTGTAAAAATATCGTCGGGCGAAAAAAGCGCGATGCTCAAACCCGGATACCGGGCACAATTCAAAGATGGCGAGTTCAAGCAATCGGTAATCCGCACCTTCGAAACCGAGCTGTGGAAAGACGGTATCTACTACTTTAAGGACAAATCGTTCGACGAATTGATGGAAGGATTCGAAAAATCTTTCGGTGTAAAAATCAGTATCGACAAAGACATCAAAAGCACCGAGCACTACACCGGTAAGTTCTATCGCTACGATGGCATTCAACATGCGTTGCAAGTTCTTCAACACGAATTCGATTTTGATTTCAAATGGGATAAAGAACTCAATACGATACAAATCATTTCTAAACATAAATAATTCCCGAAAGCCTATGAACACATAAAAACACACCATCTCTTGTCTATCATTTTAAAATCAACAATTTATTTATTTCAGTTACAAAACTTTTGAATACCACAAAACACACGTATGTATAGAAAAAGTTTAAAAGCAATTATTGCAGCTTTAGCACTGGCTTACGCATTCGAAGCAAGTGCCGATGCGTATTCACGCATATCCCTATCCGAGGCAAATACTCCAATAGACGAAGTTTTGAAAAAAATCGAGAAAGAAGCTCATTGTCTGTTCGTTATCAACACCCAAGTGGACACGAAACGCAAAGTAAACCTTAACGTTCAAAATAAGACGGTCGGCGAGATACTCGATATCCTATTCAAAGGGACCGACGTTTCTTACTCGATACAGAACCCCAACATCATGTTGTCGAAAAAAGCCGCATCTGCGCAAGGAAATGTCGCTAGCGCAAGTGCGACGGCTCAAAGTGCCAACACGAAAATTATAACCGGTAACGTTACCGATGCTTCCGGCGAAACACTCATCGGCCTCACCGTAAAGGTTACGGGAACCAGTGTAGCGACGGCAACCGATATCGATGGTAACTACTCTATCAAAGTACCGGCAGGAAGCAACGAATTGGAATTTTCCTACATCGGTTACCAAACTATCAAACGCCCCATCAACGGACATGATAAAATCAATGTAGTGATGCAAGACAACACGAAGTTGCTCGACGAAGTCGTAGTCACGGCTATGGGTATCGCTCGTAAAGAAGAAACCCTTTCCTACTCGACGCAAACCGTCGGAGGCGACGAACTCACTCGCGCAAAAGAAGCCAACCTCATCAACTCGTTGCAAGGGAAAAGTGCAGGTTTGGTCATCACGCCTAACTCCGGGGGAGCCGGTGGAGCCTCTAAAATCTTGCTTCGCGGTAATGCATCCATGATGGGTAACAACTCGCCGCTTATCGTTATCGACGGTGTGCCCATGCAAAACAACGTGGCCGGACAAATGGATATGGACACCGGTGGCGCCACTATGATGGTCGACGGTTCGAAAGAAAGTAGCGATGCCCTTTCCCAACTCAACCCCGACGACATCGAATCGATTACCGTGCTGAAAGGAGCAAACTCCGCAGCGCTTTACGGTAGCGCCGCCTCCAACGGTGTACTTATGATTACCACAAAAAAAGGTAAAGAAGGGCAAATCCGTATCGATGTATCGAGCAGCACGACATTCGAGACTCCTTTGAAACTTCCCAAATTACAAAACAGATACGGAGGTCTAATGACCGGATCGGTTGAAAATGGTTTCACCATGGGTTCGAACAGCTGGGGACAACGCATCGATGCCCTCGGTGACGAATACTTCAACCCGGCCAACTCGCCCTACCGACTGTCGCGCAACCCATACGACATCAGCGACTTCTACCGCGTCGGTTCAAACTTCAACAACTCGGTTGCATTGAGCGGAGGTACGAAAGTGGCACAAACCTATTTCTCTTACGGAAATACCACGGCCAACGGTATCGTCGACACCAATAAGTTCATGCGTCACAACATCTCGTTGCGTCAAAGTTTCTCTTTCTTCAAAGACAAACTCAAAATTGACATTTCGGCCAATTACATCAACCAGAAGACCAAAAACCGTCCCACCGGTGGTACGTTCTTCAACCCCATCTACCAACTCTACACTTCGCCGAGAAACCTCGACATGAATTGGTACCGCAAAAACTATTACGACACCGAGGCTACTTGGTTGTCAAAAAAATACGATTACATCGTTTCCGAAACCGGTCCCGACGGGCTGCCTACTTCGGTAATACAATCGGGTAAAGAATCGATACTATTCGACAAACATTATGGTAAACAAGTATGGTATAGCGATGCCATCAACCTCAATAACCCGTGGTGGTTGATCAACCGTATGACCAGCGAAGAAGTGATTAACCGCACATTCGGTAGTATCGCTGCCAACTGGCAAATCATCGACGGTCTCAATTTGCAAGCCCGTATCAAATATGATTACAACGAACGCAACGACGAGAATCGGCAATACGCCACCACTTGGGGTAACGCCGAAATGATCGACCGGGGTCGCCTCATTCTCGACCACACCAAGACACAAGACTTCTACGGAGACTTCATGTTGAGCTACAACAAAACGTTCAAAGACTTCACCATCGGTGTCAATGCGGGTGGTAGCATGATGAACTCTTCCTACGATCAATGGATGATCACTCCTATCGCAAAATCGGGCGCTCCCTATACCGAGGATCTCTCGTGCAACCAATTCGTCCTTTCCAACATATACCTCAGCGGTAACGAAAACTTCGGTGGTCTCACTACCAAAAATTGGGAACGCGCCATTTTCGCTACGGCACAAGTTACTTGGCAAGACAAGGTAACGGTCGAGGGTAGTTACCGTGACGACTGGTATCGTGCCTTTACACAATTCCGCGATATGGATCCCCACTTTGCCTACTATTCGGCAGGAGCATCCGCTCAGATGAACAAATTGCTCACCTTACCCGAGCAAATCAACGAATTGAAACTACGGGCTTCGTACTCCGAGGTGGGTAACTCCATTCCTAACAGCCTTTTCCTCGCATCGGCAAAACGCAATCCGGCGACGGGAGCTGTCATCAACAGCGGTATCGTGAACTTCAAAAACCCGAAACCCGAAACCACGCAATCGTTCGAAGCCGGATTCGACATCAGTTTGCTCGATCGCTCCATCTCTTTGCAAGCCACCTACTATAATGCCGTCATGAAAAACCAGTTCATGAAATACAAAGGTTCGGGTGGTAAAGACGTGTATATCAACGGTGGTAAAGTCCGCAATCAAGGTATCGAGTTGACCGCATCCTATATCTTCGCTCCCAACAACGATTTCAGCTGGATCACCAATCTCAACTATGCCTACAACGACAACAAAATCCTCACGGTGGCCCGCAAGCAAAACGGTCAAAAATATATCCACGAAGTCGACATGGGTAACCTCAGCGGGTTGAAAGTCAAATTCGAAGAGGGCGGATCTTACGGAGACCTCTATGCCGTAGGGTTCATGAAAGATGCCGCTACCGGCGAAGTGGCTGTAAGAGAAGACACGGGTGCTCCCATGAAGCAAAACGGTGTAGCCGACGAATACCTCGGCAACATGAATGCCAAGCACACTCTCGGTTGGTCCAACACCTTTAATTACAAAGATTTCTCTTTCTACTTCCTCATCGACGGTAAGGTAGGCGGTAAAGTCATCTCTTTCACCGAGGCATACCTTGACCAATTCGGAACTTCCGAACGTACCGCCGATGCACGGGACTACGCCGTTGCCAACAACCTCTATTGGACATCGAACCGCGGACAAAAATTCCCCGGCATGTATATTCCGGGAACCAGCCAAGTGGTTCCGGTAGAGCAATATTACCAGACCATCGGTGGTGGATCACCTGTAGGACGCAACTACGTGTACGATGCCACGAACTTCCGCCTGCGCGAAATATCGTTGGCCTACACTTTCCGTAATCTCTTCGGTGTAAGCAAGAACCTCACGATTTCGGCCAATGCCCGCAACCTGTTCTTCTTGTATCTCGATGCGCCCATCGACCCCGACACCTCGCTGAGTACGCAAAATGCTCTGGGCAATGTCGACATCTTCGGTATGCCTACTACCCGTTCTTTCGGTATTTCTCTTAAAGCCTCATTCTAACGAAACATAACATCATGAAAAAAATAAAATATTTATCAGCATTCGCTTTTGTCGTGGCAGCCTCTTTGACGGGTTGCGGTGATCCCCTACTCGATGATTTGGATACCAACATCGAAGTTAGTACCGGCGACCTTTCTATTGCCGAGAACTACGAGCAAGCGGCCGGTATGTTCTTGACCGCCCAACAAAAAATGCACGATGTCGGAGCCTCCAATGGTGCGCACATCTATCAAGTGCAATTCAACATTCACATCGACAACTATGCCGGTTACATGGCAGGCACCCAGAACTTCGGGGGTAACCTGCCCTCTACCTACGGCTATTTCGCCAGCTATTGCGACGGCCCGCAGGCCAGTTTCTTCAACGTGGCTCATGCAGTCCTCCCCGTTATGCGGTCGGCAAAAAGCCTCGGTCTCGAAGAGATAGGAGCCATGTGTAACATCATGTACTGTTTCTCGGCTCTGGAACTTTCCGATGTCTATGGTCCTTTCCCGTGGAATGACTATAAAAACGACGTTCAAGAGCCGCCGGTAACTTACGAACCGATGGATTTGATTTATGACTCGCTATTCGTCAACCTCAAAGATGCCGGTCAAATACTCAAAAACTTCTCTTCGACAACGCAAGAGCACCAAGACAGTATCAACCAAGTATTGGCAAAATACGACAAAATCTGCGGCGATGTGAAAACGTGGGAACAATTCTCCAACTCCATTCGTCTGCGCATGGCCATGCGTATGTCCAACATCAATCCCGATAGAGCCAAAACCGAGGCTCAATCAGCTATCGACGACGGGCTTATCGAAAAAAGTATCGAATATAACACCATGGTTCAAAGCGGTACAAACCACCCGTTGGCATTTATCTCCATTCTCTGGAACGACACACGTATAAACGCTTCACTTGAGAACATCATGAAACGGCTCAAAGTTCCTTTCATGGAAAAAATATTTGCCAAGAACAGCGATGCCATACGAGACAGAAACGGCGAAATCGTATGGCCCTCAGGAAAAGACATCGTGGGAGTTCGTACCGGAATAGCGCTTACAGCTCGCGATGACAACAACCCCTACCTCAAATATTCGGGCTTAACCAGCGAGTTCGCAAACTTCCCGTTGGCGATATTCAAACTCTCCGAGCGTTACTTCCTGCAAGCCGAAGCCGCCCTTCGTTGGAATATCGGCGGATCGCTCAACAGCAACTACCTGAAAGGGGTTGCAGCCATGTTCGACGCCTACAACATAGCGCAAACCTCCGATGAGTTCAAGGCTTATTGGGCACAAGGAGAGGCCGATACCTCCATCGACTATGTCGATCCCTACGACTCCTACAATAATATCAAAGGTTTGGTTACCGTAGGAGTAAAAATCAACAACAGCGACGATAACAAAACGAAACTCGAAAAAATCATCACCCAAAAGTGGATTGCCAATTTCCCAATGGGACTTGAAGCATGGAACGACTTGCGTCGTACCGGCTATCCTCGCATATTCCCCGTCAACGATATTGGAGATGGTTCTTTGGGCAAAGGTCGTATGGTACGTCGTATTCCGTGGAACATGACCGACGCCGCTGCCGCCCAAGACGTGAATGCGTCGGGTGTCCCTGCCCTTGGAGGTGGAAACTTCATGCGCACCACCCTTTGGTGGGACGTAGAAGACCCTGCCGGATTGGGCGACAATCGTCGTTGGGAAACCGAAGTTTCTAACTAAAAATTTAATCGGAGAGAGCGTATAGAAACGTACACTCTCTCCCCTAAAATAAAAAACAACTTTTTTGAGATCCTATTATTAACTTAAAAACAAAAAACATGAAAACACCGAAATTAGTATTATCGGTATTGGCTTGTTCGGTAGTTGTGGGAAACTATGCACAAAACATTCCTACCCACGCTCCCTATGTAGAACTCTTACCGACCAAAGAAATTTCTATCGCCGGAGGTGATAAAAAAACAGTCTATCTCGATTTTTATGACTATTTTGAATCTTGGGAACCGGGAGTCCCCCTTTCCGAAGACGAGAACTTCTACATCGCCCGTGTCCCCATGAAAAAACGTTTCGTGAACACGGCAACACAGGTAGATCCCACCATGACGCAAGACCGCAAATTCAGTATGTGGACGCCGATGGGTATATCCGACACTTACTGGCAATCGCTACCGCGATATGTATTCGACGGCGATAATTTCAGTATGTGGTCCTACGTGGATTCGCAAGGCGGCTGGTCTCTCCCGTGGGTACGTGTACCGGGTGCATACAGCGACGTTACTCACCGCAACGGTGTAGCCAATAGCGGCGGTCTCATCTTCTTCGACTCTTGGGGAGGCGATAACACCAGCCCAACAGCTAATGTAAATATGCTGGTGAAAAAAGAAGGCGGAAAATTCAAATACGTAGAAAAATTCGTAAAATTCCTTCGCTATTATGGTCTCGATGGTGTCGGTATCAACCCCGAAGGTCCGGTTCCCCAAGCCTCTGCTTTGCAAGACTTCTTCTCCCAATGTCGGGAATATGCAGAATCGATCGGTTGGCAATTCCACGTATATTGGTATGGAGTAGGTTCTAACGGAGGATCTATGGATTTAGGTTCCTCTTTCGGTAGTAGCAAACAAGATTGGTTGTGGAAAAACAACAAACAAGTAGTCGACATGTATATGCTCAACTACGATTGGGGATATTCTGCAAGCAGTTCGGCTAGCTACGCCGAACAAATCGGAGCCAATCCCTACACCCTTTATGCCGGTTACGACATTCAAGGAAACTGGTTGGCAAGAGGTCCGTGGTCTACGTTGAAAAACACCAAAATGTCTATCGCATTTTGGGGAAACCACACCACCAATATGATTTACCAGAACTCTTCCGAATTCGGTTCGGGTGACGAAGCTGTACAAGCCTGTTACCTCGAAAAGCAAGAGCAAGTATTCTCCGGCGGTAACCGGAACCCGGCAAAACGCCCGGCTATTAAAGACGGAATTTCCAGTTCCAGCGAAGCGGCTATGAACAACTTTCACGGTATAGCAGAATACCTGCCCGCCCGAAGCGTACTGCAAGAGTTGCCTTTCGTAACCCGTTTCGGGCTCGGTAACGGAAAAACCTTCCGTAACAAAGGAAAAGTAACCTTCGGGAACAAATGGTTCAACGTAGGTGTACAGGACTACCTGCCCACATGGCGCTGGTGGATTACAGACGACAGCAATAACGTACCCGAAGACGGTATCGAATGCGGATTCACTTACGAAGATGCTTGGTATGCCGGTTCGGCCCTACACATGAGCGGAGCTACGAAAGTATCCAACGTTCGTCTCTTCAAGACCAACTTCGACGTTTCTGAAACCGACGACGTATCGATGACTTTCAAATTAAATAGCGGCGAAGATACGCACATGAAACTCTTCTGGTCGTTCGTAGGGTCGGAATCTACATTGCACTCTTGCGACATTACCGGAGCCAAAGAAAGACAATGGACAACCTTCTCCAAGAAAGCCTCTGAAATCGGTATGAACGGAAATGTAGCCCTCATCGGTCTCAAATTCGAAAATACCCCGACAAACTACGATGTATTCATCGGCGAAATGGCTATTGTTCCAGCAAAGACTTTTGCACCGATCAAACCGGTCATCACTACCGAAGAAAGCAAAATCTTGAAAAAACGTACTTATAACTCGATCGATTTCAAATTTAGCTGGGATTGCGAATCCTCCAAAAACGATTCCGATCCCTCCATACCCGTTTATAACGAAGATGTAGATACTTGGTACTTCGAAGTTTACGTACAAGCAAAAGACGGAGAGCCCGTTCTTTGCGGAACGACTTCTTCTTGGGCACACTACGTAGTAGGCGCTCCGGTATCGGCCAACAATGAAATCTCGGATTACCGAATCGGTGTTTGTGCCGTAGCTCCCGACGGAAAAACGAAGAGCGAAACGACATGGACCAGTTATCTGACTACCGACCTCACTCTCGTCGACGGTATCGAATGTAACAAAGCGGTAATCAAAGCCGGCGAGGAATTTACCCTCTCGTTGATCGACCCCAACCAAGAAGAACCTTTCTCTTGGGAAATCTTTAACGCAACCACCGGCGGTAATGCCGTATTCACCCAAGATGGCGGTCGTTCGATAACCACTTCACTGTCAGAGGAAGGTTATTACGATGTAAAACTCACCAAAGGAGATTTGAGTGAACTCTCTTATCGCGGCTATGTACAAATTTCTCCCGAAAGCACAGGTGCAATTCCTTCGATTACCGATTTCACAGCATCCGACACCAACGTAACCCTCGAAGACGGTACTGCCGAAGTAACACTCAGCTACACCGGCAAAAAGAACGAAGGTACGGTTTCTCGTGGTTTGCAGGTAGACGACCCCTATATGTTCCGTATTCCATCGGATTTCTTGCCGATGAATCAAAATCAATATTCAATCTGTCTTTGGATAAAACCCGAAAAATTCACGTTCGCTAAATTCGGTATGGGATTGATCGAGCAACGCAATATGAATATCCACTGGCCCGATAATAATTGGGGAGCCCTTTGGGTAGACGTATGGCCTGAGACATTCAACAACGGAGGACAACGCATTTTGGATAACAATATCATTTCTTATACTATGTGGGGAAATGAATCGCAATACTATTTCAACGGAAACAACAACAAACACGAAATTCCCAACTTGGCTTGTTGTACAGACGGTAACCGTACCGGAACCGAATCTTATAGTTTATCCGAAGGTCAATGGGCACACGTCCTCATTTCATTCGACGGCAGCAAACAAAGAATCTATTTCAATGGTAAGAAAGTAGGAGAAGGTAATGCTTCAAAATACAATTACAACGATAATAACGGTGGAACTGGAAACGTTAAAGCTGCAAACATCTACATCGGTGGTTCTCGCGTTTACTATGCCGGATTTTCCGGTGTCATCGACGATGTTCAAGTTTGGCACAAGGCATTGAGCGATACCGAAGTAATAGAAGCCATGAAAGGTTACGACGGTAAAGAAATCCCCTCTGACCTGAAAGGTTACTGGACGTTCGAATCGGACAACTACAACGAAGGCGAAAAAGTGTTTGAAAACAAAGGTACTTTGGTTACCGACAACAAGGCTGCCTATATCGAAGTGAAAGGTGCAGGCGGTGAAAACACCTCTGCAAACGAAGAACACATATTACCGGCCAATATCGCTATTCAAGGTAACCCGGCCATGTCAGGTACATTGCCCATCACTACGACATCGACATTCGCCGTTGCCGATGCCGAAGTTCAAAACACCGGTGACAACGCATCGGTTACATTCAACAAAGACGGTAAATACAACGTCACCTTGACGCTTGCCAACGGATGGGGCTCGGATACGAAGACGAAAGAAGAGTATATCGTAGTTCTCCCCTCTTCGGGTATCGATGGCAACTTGGTAGATAACCTCACGGTATACCCCAACCCCTTCATCGAAAATGTCAACCTGCAATTCGCAGCCGACGGTAACTACGTTATCGACATCTTCGACGCACAAGGTCGTCAGGTAACTACCAAAAAGCACCAAGCTATGGCCGGCGAAATCTGCACGCTCACGGTAAATGCTGCCAAAGGCATGTACTATGTAGTCGTGTCGAAAGACGGCAAACGCGTGAAATCTTTCAAAGTGGTAGCCGAATAATCTACTTCACAGTCTCCGCGCCTTGTGCACGGAGACTGTTGAAAATTCGGGAAACAAATCATTCGCTTCAAAAAATAATTAGGTTTTCATGGCCACACCCCGTACCCGCCTGCCTCGTGTGAGTGCGGGGTGTTTTCAAAAAATACCACGGTTCGCCCCGATTTCGTCGGGATTCAATACACCCTACCGGTCTATATCGCAATTCGGCCGAACCATGAAACACAAAATATAGTCTGTATCTTTTTTATATCAAAAACAAAAGCTTTTTGCTTAAACACATTTAGCGATGAGAAACATATTCACCCTGCTTGCTTTGTTAGTATTCGGTACGATACTGAGTAAAAATCATGCTCAAACCTACACGATATACCCTACCCCTCAAAAAATCAGCGAGGCCGGAGAAACGGTAGAACTCACACAACAAATAAATGTCATTTGCGAAAGTGGAATAGGAGAAGTGACCCGCAACCGCATGAAAGAAGTACTCGAAGAAGCAGGATATACCATCGCATTCTCTACAAACCCGTCGCAGACGAATACGAACCTCTACATAGGAATCAACGGCTCGGACGGTGCAGCAGACCGCTATGCCGTAGAAAACAATTTGCCCTTTGCCGTTTTTGACACAGGAGATAATAAATTCGACCCCTATCTCCTGCAAATAAACGATCTGCACCCTCACGGCGACATCGTCGTTCTGGGTAATGATAAAGGCTCCGAATTTTATGCCTTTGCCACGCTCGAACAAATTTTGGAGCAAACCGACGGCAACTCGATCCGTCAAATTACTTTCGAAGATTATTCACACACTCAATATCGGGGAATCGTAGAAGGATTCTACGGACACCCCTACTCGGTGGAAAACCGTATCAGTCTTTTTGAATTTTGTAAACGATTCAAAATGAACGTATTCGTGTATGGACCGAAATCGGATCCCTACCACCTCGGTAATTGGAGGGACGATTATCCTACCTCGCTCACCGAACAACAACGGTTTTTCGGTATGATTACCCAAGATGATTTGAAAACAATGGTGCAAGCAGCAAAAGCATGCAACGTCGATTTCATCTGGGCAGCACACCCCGGATTACAACAAGGGATCAGTTTTTCGAACGAATCGGCTATGGCTCCCGGTATCGACGCCCTCATGAAAAAATTCGATCACCTTTATAATCTCGGTGTACGGGGATTTGGTGTTTTCATCGACGACATGACCTACACTCCCAGTGGGGACATGCAAGCTCATCTAGCCAACGAAGTACAAGTAAAAATACGCGAACGATACACTACCGACAACACCGACGACCAAGTAGCACCTCTTTTTTTCGTCCCCACGGCTTACGCTCTCAACTACGGAGCATCCTACACTCTAAACAATCTGAAAAAAGTCGATAGCGAAGTAGTCATCGCCTTTACCGGATACGACTGCTTCTCCAATATCCGCCCCTCGGCCATCGACGATATGGCCGGACGCGTGGGAAGAAATTCGGTCATGTGGTGGAACAATCCGGTAAACGACGATCATGACGACCGCATCTACATGCGGGAGTTAACAACTCACTGGACAATTGAAAAACCCGGTGCAATCAATACGCTCAACGGGCTTATTCTGAACCCGATGAACCAAGCACAGGCTTCGAAAATCGCCTTGTTCGGAGCGGCCGATTACAGTTGGAATCCCAACGCTTTCGACGTTCATAAAAACTGGGAAGAAGTATTTCACCGAATAGCCGATCCCGGCGATACGCAGACTGCCGAAGCGATCAAATGCTTCGCCCGCTTCTCGAACACGTTGGTCGAGGACGAAGAAATGATAACGCTCTATGACAATTTCATGGAGAAATTCGGCGGCGAAAGTTTCCCGCCGGAATCCGACAAGCTGCGAAACGAACTGGAAAATCTTAAACAGGCTTGCACGTACATCGAAACCCTAAAAGACAGTCCGCACAGAGATTACCGATTGATGTATGAGGACATTCGCTGTTGGAACGCCAAGTTGAAAAACATAAGTACGATAGCGCTCGACGCATTGGATATGCTCGAATATGGAAACTCCATGTCCCGCTCCGAAGATTGGGAAAAATACCTACGATTGAAAAAACTATACACCGGTATGAGTTCCGACTCTACCTATCTCGTAAGCGCTCTCGAAGGATATGGAACTTCGACCACCGAAAAATTCTATGAAGTGAAACCGGGAGATAGCCATTTGCGCCCGTTCACAGACTTTTTGGTAGAAAAAATAGGAAACAGTATCCCCGGATTATGGCCGGCAAAAGACAGTTTGCAAATAATTACCAACATCGAGAATTTGCAAGGTGTAGAATTGACGGCTCAGAACGAAACGGTCCGATTAACCGGATTGAACGGACTCGATCTCGATAAAGACGAATACGTAGGTATTTATTTCGGAAACATCGAAAAAATAAATGTGGAAGAAATCACGGCCGACAAAACGCTTCGAGTAGAGATTTCGGAAAATGGAAAACAGTGGACTCCGATACAATTACCCATCAGAGAACAAAAAACCGCATATATCCGAATTAAGAATATTTCGGAAGAAGAAGTCGCCGTAGATTTTAACCAACTATCGGTTTCCCGTATCCTCACCTCCGTAGAAGTCAAAGCCGAGGCATCCACCAATATGTCACAATATCAATCTTACTCCATAAACAACGTCGTCGATGGAAATTCCTCGACATTCTTTTGGAGCAGCGAAGCACAAGCCGCAGGCGATTATATTCTTCTCACCTACCCTTCGGCTCAGCCCATTTACGAGATAAGCATCACATTTACAGAGACCGACCAGCTCTCAGGAACCGCAGCGATAGAAGTCTCCGCCGATAACGACCAATGGCAAACGGTAACCGAATTTACAAACGGCTATCTCGACTCGACCCGTTCGTTTACTTGCAATGCCAACGGACTCATGGCACGATATGTTCGCTTTATCATTCGTAATACCGTAGGTAGCTATTGGTTACAAGTAGCCGAATTTAAAGCAGATATGTCTGAAAAATACACCCAAACGACCGACCAAAGCGGAGTGCAAATAGCCACCCTCGCCGACAAAGACCTTTCGACCAACTACCAAGCTGGCGAAGCAGGATATATCGAACACCGTTTTATCGAAAATATAACGATAGAGTCGATTGAAATTTTCCACAATACCATCTTCGATTCCACTCGCAAACTCCCGTCAATATATGTCAACAATGGCTCCGAATGGATCGAAAAAGGGTCTTTGGAACCGTTGTGCACTATCATAGACACTCACGAAATAGATACGGTAACAGCAGTGAAAATAGAGTGGAACAAAGAGAATATTCCCAATCTTTACGAAATACTTCCCGTTGGGACACCCTATGTAGAAAAGCCGGGAAAACCCACCGCCATAAATAACGTGAAAAAGGACGGTCTAACCATATATACAAACGATAATCGATTGATCGTACAATCGGACGATATGATACAAAATATAATTTTATTCGACTTAAACGGAAAAACGATAAACCATTTTAACGTAAATAAATGTATCTTTGAAACAACATTCGGCTCGAATATTCCACAAATATTAATCGTGCAAGTTATGCATACAAATGGAGATTTATCGACCTGTAAAATAATACGATAAAAGCAAAACGATAGAATAAGAAAGAGTACTTCATACACATAAACAAAAGACATGAAACGAGCATCGCTATGGATAGGTTTGGGATTACTGCTTTTTTCAAGCTGTTCTAACCTCACAGAAACTCAGTTACAATATATCGACTATGTAAACCCGTTCGTAGGAACGGGAGGCCATGGGCACACATTCCCCGGCCCCGTCGTCCCCCACGGAATGATACAGCCCAGCCCCGATACCCGCATATACGGGTGGGATGCTTGCTCGGGGTATCACTATTCCGACAGTACGATAAACGGATTCTCTCATACCCATCTGAGCGGTACGGGCTGCGGAGACTACGGAGACGTTCTGTTAATGCCCACCGTAGGAAAACAAAACTATCGTTACTTGGGATACGGTTGCCAGCAAACCGCCTATGCCTCAACGTTCTCGCACTACAAAGAAGTGGCAAAACCGGGATACTATTCGGTCGAACTCGAACGTTACCACGTGACTGCCGAACTAACGGCTACACCTCGGGCGGCCCTTCACCGTTATCGTTTCCCCGAAAGTAAAGAAGCTGGATTTATCGTCGATTTGGATTATAGTCTGCAAGGACAAGAGAATATCGACATGAGAATAGACTCCCCCAGCGATACCGAAATCGTGGGCTGGAAAAAAACCAAAGGCTGGGCCGAAAACCAATGCATAGGTTTCTACATGAAATTTTCAAAACCTTTCACTTGCCACATCATCGACACAGTCATCGATATCGTGCGCGATGGGAAAGCCTGTAAAATGGAACAGAAAAAAGCCCTGCTCCAATTCCCGACGGCTCAAAACGAAGAAGTGCTTGTAAAAGTCGGTATATCGGCCGTGGACATAAAAGGAGCACAGCAAAACGTCGAAAGCGAAATTCCCTCTTGGGACTTCGACAGTATCATGGACGCTGCGCAAAACCAATGGAACGACTACTTGGGAACCATTCAGGTCGAAGGAAACAACGAAACTCAAAAACAAATATTCTACACAGCTCTATACCACACGGCCATACACCCGAGCCTCTTCTCCGATGCGGACGGACGCTACCGCGGGACGGATCAAATGATACACCAAGCCCAACCCAATGAAGAAATTTATACAATCTATTCTCTATGGGACACTTTCCGGGCACTACACCCGCTATTGACCATCATCAAACCCGATTTAAATGAAAAATTGGTGATGTCTCTTATGCAAAAATACCACGAAGGAGGTATTCTGCCCATGTGGGAATTAGCAGGAAATTACACAGCTACGATGATTGGTTATCATGCTATACCCGTAATTGTCGACGCATATATGAAGGGATTCGACAAAATCGATGGAAAAGAATTGCTCGAAGCCTGTATCCGCAGCTCGGTATATGACACGACCGGTATTATCGCATCGAGCAGAATGGTCAACGGGTTGGTTCCCATTTCTAAATACTACAAAAATAAAATAGGTTATGTTCCCTACGAAAAAGAAAACGAGTCGGTAGCCAAAGGTTTGGAATACGCCTATAACGATTGGTGCATCGCTCGATTGGCAGAAGAAATTGGCGATACGGCCACTTACGAAAAATACAAGGCACTCTCTAAATCATACATCAATTACTACGACCCGCAAACCGGATTCATGCGTGGTAAAGACTTGAAAGGGAATTGGCACGTTCCATTTAATCCCCGTTACTCCGACCACCGCAATGACGATTATTGCGAAGGAACAGCTTGGCAATGGGCTTGGTTCGTTCCTCACGATATAGAAGGACTTATCGCCTTGATGGGAGGTCAGGAAAAATTCATTGGTCGACTCGATTCTCTCTTTGTCGCCGAATCAAAGATAGAAGGACCTCTCGTATCTTCTGATATATCGGGACTCATCGGACAATACGCTCATGGAAACGAGCCAAGCCATCACATTGTTCACCTTTACAACTACGTGAATCAATCGTGGAAAGCCCAACAGTTGATCGATACAATTCTCCATACCCAATACTTCAACAACCCCAACGGATTGTCGGGCAACGAAGATTGCGGTCAAATGTCGGCTTGGTATGTGCTCAATGCGATGGGATTCTATCAAGTATGTCCCGGATCGCCCATATATTCTGTCGGTCGTCCTATCTTCGATAAGGTAACCATAAATCTACCCAATGGGAAAGTATTCGAAATTATTGCCAACAACAATTCCCGAACCAATAAATATATACAGAGCATTCGCCTTGATAATATCTTGCTCGAATCTCCTTTCTTCATGCATAGCGACATTATGAAAGGCGGAAAAATTATAATGGAAATGGGAAACACCCCGGTCAAACAATAAACGGAATCAGATATTAACATCACATAATCCAAACAGTTATGAAAAATATGAATCGTTATCTCGCACTTGTGGCCTTGATAATCTCCTTAATCTCCTGCCAAAGTGAAGACAACCCAAATCGTTATGAATTAATACCCTATCCCAATGACATGGAACAGATGTCGGGACGCTTTTCTTTCGATGACGACACACAGATTTTTATTTCACCGGAATGTGGAGACGAAGTAAATGAAATCTTGGCTCAGTTTGCAGAACAATTCGGTAAAACAGCCGGCAAGGACTTAAAAATAGCCGAAAAAGAAGGCAAAAATATGATGATCGTAAAAATCGATACGACTATGAGCCAAGAGGCTTATCGGCTAAACATAAGCAAAAAGAAAATCGAAATAACCGCAGCTACGCCCAACGGTGTACGCTATGCGCTACAAACCGTTAAACAACTCCTTCCGGTAGCGATCTATGGAGAAAGCCTCTCCGCAGATGAAAATTGGTCGGTTCCTTGTGCCACGATAAATGATGCTCCCCGTTTCGGATATCGGGGAATGCACCTCGACGTTGCCCGTCATTTCTTCACATTGGACGAAGTAAAACGGATTCTCAACGTAATGGCTGTTCACAAACTAAATACATTGCATTGGCATCTCACCGACGATCAAGGCTGGCGCGTAGAAATAAAAAAATATCCACGATTGACCGAAGTGGGCAGTATCCGCAACAAAACCATGATTCGTAAAGAATGGGATAACTACGACACGACCCCCTATGGTGGATTCTATACACAGGACGAATTACGCGATATGGTAAAATACGCCGCCGATTTGGGTATTACCATTATTCCCGAAATAGACCTTCCCGGACACATGATGGCGGCATTGGCCTCTTATCCCGAATTAGGTTGTACGGGTGGCTCGTACGAAGTTTCCGGACAGTGGGGTATTCGTGACGATGTGCTCTGCGTAGGAAAAGAAAAAACATTCGAATTCATTGAAAACGTTTTGCTCGAAATCATAGATATATTTCCCTCGAAATACATACATATCGGAGGTGACGAATGTCCCAAAATTCGATGGGAAAAATGTCCTGCTTGCCAAGCCCGTATCCAAAAATTAGGACTCAAAGACGACGAACATGGTAAAGCCGAACACTATCTGCAAAGCTATACAATCGAACGCGTGGAAAAATTCCTCAATGAACACGGACGCAAAATCATTGGATGGGACGAAATCCTCGAAGGCGGACTCGCCACCAATGCGACAGTCATGTCATGGCGAGGTGTTGCCGGAGGTGTCGAAGCGGCGAAACAAGGGCATTATGCCATCATGACTCCGACTGCACCTCTTTATCTCGACTATTACCAATCACAAGATACACAAAACGAACCTTTGGCTATCGGTGGTTATAATCCGGTCGATATGGTCTACAACTTCAATCCCGTACCCGAAAGTCTCACAGAAGAACAAGCCAAATTCATATTAGGTACACAAGCTAACATCTGGACAGAATATATCACTACTCCCGAACATCTCGAATACATGATACTTCCCAGATTGGCAGCACTGAGCGAAGTACAATGGGATCAAGTCGAGAACAAAAGTTATGACCGGTTCCTCGATAATATCGGGCATATCTTTGCTATCTACGATGTAATGGGGCTCAACTACGCCAAACATATACTCGAAGTTAAAGGCGAATACTCGGTAAATGAAACCAAAGGCTGTATAGAAGCGACACTCCGCACACAAGGCAATGCCCCCATCTATTATACCCTCGATGGATCCGAACCAACGACAAACAGCACCCGATATACCGAGCCGATAGAAATCCGTACCGAAAATGATTCTTGCGCATTGAAAGCCATCGTCGTACGCGAGGGTATCGAAACCCGCACACTCGTGCGCCCCTTCAAATTCAATAAAGCCACAGGACACATGCCCCGACTGAAAGATGCACCCAGTGAAAAATATACTTTCGGAGGAGCCGGTGTACTCACCGATGGCATACATGGAGATTTCAATTACAGCAACGGTTGTTGGCTAGGATTCATCGATACTCCGTTAGATGCAACAATCGACTTAGGAAAAACGCAAACGATAAGTCAAGTCAAAATAGGGTCGCTCGTACAATATTCCGAGTACATTTTCCCGCCCACCCAAATAAAGGTCTATGCGACTAATGGAGACAACCCGATGACCGAAATCGGAAAACTCGAAATTCCGGTAACACAAAAACAAGACCAAGACGGAGTACGGGAATATACCTGCGAATTTCCTGCCGTCCCCGCCTCGAAAATCCGGGTGGTTGTCGATACCACCGATAAAATACCGGCATGGCACGGAGCCAAAGGTGAAAAAGGTTGGCTTTTTGTCGATGAAATATCTGTCAACTAATGATTATTACCGAAACACATGAATAGACACAATATATTCAAAGCCGTTCTCTTCTCTACTCTGTTACTTATCGGAAACAGTTGTTCTGAGCGAAAAGAAATTGATGTTATACCCATGCCTCGATCGGTAGAGTACCACAGCGGAAATTTTACAATTTCAACCGAGACCAAGTTCTATACAAACCTCTCCGCTGAAAGCCGGCAAGCTCTAACCGACTATCTCGAAGGGACATCGCTCAGTTCCGTTTCCTTTGCCGAATCGGCTACCGGAAATAACGGAATCGAATTGAACCTCTGCGATAGTTCCATCGTGACAGGAAATGAAGCCTATCGGATCGAAATCGATAAAAAAGGTGTTCGCCTGTCGGCAAATACCGAGACCGGGATATTCTACGGTCTCCAAACACTTCTGCAACTGTTGAACAACGGCGATAACAAAACTCTTCCCGCTCTGACGATCAACGATTCCCCTCGTTTCCCATACCGGGGATTGCACCTCGATGTTTCGCGCCACTTCTTTGATAAAGAATTTGTCAAAAAACAATTGAATGCGATGGCCTATTTCAAAATGAATCGGTTGCATTGGCATTTGACCGACGGTGCCGGTTGGAGAATCGAAATAAAGAAATATCCCCGCCTCACCTCTTTCGCTGCGTGGAGGCCCTTCGATAAATTAAACGACTGGTGGGTAGGAGGTCGCACTTTCTGTGAGCAAGACGATCCTCGTGCCGTCGGCGGATATTACACACAAGACGACATTCGGGAAGTTGTCGCTTACGCTGCCGACCGTCATATCACCATCATTCCCGAAATCGAAATGCCGGGACACTCCGAAGAAGTATTGGCCACTTACCCAGAGTTATCTTGTTCCGGTAAACCCTATGTCAATGCCGACTTTTGCATAGGAACCGAAAAAACTTTCGAATTCCTCGAAAACGTCTTACTCGAAGTAATCGACCTTTTCCCCTCTGAATATATTCACATCGGAGGTGACGAAGCAAGCAAAAGTAGCTGGAAGACATGTCCCCGTTGTCAGAGGCGCATGGCCGACGAACACTTAAATTCGGTAGACGAATTGCAAAGTTACATGATACACCGCATTGAAAAGTTCTTAAACGATCACGGTCGTAAAATCATCGGGTGGGACGAAATCATAGAAGGCGGGCTATCTCCTACGGCCACAGTCATGTCATGGCGGGGTGAAGAAGGTGGCATCAAAGCTGTAAAAGCTGGAAACCAAGCCATCATGACACCCGGTAAATACTGCTACCTCGATGCATTTCAAGATGCCCCCAACACTCAACCTATGGCCATAGGCGGGTATCTTACCTTGGAAAAAGTCTACTCTTTCGAACCGGTCCCAGATTCGCTTTCCACGAAAGAAGCCGAGCTTATTCTAGGTGTACAAGGAAATGTATGGACCGAGTACATACCCACACCCGAACACTTCGAATACATGATATATCCCCGGATATTGGCACTCGCCGAAATCGGGTGGTCACCTTCCGGGGGCAAAAAGTGGGACAATTTCCACACCCGAGCCCTTCAAGCGGTAAATATACTTCGAGAACAGGGTTATAATCCTTTCCCGCTCGAAAAAGAAATAGGCGATAAACCCGAATCATACCAGAAGGTAAACCATCTGGCTATCGGGAAAAAAGTAACCTATGCCAATCCTTATAGCAATCATTACGCAGCTCAGGGAGAGAAAACATTGGTCGATGGAGCCCGGGGGGGGTGGATGTACAACGACGACCGTTGGCAAGGCTTTATCGATTGCGATTTCGATGTAACGATCGATCTCGGTAAAGAAACCGATATCAAACAAGTCTGTGCCGAATTCATACAGCTTAAAGGTCCCTACGTATGGTTACCCAAACAAGTTATCATATCGAGCTCCGTCGATGGAGAACATTACGATATCCTAGCGACTGTCGACAATGACATTTCACCCGACATCGAAACGCTTCAATTCAAAGAATTCGGTTGGGAAGGTAATGCAAAAACTCGCTATATCCGCTACAAGGCATTATCGAACGGCATTGCCGGAGGCTGGCTGTTCACCGATGAAATCAGAGTCAAATAATCGATACACTATTTATAGAACAGAAAAAGACACAATTCGGGAAAATGAAGAAAATTAGTAAAGAAAAATCAATAAATCCTATTGCATGGGTCCCCACGGCATATTTTGCCATGGGGCTTCCTTTTATAGCGGTAAATCTCGTTTCCACATTTATGTTCAAGGACTTAGGAATATCCGACACCCAAATTGCCTTTTGGACTTCTGTCATCATGTTACCGTGGACATTAAAGTTCCTTTGGAGTCCTTTTTTAGAAATGTACCGTACGAAAAAATTTTTTGTTATCGTCACCCAGTTACTGAGTGGATTATTATTCGGTATAGTAGCTCTCTCATTGAACTTCGACTACTTTTTCGCGATCAGTATCTCCACGATGGCCGTCATCGCTTTGAGTGGAGCCACGCACGACATAGCTTGTGACGGCGTCTATATGGCCGAACTATCTCCCGAAGATCAGGCAAAATACATCGGTGTACAAGGAGCTTTCTACAACATTGCGAAATTAGTAGCCAACGGTGGATTGGTAGCAGCGGCGGGAATGCTAGCCGAACATTTCGGCGCATCCGAAGGAGCCTCTATTCAAGCGAATATGCCCGCCTATAAAGAAGCGTGGATGATTATTTTTATCATCATTTCGGCACTGTTGTTGCTATTGGGGCTATACCACTCAAAAGTACTCCCTTCCACACAAGTACCAAACCAAGAAAAACGTTCAAGTTCCGATGTGGCGAAAGAGCTATGGGAGGTCATTAAAAACTTCTTTACCAAGAAACACATCTTTTACTATATCTGTTTCATCATACTCTACCGCTTTGCCGAAGGATTTATCATGAAAATCGCTCCGCTATTTCTGCGTTCTTCACGCGATATCGGCGGATTGGGACTTTCACTTACCGAAATCGGCACATTGAATGGAGTGTTCGGTTCAGCTGCGTTTGTTTTAGGATCATTGTTAGCAGGAGTTTACGTTTCGCGTCGAGGATTGAAGAAAACGCTTTTCACCCTCTGTTGCGTATTCAACTTTCCATTCGTAGCCTACACATTATTAGCCATATTCCAGCCCGAAAATCTCTATCTGATAGGAACCGGTATCGTTATCGAATATTTTGGTTATGGATTCGGATTCGTGGGTCTCACACTCTTCATGATGCAACAGATAGCGCCGGGCAAACACCAAATGTCACACTACGCTTTCGCTTCGGGTATTATGAACCTCGGTGTCATGCTTCCAGGTATGATGAGTGGATTTTTCAGTGATTGGCTAGGCTATGAAAGATTCTTCATCTATGTATTGTTGGCTACAATACCATCGTTACTAATCACCTACTTCATTCCATTCACCTACGATGATTCGAAGAAAGAAAGTAATCGATGACAAAAAACAGATCCACGTTCAATCGCGATTAAACATTAAACACATATACATTAAAAAAGAAAAAACGATATGACAAAAAAAATGGTTATGCCCTGGGAAGACCGTCCGGCAGGATGTGCGGACGTCATGTGGCGTTATTCGAAAAATCCAGTAATCGACCGCTACCATATCCCCTCTTCCAACAGCATTTTCAACAGTGCCGTAGTACCTTTTGAAGACGGGTTCGCCGGAGTGTTCCGTTGCGATAACAAAGCCGTGCAAATGAATATCTTTGCAGGATTCAGCAAAGACGGTATTCATTGGGACATCGAACATGATCCCATTAAATTCAAAGCAGGAAATACCGATATGATAGAATCTGAATACAAGTATGATCCCCGTGTCACTTGGATCGAAGACCGCTACTGGATCACATGGTGTAACGGCTACTACGGTCCGACCATCGGTGTAGGCTACACATTCGATTTCAAAGAGTTTTTCCAATGTGAAAACGCCCTTCTGCCTTTTAATCGCAATGGAGTATTGTTTCCGCAAAAGATCAACGGGAAATACGCCTTGTTGAGCCGCCCGAGTGACAGCGGACACACTCCGTTCGGCGATATTTATATCAGTTACAGCCCCGACATGAAGTTTTGGGGCGAACATCGGCACGTACTCTCTCCCACACCTTTCCCCGTGAGCGCTTGGCAATGTACCAAAGTAGGTGCTGGCCCTATCCCTATCCTCACCGACGAAGGCTGGCTCATGTTCTACCACGGTGTCATTACCACTTGTAACGGATTCCGTTACTCTATGGGAGCGGCAATTCTCGACCGTGAAGACCCCTCCAAAGTACTTTATCGTACACAACCCTATCTCCTTGCCCCGTCAATGCCCTACGAGATGCAAGGCGACGTACCCAACGTTATATTCCCTTGTGCAGCCCTTCACGACGAAGATCGAGTAGCGGTCTATTACGGCGCGGCCGACACGGTCGTGGGAATGGCATTCGGATACATTTCGGAAATCATCGAATTTACCAAAAAGAACTCAACAATCTGATTTTTTTATGAACATTCGCAATCTCATCGTTGCGGGAATCATAATGACAGTCTCGTCCGCCACACTATCGGCAGACGAGCCTGTCGCTTATGTAAATCCCTTCATCGGAACAACGAACTTCGGAACGACGAATCCGGGTGCAATCTGTCCTAACGGCCTTATGTCGGTCACACCATTCAATGTAATGGGTTCCGACAAAAACGTATATGACAAAGATGCGCGCTGGTGGTCCACCCCCTACGAATACCACAACACATTTTTTACCGGATTTTCTCATGTAAACCTTAGCGGCGTGGGCTGCCCCGAATTAGGCTCCCTCCTATTAATGCCGACAAGCGGAGAACTCAATGTCGATTACAAGCAATACGGTAGTGAATACGCTTTGGAAGAAGCTCACCCGGGCTACTATGCCAACCGGCTCACTCGCTACGGTATCGATACAGAAGTGAGTGCTACCCCCCGCACCTCCATCGCCCGATTCACCTACCCGGGCGGTGAAAGCCACATATTGCTCAATTTAGGAGAAGGACTCACCAACGAGAGTGGAGCGACCGTCCGTAAAGTAAGCGATACCGAATACGAAGGTAGCAAGCTCCTCGGTGGATTTTGTTACTACAACCGGCAGGGAGTATTCCCTATCTATTTCGTGATACGGGTCGACAAAAAACCCCTACAATCGGGATACTGGAAAAAACAAAGACCTATGACCGGTGTAGAGGCCGAATGGGATCCCGATAACGGGAAGTACAAAATCTACACCCGGTACACCAAAGAAATGTCGGGCGATGACATAGGAGTATTCTTCTCCTACGATACCAAATCCGGAGAACAGATTCAAGTACAAATGGGCGTATCGTTCGTCAGCATCGAGAATGCCCGCCAAAACCTCGACAGTGAGCAGCAAGGATTCCAATTCGACAAAGTGTGCCTCGATGCCCGGAATCAATGGAACGATATACTCTCCCGAATAGAAGTAGAAGGAGGTTCCGATGAACAAAAAACCATCTTCTATACGGCACTATACCACATGTTTATTCACCCCAACATTCTCCAAGATGTCAATGGGCAATATCCCGCTATGGAGAGCGACAAGATACTCACCACCCGGCACGATCGCTACACCGTCTTCTCGCTATGGGATACATTCCGCAACGTACACCCATTCTTTACCCTCGCTTATCCCCAAAAGCAACTCGACATGGTACAGACCCTCATCGACATGTACAAAGAATGGGGTTGGTTACCTCGCTGGGAACTTTATGGAAACGAAACGCTCACCATGTCGGGAGATCCGGCTATCATTATGTTGGCGGACACATGGTTGCGAGGACTTAAAAACTTCGATGCAGAAACAGCCTATGAGGCGATGGTAAAATCGGCGACTGCTCCCAGTAGCGAAAATATTTTACGCACCGATAACGACGACTACATGAAACTGGGATATGTACCCTTACGCGAGCAATTCGACAACTCCGTATCCCACGCCCTCGAATACTATCTGGCAGATTTCGCACTCTCCCGCTTCGCCGAAAGTTTAGGGCACAAAGAAGATGCCCAAACCTTCGCCAAACGTTCGTTGGGCTACAAACACTACTATTGCAAAGAATTCGGGACACTGCGTCCCATACTGCCAGACGGCTCGTTCTACACGCCGTTCGATCCCCTGCAAGGTCTCAACTTCGAACCAGCTCCCGGATTCCACGAAGGCAACGCATGGAATTACACCTTCTATGTCCCCCACGACATCGACGGGCTAAAACGATTGATGGGAGGAGAAAAGAAATTCGCCGCCAAGTTGCGAAAAGTATTCGATGAAAACTTCTACGATCCGGCAAATGAGCCAGACATCACTTACCCCTACCTTTTTGCCCAAGTCAAAGGTGAAGAATGGAGAACTGACTCGCTGGTCAACTCGCTCTTGAAAAAATACTTCAAAAATCAACCCGATGGCATACCCGGCAATGACGACACAGGAACGATGTCCGCATGGGCCGTATTCAGTATGATGGGACTTTATCCCGATTGTCCGGGAATACCCCGTTATACCCTCGTAGCTCCTGCCTTCGACAAGATTATACTCCATCTCGATCCTCGTTATTATACCCAAGACTCTTTGGTCATCGAGTGCGAACGGCCTTCTCCGAAGGCTATCTACACCGACCGTATCACGGTAAACGGGAAAAAACATAAAGGACGATTCATTTCCCACGAAAATTTAGTCAATGCCGGTACAATCCGGTTCACTCTTACCGAGAAAAAATAAATCCGATCTTTCTCCATAATGCAGAAACGGAGCCAATTTCCATTTGAGGAAATTGGCTCCGCTTGTTTTATAAATTCCGAAATCTATCGACTATTCCCACTCGATAGTCGAAGGCGGTTTAGAACTGATGTCGTAAACCACCCGATTCACGCCACGCACTTTGTTAATAATATCGTTAGATACTTTGGCAAGGAACTCATAAGGCAAATGAGCCCAATCGGCAGTCATACCGTCGGTCGAAAGAACGGCTCGGAGGGCGACAGCCCGCTCGTATGTCCGTTCGTCGCCCATCACCCCTACCGACTGTACCGGCAACAAAACGACTCCCGCCTGCCACACTTTATTATACAGGTCGTTGTCGATAAGTCCCTGTATGAAAATATGATCTGCCTCCTGCAAGATATGTACCTTCTCGGGTGTGATATCTCCAAGTATACGGACAGCCAATCCGGGTCCGGGGAAAGGGTGACGTCCGATGAGTTTCTCGCTGATACCCAGTTCCCGACCGACCCGGCGCACCTCGTCTTTAAACAGCAGACGCAACGGCTCCACCAGTTTCAAATTCATTTTCTCGGGCAATCCTCCCACATTGTGGTGCGATTTGATAGTCATACCCGTAATCGAAAGCGATTCGATCACGTCGGGATAAATAGTCCCTTGCGCCAGCCATTTTATATTAGTCAGCTTACGAGCCTCGCGATCGAAAATATCGATAAAACCCTTACCGATAATTTTCCGTTTCTTTTCCGGATCGGTCACACCCTTCAACTGTTCGTAAAAATAATCCTTAGCATCTACGCCCAAGACATTGAGCCCCATATCCTTGTAATTGGCAAGGACGCTCTCGAACTCGTTTTTCCGCAACAAACCGTTATCAACGAAGATACAGGTAAGGTGATTACCGATCGCCTTGTTGAGCAACACGGCAGCCACAGTAGAATCGACACCTCCCGACAAGGCCAATACCACTTTGTCGTCACCCAACTTCGTACTTAATTCCGCTACTGTATGTTCGATAAACGATGCCGGTGTCCAGTCCATATCACAGTGACAGATATCACGCACGAAATTCGTCAGCAAAAGCGTGCCGTCTTCGCTGTGATATACCTCTGGGTGGAACTGTACACCCCATGTCGGTTCGCCCTCGATATGAAAAGCCGCCGTCTTTACTTCATGGGTACTGGCCACAAGGGTGAAAGTAGAGGGAATTACCGTAATAGAATCGCCATGCGACATCCATACGGTGGAATTCTCCCGCACACCATGCATGAGGGGGTCGTTCTCGTCATGCCAAGCCAAATTGGCACGACCATATTCCCGGGTATCGGCAGACTCGACCTTTCCCCCCGACGTATGAGCCAAGAATTGCGCCCCGTAACAAACGCCGAGTACCGGATAGACACCACGGATACGACTCAAATCGACAAAAAGGGCATTAGGATCGTTCACCGAATAGGGACTCCCCGAGAGAATCACTCCTTTAATTCCCTCTTCTCCGTAAGGGAATTTATTGTACGGCAAGATTTCGCAATACGTGTTCAGCTCCCGCAACCGGCGGGCAATCAACTGCGTGTATTGAGAACCAAAATCGAGAATAATAATTTTTTCCTGCATAATCGTAGGTCTTTATGTATGTTGTTTATGATTTTCTATTTTATCCTGAATCAACTGTTTGATATTATCCGGCTCCCCAACGAGCCAAATCACATCGTGCGCCTCAAAACAAGTTTGTCCGTCGGGCTGATGAAATATTCCGTCTGCACGTTCTATTCCCACAATGAGGCAATTATTCTTATTACGAATGCTCAACGACGAGCTCGTTTGCCCGATCAACGGCGAATTTCCGGGAACAACAACATGTGTAAACGAGACTTCCCTGTTATCGGTTTCCTCTTCGGGCGATTCACAACCTTCCACTACGGTAAGCAAAGATTGAATCTGATCATCTGTTCCAATAACACCGATCGTATCTCCCGGGAAAATTCGGGTTTCCCCTTTCGGGATATTGATTCTCCGAGTTCCCCTCTGAATGCTTACGACATTGATTCCATATTTTTTGCGTAAATCGGAATCCATTAGGCGACGTCCGGCAAACGGACAGTCAGCATTTACATCCATATAGGCCAAATGCATATCGCTTACCAAACTCGTATTCCGTCCTGTCTTTCGCAATTCCCTTTCGTTCAAGTTATCCATAAATATATTTTCGATACGCATGAACTGCTTCTGTATGCGCTTAGACAATAAAATGAGAACAACAATGAATATACCCAGTCCCAACAACACGCCGGTACGTTGAGAGTGGACGATGGAAAGATAATATATAACGAAAAACAAAGCCAGCAATATGCGGAAAACGATCATCAAAGTCAATGGAACCCGATTTACACTCCCCTCGCCCAATTTCCTTATCAAGGACATACTTACCTCCTTAACCATCAAAGCCCACAAGAACGGCGACATCACTACCAAAGTTACGATAGCGGCGATCATACGCCCCCACTCAGGCAAAATTTCTACCATCAACGGTATAAACCACATTTTAGAGACCATAATTATCGCTACGATCAGCGACGAATAAAGCAGTACTCTCCACAAATATTGTACAATAGCCTCTTTCCATACTGCCTTATGAGGCTTTATTTCGGTTCGGCTCTGACTATAACGGTCGATAACCGCAAGCCACCTCTCCGGCAAACGTCGCTCAATCCAACTATAAGCAGGGTCGGCCAACCGGATACAATAAGGAGTCAAAAAAGTAGTTATCACCGATACTGCCACAACTATCGGATACAGAAATTTGTCGATCACATTCAACGACATTCCCAACGAGGCTATAATAAAAGCGAACTCACCGATTTGAGATAAACTGAACCCCGATTGTATCGATATTTTCAATGTCTGTCCCGAAGCCAACATACCCACCGTACCGAAGAATATCTGTCCCACAATAACAACAATAGAGAGCAAACAGATAGGCAATGCATATTGACTGAGAGCCGCCGGGCTGACCAACATACCTACCGATACGAAAAATATGGCTCCAAACAGGTCCTTTACCGGTTGAACTACTTTCTCTATCCGCTCGGCTTCGTTCGTACCGGCTAATATAGAGCCCATGACAAAAGCGCCCAAAGCCGAAGAAAATCCGGCATAAGTAGCCAGAACGACCATACCCAAACAAAGTCCCATAGAAACTACCAACAAAGTCTCGTCATTTAAAAACTTACGTGTTTTTTTCAGAATCAGAGGCAATATGGAGATCCCCACAACAAACCAAATAATCAGGAAAAAGACCAATTTAGCAATACTCTCCAACAGTTCCGCCCCTTCGAACGAGTTCTTCACGGCAATAGAAGAAAGTATCACCATCATCACCACGGCAAACAAATCTTCCACGATCAACACTCCAAAAACCAAATTCGTAAAAGCCTTCTTGCGCAAATTCAAATCAGTAAAGGCCTTGATGATAATCGTCGTCGACGACATGGATAACATAGCTCCCAAAAAGATACTGTCGAGATATGTGAAATGTAATAACCGGCCCGCTCCGTAGCCTGCCAGCATCATACCCGTTACAACGACTAACGCCGTAAGAACGGCCGATGCCCCTACTTGAAAAAGTTTTTTAAAGCTGAATTCCAATCCCAAAGAAAACAGAAGTACAATGATACCCAGTTCTGCCCATAAATTTATATCACCCTCATCTACTATGGTAGGAAAAAAAACGAAATTGGGACCCACTAAAAAACCGGCGACAATATAACCCAATACAACGGGCTGTTTCAAGTTTTTGAAAAGTAATGTCACTACCCCAGCCACAATTAAAATAAGAGCCAAATCGGTAATGAGGGCATCCAACTCCATAATCAAATCTCGTTTTGAAGTGAAATATATTCCGTCCGATAAATATTACGCATATGGGAAAAAAGAGAAACAAAATCGGTCGTAGACCGAGACAAAATGATAAATTTCAAATCGGTCTTCTGTTCCGAATAATCATATTCTACCAACACATTGTGTAACGAAACCTCATACTCACCCAATAATTTTTCATACCGGGTCAAATCCTCGACAATATCGGCCGCTTTCAAATGTATAATTTTTCCTTCCCAGTCTAAATTCGTCCGACGCTCATATTGTTCCAAACTCACCAACGTGAACAATATCAATACGGTCGAAATAATCGCAATAACATAAAGTCCTACACCTACCGCCAAACCCAAAGCCGCCACCATCCAAATACCGGCAGCTGTGGTCAAGCCTCGTATCGAACCTTTTGTTTGAATGATGGCTCCCGCACCCAAGAAACCGACACCTGTAATCACTTGTGCGGCAACTCGTCCCGGGTCTCCGTTCTTCAATCCCCAATAAACCTGTGGAATATAGATAGAGATAATCATCGCCAATGTTGCACCCATAGAGATGAGCGCAAATGTACGAGCACCGGCTACTTGGCCTTTCCGCTTTCGCTCAAAGCCCACGATACCCCCCAACAACAAACTCAGCATCAACTTGAATATAGCCGAGGTCGTCGTAACCTCTGTATCCGAAATAGTATTCAGAAAATCATTGAAGAGGTTCATATCACAATTCTTTTAATTGTGCAAAGATAGTACAAGGTGAGAGAAAGACAAAGCAAACATGTTTACTTTTCTCGCCGAACTCCCTCACTGCTTAATGTGTATCCATAGACATACATTTAAAGAAGTAGCACACACTGCCATCGAGCCCTAAAATCGAATGACTTCCCGTCTTTATCATTTATATATTTTTTACACAAGATTATAATATTGTTTTCTTAGTTTTGCTTAAATTTATAATAAGCAAATGATAATATCCTAGCGTATTCAAAATAAGAGAGAAAATACAGCATGATCAAACCGCTCACTTCACTACGTTTTATATTTGCCTTTCTCGTTTTCATGAGCCACAATAATTTGTTTCCTAATGCCGTAGACAGTTTTTTATGGCACATTTTCAGAGAAGGGTATGCGGGAGTAAGTTTCTTTTTCATGCTAAGTGGATTTATTCTCGCCTATACCTATCAACAACGGCTACTCGAACGCTCCGTTACCATACATTCTTTTTACATTGCACGCATAGCTCGCATTTATCCCCTACACTTATCTACACTGTTCATTTCATTATTCTTCATTAAATTCTTCTCGTCCGTATCGGCCGGTTCCATTTTCAATCTAGGCCTAAATGCTTTTCTACTGCAAAGTTTTGTACCCGGAAAAGAATTCCTATTCAATGCTGTAAGTTGGAGCCTATCCGATGAGGCTTTTTTCTACGCCATGTTTCCCATCATTGTTTTTTCAATACCTAAAATCGGGAAAAAGCGGGCGACACTTCTACTGGTAACCGGCTTGCTTATCATCATGGCGACGGCCTATCTTTTAAGAAACAGCCCGTCAGAACATTGGGTACTCTACATAAATCCCTTGTTTAGGATTTTCGACTTTTCATTAGGAATAGCCATCTATAACATTTGCCACAAGATAGAATCGGCTCATTTCCATATTGATTATAATCATACACAGGTCGAGATATTGGCTTTATGCCTCATTATCATCACCTATTGCCTTGCATTTTTTATCCCGGAATCTTTCCGAAGAAGTGTCTGGTATTGGATTCCGATGGGTATACTTATCGCCACATTTTATTTTCAGAAAGGAGCTATTTCCCGATTTCTATCCCACCCTATATTCGTCAAACTAGGCGAAATAAGTTTTGCCTTTTACCTATTCCACTATATGATAATACGTGCCGTAAGAATAATACTCTGTCACCTCCACCTCGCATTACCTCTTTGGCAAGAATTCTGCATTACACTTATCCTCAGTATCACAACAGCTTACATTGCCCATCGATATATAGAACAGCCAGCAAACAAATTTATCAGAAAGCGATTTTCCCGATAAACCGGAAACAAAAAAAGAGCGGCAACTTTCGTTACCGCTCTTTTACTAATATTATATACGACTTACTGGATTCCCGAAGTCGCTACTTCCGACGAAATTTTCTTTACCAAACCTTGCAGCACAGCTCCCGGTCCTACCTCGACAAACGTATCGGCTCCGGCGGCGATCATGTTTTGGATAGTTTGTGTCCAACGTACCGGAGCGGTCAATTGAGCGATAAGGTTCTTCTTGATCGTTTCAGGATCGGTTTGAGGTTCTGCATTCACATTCTGATAAACAGGACATTTCGGAGCATGGAAATCGGTATGAGCGATGGCATCTGCCAATTCAGCACGAGCCGGCTCCATCAGCGGAGAATGGAAAGCACCACCCACTTTGAGTTTCAAAGCCCGTTTCGCACCAGCCTCCAACATCTTTGCACAGGCAGCATCTACACCTTCGATAGAACCCGATATAACGATTTGTCCCGGGCAATTATAATTGGCAGGAACCACGACACCTTCGGTTACCGAAGCGCACAATTCCTCTACTTTCGCATCGGGTAAAGCCAACACAGCCGCCATTGTCGACGGTGTTTTTTCACAAGCTTTCTGCATAGCCTGCGCACGTGCCGAGACAAGACGCAAACCGTCCTCGAAAGAAAGTGCTCCGGCGGCTACCAATGCCGAAAATTCACCCAACGAGTGACCGGCTACCATATCGGGATTAAAATCGTCACCCATCGTTTTTGCCAAAATTACCGAGTGCAGGAATATAGCAGGCTGGGTAACTTTGGTCTGACGCAAATCTTCGTCTGTTCCGTTAAACATCAGGTCGGTGATATTGAAGCCCAATATCTCGTTGGCCTTATCGAACATCTCTTTGGCTACGGGGTTATTTTCGTAGAGGTCTTTTCCCATACCTACAAATTGCGCCCCTTGTCCGGGAAATACAAATGCTTTCATTTTCTTCTCTTTTAATTACGGAAAATTTTCCTTATTCAAAAAATCTCTGCAAAGTTAATCAATTTTGATACAGATTTGTTGTATTATACAAATATTCTTTCTTATTTTGTTCCCATTGAACGAAATAATACTTAAACGATAAAATAAATGAACACATTTTCTGCGATACTTTTACTCTTCGGGAACCTCGGTACGACAGAGCTTATTGTTATATTGGTAGTGGTTTTACTTCTTTTTGGAGGTAGAAAAATACCGGAATTGATGCACGGTATCGGGAAGGGTGTACGTAGTTTCAAAAAGGGAATGAACGAAATCGAAGAGGAAATAAATGCTCCGGTCTCCAAAAACGAGGAACAGAAAAAGGAAGAAGGGAAATAATTACTCGATCGTTCACTATAATTATAATCATTATCATTTCTGCATTCTCATGTATAAATGATATTTCACGGTTTTACCACACTTGTAGAGCCACGACACATTCATGGATAACGAGCTGAAAGAGATGAGTTTTTGGGATCATGTCGATGACCTGCGCAGAGTCATACTACGCTCGGTCGGTGCAATTATCCTCTTATCGGTCGTGTTTTTTACTCTCATGCCTCGAATATTCGACAGCATTGTCCTTGCGCCCTGCCATTCCGATTTCATATTATATCGGTTACTTTGTGACCTGAGCCAACACACGTCCATCTTACCGGATTTTTGCAACGACCATTTCGAGGTAAAACTTATCAATATACAATTAGCTTCCCAGTTTTTTATCCACATGAGCACGTCCATGTGGATTGCCTTGTTGTTTGCGTTTCCATATGTCATCTATCAACTGTGGACTTTCGTCAGTCCGGGATTATACGCCGGCGAAAAACGACATGCCAGAGGGGCATTTCTCGCAGGGAATATCATGTTCTTTATCGGTATCGGAGTGGGATATTTTCTTGTATTTCCGTTAACGTTGCGTTTTTTGGCAGAGTACCAAGTGAGCGAAATGGTTCCTAACCAAATCTCACTGGACTCATACATGAGCAACTTCCTCACACTTAATTTTATTATGGGACTCGTATTCGAATTACCCCTGCTGTGCTGGTTGTTGTCGAACATGGGGCTTATCACAAGACGTTTTTTCAAAACTTATCGCCGACATGCTATCGTCATACTACTTATATTAGCTGCGTTTATCACACCATCGAGCGACCCATTTACTTTGTCTGTCGTATTCGTTCCCTTATATGCATTATATGAATTGAGCGCATGGGTGGTTAAACCGGCTCCTCAAAAAGACGACGGAAATAGCGAAGAAGATAGTAACGAGATTTTAGACGAACATTAAATCCCCTCTTATTCCGACGAAATCGGAAATAAGAGAGCTAAAAATAAGGACAGAATTCCAAAAAGAAAGGGTCTCATATAGATTATATGGGACCCTTTTTGTGACTCCGACAGGATTCAAACCTGTAACCTTCTGATCCGTAGTCAGATGCTCTATTCAGTTAAGCTACGGAGCCGTTTGCGGTTGCAAAGATAGGAATAATTTTATTCCGACGTATCTTTTTATCTTATTTTTTTACCTCCAATATATGATTTTTTTCTATCGTACCCATTTTCAGACAAATAGATTTTTTCTTATTCCAAGAATTTAGGACTGAATACCAACAGACCGATATTTATACCGAAGTTCCAGTTACGTGCTGGATAATCATAGTAATTGGCATAAAGACTAATCGAAGCGAAAGAGAGATCGAGCACTAAGGAACTCTCGCCCATAAAATGATACTTCGTAAAGGCTTTTCCATAATAGGGAACCATATTTTCACCTTCGTAAATCTGCCGAAATGGAGCAAAAACATAGAACTCATTGCGAAATTGCAAATTATTCAGGATTTTCCAAATGGGTATCACTCCCGCCGCCAAATATTGTGTGGAACGAAAAGCTGGATTGAAGATAGTTTTACTATGCGGAGTAGGAGTAAATGCCGGTGCTTGGATTAGTGTGGAAGTATAATTACTCAACAGTCCTTTACTCGATACCACGGCTTTCCCCCGAACACCCAACACGAATTTATTTCCCAAAGGGAAATAGGTATGAATATTTCCTTCTATCTGTAACCACGAAAGTGTCTGTTTGCTATGTGGTTGCAAATTCGAGTTATATGGCTTGAATCGTTCTTTTCCATACGCCAATAGCCCTAATACGGAACAATCTGTACCAGAGGTGGGGTACATGTAATTATTCAAATTATTTTGATCGAATTTCATCGATGCTACAAGCAAGTTATAACGACTGCGATCCTGTTCATTCTTGGAAAAATCTACCGTATTGGATTGGTAATACTTATCGTTCATCGAACCATATCCAACAGAAACGACAGCTTTCGAACCGGTCAAAAACGGCAACCCCAACCGTAACTTCACATATTGCTCGGATTGTGTGATAAAAGAGGGCATGCGGTCGGAATAAAACAACGTTTCATTTTGATAAAACTTTTGTTTAGAAGCCACAGCTTGCAGTTTCAGATACATAGGTATAACGGTCTTCAAATCGAAACGAGCCGATAACATGCCAGAAGTATAAGACTGTCCTATTTGCCCACCTAAATCGAGATCGAGAGAATTGAGGCTTACCGTGCGATAGTGTGCACCTATATATATTTGATTGGAACTAGTCGACGAAATAAATCCTCCCATTCCTATCGCCAGTTGATCGTGCACTTTTGCTTTAATATCGAGATTGAACATGCCACTTTCCTTGTCGTATCGGGCATGAGGTATCAAATCGGATATTTTCCCATCGGATATGGTTTTATAGTAAGCAGCCTTAGCCTGCTCATCGGAAAAAGGTTCATCTGAATCGAATTGCCGACGAATATACTCCCGTTGTTGATGATTCCCTCCCTCTACCGAAACTTTATCAAATACAAGGTCGGGGGTTTTACTTTTGAAAACCATTCGCTGCAATTGGCGGGTGTCCTGAGATAGTTCTCTGGGAATACGACTTTTGATAGAATCCATCATAGCTATCGTACGGTCATATCCTATCTTGGCAATTTGCCGTGCTTTGGGAAAGTCGAGAAGTCCTACATCACTCAAATTGAAACGCATCAAAATCCCATCTTCGGGATCGAGAGTATAATCGCTTTTTTGCATGACCATATTCTCGATTTGATTCATCAAATCGTCTTCTTTGGGTTTATCCAGTTTAGCGGCAACAATACTCCCGATGATGATATCGGGATTAAAATCGGACTTCATCACATCGACAGGGAAATTATTATAAATACCGCCGTCATAGACCAATACGCTGTCGATTTCAATCGGTTTGAATACGAAAGGGAAACTCATGGAAGCTCTCACGGCATCACCCAAATCACCATTCCTCAATATGACTTCTCGCTTGTGATATACATCGGAGGCAACCGCTCGAAACGGAACGAATAAATTATCGAAATTCCCTTCGCACTGTGCCGAATAAGGTGCAAATATACTCATGAACGCATAATTCATAGGGAACGGATTGATGAGGCTATTAGGCAAGAAATGCGGTTCGAATTTAGTCGAGTCTTGTAAAGCGACATTAAATGTAACGATCTCGGGAGTAGGATCGGGTTTCTTAAAATAATAGACGTATCTTTTGTCAAAAATTCCACGAGACCACAAGTTGAAATCTTCGGAAAGAATCAAATCCAGCATTTCGTCGGGGGTATATCCCATAGCATACCATGCCCCCACAATAGCCCCCATCGACGTACCGGCTACATAATCGATGGGCACATTATTTTCTTCGAGAGCTTTGATAATACCTATATGCGCTATTCCCTTAGCTCCGCCTCCGCTCAAAACCAAACCCACGGTCTGGGCCTGCAAACAAGCCAATCCGCAGATCACTGTAAAGAGAATCGACAAAATTCGTTTCATAATTCATATTATCATTTGCAACAACCCGGCAAAATATACTCATCAATTGGCTTCGGAAATAAACGAATCTTTAAATCCGATAAAATAGAGAACACCATCGAGGCCTATCGTCGATATAGACTGGCTAGCGTTTTCCTTCACTTTCGGTTTAGCATGATAAGCGATACCTAAACCTGCCGTACTCAACATAGGCAAGTCATTCGCCCCATCTCCGACAGCTATCGTCTGAGCTATATCCACGTTTTCTACCTGTGCTATCAATTTCAACAACTCAGCCTTTCGACGCCCATCGACAATATCGCCGACATAACGTCCCGTCAATTTCCCATCGATTATCTCCAACTCATTGGCATACACATAATCGATTCCATAACGTTGTTTCAAATAGTTTCCGAAATAGGTAAATCCACCCGAAAGAATAGCAATTTTGAATCCTGCCCGTTTCAACACTTGCATCAGACGATCCACGCCCTCGGTGACGGGAAGCGATTCAGCCACTTCTTTCAAGACCGATTCGTCGAGTCCTTTCAACAGACCGACACGTCGTGCGAAACTCTCGCAAAAATCGATCTCCCCTCGCATAGCCGACTCGGTAATCGCTTTCACTTCGTCACCTACCCCGGCTCTCACTGCCAACTCGTCGATAACCTCGGTTTCTATTAGTGTAGAATCCATATCGAAACAGATCAACCGACGACAACGGCGATATATACTATCTTCCTGCAAAGATATATCCATGCCCAAATGTGCAGAAAGTTGCATGAACTCGGACTGCATAGCCACTTTATCTCTCGGCGTACCCCTCACAGATAACTCAATACATGATTTGGGAGGCCGAACCGTTTCATCGAGCGGAATACGCCCCGTAAGCCGTTGAATGGCATCGATATTTAATCCTTGCTCTGCCACAATACGGGTGACCTCACCTATCTGACGGGCTGTAATACAACGCCCCAATATCGTAATAATATAGCGGTTCTTTCCCTGTAACCCCACCCAGCGCGTATATTCCTCTTCACTAATAGGGGAGAAACGAATGTTCACATCAAGCTCATAGGCCTTGAACAAGAGATCTTTAAGTATATCGCCCGATTTGGTTTCGTCAGTTTTAAATAATATTCCCAACGAAAGCGTATGGTGAATATCGGCCTGCCCGATGTCCAAAATAAAAGCATCGTACCGGGCTAACACTTCTGCCAAAGCGGTCGTTACCCCCGGTTTATCGTCACCCGATATATTAATAAGTATAATTTCGTTTTTTGGTTTCATTAAAAAGAACTATTCTGATTTATTTCTGCAAATATAGCGTAAAGAAAAGCAGTGACAAACTTTATTCAAAAGTTTCCCTATTATGGTATTATCTTTCGCTAATAAATGATTCCTCAAAAAACGCCCCGAAAAGAAAAGACAAATTCCAACCCTCAAAAAGATATACAAGTAACCTTGCCAAACAGCTCCTCAAAGAGAATTACCTAAAAAACAATATAAACCTTCTTATTACACTTTCTTTGATTTATATTTGCAAAATATAATTAAAAATATTGTTCCAACAAAAAGGACTCTATGAAATCTTTCATTTACAGTTTTGCCTTATTTTTTTCAGTAGCACTCTTAACTAGCTGTCTTGATCCTTCGGAAAAAAATAAAGACGATGAGCCATATTCGATCGAGTTGGTTAACGATGTTGTCGTTCTATCGGCCGATGAGACCCAAAAGCCAAACAGTATCGAATTTACTGTATCAGACGATTGGTATATCGCTCCCGAGACTAACCCGGAGACCGAATATAAAGGCTCCGACTGGGTAACAGTCGACACCGAGCACGGTTCAAAAGGCATACACTCCATCGGGATTATCGCCCAAGCTAATTTCAGTGGTAAAGAAAGAGAGGCTGCATTCAGGCTCACCTGTGGCGAAAACAGTTCTCTTATCATTGTAAAACAAAGCACCCGCACTCAAAATGGCACGATACTAGACTTTGCAATTCCCCGGCGCATCATCGCCGACTACCAGACCATTGTCTCTTCCGAATCGACCGACTTAATCCAAAAACCTATTGCCTTATACATCAACGATGAAAAATTTGACGTGACTCCCCTCTCCCGCCAAGAGGGAATTTTTGAGTTGCCGGCACGTCTCAAAGGAGCACACTCCATGTATGTGACTATCGGCGAAGAGCAATACCAATTCGGGGAAGTCGAGATATACACAAGCGGTGAGCCGATAAACAATTTCGTCGTAGGTTTTCCGTTCAGCATGGACGTAGACAACATCACAACCCTCGTCACCTGCAATAGTGGTTCTTACGACTACTCGTTCGCTTCTGACTCCAACGGCGCAATATCTCTCCCTTTGTTTCGCGACGCCAATGACCAAGCCCTCGGTTTTTGTTCGTTTAGAGACCTCGAACAAATCTCTTCCCGATACATCTATGGAAGAATTGTATGCGGAGCCAACGAAAACGAGATGATCCATTATGACACCCCAAACTATACAGCCAGTTTGTGGAGCAGTTCCTCTCAACAAGTCATTATCGACATCACCACAGGACTTGTCTATTACATAGACGAACAAGATGTACTGATACGCATGAATGCTCAGTTCCAACAACGCGATGAACGTAGTTTCTATGTATCGAACCTACAACGTTACCAAGAAGATCTTGATTTCAATACACGCATTTATATCATAGAACTGCCTGAGGGAGACTTGAATCATTGGAAAGAATTATCCCAACATAACCCCGGACTGTATGTCACCGCTCGTGCTTACAAAACCCAAGTTCCCGATGCCATAGGCATTTGGGGCAAATGGATAGGCACAAGTGACGGTTCTATCTACCTCAACGAGAATCAGATCATGAACGAATATGGGAAAATCAAAGAATTTACACCTCCTACCGAAGGGCAGGCCAAAAGCGAAGTTTTCACTTGTTACGGTTCGGGAATGCTATATCGGTTGCGTTATTTGCATTACTGGGAAGATGCCTCGCACATTCACTCGACCCTCCGTATAGAAACTCCCGAAGGAACCTCAATGTGGGAGACCGACTGGGTAGATCCCGCCCCCGACAATACCACTATGATTTGGTATCCCTACTACAAAGCCTACCAATATCCCGACAAAACCATATTACTCCCCGGCAACATCGAGAAGGGCAATAGCACTCTCTTTGCCATCACCATTACTCCGACCGGTGGTGTAGACTCTTTTGAAGCTACACCTATCGACCGAGAGCAATTCTCTAACATTATAAACCATTGGGATATACAGAAATTCCCCTATTTAAGTAACCACGATTATATCATAACCGAGGACAATAAAATTTATCGTCGCAGCATTGTCCCATTCGGCAACGAACAACTCATCTACAATGGCGATGGATATATTCATAATTGCATAAGTTTCCAAAATGTATGCAGTATGTTCGTGCGCGAAAACGACCAACTTTACCTCATCGACTACGATGCACAAGGGACAGAAAAAAACAAAATCCCCCTTTATGGCGAAAAGTTTGAAGCAATAGGATACAGAATGTGCCGTTTTAAGTAGCAATTAGTTCCTTCAAAAAAAAAGCCTAATAACCAGATAATTATCAAATTTTAAATTGTTAAAACAAGAAATACATTTGGTTAATTCCCGAAAAACCTCCAACTTTGTCCCGATTTTATGGGTTCCCGGTAGTGAAGGAAGCGTCCTAAGCAAGAGGAACTAACCGCTGAAAATCAGCGGGGTCTGCCGTTTCGGTGCGATACCCTGACGTCAGATTTAGTATGAACCATAATACTTCATTATGAAGAAAACAAAGTCAGTTATTGGTATGCTGGCGTTGGTTTTATTGTTTTCGTCGGCTTTCAATCCGGTAGAAACTGGATTAAAAGAAGGGAAACAGGCTCCGATGTTGAAATTAAAAAATTCAGAGGGGGCAGTTACTCTCAGTGAATTAAAAGGCCGATATGTTTTGCTGAATTTCTGGGCCGGATACGATGCTCCGTCTCGTATGGAAAATATACGGTTTGCCCGAGAAATAGACAAAAGCAAAATCGAAAACATCAGTCTCGTATCGGTATCGTTCGATACCAGTCGAAAAGTATTCGAAGAGACAATCAAACGAGACGGACTAAACACCGCTACCCAATTCTATGACAAAGACGGTTCTCAATCGGATATATTCGACAACTACCGTCTGAACAAAGGATTCGCCAGTTATCTGATTTCGCCCGAGGGTGTCATCATCGCCAAAGACCCGGATCCAGAACAATTGACAAAACTTATTCGTCAATAATCAAAACCTCCGTTATGCTTCATTTACATAACGGAGGTTTTCTCTTTCTCCCCTAAACACTTTTCGAATTTCGGAACAACGCATTCCGACTCTACAAATTATTTCTTCCCATTCAACCACCTTAACAGGGCTCTTTGAACTTTTATATTTTTCATTACATAACATTGCGACAGCAAACGATTTACATTATCTTTGCAGACAATTTCGGGAAAGGAATCCCTACAACCTTACAGAAGGTCGCAACGCAGATATATACTTAAAATTTCATTATCAATGATTATAGCCAGTCAGAAAAAAAAGGAAAATATTGCCGAATACTTGCTGTATATGTGGCAAATTGAGGATATTATCCGAGCTTACGGGCTGGATATAGACCAAATACAAAAGCATATCATCAATTCTTATGACTTACCCGAGGAACAAAAAAAGAGCATGCGGGAATGGTACGAATCACTCATCGATATGATGCACTCGGAGGGTGTAGAAAAGAAAGGCCATTTACAACTGAACAAGAACGTACTTATCGACTTGACAGATTTGCACCTGCGTTTGCTGAAATCTACCCGAGAACCGTTTTACGGAGCAGCATTTTTCAAGACTCTTCCCTATATAGTGGAGCTGAGAGCCAAATCGGGAGAAGGAAAGACCGGTGAATTGGAAACCTGTTTCAATGCGTTGTACGGAGTATTGTTACTGCGATTGCAGAAAAAAGAAATCCAATCCGACACACTGAAAGCGATTCAACAGATATCGACTTTCCTTTCGATTCTCGCCGAAAAATACAAACAGGAAAAAGCCGGTGAATTGGAACTGGAATAAAACATAAAATGCGATGACTAAGAAAATTCTTATTACGGGCGCTAACGGACAGTTGGGACATGAAATGCGGAACGCATTGAAAGGGAACAACCGTTTTGAATGTATCTTTACCGATGTCGCTGAATTGGACATCTGCAATGCCGAAGCCGTAAAACAAACCATAGCCGACAACCACATCGACTATATCGTCAACTGTGCCGCCTATACTCAGGTAGACAAAGCGGAAGACAATGCCGAACTTTGCAGAAAAATCAACACCGATGCCGTCGAAAATCTTGCTCGCGCGGCTGCCACTTACGGAGCCCGCATGATTCACATCTCTACCGACTATGTTTTCAACGGAAGAGGCTACCGTCCCTATACCGAAGCTATGACACCTGACCCGCAATCGGTTTACGGGTCGACCAAACTGGAAGGAGAAAAAATATTGACCGATATCTGTCCCGAAAGTATTATTATTCGCACAGCATGGTTATACTCTCCTTACGGCAACAACTTTGTCAAAACCATGCTGCATTTAGGAAAAGAGCGGGAAGAGTTATCGGTGGTCTCCGACCAGATAGGCACGCCCACTTGCGCCGCCGACCTCGCACAAGCAATCCTTGTCATACTGCAAGCGGATACATTCGTGCCGGGAACATACCATTTCTCTGACGAAGGGGCATGCAGTTGGTATGACTTCACTGTAACTATTCACAGGCTGGCCGGGATCACGACCTGTCGGGTGACACCGATACGAAGCGACGAATATCCCAGTAAGGCACACAGACCTTTTTACAGCGTCCTCGACAAGAGTAAAATAAAAAAAACATACGGGCTGACTATTCCTCACTGGTACGAAAGCCTGTCGAATTGCATAGAATTATTACAAGAAACCCATTAATAACGTGAGTACACTTACAGAAGAAATCAGTAAACATAGAACATTCGCTATTATCAGCCACCCGGATGCAGGAAAAACGACACTAACCGAGAAACTGCTTCTTTTCGGAGGAGCTATTCATATTGCCGGTGCTGTAAAATCGAATAAAATCAAAAAGACCGCCACTTCGGACTGGATGGAGATAGAGAAACAACGCGGTATCTCGGTCGCCACGTCGGTCATGGGATTCAATTACGGCGATTACAAGATAAATATTCTCGACACCCCGGGTCACCAAGACTTCGCCGAAGATACATACCGCACACTGACAGCAGTAGATAGCGTAATTATCGTAGTCGATGTTGCAAAAGGTGTTGAAACACAAACTCGCAAACTCATGGAGGTGTGCCGTATGCGCAACACACCGGTAATTGTGTTTGTCAACAAACTCGATCGTGAGGGTCGCGACCCGTTCGACATTCTGGACGAATTGGAAGCAGAGTTGAAAATAAACGTACGGCCCCTCAGTTGGCCTATCAACATCGGACAAAAGTTCAAAGGAGTTTACAATATCTACGAACAGAATCTAAACCTATTTACACCGAATAAACAAGTCGTCACCGAACGCATCGAATTAACCGATGTGAACAGTCCCGAATTGGAGACCTACATAGGAGAACAAGATGCCGAAAAGTTACGTGCCGACCTCGAATTGGTCGAAGGCGTCTATCCCGAATTTAACACGGAGGATTATTTAGCAGCCAAAATGGCTCCCGTATTTTTCGGCTCGGCGCTAAATATGTTCGGAGTAAAAGAATTGCTCGATTGCTTTGTGAAAATAGCACCTGCGCCCAAACCCATTCAAGCGGTAGAAAGAATCGTCCGACCCGAAGAGGAAAACTTCACAGGGTTCGTATTCAAGATACACGCCAACATGGATCCCAATCATCGCAGTTGTATTGCTTTCGTAAAAGTATGTTCGGGAAAATTCGAACGAAATGCCAATTACAAGCATGTGCGCAGTAACAAGATGATGCGCTTTTCGAGTCCCACGGCATTCATGGCACAGAAGAAATCGGTGGTCGACGAAGCTTATCCCGGCGACATCGTCGGGTTGCCCGATACAGGCAACTTCAAAATAGGCGATACGCTCACCTGTGGCGAAGAATTGCACTTCAAGGGGCTACCGAGCTTCTCGCCCGAAATGTTCAAATACATCGAAAACGATGATCCGATGAAGTCGAAACAATTGAACAAAGGTATAGATCAATTAATGGACGAAGGTGTAGCCCAATTATTCGTCAGTCAATTCAACGGTCGTAAAATTATCGGGACAGTAGGGCAACTACAATTCGAAGTTATCCAATACCGATTGCTACACGAATATGGAGCACAATGCCGTTGGGAACCCATCAGCCTTTACAAGGCTTGTTGGATAGAAAGCGACGACCCACAGGCTCTCGAAGCATTCAAAAAACGGAAACACCAGTTCATGAGTGTAGACCGCGATGGTCGCGACGTCTTCATGGCCGATTCGAACTATGTTCTGCAAATGGCTCAAACAGATTTTCCCAAGATAAAATTCCACTTCACAAGTGAATTCTAACCGGGCCTCTTCCTCTATATGGCTAACGCCCCACAAAGGAAGGGTTTAAAAGTAATCTACTTCTCCCCTATGGCACGTTGTGCCATAGGGGAGAAGCTGAAAAACAATAGTCCCGAAGAGAGGGGTTGATAATGCCCTCTTTCGTAAGACATGAAATATCGAGACCCTATCCTCGGTCGCCAACCAAAAAGAACAATTGCAACCTTATACCATCAGGGAATTTCAATACCCCATATTTGATTAGGTTCTATTCTCTTGAAATAGACAACCTTCTTTTTATTCATAGACGACAAGACCAACCGACCGTCCATATTCGTCCCTCGATAATAATTTAATGTAAATTCGGCAGGAGTATATACTCTCGAATCTTTATCGGGAACATATTCAAAACGTTGCTCCGACTCCAACCACATAGAATCTGTGACCAAATGTGTATCCCAAATCAATATCTTATTGACCGTTTTTGAATGAGGAGGAACTGTATCAAGCCTCCCGGAGCCACACAAAGTCCTATAATCGACAACCGCATAAGCATCCGTTTTATTCATCGTCACAATATCGACAGAATAAATACCCGATTTGTCATATTCTTCCTCACAACCGAACAAGAAAAGAACAAAAGCAATAGCCGAATAAATAAAAGGCTTTTTCATTTCAACGTTGTTTTTCGATAGGTTAATCATATAAAATACAATCTATTTTTGCCTCCCTATTCCCCTCCGGCAGACGTTTAAAACTAAAAAAGCGTAGGGAACTTACCTGTTTATCTTACAAGAGGTACGACCAAGTAACCACGCAGAAATAAACAGCTCCCCCACGCCGACCGATATATACCTGCACTCCCGTGCGCATATATGGCAAGCATGAGCGTTTGCACTGCTTATCCTTCTGCTAAAAATTGGTCGTTTTCTTGTAAAGGATAAAACAAAACGCTTCAAAAAAATATGTCTGTCGAACAGACCAAACAGCCGAACGACTTGGCGAAGATAGTGTAAAGGAAAATTAAAAACAAGTTTTATATTGTGTTTTTATCTCCTAATTACATAAAGCCTATATGTATACGATACAGAGAAAATGCCACGGAACTAACCATACTTGAATGCTGACTATTGAACTCGATTACAAGAACAGTAAGGAAAAGTTAATAAAGTCATTTAATAAAAAAATCCCCGGAAAGAAATTCTTTCCGGGGATATATACTTGGAGAGTGTTTCAAAAATTTAATTTCTCTCTACTGCCAAGAAGGCTCTATTTCAATCAGAAACGATTAAATACCCAACTCTTTTTTAATCGCTTCGATTTTAGCATCGGCCGCTGCATTGGCTGCATCGTAATCGGCATAGTTATCCATCTTGATACCACGCACTTCGATATAGAATTTGATTTTAGGTTCTGTACCGGAAGGACGAATAGAGACTTTGGAACCATCTGCCGAAAAATATTGCAAGACATTGGAAGTTACAGGCATATCGAGTTTCGATTTCGTACCATTCACCACATCGGTAGCTTCAAGCGATGCATAATCTTTTATAAGAATCACAGGAGAACCACCGAGTTCTTTCATAGGATTCTCACGGAAATTCTTCATCATGGTGACTATCTCCTCGGCTCCCGATTTTCCTTTACGAACGACCGAGATACCCTTTTCTTTGGAATATCCATATTTAATATAGATATCCTGCAACATTTGGTACATAGTCATACCTTTGTCTTTCGCCCAAGCGGCGATTTCAGCCATTAAAGAAATAGACGATACAGAGTCTTTGTCGCGAACGAAATCTTCGGGCAAAAATCCGTAGCTTTCTTCTCCGCCACCTATGTAGCGGGCTTTGCCTTCGTTCTCACGAATAACAGAAGCAATCCATTTGAAGCCTGTATAGCAATCGTACATTTTGAATCCGTTCTGCTCGGCGATCGTCTTGATAGTCTCGGTCGTCACAATAGTCTTAACGATATATTCGTTACCTTTCAGCAGCCCTAATTCTTTATTACGGGTCATCAGGTAATTGAGGAATATCATCACAATCTGATTGCCATTCACCAAAACGAATTCTCCTTTATCGTTACGCACAGCGATACCGATACGATCGGCATCGGGATCAGAAGCCATGACCAACTCGGCATCGGTTTCAATGGCTTTCTTAATAGCCATATCGAGAGCCGCAGGTTCTTCGGGATTGGGAGAAACGACAGTCGGAAAATCTCCACTCACAACATCTTGTTCGGGAACGTGAATGATGTTGGTGAATCCGAAGTTTTTCAACGAAGCAGGAATCAACTTCACACCCGTACCATGTATAGGCGTGTATACGATTTTCATATCGTGATGATGAGCAATGGCCTCGGGACTAAGCGATAGAGTCTTAATACGGTCGAGATACCGACGATCTATTTCCTCTCCGATAATCTCGATCAGCTCTGCATTTCCCCGGAACTTCACATCTTTCACCGAAGTGATTTTATTTACTTCGTCTATGGTATTCTTATCGTGAGGTGCTATCATCTGTGCCCCGTCGTTCCAATAAGCCTTATATCCATTGTATTCTTTGGGATTATGCGATGCCGTAAGTATCACTCCACTCTGACACCCCAACTCTCGAATGGCAAAAGAAACTTCGGGAGTAGGACGCAAAGCATCGAACAAATATACTTTAATACCATTCGCCGAAAAAACATCGGCAGCGACCTCGGCAAATTTGCGGCTGTTGTTCCGGCAATCGTGACCGATAGCAACCTTTATCTGGGGCAGGTCGGCAAAGGCCTTTTTCAAATAATTGGACAATCCCTGAGTAGCAGCTCCCACCGTATAGATATTCATACGATTCGTTCCGGCTCCCATAATTCCACGCAGACCACCCGTACCAAATTCGAGATCCTTATAAAACGCCTCTATCAAATCGGTCTTATCTTCGTTATCGAGCATGGCACGCACAGCGGCCTTTGTTTCTTCGTCATAGCCATCGCCCAACCATATTTGAGCTTTGGCGGTCACCTGTTTCAATAAATCTTCATTTCCCATATCGTAAAGAATTCAATAGTTAATTATCTTCTGTCACAAATTTAGTTATTTCAACGAGACCACCACACTATTTAAGCAAAAGTTTCTCATTAATTTAACATTCAGTAATCCAAGAGCTACCTCACTCCCCCAAACAATTCCCGACAAGACTCAATACTTCGGAGGCGTTTCGAGAAAGCGATCGCCCGTCTGCCGCACGATTTCTTCATAGTACTCTTGGGAATATCCGGGGAAAAGTGGAGAATCGGGCAATCCATAACCATTATCCTTGAATTTTCCATTTTCTTCTTGCTTTACATTTCCATCGAGGAATTTCACCATAAGATACTCACCTAGCTTCTTCCAACGAGCGGTCGAGGCTTCGGCGGCATCGCAACTATATTGCGTGAGGTAGGCAATAGCCTCTTGGGGAGAGGTCGCATACAACTCGACAGCAGCCTTATCGACCGCCGGCTGACGGAGATTCAACGAGGTTTCGACAGCCGACTGGACTTTGCGAATATCTCCTATCATAGGCTCATAACGAGCATAAGCCATATTCGCCACCCAATTATGAATCCAAAAAGCCGAGGTCCATGAGAAATCATACATCGATCCATTCTCCGGACTAAAACATTCGGGAACCTGTGTAATACCACAATACATCGGAATATAAACACATGTATTGGCATCATCGACTCCGAACCAAAGTACACCACCGACAGGATCGGGCAACCAATTCCGCATTTGTCCGACTAACGTAAATCCGGTCTGCTGCGTGGCAATGGCTCGTTCCATGCAGTAGGATTTGCCATCTACCTCGAATGACATGGGGCGGAAACGATAAGGGACTTTGAATGGCCCAGCCCCTACATCTTGCGTCATGTCGAAAGGCGTATCTTCGAAATGGTCACGCATAGCCTCTTTCATATCTTGTACAGATAACTTTCGCGAGGGTTTAACATAAAGCGGAAACGGTTCAGCCGATTCTCCATTGACATAGGGCAAATAATTGTCCATCGAACTATCGTACTTACGGAAGAAAGACCACACCCGAGCATCGCAAGCTCTCAAAGCTCCGAAATCGGCGGGTGAATAAGCTCGCGCAAAACTGAAATCTTTATTCAGCCCATCAAAATACCCCATCTCCCGAGCAAAAGAAATCACATCGGGAGAGTACAGGCAATTCTCTTTATCGTCCATAGGAATCTTGTGAATACGAGGATAATTGGCATGACCAGCAATACAATCGTCAGGAATACGAACCGCCACCCAAACGGCTCCCCGGCGTCCGGGGCCCTTGCCGATCAAGTCCAAAATCCATGCTTCATTGGGATCGGCAATCGTAAACGATTCTCCACTACTATAATATCCGTATTTTTTTACAAGTCCGGTCATTACCTTTATAGCTTCGCGTGCGGTTTTCGCCCGTTCAAGTGCAAGTTGCATCAACGAGCCATAATCGATAATACCTGTCGTATCGACCAATTCGGGACGACCACCCCATGTCGATTCCACAACAGTAAGCTGATGTTCGTTCATATTGCCCATCACGGCGTAGGTATGTTCTACCTGTTCTATTTCTCCCAATGGTTTATTCGTATCCCACTCTACAATCGAACGCATAGAGCCTTTTGGCCAATCGGCAGCAGGAGAAGAAGTCAAAGCTCCGTACAAAGTATGAGAGTCTGCCGAATAAGTAACCAATACACTACCATCGACAGTAGCCTGCTTCCCGGCAATCAATCCCGTACAAGCCCACACGTGGACAAAAAATCCTACCGTAAAAAAAACTAAAATCGCAATTTTCTTCATATCAAATAATTTTTATTTACCACACAAAAGAGTTCGTATAAGACTGCTCGTTGCCACACATATCGGAAACCACAACGTGCAACGTATGCTCACTACCTTTTTTTACCCTGTTACTTTCGAGACGATATGAAATTCTATCTGTCTTCCCGTCTAATTCGAACAAAACAAATTTCCCGTCGATCTCTCCCCGATAACTTTTCAAACCACTTTGGTCATCGCTTATTTTCAAAATGACTTTTTCCCGAGTCGACCATTTGTCTGGTGCAATCGGAAGTATCGTCGGAGGCAATGTATCTACCGAAACGGCATAAGACCCGAACTCCGTAATTTTAGCCTTATACCAACCATTTGCATACTCCCCGCAAACCGGATAGGATCTATCATCGTCCAAACGAACCAAATAATATTGCCTTTTATCTGACAATTTATCCTCTGTCAACCGTACAGAAATTTCGGCAGCTTTATGCAAGGGGGGTACAGAAGGTGCAATAATGTGAATATCGGAACAATATTTTCTCGAAGGAATCTTTCTTCTCGTAAAATCGAGATTTTCATACAAAGCTCCGGCCGGCACAAAAATGCCAAAATCGTCTTTTTTATAGAGATTATCTACTGCATAAGAGAAATATATTCCCTCTTTTTTAGGGAGTGGAGGTTCCTGCAATTTTCCAATCAATGAAAATTCGACAGAGGAACTATTCCCGTCATAATCGGTCAAAACATACCGACAACGATAGGCTCGCTCCTCATCGACATGAAGAATGCCTCTATTTTCTACTTGTTTATAAATAGACTTCAACCGATTACCCGGTGCAATATAAGTGCGCATAATCACTCCTTCTTCGGCAAAGCTATTAATATAACGAGTCTCGTCAAACGAATAACGATAGATATAGGTCGAAAAAAACAGGCTGTCATCGATATACAAATCGACTTGATGGACTCCATATTTATTCGTCGTACCCGTCATTCGATCATACGCCTCGATACCAAACGATACATCGCCCCATACCGGAACCGACTCCCCTATCGAGTAAGAACCGGCCGAAGCGCGCACCGCTTTTCTTTCCATGCGACGAGTCGTATTTCCCATCACCCCTTCATGCGTATAAAAAACGAGGTTACGAACTTCGGGAGCTACATCGTCTGTGATTAAAGGAGACAACCATTCCTGAGGATCCATCGGATCTTGCGTATCGGTATCCCGTATATCCAAATGCAAATGAGGACCACCAGACGATCCCGAATTTCCGCTATATCCGATTATATCGCCTTGTGCGACAGGGATTTCACCTTCGGCAAATTCACAATCGATAGAAAAATCCTCTTGCTCATACTGCTGACGGCGAACAATTTCATCGATAAAAGGCGCAAACCGATCCAAATGTCCGTAAACCGTAGTTAAACCCGACGAGTGATTGATATACACAGCTCTACCAAATCCCCACGGAGAAACAACGACCCGAGAAACATAACCGTCGTCCATAGCATATACTGGCAATCCGATACGTCCTTGTGTCTTCAAATCAATCCCCGAATGGAAATGATTCGGTCGTAATTCTCCGAAATTAGCACTCATCAATAACGGAATTTTCAAAGGCGATATCATCTCACCTCTACCCACCGTTAAAATTAAAAAAGAAAATATCCCTAAAAATATAGGACGTAAATACATAATACTCCTCATTCTTTTCTATAACATGCAAATAATATAAAAGATCAGGCTTGAAATTGCCGGAACGCAACTTATCTGTATCCCCATCTTCGCATAATGCAAAGATAACGCAAGCGGGGGCAATATGAAAATTTAAACAAGTTCTTATCCATACAATTTTCTATTTTTTATAGTTCGAAAAAATTTGAATGTAACTATAAGGGTTATACATTCTTTTTGTGTCATAATAATAAACAAAATTCAAAAAGCTCAAAACCATGAAAAAAATCTCACTTTTATCTATTTTCATCTTTCTTGTTCTAAATTCTATATTTGCCGTTACTTATGATAATTTATATGTGGTAGGCAATGCTTGTTCGGCCGGTTGGAATCCAGACGGAGCACTCGTCATGGTTCAAGAAAGTGAAAATATTTTTACGTGGAGCGGTCCATTAAAAAAAGACAACGGGAATCAAGAACGATTTAAATTACTCACAGCACGGTCTTGGACAACCTCACTGACCTGTAACTTGGAAAAAGCAGGCCATCAAATAATTACTTCGGGCGGAGAGTATGATTTATACATAAAATTAGAAACCGACGGTAAACCGGATAACGCTTTCCAAGTAGCGGAAACCGGAATATATACGATAGAAGTGAATACATCGTCCATGAAGATGAAATGCACCAAAATCGCCGATTATGAAGATCCCAATCTTGTATTTACCAAAGAAACATTCCATTCAACCTCGGAAGGGTCGCTAAATTACAGGAAATTGGAACCACCAACCATAGAAAAGGGTAAACAGTATCCCTTAGTTATTTTCCTGCATGGTGCGGGAGAGAGAGGCTCAGACAATGAAAGTCAGCTGAGATACGGTTCTGAAATGTTCGCAAATCCCCAAAACCGAAAAGATTATCCTGCATTCGTACTATTCCCACAATGTCCTCCGTCCAATTTTTGGCCATTCGAGTCACAACCGGCCTCTTATGATGCTACAACTTTCCCAATCGATTATCCAACCTCCACACCGATCAAACTGGTAAAAGAACTTATCGATTCTTACCTTCAAATGGAAGAAATCGATAAAGACCGTATATATATCCTCGGCATTTCGATGGGTGGCATGGGTACATTCGATATAGCCTGCCGGTATCCCGAGACTTTCGCCGCAGCTATACCCATTTGCGGCGGAGTGAATGTAGAAAGACTAGACAACAAGGTAAAAAACATATATTGGCGACTTTTCCACGGCGACGCAGACGGAGTCGTTCCCGTAAACAATTCCCGCCAAGCCTACCAGAAACTTACAAATATCAAAGCTGACGCAGAATATATAGAAGTTCCCGGTGCAAGCCATTTCGTATGGGACGAGGTTTTTAAAAGAGAAGACTTTTTATCTTGGATATTCGCCAAAAAACGTCAATCGACAGGAGGAAGCGATATTGAAACGAGTAAAACCGATACATCTTTACGATGTTATTGTTATAAACAAATGTTGTATATCGACACGAACGATCAAACGCCACTAAAAGCCAATGTATATACGACATCAGGTGCGCTAGTTCATTCATCTTGCTACAACAGTTCTTCTATCGTTTCACCTCTCACCTCATTGAAACCGGGGATTTATATTATAGAGATTCTTCAAGGAGAGAAGCGATACCATTCGAAAATTTCGTTATAAACGTCCCTGCAAAAAAAACTTCTTCTTACATACAATAAACAAGTCCGACCGATATAGATTCATTATCGGCCGGACTGTTTTACACGAATCTAACGCAACTAATTATCGCCCGGTAGCCTGCAAATAGGCTGTAAGTTTCTGTTGGTAAGCCGTACATGCCTCGGCATACTGATCATGGCTTTGCTGCATAAGCGACTGAGCATCGAGCAAATCGGACAGAGAGACAGTCCCCGCCTTATAATAATCGTTATTGAGACGAAGATTTTCGGTAGAAGATTCTATGGATTTCTCGGAAAGAAGCACTTGCTGATAGGCTTCCTGTAAATCGTTCCATTTGACTTCTATCTCAACCAACATCATTTCCCGGGAATCCTGCCGGGTATTTTCGGCTTGCTGCTTTTTTATTTTTTCCCGTTTAATGGCGTGCGAACCTCCCCACCATGAAGAAATAGGAACCGACACACTGGCAAAAATCATTCCGAAATCGGTATCTTTTTCCATCAAATCATGATAAATATACCCGGCTCCTACCCCCACAGAAGGAAGATTTTCTCCTCGCTTCATGCGCAGTTGCAATTTAGCAGCCTCCACACTCTTATCGAGCAGTTTACTTTCGGCACGATTTTCAAGTCCCGTCTCGGGGGCAACATAATAGTCCAACGGAGATACAGCCGAAGGAAAATCATCGAAAGCAATATCGAATTCACTCTTATCGACACCTATAAGTTGGCACAATAGCATCTTTGTCACTGACAAACCATTCTCTACTTTTAATCGATTCGCCATAATGTCTTGCTGTTGCAACTCCACTCTTAACAAATCGTTTCGTGTAGTAAGCCCCGCATCAACCGCTGCTTTTACATCTTTATATATTCCTTTGAGTTGAGTTTCCAACGTCTCCAACGTACGCAACTTCTCTTTTAGTGCGACAATCTGCCAATAATATTGATTAACAGAGGCTTCTACCTGACCTTCTGTAAGAGAAAGCTGATATTCACTCACTTGTTTTCCTATATTTGCCAACTTATTCCCATTGACAATGCGACCACCCATAAAAACAGGTTGAACCAAAGTCACCCCTGCCGTCTTCCCTTTCTTCAACATCTCCATAGATAAAGGCGGTATTCCCGGAACCGGCAGTGCCATATCCATCTGAGCCATTCCTTCACTGGCCTTGAAAATCGCACCTACCGCCGACACATTCGGAAAGTAATTGGTAAAAGCCTCTTTGGAAGTTTGTTTGGCAGCCTCGACTTCAAACCGGCTGTTTTTCATTTTTGCACTATTTTCCAATGCCAATGTTCTACATTCTTCGAGTGTATAAAGTTTCTGCGCATTTGAAGATACCACGCTTAACATCAAACATAACGCAGGATATATAATTCGATTTCTCATAATTGTTCTTTCTTTCAATGATTTATACTTTTGCGATCAGCTCTGCTGAATATTAACCAATAGGCTACGGGTAATATCGTTACAGTCAGTACCATAGAAACAATAGTCCCGAAAAACACCACCGAACCCATAGGGGACCACAGCGGACTACCGCCAAGAATCATAGGAATAACTCCCATCGATGCAGCAGCAGAAGTAAGAAAAATAGGGCGCATTCTACGCTTCGCTGAGTGCAAAGCGGCTTCCCTAACCGTCAAACCTTCTTTTTCCCTTAGCTCATCGGCATAGTCGAGCATAATAATGCCGTTACGTACAAGGATACCCATCAAGCTCACAATACCCAATACGGCTGTCACACTCACATCGAGTCCCATTACCCAAATGCCGAGAGCCGCACCCAATAGACACAATGAAATGGAGCCCAAAACAAGCAACGCCATATTGATTCGGCGGAAATGAAACAGCAAAATAAAGAATATAACAACAATGGAAATAAACAGACCGCTCAATATCATATCCAACATCTCATTGTCTGTCTCTTCACTACCACCGACTTCAAAATCAACCCCATCGGGCAAATCGATTTTTTCAATCGCCTTTACGATCTCCTTAGTCAACGCAGCCGCATTGAACCCCTCCTTTACATCGGATTGTATCGAAATAGACGGTATACCGTTACGATGCGCGATTTGGGCATCGTGCCAGTCAGGCTCAATGTCGGCAATCTGCCTTACCGGGACAGAAACCGTACCCCCCCATGCCGATACATATTGATTGCCCACATCTTCATACGAAGGTTCTATATTGCCACCGTCTTTCAGGACCACATCGATAGGATAATCGCCGTCCCATACGGTAGTTACCGGCAACCCATTCCCCAAATGCATGGACAAACCGGTCGATAACAATGCCTTGTCAATACCCAATCGGCTCATTTCGTCGTCTTTCAATCGCAACGATACTCCGGGAAGTTGCCCTTCCCAATTATCATGAACCAGCGAAAGTCCATCAAATTCGGACATTACCGACTTTACCTTATCGGCCGCCAATCGCAAACTATCCCGATTATTCCCTTTCACTCTCATTTCAATCGGATAGGCTGCTTCGGAATATTCGAGTTGTTTAAACCGGACTCTGACATTCGGGAAGTAATTGAGATATTTATCCTTGTATTCTGCAATCATCTCTTCCGTAGCTTTATTACCAATGGTATTGACAATAAATTGGGCATAATTAGAACCCGGCATTTGAGGAGCATAACTAGTATGGAAACGAGGAGAACCGCCACCTTTAAACGAAGCTACCGAAACAACTCGACTATCTTGCCGAAGTATGGACTCCAAACTATCCGCCACAGCGGCTGTCTGTTCGAGTGCCGTACCAAAAGGCATATATATTTCCACCGCAAATTGATTACGCTCGGCAAACGGCATTAACTTCATCGGTAATGATAAAAATATAACAACACCAGCAACAATAGAAAGAAGTCCCACCCCCATCGTCCGAATCGGATGAGCAAAGCACTTAACAATCAATTTGTCGTAAGAAGATTGAAGAATCGTCAAGAACGAACGACGTTGCTTTTTCTCCTCTTTGGGCTGTTTTCTAAACCCCGTATGAATAAAATGATATTGTATGTAAGGAACTAGCAAAACAGCTACCAGCAAGGATAAAAACAAAATAATAGTTATCGCCCACGGGAAGGATTGCAAAAAATCGTTGATCATTCCCTGCGAGGTTATCAAAAACGGGAAAAACGTGATACTAATCGCCAATGTAGCCGAGAGGATCGATTTAAAGAACTCTTTTGCACTTTCTATCGCAGCAGTCCAACGGTCTATTCCGCTATCCAATTTTTCCATATAACAATCGATAATCACTATGGAGTTATCGACAATCATACCCAATGTAGCAATCAACGCCGCCAAAGTCACCGTATTCAATTCCAATCCACAAGCATAAAATACCAACAGGGACAGAAAAATAGTAATAGGAATCGTCGATGCAGCCACCGAAGCGACCCTCAAAGGCATTAACAGCATAACTACAATAATAACCGCAATAATAGCGATCAACAACTCTCTGAGGAAAGTCGTCACTGAATCTCCCACCACCTGTGATTGGTCGGTAATACGAAATATAGAAACATCATCGGGTAATTCCTTCTCATATTCTTCCAATACCTTATTGACGTCCTCACCCATTTGAACGATGTTGTTCCCCTCGCGCATCTCCATAGAGAGGACCAAACATTTCGTTCCGTTGTTCGTAATGTAAGAATCCGGCTCGGAATATTCCCGCACGACACGCGCCACATCTTTTAGACGTATAACATGCCCCTGCGGATCGCTAAAAATTATTTGATCAGCCACATCATTCACACAATCATATGCCTCGGATATGTGAATGGGAGCCACAAACTTGCTATTATCAACCGCCCCGCTCATCGTCGTAAAACCTTGCGCTAACAACTTTGTTGCTAATGTCGTGTTACCGATAGCATATCGGGCAAGTTTCGCAGGGTCGAGATAAACACTTATCTGTTCTTTCTGCACACCGAATGTTCGTAAATTACTTACCGCATCGATACTCCTTAATCGGTCTTTAAGTTCGTCGAGATAATTTTCCAGTTCCCGATAGGTCTTATCTTTCGATTCGATCGTTATCAACATGGCTGACGTATCGCCGAAGTCATCGTTAGTAACCAATGCCAATACCCCGGTCGGCAACTCGGATTTAAAAACCGCAGCCCGATGTTTGAATTTAGCCCAAAATTCATCTTTATCGGTTATATCGTCGTTCAACTCGACAAAAACGATCGCCATGCCATCTCGACTGAGTGAATGGGTCTTAGACTTTTTTACTTCTTTAAACTCAAAAATAAAATCTTCAAGCGGTTTAGTCACCTGCTCTTCCACCTCATCGGAAGTGGCTCCCGGATAAACGGCTATCACTACTCCCTGACGCACCGTAAAAACAGGGAATTCCTGTTTGGGCATCTTTATCAAAGCATATATACCCAAGAAAAACATCAATGAAACAATCAGAATGACAATCTGACGATATTTCATCGCAGCTTCTATAATACCTCCTTTTGTTTTCATTGTTCCGATACTTTCATATTTTCACTCACTTTCGATGCACCCTCGACAATCACCTTATCACCGACTGCCAAACCAGAAGAAATAATGACACCATTCCCCGACAAAGCGCCAACCGATACAGTCTGTTTCACCGCTACCCCGTCGCAGCAAAGCCAAACGAAGTGATCGCCATTATAATCTACCTGTACAACAGAATTGGGAATCACTATCTGCGAATTGTTCCGACTTCCCATGTTAACCACGCACACCATACCCGGCAACAACTCTCCCTGCCGGTTTTCTATCCTTGCAAGCGCCTTATAAGTGTGTGCCAGAGGATCGGCCGCAATTCCTTTTTCCGTAATCTTTCCAGAGAAAGATTTACCACCCAAAGCAGCTACTGTAACTGTTACATCGGCTCCCATCTTCACATCGGCAACTTCATTCTCAGGAACAGAAATATTCACATTCACCCAATCGATCTTCATCAGTTTAAATGCCGGTACTCCCGGAAGCACAGTACTCCCCGTATCTATACTTTTCTGAGCTATTATCCCCGAATATGGAGCTCGCAACTCGACATCTTTCAAATTTTTCTTGGCTATTTGCTCCATACTACGAGCCTGTTGCAAAGAACTTTGAACCTCTACCCACTTAATTTCGGGTAAACTTCCGCTCTTATGCAGTTGCTCCATACGAGCATAAGCATCCTCGGCTTGTTTCAAAGTAGACAATGCCGCATCATAAGTGCTTTGTAACGTAGTCTCGTCCAATCGAGCCAACAGCTCGCCTCGCTCTACCCGTTGACCTTCTTTTACATATATACACTCTACATACCCCGGGACTTGAAAACTCAACGAGGAAGAAGATTCGCCCTCAATTTCTCCTATATAACTGCGAGTATAGACTCCTTCTCGAAAAGACACCGTCCATGTCTTCACCGGAATCTCCCTGACAGCTCGTTCTTCCTTACTCGAAGACGTACATCCTATACTCGTCATTGACCATACCGCCAAAAACAAATAAGCAAATGCTTTACCATTCCTTTTCATACTTTTCTCCATTAAATTTTGATACAAAGATGACGCAAAGCCCTCCATCGACAAAGTCCTCTTTTTCACAGTTGATGTTCTAAAAGTCGTATTTAAATAATATTCACAGCTAAAATTCTAAGTTATTTAGTTACATTTGGGCAAAATATCGTATTTATGGATAAAAAAGGCATCGAAAGTTTCACTCTTGCCCAACTTTCGAAATTGATAAAAAGAAATAATCCCACGGGATTAGATGATGACTTCATCATTATCGGAGAAAATTTACCGAACACCGAATTGTTCAAATATCCTTGTCGAGTTGATGCTCTGGTAGCTGTAATATGTTTAGAAGGAGAACTAATATGCAATATTAATTTAAAGGAATATCGCATCACTACCAACATGATGATTATAAACACTCCTGAAAATATTATACAGGTAAAAGATATAGGTAATCGTAAATTTTATGGAATAGCCGTTTCAAGTGCTTTCTTCGAACAATCTTTCCTCGACGCACGAGACATGATTCCTCTATACATGCAAATACAAAAAGAACCTTGCTTTCATTTATCTAACGAAGATACTGATATTTTTTGTCAGTTTATCTCTCTCATGCAGCTCATTTGCCACACACAAGATACACCCAAGAAGACTGCAACGCTCCTAAGACTCGGTTCTGCTCTTATGTATAAAATTCATGACACGATACTTGCCCATGATTCACCCTCCAAAAATGAAATTAAAATGAGTCGGCAGGAAATCTTTTTCGGAAAATTCATCGCCCTACTCACCCAATATCACACACAAGAACGAAGCGTTACTTTTTATGCAGAAAAATTGTGTATCACACCCAAATATTTTTCGACTCTGATAAAGAAACAAACAGGAAAATCAGCGGCTCAATGGATCGATGATTATGTAATACTCGAAGCCAAAAATCTTCTGAAATTTTCGGGTATGAGTATACAGGAAATCGCCTATCATTTGAATTTTTCGACTCAATCGTTTTTTGGGAAATATTTTAAGCACCAAACCGGACTCTCCCCTAGCGAATATAGATCAAGCGAATAAATTTTTTCATACACCCACCGAGAAATTACTTTGCTTTTTGGAAAGAATTACCTATCGATTTTATAATTTATCCCCGCACGTCGCGCCTGTGAATGCTGGAATTCCCGACGAATACGATATACCTTCCCTCCTTTACGCAATCGGGCTCCGGTTTGGTGAAAGCTAAACGGGATATCGGCTGCTATACATTGTCGGCGTATATCCAATACCCAATCATAATCGCAAACCCTCGCATCCATACCCGACTCTCCTCCGACCGATACTTCCTCTATATCGTCATCGAGATAGCCAGACAAATCCAACGCTCCTAACAAGGGAGCACAAAACAATAGTTTATGCCGTATAGGCAACGAACGAAAAAGAGGTAACCGATAATTCGCCCTGTCTTGATTTTCTACGGTACAAGCAATAGCGACATGGTCATAACCATCGCCCCAATCACTGGGCAAAGATACTCTGAAACGGTCTATACGTTTCGTCGGAATTAGAAACGATAGATCACAGCGTTCCCTAATTATAGCCCATGCTTCGGCTCTCCATTCATCGGCTTCTTCAAGAAAAAAATCGGAAGTAAAACACGTATATACCATTTCACCCGAGGGTACACGAAAATCACCGTTACGTTTACGACGCAAAGGTAAATCGAAAGCTGCCGTACGTGTCACGACGCTACTATCCTTATCATATCGACTATCTTGCCTATATACATAACAATGCCTACACCCTTCACTTATTTTATGACAACCATGCCACAAATTCCACGAAACCGACATACTCACACTCCCTATTTTTTTTGCAAAGGCAGTCTCTGTCATACAGAAAATTACCACAAATATACCAAGACACAGCCCTGCATTTTATGCAAAGATAGCGAAAGGTGAGCGCAGAGACAAACGGAATTCCTGTTTCCAATTCGACCATGCCGAACCACATCCTATTTTCGTAGTTACAAAGACATAAAAAATGGAGGAGGTATGTCATGATAACAGACATACCTCCTCCATTTTTTATTCAATCGTGTAATTACGATAAGAATCCAAGTAGAACACCGGCAGCCACGGCCGAGCCTATAACACCGGCTACATTGGGTCCCATAGCGTGCATCAACAGATAGTTTGTCGAATCGTATTCAAGACCAATATTGTTGGAAATACGCGCCGACATAGGTACAGCCGATACACCTGCATTACCGATAAGCGGATTAATCTTCTTGCTCTTGGGCAATACAAGGTTAAATATCTTGACAAACAATACACCCGAAGCAGAAGCTATGATAAATGCCATGAAACCTAAGGCGAAAATACCGAGTGTACTGGGTGTTAAAAACTCGGATGCTTGCGTAGATGCTCCCACGGTCATACCCAACAGAATAGTCACAATGTCGCACAAAGGACCACTCGCCGTCTTAGCCAAACGAGAGGTAACACCGCTTTCACGAAGTAAATTACCAAAGAACAACATACCCAACAACGGTAGACCCGAAGGCACTAAGAAGCAGGTAAGTAGTAACCCGATAATGGGAAACATAATTTTCTCATTCTGAGAAACCGCACGCGCCGGTTTCATACGAATAACCCGTTCTTTCTTCGTTGTAAGCAACCTCATGATAGGAGGCTGTATAACCGGAACTAAGGCCATATAAGAATATGCCGAAACCGCAATGGCCCCCATAAGATTCGGCGCCAGTTTCGATGAAAGGAATATAGCCGTAGGACCATCGGCTCCACCGATAATGGCGATTGCACCAGCTTGATCGGGAGCAAAACCAATAGCCAAAGCAACCATATAAGCCCCGAAAATACCAAACTGGGCAGCCGCACCTACTAACATCAATTTAGGATTAGCGATAAGCGACGAGAAATCGGTCATTGCTCCAATACCTAAAAAGACCAACGGCGGATACCAACCGGCACTCACTCCCTGATAAAGGATATTAAGTACCGAGCCTTCTTCATAAATACCAACTTCGAGACCGGCATCGATTTTGAAAGGAATGTTCCCGATGAGAATACCGAAACCGATGGGCACAAGCAACATTGGCTCGAAATTTTTCTTTATTGCCAAATAGATAAAGAACAATCCGACCAATATCATGGCCAAATGAGGGAGTGTACAATTGGCAAAACCTGTATATTCCCAAAATTGAACCAAATTATCTCCTAAGAAATCTATAAATCCCATAGCCTTATTCTATTATAATAAGTTCGGTTCCTTCGAGTACCGAATCACCTTTATTTACTTTGATGGCTGTAACTTTACCACTCTTGATAGCATTGATATTATTTTCCATCTTCATAGCTTCAAGAATAAGCACAGTCTGTCCCACATTCACCGTATCGCCAACGTTTACTAAAATATCATTGACAACACCGGGCAGCGGCGATTTTACAGCATCTGCACCAGAACTTACAGACGTGGGTTTGGAAATAACAGGTTCTCCCGTAGCCGTACGAGGAGCCGAAGAGGGTTTAGGTGCACTCACTTTTACAGGTGCAGCTTCTTCCATCTCGACATTATAAACAGTACCGTTAACCTCGACATGGGCTATGTTTTTTTCTATCTCTCCAACGGAAACTTTGTAAAGATTTCCATTGATTTTATACTTATATTCTTTCATAAGATTTTAATCGTTATTTTGAGAATTACTTTTTATTGGGAACTTCCCTCAAAGAATAAATTTTAGAGTTCCACGGCGAATACGCTTTCTTCACTTTGTTTATGGTTAGTATAGTATCTTCCACATCGTGTACTTCGAGATGTTGATATAAAGCCATAGCAATAGCGGCATACACTTCGCCCGATTCACGACCAAGACCTTTTTCCTTAGCCTCTTCCTTATCGGATATTCCGTGAACCCGCATAGCATTACGCTTTTTAACAAACACCGTTATTTGACCAATTAAGCGGAACATCAAATAAAGCAGTAACAATCCGGAAAATACAATAGCCATCGCCATAATAGCCATGCCTACACCAAAAGGATCATGTTCCGAAAACATTTCGATCTTTTCATTCGAGTCGAGCGTAACGTTATTCGTACTTGGAGTCACATACCCCGATGTCTCATCACCGCCTTTGATGATCCACTGCCCTACACCATCTTCGATACGAGCATAGGAGTGATCGGCAGGAATACCGGCAGGAACTGTCACCGAGTCTATCAGATCTTTTCCATTAGCATCATAAAGCCCAATCCAATTATCCTTATCGGGATCCAATTTAAAATTCACATGAAAAGTCCCTCTATTGGGCATATCATCTGCCCAAAACAGCAAATGCTGACGAGGAGGCATTTCTGTAAGTACATCACCTTTGGGAATAGGATACTTTTTGGGATTATTCCTATCGTTTGTCAAATAGCAACTACGTATATCGACAGTACCGAAGGTCGTATTAAATATCTCTATCCAAGCCGATTGACAACCGTAATCGTCCTGATAATTCGTCTCGTTCGTAACCAAGACTTCATTAATACGCAATCCTTTGCGGCCCTGCGCCCACACCGAAGACATCGTAAAAACGGCGAACAGGAATACCCCTAAGATTTTTTTATTCATCGCTTATATACTTTAAATGTATTACAAAGGAATATTTCCGTGCTTTTTAGCCGGATTAGTTAACTTCTTAGTCTGTAATTGCTGCAATGCGCGTATAATACGGAAACGAGTATTACGAGGCTCGATGACATCGTCGATATATCCATACTTGGCCGCATTATAAGGATTAGCGAACAACTTGGTATACTCGGCTTCTTTCTCGGCCATAAATTTAGCAGGATCCTCGGCTGCTTTGGCTTCTTTGGCATAAAGGACTTCCACAGCGCCGGCTCCACCCATAACGGCGATTTCGGCAGTAGGCCATGCGTAGTTCATATCTCCCCGTAATTGCTTACAGCTCATCACGATGTGCGAACCGCCATACGATTTACGCAACGTGATAGTCACCTTAGGCACAGTTGCTTCACCATAAGCATAAAGCAATTTGGCACCATGCAGGATCACACCATTGTATTCTTGTCCGGTTCCCGGCAAGAAGCCCGGCACATCGACCAAACTTACAATAGGAATATTGAATGCATCGCAGAAACGCACGAAACGAGCAGCCTTGCGGGAAGCATTGCTGTCGAGAACTCCTGCCAAATATTTAGGCTGGTTAGCGACAATACCGACTGACTGTCCGTTGAAGCGAGCGAAGCCGACGATGATATTCTTGGCATAATCACGTTGTATTTCCAAAAATTCACCATTATCGATAATAGCGCCGATTACCTCGTACATGTCGTACGGACGATTAGGGCTATCGGGAATAATTTCGTTGAGAGAATCCTCTAAACGATCGATAGGATCATTGCAAGGAACCAAAGGAGCCTCCTCCAAATTGTTCTGCGGTATATAGCTGATGAGTTTACGAATAATAGACAGAGCTTCTTCTCCATTCTCGGCAGCGAAATGGGCTACACCCGATTTGGCAGAATGAACTTCGGCTCCACCCAAAGCCTCTTGTGTAACATCTTCGCCCGTAACGGTCTTTACCACTTTCGGCCCAGTCAAAAACATATATGAAATACCCTTCGCCATGATCGTGAAATCGGTCAAAGCAGGAGAATATACCGCACCACCTGCGCACGGGCCCAATATAGCTGAAATCTGAGGTATAACCCCAGAAGCCATGATATTACGTTGGAAAATCTCGGCATAACCAGCCAAAGCATTGATACCTTCTTGAATACGAGCTCCACCCGAGTCGTTCAAACCGATACAAGGCGCACCCATTTTCATAGCCATATCCATGACTTTGCAAATTTTCAAAGCCATTGTCTCGGACAAAGAACCACCGAACACTGTAAAATCCTGAGCGAAAACATAAACAAGGCGACCCTCTATCGTACCATAACCCGTAACGACACCGTCGCCTAAAAATGATTTTTTCTCTTGGCCGAAATTGGTACATCTGTGTTTCACGAACATATCCAATTCTTCAAAACTACCTTCATCAAGGAGTTGTGCAATACGTTCACGAGCCGTATACTTTCCTTTCTCGTGTTGCTTATCGATAGCTTTCTGTCCACCGCCCAAGCGAGCCTGAGCGCGTAGTTCTATCAGCTCTTGTACCTTTTCAAGTTGATTGCTCATATTCTTATTTATTAGGATTTTCACAAAGTTCGGTTAATACGCTACAAGTGGATTTGGGGTGAAGGAATGCGATGTTCAACCCTTCGGCTCCTTTGCGGGGAGCTTTATCGATAAGGCGTACCCCTTTGGCTTCCACTTCGGCCAAAGCATTGGCAACACCGTCTTCGATAGCGAACGCCATATGATGAATTCCCTCGCCACGTTTTTCTATAAATTTGGCAATAGTGCTGTCCTCGCTTGTCGGCTCCAATAATTCGATTTTGGTCTGCCCCACTTTGAAAAAGGCCGTCTTCACTTTCTGGTCGGCAACCTCTTCAATAGAATAGCATTTAAGACCTAAAATGTTTTCATAATAAGGAATGGCTTCTTCGAGACTCTTCACAGCGATTCCCAAATGTTCAATGTGAGAAATGTTCATAATAATTAGTATTTAGTTAACTATACTTTCGATAAAAATTCCTGTTTATAAGATTGGCAAATTTACATCATTTCGGTTTAATAACGAAATAAATCGGGGAAATAAGTACAAACAGAACCGCCCCATACTCGCTCGTTTGCGTTTTTTAGATAAACAGAAAGAGCAAAGTCAATATGACAAATCGACAGCATTACTGACACAGGACAACAAAGCGCTTTGGAAAAGTCTGACAAAAAAAAACATTTTCCTTGCTTTCGTTTTTTGGCATAACATTTGAACAAGATGCAGTGTCTATAAAAAAACAGACAGTAAACAAAATAACGAATTAACAATAAAAGATATAAAATTATGGGAAAGATTATTGGTATTGACTTAGGAACAACCAACTCGTGTGTCGCCGTTATGGAAGGAACCGAGCCGGTAGTAATTGCCAACAGTGAAGGCCGTCGTACGACTCCTTCGATCGTGGCTTTCGTAGATGGTGGTGAACGCAAGGTGGGAGAACCTGCCAAACGTCAGGCCATCACCAACCCTACGAGGACTATTTTCTCGATTAAACGTTTCATGGGTGAAACATTCGATCAAGTAGCTAACGAAATTTCTCGCGTACCTTACAAAGTAGTAAGAAGCGATAATAATACACCGCGTGTAGACATCGACGGTCGTCTCTATTCTCCACAAGAAATTTCGGCAATGATTCTTCAAAAAATGAAAAAAACAGCCGAAGATTTCTTAGGACAAGAAGTAACCGATGCCGTTATTACTGTACCGGCCTATTTTAACGATTCTCAACGTCAAGCTACGAAAGAAGCCGGTGAAATCGCAGGCTTGAATGTACGTCGTATTGTCAATGAGCCTACTGCTGCCGCATTGGCCTACGGTCTTGACAAGTCGAATAAAGACATGAAAATCGCCGTATTTGACTTGGGTGGTGGTACGTTCGATATTTCTATTCTTGAATTGGGAGACGGTGTATTCGAAGTGAAATCGACCAACGGTGATACTCACCTCGGCGGTGATGACTTCGACCACGTTATCATCGACTGGCTTGCCGATGAATTCAAAAAAGACGAAGGTGTCGATTTGAGAGAAGACCCGATGGCTTTGCAACGTTTGAAAGAAGCAGCCGAAAAAGCTAAAATAGAATTGTCGAGCTCGACATCGACCGAAATTAATTTGCCTTACATCATGCCGGTGAACGGTGTACCCAAACACTTGGTTAAAACATTGACTCGTGCCAAATTCGAGCAATTGAGCGACCGATTGATTCAGGCTACTATCGAACCGTGTCGCAAAGCTTTGCAAGATGCTGGTCTAAGTGCCTCTGACATAGACGAAGTAATTCTCGTGGGTGGTTCTACTCGTATCCCTGCTATACAAGCGATTGTAGAAAAATTCTTCGGAAAAACTCCTTCAAAGGGTGTTAACCCCGATGAGGTAGTTGCAGTAGGTGCTGCTATTCAAGGTGCGGTATTGACAGGCGATGTGAAAGATGTATTATTACTCGATGTAACTCCCCTTTCATTGGGTATCGAAACACTGGGTGGCGTAATGACCAAATTGATTGACGCCAACACGACTATTCCTACCCGTAAATCGGAAGTCTTCTCGACGGCTGTCGACAACCAGCCCTCGGTTGAAATACATGTATTACAGGGTGAGCGCCCTATGGCCAAAGACAACAAGACTATCGGTAAGTTCCACTTGGACGGGATCCCGGCAGCCATGCGGGGTGTGCCTCAAATCGAAGTCACGTTCGATATAGATGCCAACGGAATCTTGAATGTATCGGCCAAAGACAAAGGTACAGGTAAAGAACAAAGCATACGTATCGAAGCATCGAGCGGGTTGACCGATGCCGAAATCAAACGAATGAAGGACGAGGCTGCTGCCAATGCTGAAAACGATGCGAAGGAAAAAGAGCGTATCGACAAACTGAATCATGCCGATGCTCTCATCTTCCAAACCGAGAAACAGCTTAATGAAATGGGAGACAAGATCCCGGCGGACAAGAAAAGCGCTATCGAGTCGGCTTTGGCTAAATTAAAAGAAGCTCACAAAGCTCAGGATATTGCCGGTATCGATGCCGCTTCGACCGAATTGAACAATGTATTGCAAGCTGCCGCCCAAGACTTGTACAATGCTCAGGCTCAACAACAAGCCGCCGGAGCACAACAAGCTCAACCGGGAGCAGATGCTTCACAAAGCGGAAATAATGGTAAAGACGTTACCGATGTCGATTTCGAGGAAGTGAAGTAAGTATCGATAAACAACGATAATGAAAAAATAATCTGTGTAGTAACTACACAGATTATTTTTTTTAACGCCCTTTTCCTTCATTTCATTATCCCCAATAGAGTCCAAAATTCAGACTCTAAATTCTACTCACATACGAAAGCTAAGGATAATAAAGGGTGGTTAATTCTTGAATCTTTTAAGACATTGGTTCAGCCCCCCCTATCCATTGTTATATTCCTCGTTTTCTTACCAATATTTTTTCAATTCGGAAAAATACAGGGAAAGCGTTCAAAATGAATTTACCCTCTCTCCTAAAAAATTACCGGGCCTATTTGCTTTTTGCAATAGGCCCGGTAACATTATATTAGATTCTATACTTCCCAATTACAGAAGGTACTGCGAACTGATAGACTTATTCTCGTAGACCCGACGAATAGTATCGGCAAACAAGTCGGCGATACTGAGGATATGTACCTTGTCGCACTTCTTAGTATAAGGAATACTATCCGTGAAAATCAATTCGGTCATAGAAGAGTTTTGAACCCGTTCGCTGGCAGGGTCGCTCATCACGGCATGAGAAGCTATGGCACGTACCGAAAGAGCTCCTCTGCTCATCATTAAATCGGCTGCTTTGGTTATCGTCCCGGCCGTATCGACCATATCGTCTACCAAAATGACATTCTTTCCTTCTACATCTCCTATCACTGTCATGCTTTCTACCACATTGGCCTTAGCCCGTTGTTTATGGCATAAAACCAAAGGTACACCCAAGTATTTAGCATAAGTACTGGCTCGTTTGGAACCACCCACATCGGGGGTAGCAACCACCATATCTTTCAATTTCAAAGACTGAATATAGGGAATAAATACAGACGAAGCATACAAGTGATCCACCGGAACATCGAAGAAACCTTGTATTTGATCGGCATGCAAATCCATCGTTATAAGGCGATTGATACCTGCAACGCTCAATATATCGGCCAACAATTTCGCAGCAATGGAAACACGTGGTTTATCCTTGCGATCTTGGCGAGCCCACCCGAAATAAGGAACAACAGCTACAATCGACTTGGCAGAAGCTCGTTTGGCAGCATCGATCATTAATAACAATTCCATCAGATTGTCGGAATTGGGAAATGTCGATTGCACTAAATAGACTTGACAACCACGGATCGACTCTTCGAAAGAAACGGCAAATTCTCCATCGGCAAAATGCTGAATGTTCATTTGACCTAACTCACAACCCAGACTATTACAAATTTTCTCAGCGAGATACCTTGAATTGGTTCCCGAAAATACCTTGAAAGGAGGTGTTTGACTCATGATTTTTGTGTGTAAAACAGAGATTATTAATTATACGGCAAAGGTACAATTTCTATTTCAAAATTTTCCTGTACTTTTTTATTTTTTCTGTATCTCTTTGGAAAAATTTTTTAACTCTATTTTCCAAACCGCAGCTCCATACCCCGAAAGGGCGCAAACAAACGGTATTTCGGGACTCAACTCCTTCATCTCTTTATCTCCTCCAATCAGTTCTAATGCCTCGTATTTACCCGAAACTATTTTCATCGTTTCGAATGCATGATCGGGGATATTGATCTTCACATTCGCCTGCCGGTCATCGAAATTAACAACAATAACTAATAACTCATTTCCATATTTACGAAGGAATGCATATTGCCGATGCGGATTAAAGCTTGGATTTTCCCCATTGACATACATCAAATCAAAGAAATCGCCATGAACAACAGCCGGTTCCAAACGACTGATATTAAGAACCGTTTTATACAGATTTCGTAGTTTTTTCTGCTTTGCCGACAATTTAGACACCGAGCAACGCCCGCTATCGTACCACTCTCTAACCGTGGGCACGCTCCAATAGTCGAATATCGTCGTACGACCATCTTTACCACTGAATCCCTCGGCATCCTCTGCACGCTCGCCCAATTCCTGCCCGAAGTATATCATCATAGGCCCTGTATTCATCATCGACGAAACGACCAATGCAGGGAGGACTTTATCGGCATCACCGGCAAACTGGTCGGAAGCAAAACGCTGTTCGTCATGATTTTCGAGAAAATTCAACATTTTTCCTCCTATTCCATCGACAGACTGCCAACAATAAGTGAGCTGGGCAGCCGATACCTGATGACACAATACCCCTCTCAATTTATCGTACAATCCTACTTTATCATATAGGTAATCGAATTTACCTTTCTCGATATAAACCCGATACAACGCCTGATCATAAATCTCTGCAATGAATATAACCGAGGGGTAATTTTCTTTCACTTTCGAAATAGCCCAATTCCAAAATTCGACAGGAACCATGTGGGCCATATCACAACGAAAAGCATCAACACCTTTCCCACACCAGAATAGGAGAATATCGAGCATTTTGTACCATGTATCGGGTATAGGGTCGAAGTGGCAACGGCCACCTCCTGTATAATCCACTCCATAGTTCAACTTCACCGTCTCATACCAATCATATTCTCCCGGGAAAGCCCCGAAACAATCGTTTCCGGTCGCCTTCGCAGGATATTCGAAATAGCGATCCTCTCCTTCACCTATGTAAAATTGCGGCGTAAATGCCTGCCGAGGTATGTAATAAAAATTATTGGAAGGAGAAAAATGCATCTCCTTGTTGTCATGAGCACCCAAATCATCGACACCTTCTGGCGCAGTATCAGAATGGTATTGACGAGCCACATGATTCGGCACGAAATCAAGTACTACTTTCAATCCGACTTCATGCGTACGGGTTACCAACGCCTCGAATTCTTGCATACGCGTCGATGGATCTTCGGCCAAATCGGGGTCTATATCATAATAGTCTTTGATAGCATAAGGCGACCCGGCTTCACCCTTAACCACATATTCATTATCCTTTCGAATCCCATATTTCGAATAGTCTGTCTTGGTAGCGTGTTCTATAACCCCCGTATACCAAATATAGTTAGCGCCCAACTTTTTTATCTCCCGCAAGACTTTCAAGGTAAAATGGTTTAACTTACCGGCTCCATTCTGCTCATAAGTACCATTAGGGACACATGTATCACACATATTAGAGAATAATCGGGGGAGAACCTGATAGATGACTATTTTCTCATCGGACATATCGCACGTTTTTTTTATTTATTCAATTCATTTATTTTGGAAGCATGTTTTCCTGTAAAAAGTTTCAATGTCTGCTGATAACCGACATTAGCGATATCACGCAAAGCATGAATATCAAATACGGCATATCGTGCAGCCTCTTTCATGGGAATAAAAAGATCGCATAATTTTATATCTTCGATCACATTACTTTTAGACATGAAACTATATGAACGAACCGCTATATCCAATATCGATTGCTTATATTGTTTGTTAACTAACGGGCTCACATTGATACCTATAACGACATCGCACTCTGGACGAATGGGATAAACTGGCAAATTACGCAAGACCCCTCCATCGACATAATGCGTACCATCGATAAGAACCGGAGGAAATATAATGGGAATACTACACGAAGCCGTTACCCGCTCGGCAATTTCTCCCGATCGCCATGCTACATACTTTCCATGATCAAGGTCGGTAGCCGTAACGACAACCGGGATAGACAAATCCTCGATATTGACTGCTCGCAACGACTTTTGCAAGAAATGTTTAAATCGATCTATTTTAAAAAAGCAGGAACGGGGCAAAGTTATTTCGGCCAAATCGTTGAAAGACAAACCTGAAAAAAGGTCTAAGATTTCATCGGGTGAATAGCCGTCGGCATAAAGTACCGCGATAACAGCTCCTGCGCTCGTACCAGATATAATATCCGGCCGAATCCCCAATTCTTCCATTGCTTTCAATGCCCCTACATGGGCAAAACCTTTGGCTCCTCCCCCGCTCAACGTCAAGCCTACACGATAGGGGCGAACTTCTACCGGCAGATTCTCTCTTTCTCTTGCCATTTTCATTTTCGTTTACTGTGCGAAGATAGCATTTTTCAATAAAGCCACAATATATTATGTAGCAAACCATTTATAAATAATGCTTTAAAAATATGTCGGGGAACTTAAATCAAAGCGTACGACGAACTATCACCAATACACCGCCTATCGTTTCATTAATGAAAAGTTCCCCCAAAGCGCGCATACCGGCAAACAAAAAAAGAAATACTACCCGGGAGTTTTTTTTTCAAAACAGCTCCTAAAAAACGAAGATTTGTTCACCATTATGCTTTCGTTTGTATTATCTTTGTTTTTTGAACAGAAATAAGAGGATATGTCCATGACAATCAACGACGATATAAAACAGGCTTGCGAGGTCATGCAGCGGGGGGGAATCATTTTATATCCCACCGACACAATATGGGGTATCGGTTGCGATGCTACCAATGCAGAAGCGGTACAACGAGTTTATAAAATCAAACAGAGAGCCGACAGCAAAGCCCTTATTGTACTTACGGACAGTGAAGCGAAAGTGGAATATTATGTTTCGGAAGTACCCGAAACGGCGTGGCAACTACTCGATGTGGCCGTAAAGCCTCTTACCCTCATCTATCCCGGAGCACGCAACCTTGCAACGAATTTGCTCGCCGATGACGGAAGCATAGCCATACGCATCACAAAAGAACCGCTCTCACAACGATTGTGCCGACAGTTCAGAAAAGCTATCGTATCAACCTCGGCCAATATCAGCGGGAATGCGGCTCCCCATAACTTTTCCGAAATATCGGACGAAATAAAAAATGCCGTCGATTATATCGTAACGGCACGCAGAGACGAAATAAAAGAGTCCCTCCCGTCGAGTATCATCAAACTCGAAGCCAACGGAACTATCAAGATTATACGAGAGTGATCAACGGTAAACGACAAATACGAAGATACGTACTGGGGGATTACCTTACATCGAATGTATCGTGGTTCCTTTTCAATATTGTCCGTTTCCATTTTCCGGGAATTGCAGCGGGCGAATCATTGAAAATGTATTTGCTTTCGCCTCGTGTCATAGAAGGACAAATACTTTTCCCGCTGTTAATGATGTGCGTCTATTATTTGTCGGGATATTACAACCAGCCCTTTTTCAAATCTCGCATTCAAGAATTAATACAGACATTGGGATCTGTATTGGTCAATACACTGTTTATATTTTTTATTGCCCTCATCAACGATGTTCTACGAATAAGAATAGACAATTACGAATTGCTACTTGCTTTATATGCTTTACAATTTGTCTGTGTATATACAGGGCGGGCCATTGTCACAGGAAATGCCACATCTATGATTCACCGCCGAAAATGGCAATTCAACACGCTTATCATCGGTTGCGGTCCCAAAGCAATCAAGCAAATGAGAGAACTCGAAGAACCCAGACAATCGCTCGGTTATCATATCGTCGGATTCATTCGAGTCAACCACGAAACGCCTGCCCCGGAAGCCGAAGGAAGGACATACCCGATAAAACAATTATCCTCGCTGTGTAAACAAATGAACATTCAAGAGCTTGTCGTTGCCCCGGAAGAAAACGATTTAGCAGAGCTTCATAAACTTATCAATACACTATATCCACTCAACTTACCCATAAAATTGGGTACAGACGAGTTTAACATTATCTCTTCAAGAGTAAGACTAACCAACATCTATGGGGCTCCGCTCATCGACATGAGTAATTGCGCTATCTCCGAGGGAGAAAAGAATATGAAACGAGTAATCGATATCTTTGTTTCTTTTATCGCATTGATCTTACTTTCTCCATTGTTTCTACTCTTAGCCATACTAATTAAAAAAGACTCGAACGGTCCTATATTTTACAAACAAGAGCGCATAGGTTACAGGCACAGACCGTTCAAAATTTACAAATTTCGAACGATGAAAGCCCATGCAGAAAACGGAATCCCTTTGTTATCGGAAGAAAACGACAAGCGGGTTACTAAAATAGGGAAAGTATTACGGAAATACAGATTGGACGAATTACCACAGTTTTGGAATGTATTGAAAGGAGACATGTCTCTCGTAGGGCCGAGACCTGAACGGGAATACTTTATCCGTCAAATCGTCGAACGAGCTCCTTATTACGTATTATTGCATCAGATACGCCCCGGAATCACATCTTGGGGAATGGTAAAATACGGATATGCTCGAAACGTCGATGAAATGATAGCTCGGTTGAAATACGATATTCTTTATTTGGAAAATATGTCTTTGCTGGTAGACCTCAAAATTATCATCTACACCATCAGAACCGTTATTACAGGAAAAGGAGTATAAATAAACATATATGATTGAAGACGAAGATATAGAAATAGAAGATACCCAAAGGGAAGATAGGCACGATTTGATGATGCGGCTGTTGATGTGGAGGGAAAAACACATCAATGAACACAATTTCGTTTTAATTCTCAGTTTTATTATCGGAATTTGTACTGCCGCCGCTGCTCTCATTCTTAAATTTCTCATACATTTTATACAACAGTTGCTAACATCGCATTTCAATGCCGACAGCGCCAACTATCTTTATCTCATATACCCGATAATAGGTATTTTATTGGCCGGCTTGTACGTACGTTACATTGTAAAAGACGATATCAGTCATGGTGTCACCCGCATACTTTATGCCATATCGCAAAAGAAAAGCCGGCTTAAACCACATAATATGTACACATCGGTCATCGCGAGTTCTATCACAATCGGATTCGGAGGATCGGTCGGAGCGGAAGCTCCCATCGTTTATACCGGGGCTGCGATCGGTTCGAATATAGGAAGGTTGTTTCGCCTCGACCAACGATTACTAATGCTTTTGGTGGGTTGCGGAGCTGCCGCCGCCATTGCGGGAATATTCAAGGCCCCCATCGCCGGAATCTTGTTTACACTCGAAGTACTGATGATCGATATGACTGCAACTTCGGTTTTACCTTTACTCATCTCGTCGATTACCGCAGTCACTGTTTCTTATATCTTTACCGGATACAATGCCGAATTTAGTTTCGTCCAAACCGAACCGTTCGTCGCCGCCCGCATACCATACGTTATTTTTCTCGGTTTCTTTTGCGGATTTGTTTCTCTTTATTTTACCCGCATTATGAACCGTATGGAAGATATATTCCGCCGGATAGGGACTCCTTGGAAAAAATTCATTCTCGGTTCGCTCATTCTAAGTTGTTCTATTTTTCTATTACCGCCACTGTACGGCGAAGGTTATGGAGCCATTACCAGCTTGCTGAACGACAATCTCAAACAACTGGCCGAAGGGAGTTTATTTTATACTGAGAATGGAAATATGTGGGTCATGATGCTCTTCTTGGGACTCATCATACTCGTAAAGGTATTAGCGACCAGTGCGACCAATGGCGGAGGTGGTGTAGGAGGAACCTTCGCACCCAGTTTGTACGTAGGGTGTTTCGCAGGTTTCTTCTTTGCCTATGTTCTTAATCATACAGGACTATTACCCATGGAACTTTCTGACAAAAATTTCGCATTGATGGGTATGGCAGGAGTCATGGCCGCCGTTATGCACGCCCCGCTCATGGCTATTTTCTTGACAACGGAACTTACCGGTGGGTATGATTTATTCCTGCCGTTAATGATTACCTCGACCGTAGCTTATGCAACGATAAAAGTGTTCGAACCACATAGCATATATACCATGCGTCTGGCAAAAAAAGGAGAACTACTCACCCATCACAAGGATAAAGCCGTACTTACTCTTTTGAAGATGGACAGTGTCATCGAAAAAGATTTTATCGAAGTACACCCGAATATGAGTCTCGGAGACATGGTAAAGGTTATTTCGCAATCCCATCGTAACATATTCCCGGTAACCGACAATGACAATACATTATTAGGCATTGTCATACTCGACGACATACGCAATATCATGTTTAGGCCAGAACTGTATAACCGTTTCTATGTCAGAAAATTCATGACCATGCCCCCCGCCAAAATAGAGATAGGGAGCAGCATGGATAATGTTATGAAGTTATTTGACCAAACCAACGCATGGAATCTACCTGTCGTAGAAAACGGGAAATATATCGGGTTTGTTTCCAAATCAAAAATTTTCAATTCGTACCGGCGGGTACTCGTTCACTTTTCTCAAGATTAAAAACAATGGAAAAACAAGATTTACGCATCATCTATATGGGTACTCCCGACTTCGCCGTCGAGAGTCTGAAACGCCTTGTCGAAGGAGGATACAATGTCGTGGCTGTTATTACCATGCCTGACAAACCGGCCGGCAGAGGCCACAAAATACAATACTCTCCGGTCAAAGAATACGCTCTGAGCCGAGGTTTACCGATTCTACAACCGGAGAAACTGAAAGACGAGTGCTTTATCGAACAGTTGAGAGAGTTACACGCCGACCTGCAAATTGTAGTAGCTTTTCGCATGCTTCCCGAAATCGTATGGAACATGCCCCGTCTGGGTACTTTCAATTTACACGCTTCGCTTTTACCTCAATACAGAGGAGCCGCTCCTCTCAACTGGGCTATTATCAACGGCGACACAGAAACAGGAATCACGACATTCTTCCTCAAACACGAAATCGATACGGGCGAAATCATACAGCAACGAAGAATCCCTATACTTCCCGAAGATAATGTAGGGACAATACACGACAAATTAATGACATTGGGAGCCGATATGGTAGTCGAAACTGTCGACGCCATTATCTCCGGGAATATCACCCCTATCGATCAAGCCTCTATCCAAACTGACGAACCCTTACGGCCTGCGCCCAAAATATTTAAGGAAACATGCCATATCGACTGGAAAAAGACAAGCGAGCAAATCCATAACCTCGTGAGGGGACTGTCTCCCTATCCGGCCGCATGGTGCGAATGGATATCGCCGGATAATAATCGTTTCGGAGTAAAAATATACCGTACAACCCCTCTACCCTCCAAACATAACTATGCACCGGGGTCTATACACACAGATGGAAAAAATCATATTGACATAGCTTGTACCGACGGATTTATACGGATAGAAGAGTTACAACTCGCCGGAAAAAAGAGAATGGCTGCACCCGATTTATTACGGGGTTTTCATCTCAACGACGAATTTCGTTGCGAATAAAAAGCCGACTACTTCCTACGTACCGGAACGGTATGCACAACATGTCCGATAAAAGAAACAATTTTACGGGGAGAAAATGATTTCGCCGCAACGATGAGAATTACGGCAACAAGGATCATAAATATACCGATTCCCAACCGCAACGTAAAAATCTCACCAAACACGGTCACACCGATAATCACGGCAGTGAGAGGCTCCAACGCACCCATAATAGCCGTAGGTGTAGAACCGATAGCATGAACGGCCATAGTCATCGTCACCAAAGAAATAACCGTAGGGACCAAAGCTAACATGATAGCAAACAACCACATACGGGGAGTAGTAAGCGGTTGCAAATAATTACCTCCGTCGAAAAACGAATGAAAGACTATGGCTACCATACAAAACAGCAAGACATAAAAAGTCAGCTTTATAGATGAAAGTTTTATCGATGACTGATTGATTACGACAATATAAAGGGCATAAGTTAACGATGCAATCATAACCAACGATACGCCCAAACCATTTAATCCGGCTCCTGTTCCACCCCGGTAAAGCAAAGCTATCCCCGATAGAGCAAGAATAATCGAGAACATAGTCACCGGCGATATACGCTCCTTAAAAAATAGAGACATAATGACAGCTACCATTATAGGATAAACAAACAACAAAGTCGAAGCTATACCGGCATCCATGTGGTGAAAACTCGTATAAAAAGTCAGAGAAGACACAGCAAACAAGACTCCTAACAAACACAATGTTTTCACCTCTTTGCGAGACAATCTAAATGACTGTTTCTGAATAAACAGAATACATGCCAAAACAACTGCCGCCAATGAAAAACGATAAAACAAAACAGAATTCGAATTCAATCCTTCTTGATATAAGAATAATGCCCCCAACGGATTTGTTCCATAACTGACCGCAGAAACAATTCCTAATATTGTACCCTTGACTTTCAGATTCATCTTACTTTATTTTTCGGGGTGCAAAGATAGCAAATCTCCAAAAGAAAGAATTATTTTATAGGACTTTTTCTGCTTGTTATAAAACCCTCTTAGAATGCATTTTTTTCTCCACGAAAAGCATTCACGACAGTGAGGAATATAATCTTGATGTCGAGCCAAAAATTCCAATGTTCGATATACCAAACGTCATATTCTACCCTACGTTCCATCTGCCACAACTCCCGAGTCTCCCCTCTATACCCGTTTACTTGTGCCCAACCGGTAATGCCCGGTTTAATAAGATGACGAAGCATGTATTTGTCTATAATCTTCGAATAATCGTGCGTATGTTTCACCATGTGAGGACGTGGACCAACGACCGACATATCCCCCACAAAAACATTGATAAATTGAGGTAATTCGTCCAAACTCGTCTTCCGCAAAAATTCTCCGACTCTTGTTTTTCTAGGATCATGACGAGAAGCCTGCAACTGATCGCTATTAGCATTGACTTTCATCGTTCGAAACTTATAGCAATTAAATTCTTTCCCCTTAAATCCTGTCCGTTTCTGCTTAAAAAATACTGGACCCGGAGACGACAATTTAACGGCAATAGCAATAGGAGTGAAAATAATGGGAGAACAAACCAGTACAATCGATGAAAACAATAAATCGAACACCCTCTTCAAGAAGCGCGAAAAGATATTTTGTAAAGGTTCTGGATGCAACGAAAGAACCGGAACATTCCCCACTAACTGAAATTCGAGCTGACGATGAATATATCGACCGACATCGGGAACCATATAAAACGAGATATTATTGGCCTCGGAAAACTTCAATAACCGAGTTAACTTTTCTTCTTGTCTCATCGGTAACGCACAATAAATCTCATCGACTTTATTTTCTATCACGAAATCCTCGACAGAAGAACAGTCCCCTTGAAAATTCGGCAAAGATTTCTTTAACGACAGATTATCATCGAAAAAGCCCATAAATTTATAGCCATATCCGGCATCGGAACGTAACTCGTCTAATAATTTTATACCCATAGCCCCGGCTCCTACAATAACTACTTTCTTGAAGTTATAGCCTTTCCGTCGAAAATATTTCAAAAGTTTTCTCGATCCGATCCACCACACGGCCAACAAGACCGATAGAAGCAAATAGAACCTCAACAATACTCGCGCTCCAATATTATCGATTTGCAAAAAGAATATCAATAATAGAAAAACCGCTAAGTGACACAACACGGCCTGTGTAACTTTTATCAAGACTCTATCGACATGTAAAATACGTAATTCATGTATTTTTGCAAAAAGTGAAAATACCGGGAAATAAGAAAGATTAAGTAACAGCCATATTATTTTCACACCAAATCCGCCGTCGAATCCGCCACCCCAATAACAAACTACGGCATAGGCAATATTCAAGCAAAAGAAGTCACCGATAACAATCAGTGACTTTATCATATGTCCATACCGCCCACGTGCCATTCTCTCTTTCTTACTTTTTTACACGACTAACTACATAAATATTTTTCAGAGAGCTTTACTTTTCTCCCGGAAATAACAGGGCAACTCCAATTTATTGAGCCGCCCTGTTCATAAAATACGTTGCTCTTAATTACAAATTTCTATCTATAAGTTGTACTTTCTGTTCGATAAGCTGCATATCTTCCCGAATTTTTTGCATTTTCCGTTCCATCTCTTTTAACAAGCCACCGGATTTCTTCGAGGATATATTCAAAAATCCTATATTATTCTCATAGGTTTTCAACTCGCCTTTTTTCTGTTCATACATGCGCAAAAGTCTTTCTCTCTCCCGATAGAGCTTATCGTGGTTCGTATCGGCCATTTGCTGTACCGTAGCCGAGAAATTACTTAACCGATTGCGATTCTCATTCATATTCAAACGGGAGAAAAGAGTATCGAGCAAAGACTGATATTCTTTATATATTTTATCTTTCTCTTTAAAAGGTACATGACCGATCGAATTCCACTGAGCCATCAAGTCACGAACTATTTTGACGGCTTCTGTACTATCCATAGATTCATCTATCTCTTTCAATTTAGCGATAATACCCCGTTTGTTTTCCAAGTTTTCTTGTTCTACTTGTCGAGTGGAAACCAATTGTTCATTCTTTTGCGCAAAGAAATAATCACATGCCGTAACAAAACGTTTCCAAATAGCATCGGAATGTTTTTTAGCCACAGGGCCTATTGTTTTCCATTCTTTTTGCAAAGCGACAAGAATATCGGCAGTAGCTTTCCAATCAGTACTGTCTTTTAATGCCTCTGCTTTTTCACACAACGCTTTTTTCTTTTCGAGATTCTCTGCCATTCTTTCCTTGACAGCTTTGAAGTACTCGGCTTTTTTTGCAAAAAATTCATCGCAACTTTTACGGAATCTCTCGAATAACTGATTATTCATCTTCCGTGAGGCAAACCCCAACGTTTTCCATTTACCCTGTAAATCGAGAACTTGCTTCGTAGCATCGTCCCATTGAGCAAAAGAAGTCAATAAACTTAAATCCATCGACTCGATTTCCTCACATAAAGCAATCTTGGCTTCTTCATTTTTACGTTCCACTTCTTTACGTGCCTCAAAAAAACTTTGATAGCGTTTATTTACTTCTGTTGAAGCATCTTTAAACCTATTCCACAAATCTTCTCTCAGCTCCTTGGCTACGGGACCTATTCCGCGCCATTCGTCATGCAATAATTGTAATTGCTTAAATACTGCTACAACATCGTCATTTGCCAATAATGCTTCTGCTGCATCACAAAGAGCGGTCTTCTGTTCCAGATTTTTCTTGAAATCATAATCCCGTAACTCTTTATTTATTTTCAACAAGTCATAAAAATTCTCGACGTAAGACTGGAACTTTTTCCAAAGACCAGACACCGCCGCCGAGGGTAATTCGCAAGGCTCTTTGAACGATTGCTGCAACTCTTGAAAACGGGTATATTGTTTGTTTATATTATCCGAATCTTCGGTAATAGATTTCATCTCTTCCAAAATTTGTTGCTTACGCTCCAAATTTTCTTCTCTTTGCTTTTCGAGCAAGGCCGTATATTCTGCTTTTCTCTCTCGAAAAACAGATAACAAAGACTTTAATGTTTCCTCCTGTTCATCGGGCATTGGCACAAATTCAGCCTCTGGATTACCTGCGGCTATAAAGGCGTTACGAGCCTCTTCTATTTCAATTTTTTTCTGTTTATAATAAGCCTGTTTCAGTTCGTCAACTTCATCTTTGACTTCTTCAACCGAACCTTCTACCAGTTTTCTCAACGAGTCTATAATTTCTTCTCTCGAAAGCCGTGAAGTCGATTGTACCGAATTTTGTTCCTCCTCGGCGGGAGTAATAGTTTGACCTGCAAGAAGTTCTTCTGTATTCATGTCAGGTTTTTCAAGCGCTGTTGTCATAGTATAATCTATTTTTATGAGGAATAAACTCTCTATTATCTATACAAATTAAAAAAAATATTTTGTCATTTCATACAAAAAAATCATATTATTTTCACAGAAGTATCGTCTTTTTCATCAGAAAGGAAATTTTGGTCATTAGGAGTCGTATCTTGACGAAGAATCTCTACACAACCAAAACCAAGATTTACTTTCTCCCCTATTCCCGTTTCATACATTATCTGATGGAGAATAGGACTCATCGATAATTTGAATTTATACATATATCCTATAACTTTCGACTCTTCGGGAGTAAACCGCATCATAAAAATTCCTTTTCTTTTCGGTTCGGAAAGCAAACTCCATGAAAATCCTGTATCACCATCAAAAGGCCGACCGAAAATCTTTTCATATTTTCCCAGCACCGAGCGATAAAAACAATCGGCATACCCGGGATAATCGGGCCCGACATATTCCATGCTCCGATTGGGGCGAGCCACCATAAACACGATTGGAGATAAAGCCAAATACTCTGCTTCCTCTCCAAACTCAGGAGCCGGACATTCAACGATATCTTCGACCTCTAACTCCACCCGACTACGCCTATCCCCAAGTACAAAAGTTTCTCCCGAAAAAAGTTGCTTTACAAACTCGTGAGTTCCCCGAACAGGCAAAAAAGAAATCCACATTTGAACCCTCTTCACCAAAATATGTAATCTGTCATACTCTACCCGAATGCGGGGGATATATAAATTTGAAAACGAAAACAAGCGATTACGGCAATCATCGATCGGTGCGAAACCGTTGCTCGAAAGCCAGTGTAAATATAGCTCGAAATTTTCCCGAATACGACGATATACAGCTGCCGACAATTCGTATTGGTAGCTTACAGGCAAAACACTACCAAAACTTTCCGATTTAACCGACAACACTAACTTAAAACGCATAGTACTATTCTATATCTTTTATCAATCAGAGACATCTGTTATTATTTCTCGTTTTGCATGTACCGATTTATACCATAATGTAGAACTATTTTCCGGGACAAACAATTTTTCCGCAATACGCCGCAAATCGAAAGGGGTAAGTTTTTTATATTTTTCAACTTCTGTATCAATATTTTCCGCTCCACCCAACAATTCATAATAAGCTAAATTGGTGGCTTTATTCAGATAGTGCAAATTGGAAAACAAATCGTTTGATTCAAAACGATTTATCACCTTATCCAATTCCCTTTGCTCCAACAGTTCTTCCCTCATTCGTCGCAATTCCATTTCAATGGCTTCTTCTCCCTGCTCCAACGAAATTCCCGGTGATAGTTTCCCTTTCAGTAAAAACAAACCGGGCTCTATATCACCGGTAATAGAAGAATCTATTTCTGTAAATAGTTTCTTTTCCATCACCAACCGTCTATACAACCGAGAGGATCGACCGGAAGCCAATACATCGGAAAGAGCATCATACCCCTGATAATCGGGATGCTTACGGTCTACCATATGATAGGCCTTAAAAATCGCATCTAAGGGAACCTCTCTTTCCACTATCTTTTTATGAGGTTTTGTCTGAACCGGCTCCTGAGGTAAATCGCGGCAAGCGACTTCTCTTCGAGAAATAGGAGCAAACCATTTCTCACAAAGCAATATGGCTTCATCGAATGGTAGGCTTCCCGAAATACTCAATATCGCATTGTTGGGCGCATAATGGGCAAAAAAGAATTCTTTTACTTCTTCCAATGATGCATTACCAATATGCGAAGTATTTTTCCCGATAACAGGCCACCGATATGGGTGTACCCGATAAGCCATCGGTCGCAATAGCAAGAACGAATCTCCATAGGGTTGGTTCAAATTACGTTGCTTGAACTCTTCTATAACGACTTGTTTCTGTACAGACAAAGACTCGGAAGAAAAAGCAAGGCTTAACATTCTATCCGACTCCAACCAAAATGCCGTCTCGGCATTATGCGTAGGTACTACCGTATAGTAATTGGTCACATCGTTACTTGTCCACGCATTATTCTCTCCTCCTGCTTTTTGTAGAGGGGTATCGAAATCGGGAATATTCACAGACCCACCAAACATGAGATGCTCGAACAAATGTGCAAATCCTGTCCGCTCCGGCGATTCGTCCTTCGAACCGACATCATAAAGCAGATTCAACGCAGTCATTTTCGTAGAGCCATCGTAATGATGAATGATGCGCAATCCATTAGGCAATATGTGACGACGAAACGATATCACTATTTGACCACTTTCATTTTCAAGATTTTGACATCGGTTTTAGGCCTGTCGGCAGAGCCTGTTTCGACTTGTTGTATCTTGTCTACAACCTCCATTCCGTCTATCACTTCACCGAAAACAGTATATTCACCGTCTAAATGAGGCGTTCCGCCAACAGTCGTATAAGCTTCACGTTGCGCCTGCGTGAGCGTCCGCTTTCCTTCCTTCTTAATTTGTTCATAAGTTTGAGCGATCAATGTATCTTGCAACGCTTGCAGTCCCTGCATATCACGATTTCTACGCATATTCATGATTTCCTCCCTATGATTTGCCGCCAACGACTGAAAAACCGATTGCTCTTGCTGCATCTGCATTTGACGTTCCAGCTGGTCAATCTGTCCCGGATTAAAAACTTTCCCCGTGACAATATAAAACTGGGAACCCGATGAGGCCTTATCTGGATTTACCTGGTCTCCCTGCCGAGCCGCGGCCAAAGCACCCCGTTTATGAAAATATTTCGGATAAACGAACTCTGCGGGAATAGTATATCCCGGATCACCCGTACCTAACATTTTTCCTGCCGGAGCATTTTTGGACGTACCATCGCCTCCTTGAATCATAAACTCATTAATCACTCGATGAAACAAAGTCCCGTCATAATATCCTTCCTCGACCAACTTTATAAAATTATCACGGTGAGCAGGTGTATCATCATAAAGTTTCACTTTTATATTCCCCAAAGACGTTTCCATAAGGACAACCGTTTCCTTATGACTTCTCGACTCACAACTCATACTGATTATTATAGTTAATAACAAAATAAAATAAATCTTCTTATCCATACAATTGCAGTTTTAGCAATTCCCATTCATAAAAGCAACATCGGCTCAAAACCGAATCAAGCGAATAAATTTACTTTTTAACGTTGATATATCATATATACAAAGGTACAAAATTAAATAAATTATTAACAAAGGGAAAAAGAAATTTAAACTTGTAGATAAAAAAACGTCATGAGAATAATTCTCATGACGTTTTTTATGAATAGACAGTAATTATTTCACCAATACCTTAACTGTACTTGTCCCTTGTGGTGTTGTCAACCGTACCAAGTAAAGCCCCTCAGAAACAGAAATCTGGGCACTGTTTTCAAATTCTACTAATTCCACAAGCTGTCCAGAAACGCCATAAACCTCCGCCAACACTTTTTCGCCTTCTATCGATTCCAGACAAATAGCATGGTCTCGGCTATATACCTTTACGGTCGGAACAACTACATTTTCAATCCCGCTATACTGAGTTGTAAACACATACTCTTCGACCTCAGACTCCCCGGATTCATATATTGCTTTTACACCAGCTGTATATGTACCATCATCTAATGCTTCGAATATATAGGAATTATCAGTTATCGCAGATGCTTTTTTCTCTCCATTCAAATATATATCATAGGTAGCATTTCCAACTTCGGGAGCCGGAGCATCGTCCGAAGGACCGACATAAAAATTGTCCACTTTAAGCATCCACCCGTCATTAGAAACATAATTAACCGCTAAATAAACCTCCTGATCCACATAATCTTTCAAATCGACTGTTACTTCATACCAACCGCTCTCGGTAAAAGTATAATTATATAGTTCGACAAACGAAGAAAGATCGGTCTGAGCTCCTGTGGAAGCCAACACCTTAATGGTTTCGGGATAAACCGTAGCCATACTCGGATAAACATGCACGTAAAAATGAGCCACATACCCCTTGTTGATTTTCTGTTTCGGAGAAACGAGCCAGTCGTCCGACAGGTTGCTTTGGACTCCAAAAAACATGATGTATTTTTTCCCGAAAACCGTATTTAAAAATGCATCGCTATCACACCGGGGGGTCGTTTTTTCAGGATTGAATACCATTACCGGAGATTCGCCCTGTTCAAGTCCGGGAATAGATATATACGTATTATTTATGGTTATACCGTAAGGACGCAGACGATCTTTATCGAAAGTGGCCCAGCCACCGAATTGGGTCGCAAAATCATCATACTCTTCGAAACTATCGCTCCAACCCAAATCTTGATTCCACCTAAACAAGACATCGGTCTTCTTATCCGTATCACGATAAGAAAAATCAACAGATAGATTATATGGAGCAGTAATTTTTTCCACCAACGACAAATTTATCTCCATATCCTTGTCTACATCGATGAGTGTATCTACCGCCAAAAAGCGATCATCGTTAATACTAATCATATATTCCCCTTTTTTCAAAGAAGCAAAATGAGATATTCCCAATTTGATTGTATCGGTCACCTGATAAGAACCGGAAAGATAGTTCACAGCCACTCCCTCGGAAGAACCTCCGTTCGTAGAAACTTTTACTTTTACATCGGCATAATCCGAAGTCGCCGGAACTTCTAACGTCGTTGTCGCTATATCCGACTCGGAAACTTTATAAACCGACTTAACACCCAGCGTATGTGTTCCAGCCGAAAGATTCTCAAAGATAAACGAATTCGTTTTAACCGACCCGACCTCTTGTTCATCTAAATAAACCGTATAACTTTGAGGGGCATCACTCTCCGCTGCTTTGCGAACACGACGTGTTTTCGGAAGACGAGCTTTTATAGACGAAGGATTTAACTTTGCCGGCCCTACATAAAAATCATCAACCATCAACATCCAACCAGCTTGTGTAATATATTGAATGGCAATATAAACATCTTGTCCTTCGTACTTCGAAAGATCATACTCCATCGTAAGCCATTGTTCCCATTTAACCGACTCATAATTACCCTGTGTCAAAGGTTTGAAATCACTTTCCTCTGTTCCGGTGGTCGATATCCATACTTTGAATTTTTCAATAGGAGCATCCGCTGCTTTGGCTTTAAATCGAACGACGTTATTTACACCGACATGTACCTGAGGGGTTATCGCCCAGTCATTATTCGTAGTTCCGCTTGCCGTACGAATAAATCCCATATATTTCTTTCCACTATAAGCTCGCAATTGTGGGGCATAAAACCACCATGAAACCTCACCTCCCGTAGTAGAAACATAAGCCTCGTCGGGAGCAATAATAGTCGCATATTGTTTCAAGCTACTATTCGGATAACCTCCTTGCATTAACATAGCAGCTTCTGCCTGATCCTTATCGATTCCGGTCCACGGAGCGAAATCGAGCGTAAAAGAGGTATAATTCTCGAAATCATCGAAGAAATAATCGGTCTCCTCATTCCAAACCAACGAAGCATCATTAACTCCCGTTTTAGGATCATGGGCTAAAACTGATTGCAAATTATAAGGTGTACGTACCGGTTCTTCCAACTTAATCTTTAACACGGTATCGCCTTTTATATCCAAAGCAGAATTATCATAAGTCTTTAATCCCTCTTTTTCAATCACCAAATGGTGTATACCGGAATATATGTTATTTATTGTATAAGTTCCATTCTCACCTAGTACTCGGTCATAAATCAATCCCGACTCTACCCGTTCCAAATGAAACGGAGTCCCAGCCATATCCTCTCCTGTAACAGCCGACACTTCCAAAGTCAATGTACAAGGTTGCTGAGCCTCAACAATAAAAAAACTTAACAGAGCTGTTACAAAACACAAAATTTTTCTCTTCATTTTTTCTACAAAAAGTTTGGGTTTATAGTTTCAATACAATTTTGAAACAAATTCTTACAAATCTTTCTCGAAAGGCACAAAGAGGACTCCTCAATACGGAGTCCTCTTTGGTATACATTTCCCGATTAAACGGGCTCTTTTATCGTTTCATTACTCGTGCCGTAGAAACCGAATCGCCACACGATACGGATACGATATACATACCAGAAGCCAATCCTTCCAAAGACACAGACTCGACTTCGGTCAAATCTTTTATACAATTTCCGGCTAAATCATATACCTTCACATCGGCTTTTCCTCCTGCCCAATAGACATAATCGGAAGTAGGATTAGGATATACAGTCAGATTTTCTTTCTTAATTTCCGAAACGGCTAAGGTAGGCATATCTTTTATATCTCCAACAAATATCTCATCGAGAGAAGCCCCGCCCGAAGAAACTCCGGCATTTTCAGTAGCGACAAAACGCCAACGCATATTCACACTCTTACCAGCATAATCGACGAGTGAAACATATTTATGACGCCATTTCGTGCGGTCCTGAGTATAAGCCAAAGGAGTCCAATCGGCTGCATCGACAGCTCGAATCTCGAAATAGAGAGTTCCATCGGCATCATTAACTTCGGAAATAGGCCCTTCGGTGATCGCCTCATTTTCATACCCTTTTTCAAGGCGATTGCAAAGAGCACCACCCCAAGCAAAAGAAGCAACTATATCACCGGTTTCAGGGATTGCGAACACAGGAGAAGTCAGGATAGAAACCTCGCCCGCATTATTATGCCATACCGAAGCAGAATATTTTCCAGCAAACGGCTCTATCTCATTAGATTTCCACATCTGAATACCTTTGCCTTCATGATCGTTTTTCCAGCCCATAGGAGGAAATTCTCCGTTATTTCCTTCAAATCCCATAGTATAGGGGAAATCACGTACAGACTGATCTTCCATCGTAGTAAACGACCAAACCGAAGCATTTTCATTTTTACCTACTGCATTGTAAGGTACAACTTTCCAATAATAGGTAGTAGCAGGTTCAAGCTCGGGAATCGTATAAGACACAGATGTATTTCCTTCTAATTTCTCATTTTCCAACAAAGAGGTAGGGTTGGATTTATCCGTTCCTACCGACAATTCATATCCATCGGCAAACAAAGCGGGCTCCCAAGAAAGAGTCAACCTGCTATAATCGACGTTAGAAACGCCATTCACCGGATTGGGTGTCGTAATTGCCAACGGGAGCTCTCCTTCTCCATATAGCTTAGGCAACACTACATTATCGAAATAGATATCGGTCACCACCATATTATCGAGACCACCGTCGCCCATTTCAAACTCATAGGTCCAACGTAGGTATACATTATCGTCCACTACGAAATTTCCATTTGCGTCTTTAATCTCGATTTCTTTTTGTACCCATTCATTATACTTACTATCATCAAGAGAACACCACAACTCCGTCCAATCGGTATCGGTATTTTTCTTATAATAAAGAATGAAATATGTTGACGGTAAGAACGAATCATCGATGTATTCTTCACCGGTAGTTTCGATATAATCGAATTTCACTTTACCGTTTCCAGCCGATAAATCCAAACGGGGAGAAACGATATCACACGTCATCATACCGCCTACTGTAACCGACTTCACACCCGATGTAGCCATACCTTCCATCGTCTTCCAGCCTTCATTACGAGACCAACCGGCCGGTGGGAAAATATCACCTTCGAAACTTTCCAAAGTATATCCTTCTTCCAACATAACTTTGGTTCCCGACAAATCGACCGACAAAGTTCCGCCATTCGTATTTATTTTCATGACCGTGCTTTTGGCTCCCGTAATCGTAGGAGTATAATTGACGCGGTATGAAAGCTCTTCTCCCCTCTTCAAAGAAACGGAAGCGGGATCGAGTGTCGTAGAAAAATCTGTACCTTCAATACCCTCAATGCTGGTTATCGTCAACGTGCCATAACCCACATTACGAATAGTCATCGGTTCGGATTGAGCCAAATAACCAATATAAGAATTGGAAAACTCGTAAGAAGTCGAGCCCTCTATAACCGGCAAATTTTCAATCTCTTGATTTCCCACTTTTACATTGTCAACGGCCAATGTCGCTTGTGTATAATTATTTACAAGAATAGATCGAAAATAGAATGCAATCTTTACCGTCTTCCCGACATACGCTTCAAGGCTCACATTAGGGGTTAACTTTTGCCAGTTATTTTCTATCCCCATAGCATCTTTATTCCACGGCCATGTCAGTCCAGAGTTTTCAATATCTTCCTGAGAAGCTGCATTCCACAAATCGCTCCATGTATCTCCATCATCGGTAGAAACTTTCACCAAAAAACTTCCGTATTTATTGGTCATAAACGATGAAGCGTTACACCAAAAAGTAAAAGACAGCGACGCATTATCAGCAATCTGCACGGCAGGAGTAATAAGCCACTCCTCCTTCGAAATACCGGCCTGTCCTTCTTTAAAGTCACTCATCACTTCGGCACACCCCGAACCAGCGATACTGCAACCCGTCACTTCATTCCAATTAAGGCTCCAATGCGCATAACCCGATTCAAGATCTTCCGATAATTCAGTACCTTTTACAACCCACCCCGAAGGAGGGAATGTTTGGCTCTCAAAATCTTCGCTGAGTACAAGATTTTCAGCGGAAAAGGTTTCTGCACTGCCTAACAACAATGCACAGGCGAAAAACATACTTTTCATAGTTTCCATAGAATTAATTATCTTTTAATAACTTGGGTGGTATTGACTTGATCTCCCAATTGCATGGTTACAAAGTAAATACCCGACGATAACATCGAAACGTCTACACTTTCTACTTGCTCGGCAAAAAGCAGCTGTTTACCAGAAATATCGGTAACCACTACTTTGTCACACAGTTCATTCAAATAGAGCGTGGAAACGACAGGATTAGGATAAACCGTCAATCGATCACCATTTACGCCTTCGATTCCCGAACCATCAGTCACAACAAGAATAATTTCTTGTACAGTTGTCTTTGAACCATCTGAAACAGATAGTTTCATAATCACTTCTTGTTCTGCCCCCGGAATGCCGGTAATCGTACCGCCGTTAGTACCCGGAGTATGATTCAGCCAGAAGGGTTTGCCCTGCAAGGTCACCGTCAACGGATCTCCATCGGGATCGGCCACAGAATAGTTATAAGTCCATTTCTTCCCTACCGTTGCTGTTGTCTCAGGAACCGTAGTAAAGTAAGGAGCACTATTGTCACTATTGACATATTCAAAATTTTCGAAATAGAAATCATCGAAGAAAGTCACAAAACCATTCGACGGAGTATTATTACGAACAGCTATATAGATTTTCTGTCCAGCATATGCACTTAAATCCACATCAAACTCTGTCCACGATGTCTGACTATCGTTATTATTCTTGTGAGGAACTTGAACCGATGTAAATCCAGACAATGGAGTAAAGCTAGACACAGCGTTATCTGTCGTACTAACCAATACTGTCAAATAAGCCCACGGATGATAAGTGTTATCTCCATCATACGACTTAGCATAAAACCGGAACTTGGCATCATTTCGAGCCGTCATTTGGTCGCTGATAATCCAGTCTACGGCTTCTGTCCCATCGGCAGTCGCCATCGTCGCTAACAGTTGGTCTCCCGAACGAGGATAGATATTCCTCCAATCGGCTCCTTCTGGTTCCGGTTGTTGATTAATGACAATATAGGCATAAGCATTCCCAATATTCGGATAGTTTATCATAAGAGGTTGAACTGTCGCTTTATGATCGGCATCTACCGTTGTAAAGCCTTTGGGAGCCACAGAACCAAATTCATCATCTTCAAAACTAAAATAACGAGTGTACATACCCAACGCATTACCCGAAACAGGCAACGTCACAGCAGGAGCATTGTCGAATGTAACAGTCATCTCGTCCTCTACAAGGGCATCTGTTTCACCGGCAGCGAACGTGATATTGAAATCTACGCTCTCACGACTGTCTAACACTAAATCCTTGTGCAACGAAGTAGAGAAATTCTTATTCTTAAATGACACATCGGTGATTTTCATTGTTTGCTCGCCATCGTTCAAAAGATTCAATGTCTTTGAGGTAACGGCTTTATTATAATTCACATCACCCGCATTCCAAGAAGTCACATTAATAACAGCTTTTCCTCCAACGGGAGCTTCTTCAACCAAAATATTATCCAAAGCACCTCCTGATCCGGTAAAATCTACTGCACTATAACGCCAACGGAAATTCACATTCTTACCTCTATAATCGGACAAAACGATTCGCTGACGAACCCATTTTTGACCTTCGGCCTGAGCGGAAGAAATATGGGCGAGTTCTTGCCATGTTCCATCGGATTTTATTTCGAAGTAAAGCGTATCTTTGTTAATCGTCATCGTCTCTTTTACCGATTTCGTCAATCCAGACGGAACGGCATTTCCCCAGTAGAAGCTAACCTGCATATCTTTATCGGCAGGAAGCACGAACATCGGTGTTTGAAGAATGCCTTGCTCGTTGGAGCCCCCAGCAGAAATATAAGCTGCATTTTTACCATCGTATGCATTATAATTAGATCTATCCCACGCTGTATATCCCTCTTTCTCGCTCTTCCAACCTAACGGAGGAAATACGTCACCTTCAAATCCCTCAGACCACGGGAATGTGTTCACGGTTTGGTCGGCAAGCGTCGTAAAACTCCACACCGAAGGATTTTGCGTCTCTCCCATATCGTTATAAGCAACTACTTTCCAATAGTAAGTAGTAGCATAATCCAACTCAGGAATCGTATAAGAGCAACCTTCTACCTCTGTACCCGGCACGACCGAAAAATCTGTGGTAGAAGTTCCAACATACACCTTATAGCCCTTAGCAAACTGTACTCCGTTCCATGACAATACAATATCTTCGTTAAATACATCGGTTGCTCCATTTTCAGGAGAAGGGGTAGTTGCAGCTCCCGGAACAGAAGTTCTACCATAGAATGGAGGTAAAACTACATCGTCCAAGAAAGTAGATGCATACTCGGGCTCATCGTCCCAACCACCCGACAAATCGACATCGAGTACATATTTAAACATGATATAACAATTATCGGATGCCGGGTTTCCCAAATCGAGCTTCATGTGCCACCATTGGTTGATAGAATCGCACGTAGCAATTTTCTCCCACGTTTCCTTGCCATTTTTTGAAAAATAGACTTCAAATTCGCTTTCAGGAGCAGGAGCATCATCTGCCGTCGGCTCCCAAACATTCGCATAGTCGAACTGCAACTCGTGAGTACCCGTCGAACAATCGAGACGAGGAGAAACCAAAGTCGGGTTATTCTCTGCAAAACTGCAAGAAGCCGAATAGTCTCCCGACGTAGCATAAGTTCTGCTTGCGGTCCAACCTTTATCGGCAGTCCAACCTACGGGCGGGAACGTTCCACTTTCAAAACTTTCCAGATTGTATTCATCGGGTAAAATTATCTTTGTTCCTTCTAATACGATAGAGACGTCACCTCCGTTCGTATGGATAGTCATCGTAGCAGATTTACTACTCAACTCAGACGAAGGAGTATATTTCACATAAAACTCATACTCTACACTCGGTCTCAACGAAACTTCCGAGGGAATCATATTGGTTGAAAAGTCGGAACCTTCTAATCCAGAAATTCCACTTACCGTCAAATTGCCCACGCCCTTATTCCGCAATACAAATTTCTCCGACCATTTCCCTACTCCGATGTAGGTTCCATCGAATATATAAGAAGTGGGATTAACATCTGCAATAGGAGCATCGATCGCTTCGCCCGTTTCTACGACAACATTATCAACCCATATACTATTACCTTTACCAGCGCCGCTGACCAATAGACAATGTACAAAAGCTATTTTTATTGTCTTACCGGAATAAGCGCCTAAACTTATCTTGGAAGTGTTTGTAACCCATCCAGTCCAGGGAAAGGCAACCCCGCTATTTTCTACCATGCTTTGATCAAGGAAAGAGAAAACAGTTTTCCAACTTTTACCATCGTCTTCCGTGATACGCACTTGAAAATCATATTCGTTTTTAAATGCAGATGCCGAAGCTCCTTTCCACAGAAAACTCAAATTAAAATTCGTCTCACTCAAAGTCAGAGATGGAGATACTATCCACTCTTCTTTCACAGGTTCAATAGGATCCCACTCACCACCGTTACAATAAAGACTCACTGAACCGGCACATGCCGATTTGCTATTATCGACAGTCCAATGATTAATAGCCCCTTCTTGGGTGTCGTTAATTACAGTCCAACCTCCGGTCGGAAAGTTTGTCGTCGACCAACCTTCAAATCCCTCATTCAACAGAGATTCGGCACGCAATCCAAACACAAATAAGAAGAGTACAAAAACAAGCGTAATTTTCTTTGTCATTGTAAATAATTTATTAGGTTCATTATAAATAATTTATTAGGTTCATTATAAATAATTTATTAGGTTCATTATAAAATTTACATTACATGCAACAGACAGAAATGTTATAACTATTAATTTATTTGCAGCAAATATAAGAATTTGTTATTAATATCTATATATTTCAACAAAAATATTATCGTAACACTCTTATTTTTTTATAAAAAACGAATGTTTATACAAATAATAACAATTTTTGCAAAAAAACAGACAATATCTATTCTAAATAACAACAACGATACTTCAAGTTCCATAACAAAGCAGAGGCTTTCCCTCGTTAGGGAAAGCCTCTGCTTTGTTATTTCTCAAAAAACTAAATTATATCGTTCACATAAACACGCTTATAAATACGCCTGAAATTATCACTTTCTTGCTTCAACTCCTCTGCATGCGACTTATAGTCTTCACCCCAAATCCCCGATAACAAATCGACAATATATTTGTGTTCTCTATCTTTCGACAAAGAAGCCGCGATGAGCTTGTCAATAATTTCCCTATATTTCTCAGCTCCCGTAGCGTGCAAATATAATGCGGCACTTACCGTAATCTGCCCCGTCATATCTACCCGTATTATATTATCGGTTAGGACGGGCATATCTTCATCACAAGAGCCCATATGATTGGCTATATATTCGTAGGTGAGCAATCCATTAGTATCACTATTCAATATTTTTTTCAAATCATTATTCATAGCTGACCTCTTTTGAATGACACAAATTAAATAAAAACTTTCTTCGTAACAAAATATTTCACAAAAACAGTTCAAGAAACCCTAAAAAACAACTTCTGTAAACAAAAAAAGATACTTGATATAGGAATTAATATTTTTTTGATGTATGTTTGCTTATGAATAATCGAATCTACAACCATCATGAATGACAATCTCATCATTACCATAGGCCGTCAATTCGGAAGCGGAGGACGAGAAATAGGAAAACGTTTGGCCGATTTATTCGGCATAGCTTATTACGATAAAGAATTAATCAACGAGGCTTCGAAATCGAGCGGACTCAGCACCGAATATTTCGAGAAAGCCGACGAGCGGGCTCCAAGCGCTTTATTAAATTCTTTTTCAATAAACTGGCTCACAGGAGCAGGAGGAATATGGGGCGACGGAGGCCTATCGAACGAATACATTTTCAAATTTCAATCCGACGTCATTCGTCATTTAGCTGAAACTCAATCGTGTGTCATCGTCGGACGTTGCGCCGATTATATTCTCAGACAATACCCACGATGTTACAATGTATTTATACACGCTCCCCTTGAAGACAGAATCGAGAGAATCATCAGCCGCTCACAAGGAATGACTCGAAAAGAGGCTATCGAACTCGCCGAAAAGAAAAATAAACTAAGAGCTTCTTATTACAATTTTTATACCGATAAGGGTTGGGGAGTAGCCTCTTCATACGACCTTTCTATCGATTCCTCTATATTGGGCAGTGAAGAGACAGCCATATTTATTCGCGATTTTATCCAAAAGAAAGACGGGATGCCTAAATGGGAGAAAAAGAAATAGGTCTCAATTCTCTTTCCCTTTCAAGTAATCGGAACAAAGAGAATAAATAATACCATCAACGATTCCTATGGTAGGAACCCATATTTCTCGTGCGCCTATATGCGTCGCTATTTGTAAATAAATATCGGCGGCAGGTACAATCACGTCGGCTCGGTCGGGTTTCAATGCAAAACGGTCGATACGTTCCACGATCGAATAGCTATTCAATTCATTTCTCAGGGTCAAAAGCCGCTCCACAGTCAATGGCTCCCGAGCAGACACTCCTGCCAAATGATGCAATTTATTGATATTACCACCCGAACCGATAATAGAGATATGCCGATACGTTTCCTTCAAACGCTTTAAATCCCTATACATACGGAACAATTCACTACGGCTCAGTTTTTTATTCAAAATACGTACAGTTCCTATATTATAAGATTGAGATTGGAGTAACGAACGGTCACTAATTATACTTATCTCGGTACTTCCGCCACCAACATCGACATAGATAAAATCGCCCTCTTGTTCCAGCTCGTCCACGATATGACTGTCATATACGATACGTGCTTCTTCAAGACCATTAATAATTTCGATATTTATTCCACTTCTCTCCGAGATATACCGGACAATATCGGCTCCATTCGAAGAATCCCGCATAGCCGACGTAGCACAAGCCCGATAAGACAAGACATTATAAACCTGCATCAGCTGAGAAAAAGCATGCATGAGACGTAATAATTTTTCTGTCTTCTCCGTAGAAATACGACCTTTTGTAAAGGTATCTTGTCCCAATCGCAGCGGTACACGCACAATAAAAACTTTCGATAAATCCGATACACTCTCTCCCGGATAAATACCTTTGATAAGCAATCTCACTGCATTCGAGCCAATATCTATGGCCGCAAAATTAAGTCTGTCCATAAAGTTTCTCATTCTATAAGCGAAGATAATCATTTCCCCAATAAAACATCTCGATTAAAAATAAAGTCTCATTCAAAAATATATAATTTATAATCGCTCCAAAAATGAACTTTCATTCAATATCACTTGTTTTTACCTTGAAAACCATAGTAGAAGAACAAATTTGCGCAATAAATGAAGTGATTGGTTATACTTGGGCAATTGCGCAGTTTCCCCAAAGCGGGAAACAGGAGACTCCTTCCTATTTTTATTTTCAAAAATTCAATCAATAGCTTCGGAAGGAGTCTCTTTTTCAAAGAATATCATCATGCCAAAATAGAGCCGCATACCGGGTGTACCTTTACGAAAAATTACCAGCTCTATGAAATCGAGAATTACATTTAACGGCATGAACCGTTATTCCCCACCGAACTCGGCACAGCCGGGAGATTGCACAGCTATTGTCAATTTACGAAATCAATCAAACTGCCTCAAACCTGTCGGGACACCGGAATATCTATACACTCCGGAAAAGAAAAACCATTGGCTCGTCTATGTTCATATCTGCTACGACGGAGAGCATCATATAACGGAAAATGAAAATACCTTGTATTATGAGGCTCTGATAAAAAAAGAAAACGGAAATATCCAAAAAGAATCAAGCCAGTTGTTCGAGCTAAACGACCTACAAGTTCTGTCTATTCAATCCATAGGAAACACACTCATAATCATCTGTACCGAAAGTATATACTATTTACTTTATAAAGAGGGAAAATATATCTTTTTGGGTGAAAAGCCCGACATACCTGAAATTTCATTTTTCCCTTATATAGAATATACCGATGCCTACTTCGTAAGCGAATATACCTTTCAACATGGATACAGCAATCCGACCCGACTCGACACCGAAGACATCAATTATTACAACGATGCTTACTACAATGCATTCTTTCAGCTACAAGAAAAAGCATGGAAACGGCACTATTTCATACAACCCATACTCATACGTTATGCCCTCACTTTATATGATGGGAGCCGAATTTTTTCATCGGCTCCGGTCATGGTCTCTTTGCCATCCCCCATACAACCCTATCAAATGAGCATACGATTGAAAAATTCAAACAATCTTTGCTTAGGTTCTCATGAAGGACAAATCATCGCCGGGAATTATAGCCTGAAATATTATATTCATCAATTCAATCTCGACAACTGGAAAGATATCGTAAGAAGTATAGACTTTTTTGTCTCTCCCGAAGCCACGATCTTCGAACCCGATCAAAAACAACAAGGCCTTAAATTTACGATCAAACGTACAGAAGAAAACGAAACGCTCTCTTTTCTACTGAAAGGAGACATCTCTTTTCTCGACCTGAAAGAGATAAAGAAACGCTACTTACAAGATTCTCTATTTTATAAAATAGCGACCATAGAGGATTGGAGCGACTGGAAGGAAGGTGAATCGTACGCCATAGAAAATAAAATACGGCCTGATTTACTCGTACACGAGGAAGTTCTTTCGCCAGATAATACGACACTGCTTTCTACGGGAGCACATGTCAGCTATATACACAACAAAAGACTACACATAGCCAACTTAAAGAAAAAACTTTTTCCCGGATTTCCCCTCAGTCTGTTCAACGTGGGGAACAAAAATGCCGAGACTGTCGATGCTTATATCTGCACTTATCTCAAAACCGAAAGAGGAGAATGCAAAGTCGTTTGGCAGGGGAAATCGAACTATTTCTTCAATCAACTTTCACCTCTGATTTCTTACCCCGACAGTAACGCCTATAAAATGGAAATCGTCGTAAAAAGCGAGAATACCCGATACAAGGGGAGCTTTCTACTGACAGCCTCCGAATATGAAAATAGGGCCGATTATCTCAACGAGACGCTCTCTGCAATCTCATTGGAAAACGATTCTCTGCCGGCCTCTACCCCACTCGATATACCCTTGTCCGAAAATGACACTTACACACAGCCTAATATACTGCGGGTTTCGGAACTCGAAAACCCGTTTATATTCCCGTCCGAACAAACTTATACCATCTCGAACGGAGAGATTACAGGCATAGCGACCATTACAGCTGCTTTATCGGAAGGACAGTTCGGTGAATTTCCCCTATACGTATTTACAGAAGAAGGAATATGGGCTCTGCAAAACGGAAACGGAATCGTATGTTACGGAGCACAACATCAACTGAATCGAGAGCCCATACTGCCGGAAAACCCTATCGTCCCGCTCGAAGATATGATTATGTTTACTACGGCAAAAGGATTATTTATCATACGAGGCTCCGAAATACAACAGCTCTTATCGTTCGACGAAACCGCCTGCGAAAACAATAGCCCAATCGCTCACCACGACATAGACTCTACATTAATTCCTGCGACCACCGATCAAACGACTTTATCTCAATTTATTCAAGGAAGTATCATCGCCTACAATACAATCGAAAAAGAATTGATATGTTGCAGGCCCGATCTCAAATATAGTCTCATTATCCATATTCCTTCTCTCTACAGGTATCGCATAAGCCAACATTACTCTTCCTTATTCTATGATGCCAGTCATCTACTCGCCCAAGACGCAGAGGGAAAAGTTTACGATTTACAAAAAGAATCAGCAGAGATAACCCCAATCGCACTCGTATCCCGCCCAATTACTCTCCAAAGTGAAGAGTACCAAAAATGGAGAGAAGTTTTCTGGCGACTCTCGATGTCAGAAGGAAAGCTCTTGCTTTCTCTTTGGGGAGGCAATGATGCCGAAGGCAACTTTTCCAAAATCTGTGAAATATCGAGCGCATCAAAAGTAGCAGGACAATTACCCATGCGTTTTACAGGACCGGCATATAAATATTTCAGGCTTATTCTTTGCGGGAACGTCTCCTCTGATTTCCATCTTTCATCTGTCGATATCCACTCCGAAAACATCATCAGCAATCGGTTACACTAATATAAAAAGAGTAGGACTTATTGTATAAGTCCTACCCTACTATTCTCATCTTACCGCAATCTACGGTTTATAGTTTTTCAATCCTTTCAAAGCTGCTGGATCGGTAGCCTCCTCGATACTCATAGCAAAACCTCCACCCGGAGCACAAGGCTGAACGATACGAGTCTTGTTCGTCACAATATATTTACGAATCGTATAAGCCTGCGGGTTATCCTTATAATGGGCATCGGGAGCATCGGCATATATAGTTGCAATATACTTTTTCCCGGGCTCCAAGAAATCTAAGGAGAAACGAGCCGTATGCCCATTCTCATCGACCGTGGAACCTACATACCAATTATTACCACCTTTTTCCCGGCGTGCCACCGTAATATAATCTCCCGGCTCTGCCTCCAAATAACGGCTGTCGTCCCAATCGACAGGCACATCTTTAATAAACTGAAAAGCATCGAGGAAACGATTATAATTTTCAGGTAAATCGGCTGCCATCTGTAAAGGACTATACATGGTCACGTATAAAGCCAGCTGCCGAGCCAGAGTAGAACGAACATAGCTGTGGTTATCGGGATTAAGTTTAGAAATATCCGTTTCGAAAATACCGGGAGTATAATCCATCGGACCTCCGATAAGCCGTGTAAACGGCAAAATAGTGGTATGGTCGGGATTATTGCCCCCGAACGATTCATACTCGGTTCCTCTCGCCGACTCGTTACCGATAAGATTGGGATAAGTACGGCTCAAACCCGTAGGACGAACAGCTTCATGGGCATTCACCATAATCTTATGCTTGGCGGCTTCGGTCAATGCATAGAGATAATGATTAACCATCCATTGTCCGTAATGATGTTCCCCACGAGGTATAATATCTCCTACATATCCACTCTTCACGGCATCATAGCCATGATCGTTCATAAACTGATATGCTTTCTCCATGTGCCGTTCATAATTACGAACCGAGCCCGAGGTCTCATGATGCATAATCATTTTCACTCCCTTCGATTTGGCATACCGCTCTATTTCTTCTACATCGAAATCGGGATACGGTGTGATAAAATCGAATACATAGTCTTTCGACTTACCTATCCAATCTTCCCACCCTATGTTCCAACCTTCCACCAGCACAGCGTCAAATCCATGTTCTGCGGCAAAATCGATATATTCTTTTACATGCTCGATATTAGCGGCATGACGTCCATTAGGCGTCAAACGAGAATAATCGACCAAATCGAGTTTCACATGAGGCAAATCGGTATAAGCCCAAGTACTTTTCCCGGTTATCATTTCCCACCATACACCTATATATTTCGTCGGTTTTATCCAACTCGTATCTTCATAGACACACGGTTCATTCAGATTAAGAGTCATTTTGGATGCAAGAATATCACGCGCATCGTCACTAACAATAATCGTGCGCCACGGAGATTTCGCCGGAGTTTGCATATATCCCTTATCCCCCAATGCATCGGGTGTAAGGTGAGACTCAAATATCATATTTTTGTCGTCCAAATCGAGCGACATACAAGAATAATCGACCAATGCAGCTTCATGCAAATTAATATACAAACCATCGTCGGTTTTCATCATTAAAGCCGTTTGCACCCCCGTAGGAGAGAATGGAGTTTGAGAAGAATTCGGTGTAATAGCCTCGTTCATCAATCCACGGATTTCGGACAATTTCGACGTCACAGTGGAATACTCCTGTGTATCATAATCGCCCGGGAGCCAAAAAGCAGTATGGTCTCCCGCCATAGCAAACTGCGTCTTCTCTTCTTTAATCACAAAATAATCCAAATTGGGCTGATCGGGAAATTCATATCGGAATCCTACCCCATCGTCAAATACCCGGAAACGAATAATCATACGACGATCGGTCGACGGTTGTTCCAATGTTACTTCCAATTCATTATAATGATTCCTAATCTCTTTTACCTCTCCCCAAACGGGTTTCCATGTTTCATCGAAAGTCGATGTCTCAGAACCAGCCAAACGAAATCCATCGGTTAAATTTTTTCCCGACTTTAACTCTAATCCCAATTTACTCTCTTTAATAACCGGCCGACCTTTATAATCTACTTTATAAACAGGGACTCCATTGTCCAATTCAAAATCTAATACAATGTTCCCGTCAGGAGATTTCAAAGTCTCGGCTCTCAAAATGCCATAAGACAACAAAGCCATAAGAATAAAAATCAGTCGTTTCATTTATTCAATACATTTATTTGGGTTTTATAAAACTACGGAGAAGCATCTCAACTGCAAAGATAGGAGTTTAAGCTCCGACTCAAAAATTTCTCTATCCCTCCTTTAATTAAGAAAAACGAATAATTGAAGAAACAGTTTAAACAAACGACCTGTTTAACTTAAAATATAAATTCCTTTTATTTCAATAACGATAATCTCACCGAGATTCCATAATTGCTGTTCGTAATAGGATATGATGAAGAGGATACTAACGGTGTATTAATCTGATGGTCGAAATAAGCCCCTACCGTAATACGTTTACTCAATACATAATTGGCCGTCACTTTCAACATCGTAGTACGAGTTCCACTGGTTGCCTGAGTAAAATTCTGTTCGATACGACGAATAAGAGCCTGATTCTTGCGGAATGAAAAATCGGCATTGATCGTCAAATCGTTGCTAACACCTGTTTGAGACCCTTTCAATTTCAAAATCGTATTAAAATTAGCGATCTTATACCCGGCCCCGATTGTAAAATCGGTTGTCGACGCCTCTACGATTTGTCCGGCTGCCGAATTCAATGTCAACGTGCGGGAATCTTTATACTCTATATTGCCTGTAACATTATTTTTCAGTGTCACCTTTAACCCGATAAGGGGAGCGAACCTCTCGGTTATCATTACCGATGATATATCGAATGGAGAAGAGGGTATGGGATTGCCCGTAAGTTCATCGCGAACGAAACCGAAATCCCCGTCTGATTTCACCCAATTAAGGAACGAAGTAAATGATCCCACAGCATAGGTACACTGGTAAGCATGCGATAGAGTAAACGCTTTAAAGTGTTTCTTTATAAACGGTATTTGCATGAAACCATCGTAAGTAATTCGCCAGTTCGGCAATATAGCCGACAATCCCGGGAACGGAGACAAATCGATTTTACGGGCATCACGGCCAGAATATGCAGCAATAAATGCAGGTATCATTACATCGGCAGAACTACGATTCACACCGCCGTTAGCCGAATCATAGGGCTTATCTCCAAAGCCGGTAGAGGCAATAAAACCTTTATTCGGATAATTGCCCAACGATCCGTAATGCGCTTCTAACCGGGCCGCTATTATTTCCCGATTTTTCAAAAAATCATCGAATGCTTGCGACGAATATCCGTCTTTTGCAGAACTACTCCTAAATGCAGTCTTCAATGCAATATGTGTCTTGGTATAGCTTCCGCCTCGTACAGTCGGCATATCATCAAACATAAATTGCATTTGAGAACTACGCGTGTCTGTTCTATTTCCTGTCAAGTTTATTTTCAAGCCCCGGATAGGTTCAAGCGCTATTTCGAAATTAAACTCCTCGGTACGACCGATGACAGCCGGACTTATCTGCGTGGAATCACATAAAAGCCAACCACGTTCTTTTGCCCGATATACATAGCTCTCATCAGTAAAACCAAAAGCGAAATCGAGGCCGGGAGCCATAGGGCCATACGAAGTCGATTGCCCGAATACATCGCCTACATTCGGAGAAAACAGAGGCAACGAAGTAGTATTGGTCTTACGATAACGCACGCTCGCATTTCTTACCATCATCAATCCCCGTAAAGAATATTCGGCTGCTTCTTTCCAGAAATTACGTTCATTCTTATTCGAAGGAGTAATTATCACATTCAAACGTTGGGTCCCTTTATCGAGAATCACGACATTATTGGCATCGAGCACTTTCGCCCTCAGAGCCACTTTCTTTCCGGCATCGTCCCTCGCTACAACTTTTACCTTCTTATTATTGAGATTATGCCTTAAAGTAACCGTAGTATCTTCCCGAAGCAAAATGGTACGTTCGAATTTTCTATTTTTCTTCGCTGCCGCAGCCCTATTATTGGAAGAAAAACGTTTGTTTATCTTCTGCAAATATTTCGACTTATTGTACAATTGTTCAAAATTGAAACGCCCGTCAAAGCTCAACTGCCCCTGATTATTCACCGAGTTACCTAAATCTATTTCCTCTGAAATCTGGGCTCCTCTATCCCAAGTATATGTAGCGTTATACTTAGCATTAAACGACAAATAATCAAGAACAGGTATCTTGCTGAACGGAGCCGCATACGATGCATTGAAAGTTTGATTATAATTCCACGGTGTTCCCAAATTCTTGATGCTGGTCAACACGGTATCTTTCCATGCTTCGTATTCATCTGGAAAAAGCTGTTTATTCACCACACCGACCGGCTCCTCGATATGAGCATTCGTCATCGTTTGCAAAGAAAGATTTATCGACTTGGTGAGATTCCATGTCAACGAGAACTGCCGATCCCATAAAAAACTTTTACTTACACTTGTCGGCAATGCCATTCCTCCCGATCCACTCACATCGCGAATCTGCTGTTCATAATAATATCGCGACATATTGGTATTAAACGCAATATTATTAGGCAAATAATTAAATTCCCACTCCTTCAAAAATTTCAAATGCTTAGATTTACTCTTTAATCCCTTCAACGGGACAAAAGGCTTAACAAAAGGAGTATAGGAATAAGTGAAACTACCCCGATAATCGTATGTATTCTCAAATTCGGTAGTAGGGTCTTGTTTCGATTGTCGATTATAAGAATAGCTGATAGAAAAATTAGCCGGATCATAGGGCATAGGATTCTTACTCCTAATATCGAAAGAAACTCCCGACAAACTGAAACTTTCGACAGTCGATTTCTCTATCGAAGCATCACTTATAGAGTCACGCTCGGCTTTACTACCCGCATTGTCCAAAGCATCTTTCAACAAGATATCTTGATCGAGCGGATTGTATTTAGGAGAAGTACGTTGTTCGGTAATCGAATAAAATAACGGGGCTTTCAATTTGACTTTTTCAGGCAAAAAACGCCCTAACTCGACCATCGTAGCTATATTATACTGATAGTAATCGTCTAATCGACGTTCCGTAAGGCTTTGGTCTATCCCCCCAAAACCGACAGTTTCTACATGCCCCGCGATATTCAGCGTAGCAATATCCGACAAACCGAGATTTACATTTGCTTTGGCAGCCCAACCACCCGATTGGTCAAAATCGGTCAAACGCATTTCATTCACCCAAACGACTATATCCTTAGCTGCATTCGAATTATTTCTCACACCGATCATCATCGTACGAACATCACTCAAAGAAGGATTCCCCACGATAGTCACCTTATTTTGATTTTTATCGGGATCATAACTAGAATAACGAGTTTGAAACGTCACCGTCGAATTATCCATACGCTTCTTTGCATTCCGTTCCAGCTTCAAATCGGTAAACAAAGAAAGAGGGAAATCAAACATATTGGATTGTGGCCAAACCGCTTCCTGATCTTGTGCATTATACGTGCTATAATTACCCGGCTCCGTCAATGACAACGGGACCTCATACTCATAATAATTCGATTTACTATCGGATCCTAATCGTAAAAACACAGACACATCGCCATCTCGTAAATTAGTTTTATCGTCAATCAGTTTCTCTGCATGTACAAACATCTGTAACCGCTTGTATGTACGCATATCCATACCACTGTTCTTATAAACCGCACGAGCATCTCCCGACTGCAAATCGGTTACTTTCAAAGACATGGCTTGTTCATTAAGCTGAGTTATTTGCGATTGCCCCGGGTCTATGATACGGGTTACACCCGGAGGTAAAACATAATTAACAGGAACCTGTCCTGCATTCTCCTCAATATTTACCACCGATATATCCATCTTACCCTGAGCCGGAGCATCTCCTTTCAAATTCAAAGCATAGTTATACGTTCGCCATTCACCCCGAACCAATTCCAACGTGGCAAAACGCAAATGTGTCTCACACTCAAAACCCGTCATAAACATGCGGATAAAACGTATCGTTTTAAAATCTTGAATAGATCCCACTTTCTTCTGAGGACGAGACAAAGGAATTTTGAATTGATACCACACAGCTTTTCCTTCTTCACCATTGCGGAGCCGGACGGTTGTCTCCCGCTTATCGGTAATACAGTTTTTCCCCACCTCCAAGCTATCGGGGCATAACGATATGCGGTACTGATAATACCTTTCATATTCGTTCAACGTATTATCCTGATTGATATCCTCCACATCAGGAACGCTTTTGGAAGACTGATAATACGAATCGTTCATTTCCTCGGGAGACCGGGAATTGTTTTCTGTTCCGTTATATCGTTTATACCGATCCAATATAGAAGTTTGGGCATCGTCATAATCGTGTCCACGATAAAAATGGTAATTATCCCCGGCCGGATCGTTAAACGGAGAAAACTGATCTTGTCGCATAGCCTCCACTACCGCCGGAGATAGTTTAGTTTCGAGCTTGTCCAAATAATCTCTATATGATGGGAACCCATATTCCTCGTCATTCGACAGACCGTCTAAACCTACGTCTTGCAAAGCCCGTGCACCACTGGTATTATCGAATGCATAAGTCAAAGACTGACGTTTGGATACCTTTCCCCACACCGTAGTCGCTATCTGTGTTGTATCACCGTCGACCGGCAAACCGTTCTCGAAAGACTTCATACCGTCTTTGAGAATATCTTCCGACACTTCTCCCAAATTGAAATACAATTCTCCCCCGTTATGATTAGTCTGATTCTCATCTAAAAACGGATCCATAAGCCAGAACTGTATATATTCGATATTCGATGATTCGAAATCGGTATAATCCATTTTTCGCATAATCCCGCCCCAACGGTTCTCCGGATTCAACAAAAGCCCTTGTGAGTCGATATTATCGGCATCGAGATTGTACGGTCCCCGTTCCTGTGGATAAAATGAAAGGTTCAATGTCTGTAAGGTCGTCGATTCTCCATAATTGATTTCCTTATTGGGAAATATCTCCCGTACACTCACCTCACGCACATAAGGATTAGACAATTGGTCCAAATCATTTTTCAGGTGAGCCGGTATCAATGTCGAGTTTTTCTGAGTAAACATTCTATCGATATAATACCACGATAGCAATGCTCTATTTTGCCCATAACGAATATCATTGGAATAACGAGCTTCGGGAAACAAAGCATCAGATGAAGGGTCGTACGGAGTGGAAGCCAACGTCCACGAATAAGGAGACTTCAAGTCCAACCCTGTTTGTGTCGATTCGAAATCATCGATATACGATGTTCCCTGCGAGCTGCCGTTTTTGGATTTATGCGGTATCAATTGGGCAAATTCAGCCGTGAGAGCCAACGTAGAAGGAGCTGTTGCGTTTACAGTCGGAATTTTATTCAACAAATTGGTCAACCATAAAAAATTCGTATTATAAGACAAATTCACTCCCCACAAAGTATTATTCAGTACCTCATCACCCATATTTACTTTTTCTGTCAGGGACTTTTCAGACAAATGCATAATCGTCGCTCCTACATTAAAATCTTTGGAGAACGCATAATTCAAATCGAGTCCCAGCATTGTCTTACGTTGCATATTGAACATCGATTGATTTTCAAGCGATACACTAATCGGAGTACCCGCCTCGATTATACTTTGGTTCAATATCGTCACGACACCCATCGCATAATCCACAATATAATCGGAATTTTCGACCAAAGTCATACCTCCGGCAGTAACGACCACCGATCCCCGAGGTACATTCATCGCATTTAATCTTATCTCTGCGCCCGAAGATGCTTTATATTCTCCGGTCATAATAAATTTATTCTTCTCCGATACTTGCTGGGCGATAGTCAATGTCGAATCATACAGCTCTTGATAAACATACTTTTCCGCTATCGCCGCATTTCCTATTTTTTCGGCCAAGTGACTACCAAACGGCTCTATGACCGGAAATATAATTCTTCCGTTCGAAGATTGAATCGTATACCCCTCTATGTAGTCAAAAATACCATCGGAATATTCCGACTCATTCGCATCCAAACGGTCGAGGTTCATTACTTGCAACAAAGTCCGATTGGATATATTCCCCTCCGGTATATTATTTACAGCTACCCCCGTAGAATCATTCTGATATTTAATATACAACCTGAATTTATCCTTCTGAACCTGATAGGCCCCCAGCGAATAAACATTTTTCATCATTAAATCCCAAATGGGTAATGAGGTCGATATGGTAGAACCCTTCAACATTTTCAGAAAAAGACATTGATCCGTATCGGTAACATCTCCCGAAAACTCCCCAACCTGATAAACCTGTCCGTTATAAGTATATTCATAAGCGACAGCAATCATCTCATCGGCATTCAGCTTACTTTTCAGAGAGATATAACCCAATTGGGAATTCAAGGTATATTCAGAAGAAGCAAGTTTCCGGGCACTCTCTATTTTCACATAATCCTGCCCCCCCTCGATACCATAAACAGAAAGAGGTTCCAAAGCCTGTGTCACCAAATTGATATTACGAGCATCGGGATAACCGTTTTTAATCTCGGCATACAACGAGTTGGAGTTATTCATCGGATTCTGCTGTGCGGTAGCCGATATCCAATGGTCGTTACCGATATGAACATTTTCGGCCAAATCCATAAAACCGACAATATTCCTCGATTCTTCATAATTGCCTTGTTTATTCGTAATCCAAACTTCTATTCGATTGATACTCACGCCCGATGAGACATAAGGTAGTTTGGAAGCAAATTTATCGTAATTGTCCCTAAAAAAATGAGCTAAGAAAAAGTGCCTGTTTTCGTCATAAGCGTCTGCCCGGATTTCGAAAGGCGTGGTCTGTGCCCCACCACTCGCATTGACCGTTTTCGATTCGGACTGTTGTTGAGAAATAAGAGCGGTAGCCGTCAGTTTACCGAACTGCATAGTCGTCTTTACACCGAATAAAGCCGTACTACCACGTATCAACGACGACCCCGTGGTCATACTCACATTACCGGCTTCGATATTCTTAATAATCTCGTCTTCTTTTCCCTGATATTGTAATTTGAGATTTTTCGAGTCGAAATCGAAAGTCGCATCGGTGTTATAGTTCATATTGAACGACATCTTGTCACCGACTTTCGCCGTTACCGAAGCCTGTATCTTCTCGTCGAAGTCGAAATAAGTCTTCTTTCTGGAACTCATCGGCAGTGCGGGATTATCGAGTTTGTTATGTTTCAATCCCATATTCAACTCGATAGAACCTTGTGTCTTCAATTGTACGCCACCCGGTCCAAAAACTTTTTCCAATGGCCCGAGAGAGAACTGCATATCCAAAAAATTAAACTCCGATTTGCTGTTCTCTGCAAAATTCTGTGCATTTCGTTCCCGATAATACTGCTGCATGGATTTACGCAACGTATAATCGTTATACTCGGCCGCCGACAACATGAAAGGAGTGCAAACATCAACCCCGGCGACTCGGGTATGGATTACATAACAATTCGTTTCGGCATCATACTCTACTTCTGTTTTCAGATTAGAAGGATTTTTCAAATCCATCGGAGCTAACTGCCCGATTTCATCGTACGATTCGGGTGATGTTTTAGTGACAGGATAACGGACTTGTATGGAATCGGATTCTTTATTGCTTTGCGTTGCCGATATACTGCTCGATGAACTTTGCGGATCGGCCGACTGCAAAGCAGCAAAAGCGGAATAGGCTCCTAATCCGCTCACTGCTAGCACAACTATTGTTCCAATCCTTATCCGTCTTCTCATTCGATACTCCTACACAAATTCCCGCCTTTACTCAAAAGGCGACGGCGCCGGTATCAGAGCATTTTCAGAGCCTGCTTAATTACCTCTTCAACTCTCATCGAAGGAGTATCACGCAATAACTTTTGAACTGTTTTTTGCGATTGGGGCTGTGAAAATCCAAGCATCACCAACGCAGCCACAGCTTCCTCGTAAATTTCCGAGGCTGCGGGCGTACTTATTACTAACGGATTGTCGGTAGGTTTTATTTTATCTTTCAAGTCAACAATTACACGCTGTGCAGTTTTAGCGCCTATTCCTTTTACCGACTTCAATAAATTTAGATTCTCCGACGCAATCGCCTGCTCCAACTCAGAAGGATTCAATGAAGACAATATCATGCGGGCCGTATTGGGCCCTACTCCCGAAACAGAAATCAACAATATGAACAGTTCACGTTCGTGACGGTCATAAAAGCCATAAAGCTGATAGGCATCTTCCCGAATCGCTTCATAAACATACAGACGTGTAGCTTGCCCTTTCGAAAGGCAAGAATAAGTATTCAACGAAATATTAAGCAAATAACCTATTCCCATGCACTCCACAACCGCCGTGGCGGGAGTTAAATCGGTAACCTCTCCCGTAATATATTCTATCATATCGTTCTCTTTTTATTCATTTTGTTCAAACTGCAAAGATAGCGAAAGGCGAGTGCAGAGACAAATGGAAATCACATTTCCGTTTTGACTATGCCGAGCCGCATCCTATCTTCGTATTTACAAAGATAGCGAAAGGCGAGCGCAGAGGCAAACGGAATTTTCGGCTCGATATAGTTAATATATTATATATATAATTTTTTATCCATATTTTTTCCTACTTTTGATTCCTAATAAAATATACGTCTCGACATTAAAACCGAGCAACTTATTTGTAACCGCTATCAACCTTTATTACATTTGTATCTAATGAATAAAATTTAGTGTCGAAACTGTTCATCACTTATGTAACAATAGATTTATCACTATACAACAATGAAAAAAGTATTTCTCATTTTCCTTTCTTTGATTTTTATTTTCACGTTTCAAGTAAAAGCTATTACATTGGAAGATATTACTTCCGGGAAATTTCAGTCCAAAGATATAGCAGAGGTTTATCCATCAGCCGATGGCGTTCATTATTTCACAGCGACAAACGGGAATACACGTATCGTAAAATGTGAATACCGGACGGGACACGAAGTCGATACCCTCTTTGACGTAAAAACTGCCAGAGAATGCAATTTGGAACAATTCGACGGTTTTTCTCTCAGCCCCGATGAAAAACATCTATTAATTTATGCCGACTCGGAACCTATTTACCGACGCTCATTCAAAGCTACTTATTACACGTTCGAGATACGCAGGAACCTATTGAAACCGCTTTCCGACGGAGGAAAACAACAAGCTGCCGTATACTCTCCTAACGGCCGAATGGTCGCTTTTGTAAGAGATAACAACATCTTTATCAAAAAACTCGATTACGGTACAGAAGTAGCCGTCACCCGCGACGGAGAGCGAAACAAAATCATCAATGGGATTCCCGATTGGGTTTACGAAGAAGAATTCGCTCTTACTTCTACCCTGCAATGGTCGCCGGACGATGCTACATTAGCTTTTGTGAGATTTGATGAAAGCCATGTTCCCGAATATTCTTTCTCTCTCTACGAAGGTTACTGTCCCACATACCCGGAATACACCCTATATCCGGGAAGATTCACTTACAAATATCCGGTAGCAGGCGAGACCAATTCACAAGTATCGGTACTCTCTTATACCGTCGAAACACGAGCCTTAAAAACGATGAAACTGCCTATATCATCAGACAGTTACATACCTCGAATCAAATTTACGACCGATCCGAACAGACTCGCGGTTGTCACGCTAAACCGCACACAAAACGAAATGGATATATACTCTGTCAATCCTAAATCGGGAATCAGCAAACTGCTATTGAGAGAAACAGACAAAGCCTGGATCGAAGAATCTATATTAGACAATATCTCGTTCTATCCCGATTTCTTCGTGATTGCCAGCAGTCGTAGCGGTTATCAACACCTTTTCCGATACAATTATAATGGAACATTAGCTAAACAAATCACCAAAGGCGAATGGAACGTTTCGGCATTTTTGGGTTATGATGAAAAAAGTCGCTCTTATTTTTACGAATCGAATCAAGAAGGTCCTCTTTACAAAGCCATTTACAAAATAAATGAAAAAGGGATAGAAACCAAATTATCGGAACGAATCGGGACAAATCAGGCTTCGTTCAATCCCTCGTGTACTTATTTTATCAACAAATACAGCAACAGCAATGAACCTTTGCTCGTAACCGTATGCGACGCCAAAGGGAAAGTAATACGCACACTGGAAGACAATGCCACGCTAAAAGCACGAATCGCCCAAACCGATTTGCCACGCAAAGAATTTTTTACCTGCCCCAATCACGCAGGCGATCAAATGAACGGTTATATTTTGAAACCCACGAATTTCGACCCCTCGAAACGCTATCCGGTAGTCATGTCGCAATACAGTGGCCCGGGTTCCCAATCGGTTCTGGATAAATGGACAATAGACTGGGAATACTACTTAGTCAGCAAAGGGTTTATCGTCGCCTGCGTCGATGGGAGAGGAACCGGCGGACGCAGTCGGGCATACGAAACCTCTGTATATATGCAATTAGGGAAACTCGAAACCGAAGACCAAGTAGCGGGAGCGGAATACATGCGGACCCTACCCTATGTAGACGACAAACACATAGGTATATATGGTTGGAGTTACGGTGGGTACGAAACTCTTATGGCCATGTCCACAAGCAACGGTACTTATCAAGCCGGAGTGGCTATCGCTCCGGTAACCGACTGGCGTTATTACGATACGATTTACGCCGAGCGCTTTATGCGTACGCCGAATGAAAACAACGAGGGATACGAACAATCCGCCCCCATTACTCATGCCGAAAAATTAAAAGGAGATTTGTTGATTATATCGGGGACAGCAGACGATAATGTTCATTATCTTAACACATTACAATATTCCGCTGCTTTAATCGAAGCAGGAATACAATTCGATACTCAAATATATACCAATAAAGACCACCATATACGAGGTTGCAACACCCGTCATCATCTGTATACCAAAGTATGTAACTTTTTCCTCGATAAACTGAAATAAAAGGAATAGCATCCCAACCCTATGGAAAAGAAAAAAAGTAACAAAATAAGTTGGTCTACCATCTATTCTTTGGGATTGGTGCCTGCTATTCTCGTATGGGGATTAGCCCCATCGCTTAAAGAAAATGTCATTGTCCTGACATCGATTATCGCCGGTATTATATGGACTATATTCTCCCGGCTTTACATACATTTTTTTAAAGGATGTGGAATAATAGGGTGGATAACAGGGTGGTCTATGATATTTGGAGGAATAACAAAAGCATTCTTGCTCCTTTTCGGGTATTATAATATCCCTATCGTACTTTTTGGGGCTCCCTGCATGGTTGTCATATTATATCTGTTCGAACATCGGAATATACACCCCCCATTCTGTTATCAGTGTATCTTGAAACGAGGAGGGATTCGAGAACGGCATTTACTGGGAGATTTCAGCCGCTATGAAACTCATTATATCGTACGCTTAATTCTAATAGGCTCTATATTAGTAACTATGTTATCATGGATACTCTTTGCTTTTGGCGTGGAAAGGCAAAGCCGTGCCGGGAATTATTTTTACTTCTATTTTCCTCTGGGGTTAAGTATAGCTATCATTATCTTCGAAATTATTCGCCGTCTGCTGATCCAACAACTTATCGAAAGTCACGAGAAAAAATGTAAACGTTATATCAACGACAAAACGAATAATCCCGATATGGATTACTTTTTCACGGTAATTCGTATTATGGTCATAGGTCAAGAAAAAATCTACTTAATCGAAAACAAAGGAGATGAAATAGAATTCAATAGCGGCAAAGGGTTCGATATTCCTATACATCGTTATACAGACTATTGTACGACGCAAGAAGAAGAGGAACAAAAAGCCCGGCAAATCATACGCGAAGAACTTCAAATAGAAAAACCCGATTTACGCCACATATCATCGGCTATCGCCGAAGACTCTTGGCGAAGGGTCGGACATTACGTATTATTTATCTCGGACGAGGATCAAAATAAACTAAACAGATATAACGGCCGCTGGTACACCTTAGAAGAAATAACAAGATTATTCCATAGCAACAGGCTTTACCCTCTATTTAAAGAAATCTATGCCCGTTTCTATACGATTGTCAATACGGCCCGTACCTATTACAGCAATGGAAAAAGGAGATATCCGATAAGAGGATATAAGCCTATCTTTACATTACGTAGAATCAATTTGCTGGATATCGAATTCGATGACCCGGTTTGGCTTTACGTAAGCCGGCACAATGACGACCGCCTTTTATACCGTATAGACAAATGGATTCGAAAAATTTTAGGTAAAAAATGTTCCTCATCAAATTGCTGCGATGCTTGATTTAATCACCATATTGGGTCCCACCGCTTCCGGTAAAACATCTTTGGCGGTGGCGCTGGCCGCCCACCTCGACACCGAAATTATCAGTGCGGATTCCCGTCAGATATATCGTTCAATGGATATCGGTACAGGTAAAGACTTATCCGAATACACCTATGAAGAACACGCTATTCCCTATCATCTAATCGATATTTGCCCACCCGGATATAAATATAATCTATTTGAATATATCCGGGATTACAACACCGCTTACGCAGATATTATCAATCGGGGCAAAACGCCCATTCTTTGCGGGGGTACAGGTCTGTACATAGAAGCCGTACTCAAAGGGTACTCGTTACCCCCCGTACCCGAAAACAAGGCCCTGCGCGAAAAACTTGCTGAAAAATCACTATCCGAATTGGAAGAGATACTCAAAAACTACAAGACTCTACACAACCAAACAGACACCGATACTTGTAAGCGAGCGATCCGCGCCATTGAAATAGCCGAATATTATTCTCGGCAAGAGCCCGAAAAACTTATTCCTAATCCGGTAAAAAACGCTTTGATTATCGGAGTGAACATAGATAGGGAAAGCCGACGCGCCAAAATTTCGCAACGTCTGCGCGATCGTCTCGAACAAGGCATGGTAGCCGAAGTTCAAGGTTTGCTCGACAGCGGCATCGATCCAGAATCTCTCATTTACTACGGGCTCGAATACAAGTATATTACCGAGTACCTCATCGGGCGCACCTCATACGATCAAATGGTTTCATTGCTCGAAATAGCGATTCACCAATTCGCCAAACGGCAAATGACATGGTTCCGGGGTATGGAGCGTCGGGGATTCTCCATTTTTTGGCTCGATGCAGCCCTCTCTCTCGATGAAAAAATAGCTAAGATAGATGAGAAGATAACCCAGTCGGTATAATGCGATACTATGTGTTCCATAAATATTAAGAGCTCTTTTCGAGAATACAAAATAAATTTTTACTTGCATATATCAAAAAATTTTACGAATATTGTAAGCAAGAAATTTCACGAAAAGGGAGGCTGTGTAGGGATTAACCTTACTTCATCTTATTTAAATTGAATGTTCATCACACAGTTTGCCTCATGAGTAGTATGGAAGCAAAAGTCGAAATTCTTTGGAATAGCCTGTTGTTAACATGGTCGTATGATTACAGAGTCGCCGGAATCCATACGTTCGATAAAGATGGTTTAGCGATCGGAGAGAATTTGATCGAACGACTGAATCTCGAAACATCGTGGGGAACCGTAACAATTCTGGAAACTACCGATACTTCCATAACTTTTATACACAATGGCACGAGGATAATATTGACCGATGGAGCAAAATATCATTTCGAAGTTCCACAAGTGCTCCCCGGCAGTCAAGGAGATTTTTACATCGAATTGATTTGCTCCCAAGTACGACTCACTCACTGGGACGAATTTTTCGAATGCTCTCGGCAATTCACGGTCGATAAAATCGACTGGGATCTCATGCAGGACGGCGATGTAGACTCTGCTTTACTCATTGCCGAATCTATCGCCGAACAATCGCCGGAATCACTCGAAATCATAGCAGAATATATGGCCGTTGCTGATAATCTGGGTAGTACAGAGGCTCACGAATGGTTACGCGACTATTACAGTCCCGGCGATATTGCAGAACCTTACTGTTAACCAAAAATGAAACATTATGATAGATTTCTCCAAAGAACACAAGACCTTACTTAGCCGACTGGCGAAGAGCCCGAACGGCATAGAAGCCCGTGCCGACCTACTGCGTTGTAACTGTCTCTGGGCCGAAGAAAATATAAAGGGAAACAAAAACACATGGCAAAATGCGAATCTCATACGTGAAGTATTACAATATGGGCCTCTTTTACTCGAAACGGGAGAAATGAGCATGTATGACCTCGTTTACAAAACATGCGACAGAATAAAAAGGACTATATTTTCACATCCTCGCCTATCTGTAAAAATTCTCGAATTGGAAAGGGAAGCCCTTTATCGTATCGAAGCAGAAACTGGTCACGAACTGGGTATCACCGAAGACGTTCAACATGAAATTAGTCTATTAGGAACAAATATATGGTATGCCGACCGTGGTGAATATGATAAAATCAAAAACGAGGGACATTTGAAACACGACCCGGTAGAATGGACTGCCCGTTGGGAAGAGGTTATCGACGAAGCAGAAGCAAAAGCATATGCCAGATTACAAAAACACCCTCAGGGTATGGGGTTTTGTCATGCCTATTGGCCGACGTTATCTGCTATTTTGGCCGAAGACTACGATATCCAGTGGCGTAGCCCGTCCCAAATGAACCCCAAAGTTCTGTTCGACTAGCAGAGTCTTAGCCTAAAAAACAGAGGGATACATCGTTAACATGTATCCCTCTGTTTTTTCTATTCTATTTTTAAAATCCTTTCTTATTTACAAATCGAACTTATAGCCTAATGAAAGCATGAACATTGTATTATTAGGACTACCCTCCTCATCGTAGACATTAGAAAGTCCGAAATTATAACGGGCATCGATCGTCATACCAAAATCAAACTCATACCCAACTCCCAAAGCAAGAGAAAAATCGAATGTTTTAGCCTTATAGCCATATCCATATGGTTCCAAATCTTTGGACGAAATCTCTTTTCCCGCCAACTTCGCTTTATATTCATCATCGACACAGAAGCCGAATTGAGGACCAAAATGAACATTCAAACCTGCCCACGGATAAATTTTCAACAAAACTGGTATATTCAGATAGTGTGAAGTATAGTTCGATTCCAAAGTTTTCGTGAGAACCGGTATATCATCAAAACCAGCCCCCTGCATCGAATAATAAAATTCGGGCTGAATCGCCAATAATTTATTAATACGATAATTAGCAAAGATCCCCACATTCATTCCTGCTCTGAAATTCGATCCATCTCCAGTCAAAGAAGAGACGTTAAGACCTAATTTCGGACCCATAGAAAGTTGAGCGAAAGCTCCACCCATGCACATCACGGTAGCGACTACCAATAAAATCTTTCTCATTTCTTTTTAGTTTTGTTACACCTAGTTCTCCAAAGGGGTATTTTAATACAATTTCTGCGGGGAGAACTTCAGTAATTTTTTTCAAAATATTTACTGATCGCATGTTAATAAAGTGCGAATATAGCCATTAAAGCTATATATAAAAACTATTTATATTCTTTTTCTTCCACATCACAAAAATACACCCCACAACACATTATCTATCAACTACATAAACCATCAACATAATAATATAAAATACGAATATTTATATAATCATGCCATAAAAATAAAAATACCAACTATTTTCTTTGTAGCGAACTTAAAAACAAAAATCTATGGCAAATAATTCGTACAAAAATCCGTCGATGAAACAACTCGATATTTTAAAAACCGAAAACGAAATAGAGCGCTCTCACTACCCGATACTGTTACAGGCTCAAAAAGCATGGGAGAATATAGAACATTTCAGGCAAAAGCGAAAACGAAACAGGGACTATACTTATGGAAAACAATGGAACGACTTGATAAAACTACCAGACGGCAGAGTCGTAAGCGAAGAACAGTATATACGAGAACAAGGAAAAGTTCCTCTGAAAAACAACCTGATCCGCCAAATGGTCAAAGCCGTTTTAGGGCAATTCAGAAACAACCAAACCCAACCTGTATGTATAGCTCGCGACAGGCAGGAACAGAGCTTGGGGGAACTGATGAGCACAGCCGTCCAATACGCCTACCAGCATAATCGGTTACAAGAACTCGATAGCCGCACATTGGAAGAGTTTTTGATTTCGGGTATTTGTTTCCAGAAAATAGGATATGGACACCGTAGAGGAAAAACCGACGTCTGGGTAGATGAAATAAATCCGAACCGAATATTCTTCAACGCTATGGAGGACAGCCGCCATTGGGATTGTACTCTCATAGGCGAACTACACGACATGTCTATCGCCGAAGTAATATCGAGATTTTCTTTCGGGTCAAGGGCTCGTGCCATACAATTACGTAACATCTACTCAGAGGCCGACAATGAAACGATACGGCACAACTTCGAGAACCTCACGGCAAAAGCAATCGACCGGCTCGATTTTTTTATGCCGGCCAATCAAGATATGTGCCGAGTCATAGAAATATGGAAACTCGAAAGTCGGGAAGTACTGAACTGCCACGATTTCCGTTCCGGTGAATATTACCACATACCTGTGACAGGAGCCGAGGATATAAACAAAGAAAATAGGAAAAGAGTGCACGAAGCTCGCACATCGGGACAACCGGAAGAGACTGCACAGCTTATCGAAACAGAATGGAGTATAATGCAAACATGGCGGTATCGCTTCTTCTCCCCACTGGGAGACTTATTGGACGAAGGAGAAACTCCCTACTGGCATGGAGAACACCCTTACGTGTTTAAACTATACCCTCTCATAGACGGTGAAGTACATGCCTTCGTCGAAGATGTAATCGACCAACAGAGGTATATCAACCGACTGATTACCATGATAGATTTTATCATGGGTTCGAGCGCAAAAGGCGTATTGCTATTCCCGGAAGATCAAATTCCCGATGGCATGACAATCGAAGATATTGCCGACGAGTGGACCAAATATAACGGTATCATTTTATTCCGTCCCAGACCGGGCTCTCCCATGCCCCAGCAAATAGCGGTCAATGCCACACAAGTGGGAGCCTATGAAATGCTTTCGTTGCAAATGCGCTTGTTCGAAGACATATCCGGCGTCCACGGTGCGATGCAGGGCAAAGCAGCCCAATCTGGGACTCCGGCCTCTCTATATGCCCAACAAATACAATATTCTTCGACCAATCTGCTCGATCTATTCGAGTCGTTCAAAACATTCCGAGAAGACCGGGATATAAAAATCATGAAAACAATCCAGCAATTCTACTCGGATAACCGTTATTTAAACTTAGCAGGAAACAATTACGGAAAAGAAATCTCTACCTATACCCCAGAGGAAGTTCGTAATACAGAATTCGATTTATCAATTGCCGAAACACTATCGACACCCGCTTTAAGAATGGCATCCAACGAATTTCTTATGGAGCTGTTTCGTTCCGGGAAAATATCGCTCGAAATGCTTCTGCAAAACGGAGCCTTTCCTTTCGCCGACAAACTGCTGCAAGCTATCCATCAAAGTCAAGCCGAATCGACACAACAAAACACCGCACCGCAAATTTAGACGATCGGTTTATCTTAATCGAAACAAAGACAGAATCCGCTTGGGATTCTGTCTTTGAACTCTAACCATAAATATAAATCAAAACAGACACTACTTCTGTAACACATATTCTTTCATATGAGCTATATCGTCTAAATAATCTTGTAAGTCTTGTTCATGATCTTCTTCCTCTGCCAAAATATGTTTGGCGATATCGCAAGTCGTAAAATCCTTCCCGTCGGTCAATGCAGCGATCGTCTGATAACGTAATATAGCGCAACGTTCTGCTGCGACATTCTGTTTCAGCAACTTGACTACATCTACATCAGTAGGAGGAGTATAAGCACATTTTGCCAAATCGAACCATTTCTTAGGATCCAATACGGGAACACCCTCCAACTCGATAATACGGTCGGCTATCAATTTAGCATGTTCGAACTCTTCCATAGCATGTTCCTGAAATTCTCGTTGTACATCGCCACGCATAGCGCCTTTCACTACAAGGGCTCCCACCCAATATTGATAAAACGCCAACCATTCTTCCGACAAAGCGGCATTCAACTCATCGAGAACTTCCGATACATCTATTCTTCCCTTCAAAATAGCTACACTTTCTTTTGCCATAATTATATCTCTTTTAGATTAAAAACTTTCCTTAATAACAATTGCGATATCTCGTTGGTTCACCACGACACCTACAATTCTACTTCCATATTCACAAGAACCGATATTCTCACCTTTATACTTGGGATCATTGAGATAGAGGAGATTCGAATAAAAATGAAATTAGTCGCTTTATCTTTTTCTCATCTTCTCACTATATTTGTAGAATATAGGATACGGTTCGGCAGAGTCAAATCGGAAATGAAATTTCCGTTTGCCTTTGCACTTGCCTTTCGCTATATTTGTAGAGTTTTTCTTTAATTATAAAATTTCTGCAATGAAAAACATACGCACAGCCATTATTGGAGCCGGCTACCGGGGACGGTACTTAATAACCCTTTTGCAAAAAATAAATCTATTCGATATTATCGCTGTCAGCGATATATCTCCCAACCTATCAGAAATTATATCGCAACTATTCGCGGGAGAAAAGATTCCTAAAATTTACAATTCTGGGACTGACGATTATCGACGAATGCTAAATGAAAACACGATAGACCTCGTCATCATAGCTTCCCCGTGGCATCTCCACAAAGAACAAACCATCGAGGCATTAAAATCTGGATGCCACGTCGCAATAGAAGTGAAAGGAGCATTGGATATAGACGAGTACCCCGATATTATCCATGAAAGCCGACAGAATAAAAAACAGGTCTTTCCTCTTGAAAACACACTATTCAGAAACGATATTCTGGCTATAAACAATATGATACATGCCGGGATATTCGGTCGCTTGGTCTTTCTTCAAGGAGGATACCGGCATGACCTCACCCATATACTCATAGATCAAACCGGAAACTTCGGCGTACAAAATGGGTCTGAATCGGAGTGGAGATCGAAATATTACAAAACCGAAAACGGCGATTTATACCCGACCCACGGTCTAGCCCCCTTGTGCATGTTCCTTGATATCAATCATACAGACTATATAAAAAGCATCACGTCTTTCTCCACAAAACCGGGATTAGGACTCCACGCTTGTATGGCCAAGCGAAACGGAATGAAATATACCGACATACAACAACACACATTCCGAATGGGCGATGTCGTCACTTCGATACTCCAAACCGATTCCGGGGCTCAAATAAACTTATTGCACGATACCACTCTCCCGCGGCCCCGTTCTCTCAACTACGAAGTTCAAGGAACCAACGGAATTTGGAATGCCGAGAAAAATGCCATTTACATCGATGGATTAAGTCCTTTCGAGGAATGGGAACCCGAAGATAAATACATCGAGCAATACAAACATCGGTTCTGGCAGCAATGGGAATCGGAAGCTCTTCGCTATGACGGGCATCATCAAGGCATGGACTACATCATGCTAAGGGTCTTGGGTGAAGCTCTGCAAGGCCGGGAAAATTATCCGGCAACGTTGGAAGATATGGCAACTTGGGCAGCAGTATCGCCCTACTCGAAAATATCCATTCAAAAGGGAACTTCGATACCCTTTCCCCATTTCTAAACCATCTCGAACAGACATAGAAAAGAGTCGCTCCGGATTTTCGGAGCGACTCTTTTCTATACTCTATAAATCAATCTTTACTACAAAAGGCTCCAAGCGACCGTCAATCCCGCCATCACAATAGCGACCATGCTCATTAGTTTAATCAATATATTCAAACTCGGACCAGACGTATCTTTGAACGGATCGCCCACCGTATCTCCAACAACCGTCGCTTTATGTACTTCACTGTGCTTTCCTCCGAAATTACCCTCTTCGACATACTTCTTGGCATTATCCCAAGCCCCTCCGGCATTCGCCATAAAGATAGCCAAAACAAATCCTGCGCTAAGACCACCGATAAGTAACCCGACAACACCCGATACACCGAATATCAATCCCGTAGCAATAGGAGCGACAATCGCCAATAACGAAGGGAATACCATTTCCCGTTGCGCTCCCTGAGTAGAAATGGCTACACAACGTTCATAATCAGGTTCAGATTCTCCGGTAAGAATACCTTTTATCTCCCTGAACTGGCGACGCACCTCTTCCACCATGTGTGCAGCAGCGCGTCCCACAGCATTCATCGTCAATCCGCAGAAAAGAAATGCCATCATCGAACCGATGAACATACCCGACAAAACTTTCGGATTCATCAACGTAATATCATAATACCGCATAAAATCGGTAAATGTCGCCTCACTAATCAAGACCGATGTACCATCGGCAAATTCGAGCACCGTCTCTCCGATACGAGTCAACCCGATACGAATCTCTTCCATATAAGAAGCCAGCAAAGCGAGACCGGTAAGTGCAGCAGAACCGATAGCAAATCCCTTTCCGGTAGCCGCCGTTGTATTTCCCAAAGAATCGAGGGCATCGGTTCTTTTTCGCACCTCCTCGCCCAAACCGCTCATCTCAGCATTTCCTCCCGCATTATCGGCAATAGGACCATAAGCATCGGTTGCCAACGTGATTCCCAATGTCGAAAGCATTCCCACCGCAGCAATACCTATACCATATAAACCGAGAGTGACATTCGATAAATCGAACCCGGATGCAAACAAATAGGAAAGGATAATACCAGCGACAACGGCAATCACAGGAACGGCAGTTGAAATCATACCCAATCCGATACCCGAAATTATGACTGTTGCAGGGCCCGTTTTCCCGCTCTCCGACAAACGCTGTGTCGGACGATAGGATTGAGAGGTATAATATTCCGTACTGCGACCTATAACAATCCCCACTAACAATCCCACGATTACCGAACCGCCGATAAATGCCCAGTTTTCTAACTGTAAAGCCCATAAAATTCCAAAAGTAGCGAATACGATAAGTACAGAACTGAGGTTTGTACCGAAAGAGAGAGATTTCAACAAATCTTTCATCTTTGCATCTTCCCGTGTACGAACCGAAAATATCCCGATAATAGAAAGCAATATACCCACTGCCGCAATCAACATAGGAGCGATTACGGCTTTCATCTGCATGTCAGTTTCGCCGGCTCCCATAAAGGCCGCAGCTCCCAAAGCCGATGTCGCTAATATCGAACCGCAATACGATTCATACAAGTCGGCCCCCATACCGGCCACGTCTCCTACATTGTCACCCACATTATCGGCTATCGTTGCTGGGTTGCGAGGGTCATCTTCTGGAATCCCCGCTTCGACCTTACCGACAAGATCGGCTCCCACATCGGCAGCTTTTGTATAAATACCTCCTCCCACACGGGCAAACAAAGCCTGTGTAGATGCTCCCATTCCGAAGGTAAGCATCGTAGTCGTTATTACACAAAGTTTATGGGCAGGATTCATAGCTTCTGCCGGAATCACGGCATTCAACAGAAGATACCAAAACGATATATCGAGAAGACCTAACCCTACAACGACAAGCCCCATAACAGCCCCGCTGCGGAAAGCGATTCGCAGTCCACGATTTAATGAAGTACGGGCAGCATTAGCCGTTCGAGCAGATGCGTAAGTGGCTGTCTTCATTCCCAAATACCCCGATAAGCCGGAGAAAAAACCGCCCGTGAGAAACGCCACCGGAACCCATTTGTTCTGGACTCCAAAACCGAACGCCATGATAGAAAACAATATCACCAGAACTAAAAACACCAAACCCACGACCTTGTATTGCTGACGTAAGTAAGACATAGCTCCTCTGCGAACATAAAGAGCTATTTTTTTCATTTGAGGCGTTCCCTCGTCCGTTTTCATCAACTGCTTATAAAAATACCAAGCAAAGAGTAATGCTAATACCGAAGAAATAGGCACAAGCCAGAATAATGCATTTGTCATAGCAATTATATAATTAAGTTAACATTTTTAGACTGGTTAAAGGTAAGTTGGTTTGCATAAACTGCCAAATCTTTTTCTCTAATTTTTGTTTTTTAGTCCTCAAAAAACAGTATCGATCGGTATGAAACCCTCCTTTTTACATTCAAACATTTTGGGAATATTTCTTGGAAGTTACAATTTAAAAAAATATATTTGTTCTTGTTTCCTTTTTATCTTTACCATATTACTTATGAAAAATAGTTCCAAATTCAATTCATTAGGAGGTTTTCCCGATCTCGAATCTTTCAAAGACGAATCTGGGAAATATGGGTATCGAGAGAAAAAAACTCAAAAGATATTTATCGCCCCGCAATTCGATGCAGCATATTCTTTTCACGAAGGAATAGCGGCAGTGAAAGTTGATCATAAATATGGATACATCGATCGACACGGATTAATAGTCATCAACCTCGACTACGACTGGGCCAGTTCCTTTCATAATGGATTAGCCATGGTAGAACGAAACAACCGATACGGATATATCAATCAAGAAGGCAAAGAAATCGTTCCTATTATTTATGAACACATCGACGATTTTCACGAAGGGCTGGCTCCGGTAAAACTAAATGATAAATGGGGTTATGTAGATTGTTCGGGGAAAGTTGTCATTCCCCCTCGATACGACGATTCTTGGTGTTTTAACGAATCATTGGCGGCTGTCAGAGTCGATGAGAAATGGGGCTTTATAGATAAAACCGGACATTTACTCATACCTTTGCAATATGATTATGCTTGGAATTTCAAAGAAGATGTCGCAGCGGTAAAGCAAAATGGGAAATGGGGTTTTATAGATAAAGCGGGGCAAGAATTTCTACCGTTCCTATATGACGAAGCAGATTCTTTCTCAAAAGGATTCGCCGAAGTCAAAATGGATACGCTTTGGGGAGTTATTGACAAAACAGGTACATGGGTAAAAAACGAGGATTGCATCTGACCTCTCTACTATTCTAAAATAACTTGATCTGAATATTTTACAGGCATCCGATTTTCATCGGATGCCTTTTTATTTTCCCCTCCCGTATGTTTTTCGATCCTGCCACAATTTCCCCCTCTTTCTCATAGATATTTGCAGTAGATACAATCGAACGAACTAAAAACTTACTAAAATGCTAAACTTATTTTTAACGGCACTTCCCCTGTTAGGGAACTATTTGTTTTCACAAAAGAATAAAAAACAATCTCAACAAACCATTCAAACAAATCAAAAACGCTATGAACAAAAACTATCACAACTAGATAGTCTCTTCAATAGGAACTATTACAGTAACATTCTCGATCGATCCGACGTGAGGGGGTTACTTGGTAATCTACGCGAACAGATGTCGGAAACAACCCGAAATCTAAAAAATAAGGCAACCATTACCGGAGCTACACCCGAGACCGTCGTCACTGTCCAAAAATCTCAAAACCAAGCATACGGCAATGCCGTCAGCCAAATAGCAAGTCAAGCGGCGACATGGAAAGAAAATACGCTTCAAAATTATTTGTCAGCCCGTAGTGCTTTGGAAGATTTTTACCGTCCGTTGAAATCGGATTATATGAACAATATACTCGGTAAAACATTTCCCTCCTTCAATCCTCTACAAAATCTGTTCAACCCAAATACACAATTTTAAGATCATGGATACAATTTTTACAACAGAAAATTCGCAACCGACTAAAACATTAGCAGACTATATAAATGAAGGGAAAAGTTTTTTGGAAGCCTATCAAGCTCAATCACCAAAAAGACTTGCCAGAGGCAAAGCATACGAACAGGTAGAAATGCTGAAAGAGCTGTTAAGCTTGTTACATCAGCCGGATAATACAGAGGTACAGCAGGTTACAGATGTTTTAATTCCGAAAACATTTGCAGAAAAAGAAAAGAGGTTCCTTAACTATCTCTCATGGTTAACGTTTATCTCTGACCGTAACAAACCGAAACACCCTTGCCCTCCTTTGAGCGAAAAAATTTTATTGCAAGCCTTTCGTATGGGACGTAATGAGTTCGAGCGCAAACATCACATATTCAATCTATTGGTATCCATCGGATACCCTTTACAACAAGCCGGCCTGCTTGCTAAATATTTAGATAATAATATTCATTAAAAAATTTCCAATAAAAATATGAGCACCTTAAACCCCGATTTACTACAAGAAGGTAATGGTATATATGGTTGGGATTTAATCAATCCCTATCTACAAGAATGGTATCGAAAAAAAGAAAATGGAGAGAACGAAGAATCACCCGCTTTCATAGCTCCGTTACCGGGAGAAAATTCGGTTGTACCATTCCCCTCTATTCCTAAACAAGAAACACCAATACCCCTAAAACCCGACTACCCGATAAACCCCGAACCGGAAATCCCGATCGAAACACCTCGCAAATTAAAGTCTTTAACCGAAGGAATAAATCTAGCGGGCGAACGTATTTGGAACGATCTAAAATATTCCCGAGGATACATACAAGACAAACTATCTGATAGTGAAATGTCCGAAGCCGCCCAAAAAGCGTTGGAGCGACTTCCCGAATATCAAAGAAGCACCGAGTCCCAACTACAAAATAAGGAAGACTCTTTACAAAATGAAACCGAACACAGTACCTCCGATCGTCCTCGTTTTGAATTAAAAGGACTCGAAGAATATCGTCAATTAAGGAATGAGAATATTTCTCCAAACGAAATAAACAGACAACTCTCCGAGACAGCCCGATGGGGAAACGAAGGGAAAAAACTCATGGAAGAAGCTCGCATGGCGAATAACTCTTTTCCCGAAACCGAAGGCTGGGCAACTATTGGTGAAATCATAGCTAATATAGGGAGAGTGGGAATACCGGTTGCCGCCGGAGCCGCCTTCGCTCCGGCAGGTATCGCTGCTGGTATTGCTAATGTTGCCTCTTCCGTTGCCGAAAGCCACGCACAAGCACAAATGGAACTGGATAATTTCGAACAAGAAACAGGACAACGTTTAACCGACGGACAACGTACCGGATTCGTAGCTATTTGTATGGGAGCCGATCTCCTGTTTGACACAATCTTACAAAGCCGATACCTTAAAAATCTAAAATCGGGAGCCAAAAAGAAAGCATCGGAATATTTCAAAAAGACGATTCTTAAAAATCAAACAGCACAGACTGAAATAAGTAAAATAATGAGTAAACTGTCAAAGACCGATAAATCGGCTCTTATAGCAGGAACCTTTAACGATGCAGTAACAGGAGGGACCGCCGAAGCTCTCAATTCGGTCGCTCACGATATGGCTAAAACGATTTACAACGAACCGGGACAATATCCGACTCTCGAATCGATCCTACAAAACGCTACTACCGGTATGGTATCGGGTAGTTTGGGCGGAGCTACCGTTGGGGGCACAGGACGAGCCATCAATCTGAAAAAAAGAAATATGCGGAGAAACAAGCAAACCACCACAGCCCTTGTAGACCAACATGGATTTGCATGGGAAGTCCTCGACTACGACCCGGAAAACAAAATCGCCGAAGTACTTTCGCCCAATGGAAAAAATACAATAAATGTACCCGATATCGAGCCCGACATGATTCATTCCTTCTCCGTAGGAGAATATAAAAATACAGGCAAAATAAAAAGAGAGATAAACGAACCCGATCCGTTCGCCCCAATTATACCGGACCAGACAAAAGATAAAGTATGGCAAAAAATGTCTGCACGTGGAAAATACAGACTAACCAAAGATTTAGCCGAACGTATGGGGCTAGATAACGTTATTGTTTATGAACATGAGTCCGACCTACCGGTCTCCGTCCGATCTCTAAAAAAACAAGGTGGTAAAATAGGCGGATATTATATGCACAACGGTAACATAGGTATCGTTCTCGACAATATCCCCTCCTACACGAGATTGCAGAGAGTCCTATTGCACGAAGCGATAGGGCATCAAGGCCTTGATGCTCTTTTCGGCGACTCTTATTTCAAAGACGAATTTTTAATGAAAGTCTATCGGTCTATGCCCTCCGAATGGAAATTGAGAGGCAACTCGTGGAATGCCCGAAAAACCGATGCCGAAGAGTATTTGGCCGATTTGGCGAGCAACGGCATATCATCTTCCGCATGGGACCAAATCTATGGGGAATTGAGAAATATGCTCCGAATATTCATTCCGGGACTAAACTTCTCGGAAAGAGAAATACGTAACATTCTCATACATTCCAAAAACGCATTAAAAAAGGACGATTCGATTTCCGAGATGAACAAAAAAATCCGACAACGGCATTTAAACGAATCGGGCGACTTAGGGACACCACTAACCGAATCCGACCCGGAAACATACCGTTTCTTGTGGGAAAACGACCCTGAATGGAAAAACTACAAAAAATTCTATGACCACGTATATGGAGAAAGTACCGACATAGACGATTAAAAATCGCCCCCGGCTGTTTCGGTCGATCAACAGTCGGGGGCAGTTCTATCTAAATCAAATTACCAAACTTATCCATAACAAATCTCACCATTCTCATTTCGATATTCATCGAAACTCTTATTATACTGAGTCATCGCCCGCAAACTCATACCCATACTCGAAAATCCTCCGTCGTGATACAAGTTTTGCATAGTCACTTTACGAGTTAAATCGGAAAACATTACGATACAATAATCGGCACACTCGTCGGCATTGGCATTACCGAGAGGAGACATACGATTCGCAAAATCCATCAACGATTCCATTCCTTTCACCCCGCTACCGGCAGTCGTCATGGTAGGAGACTGAGATATAGTATTGATTCGAACATTTTTCTCCCTACCATAAATATATCCAAAACTACGGGCGATAGACTCTAACAAAGCCTTCGCATCCGCCATGTCGTTATAGCCGAATAAGGTTCGCTGAGCCGCGACATAAGACAAAGCCAAAATAGAGCCGTACTCGTTAATGGCATCCATCTTTTTAGCCACCTGTATCATTTTATGAAACGAAACAGCCGAAATATCCAATGTCTTGGATAACATATCGTAGTCCAAATCATCATAAGGACGCTTTTTTCTTACATTCGGAGACATTCCGATAGAATGCAACACAAAATCTATCTTACCCCCCAAGACCTCCATAGAGCGCTTGAAAACATTTTCAAGATCCTCCACATTGGTTGCATCTGCCGGAATAATCTCAGCATTTAATTTTTCACCTAATGTATTCACCTCCCCCATACGCACTGCCATAGGCGTATTGGAAAGAGTGATCGTTGCACCTTCCTCCACAGCTTTTTCAGCTACTTTCCATGCAATGGACATTTCATTAAGGGCTCCGAAAATAATACCTCTTTTTCCCTTTAATAAGTTATAACTCATAATTTATACTTTTAAGCACAATATTGCACAGTTTGTGCAATATTGTGCCGTTTTGTGGCTGCAAATATAGACACTTTTTTTTAACCGCAAAACAAAAAGTTCGATTTTGTTATCTCGACATTACAATTCAGCACTTTATAATCTCCAACTTACAAATTGACAAAACCAAACGACCAATGACTCGCTCAAACGACATCGACCATCAAAAAGGATATTTCATTTATTAAATACTTTTAGAATAAAAAAAAGCAGCTCCCATCGAAAATTTATCCGTATATTTGACTCTATCAAATATAGGTCTCGATTTGGACAAGGCAAAATAAAAAAACTTGTTGTTCATTTTGTCCCACCGATCATCTTTCGCTATATTTGTATCGTGAAATTAACTAAAATAATAATTTTATACACACAAAACCATGAGTAAGCCATATGTTGTAGGTATTGATATAGGTGGTACCAATACAGTATTCGGAATTGTTGATGCCCGCGGTTCTATCTTAGCCACAGGTTCTATCAAGACTCAGAAATATACCGAAATAACAGATTACGTAAATGCACTGCACGAAGAACTATCCCGTCTTTTGGCACAAGAGAACGTAACCGATCAAATTGCCGGTATAGGTATAGGTGCTCCTAACGGGAACTATTTTAACGGAACAATCGAATTTGCTCCCAACCTCCCGTGGAAAGGCGTAATCCCCTTAGCCCAAATGGTACGGGAAAAATTCAATATCCCGGTAACTATCACCAACGACGCCAATGCCGCCGCCATCGGTGAAATGACCTATGGAGCTGCCCGCGGTGTAAAAGATTTCATCATGATTACCCTCGGTACGGGTGTAGGTAGCGGTATCGTCATTAACGGACAAATGGTCTATGGGCACGATGGATTTGCCGGAGAACTCGGGCACGTAATCGTACGCCGTGGAAATGGCCGCCTCTGCGGTTGCGGCAGAACGGGTTGTCTCGAAGCCTATACCTCCGCCACAGGTGTTGCGCGTACGGCTCGGGAATTCCTCGAACTTCGCAACGACGAATCCACTTTACGGCAGCTTCCTATTCAAGAGATCACTTCGAAAGACGTTTACGATGCGGCCGTGTCAGGTGACAAACTATCTCAGGAGATTTTCGAGTATACCGGTACAATCTTAGGAGAAGCATTCGCCGACTTCATCGCATTTTCAAGCCCCAAGATGATTGTCCTGTTCGGAGGATTAGCAAAGTCGGGCGAACTGATCATGCGTCCTATCCGCGAAGCTATGGAAAAAAATCTGCTTGCTATTTACAAAGGGAAAGTAAAACTGGTACTTTCGGAATTGAAAGAGAGCGATGCCGCCGTATTGGGAGCCAGTGCTCTGGGCTGGGAAGCCAGCTGATCGGCATTAGATACACTAAAAGAAAAGGGCTGCAATGCAGCCCTTTTCTTTTTAATATAAACTTATTTATTTCTCCTGCAAAGCCTTGTGCATAGCAGCCGCAGCACGCCGACCGTCTCCCATAGCAAGAATAACCGTAGCGCCACCCCTCACAATATCTCCTCCTGCATAAATATCAGGGATTGAAGACTGCAATGTGTCGGCATTGACGACAATCGTCCCTTTCGGAGTTACTTCTAGACCCTCTATGGAATTAGGAACCAACGGATTAGGAGAAACTCCCACACTGACGATCACCTCGTCGATATCGATAGTCTCGATAGCTCCCGGAACAGGAACAGGAGAACGCCGACCAGAAGCATCCGGCTCTCCCAACTCCATTTTTTGAAGTCGCATTTGACAAACCCTACCCCGTTCGTCCCCTATGTACTCGACAGGATTATGCAATGTCAAAAATTCCACACCCTCCTGTTTGGCATGATGTATTTCTTCCTTACGAGCCGGCATCTCGTCCTCTGAGCGACGATAGATTATCATAACCTTCTCCGCTCCCAACCGACGAGCCGTCCGTACTGAATCCATCGCCGTATTGCCACCTCCGATAACCGCCACTCTACGACCTCTCCACACCGGAGTATCGGAATCGGGATTAGCGGCATCCATCAAATTCACTCGTGTCAGATATTCATTACTCGACATCACCCCATTCAAATTCTCGCCCGGAATATTCATGAATCTCGGCAAGCCGGCTCCGCTGGCCACCATGATACCCTTAAATCCCATCTCATGAAGGTCGTCATACGAGAGCGTCTTCCCGACAATGCAATCGGTCATAAACTCGACTCCCATACGACGAAGGTTCTCTATTTCAACGTCGACAACCTCGTTGGGCAATCTGAATTCGGGTATACCGTATTTTAGAACTCCTCCTATCTCATGCAAAGCCTCGAACACGGTGACTCTATATCCCCATTTAGCCATATCTCCCGCAAAAGAAAGTCCACAAGGGCCCGAACCGACTACGGCTATTTTCACTCCGTTACAGGGCTTCATGGCAGGGAGAGCGACCTCTCCCGAAGCGTGTTCATAATCGGCGGCAAAACGCTCCAAATAACCGATAGCGATCGGTTCTTTTTTCAATTTTTGAGTATAAAAGCACTTCGATTCACATTGACGTTCCTGTGGACATACCCGCCCACACACCGCAGGCAAAGCACTCGTTTCTTTCAACGTACGAGCCGCCGACAAAAAATCGCCCCGTTCTATATTTTTAATAAATTTCGGTATATTGATTCCAACCGGACAACCAGTCATACAAAGAGGCTCTACGCAATCGAGGCAACGAGTAGCCTCCAAAACGGCCTGTTCACGTGTAAGCCCACAATTCACCTCTTCCCGATTAGTTATGCGGTAAGCTGGATCGAGCTCTTTCATTCTCACCCGAGGTATATCGGTACGCTCCTTAGCCTTTCTACTTTTACGCAGCTCTTCTCTCCATTTTTCGGCACGTTGTGCCGATAACTCTTCTTTATTCATAAATATAACAAAACTTGTTACTTCGATTCCAAATCTTTATAGGAAGACAATCGCATAAGCATTTCGTCAAAATCCACTTGATGGGCATCAAACTCCGGCCCGTCTATACATACGAAACGTGTTTTTCCGCCCACCGTAATCCGACATGCTCCACACATACCGGTTCCATCTACCATTATCGTATTCAGAGATGCAACCGTGGGTATATCGTACTTTCGAGTCAATAGAGAAACAAATTTCATCATCACCGCCGGTCCTATGGTCACACACAGGTCTACCTTCTCCCGATTGATGACAGACTCTACACCTTGTGTCACAAGACCTTTATTACCATACGAACCATCATCGGTCATAATTATTACTTCGTCTGAATGTTCCCGCATTTGTTTTTCAAGAATAATCAGCTCTTTCGTGCGTGCGGCCAACACCGTAATCACCCGATTACCGGCTTCCTTCATCGCCGCAACAATCGGTAATAAGGGAGCACAACCGACACCACCGCCACAACAAACTACCGTACCGAATTTTTCGATATGAGTCGCCCTGCCCAACGGACCTACCACATCTGTAATATAATCCCCGGGATTAAGAGCACACAATTTCGAAGAAGACTTTCCTACCGCCTGTACGACCAAAGTGATTGTCCCGGCCTTGACATCGGCAGCAGCAATCGTAAGCGGAATACGCTCGCCCTTCTCACCGACTCTCACGATAACAAAATGACCTGCTTTACGAGCCTTCGCAATCAGAGGGGCTTCTACGACAAACTTTACAACTTTTTCCGAAAAATATTCTTTCGCTACAATCTTATTCATCGATTTCTATATTATCTCTCTTTCTTACAAAATTATAAATGACACGCAAAAATTTCCCTAAATACCGACTACTCTCGATTGAAAATCCTCAACATTCCCTATTGCAAAGATAGTGCAAACGAAAACAGAAACAAATTAAAATATATTATATAATCCAAACTTCTCCCCTAAGAGGAGAAGAGTGAAACGTCGCTTTCTCTTGTTACAGCCCAGCAAATTTTCTATACAACAAGATGGGACTATACAGCCCTTCTTGCCGTGTCCCGTAGCATTACGAAGAGCCGCGTTAGCAATGTAAGTGAGGTGGCACATAGTGACGGAGGGGTTGAAAGCAGCCTCTCATCAGTCGGTTTATATCAGCCTTTTAACCCCCTCGCCCTATGGGCACTCCCCCTATATTCCCTTACGGAAACACAGGGGGAGAGGATTAAAACTATCCAACCTTCTCCTCTGTGCTGCGTTAGCAGTATAGGAAAAAGTCCGAAGAGCGATAACGACAAGGAGAGAGAGTTAATCCGGTGTTAACTATGAGGTGAACCGCTTCCGGTTAGGTTGAACTTGTACAGCTTTCGGAGAGGAAAGTTCTCTATTAACCTCCCCATATTTTCTAACCCCTCCGTCCTGCGGACACCTCCCCTATATTTTGCGTTGCAAAACACAGAGGAGGAGGAGTTTAAATAACCCTCTATTCATTGTGGGGTGCACCTATATCGCTATGTGACACCCCGCAATGCTACGGGGTGTGGCAAGACACAGCAGGGAGGAAGAGGAATAAAAAAAGAACGGAGAGTCGAATTCGACTCTCCGTTCCACCACGAATCTAAATTCTTACTTATTTATTCCTCAACTTTGAAAGCATCAATCTCACGGATACCGGGAAGACCATAGTTAGCTTTTTTAAGACCGTTAACATAAACAGTCATACCAATTCTCTCCGGATGGCCTTCAAGTTTAGCAGCATCTCTCAAACTCTTAGCGGCATCAGTATCATTTAATTTTACCAAAAGACATTTCGAACCATCTGTCTCTTCTGCATTATCTGCAATAAATACTTGGCTATAACCAGTAAATTCAGCAGCACCAGCCCATTCTATATCTCCGGCTTGTTTAGCTTCATCGAACGATTTATAAGAAGTCTTTGAAGGTCCATTTTTAATACAACCCACAACATATCCTTTAACCGCAAAAGTTTCGCCATTTGCAATTTCCAAAGCCTCGGCAACAGTTTTAGCTTTTGTCCAATCCACTTCGGGAGTAGGTTCAGGTTCTACACCTTCCTCGATGAAATGAGCTACCTGATTACGGCCAAAAGCAAAGTCGTCAATACAATATGTTGTAGATTTGCCTTTACCGCCTTCTGCCGTATAGTGGAATCCTATGTATACGATATCGCCTTTGCCCTCCAAGCTGATATCGCCCGAAGCCACCCAACCACCGAACGGGCTACTACCAACAGGATTAGCATTCGCCTCCGTTGCCAAATTAACTTCTAACTTCACTTTGGAAGAAGCGGTCGATTTGGGTTCATTCATCACATACACTTCGAGTTTGGTAGAGTTTTGCCAATAAGCACCTTGACTATAAAAAGAGAAGATTTTTTTATCCGCCTCTTTTACATTCAAAGCCGGAGAAATCATCCACCAGTCATAAGCCAAACCCGCATTTTTATCGCTGCTGTCGTGAGCGGTAGCCTGAATATATTTATCTACCGAGCCATCTGTCTTACTTGTAAAAATCTTGCTTTGCCATGTACGGTCATCGTCAGACGGGGAAATAATCTCGTGAGTCCAACCCGGGCACAACTCATTGATAGGCGTATACTCAGCCTCGATATTGTTGAACTGATAAATCGTATCTTTCACAACAACCGACGGAGTACTAGGGTTTCCTCCCTCACCTCCATCGCCACCCGTACCGGGCAGATCCTCGTCTTCACTGTTCGAACAAGCGGAGAATCCTGCAACTGTCATAGCTGCCATAAAAATCCATGCAAATTTTCTCATCTTTTTCATATTAAAATTTATTTGGGGTTAAAAATATTATTACGATTCATGCAAAAATAGATCGCTCCTCAGCATAACCAATTTCATTTGATTTCGCGCCCGACTCACCCTATTGAGGGAAATCGAATCCTTTGAGATCGGCAAACGGCTTATCCAGCGACCGTACGGTCAACTGCCAAGTTCCGTCATAGGCCTCGTTATCTTGGAACCACCCTACAATCGCAGTAATTTCTCCTTTGTTGCCGCTATCGGGGGTAGGAATGCGACGATCGGCAAACCGAGCATACTCACTGGTTGATATATATACATCTACCGTATTGCCACTATCATCGGCAATCTCTCGGGAGCGAGGGAACCCGATATTATATTTTTTATTGTTATCGTAAGTCGCAGGAGCAAACGTAGGGTTCAAAGCGTACTTCGCCAAAGCGGCCGTCACATTCTTTCCGTCCGACGGGAACGGGAAAATCTCATCGTTCAATTTCTTTCCATCGGAATCGTATCCTGTAAAATAGACATCTTTAATCTTCACGATTTTGAAATAACCATACTTGTCCATTTCGGTGATCTCTTTCAAAGTCTTTTCTTCCACAACTATTTTAGAAGGATCGGGAGTTCCTATCTTCTGGATATGTTTCATCGCCAGCGTATAAGGGATACGCCCGGGCTCTTCACGAATCTTATTGTCGTTGCGATATCCGCGTACTCCCAACTGGGGTGCTGCCGCATAACGTCCCAAAACCAATCCGTTACAGCGAATAGCTACCACTTGTCCCAACGGCAACATACCCGAAAGACTGCCGGCATCGACCGAAACTTTCAAACAAGTATGGTCATCGTCCAGACTTTGTATAACGAAATATTTATATACGTTGCCCGCACGGTCATCGGTAATAATCCGACCTCTAACGATGATATCGTTGGGAGAATCGATCGTATCGATTGTAAACAGGCCCTCTTTCGTATCGAAATTTTCGATAAGGTCTTTAATAGTTACCGTCTGGGGCCAAGCCTCATCGCTGCCTTCGGGAACCGTAGCAAAATCTTCGGGAATGGCATCGAATTCTTTTTCACACGCCGTAAACAGCATAAGAGCTGCAAATACGACACCGATATATTTTAATTGTCTCATACTCTAAACGATTTATTAAAATTTGAAACCGACATTGATAAACATATTGAAGCCCCAAGCATAATAATATTTATTGGGGAATTTGTCCACCGATTGTATATCCTTGGTTACACTCTTGTTATCCCGGCTGACACGACCTTGTTGATAACCGCCGGTAATCATGCTGGTATTATTGAGAATATTATTGAAGCTAAGGTTGATGTTCAACTGTTGCTTACGATTGTTGAGATAAATCAATTTACCTACCGAAGCATCGAGCAAGAACCCGCCTTTAAGTTTCTCCTGCGAACCGATCATCTCCTTCTGATTGTAGTACTTAACGATATCGGAACCTTTATTCCCGGTATAGTCTCTAACAAGAACCGGTTTACCGGTCTTTTGATCAAAACTCCAAACCATAGAAGTTTGACCATTCTTATCGATACCGATAATGCGATAACCGTTGTAGTTCTGCTCCAATCCTACTTCATTGGGATATTTTCCGCCATACATATTCATGTGCGTGAAACGCGACGGTGAGAAATCGAGGTAATTGTTATCGAAGTAAGAAAGCGTTATGTCGGCAAACCACATCTTCGGGTGAAAATAATCCAGCGTAATGCTTGCGGCCAACTGAGGACCGTTGCTCACATGAAGACCTTCGGTGTAAACTTTTTCGGTATAATCGGTCGAAGCGGCTCGCCCGTCGACTATAACCGGCAATTGTTCGGTAAAGAGATTCATACCGTTTTCGGCGCTCATCGTTCCCATACAATCGTTGGTATATTTGTAGCTGCCATACGTTCCTGCCGCCGATATAGTGAAGCTGCTGTTCAACTTCACACTCACACCGGCCTCGACACCGAAGTGACGTTTATTCACGCCCGACAACGTATGATTTACATACGTGCGGAACTCATCGTGATAATATCCCGTACTTTCTACGCCATCGCGGAATTCCGTGAAGAACCCTGTTACCCGACCTTTTACAATCGATGTATTCAATTGATAGGTCAAATCGGCCGAGAATACTTTCTCCGATTTCAAACCTCTGATACGAGTATCTTTAATACGAGGCGCTACATAGGCATAACCGGCCAACGGAGCCCGAGATTCCGCCAAAGCATTTAACGACAAACGATTATGTCCGTCTATCTTATATACGATACCGGCCTTGATACTGGGATCTATAAAATACATCTGTTTACCCAAGCCCTTAGACCGGGCTCCAACAACCTCGGCACGACCGTTTCTCATCAAACCTTCACGTTGGAAAGAGGTATAGGATAAACGTGCGGCATAATAGATATCGAACAAGGGTAATTTCCAATCGTTCTGTATAAATGCCGAAGCATTGATAACATGCATATTGTAATTATATCCGAACTTATCACCTTTATAAACGACTCGGTTCGGGTCGTCCAAATCATTCTGGATAATGTCCTGATTGTCGGTAAAGTCACGCTCGGCAAACTGGTCTATATCGATCCACTGATTAGCCCCCAACAAGTCATCGATGGTTTTGTAGTGCATTCCTTTCGCATATTTGGCTTCAATACCGGCCGTCAATTTGAGTTCGCTGTTCAACTGATTGGTGTACAAAAAGTTCAAAGGTATTTCCATCAAGTTGTTGTGACGACGCTCCAAAATATACTTGGCGCTCCCCTCGGGATTAATGGCATTGTTGGCATAGTTCGCGCTATACATCGCATTCCAGTTAATCTGGGTCACATTGGGATCGCCGGCTCTCCACAAATCGGCAATCTGATTGGCCAATCCCTTATTCACCTCTTTGTAATAGGCATTATAAATATCGTCGGGACCATCTACCGCCAACTGATAATATTGCCAACTGGGCAAATTACGGTAATAATCGGGACGGGGATCGGGCGCGTTATAAAAAGCTATCGCCGAATTACTGTATTGGCTGTAATGGAATCCTACGCCGGCAGACAATTTGCTCTCATCGTTGATTTTCCAGTCCCAATTAAAAATTGCCGTAGGGTCATAGCTGTGGACAATGCGGGAATTACGCTTTTCTCCGTCTTGGTATCCCCAATAAGGATTGTAATAAATTCCCCGATAATCGTAAACCTCCTGTGAAACGGCAGCCGACTGTGCCCGTTTGGTCGGTGCACCGAACGTCGTCAAGGCAAATCGATGGTCGCCCAATACTTTCTCGGCAGCAAGGAAATAGCCGAAAGAGTTGTAAAAGGTTCCTTCCGTGCGTCCCTCGTCGGCCCAACGATAAACGACCGACCCGGTAAAAGCCCAACCGTTGTCCATAATACCGGTCGAGTAGATAGCCTGTCCGCGCAATTTATAAGCACGATTCGTGTAAGCGGCATTTACATTCGTACCAGCTGCATAGTTGGTTGCCCGCGTGTTGATGTTCGTCGTTCCTCCCAAAGAACCGTAAGCATATCCCGGCATTTCAAGACCATTCACGGCATCTTTATTCCTCATGGCATTGTTCAACCCACCGAGACTCGAATAGTTGAAACGACCGCGTTCCAAATCATTAAAGTTAAGTCCGTTTATATAGGTAGAAGATTCCCGTTGTTCATATCCCCGCACATTAAAACGCATAGGGCTATATGAATAACTGGCCGCTTGCAAATAAACATCGTCGGCAGCGCCGGACAGATAGGATGCCGATTGAGATGCGGCACTGCCCTCATCGTCTATCGCCGACTCGTCGAGCTCGAAAACATTATCTTCGAGAACCTGTTGATTGAGTGTATTGTCTGCTTTCTTAGGTTGCAAAGAAGCATTCAAGGTATTTACGCCGTCATTTACCACAAAGTCGACAGAATAAGCCTTATAATCAGCCGCCGTAAATACAACAACCACAGACCCTGCCCTAACTTTCTTCAACTCGAAATTTCCGTCAAAATCCGTAACAGCCGACACGTCCCGTATCGCAACTTTTACATTCGCAATAGGTTTGTTTGTTTCATAGTCAACGACAACGCCTTTTACCGAAGCGGCCTGAACAAAAGCCGGTACGACAAGAAGCCATGTCATTAATAACCATAGTTTACGATTCATTACATCAAAAGGTTTAATTATAACTGTGTTTATGTTTACAACCCTATCCCCCCCTTTTATCGAGGGGTAAAAAAGGAATTTGCAAATTAAAAGATTATTTTCCATTAAACAAACTTCTACGTTGGGAATATTTATTACAATCGTGTTAAATTGTAACCCTGTATAAAATGTTAATTATCGGACAAAATGCAAGAAATTTTGGGAAATAAGCTAACTTTCAAGTTATTAAACCTATCACTATGTTAAAAATACCTTTCTAAACGACAACTGCTAAATCATATCTCACCCATCGTCCTAATACATTATCTCCATCATAAACATTAGAGCTAATGATATAATATGATTCTTACGAACGTCGCACACGGAAAGATGTCTTTAAACGCATTTATTCCTGCCGATAGAGATTTATTCCTAAAAAAATTTCGCTTATTTGTCAAATTAGAGTTATCTTGCGCCACATTTTAATTTAAGTCGAAAATTTCAAAAACAAAATTCCACACAAACTATGAAAAAAATAGGATTCTTGCTATTAGCCGTATTCTTGACAGGAGTGACTGTTACACAAGCACAAAAGAAACAATACGCTATATATGCGGTAGCATTCTACAATCTTGAAAACCTGTTCGACACGATTAATCAGCCGAATACGAACGACGAAGAATTTACTCCTTCGGGGTCGTACCGTTGGGGCGGATTAAAATATCGGAATAAACTCAACAACCTTGCTTATGCGATTAGCAATTTTGCCACAGACAACAGCAGCCCGTTCAAATTAAAAAACGGACCTGCCGTTATCGGCGTATCGGAAATAGAAAACAAACAAGTATTGGAAGATTTGATTCATACCGGCGAATTATCCAAACGGAACTATGGAATCGTACATTACGACTCTCCCGATTTTAGAGGAATCGATGTGGGTCTCATATACGACAAAGACCAATTTACACTCGAATCGAGCCGCAGCGCACGACTTCACGCGCCTCAATTCCCCAACCTTCATACCCGCGACCAGTTGGTCGTTTCGGGAGTATTGGCCGGCGAACGGGTACACTTTATTGTCAACCACTGGCCTTCAAGGCTCGGAGGGGAAAAACAATCGAGCCCAAAACGGGAAGCCGCAGCCGCACTGACCAAATATTTGGCCGACTCTCTTTTAGCGGCCGACCCCGACTCGAAAGTCGTCATTATGGGCGACCTCAACGACGACCCGTCGAACCGCAGTTGTAAAACCATATTAGGAGCCCAAAAGAAACAACAAGATGTTCAGGCTGGCGGATATTTCAATACCATGTGGGGAATGTTCGACAAAGGCATAGGCACATTGGCTTATAACGGCTCTTGGAACCTATTCGACCAAATCATTATTTCGGGGAACCTGTTGGGTAAAGATCGCTCCACCCTGAAATATATCCGGTCGGAAGTATTCAACCGGGATTTCCTGAAACAAAAAGAAGGCAAGTACAAGGGGTATCCTTTACGAACCCATGCTGCGGGAGTTTATCTAAATGGTTACAGCGACCACTTCCCCACTCTCATCTATTTAGCCAAAGAGATAAAATAAATAAAGCTCGAAACACAAAAAGAGGGGTGATATTGTTCTATCACCCCTCTTTTCATTTTCTCCGGAATTAAAATATAACACGACGAGTTATCCTATCTTCATTCGATGACAATACGATAACATAAATTCCTCTGGGATAATCGGCTGTCGACAAAACAATCTTCCCCTGACCATCTAAGTATTCACACCAAACCATACGACCAGAAATATCGACTAATTCGATCATTCGAAATTTTGTATCATTCACAGCAATCTCTAAATTTCTGCCATTTCGAATGATAACTATATCATCATCTCTATCCACCTCTTCAATTCCGCTATAACAAGGATCATTCACCGCATCCGACGTTTCATATTCGATGTTACCGTCAGGACCTTTGACATAAACCAATTTATCCTGAGTATCCAACCCACTCACATCGGTAGAACAACCCGGGCGCAGCAAATCACCGTCTTCTACTCCTATCCCTTCTATCCACAAGACCTTATCTCCCGTCCAAAATCGCTGCCGAAGTGTATTGGCGATCTCTACCGTATCGATTTTACTAATTGTCGAAGATACGGATTTCTGAGTAATCCAATCGAAATGAGTGATGGTCTCACCCTCCTTTACTCCGAAATCATAAATAAGATATTCCCTATCACACAAACTCTCGACAGGCATAAGGAGTTTATTAAAAGTTATATAAACCTGTTTCCCGGATTCTCGGATAAAAGCCAAATTTTCATCGGCCGTCTCCGAACAAGACTTAAAAGTGTAAAACTTTTTATACGCAATGTTATTGACAATGGTATCGGCTTGTATCAGATTTCGATAATAACTCTTTCCAAATAATTGCTGGGAATATCCCCACTCGACACCGTCTCGCACCAAAGGGATATATTCATAATGCGCAGCTTTTATATTCCCGACCACAGCGAACAAAAGAACTAACAACGTAATTTTTCTCATAATTATCACTTTTTCTTTAAGGTAATGAAATAATTTATTTGTAAAAATAATATATATCATTGAATGAATCTATTTTTATTCAATCTTTTTACCGAGATTGCGATTTCTACAAAAACATGAAAATAGACTGTAACCCTACGCAACCAAATAAATTGGTTTCTGCTCTCATTTGCACCATCTTTGCGCAGGATGCGAAAATAAGCTGCATTCGGCAAAGTCAAGCGAGCTTGCTTTTGCCCTCATTTGCACTATCTTTGTGTCGAAATTTCAAAAGGGATTGCCCCATGACTCAGAAAGCGAAAACTTATATGCTACCCGTCGCAATGGCTACCGGAAGTTTGGCGGGATATTTACTCCCCGACCTTACAGCCCGATGGGCTACACTTCTGGCCCCTATCCTTATTTTTGCTATGCTGTTGGTTACCTACTGTAAAATTTCCCCGAACGATCTACATATAAAACCTCTACACGGTTGGCTTCTCGCTGTTCAGGTTATCGGTGGATTAACCATATTCGGTGCGCTTTATTTTTGGGATCCTATCATAGCGGAAGGAACTTTCATCTGCCTTTTCTGTCCCACAGCGACAGCCGCTCCCGTCATTACCGGAATGCTCGGAGGAAACGTCCCGACACTAATTTCATACAGTCTAATCAGCAATATGGCTGTGGCCATTTTATCGCCGATTATTTTTTCGTTCATGGGAATACATGCCGACATCTCTTTCCTCGACTCTTTCCTAACTATATGCAGTAAAGTGTTACCACTACTTATCCTACCCTTAGGAGTGGCAATCCTCTTACGACAATGCCTACCCAAAATCCACACGGTACTGAATAAGCGGCAATCTCTATCGTTTTACATGTGGGCAGTTTCGCTTTTTCTTGTAGTGGGCAAAGCGGTCACATTCATCATCGGACAAGGGAGGGAAGCTATACCTCTCGAAATCGCTATCGCCCTCCTCTCTTTGATCGTTTGTATAGGACAATTTTATATAGGGCGAAAATTAGGTGGACGATACGGCGATAAAATTTCAGGAGCGCAAGGATTGGGACAGAAAAACACCGTGCTTGCCATTTGGCTGGCACTCACTTATTTGTCGCCTATCACATCGATAGGCCCGGCATCATATATCATCTGGCAGAACAGCATCAATAGCTATCAACTTTACTTGAAAGAAAAGCAGACAATGAAAGGCTCTTAGAAACTGTTTTCATTTTTTCAAATCGAATCTTTTCCGGTCGAACGACCTCAAAACTATTCCAAATTCAAACATAAAAAGCTAATTTTCCTCTTCCTCCTCATTCACCGCCGGAAGATTCTTTTTCGCTTTCACCCCCATGACTTTAAGTTTCTCTACACGTCCTATCAGATTTCCGTTGCCGGTTTTCAGTTTCTTCATGGCATCGGTATAAGCCATAGCCGTCGTATTCAACGATTTACCAATCTTCTCCATATCATCGACAAAACCGGCGAACTTATCGTACAATTTTCCGCCCTCCTCGGCTATATCGATTGCATTGCGGGTCTGCTTGTCCCGTTGCCACAAATCGGCTACGAGTTTCAGTGCGGCAATCAAATTTGTCGGGCTCAACAAAAGCACCTTCTTTTCATAGGCATATTGCCACAAAGCGTGATCGGCCTGCATTGCAGCCAGATAGGCAGCCTCGTTGGGAATAAACATCATTACATGATCGCCTTTCCCGACATAATCTTGATAGCTCTTCCCGGCCAGCTCGTCTATATGTTTCCTCACCGATACCAAATGCTGCTTCAATGCCAATCGAGCTTCGTCGGCATCTTCCGCATTGACGTAATTGACATAAGCCGTGAGAGATACTTTCGAGTCGATCACCATTTGATGATTTTCTCCACCGGGATAACGGATAATGACATCAGGACGCATCTTCCGCCCATCGGAGCCCTGTATGGTATGCCCCTCTTCGTCCCGCAAAGTTTCCTGTATGAAATATTCCCGATCTTTTTCAAGTCCCGATTTTTCGAGAATACTTTCCAATATCATCTCCCCCCAGTCACCCTGTATTTTGGAATCTCCACGCAAAGCATGGGTCAGCTGTTTTGCCTCCGCACCTATGGATTCGCTCCTCTCTACCAATTCTTTAATCTGTTCTTTCAACGAAAACCGCTCGCGAGCCTCATTATTATAAGTTTCTTCCACGGTCTTTTTAAATCCCTCCAAACGCTCTTTCAAGGGATTGAGTATTTCGGCGAGACGTTCGTGGTTCATCTCGGAAAAACTCTTCGATTTCTCCTGCAATATCTCGTTAGCCAGTACCTTGAACTCGTTGTTCATCTCTTGCCGGATACGTTGGACTTCCTGTTTTTGAACTTCCATATTTTCGGAAAGCATTTGATTACGGGCTTGTAGATCGCCTTTCTCACGGTTGAGTTTCTCTCGCTCCCGATTAGCAAAATCGAGTTGTGCCTGTACCTCGGCCAACCGCGCCGTACAGCTTTTCACCTGCGCCTCCAACACACCGTTGCGTACCTTCAAGTCAGCCGCCTCGCTTTCGCGTGCCGCCAGCGACTGCTGCCACCCTTTACGACTCGAATTATACACGACAAAAAATACCACGGTAGCAACCAAAGCCACCAATATGCCAACCCCTACTGCTATCATAATGATCTAATCTATATTCAACACCTCAAAAAATCGTTGTGCAATCTGCTCGAACCCGTTATTACCCGGGTGAGAAGCGATTTCCTTATCGGTAGTTATCGTTTCATATCCTTGCCAAGTCAATGTTTTAGCCTCGGTATTATCGCTATAACTTTCCGCTTGCACAATGGCTTTGTATCTCTTTCCACCGACATTAAAATCTATTTGTAACCGATTATCCGACAACACGGTATAATGGGTATAATTCAAGGACTGAGAGGTCGGTTCCACACGGGTGACAACCGTACCTATCGAACTGCGATTACCGGCTTTGTTAATGCCGTCTATCGCTACGAGGGTCACGGCATATTGTTTACACGCATTTTTTACAGACTTGATGACACTATTCGATACATACCAGCCATAAATCCATACGATACGAGCCCGAGGCGCATAGGCTTTTATGGTTGCTATCAGCTCTTTTGCTCCTTGCTCGAAGGCCTCTCTTTTTCTCGATGTATTTACATTATCGCCAATCTGTATAACGACCAAATCCAAATCGTCGCTCAACATGGGGTACAATCTATTATCCAACCAATTCATCTGTTGAGCCCGGTTTTCACAAGCCTCAAAATCGACTCCCGATAATTTCGTATCGGTATAGGCCGGATTGGCTTTTAAAAACTTTCTTTGAATAATGGCGTGATAATCGCTCTCCGAGTCGGTCGCATTCATTCCGAAAGCGCCATTACCCAACAGCAAAGAATTCCCGATAAACAGAGCCTTATCAGGCATTTCAAATTTTCCATGATCGAAAATCAAGTCGGTTAGCTCCTCTCCAAAAAACTTGTCGCACGAGGCCATCGTTATCGACAAGATGATAAGGCATAAGTAAGAAGAGAAATATTTCATAAGCCTATACAAACAATTGTATTTGAACAATGTGACAACAAAGATATTAAATAACACGAACAGAGGCAAACGAAAAAATCATTCCCGCACAAATATTCTGCATCACACCCTTACAAACAGACGATAAATTTCACCATTCACACTTTTATAATTACTTTTGTACAAGTAACCGACAAAATTCCAGCGCATGAAATTAGGAGATGTATGGTTCTCGGCCATTGCCGAAGCCGAAAACAATGACCACATGATTATCGTTTCGGGACGTACCGAGATAGAACCGTTCATTCAATCGGGCAAGTTCAAAGAACGTGTTGAAATTACATGGAAATACGAGGCCGATAGTAAAGGTATGCCCAATGAGACTACCGGAAAACTGATGGAAGAAGTGCAGACCGTATTGAAACAGGCTATGGAAAAAGATAAACTGGCCATTTTCACAGGAATCTATACCGGAGACGGCGAACGCACATGGGTATTTTATACCCGCAATATACCGGCATTCGGACGTATGCTCAACGAAACTCTCGCTCCGTTCGAAACGTTACCTCTCACCATCTATACCGAGAAAGACCCCGAATGGAACGAATATCGGGAAATGTGCGAGCTTCAAGATCAGGATAATGACGATGAAGACCTCGATGAATGAAAGCGATACAGCACTGAACGTCCATTCGCTCAATGAAAAAAGCGATCTTACATATAGGCATATTCATTCTGTTTTCGGCTCAAATGGCATGTTCACATGGAGAAGACGAACCGGAAGATATTACTACTATCTCTGTCAATGAACCGGGCTCCCTATCTGAAATCATCGCGCCCAGCCAACGAGGCAGTATTACTAAATTAGCCGTAAAAGGATCTCTAAATTATAGCGATATTTCCTATATCCGCCAAATGCCCGAATTACTTTACTTAGATGTAGGAAGCGTCGTACTGCCCAACAACTACTTCCCGGATAATGCCATTTCCAGCCATGAAAAATTAGAGGCCGTGATTCTCCCTGTATCGCTCGATTCTATCGGGGCATCGGCATTTCGATGGTGCGAAAGGTTGCAAGCCGTCCACCTGCCCAAAAAACTTAAATCCATCGGAGCGTATGCATTCGCCGGCTGTATCAATCTGTACGATATAGAATTACCCAACTCTTTGCTACATCTCGAAAAATATGCCTTTTCCGGTTGTAAAAGTTTATATACCTTGAAAATACCATCGAAATTACAACGTATATCCGACTATACTTTTTCCAAATGCATCAGCCTTACCGAAATAAAAATACCGGGAAATATCCGGGAAATAGGGTATAAATCATTTTCGGGTTGCAGCGGACTCCGAGAAATTAGCATCCCCTCGACTGTCAAAACAGTAGGTATCGGAGCCTTTGAAAATTGTACCGAATTAAAGGATATATCCTTGCCAACTACTCTTACCGAAATCAATTACTACACATTCTCAGGCTGTACCAGTCTCACTACTCTTACACTACACAGCAAGCTCACCGCTATCAACAACTACGCTTTTGCCGGATGCAAAAGCCTTACTGAAATACATTGTAAAAACAGCAACCCGCCTTTGATCGGAGAAAATACATTCCGAGACGTAAATCGCATCGGCTGTAAAATATTCGTCCCGTCGAAACGAGCGAAGAAAAGTTATAGTACAGCCCTCTATTGGAATGAATTTACCATTTATATAGAATGATGCCTACCGTTGTTCTTTATTCGAATCAATTATAATGAACAGGAATTATAATACTAAAAAACGTATTTTTATCAAATCAAGATTTTAATTTATAATTTTTTTCATTATACTTGCATTAAACAAAAAAACAATCTGCTCCATCAACCAACAGAACATACACTATTCATATTCTTGTAAAATCCTAAACGATAAAGCCATGAAAAATACATTACTTCGAACAGTCGTTATCTTCGTCGCTCTTTGCATTTATCCCAGTATCCACGCTTATGACTTTGAATATGACGGATTCTATTACGACATTACCTCCGATTCGACAGTAAGTGTCACCCATGACCACGGAGATTTTTATAAGGGCGATATTTCCATACCCAATCAAGCTACGCATAATGGGAAGACTTATCAAGTCACGACTATCGATGATCGTGCTTTCGAAGGGAAAGAACAACTAACTTCTGTACACATATCGAATAGTATAGATTCTATCGGAGATTATGCCTTTTGTGGGTGTCCCCTACTCACACAAGTCTCGCTCGGAGAGGGAGTCACCTACATGGGTAACGACATTTTTCGAGGCTCAGGATTAACATCTATCACCATCACCCGCAATGTATCTCAAATCGGCATCGCTCCTTTCTCTGCATGTACCCAATTAACCGAAATCAACGTAGATGAGGCAAACCCTTATTTTTCTTCATTAGACGGAGTATTAACAGACAAAAACAGAACTACAATCGTTGCATATCCCGCAGGAAAAGGGAAGCGTTATATCATACCCGACGGAATTACGAAAATAGGGACACATTCTTTTTTCGCCTGTCCAATAACATACATTCATACACCTAACAGTGTGAAAACTATCGAACTTTTCGCATTCGCCTCATGCACAGATTTAGACACAATCATATTGGGCAATAGCGTAGACTCTATCGAAGGAGCTGCGTTTCGTATTAACGATCGACTAAAAACCATTTATTCTATGAATCCAATTCCTCCCGCAGCCCATCCTGAGGCTTTTAGTTCATTTAGCCCCATGTTCTTCATTCAATGCACTCTACACGTCCCTGTCGGTAGTTTACAAGCCTACAAAAATGCAGAAGTATGGAAAAATTTCAAAAACATCGTGGAGAATGATTTCACAGGAATAGAACGACCCTCACCTGACAAAGCAAAAATTTTCGGAAACAAAAATAGTATTGCATTTCGAAATATCGAACCGGGTACAGATATAAGTATCTACGACACAACCGGGAAATGTATAAAAACATTTGCAGTGGACGGAGACAGCGAAATACCCCTCCCCAGCGGTATTTATCTAATCAAATATGCCGGGAGAACCATAAAAATAATATTATAATCAAATAGGCTCAGTAAAAATTGGTGAGGGTAAATATGAATTTTAGCGAATACGATAGATTGTATTTTCCTTCTCCCCTGCCGTGTCCCGTAGCCTTACGGGGTGTTGCGTCAGCAATAGGGGAGAGACCGAAGTAACGGCAGTTTCTGTGGAGAGGGGTTGAAAAGATTTCATTAGTTTTTGGGCTGTAAGAATTAACCCCTCCGTCCGACGGACACCTCCCCTATATTTTGTTTGACAACAAAACACAAGGGAGGAGGTTATCGTGTTTGTTCTTCTCCCCTATTGTACGAAACATACGGGGTGCTACGTCAGCAGTATAGGAGAGAGACCGAAGAAACGGCAGTTTCTGTGGAGAGGAGTTGAAAAGATTTCATGAGTTTTTTGGGCTATAAGGATTAACCTCTCTGTCCGACGGACATCTCCCCTATATTTTGCTATGCAAAACACAGGAGAGGAGAATAATACCTTCCTATATATCGTTAGATTATATAAAAGTACAATCCCCTCTGATTTCCTACTGAGAACCTATAAAGGAGAAATGGCACTATAAATAAAAAGAGATGTTTGGTAAAACATCTCTTTTTATTTATTTCACAAGACAGTTGTACTCTATTTTTATTCCTCGTCTTCCTCTTCTTTCATATTGTGGAAAACATTTTGTACATCTTCGTCTTCCTCAAAACGTTCGATCAACTTTTCGATAGAAGCGCGTTGTTCGGGTGTTACATCTTTCACATCGTTAGGAATACGTTCGAATTCGGCACTGACGATTTCATAACCGGCCTCTTCGAGATGATGTTGGATATTATTATTCTCCGAGAACTCGCCATAAAGTACGATTTCTTCCTCATCGGCCTCCACTTCATCGACTCCATAATCAATCATTTCAAGTTCGAGATCCTCCACCGAGACTCCCTCTTTGGGTTTGATATGAAACACACATTTGTGATCGAACAAGAAAGAAAGACTACCGGTCGTACCCAACGATCCTCCGGCTTTATTGAAATAACTGCGCACATTGGCGACAGTACGGGTCGTGTTATCGGTAGCTGTTTCTACGACGATAGCGATACCGAAAGGACCGTATCCTTCATAAACCACTTCCTTATAATCGCCGGCATCTTTCGACGAAGCTTTTTTAATAGCCCGTTCTACATTTTCTTTCGGCATATTCGCCGCTTTGGCATTCTGCATCAATACACGCAGACGCGGATTGGCATCGGGATCGGGGCCACCGGCTTTAACGGCAATAGAAATTTCTTTCCCAATTTTCGTAAATGTACGGGCCATATTGCCCCACCGTTTCAATTTTCTGGCTTTACGATATTCAAAAGCTCTTCCCATAGGATATCTTTACTTATATTTTATTAAATCGAATTATCTTAGCTGTGCTTCCAATTTCTGTTGAAGATTGGCTATAATTTTATTCATGATAGCATCTATCTGCTTATCGTTAAGCGTCTTATTCTCGTCTTGAAGAATAAACGAAACGGCATAGGACTTCTTACCTTCGGGGAGGTTCTTCCCTTCATAAACATCGAAGAGATAGACCTCTTTGAGCAATTTACGCTCGCTTTCCCGAGCCACTTTCTCGATATCGGCAAAAGAAACCGCCTGATCGACCAACAAAGCCAAATCCCGTTTCACCGCTTGAAATTTAGGCAATTCGCTGTACAATACCGCATGTTTCGCAGCCATTTTCATTAGCGAATCCCAATTCAACTCGGCAAAAGAAACCTCGACATCGATATCGAAACGTTTGAGTATCTTATGCGAGACAAGCCCCATCTTTCCTAGTATCTTTCCTCCCCGGTTGCTATAAGTCAAAGCTACCGAATAAATCTCGTCGCTTGTCTGTGTCGCGATAATATCACCGGCTATTCCAAGACGGGCAAAAATATTCTCCACATAAGCCTTCATTTCGTAAACCGAAGATTTCTCATCGGCATGCGCCCAGCTTCCTTCCACTCGATTACCGGTCTGCCACAAAGCGAAATGTTTTTCTTCGGAATAGCCCGACAAAACTTTCTCTTCATTATGAGTCTCCGGGTCAAAATAATAACAATTACCACATTCGTAAAAACGCAAGTTGGCCCGACGACGATTTATATTATGTGAAATACTTTCCAATCCACCGAATAAAAGGGTTTGGCGCATTACATTCAAGTCATTGCTCAACGGATTAAGCAAAGCCACGCAATGCGCACGAGGCCAACCTTGCAAGTCGTCGTAATAAGCGCCACAGGTTAATGAGTTGTTCATGATTTCATTAAACCCGCACCCCGTGAGCTGTTCCGAAACTAAATTTTGAAACTGGTGACTTTGGTCGGTAACAGTCTTATAAGAAAGGCTGGAATGTACCCGGTCGGATATTTCGACATGATTATATCCATAGATACGAAGTAGATCTTCTATAACATCGACATCTCGCTGCACATCGACCCTATATGTAGGAACTTGCAACGAAAGTTCCTTTTCTGTTTCAGAAACGATCTTTATTTCAAGACTGTTCAATATGCTCTTGACCGTATCGACTGGAATATGTTTCCCGATGAGAGTATCGATTTTTTCATACGTAAGGGTTACAGGGAACGGAGCTACCGGATTGGGATATATATCCACAACTTCACCGCAAATCTCACCTCCGGCCAATTCTTTCACCAATAGAGCCGCCCGTTTCAAAGCATATAGAGTATCATTGGGATCGACACCACGCTCGAAGCGGAAAGACGAATCGGTATTCAATCCTTGACGGCGAGCTGTCTTACGCACCCATGTGGGATTAAAGCAAGCCGACTCCAAGAAAATATCGGTCGTATCGTTGGTTACACCCGATTTCAAACCGCCAAACACACCGGCGATACACATCGATTCCTTCTCATTACATATCATTAAGTCGTTAGAAGTCAACGTACGCTCTACCTCATCGAGTGTGACGAATTTCTCACCCTCTACGGCAGGTTTCACGATGACTTTTCCTCCGGCAATTCGATTCAAATCAAAACAATGCAGCGGTTGTCCGGTAGCATGAAGTATATAATTGGTAATATCCACCACATTATTGATCGGACGCAATCCGATAGCGGACAAACGTTGCTTCAACCAATCGGGACTTTCTGCCACTTTCACATTCCGCATCGTCACTCCGCTGTACCGGATACATGCTTCATGGTTCGCCACATCGACATCGATACCGCCCTCTTTTCTATCGATAGCGAAATCGTTTACCGATGGCCTGTGCAATCCGGCATCTTTACCCCTTTGTGTCAAATAAGCGGCCAAATCACGGGCAACGCCATAATGCGAAGCTGCATCGATACGATTCGGGGTAATATCCACTTCGAGGACATAATCGCTCTTTATATTATAATAGTCTTTGGCCAGTGTACCGGGCTTTACCTCTCCCGGCAACACGATAATGCCATCGTGCGAAGTTCCTATACCTATTTCGTCTTCGGCACAAATCATACCGAAAGATTCCACTCCGCGAATCTTCGATTTTTTAATCGTAAAACTTTCTTCACCACTATACAAAACAGTACCCAACGTAGCCACTACCACGTATTGTCCCGCCGCGACATTCGCAGCTCCACACACGATTTGAACAGGCTCGGATTCCCCCAAATCCACGGTAGTAATGTGCAAATGATCTGAGTTGGGGTGATCCTCACAAGTGAGAACCTTACCGATAACCAGCCCGTTAAGGCCGCCCTTGATGGTTTGCACCTCTTCAATTCCACCGGTCTCCAAACCGATAGAGGTGAGAGCTGCCGAAAGTTCTTCGGGAGAAAGGTCAAAATTCACGTAATCTTTCAACCAATTATACGAAATATTCATAACGAACTAATTTTATCTTCTTTCTAAAAACGCCGAAAAAGCCTTGAAAAAGCTCTTCCGAAAATTTTGCCAAAGTTAATAAGAAACTGTTTAAAAAGCCAAGCTATCGACTAATTTAAAAGGTTCTAAAAGCTATTTCTCAGCAGTATTTATTCTATTTGTCCCCGATGTTATCGACAAGAATCGAGCCGGTATGGGAGTCTCGAAATTCATCTCACGTCGTGTTACCGGGTGAGCAAAGCGTAATTTAACCGCATGTAGAGCCACACGTCCCAAAGGACTGCCATGCGCACCGTATTTGCGATCTCCGATAATACTATGACCGAGATCGTGCATGTGAACCCGTATCTGATTTTTACGTCCCGTCTCCAAATCGAGTTCTACCAACGAAAAACGGCTGTTACCTCCCAATACCTTATAACGAGTAATCGCCAACTGCCCCTCATCGGGATTATCGGTCGAATAAACTTGGAAAGCCGCATTTTCGGTCAAATAGGAACGAACCATTCCCTCGGGTTGCTCCATCACGCCCTCTACTACTGCTACATATTTACGTTCCAATACGATATTGTGCCAATTATGCTGCAACTGTTCCTGTATTCCTTTGCTTTTAGCAAACATCATCAAACCCGAAGTATCCCTGTCGAGACGATGCACGATGAACAGCTTGTTCTCCGGGTTCTGGGATTTCACATAATCGCTGAGTATACTATATGCTGTTCCGGTCTTTATACGTTCTGTCGACATCGAAAGCAATCCATACCCCTTATCTATGACAATGATATACTCATCTTCATAAACCATCTTCAAACGATTGTGTTTAAACACACTGAAACCTCGCTTAAAATTAATTTTCAATTCGTCCCCAACATGCAACATCGTGTCGAATTGGGTAACCGGCATATCATTGACAGCGACTTGCCGGTGAGACAGATAAGATTTGACCGTCGTGCGGCTTTTGTCCCCAAACAAAGTCAATAGATAATTCAACAATGTATCGTCGTGCTCTACTTTGAAACGCTTGATATCTTTTTCGGAAAACCGGCGTAAAGGCCGTTTATCGGAAGGTTGGCGCATATTATTTATTTTTTGTGCAAAGATAGTGTAAACCAAGAGCAGAAACAAATTTATTTGGAAATGCCGAAGTATAGCTTATTTTCGCATTAACACGGTTCTATAAAAAACAACGGGGATAGGCATGAATTTTGGCGAATGCGATGAATTGCGTTCCTCCTTCTCCCCTGCCGTTTCCCGTAACATTATGAGGTGCTGCGTTAGCAATATAGGAGAGACACCGAAGAAACGGCAGTTTCTGAGGAGAGGGGTTGAAAAGATTTTATAGACTTTTTGGCTGTAAGGGTTAACCCCTCCGTCTTGCGGACACCTCCCCTATATTTTGCTGTGCAAAACACAGTGGAGGAGGTTTAATTCAATCGCAAAGACAACTTCACTTCCCTCTTTTTATATGCTTCGAAAAAGTGTAAATATTAGTATAAACCATGCCCATTTTCTAATCGGGCAACATTCCCAATTTATCGGCGACACCCACGACAAGTCCCCACACAAAGAAACTGACGACACCGGCAATTAACGCAGAGAAAAAACCATCGCTAATCCAAACAGAAATCACCGTAACAATAATACTCAACAATCCTCCATACAAAATGATATACCCCATAGCCTTCCATATGAAAACCACAGCCGATAAAATAAATGCCAACACCGACCAAACAAAACCGAAAAATCGAGAAAAGCCATCGCCTACCCTTCGCCAAAACGAACGCCTCGGCCGGTGAGGATATCGCGGCCTGCCCTGTGAAATGATTTCACCGGTCGACATATTCACACGAGTCCCGTTACGCAACGTAATGATACGATCGCCCATAGCCCCAAAAACTATCTACACTCCAAGCACTCGGAATCTTTTTTCAATTTTACTCCATACCAACGGAGTATCGTCAAATGTCTATTCGGATTCCGATTGAATGGAGCCCAGTTGGCAAATTGGAAATCCCGACGATTGGCCCAAATATAATAATCATAGGTCAACTCTTCTATCAGCGAAGATATGCCGCACTCGATTCCACGAGATAGCTCGTTCAATGCCAATTTTACCATCATATTGTTAATCGGTGCGATATCGGTCGATAATCCCACCTGAACCATCGCATGAGCATCCTCGTCCGACACATATGCCGGTATAACTCCCAACTCTCTGGCCCGACGCACATCGGTAATCTCGTCATTCTGATGATAAATAGGATTCCCCGTCAAGCAGGCATAACACGGTCCACCCGGTCTTACGCGTAATATATCGCCACCCTCGGCGCGAGTGACAGCCCTGCCAAACAATCCCACTTTACCCAATTTCACCAAACGGGCATTGATGTTATATCTGCTCGCATACTCGTCCGTCGCAACTATGGTAAGATCCGATTCTGCCACACATTTTTCAAGAATATCAAGCTGCTTATTCATATCGATATCGTAGGTCTCTACTTGCGCATACGGGTTTTTCAATAATATGGCATCTTTCACGGCATTTACTTTGAGCCGTCCCAATTCGTTCACCCCACAGATATGACGAGCGATATTGTGCAATTCTATACGATCGAAATCCATCAGTATAAAATGCCCTACACCGGCTTTCGCCAACTCGACGGCAATAGGTGCGCCACCGCTGCCTAACCCTACGATAAGGACCTTTTTCGACTCCAACGCTCCCACTTCGAGTAGCCCTTTACTGCGAGTATAAAGCTCACTCTTGCGAGGCACATATTTCACAACCGCCTCGATGATTCTTCCGTCATCGACAATAAAAGCACGAGAGCTGACTTTCGTGTCTTCGACATGAATGCAAACAATAACGACTGGAACTCGTTTTGCCTCTTCCGGCATCGATGCATAAACAGACAAAGCCACATCTTCGGCCTTTCCATAATCGTCAGTATCGACTACCCGAAAGAGACAAGGCATGGAATATCCTGTCGGAGCCACCTGCGGATACTTGATGTAGACATGGTAAACCTGTTCGCCTTTCCACTCAAAAGCAGCGCCGAAACATTGTGATTGCCCGCTATTCCAAAAATCCTGCAAATGATCCTGATAAATGTACACTATCGGTTCCATAGCACCTTATTCTTTATCATTATAATAAGGTTTGGTTCCTATTGTCGTGCCCACTTTTTCCTTTCCGCTTTTTTCCGCTTCATCGGGAGTCATCGCTTCCAGTTCTCCATCGTCTCCGATAACCAATTCTACTTCTCTACGTCCACTGTTGGTTTGAGCCAGAGCTTCACCCAAATCTTCACAATCGTCAGTTTGTTTTTTTCCAAATAGTCCCATAGTTAGTTATATTCTTTAATAGATCAATAATTTGCCCCTTTCAAAAATTCATCGAGCGTCTTTCCCGTTTTCAGATGACATTCATACATTTCGAGCCAAATGCGAACCTTAATAATAATCTGATACAAAGTTATTCGATTCGGAGCCCAATCCTCATAACCGTAATGACAAACCCTCACACAGCCGTTTTCTCCGGTAAGCGTATGCATACTGTGACTGGCTTGCAGCATACTACCGCCGGAACGCGTCAACAAGGGTTTAGGACTCGTAATAAAAACCTTCGGTATATTATAGGGATAATTGTCCGAAAGGTCTATTTTCACCACGTAGCATCGTAGAGAATTAGTCTGAATGGCGACCGCCAAATACGGATACGGCGTGTCCATATCCATAAATTTGTACTGTTTCGATTTTATCGTCGAATTTTGCAATACACCTAATTCTATTTGATATCTGTCATAAGTCATATCGATAAATATTTTAAACTGTTAATAACCGATTGTCCCATCTCTGAAAACGACGAAAGCCAGTGAGGTGTACCGTTTTTTCCCAATGCCCCCAAGCTCCAAGAAGTAGTTTCTCCCGCCTCATACCGGACAACGTAAGGCGCCCGACTCGGAAAATCTTTATCGAAAACAATCCTCCAAGAAGACCGACGAGGTATATCGAATCTGATTTCAATAGTCATGTCATCTACTTTCAACAGTTTCACAGCGGAATATTTCGACTGTATATAAGAGACGATACGCTTCAACTGCAAACGGTTTTCTTTATTATTCAACCAAAAACCGGTATCGAACGTCACGCCATTCTCCGGCGGCATCTGTTGTACCGGAATCATATTCAACCCATGATACACAGCCTCTTTGACCTGCGGCATTATCACAGAATCCCGATAAGCCGCATCATAACGACTCCTTACCGAACCGTCTCCTTGCACCACATTCCACGGCACTAAGTTCATCTTTACCCCTTCGCCAGTACATACAAAAGAAAAAGCATTGACAGAGGCCCCTGCCCTATCGCAAATTCCAATAGCCAATATACACCGCGACAGCCCGTCTGCCAGCATACCCTCTTGTATCGATTGCACATCGCCTCCGCTCGGATGCGACAATCCCAAACCATGATGCGAATGCCACACACCGATATGGGAGAGATGGTACTCTTCGAATAATCTATCGGCATGCAACTGCAAATAATCGGCATCTTGTATAAAACTGGTAAAACGACAGACCGACTTTCTACCGGGACCCAACACATACATGATTACGGCATCTCCGCTCGGCGTCCAATAGCCAAACAAATTACCGCCGGTTTCCATGTGAGGAGAATCCAATATTGTCCTCGCCATGAAATCTAATTCCCCCCGATAAATATATACGCCCCCATGAGCTATTCGCCCAATATCCATAATCTCTTGTTTTTCATGATTACGCAATATAAATAAAAGATATCGACATTTACAAACTTATAACTATAAATTTAATTATAAGAAGCTGCTTTAAATTTATTGAGAAATACTATTATCATTTCAAGCAGATATGTTCCGGCCATATTGAGCCCCTGTCTCGCATCTTGAATCCCTTGATTTTTGTCAATAGCCCGCTATTGACTGCATATCTCGGACTCCAATCTGCTTCAACATGGGTCTCAATCTGTCTCGGAATAAATTCAAAACAGCTTCTTAGTAATGAATTTTTTGTCGACAACCACATTTCAGTCTCTCTGGCGAAGGGTTGAGAAATATCGTTTGATTGTAGAATTTAACCCCTTCGCCCTGCGGGCACTCCCCCTATATTTCCTATGGAAACACAGGGGGAGAGGGTGATGCTATAATCCGTTTCCTCTGCTGCGGACATTTTTTAACCTGTCACTTCGTGACACCCCGCCCTATATTTTTTTGACAACAAAACACCCCGTAAGGCTACGGAAAACGGCAAAGGAGGAGGGTGCGATTTTTATTACTATTGTCACAGCTATGCAGCGAACCAAAGCTATCGAGACAGACAGTCTTCATAAACGGAGGCAATCTGTCTTAAATACAAACCATTATGTTATCTCCGAGATTCGGGCAAGTAATTTACAAGAGTAGAGTCCTGTTGGTTTCTCCCTCAAAGCCTTATATTTTAAATCCTTTACGTGCCTATGCGAAATTTCGCACAGGCACGTAATACCCAATCCCATTCACTATAAACTAACGGCACATTACTTTCTCTCGGGAAGTACCGCAACAAACTATATAAACACCTTTGTCAAGCGGTAATACATTATCTCCTACAACTCCTTTTATTCGAGATACCAATCGACCTTGCAGGTCATAAATGGCAATGGGCATATCCCGATCCAAAGAAATAGTAATGCCTCCGTTTCCTGTGATTATCTTAAATAAATTCTTCGATTGTTCCACGCCCGAAAAATCTACTCCTTCCAATGTAAAAGACTCTTTCCATAGCCCTCCCCGGTTCCAATAGTCATAAAAATTCTCTTGCGGGACACACAATACACAGCTCTTAGGCACGCCGGTAAAAGGCTCATACGTCGCGTACAACTCATATCCCAGACGTCCATAACGATACTCTTCATACACTTCCGTTTCCGGGGGAACAGGAGCCTGCAAATATACCTTGCGAAGATTTACACAATTTTTCAAAAACGAATATCCCACTTTTTTCACATCACTCGGGATAAATACCACTTCAAGGTCTCCACACCCCGCCAAAAGGCCTCTTGCCACATTTTCATTACCGCCCGGCACTGTAAAAATTTTCAGACCGGTATTCGAGAACGCATACATTCCCAACTTCACCGAATCCGGCAATATAATCTTTTGCAGCGAAGAGCATCCGTTGAAAGCCCACTCTTCTATCTGTTCAAGTTCTTCGGGTAAAGACACTTGCGATAAATCGGCGCATCCTGAAAAAGCAGAATTTCGGATAGTATCGATCGATGCAGGAATGGTCACTACTTTCAATGCGCTTCCCTCAAAAGCCCCTTTACCTATTTCTGCAAGCGTCTCAGGAAAAGTTATCTCTGTCAAACGGGTACATTTGAAAAAGCAAGAATCGCCTATCGACTCTAAATTTTCCGGAAGGTCTATCGTCTCTATCTTGGTATTCCTAAAAGCCCCAACGGGCAACCGAGTCATACCCGACGGCAAACCGACCCGCTTCAATGAGATACACCCCTCGAAGAACGCCCTATCCATATCGGTAATATTCTCGGGATATTGAAAATCGGTCAACTCGATACAGTCTTGTATGCAACCTTTCCCCAATCGTCTAACCGTCGAAGGGAATGTCATAGAAACGATTCCACTCCCCTTGAAGGAGAAATCGCCGATAGAGACAAGTTGCGAAGGCAAATCTATATGCGACAACCCATAACACCCCATGAAGGAGAAGTCGCCAATAGAGACAGTTCGCGGAGGCAAATCTATATGCGACAACCCATAACACCCCATGAAGCAACCATCGGGTATCTCGGTTACGCCACTCGGCACATTTACCGAAGCTAATCGAGTATATGCAAATATCGAATCGCCCAATTGCGTCAACGATTCGGGCAAAACGACTTGCTCCAAATAAGTACAGTCAAAAAACAACTTGCGAGGAAGACTTCGCAACGAAGAAGCCGACATATCGACCGACTTTATCTGCTTACACCCTACAAATGCATTTTCACCAACAGACTCTATCGAAGCCGGAATAACCAACCGATTCCCGACCGATTCTTTACCGCCTAAACTCACTTTGCTCAATTGCCAACAATTATGAAAACAGGCTGCTCCCAAACGCTTCACCATAGGTAACGACACCTCGGTCAATGCTGTACAATGGCTAAATGCATACGCTCCTATTTCCGTCACTCTCGGGAAATGTATGGGTGAAAGAAGCTGCATACAACCACCAAACGCATCTTCTCCAATAGACTCAATGCGGTTATCGGCCGGAACGACCAACCGTTTCAACGAGGATAGGCAAAACGCTTGATAGCCTATTTTCGTAATATCCTCCGGCAAATAAATTTCCACGATTCCCGACCCGTAAAAAACCAACGAGGGAATGGAGTCGCCCTCTATGCGACAACCTCTCAAATCGAGGGCTTGTAAAGAAGCTCTCATCGACAAATTATTCAAGACCGTAAGGTCGGCCTTATTGAGAGAACCGGTTACCCGAAAGCCCTTCGACTGAATCAAACTCTCCTAGGTTAACAAAGAACTCAATTTACCCGGTGTATCCACATGAATATCGGTATACTCCACATTCAATCGAGTCGTATCTATCGGGGACGAATCGTCCACCTCCACCACTCGGTCGAAAGGCCATGCCTTAGAATATTCTCCCCGATAACCGAACGGCACATATAATACACAATGCCGCCTCGTATAATCGCCAAAACTGGGAAGTGCATTTCCCTTAGTCTCCAAAGTTGGCACTTTCCTCGACAAAATAACAATTTCTTCCAACGAATTACAATCCAAAAACGCTCCCACTCCAATTTTTTCCAATCGATCGGGTAGTCGCAAATAGCGAAGCGACGGACAGTTTTGGAAAGAATAGCCATATATTTCTGTCACCTGATTCGATATAGTGATCGAGTCAATAACAGAACAATCGATAAAGGAGTTATTAATATAATTCGCCGAAATTTCTCCTACCGATTTCAGCTGCGGGCACGATCTAAAACTATTATAAATTTCTCGTACTTGTCCAAACTCCATCTTCTTTATCGAAGAAGATTGGAACGAGTTATTAACCGCAATGCATTTTCGGGGCAAACGAACTTCTTCCAACGATCGACAGTCATTGAAATAACCAGTAATGATCGTCATTCCTGTTTCCTCAATATCGAGGGCTTTCATGACATTCCATGTTCTTATCACTTCGTCGACATATCTCAAATCGACATCATTGATATTGCCTATCAATTTCAAGTGAGTAATCGTTCGAAGCTCTTCTTTGGGAAGGATTTTTTCAAGACCTTCCAATTCATAGCACGTAACCGTCCTGAACTCTTCTGCTCTTACCAGCCATATACAGGCTATCGAGGCCATCAAAGCTACTATTCTTCTCATGACTATTCCTTTCTTTTAAGAATACCGGCATAAAAATAGAAAATATTCTCTAATCATTAATATCGAAAAGCCACTTTTTTCAAAAATATTTTATATTATATCATCATGCCATAAAATCACTTCTTCCCGATTCTACTTTTGCCGTGTATTAATCATTAAATTTTTTAATTATGACAGCAAATGAAATTTTAGCGGATATCGAAATTTACGAAAAATTCGATCCGGTCAAAGGAACAGTCGAAGGGAAAACTTATGTGGTAGTCCCGACTACTACAGAAACAGGCAAAAATTCAGATGTCGTTATCAATAGGCATATCACCTTAGCCCACAACACAACGTTGATTTTTGCCGGAGGAAAAATCTCAGGGACAGGCACACTCACCGGCGACAATACTCGGTTAATAGCCCCTATCACCCAAATTTTTGGCGAAGACATCACAGTCGACGGCATTTGGGTAATGGATCGCGCCTATCCTCAATGGTTCGGGGCAAGAAACGATATTTCCAACAATGAATTTTGGCATCTGCGCGTTGCTTGCGAAGCAGCCAAATCTACCGAAGAGAACCCTCTCGCCCCCGAAGCTGAAAAAGACAAGATTGAAAAAGCTCGCGATACAGCCTTAAAAAACTTAAAAGCATGGAAAGTAGACTCCTCCGATGCCATCAATAAGGCCATGAAGCTGAAACATGCCGGAGAAGTATTTCTGCCCAAAGGAGAGTACGCCATTTGTAAAACTTTGAAAGTTCCTTATGGTATTGTACTTCGAGGAGAATTGGCCGACTATCGTCTTAACAGAAGTAACATACAGTTGCCTATCGGTGATTATCCATTAGGAGGAGACACTACTCCCGACGATCTTTCGTCTTATTATAAATTAGGGACTGTTATTCGCCCCTTAAACACCAACTATCCGCTCACAGTCGATAGTGACGGGACGCCTATCACCTCGTTCGACAACAATTTTGCGGTTATTATCAATTCGAACGTACACCCCTTTATCGATCATACCCCAGATGGAGATTCCGGGAATCACACAAACACAAAAGGAGATCATAATGAAAAATGGGAACAAATATATCCCCACTCGCTCACGACAATCCAAGACATTCAATTTTCGAATTTTTGGACAGCGACACCCAGTATACGGGGTATTTATGCGATAGGCGGCATGAAAATCGAGAATGTCAGTTGGAGTCAATTCGTGCAAGCCGTAGCCACACCCGACGATATGTATTGCGACGGAAAGACCATTATCAACTGCCAGTTCAATGCTCCCACCGGGTGTATTTTTTATGGCTCTATCTTCCACAAACTAATAATACAGACCGAAACAGAAAAGACCGAGGAAATAATAAAACGATTTGTTATAGATAAAAAGAGTATTATGCCTTCGATTTAAGCGGATTAGGAGATAACCTCTACTTCCATCGGAATCACATGAATATGAACGAAATCGCCGGAGGGTTGAAATTGTCGAAATCGAATGGGGCTCAAATTAGTTGCAATATTATCAACGACAATATTGCATTCTATGATTGCAAAGGCATTTCTTTTTCTGCCAACCACTGTGAAGATGGCATTCAAGTAAAAATATCCAATTCACAAATTGATTTCTCCGGTAACTATTTCCATAAAGGGCCAAAACCGACATTTCTCATTAGAGACAACAATGCACGAGGATCGGTCAATGTACAATCGTCTACAATAACCCTGCAAAACAACTCTTTGGTTTTCTTAGACCATGAAGATGAAAGTTCCAAACTTTATATAGGAAATATCAGTCCTTACGATATCCAAACCGACGGGTATCTATCCTTGTCGATACAAAACACCTATCGCTACCGTACTCCCAGAAATGCCGGAGGAAGCATGCACGGGTGTGGACTGGCCATTCTTAAAGAGATTTGGACTATTGGAAAACCTGAGCCTGAATTGATTCCGTTTACCGAGTTCAACGATTTGAGTTATCTCTTATCCGGGAGCTCACTTATCAAGCCCAACTTCCATATCGTACACAACCATGTGGTGAACAATACGCAATTTTTCCGAGGGGCGGCTATGGCCAACAACAATATCGTATGGTTCCTCGAAAAAGGCGCATACTATTACCGCATGCAGACTATTTGGGATAAGAAACGACTAATCGGCAGTTCGACTTTAACCTTAGGTAATTTCAATTTAGGAGAAATTGGTTCTAATCCCAACATGGGAAAACCACAAGGTCTCTTGTTGAATATAGGGACTAATTCTTATGACGGTCCCAGCGACGGAAATGGCAACCAAGTAGTCATTCGACTCATGCGAGCCCGTACGAGCGGGAATACAGCTTACCACAGTATTGAAATTCCCGTTTGCGGAACCCGCTTCCTATATGACAATGGTCTGTCGGTATGCGGCTTCAAATGGAAGCAGGAAACATCGATCGCCCCGTTGACAGTCAACACCATGATCCAATCTATCCACTTTGTCGGTGACAACGTTGTCTGCAAAGGAACCGCTTGTCCTACCGTTGGCGAGTGGACTGTGGGTGACATTGTTTACAACACAGGTACGGCATCGAACAATGCCATGTGGATATACACTGCAAACGGCTGGCAAGCCCGATAAAAAATAGATGAGCTCTACTTAGAAGCTGTTTTAAAACATAAAAACCGCACCGAATATTCGGTGCGGTTTTTATATGCCTTGTAAGAAAGATTAAACTCTTCTTTCTTTAATACGGGCTTTTTTACCGGTCAACGCACGCAGATAATAAAGTTTAGCGCGACGTACTTTACCGCGACGGTTCACTACAATCTCTTCGATGAAAGGCGACTCGATGGGGAAAATTCTTTCCACACCTACATTACCCGACATTTTACGAACCGTGAAACGCTTTTTGTTACCGTGACCCGAGATACGGATAACATCTCCGCGGAATTGCTGGATACGCTCTTTGTTACCCTCTTTGATACGGTAAGATACGGTAACGGTGTCACCACTACGAAACTCGGGGTGCTCTTTACCGCATGCGAATGCTTCTTCTGCAATCTTTACTAAATCCATTTTTAATAGCTATTTAAAATGTTCATACTGAAACGTAATTTAACAGGCCACTTCTCCTGCCAGAGATTACGAAAAGCGGGGCAAAGTAACGACTTTTTCGCCACATAAACAAATATGCCGTCGATTTTTTCGGACAAACCGCTCTTGCAAGGTTAACAAAATTCAATCTTGGGAGCAATTTTTTGATATATTATCTTCAAATTTGTAATTTCGTCCAAGAGAAAAAACGACATACTAACATTCTTCACATCATGATAAGAAAACTCATAGGAATAACGGCCATATATTTGTCCGTTTCTTTGTGCGGACTGGCACAAACCGAACGCATCGTCATTCTGCACACCAACGACACCCACAGCCAAATGGAACCTTTCGCAGCCACCCACAAAAAATACGGAGGTTTGGGAGGGGCAACGCGACGCATGGCTATCATAGACAGTATCCGCAATGCCGAACCTAACGTATTATTAGTCGATGCCGGCGACGCTATCCAAGGGACACCCTATTTCAACCTTTTCAAAGGCGATGCCGAATTCGAAGCGATGAACGCCATGCGTTACGATATTCGCACTATCGGGAACCATGAATTCGATGCGGGTATGACCAAACTGGCTCAACTGATAAAAAACTCGACAGCCGATTTTATCTCTTCCAACTACGACGTATCCCACACACCTTTGCACGGAACCTTGCAACCGTGGGTCATTAAAAAAGTCGGGAAATATAAAATAGGATTTTTAGCCCTGAACGTCAATCCCGCCAATCTCATTCCTTCGGAATCGTGTAAAGGAGTGATATTCCACGATCCTATCCAAGCAGCCAACGAAACCGCCGCTCTGCTTAAACAAAAAGGTGCGGATATCGTCGTGGCCATATCGCATTTAGGATACACGGCACAAGACAAAAAAGACGTCACCGACCCACAAATAGCGACAGCAAGCAGCGACATAGACATCATCATCGGGGGACATTCGCATACGGTCATCAACCCCGACAGTATAGACAATAATCCTCTCTCTACCCTACAATACCAAGTCAAAAACAAAGATGGGAAAAACGTACTCATCGCTCAAACCGGAATGAGCGGAGCTTACTTGGGCTGCATTACCATAGAACCTCGAAACTAAACTACTAAATCGTTATGAAGAAATTAAATACATACTGTTCCATCGGCTGTCTTTCGGTCGTTTTGTCAATCCTCTCGTCCTGCTCCACGTCCCGACAGGAATTCGACATTTCTTACAAACTCATTCCCGTCGACACCCGCTGGGACAAGACTCCCGAACCGCTCATGGAACAGATAGTCGATAAATACAAGACAAGTGTCGACAGTATAATGAGTATCGTCATCGGGAAATCGAGCCAATACATGGCTCCGGGCAGACCCGAGACCCCATTGACCAACCTCTCGGCCGACATCATAAAAACCGAAGCTCAACGAGATTTCGGTCAACCGGTCGATTTTGCGATTATCAATACAGGGGGGATACGCAATCCACTCATGCAGGGAGATATTACATTGGGCGAAATATATTCTATCTTCCCTTTCGATAATACATTATGTCTCATAAAACTAAAAGGTTCCGATGTACGCGAGTTACTCAATATCGTAGCTTCCCGGAACGGAGAGGCCGTGAGCAAAGATGTACACATGACTATTGCCGACGAAAAAGCCATCGAACCGACCATCAACGGCAGACCTATCGACGACGATCGTATCTATTCCATCGCCACGATAGACTATGTAGCCAACGGCGGGGATCACATGACCCCGTTCCTGAATGCAATAGAACGGAAAAACAGCAACACTTTCATGAGAGATGCCGTTATAAATTTCATCGAGAGAGAAAACCGGGAGGGACACACCATCGCACCTCCCAAAGGGGGACGCATAATCTCATCGAATAACAAGTAACCGGACATGAAAAAGATAATCGCCTGTATCGGGACGTTTTTTGCTTTGGTAACCCTATCCACGCAAGCTAAAAACCCGTATCTGCTTCAAACGGCCGATCGGTCGGCTATGGAGCACTGGGTCGACTCGGTGTTCGAAACGCTTTCTCCCAAAGAGCGAATTGCACAACTGTTAGTTATTACAGTGCGCAACAGCGATACCCCGCAAAACCGTAAAACGTTACAAAGGCTCATACAGGAGCAAAAAATCGGGGGACTGCTTTTCGACTCAGGAACAGCAAAAGACCAAGCCAACTTAACAAACTACTGTCAGTCCTTATCCAAAGTTCCCCTGATGGTCACTCTCGACGGAGAATGGGGGCTCGCCATGCGTTTGTCCGACACACCCCGTTTTCCGGTCAACATGATGTTGGGAGCCGTTCAAAACGATTCTCTCCTCTACGAATACGGCCGTGCCGTAGGGAAGCAATGCAAGCGCATGGGCATACATGTCAATTTTGCTCCGGTTCTCGACATCAACAGCAACCCGCGTAATCCGGTAATCGGCAAACGTTCTTTCGGAGAGTCTTTAAAAAATGTCTCGTCCAAAGCTATCGCATACGCCAAAGGATTGGAATCCGTAGGAGTCATGGCCGTTGCCAAACATTTCCCGGGACACGGAGATACCTCGGAAGACTCGCATAAGACACTCCCCCTTGTTCCTCATAGCAAGGGAAGGCTCATGAGTACCGAAATACCTCCATTCAAAGCATATATCGACAGCGGGCTATCGGGCATAATGGTGGGGCATCTGAATATTCCTGCATGGGATGCCACCAATACCCCCTCTTCCTTATCGCCGATTATCACCCGCGAACTTTTATGCGACTCCTTAAATTTCGAGGGGTTAATATTCACCGATGCTTTAAAAATGAAGGGAGCATCGAAATTCGGCAATACGGCACTACGAGCCATACTCGCCGGGAACGACATCGCTCTGAACCCATCGAAACCCGAAGAACAGCTGAACAGCATTTTATCGGCTATCGAGCAAGGAGAAATAACTCAACAGGCCATTGATGAAAAATGTAAAAAAGTGCTACGCTACAAGTACGTTTTCGGATTAGCAAACTATACACCCATAAAAACCAAAAACCTTATCGAAGATTTGAACGCTCCCGAATACGATGCCCTTAACCGAAAGCTCAACAGCGAGGCCATGACCTTGCTACGTAACAGTCAAAATCTAATTCCTATCACACATTTGAACAAGGGCAGAATCGCCGTTGTATCCGTGGGGAACGACACGGAATCGGTTTTCCAGAAAACAATAACGCTATACGCCGACAACATAGGCCGCTTCGACGACAGCAATCCTCTGCCTTCACTGCTGGACACACTGAAACATTACGATAAAATCATACTGGCTGTACATAGCGGCAAAGCCGAACATAGAGCCAGAATCGGCCGTATATGCCAAACCGGGAAAGCAATAGTCGCATGCTTTCTCTCCCCTTATCAGATGAATCGGTTAAGTCACGAATTGACTCATTGCAAAACGCTTCTATTAGCCTACGAAAATACCCCGTTGGCACAAGAATATGCAGCACAAGCCCTATTCGGAGGATATGCCATAAAGGGAAAATTACCCGTAAGTTTAGAAGGTTCGTTCAAACTGGAAGAAGGCATATATATTCCAAAGTGCCGATTGGGATATGCGATTCCCGAATCGGTCGACATGGACAGCCGGATATTGTCTGCTGTCGATTCCATTATAGCACAAGGGATTAAAGAAGAAGCATTCCCGGGCTGTCAATTATTGGTTGCCCGACAAGGAACAGTAGTCTGGAACAAGGCTTACGGATACTTCGACTACGAAACTCACCGCCATGCAGTCGCCACAAACGACCTCTATGACTTGGCATCCGTCTCGAAAGCGACTGGTACTTTACCGGCTATCATGAAGGCTTATGACAACGGACGTATAGACTTGAACAAACCGATGAGCAAATACTTCGCTCCACTGCAAAATACCGATAAAAAAAGTCTGACGATCAAAGAAGTTCTTTTACATGAAACCGGTATGCCTGCCTCATTGCAAATGACTTCGGTCATTATCGACCCCAACAGCTTCACGAAACCATTAATCAAGCATAGGAAAAGTAGCATCTACTCCATACAAATAGGGAATAACGCTTTTGCCAACCGCAATGCCCAACTACGCAAAGACCTACTATCCTCTCGGAAATCGGATCGATTTCCCATGAGAATCGCCCAGAATTTATATGGTTCGAAATCTTTGCCCGACACCCTTATCAACCGTATCATCGAGTGCAAATTACGCCCCTCCAAACGATACTTATATAGCTGCCTGAATTTCGTCTTATTGAAAGAGACTGTCGAAAGCGCCACCGGCATTGCGATGGACAAATATTTGCAGCAAAACATCTACGGACCCTTAGGCATGCAAACGACCGGATATCGCCCTCTCGACCGATTTCCAACCGAAAGAATCGCACCGACAGAATGCGACAACTTTTACCGGAAGCAACAACTAATAGGGTATGTCCATGACGAAACAGCATGTTTTTTCGGAGGCGTACAAGGCAATGCCGGACTCTTTTCCAACGCCAACGATTTGGCTAAACTATGCCAAATGTGGCTAAACAAAGGGACATATGGAAACGAAAGAATTTTATCCCCGAAAACCGTAGAACTGTTTCTGACAGAAAAAAGCTCGACCAGCCGCAGGGGGCTGGGATTCGACAAGCCCGATATGGAAAACCCGGAAAAGAGCCCTACGGCCATCAAAGCATCGGCATCGACCATCGGTCATTTAGGCTTCACCGGCACTTGCTTTTGGATAGATCCCGAACAAGAACTCATCTATATATTTTTATGTAACCGGGTATATCCCTCCCGCACGCATGGCGCGTTATCTCAATTGAATATACGTCCCGAATTATTCTCGACCATTTACAGGTCCATAAAAAATCATTCGAAATAGAACGACAATATCACCATATTCGATGTCGCTTTCTTCAAGGACTGAGTAAATTTAATATCGGCCGGATCCCTCAAATCATTTCGTTTCCGGTTAATAACGTCTGTAAGTCCGAAACAGAATTTCAATTCGGGAATCAATTTAAAATATGGTAAATAAAAGTCACAACCGAGGCCGATAGTCAAATAACCGTCAAATGTATTCAGTTTAAGCAAATCGTTTCTCTTTTTCGATACGTCGGCCGTTCCCATGACTCCCCCGATCAGGTATGGACGAAAATTATTACAACGCAAAGCACTGAACTTCAATTCGAGAGGAACGACGATATAATTCGATTTAATGTCTTGTGTCCGATATTCCTGCGTCGCCGTCTCTCTAAACTTCACCACTTTATTCCCGAAAAATATACCCGGCGAAAATCTCAAATTCAAATGGGGGCACAAATAAAGGTCGGCCATCAAATTCACATTGAACCCGGGTGAAAAATCGGGAATATCCATGTACCAACTTTCTCCACCATCGGTAACGAAACCCGAATGTACAAACTTCATATCTTGCACATGCGTACCAATAGAAAAGCCCAAATGCAAGAGTTTATGATCTGCATACGGTAAATTCTGTACTTTACGAGGTTGAGCACATACACATACCGGCCACAACAACGCTATGCACGCCACGAAAACGTACAATCGTCCCACGTATCTACGGACCGTAAATCCATGTAATACTTTCCCTTGTATATCACTACCTCTATTCATAGTACGATAACTATTTATCAAACGGAAAAACAAGCGGTATATTGTTCCACAGGAATTGTATTTGACACACAAATTCCTACTCCTTTTCTTTTGCAATAGAGATAAAAATGCTACTTTTGTGTCGCAATTAGATCTAATTATTTCAAACTAAAAACTAAAAACAATGGCTTACGTAATTAATGACAACTGTGTGGCTTGCGGTTCTTGCATTAGCGAGTGTCCGGTAGAAGCGATTTCGGAAGGTGATATCTACAAAATCGATGCAGACAAATGTTTGAGCTGCGGTACTTGCGCTGAGGTTTGTCCTAACGACGCTATCCACGAAGCATAAGCACACCGGTAAAAAAATTAAAGAAAAGGCTACTTGGTAAAACCAAATAGCCTTTTTTAATTCAGCAGAAAATTCGTAGGGGTAGACTTGAATTTTAGAGATGAATCTCTTGCCGACAGCCTCATTCCGAATCTTCTTCGGATAGGGGTTGGGAAAGACAACATAGGAGTTTTCGATTGTAGGACTTAACCCCTCCGTCACTTCGTGACACCTCCCCTATATTTTGCGTTGCAAAACACAGGGGAGGAAGTTAAACAAAGACACTCTCCACGGATCACCTATTGAGCTTATTTTTTTATTATCACGAAACTCCAATTCACAAAACAGAAAATAAAAAACGTGACAACTCATATCCGAGAAGTCACGCTTTCTATAAATAGTTATAACTCTTATCAGTTATTATCCGCCGGTTTCACCGATACATACGAACGGTTTTCTCTACATTTACGGAACACTACCGTACCGTTTACCAATGCGAACAACGTATGGTCTTTTCCAATACCCACGTTTTCTCCGGGATGATGAACAGTACCTCTCTGACGAACCAAAATATTACCGGCCTTAGCATATTGTCCACCGAATATTTTGATACCCAATCGTTTGCTTTCCGATTCACGACCGTTCTTCGAACTACCAACACCTTTCTTATGTGCCATTTTCTTAGAAGTTTAATAGGGTTAAGCAACAATTTCTTTAACTAACACTTCGGTGAAATATTGACGGTGACCGTTCAATCTACGGTAACCTTTTCTTCTTTTCTTCTTGAAAACAAGAATTCTTTCACCTTTCACGAGGCCTTTTTTACCGAAACCGTCGTTCGAAACGACCTCACACACGACTTTCGCACCTTCCACGGTGGGAGTGCCCACGGTTACAGCTCCATCTTTATCGACGAGCAATACTTTGTCAAATTCGAGAACAGCTCCATGCTCTGCTCCCAGATAGTGGACAAACAATTTCTTTCCATTTTCTACCTTGAATTGTTGTCCTTGAATCTCAACAATAACGTACATTGTATTTTTATTTTTACGTTCTCTCTGCCGGGCGGGGTCAACCGAGACACCTCTTTTTGAGCCCATATCAGAATCAGCCCACAAAAGTACTACAAAAAATCATTCCGCACAAACATTCCGCCGATTTTCTCTGAAAAAGAAAATCAATACCTCCACAATCAATTCCTAAACAAAAATCTTTTTCTTGTAATATATTTCTCGGAACTCTTTGGGCGAGCACCCTTTTTTCTTCTTAAATATGCGATTGAAATTCGACAGATTATTAAATCCGCATTCATAGCATATTTCGGCAACCGTTTTCGTCGAATCGACCAACTGTCTTGTCGCATGCCCCAAACGTATATCGATAATATAATCCGACAGACTTTTTCCTGTTCTTAATTTGAAAAATCGGCTGAAAGAGACCGGCGTCATATCGGTAAGCTCCGCCAATTGCGACAATCTGATTTCTTCCGTATAATGTAAATTGATATACTCCTCCACTTTTTGTACCCGACGACTATCCGACGCAGTCTTGGATCTCGCGAAAGAACTGCTCGACAACGTGCGGGCATCATCACAAATCGACAATTCATACAGGATTGTCAAAAATTTTACGAACTGATAAAATCCCGGTTCTCCCTTTAACAAAGAGTCTATTGTCGAATAGACTTTCATCACCGCATGCAGAGGGAACGACAATCCCTTTTGCGCCCTATCGAGCATTTTACGGATAGACGTGAATTGCTTCTTGGCAATAAAATTATCGGAAAACAAATCCGGAGAAAACTGTATAGTAATTTCCCGAATCTGCTTGGATTGACAGTTTCCTTGTTCCCATACATGCTCCAAATTGTCCCCGCAGAGCAAGACCAAATCATAATCGCCGATTTCTTCTACCGAATCTCCGACAATCCGCCTTACTCCTGCTCCATTCTCGACGAAATTCAGCTCGTATTCCTTATGATTGTGCAAAGGATACGTAAACTCCGTTTTGTATCGTTCCACAATAAACAAGCAATCTTTTTCCGACAATGGAGATATTTCTGTAATGATATGCTTATTCATGCTATAACCATATAAATGAGGGTATAAAGATACATATTCCGTTCAGCATTCAAAATTATAAGTACAATTTTTACACCTCACCTCCAAAAAAATTAACACCCGTGCGGAATCGATTAAAAGCAAAAAAAACGAGAAACTCTCTCGGCTAACAATCTGATTCAGCAGAAAATCAACGGGGATAGAGTTGAATTTTAGAGATGAGTCTCTTGTCTATAATCCCCTCTGAGGACCTATTGAACCGATATACCCTTTAATTATCGACTAAGTCAATAATCTCCCGTATTTCTCCCAGTCGCATTTAAACAAACAAGCCCAATTTATTGAGATACAATAAATTGGGCTAAAATCAGTCGGGGTGAGACGACTCGAACGTCCGACCTCCACGTCCCGAACGTGGCGCGCTAACCAACTGTGCTACACCCCGCACTTAGTTTTGCGGGGACAAAGATACACAAAGTTTGGGAAAAGTAAAACGAATCTTTCAAAAATCTATATTTAAAATAGAAATATCTTCTTTTTTTATTTTTACGGTAAAAAATTAGGAAGATAATCAAAAATAGTTCTATCTTTGCACACGCAAAAATGATGGTGCCATAGCTCAGTTGGTAGAGCAAAGGACTGAAAATCCTTGTGTCACTGGTTCGATTCCCGTTGGCACCACACAAAAAAAGACTCGTTTTCACGAGTCTTTTTTTGTATTCGGACATTACTCATGACCGATACACTCGGCGACATACAAAATATAGAGGAGCAAGCGAAGACATTTCGACGAGAGTGAATATAATGCTTCCCTCTTCTCAAAATAAAAACGATAATCCGGCACAAACATCAGTCGCTACGATATCCGTGTTATAACGGTATTGTCCCCCTTTCAAATCAAGTTGCAACAGATACTTCTTTCCTACTTGTCGAGAACAGGTAAAAACGGCATAATAACCGACGTAATCGGAAGAAAGATTCTTGTAATTATAACACCATGCGGATAGAAGGGCGGCATCGTCGATCGAGGAAGGAGTATGAAATAACCGACTATCAAAAGTCATAGCATAATTTCCACCTATTTCCAGTCGTAAAAACCAATCTTTCGACATGCGGGAAACAGACAGCGCTACCTCTGGCGTAACTTCTCTCACACTCATTTCCCGCAACGGATAGACATACTCAGCTTTTACTCGCCCATAATTTACTCGTGGCCGTACAGAATAATCCCACCCTTTTCTACGAACCGCTTCATAGAATCCCGAAAGGGAGAGTCTGTATGCATGACTACTATACTGTTCGGCTTCTCCAATTTTCGGATAAATCTGGTTCGCCGCATCACCGAAAATATTTTCGGTCCCCAATTTCAATTCATAATTCCCAGTCAATTTTATACCCCAGCTCTCAATACCCGACAAACTTTTCCGATACAACAGCTCTCCGGCGAAAGTATGCCGCCCAATCCGAGCCATAGGCAATTCGTTCAAGGAAGATATAATCTTTTCACACGAGAAATAACGATACGCCACATTCCCCACGAAACCACCCGAACGCGAAGTGTGCACACCCAAACTTCCTCCCCATTCGTATCCGTTATAATACGTGGAATAATTATTTCCGGCAAATCGGTTATAATGCATTCCCAACCCGGTGAGATGATAGACTTTCGAAACACCCAGCTCACTATAAAATTTAATTCCGTTGGTTTGCTTGTACTTTCGTCCAGAGACCGAAATATCGAACAAATAGGAAGGAGATACCGGTATCGACAAACCTAAGGAAAGCGACAAATCCGACGTGGTGTTTTTAGGTCTCGGATCTATTCCTCTATAAGCGACGGAGGCCTCGTACGAAAAATCACCGCCCCATGTTATCGATTCATAACGAGCGGCATATCCCCCTGTAAAGCTATAAATCTCTTTCGACAAGTCTCCGCCCACCGAATCGGCCAACAAATAGGGATACAACAGCTCCCAATCGGTGGTCTCGTTCCACTTCAAATTTTTCACACGTCCATTTCTATACAACGTATTTCCCCACAAACAATAATTCTTTTTTCGTATGTACGAATCGGCTTGAAAACCTATCGATTTTTCACCGTCTCCCGATTGTAACAACACAGGCTCGCTCTCCGAAGTATATTGTCCGCCGACGGTTGCCCGCGTAAGAGACGAAGAATACCGGTCATAGCGTACCGCAGGATTACGATACGACAATTCGACAAAAGATGCAACTACCGATCGATGTTCCCACAGACGATCCCATATAGAAACCCGAACCGTATCTCCGGCTCGTAACTCACAGAGACACACCAAGCATAATACGCAAAAGACACACAACTTTTTCATATCCCTCTAATCTATCAACTCTTGACCTCTACTCCGTCATAGGTTTCCGTTTCGGCCTTCGTACCATTTGCATCTATCGCCGTATGCTGTTGCTCTATCAAAGAGGGCACACACTCGGTATTGAAATCGGCAGACGAATCGTTGGTATCCTTCAATACCCGACGACCGTCACGGGTGAGATAAAGCATTTTTCGACGCACACTTTTGAAATAGCGAGTCTTATCGTGGTCTATCGTACCACAATGTGTCCACCCCCGGTCCAACGAAGGGGCCGTGACATTCCACACATACTCCGATTGTACACTGGTATTCACTGCATCGATAATCCATTCGTTCGGTACTTTATAGGCGGTTTGCTCCATCGGGAAAGTCCCGGCCGGTAAAACCATAACATAGGAATAGGTATATAAATTTTCGGTCAAGAATTTTTCTTTTTCAATGGGAATTCTCGCTATGGCAAATCCCCTGAATCCCCGATTGTGGAGAACCCAAAAACTTTTCGTGTAACAATACCACTTATCGAGATTAGGGACGGTCGGACTGTCTATATCCAAATGAGCGGGAACCGAGGATTCGTCATACCACTCATAATCCGCCCGACTCAAATCAAATGAATTGGGATTCGCGATACGATGGTCTATACCCGTATCGCAAAGAATAAACGACTCTCCGGGAGCGACCGGATGGTCTGTCCCGCTACCGGGGATTACATACACAGCCTGTACAGTCATGTGAGTTCTCATAATATCGGGGGTATAATCGAATTTTTGGGTCGTAACAAATTTCGACTCCATCAAAGCGACCCCATCGGCATATAGCATGTGGTCGGTATTGTTATAGATTTTCACATAACCATCTCCATAGTATTGTTTTCCAGAAGACTGCAATGTCCCGGTAAAAAATATTTCCTCTATAATGAAGTCGTCTTTATTCTCTACCTGATAACTACCGATAGTAACACTTCCTTGTGTTCCCATAAGCTCCAATGACCTAGCATACCCCGATAACGAAGTATGAATTGTGCTATCGGCAGTTTGATAAGTTATCGCAGCTTCATAAGAACAATCGTATAATCCCTCGGGCAATGTAATTCCTTTACGGGTCGTAAAACTGGTAACCATACCCGACGTAATATTTCGAAATTCAAAGGTTTCACTTTCCACAGAAATCCCCGACAAATCCGACGGATACCGGACATCGATTTCGACAGTCGTCCAACGTATATCCCGTTCCTCGTCACAGCTACAAAACAAAGCCAGCATGCATAAGGAAACACAGAGTGTAATTCTATTCATATATTTCATAATCAAAAATTTAATCGATCATAACGTAAAATTAAGTTCCATACCGAAATAAGGATCCACATTGCGCCGTATGAGCAGACCATTCATCTTATATGAAGGAAGATAATCTAGAATACGATTAGCGAACAATGACAATCTCAACCATTTGCCTATCGTTTTGGTCGCTTTCAGGTTTACATAAACGGCCGTGGGTATTGTCTGTTTTTTATACAAATCGCCGTTATATGTCTTTATAAGAAACTGCAATTTAGGATCGGCAGCCGACTCCTCGGTATAGGGATATAACTTTCCGTCGCTTGCTGCCATATAGCTCACCGGGACTCCATTTTTCCACATTACCCGAGTCGAAACAAACCACATGCACTGTACCGATGTGGAAAAAATCAACCCCCATTCGGGTATTTGAGTATCTAACTGAAAATTAGTATTAAACTGTTCGTTTACTCGACCGTCGTTCCAATCGTACAAACCCACGTATTCTTCCGAAACCGGACGGTTGTCCACTACATCGGCCACAGTCTCGAACATAGGACGACTATTCGTATATACCGAACGGAACCAAGCTCCGTTTACAACGACGGCAGTCCTCAGTGCCGATATACGTTGTGAAGTAAATTGAAACTCGATACCCTGTTTATCGATGCGGCTCCCGTTGGCCGACTGTCTATAACCGTTCAACGCCTTCATATCGGTATAAGGAATGTCTTCCAAAGCAGGAGGCCCCTGTAACCCAGAGGCATCGACTGCCGAATGGTCATACTTCCGATAACTGAACGGAGCATAAAAAGAGGAAGTCCGAAATCCCGATGTAAGATTTTCATGAAAATAAGTTACCGACAACCGGTTTCCCTCAAATGAAATATCGCCTCGTACTTCCCACTTATGATTACGAGCCGGTTTCAAATCATAATTGGTTATATCTTCGATATAAGTAATTATATTTACCCGACTATATTCGAGCGGTTTATTCACATCGTAATAATTGAGTTGCACTATATCGTTATACCACAAATCGGGATAAAGATAGTCGAGCGTAGGCATCTTGGTCGTCACACCATAACCTCCCGAAATCGAAATGTGCAAGTCTTTCCCAGCGACAGGAATCGCAGGGAAGCTCCATTGTGCATTCGCACGAGGATCTATATAAGGCTTTCCTTGTAACAAATATCGCTCGCTCATTCCTATCTGTGTCACAGAACGAGCTCCTACTTGCAGTTCCAATTTATTCTTCCCCAGCAAGAACAATGTATTTCCTTCCAAGAAGAACGACAGATTCTGCAAGGCCGGAATATCGCTATAAGCCCGAGGGCGAGCCCCCCAGCTCGTCGAAATAGGGTGGGATAAATCATAAACTTGCCCCTTCCCGAAATTTTTGGAATAATTCCATTCTCCACCGGCTTTGGCGTTCAACCGATATTTTGCGCCTTCCCAGCCGAACTCCCCTTTGGCTTTCAGAAAAGCATTCACCGGTTTCCCATCGCATAAATAATCTGCCACATACTCCGAAAAAAGATAAGTACCGTCATGAACCCCGGGCTCCTTACCGGTAGGTGCAACCGTCGCTCGCTGAGGACTAATAAGCTTCGTCCTTTTCAACTGATCGGACTGAGCGCTCACCGACGCATCGAGATTTACCGTTTTTATCCATTTTAACCGAGGAAACGTCCATTTGAAATTATTTGTCAAAGAAGCTCTGTTATACGACGATTTATATTTGTCTATTTTTTGATAGCTCAAATCGGGATCTGTCTTCACGTTATCGAAAGATCCCGTATAATCCGCACTCGGTGTCCATGTCATCTCCCACTTATCCCGCCTCCATAACTTCGAAATGCGAACAGAAAAATTCACTCGCTTATAATTTTCAAGATTATTCCGGGGATCTACTTTCGAGTCCAAAAAACCGCCGTCGACATTCAATGTGAAATCATGGTTGGGAACTGTAAAACCTTTCCCCACCGAAAACAATTTGCTATATTCATCGGCTTTAAAACGAGCTGTAAGGGGTGTCGCCTTTCTCACTCTCTTTATATTTACCATACCACTGGTAAGATTTCCGTATTCGGCCGAAGGTATACCCCGCACAATCTCGACACTTTCTATATCGTCTGTTGTCAGCGTGCGCATATCTACCCCTTTGTTCGTCATATTTCTGAGCGATTCCGGCGAGGTCCCGTCCGAAGAAGTTCCCCCGGGAATATATTGCAGATTCGCATCGCCGTTAAGAGGAGCTCCATCTACTAAAAAAAGAGTTCCCAACGATGTAATGGCATAATCGGGATTGGAATATTGTTCTCCCGATGAATTCAGCGTTCCCGTTTCTCTCAACTGTATGGAATTGACCTGTCCCATCGAAGGGGTCTTGGATATATTCCCCGGAAGCAGCTCCAATAAATCGCTAAAACTGGTAGGCTGCAAATGGGTCATCATTTCGCGATTTATCTTCGACGAGCTTACCAGCCCCTGCGACTCCCGCGCCGTCACGACAATTTCGTTCAACGAATTTCCCGAAGGGGCCATTTTTACGGTCAGCTTCGTATCCCGTTTCAGTGTAACCCGTTTTTCATAACGATCGTATCCCACATAAGTAATACGCAGTATATAGTCGCCCGGATGCACAGAGGGAAAAGAAAATACTCCATTATCTTTGGACAATACCGAATGGACCTCATCTCCATGCAGTAATTGTACCGTTGCAAACGATAACGGGTCTTTCGAACCTATATCCGAAATTACCCCCTCGAAAGAAACCGTAGCTACTTGCGATACATTCACAGAGTACATAGTCTCTATTCCCACATAACTTATTAATATAATGAAAAATAATCGAAGTCGCATGTCTTAATTTTTGTGGACAAAAATACAAAATGCATAAATCTCGCACCCTCACCAAAAATGGCTATTCTATGTCTAAAAAATACCTATATATTATTATTGTAGCCCAATTATGCAGAAAATAACTTTGCGGTGTCGAATTAAAAAAAATTTGTTATGAAAAAATTCTTACTTTCTACACTCCTCTTTATCGGAGGAATTTTAGGATCGATACAGGCAGAGGGTCCTGTATTTCAATGGGCGAAATCCTTAGATGGAAATCCCGGGAACGGAGGTGACAATGCTCACAGTTTGATAAAGAGCAGCGACGGAAAAATTCTGGCGCTCGCACAATTCGGGTCGATGAAAGACAACGATCCTGTTTACTATGGAGATGACATTGTCGGCTACGGTTGTGCTACTCAGGCAAACTCCGACAATTGTAATATCGTTCTTCTCAAATTAGATTCGGACGGGTCTAAAATATGGAGCCTATATAGCTTCTCCGGCGACGTAAGCATCTCTTCGAGTTCCATTGCCGCCACTTCTGACGGAGGTGCTGTCTTAGCATTAAAAATGAGATATGCATCCGGTATGACCGATAAAACCCCAGCATTCAAGGATGCCAAAAACAACACCGTGACCATACAAAACTGGAATACCGGTTACCGTACATACTATGCGGTTCTACTAAAAGTCAGCTCGGAAGGAGTTATCGAATGGAACAAATACATCGAAATAGACAACAGCCCCGAAGCCGCCGCTACTTATTACACAGAAGGTACACCAGACGGCATTTACCCTTATGCTACCACCACCGACGAGAACGGGAACATCTATTTAGCCGGGAATTATCGTAAAACCATGACTTTTTACACGGCAGAAAATTCGCCTGTACAACTAATCCCTCACAACACCGTAAACTGGAACGGTGATTCTCAAAAGACAGTAGGAGACTTGTTTATCGTAAAACTCGACGACAAAGGGAATTATTTGGGCCACTTTACAACCACAGTCTCCGGCACAATCGAAAGAGAACAAATAACCCATCTCATCTACGACAACGGTAAACTCTATTTCTACGGAACTGTAAAAAACAGTAACGAAGGCTCGATCAATTTAGGCTCGATCAACCTCATGCCTTCGTCGTTCGACGACATTCTCATCGGGGAAATCGATACCAACTTAGACGTAAAATGGGCAAAATTAATAACAGCATTCGGAGCCAGCGACAGCAAGCACACTACCCAGACCAAGAACATGGACTATATAAACGGAAGTCTTTACCTTTCGGGAATGATGAAAGGAGGGTTCGCCCCTTATGGAGAAGAGAAAGCCCGAATAGCCTCTAAATCTACTCCGCTCAATGGGTTTGTAATCAAATGCGATGCTTCAAACGGAGAATGGTTAGGAGGTGTCTCTGCCGACGAACAAGGTATCGGTGGTTATTTCGGAGTAGCCAAAGGAAAAGAAAACAATCTCTATGCCTACGGGTATAGCTGGGCAACCCCCAATAAAGGTATTTGCCTAACCACGATAGATGAATCCAGTTGGGAAAAAACAGAAAAGATAGCCCTCATAACCGAAACCGGTATGGGTACAGCTTGGAGCTGTTTGGCAGACGGTACAAATTTCTACTCCTTTTCAAGAGGTAATAAAGCCGTCAATTTCTATAATTCCGAATTTACCTTACCTGCACCCACAGGTTGGGGAATGTTCATATCGAGCTGGAAACTCGACGATATAGCCACAGGGATAGAAACTCCAAATTTAGCCGGAAACGATACACGAATATACGGAGTGCAAGGAGGAGTAGTCGTCAATACCGAAGAACCTATCGATGTGTATATCTACAACATCACCGGCGCACTGGTTAAACAAATAAAAGTAACCGGCAACGAAACAATAGAACTTCCCAAAGGTATATATATCGCCAATAAGCAAAAAGTCATGGTTTACTAAATCATGGTTTATGAAATGTTTATATTTATAGAACGGTGGCGCATGCCACCGTTCTTTTTGCATCAATCGAACAAACCAAAAATCCCGAACAGAGGAAACCTCTGCTCGGGATTGGGATCACATATCCTACCTATCTAATAACTTATCGATTATTCTCTTTATCGATTGCGGCTAACCGTGCATACATTTCTACCATAGCGAACTGTGTCAACAGCCACTTCGAATCGTTTTTCGTTTTTCCGCTCCAATCATCGTTAAACAATCCGTTTTTCTCACGCATTTCCGTCCAAGCGAAATCCAGATTTTCCCTAAAAGCATCGATATACAAACTATTATGATCTATACCATACAGCTCAACGAATCCCCTAAACATAATAGCGGTAAACCAAACATCACCCCGATTCAGTACTTTATATTTACGATCCGACTGCGAATCGTGGCTAAAAAAACGATTGTAACAGGCAGCAGCCAGCCGTTGGGCCTCCTGCAAATATTTTTTTTCACCTGTAATTCGATACAAAAGCGCTGCCGATTGCATCATTTGTCCACTGTTATAAGCAAACTTCGCCCTACCGATTTCTCCGTTCAAACTCTTATTATCGAAATATAAACCGTCTGCGGGATCTTGCAGATTTTCTTTCGTCCACTCATACAATCGAATTCCTGCTTGTAAGTAGGAACTATCGCCGGTCGCTAAAAAGAGTTTCGAAGCATACACCGACCCCGGAGCATTGGAACAGGTATTTTTCCCGTTCTTTTTCTGCTCGCACCAATATATGCCATATCCCAATTTATCATCGGTTCCACTTTCTATAAACCGCCAAACCATCTTGGCTTGCGAGAGATATTCTTTTTTCCCGGTCAATAAATACAAGTCGGTAAAATCGAGCCCTATCCAAATATTATCGTCATAGAATCTATCGGAAACCGGAGCCGTGTTTATATACGAAGCATACGCTGTCGGAGTTCTCTGCGTGTCGAGATACATTTCCAGCCCGGGACGAACCGTTTTAGTCAATACCTTTCGGAAATCGGACTTCGGTTTTACTTCCAGAAGAGCCGTAACGGCCGACAGGCTCCCCGAAAAAGGCCACAGATAGGAATATAGTTTCTGTTGCTCGGCCTGTTCTTGATTAGAAAGATAGGAGACTTTCAAATGGTTGTCAAAGGGATAAGTCTCCCTGAATAAAGGGACATCTTCAACTCCATAAAGTTTTTCAATGGCCTTGAACGTATCGGCCGCACGAGTATAGTTATCGTTCCCTGCAAAACTTTTTCCTGAAAAGAACAAAAGAAAAGCGAGCGCAAAGCAACGACCAAGCATAATTGAGAATAATTTCTTCATACGATTTTACAATTTTCCTTTCGGGGAAATTTCTGTTTCCCGGCTTTTTCCATCGATATAAAAACGAGCAAAAAAAATCACCGAGCAGAGGACACCCCCCGACCCGGTGAAAAACAGAAAGATATTATTTAACTATTACTTTATTGGAATACACAGCGTTACCGCAATTTACCCGAACAATGTACACGCCGCCATGAGCCATATCGAAAGAACAATCGGAAACCATCGCTGTCGAAGCGACACAATTGCCCAACAAATCGAACACCATAACGTCATCGACAACAGCGCCATTGGTCAAAACCTGAATAGTCGACCCACTGACTGTCACAACGGGCTTAACAGCTGCCGAAACTTCCTCAATGGCAGTGGGATCGCCTTGTTCTACCAACAGAGTCAACGCATTGAGATCGACCGTCAACTTGTAATAGCCATCGGAGGGAACGGTAAACTTATTGTCATGGTTACCGGCAGTAAAATAGGAAATCGTATACGTTTCACCTAACGTAATGAGTTGATTTCCCTCTTTTGTTTGATCGAATACAAAACAGTTTTCCCAATTTCCGGCAATGAGTTGATTGATAAATTTGAATTCCGTATCACCGTCTTCGGTGTTCTTGGCATACAAAAATCCATTCCATGTAAACACGCCTTCGCTTACTCTTGTCATTTCAATTCCGTCCTCGGTTTTCCAAGCTCCCGGTTCTCCTTTCATGGCACTACCGATCAGATATAAATGATCATAGTCGATTTTTGTAACCTCCATTTTCACGGTATTCAAATCGATCGTAATCGTATAAGTGGCCGTAGAAGCAATTTGGTATTCCGCAGTGGCGACTCCATCGGCACTGAAAACCGGTGTATAAGTGCCCGATTTAACCTCCGATGCATTCGCAGGATTCAAAGATTGGCTATTGTCGTTACTTACGATATAGAAACCGGTCACGGGTTCTCCCACTTCAAGTTTTCCTTTCCATGTATAAACGCCGTTCGCTTCTTTCGTCATAGCGACTCTTTCGGGGAATGCGCTACCGGCTAAATAGGCCTGTCCGAATTTCTCGACATCAAGAATGTCCAAAGAACTTTCTGTCAAAGTCATCGTTTCTGCATCCAAGTCGATCGTAATCGTGTATACCCCGGTTTTTTCTACTTGGAAAGAGGTGTCATAACCTCCGTGTTCGCCTTTGTCATACAACTTTGCGGGAACACCCGGAGTGACAATTTCGTGATCGGGCACATCGGGATTAGGTGCAAGACAAGGATCCCAGCCTCTTCCTACCAAGAATTTGAATCGACGGTCTCCCGTTTTATCCAATAACTCTCCCGTCCATGTAAATTGGCCGTCTCCGACCTTCGTCATTTCAAGAGCATCCTTAGGGCTCCAACCTGCTGCACAAGCATCTCCGACAACATACAAATTGTCATAATGATTGATAGCCGACATACCGAATACGGCCAACAAACACGCGATTAAAAATGTAATCTTTTTCATAATTTTTATTATTAAGTTTAACAAAAGAATCTACTTTACCGACCTATCAATACCTTTTTGGTAAATACCTTATCCTCAGTATGCACCTTTACGAGATAAACTCCTTTCTCATCTACCGACAAAGAAGCCCGACCACCGTCGAAACTGCCTTCTTTAAGGATTTGTCCGAGCGAATTATAGACCCAATAATCGGTAGAAGAAGACTGCTCGATAACTATATGTTTGTCAAGAGCATAAACCTTCCCCACCGGCTCGGCGCTCTCAGGGGTCTCGATAGCGGTAGTACCATCGGCATATTTCGACAGAGTCATGCGGTCTATATTAGGGCCATACTCCGAATTATTCCCGATTTCCACCGTATTGCTTGCCGTGTGATCGAGGTCTACCCATATAGTTTTATGGGCCAAATTACCGCCGCTCGTTCCTCCTGTACCGACAAATGAGACCTCTTGCCAAGAATCCATATTACCGTTCATCTTTACATAGGCCGTACAAGGGGCATCGGACATATAGTAAACGGTCATCGCATAAGTGCCCGATTCAGGGACTTTTACATCGTTGAAAGTAATGGAACGTCCATTCCCTATCGAAGCCACATATTTCCCACCCGAGCACAAACTATCTGTATCGGTCTTAACCGGTACACCGAACGGAATCGTATTGCCATCGGCCTCAGCCTCATATTTCATGAAAATAGGTTTAGGAAGTTGCGAAGACGTAGAGAACAAAACAGCCGCTCCCCCATGTTTTAACAAATCGATCGACACCGTATCTTTCGATGTCAAATTTCCTTTCCATTCGAATTGAATTTCCGACGGACATTCTCCATCTTTATAAATATATGCATTGTATCGTTCACCGGAGGATAAAAACGAAAGAGGCACGGACACGGTGCGAGCATCGTGTGTCAGCGAAGCGAAATACCACTCATTGCCTTTGCAGCGTACCATACTTACATATTCGTCGGGAACAGCTTCAAGACAGCGGGTATCGTCCCATGCAGCCGGTACAGTCTTTAAAAATTCCCGGGCAATGTTATATTCGATATTTTCGGGAGCGTCGCCGATATGTTGTACTCCCGATTCAAAAACTACCGATAAAGCCAACTGGTGCGCTGCTGTCGTCTTTTGATGGATGCACCCGTTTTTATCGGCAAAATCTACCGGGACATAATCGGTCGACCCGATAGCCCCTCGGATAATCGCCGAGTTTATATTGTGGATATCGGGAAAAGTCGTAAAAACCGTATTCTCCAACACGGCCTCAGATGTCAGCAAATGCGGCCATGTTCTCCTCAAACCGGTCGGTTTAGTACAGGCATGTAAATTAAGTAACAACTGCTTTTCGGCCGTTACCTTCAAAAGCAAATCGTATTTCTTCATCATAGCCTGATCGTCACTTTCCCAAAAATCGACTTTCAACCCTTTAACTCCTTGTGCCTTCCAATTCTGTACCATAGAAGCCATCGCCGACTCATCGGAAGGAAGCGAGTTTTGATTCACCCATACGAACACTCCCACCGATTTGGAGGATGCATAATCCACTACCTCTTTCAACGAAACACCGTTCTGCTCCCAGCATTTGTCCAATGTGAAATATTCCCAACCTTGCTGTTTAGCCCAATCTATATATTTCTTAATGTTACTCATGCTAAGATAATCGGAGTGGAAGTCTTCTCCGCCGAAATTCCATACAGCACGTCCGGGTTTTACCCACGACAGATTAGTCAAGGCCGTTTTATCGTTCAAATTTTCCAATATAACCGACTCTGCTATCGATTCTAAGGAACCCACCATGAGAACTCTCCACGGCGTATACAAGGGAAGGGTAGCAGCGACATTCCCAACCAGCCGGTAACCGTAGGCTTTCGTCTCTTCATTCACAAACAACGAGCTTCCACAATAATTCCCATTGACCATCGCTTCGGTCAACAACAGATAATCGCTTCCCGTATGAACCAGCAATGGCAACGGGGTATATAGTTCACATGCCATAAATTCTGTATCGTTCTCTTCATAAAGAGCCTGATTATTTTTGGTATATTGCTGTGAATAAACTTTTTCCTGTCTTACCGGCAAACATTCGCTATTTTCGGCATAAACCGAAATGTCTCCGCTACCGAGAATCGCATAGCGGTAAGCCACGCCATCGTCATACACCCGAAAAATAAATTGTACGGTATGTCCGTCTTTATTACATGAAACTGTCGCCTCTTTATATGTATTATCATATCGACTGCGCTTTCCCGACGGTAAGCTATACGAATCGTCCACCAAACGTTCGGTAAAAGAGGGTTCGCTCAATCCCGTTGAAAAATCGCCTACCGAAGTGGTAATTCCCAAAGCCGATTTTTCCACAATAGAGGTAACCCCTTTCACGACCTTATAATACAAAGCATCGTTATCGCTCACGACAACAAGTTTTATAGAATCGGAGGGAGAGACGGTTTCTCCGACGACAGTCTCTCCCCATACCGGGCAGGCTCCTGCCATCATCGCGCCGACCAAAAGACCATATATACATTTATTTTTCATTGTCAATATTTACTTCCTGTTTCTACAATAAAGCTACTTCACGATTACTTTTTGCACGACTCGTTCTTGCTGTACAATTATCCCCACCAGATAAGCACCGGGCGGAACAGGGATTCTATTCACACAACCTGTTATCTCGCTCTCGTACACAATTTGGCCGGACAAGTTCACTACTTTACAAAATCCATCGGAATCCATAGTAATTACAATCTCGCGATTTTGCGTAGCGACATCGATTCTTTCGGCTACCGGTTTTGTAACAGAAGACGGTTTGTCACTGCCGAACAACTGCCATTTCAAAAGCTGAAAGGAGTCGGCTCCGTTATTTTCGACCGTTCTCAAACGATAGCCTTTATATAATTTAGTACCATTTACTGCGAATTTCATAGTTGCATACCGGCAAGGGAATACAAATCCATTGACTTCGCTTACGGCTTCCCAGTCTTTGTCAAAGCCTTCGACGACCCAACTCTTAGGGTCTCTCTCAGGATAATCCTGACACGAAGTCAACGTATAATAGTCCAATCGATACGGTTTATCCAGTTCTACCTCGACATTGAATACCGGGCTTTCGTCGCTATAATACTTCCGTTGCATATCCCGGTCGAAAAGATTAAAATATCTTTCGTCGGCAATCGTAAAGGCTCCGAGCGGAGAACCTATCACATTGGAAAAGACATCGACATTTTCGGTAATATCTGCCGGGAAATTTTTATGATCGGCCGATTCGTAATAAGGTATCCCGAACAATTGTATTTCCCCGACATTCCGCCCTTTCGTATCGATACGATAATATCGGGCTGCCTTGCCTGCATCCGCATGGGGTTGACGGCTTATCGTAAACAAGGTAGCCGCGCTGTAACGGGTAGAGCCTCCGGAATTCAATTGCGAGTAATTTCTCCCGTCGACCGAATATTCAAGGCTCCATGAATCGACATTTTGAGATGTCACTTCTCCCTCGGAAAATAGATAACCCGTAACCAGACAAGGGTCTGTACAGGTAACATATATGTAATCCGAAGCAGCCTGTAAATCATAAACCGTGTATTCATCGTTATCATTCAGGGCAGACCCGGAAATATCTTTTCCACCAATCGTGATTGCAGCATTGTCGGTAAGGTCGTAAGCGTAAGCTGCTTTCATCTTTTCGGGCTTCGGCATTTTAACCTCGGTCTCCCAGATTTCAAATTTATCTATATTAGGGCCACCGCCATTGTAAGGAGTGATTTTTATCGTATTATCGCCCTTATCGAGATAAATATACGAAAGCATCATACCGACCGGAGGGCGGTTCCAATCTTCTGTCGTCTCCGTCATACCTATCACCACCGGTGCATAAAATCCCGTTTGGACGGCTATGGAACGTATGAACATGCTCGTGTAATAGGTACGGAACTCATAAGTGCCCTCCTTATCGACATAGACATTCCTAAACAAAATCTCGGATCCATTGTCGTTGTCCCCCACATAGGCATCTCCCGAATATCCATTCACATATTTGACCTTTACCGGAGGTGTGAGAACCGCATCCTCTGCTTCCAAGACTAAAAGCGGATTTTGAGCGCACAAGCCGGCAGCAGGCAACAAAGAGAGTAATAAAATCTTAAATTTTTTCATTCCTTCGCAAACTACAATTAAGCATAAGAACCACTTAGAATCTTTCCTAAGCCAAAGATTCCAACAGGGATATTTCACAGTCGAAAAGGATAGAGAAACAACCGTTGTCCGAACAATATATGTACTTACACGAGTTTTTCATGTTGGTAACATTCCAAGGGTTTTACATATCTATGACACAAAAAACATCATACACCCTTATACCAAATGAAAAAAAAATTTTACTACCACAAATAGCTGTACTGATCGCCTAAAATTTTTTTGATTTTTTTCAAGGCCGTGGTTATCTGACCCTCAACGGTTTTTACCGAAATATTCAACCTCCGAGCTATTTCCTGATTCGTAAGATTCTCACTTCGGCTAAGCAAAAAAATGTTCCGACATTTGTCCGGTAAAGAAAAAACAGCCTCCTGAATCAAACGATATAATTCCTCGGTTTCAAGAGTAGACACACTGGTATTGATCGTAGAGACTTCCACTCCGTCGAGACCTACCGTCTCTTTCTTTTTTCTCAATTCATTCAAACACTTATTTTTCGCTGCTTGGAACAAATAGGCTTTCAGTGAAAGCTGTATCTGAAATGTCTCTCTGTTTTCCCATAAATAAATAAAAATATCCATCGCCAACTCTTCTGCCACATTCTTATCGTCCAAATGGAGATATATGAAACGGCACAAAGGAGTAAAATATGTTTCAAATAAAGATTTGAACGCATCCTCATTTCCTTCACGAATCTGCCTAAGCAATGATATGTCATTAGTGATATTCGCTACCATTATTACAGGAAAACTATGCAAAGAAAATAATATTATTCAAGATAAAAAAATAATATTCACAGCAAAAATAAAAAAATATAAAAGCCTCGAAAGATTTCTACTTATTGATTACAAAGTAATTATAAAATGGATACCTATACCAATCAGACATTTTTTCTTTTTTATTATCTACACATATAAGGGTCAAGCCCGATTTTTGTGTCTAAGTAATTGAAATCTTAAAATTCCATCAAACATGAATAATAATCTTCCGTGGGATATAATCATTGCTAAATTCGAAGGAATCTCCCTATCAGAAGAAGAGCAATCGCAGCTACAAAACTGGTTAGCGGCCGATGACAAAAACAAACTTCTTTTCGATGAACTGAAAACCCTTTGGGATAGCATCCAAGCAAAATCTGCCAACTACAATCCCGATGTAGATTATTATTGGAAAAAATTCCAAGCCTATATTCACAAAGATACTATACAGAAAGAACCTATAAAGGTAAAAAAGATTGTTCCCCGGTTACATTTCGGCAAGAAACTAAACCGCATTGCCGCAGCTATCAGTTTATTATTAATCGTTTCGGGGATAGGGTATTATTTCTTTTCCAGCAACAAATCTTTGAACAGAGAGACAATTGTCCAAACTTATTCGACAATTACAGGAAAATCGAAATTCATACTTCCCGATGGCAGTGAAGTATGGTTAAATTCACATTCGAAGCTGGAATACAAAAATCTTCATGCCGACATGCGAGAAGTCGAATTGAAAGGCGAGGCTTTTTTTAAAGTTCAGCACGATGAAAGGCCGTTCATTGTCAAGACCAGCGACATAGCGGTAAAAGTGCATGGTACGCAATTCAACGTAAGCGCCTACCATGCTGACGAAAAATCGGTAGTGAGCCTATACGAAGGTTCGGTATCGATGCATGTATTGGGCGACGATAGCTCGAATTGTTACCTGAAACCGGGGGAAGAAGGCTCTCTCGACAAGAAAGACAAAACGATTCGGGTTGAAAAAGGAGACGTAGAATTTGCAAAAATGTGGACTAACGAAAAAGTCAAACTGGAAAACAAAAACCTTCATGAAGTTTGCAAATATCTTTCCAAATGGTATAACGTGAAAATCATCATCGACCCGGCTTTGTCCGACGATCAATCTTACACGTTTACCCTCCATGACCAAAGTCTCGAAGATATTATTCGTATCATGTCGAACATATCTTCGATAAACTACCACTTTACAGAAGACAACACATTAATGATAACCCTTTAAACACATGATTGCCTATGACGATACATTAAAGACAAAGCACCTATGTAGAATGAATGATTAAAAATTTTTATTCTTAAACTCAAAAATTAAAAAAAAGAAAGAGAACTTATTAAGTTAACTTTAATATACCCATGATATGAATCTAAAGAAAAAATTGGCTGTATTTCTAGCCATTTTATTCTCCTTGAACTTGTTTGCTCAAGCACCGGGAGAAACCATAACAATTTCTTTTCAAAACATTCCATTATCCGAGGCTATCAAAAAAATAGAAAGTGTAAGTAAATACACGTTCTTTTACGATGCCTTAAAATTGAATGTCGATCAAAAAGTATCGCTGAACGCCCAAAAGACACCTATTCAACAAGCAATATCCCAAATGCTTGGAAATTCGGGTATTAAATTTGAAATTAAACAGTCTCAAATCATCTTATATAACAAAAACGTATCCTCTGATGAAAAAAAGATTTCCATACGAGGAAACGTTACAGATGTCAACGGCGAGCCGCTTATCGGTGTAACCGTCTCGGTAAAGGACAATCCCTCTATCGTGACTATCACCAATGTAGATGGTATCTATGACATAAAAGTGCCCGATAAAAGTGCCATACTACAATTCAAATACATCGGGTTCGCTTCTCGTGAAGAAGCTGTGAATAGCCGGAAAATTATCAATGTGGTGTTACAAGACGCAGCGACCCAACTCGAAGATGTCGTAGTCGTTGGATACGGTGTACAGAAGAAAGCATCGGTAGTCGCAGCTATCACCAGTGTGAAACCTCAACAATTACAAGTAGGGACGACTCGTTCGTTGAGCAACGACCTCGCCGGTAACATCGGGGGTATCATCGCCGTTCAACGTTCCGGTGAACCGGGTTACGACAACTCCGAATTCTGGATTCGCGGTATGAGCTCTTTCAAGGGCAGCAACTCCCCGCTCGTACTTGTCGATGGTGTAGAACGCTCCTTGAACAACCTCGATATTTCGGAAATAGAATCGTTCTCGGTACTGAAAGATGCTTCGGCAAGTGCCGTGTACGGTGTACGTGGTGCGAATGGTGTAATCCTTATTACAACCAAACGAGGACATTCCGGTAAGACGAACATCAACGTATCGGTGGAACACTCTATCACTCGTCCGGCCAAATTACCCTCGTTCCTCAATGCGGCAGATTACCTTACGCTCTTGAACAATATCAATATCCAAGAGACGGGGACAGAACTTTATTCGCCGGAACTAATAGATAAATACCGCAGCGGATACGATACCGAACTATATCCCGATATAGATTGGATAGATGCAATTACAAAAGACGTCGCTCACAACACGAGGGCCTCGTTCGACCTTTCGGGAGGTAACGAGAAATTGCGTTACTCTTTCGTCGGCGCATACTATAACGAAGCAGGTATTACCGAGAGCGACAAAACTCAAAACTGGAACTCCAATATCTCGGTGAATCGATTCAACTTGCGTACCAACGTAGACATGAACGTCACCTCCTCTACATTATTGACATTCAACATCGGCGGATACCTTCAACAGAGAAACGCACCGAAAGATGGTATCGACGATATTTTCGGCGCTGCATTCAAAGCTACGCCGTACATGGTTCCGCTGATTTATGAAAACGGGGCCCTTCCCAAACCTCGTGAAAATGAAAACCCGTGGGCCAAACTGACACAATCGGGTTTCAAACGTGAGGCAGAAAGTAAACTGGAAACCTTGTTCGCCGTGGAACAAGACTTAAAATGTATCTTACCCGGTTTGAAAATAAAAGGTATATTCTCTTACGACTACTATTCACGAAACGGAGTAAACCGGGGCAAAGCTCCCCGTTACTATTCGCCGGCCACGCAACGCGACCCGGTGACCGGAGAGTTAATACTGACGGTTCTGAGCGAAGGAGACGAATTCTTGGGCTACGAAAGATGGGAAGACTATGGCAATTATAGCACCTACTTAGAAGGAAATATCACCTACGACCAACGATTCGGAAATCACTCGGTAAGCGCATTGTTGTTGTACAACCAACGCAACTACGACGACGGTGACCAAGTGCCCTATCGTACACAAGGTTTCGCAGGTCGTGCGGCATATACATACGCCGACCGCTATATCGCAGAGTTCAACTTCGGTTATAACGGTTCCGAGAACTTTGCAAAAGGCAACCGTTTCGGTTTCTTCCCGTCTATCGCTGCGGGCTGGATTGTTTCGGAGGAAGAATTCATGCGTCCGGTACAAAACTACATCAATAAATTAAAACTGAGAGCTTCTTACGGTTTGGCCGGAAACGACCGCTTTTATAACGACGACGGTTCTCAAAAACGTTTTGCCTACATCACTACTATCGGTTCGACCGACGGCTACAAATGGGGTAACTCCAATGCTTTCTACGAAAAAGGAGGTTTGCGCGAAGGTGATCCCGGTGTTGAGTCCCTGACTTGGGAAACCGTGAAAAAGGCCAACGTCGGAATCGAACTGGGCTTGTTCAAAATGGCCGAATTGCAAGTAGACTTCTTCCATGAAAGAAGAGAAGACATCTTCATGCAACGAAAGAACATACCGTCATCGGCCGGCTTCCCCTCCGCTCCGTGGGCGAACTACGGTATCGTGACAAACAAAGGCTTCGATATTTCATTGGATTTGAACAAACAAATCAACAAAGACTGGTTTATTTCGGCTCGGGCAAGTGTTACCTACGCCAAGAACAAAATCATAGAACAAGACGAAGATTTAGGTGTACTCGGCACTTACCGTTCGAGCACCGGCAAACCGGTAGGCCAGATTTTCGGTTTGGTTAACGACGGCTTATATACCGAAGCCGATTTCGAAGACGTAACGACCGGTAAGTTGAAACCGGGACTGCCGGTTCCAAAATTTTCGGATAGAGTTTATCCCGGAGATATAAAGTATTTGGATCTCAACGGTGACAATGAAATCACAGAAACCGATAAAACCGCCATCGGAGGTACGGTCAATCCCGAACTCGTATATGGTTTCGGTATTAACCTGAGCTATAAAAATATCGATTTCGGAGCTTTCTTCCAGGGAAACGGCCGCACCTATCGTATCATCGGAGAAAACCAAAAGAACTTCTTACCCGGTTCTACCATCGGAGCCGAAGGTAACATATTCACCAATGCATCGGATGCATGGACAGTCGACAACCCCAGTCAGGACGTATTCTATCCGAGACTCCACATGGGTTACAACGCCAACAACGCCCAAGTATCGGATTGGTGGTTGAAAGATATGAGTATGTTGCGGTTGAAAAATGTAGAATTGGGATATTCATTCTCAAAAAATCTTATCAAAAAAGCTGCAATGGAGTATGCCCGTATATTCGTTCGCGGAACAAATCTTTTGCAGTTCTCCAAGTTCGACCTGTGGGACCCCGAACTGAATACCAGCAACGGTTTGAAATACCCCATCATGGCCACTTATTCTATCGGACTACAAGTAAGATTCTAAACCTATTAATATAAAAATTATGAAACATACAATCGTTAGATATACATTAGCTATCATCGGTCTGTTTTCGGTCACTTCCTGTACCGATTATCTGGACAATGCTCCCGACGATATTTTAACATTGGATATGGTATTCAACAGTAAGAACCGTACCGAGGAATGGTTGGCCGGTATCTATGACGGAATCCCCGACCCCTACACGCCCATGATGCGTAATTACGATGCCTATGCCGATGATTTCTCGCCTTCGCAAGACTGGCGGGCATTCTCCGACTGGGATTGTATCGACAAAATCTTAGGCAACTGGACTCCCCAAAGCGAGTGGAAGGGGAATTTTTGGAGCGACTTTCCGGTGAGAATACGCGAGGCTTACATTTTCTTAGACAACGTCAAGGCTCTGCCCGAGCAAGAGGTCTATCAAGCCGATGTGGACAACATGAAGGCCGAGGCACGTTTCTTAATTGCCTACTACTATTATCTGTTGGTGAATACCTACGGAGCCATACCGTTCCAAACTTCACTGGTCGACATGAACGACCCCATCGACAAGATATTGATAGGGCAAACACCTTACGACCAAATAATCGATTGGCTCGATAAAGAGTTCAAAGCCGTATCGGAACTGTTACCACCCTCTTATACCGAAGAACGTAAATACGGACGAGCAACCTCGGTGATGGCGTTGGCTATCCGTGCCCGTATGCTTCTTTTCGCTGCAAGTCCGTTGGTAAACGGGAACGATGATCCCGATTATGCCGCTTATACGAACAATAAAGGTGAAGCAATCTTCAACTCTACCTACGACCCCAAGAAATGGGAACGTGCGGTAAACGCTTGCAAAGATCTTTTGACCGAGGCCGAAGGCAACGGTTATGCCTTGTACAAAGAGTATAACGGAGATGGTTCGATCGACCCTTTCATGTCCTATTCCAATATGTGTTACAAAGAATTCAATCAAGGTAACAAGGAAATTCTGTTCGCCCGTCCCGATGTAAGTTACGACCTTTACTCTCAACACTCGGTTCCCCGCGGATCCCGTGGACAAGGCGGTTTGGGAGTTACTCAGGAATTGGTCGATGCGTTCTTCATGAGCAACGGTCTGCCCGCTATCACAGGGTATGAGCCCAACGGCGAGCCTATCATCAACAAAGCCTCGGGATACAATGAAAGCGGATTCTCTACCCAGCCCGATGTCAGAAAGACCAAATGGATCGAAGGAGACAAAGATGCCAAAGAATCCAACGCCGAAAATACAATCGCTCCGGCCGGAACATTCAACATGTATGTCAATCGCGAGCCTCGTTTCTATGTATCGGTGCTTTACAACGGTGCTTGGTATCGTCAATCGAGCCGTTATGTGGATTTCTATTACGCAGGAGAAGACGGCCGGCCCGCGTCCGGTTCTTTATGGGATGCTCCGCAAACAGGTTATCTGTTGAGAAAACGCGTACACCCCGAAACGAATATCCTCAACTACTCCATTCCCTATCGTCCCGGTATTATCTGCCGGTTGGCAGAAGCCTATCTGAACTATGCCGAAGCTCTCAACGAATGGGCTCCCGAGCAAACCGACGAGATACTGAAATACGTGAACCTCGTAAGAGAGCGCGCAGGTATCCCCCAATATGGAACAGGGAAAGACAGCAACGGATTAGACAAAATCCCCGCACCGGCCGATCAGACCGCTATGCGTGAAGCGATTCGTCGCGAACGTCGGGTTGAGTTCAACTGCGAATATGCGATCCGTTTCGATGATATCCGCCGTTGGAAACAAATCGATATTCTGCGCGGTGACTTCTACGGCATGAACAAGTTCGGGACAGAAAAAAGCTGCGACAAGAACAACGAGAATGCCTACTTCAAACGTCGCGTCGAAATCACACGCGCTTTCAGCGAAAAGAACTATTGGTTCCCCATTCATCAAAATCAATTGGACAAGAACCCCAACCTCAGACAATTACCCAAATGGTAAATTCAATTTTGAAATCTAAAAGTATAAATGTATGAAAACGATATATCATATATTATTCTCGCTTCTGTTCGTACTGGCTTTTGTCGGCTGCGACGATGACGACGATAAAGTCATAGAGCGGAATCAATTGAAATTGACAGCCTCCGCCCAGTCGGTGACCCTTACTCCGGATGCGACAGATGACGAGATTATTTCGTTCTCTTGGAACGAAGCGACCAGTTTAGGGGCAGACTACACTTTCTCCTATCTGTTTCAAATAGATATAGCAGACAACAACTTTCAGTCGGCAACCGATGTCCGCACATTCGGACCCAATGAATCGATCAGCTACTCATCGGCCGAACTGTACGACCTTATTGTAGAAAAATGGGGAAAGACAGCCGGAGAAGCAGTCTATGTGGAGGCTCGGGTAGCCGCCAAAGTGGAAGGTCCCAAATTCAAATATCCCGAAATAGCGACCACGAAAGTGCAAATAACCACTTATAAGCCTACATCGCAACCGCTCTATATTACGGGTACGGCTACGACTGGCGGCACGGATCTGAATGCCGCTGAGAAAATAACCGAACTATCCAACGGTCGTCTGTATAATTGGAGAGGCCAGTTGAAACAAGGCGGATTCAAATTCATCACCACGCTGGGGCAAGCCTTGCCTTCTTACAACAAAGGAGCGGACAACAGCTCTGTCGTAAAACGTACGAGCGAAACGGAAGCAGACGACCTCTTCCAGATAAACGAGGCTGGATTGTATTACATCTACCTATCGCTTAAAGATATGACTATCTCATACAAGAAACTTCTATATGAAAACTTATATCTTGTAGGTAATGCGACTGCTGCCGGTTGGGATATAGAAAAGATTATCGCCATGACTCCCGATAACTTGAATCCTAACATCTTTACTTACCAGGGGGCTTTGCAAGAGGGAGAATTAAAAATCCTCGCCCAAAGGAAGTTCGACGGAACCACGTTCAAACCACTTGTCGAAAACGGGTCTATCGAAAGTACCGATGTACAAGTGACCCCGGGAGAACAGCCCGACTACAAGTGGAAAATAACCGCCGAGCAAGCAGGTCTTTACAAGATCACGCTCGATACGGAAAAAATGGAAATCAAATTTGAAAAGCAGTAATCATGATCGCGCTACTATTCGGAAAATTCCGAATAGTAGCGTCGACCAATGAGTCTCGTCAAATTCGTTAAAACATCACACAACTCATCATGAAAAAAAATTTATTAGCACTCGCTTTCCTTGTCGGACTACTGACTTGCTGTAAAAGCGAAGATGCTCCCATCAAACCCGTGAAACCCACTGATCCGGGAAGTATCAATAAGGAGTACATGTCGCGAGCCGAAACGACTTTTGCCAATATTTTCAAATATTATTGGAGCGACAAAGTGCGAATGATGTTCGGCTCATATCCCAATACATTGGGAACTCCCCAAGAACCTTCCAGCCCCGACTACGACAGTCACGCTTACTTATGGGGATTGGGTAGCGTTGTTTCGGCCTTCAACGCTATCGTACAAAATACCGATAACGTAGATTTCCGAATGACCTACGAAAGCCGGTTGAAAGAGACACTGCTCAAATACTACAATACGACAAAAGAACCCATGTGTTTCGGCTGTTTTGTCAACCCTCACGATCAACGTCTATACGACGACGCTATTTGGGTGGGTATAGATTTAGCGGATCTTTACAGTAAAACCAAAGATAGCTGGTATCTCGACTATGCAAAAAGCGTATGGAATTTCGTACTTTCCGGGAAAGACGATGAACTCGGAGGCGGAGTTTATTGGGACGAAAATGCCAAAGACTCCAAAAACACTTGTTCCAACGCTCCGGCCGTGGTTCTCGCTTTGAAACTCTATCAAATCACCAACGATGCAGCGTACTTGGAGAACGGTAAAGATATTTACAAATGGACAAAATCGAAATTACAAGACCCCTCCGACTACCTCTACTGGGATTGCATCAAAACGAGCGGTAAAATCGAAACCAGCAAGTTCTCTTACAACTCGGGACAAATGTTGCAAGCAGCCGTGTTGCTCTACAATGCGACAGGCGAGGAACAATATCTCACCGATGCCAAATTGCTCGCAGAGGCTTGCTATAATTATTTCTTCGAAAACTTCATATCCAACTCGTCGGGAGAGCAATTCCGCATTCTCAAAGACGGAAGTCGCTGGTTCAATGCGATCATGGTCCGCGGATTCCTCGAACTGAACAAAGTCGAGAGTAATGGAACTTATATGATCGCCATACGCAAATCGGTCGACCACGCATGGAAATACACCCGGGATGCCGAGACCGGACTTTTCTTCAAACAATTCAGCGGGAACGACATAACGGACAACCCGGGAGATATTCTTGCACAAGGAGCTATGGTTGAATTATTCGCAAAATTAGCAGTTAACTAATAATTAAAATTTTTATCCATGAAATTAAACGGAATTATAGTCGCTTTATGCTCGGTCGGAATCCTCAATGCACATGCCGAAAACGTAGCTATCGCCAAATCTTCTCTCGTGGGAGACGGGATAGTAGAATTCGTTCCGCAAGGATTCGACCAAACGAAAACCCCCTCTTTAATTCTTAAAGAAGAACCCACGGCAAAAGGGTCTGTACCCTCCGATTGGGAATTATATCCACAATTCACCGTCGTGGACGGAAAAGCCAATGCCTCATTGGGCCTGACCGGTGAAATAAGTCTGTATGGCGGTGGCGAAGTTACCGGGCCTCTATTGAGAAACGGCCAATACATAAAACTCTGGAACACCGATACAGGAGCCTACGGCGTCGATGGCGGCAAACGGCTGTATCAATCACATCCGTGGGTATTGGGCGTGAGAAGAGACGGTAGCGCTTTCGGTATTTTGTTCGATAGTAGCTGGAAATCGGAACTACATACCAATTCCGACAAAATCGAATTTAACACAGAAGGAGCTCTATTCCGCATTTACATCATCGACAGGGAATCACCCAAAGATGTCCTCAAAGGCCTTGCCGAATTGACCGGGACCATCACGATGCCTGCCCGTTGGACTCTGGGCTACCATCAATGTCGTTTCTCCTACGGTAGCGAGCAGAAAGTACGGGAAATCGCAGACAATTTCCGTAGCAGAAATATCCCTTGCGATGCTATCTGGATGGACATCGATTACATGGACGGCTACCGTATTTTCACATTCAACGAAACTAATTTCCCCGACCCCAAAGCCTTGAATGAGGAACTTCATCAAAAAGGATTCAAAGCCGTATATATGATCGATCCCGGAGCCAAAGTGGACAAAAACTACCACGTTTACCAATCGGGAACAGAAAACGATGTGTGGGTAAAACGCCCCAACGGTGAAATTTACGAAGGTAAAGTATGGCCGGGATATTGCGCATTCCCCGACTTTACCATGCCCAAAGCCCGTGAATGGTGGTCCAATTTGTATAAAGATTTCTTGGCATTGGGAATCGACGGCGTATGGAACGACATGAATGAGCCGGCCGTTACCGACGACGATATTCCCGAAGAAAACCGCATTGGAACCATGCCTTACGATACTCCTCACCGAGGAGGCGGCAATTTACCCGCCGGCCCTCACCTGCTCTACCACAACGCCTACGGCCGTCTTATGGTCGAAGCCTCGTATGAAGGGATTATGAAAGTCAACCCCGAAAAACGCCCCTTCCTTCTTACGCGTGCCGGCTTACTGGGTTATCAACGATATGCAGCAACTTGGACAGGTGACAACTGGGCTGGCTGGGATCACTTGAAACTTTCCGTACCTATGTCTATTACATTAGGCCTTTCAGGTCAAGCATTCAACGGTCCCGATATCGGAGGATTCTTAAATAATACGGATGCCGATTTATGGGCTCATTGGTTGGGATTCGGAGTATTTTTACCTTTTGCCAGAGGTCATGCTTGTGCAGGAACCAACGACAAAGAACCGTGGGCTTTCGGCGAGGCCATAGAAAACACCTCTCGTATTGCCCTCGAACGTCGTTACCGATTGCTTCCCTATTTCTACACGTTGTTCTACGAATCCCATAAGACCGGATTGCCCGTTATGGCTCCTGTATTCTTCGCCGACCCCAAAGACCTGAGATTGCGCAGCGAGCAACAGGCTTTCCTATTGGGAGACAATGTACTTGTTATTCCCGCTTTCGCCGAGAATCCCGTATTGCCTTACGGAATTTGGGAAAATATGACACTGATCGATGGAGAATACAGCGATAAGTACCAAGCTAAATTGAAAATCAAAGGCGGAAGCATCGTCCCGGTCGGAAAAGTTATACAAAGCACGACCGAAAATTCGTTCGAACCTCTTACTCTTTTTGTATGCCTCGATGAAAACGGAAAAGCCCACGGTCAACTCTATTGGGATGCCGGAGACGGCTGGAATTTCCAATGCGGAGATTATAGCTTGATGACGTTCTCCGCCGAGAAGAAAAACAATCAAGTAAAAGTCTCTCTCGCTTCCAAAGAGGGTAAACGTAAAATAGAGAAAGAAATCAAAGCTCTGAATGTAGAATTAATGATGAACGGGAAAGTATATAAAGGTTCCGGTTCGTTGAAAAAAGGTGTAACAATAAATCTTTAAAAAATGAGAGGGTGTGTCAAAACTCAATTTTTGAAGATATGAACTTATAATTTGAAATTTGAGTGCCCTCAAAAGGCTAAAAAAGGGTCGTATCATTACTCAATACAGAGCTTGATACGACCCTTTTAAATGTCATAGTTACAATCTATAACTTTTCGGAGGGGACATTTTAGTTTTGACACACCCCCCTTTACTAAAACTTTTTTATCATGAAAAACAGATATTCCATCTGGCAACTAATGTCGTTAGGAGTTGCTTTAATGACGGCTCCGTGGCTACAAGCCCAAGACGTGCTTGTAACGCTCGAAGCAGAAAAGGGAATAATCACACTGCCTGCAAAAGTAAAACCTGTCGACGGTAGTACCGTAGAAGGAATCTCGGGCGGTAAATATGTAGGTGATAACGACCCCGGTAGCTCCATAGTTTTTAACGATGTTGAAGTGCCCGAAGCCGGGACTTATGAATTCAAGACTTATTACATGAGTATGCAGAATAGGTCTATTGCCGTTAAAGTCAATAACTATTCCGAATACATATCGACGGTCTCCAATACGACACCGGGTTGGGACGTACCTCCCACAAACGAAATGAGTACCTATATCTACATGGATAAAGGGAAAAATACGATAAAAATTACTCCTATGGGAAGCGGTGGCCCTAATATGGATAAATTCGAAATCATTACAACCGACGTAGAGCTTCCGAAACCGGGAGAGTTTCCTATCGTTCTCGAAGCCGAAACCGCTCAATTATTCGGAAACCTGAAAGTAAAACCTACCGACGGTTCTTCCGTTGCCGGTCTATCGGGAGGCAAATATATCGGAGACTTCGACTTAGCCGCTAACTCTTATTTACGGTTCAACAACATCGAGATACCCGAAGCCGGGACTTACGAATTGAAAGTCTATTCGATGGGGTCGAGCCGAGCTCTCACCATCAAGGTCAACCACTATCAAAAAAGTATCATTCGTACGAAAGACTCCCCCAACTGGGACAATGCCCCTACCTCAATGGTATCTACCTTGATATATCTCGATAAGGGAACAAACACCCTGACTTTCGGACTACACGAGGACAATGGCCCCAATATCGATAAATTCGAGATATGTACAACGACCGAAGAAATAGATAAACCAGAAGTCGAGAAAATCGCTTACTCGTATGATTTTACCGACGAGGCCGAAATTTCTTCTACACAAGAAAATTCTACGCTGAGCTTGTTGACCGATAATGATGAATACACTTATTATGTTCCCAAGACATCGAATGTAGAAATCGTAGCCAAATGCCAGCAACCGGTACTCTTGACGGGATTTTTACTCTCAGCAGGTATCGACAGTGAAATCGACGTCGACACTTGGAAATTATATGCTTCGGCCAATGGCTCTACATGGAAAGAAATTTCTTACGATAAAGTAACCGATCTCGACGGAGCCCACCTATATGAAATAACCCGATATCCGGGAACCGCAGCAGCAGACGCCGCACAATATTACAAATTAGCGGCAACCCACGAAAATCTCGAAATTGCAGAATGGCAATTGTTCGGTCTGCCCTATGTCGCTTCGGGAGACAAAAATTTTCCGACCGACCTGACTGAAAATATCGATGTTCACTCTAATGTATCGGCATATCCTATCGGAGAATCGGGCGATAATTTCTCCGAAGAATTTTACAATCTGTTCGACCGGAACATGAACACCAAATATTATGCACATGAAGCAACGAGTTTTTATGTAGAAATAGATTTGGAAAAGCCCTATACAATCGAATCTTATGCAATTACAAGCGCTCATGATTATCCCGACCGAGACCCTCGCAAATGGATTTTAAATGCTTATAACGAAGAATTGGGCTGGGTAGAACTCGACCGTCAGACAGACACATACTTCCCCACCCGGTATTCTACTTTGAAATATAACGTAAACTCGTCCACGGGATTCACCAAAATCATGCTCGACGTAGAAGCTAATAATGGAGCAAAAGACATTCAACTCCTTAAATTCCAAATCTTCGGTAAAGAATTTAACGGAGCCGGCATCAACGCCGCCCAGGACAAAACACTTTCCATCATTGCGGATCAAGGGAAAATCATTATTTCTCAAACAGGGGGCAAACCGGTAAACTACACGGTATATAACCTGTCGGGAACAGTGATCGAACAAGGTACGACTGATGTTTCATACCGAGAAATCGTACTGAATGCCGGAGCATACATTGTATCGGCTAATGACGGAAGTAAAAATAAAATAGAAAAACTAATTGTTAAATAAACATTGAACCATGAAATCCAGAAGATATAAACTACCCTTGATAGCCTTATCGCTATCATTAGCATTACCGGCTTTCTCCCAATCGTGGTTTACTCCCGAAGTAGAAAAAAGAGCCGAGGATATTTTAAAAAATATGACAGTAAAAGAACGCCTGACCTATATCGGTGGTATAGATTGGATGTACACCCGCGCTATTCCCCGATTAAATGTTCCGGCTATAAAAATGTCCGACGGACCGCAGGGCGTAGGTACATGGGGAGCTTCCACGGCTTATCCTTGCGATCTTTTACTGGCAGCCACATGGAATCCGGATATGGCCTATGCGTTCGGCGCAGCTTTGGCACAAGACTGCAAGGCTCGTGGTGTAAATATTCTATTAGGTCCTGCCGTAAACATCGCAAGAGCTCCTTTCTGTGGTCGGAACTTCGAATATATGGGAGAAGACCCTTTCTTGACGGCAACGACTTCTACCGGATATATCAAGGGATTACAAGAAAACGGAGTGATGGGAGTAATCAAACACTTCACGGCCAACTTCCAAGAATATGACCGTAATTATGTGAGTTCCAACATTGACGAGCGAACCTTACATGAAATCTATTTCCCGGCATTTAAATCGGCCGTCCAGAATGCAGAAGTCGGTGCTGTCATGAGCAGTTATAACTTGCTCAACGGCGTATGGACAACAGAGAATCCCTGGTTGCTCAAAGAAGTACTACGGGAACAATGGGGATTCAACGGGCTCGTGATGTCCGACTGGGGCTCCACTCATAACTGTGTTCCGGCGGTTAAAAACGGACTCGATTTGGAAATGGCAGGAAATGAAATCGAAAACGAGGAAGCTCTGCGCCATTATCTCGAAACCGGAGAAATAAATATGAGCGAAATCGACTTGAAAGTCAAACATATCTTACAAACGATGATCGGATTCGGATTCTTCAACAAAGAACAATTAGATCCGAGCATTCCCCTCGACAACCCCGAAACGGCAAAAGCCGCATTGGAAATTTCGAGAGAAGGAATCGTGTTGTTGAAAAACGAATCGAACATTCTGCCGTTGAACGCCAATACGATTAAAAACATTGCCGTAATCGGTAATAACGCTACAATTTATGCGGCCGGCGGCGGAAGCGGACTGGTAAGACCTTTCCATTATGTGTCTTACTTCGACGGATTGAAAAAGTTGGCAAATGAAAAAGGCATCAACGTCACACTTGTCGATCTCTATGATCACATGGAAGATGTCCTGTATACAGCTGCCGGCTCGAACGAACATGGTCTCAAAGCCGAATTTTATAACAACGAGAATCTATCAGGAACTCCTGTAACTACCCGCGTAGACAGTCGTATCAACTTTGAATGGACCTCGGGACCCGATGCTGCCAATGTCGAAAAAAACTATTTCTCAGTCAAATGGACCGGTGAAATTCGTCCCCAAGAAACATCGAACTATACTTTCATCGTGAAAGGAGATGACGGTTTCCGTTTAATTCTCGATGGAAAAACGGTCATCGATGAATTCAAATCGGGCTCCACTCGTGAAAAACGTTATACCATGAAAATGGAAGCAGGGAAAGCCTACAAAATTCAACTGGATTATTTTCAGGGAGGAGGCGGAGCCTGTATCGATTTGGCATGGCTCAAAGACGGAGATGAAAACCGGTTCCAAAACGAATTGGACAAAGCCGACATAATCGTCGCATTCATCGGTCACAATTCAAGTAGCGAAGCCGAAGCCGGAGAACGGTCCTTCGGATTGCCCCAAGATGTAAAGGACCTCGTCCTAGCTGCCCAAAAGAGCTCCAAACCGATGATCGGAGTCGTCAATGCCGGCGGAAACGTAGAAATGCAAGACTGGGAACCTAAAATGAAAGGTCTTCTTTGGGGTTGGTACGGCGGACAAGAAGCCGGAACCGCGATGGCCGAAGTGTTATTCGGAGAGTACAACCCTTCGGGAAAACTCCCTGTAACATTTGAAAAAAGATGGGAGGATAATCCCTGTTACAACAGCTATTACGATAATGGGACCAAACAAGTGAATTTTACCGAAGGTATCATGATGGGATATCGTGGATATGACAAAGCCGGTACAGAGGTCCAATATCCGTTCGGTTTCGGATTGTCCTATACGACATTCAATCTTTCCGATATGCAAATCACGGAATCTTCCGACGACAAATATTTAGTCGAAGTTTCTTGCAAAATAAAGAATACCGGAAAGGTTGCCGGTGCAGAAGTCATTCAACTGTATGTAGGCAAGAACGGCAGCAGCCCTGTCGAACGCCCGATAAGAGAACTCAAAGGCTACCAAAAAGTATATCTTGAACCCGAAGAAGAAAAATTCGTGACTTTGTACCTTTCTAAAGATGCGTTTTCTTATTACGATGTCAATCGGAAAAATTTCGTTGTCGATAACGGGGAATACAACATCGAACTTGGATTTTCATCTCGCGATATAAAATTGAAAGACCAAACTCAAATCAATGTTGTTTCGGCTATTGACGAAGCCCGCCAAGATACCGAAAAAGGTAACTTAACTCCCTCGGTGGTTAAACAAGGTGAAATTATCAGAATTGCACAAGGCTGTGCTTCCGAATTAAACATTTTCGACCTTACGGGTCAAATGTTACTCAAACAAATCGATAAATGTACAATCGATACCTCTTATCTAAAAAAGGGAGCCTATCTTGCTTTGTATAAAATAGATGAAAAATTTCATACGGGTAAATTCATCGTTGAATAGCTTTTAAAACTTCCAGACAACAAAGAGGCCCGGAAATTAAATTTCCGGGCCTCTTCATTTTAATTCGTTCGTTATTCAACCGCCCAAAGCAGTTTCTCAAACTGGCATTTATCTGGGCAATAATTTTACTTTCAGTTTCTTGTATGCACGATCGGCCTTCGCTCGCGCCTCCTCCACCGTATCGGCTGTCGCCAAAATCACACCTAATCGACGGTGTCCGACAACTTCCGGCTTCCCAAAAATTCGCATTTGTACTCCTTCTTCCGAAAGAACCTCATCGAGGTTACCAAATACAACTTTATCCGTATCTCCTTCTACAACGATAGCACGAGATGCCGATGGGCCATAGAAACGAACTCCGGGAACAGGTAACCCTAAAACAGCACGGGCATGCAAGGCGAATTGTGACATGTCTTGCGAAATCATAGTCACCATTCCCGTATCGTGCGGGCGCGGAGAAACTTCGCTGAAAAGGACATCGTCCCCTTTAATAAAAAGTTCTACTCCAAAAATACCATATCCACCCAAAGCATCCGTAACTTTCCGGGCTATATCCTGAGCTTTTTGCAATGCTTTCTCCGACATAACCTGTGGTTGCCAAGATTCCCGGTAATCACCATCTACTTGTACGTGACCTACCGGTTTTAGAAAAGTCGTCCCGGCAGAATGACGAACAGTAAGTTGAGTAATTTCATAATCGAACTGCACGAATCCTTCCACAATAACCCGACCGGCTCCGGCTCGTCCCCCTTCCTGAGCGTAGTGCCACGACTTATCAATATCATCGGCCGTACGCACGACACTCTGTCCGTGTCCCGAAGAACTCATGATAGGTTTCACCACACATGGCATGCCTATTTCTTTCACGGCCTCCTCGAACTCTTCTCGTGTAGAGGCAAATTTATAAGGCGACGTAGGCAATCCCAGTTGCTCTGCGGCCAAACGACGTATGCCCTCCCGGTTCATAGTCAGGTAGGCGGCCGTCGCAGTAGGTGTAACCGAATACCCCTCTTTTTCGAGAGCCACCAACGTATCTGTCGCAATAGCTTCTACTTCGGGAATGATGTAATCTGGACGTTCCGTTTCTATCACTTCTCTCAACTTTTTGCCATCGAGCATAGACAAAACATGACTGCGATGAGCGACCTGCATAGCCGGGGCATTGGCATACTTATCCAAAGCAACCACCTCCACACCATAACGTTGCAGCTCTATTGCTACTTCTTTACCCAATTCTCCACTTCCGCAAAGCAAAGCTTTCTTACCGACAGGAGTTAGTACCGTTCCAATTTCTACCATATATACTTGATTTTGTATGTGTTATTCATTTATACAAATGTCTTATGCTAACCGAAAAAATGCAGGCTGTCCTCAACTATATACCGAGACATAACCTTTCTTTACATCTTATGCAAAGATACAGGAAAAATGAATGGAGTACAAATGAATAAACAGACTTCCTACCAACAAAAAACGGGCTCTCGTTTTCGAAGTCCGTTTCAATTCTTTGGAACACCTTTAATCTTCGACATGGGAACCGTCGCAAAAGGGCTGATTCGACGATTTTCCACAACGGCAGATAAACGCCCGTTGTTTAATAACCATACTCCCATCGGAGAACATAATTCTTACATGCCCACCAATACGCAATGGACCGCATTCGATAACCTTTACGACCACCTCGGGTTTTATCGGCACAATAGTTCCTTTCATAGCTGTTTCTTTTTTAGTTTTATATTCACTTAAACAGCAAATCCGGTTCTTTTGTTTATTGTACCGTTAAACGATCGAGGCGTAGAAAATAATTTCTACGCCTCGATCTATAAACCTACGTATCACTTTATTAAAGCAATACTACCTCTATGTCTGCATCTACTTCATACATGCTCACTTTACCTTCGCGAGCCAACCAGCCAAGGGCTGCATACAATTCTTTTTCTTTCAGTTTCGTTGCTTTTTTCAACCCTTTTACAGTTAATTTTCCGGACTCATTTAAAGCATTCCAAACCTGTCCTGCCCATGTTCCAATAACTTCTGCATTCATTCTTTTTACGTTTAAATTAAACAACTTGAAAACACATTGTTTTAATCTGGCACAAAGTTAATACATTTTTCTTTAATTTTAATGCTTCAATGTGTTTTTTCATATTATCTACCCCCCTACAAAAGAAAAATAGACATTATAAAAACACTCTACGGGTGATTTTGTTTGCCCCAATCATCTATCTCCCCAGTATAATTTTCAATTCTTCTCTTGCCAAAAAAGAAGGAGCAAATTCTTCACGCGCTTGCTCCAATAACTGTCGCTCATTCTCATATCGAGCCGAGAAATGCCCCAATAACAATTGCTTTACACCTGCTTTACGAGCTATAATAGCCGCTTGCCGAGCCGTCGAATGGCAGGTTTCCTTCGCAAGAGCTTCGGCATCGTCCCCGAATGTAGCCTCATGATACAACAAATCTACACCTTCTATGATCGGTAACAAAGCCTCGTTATAAGCCGTATCGGAACAATAGGCATAACGTAACGGAGGGTCTGCCGGCGTCGTCAAATATGAGTTGGGAATAATTCGACCATCGGAAGTAACAAAATCTTCTCCCGCCTTTATCGCAGCTCTACGGTAAACCGGAACGTTATAAAAATTCATCATATCTCCCAATAAATGTCGCATTCCTACTTTCTCTTCAAAAAGGAAACCCGAACACGGAACCCTGTGTATCATCGGTAAGGAACGAACTCTAATAGATTTGTCTTCATAAATCACCTCCGTTCTATTCGGCAGTACAGGTTCGAAACGAACAGTAAAAGGCAAGTCCCGACAGAAAAAATCGAGTTGAGGCCGAAACACCTGCTCTGCCTGAGGATGGGCATGAATCACCAGTTCTCCGGTCCTACCTACTAACGCAAAAGTCGAAATCATTCCGATCAAACCGAAACAATGGTCTCCATGAAGATGACTCAAAAAGATATGCCCCAATCTCGTAAACTTCAATCGCATGCGACGAAACTGTATCTGAGCCCCTTCTCCGCAATCAATCATAAACAAATTGTCGCGAATATTCAGAATCTGCGTACTCGGATAGTGACGTGCAGTGGGCAAAGCCGACCCACACCCCAAAATATTTACCTCAAACTTTCCCATTTCAAAGTTCCTTTGACATTTACAAAGATACGCATTTCCTCACTTTAACCTGCACTTTTCATAATCAAACAAAAAGACCGGCAAGATTGCCGGTCTTTTCTTTATAATACGCTTTTAATGCGCCTTATTTTTTCTCTGCGTCGAGTTTCTCTTTCAAAGCTGCCAATGCATCGATATCGCCCAAAGTAGTTTTTTCCATTTGAGGAGTTACGATAGCATCGTCTGCCTTAGCTGCTTTTTTAGCGGCTTTCTTAGCAGCATTTTCTTTCTTAGCCTCAGCCTTAGCTTCATCTTCGAAAATACGGCTGTGAGACAAGATGATACGTTTAGCATCTTTGTTAAACTCTATAACCTTGAACGGAAGTTTCTCTTCCAATTGAGCCTGGGTTCCGTCTTGTTTTACCAAGTGTTTGGGAGTAGCGAATCCTTCAACACCATAAGGCAAAGCAATTACAGCACCCTTATCGAGCATTTCGATGATAGTACCTTCATGGATAGAATCAACGGTAAAGATACCCTCGAATACGTCCCACGGATTCTCTTCGAGTTGTTTGTGACCCAAGCTCAAACGACGATTTTCCTTATCGATTTCCAATACTTGAACTTCGATGTCGGCTCCGATTTGAGTAAATTCAGACGGGTGTTTGATTTTCTTCGTCCAAGAAAGGTCTGAGATATGAATCAAACCATCTACGCCCTCTTCGATTTCAACGAATACACCGAAGTTTGTAAAGTTACGAACTTTGGCATGATGACGAGAACCGACAGCATATTTGGTTTCGATATCTTCCCACGGATCCGGTTTGAGTTGTTTGATACCGAGAGACATTTTACGTTCTTCACGGTCAAGAGTCAAGATAACGGCTTCTACCTCATCGCCTACTTTCATGAAGTCTTGTGCACTACGCAAGTGTTGCGACCAAGACATTTCGGAAACGTGGATAAGACCTTCGACACCCGGAGCTATTTCGATGAATGCGCCGTAGTCGGCCATTACGACAACTTTACCTTTCACTTTGTCACCCACTTTCAAATCGGGATCCAAAGCATCCCATGGATGGGGTTGCAATTGTTTCAGGCCCAACGCAATGCGTTTTTTCTCATCATCGAAATCGAGGATAACTACATTGAGTTTTTGATCGAGAGAAACTACTTCTTCGGGGTGAGATACACGTCCCCAAGAAAGGTCGGTGATGTGAATCAATCCATCTACGCCGCCCAAATCGATGAATACACCATAGGAAGTGATATTCTTGACAGTTCCTTCGAGTACTTGTCCTTTTTCGAGTTTGGCGATAATTTCTTTCTTCTGTTGTTCGAGCTCGGCTTCGATAAGAGCTTTGTGCGAAACAACCACATTCTTGAATTCTTGATTGATTTTAACAACTTTGAATTCCATAGTTTTACCTACGAATACATCGTAGTCACGGATAGGCTTAACGTCGATTTGAGAACCGGGCAAGAATGCTTCGATACCGAATACATCGACAATCATACCGCCCTTCGTGCGACATTTGATATATCCTTTGATGATTTCGTCGTTTTCAAGAGCCGAGTTAACACGGTCCCAAGAGCGAGTAGCACGAGCCTTCTTGTGCGACAAAACCAATTGTCCTTTTTTATCTTCCTGATTCTCGATATAAACCTCTACTTTATCTCCTATTTTCAAATCGGGATTGTAGCGGAATTCGCTCATCGGAATGATACCGTCCGATTTGTAACCGATGTTTACGACCACTTCACGTTTGTTCAATGCGATTACCGTACCTTCGATTACTTCTTTGTCTTTTACCGTATTCAAAGACTGGTCATAAGTATTTACCAATTCATCATGGCTCTTATCACCATACACTTCGCCTTTTTCAAAGGCATCCCAGTCAAAATTTTCTACCGGGCTGTTTTTTAGTTCTTCACTCATGTTAATTAAATAATTGATTTTTTGATTAATAAGTTAGACATTATATGGTCTTGTTAAAATCGGTGCGAAGATACAAAATCTTTTCCTCTCTGCAAATTATTTCAGGAATATAATCTCCTAACACCCTTTGACATAAACATATATTCATCTTTACAAAAAATTCCGCCATACAATAAACAGAGTATAATTTTGTTTTATTTAAAGAGAATATATACCCACCCATGAACAGACAAAAGATAACATGGTTGCAAATACTCCAAGGTTGGAGTATGTTATTGGTCGTAATAGGACATGTTACCTTAACCGGTATTTTCGAGAATCCTCAAACTCCGGTGAGCGCGACGATAGAGCGTGTCATATACAGTTTTCACATGCCTCTTTTCATGTTTATCTCCGGTTTCCTTTTTTATTTCACAAAAATCAGCCGAGACTTAGCCTATAAAGAAGTTGTGCTCGATAAGCTCAAACGGTTGGGCCTCCCCTATTTGTTCTTCACCTTTTTCACCTTCGCCGTCAAGTTTATATTCTCATCATTCATGAAACGCCCGGTAGAATTGTCTTTACGGCAATTTACCGACAGTTTTCTATATCCCGGCTCCAACCCGTTGAGCGAAATGTGGTTCGTCGCCACGCTCTTTATCATCATGTTATCTTATCCTTTGCTGAAATATATGATAACGGGGTATTTCAAAATCGCGGTATTAATTATCGGAAGTGTCGTACTCAACTTATTTTTCCCTCCCGATATATTCTTGCTTTGCCTTTCCAACGTGGCATATATGTTCCTTTTTTTCTGCTTAGGCATACTTTTCTGCAAATTCGATATACAACGTTTTTTGAGTCATTCCGGGAGTCTCCTACTTTCGCTCCTTCTTTTCATCGCACTGAACCTGATTCCCGACTGCCCGATTTTACTGTTAAACCTCACCGGAATAATCTTTTCCGTCTCATTGTGTCTGAACTTAACCCCGATAGTATCGGGACTATTCTCCTCCTTCCGAGACTATACGTTTCAAATTTTTCTATTAGGAATTTTTCCACAAATAGCCATCAGAATACTCTACTCCAAGATACCACAAAACGAATTGTCCTATTGGAGTCTCTATATCATTAGTATTCTATTAGGGATTTACCTGCCTGTTTTCATAGCAAAAATCGTAGAGAAGATTCCCAACAAACTTATCCGCCGTTGTTTCGGACTCTGATTCTATCGTTTTTTCGCAAAAAAATCTTTCATCAAAGCGATACACTCCCCGGCCAAAACACCACACTCGACCTCTGTTTTAGGATGCAATACCTGAGGAGCGAAACGCCGGTAACCTCGTTTCTCATCGCCGGCTCCAAATACGACCCGAGCGAGCTGAGCCCACCCTATCGCACCGGCACACATCGCACACGGCTCCAATGTCACATACAGGGTACATTCGGTCAAATACTTACCGCCGAGCGAAGCCGCAGCCGAAGTGATCGCTTGCATTTCGGCATGAGCCGTCACATCGCCCAGACATTCGGTCAAATTATGTGCCCGAGCCACAACCCTATCTTTACAAACGATGACAGCTCCCACCGGTATCTCATCGGCATCGAATGCCTCTTTTGCCTCCTGCAAGGCCATTCTCATAAACCGTTCGTCCTTTGCTCTATCGACCATATCTTCTCATAAGCCTTGTGGGAAACACTATCATTTCTCATACAATCCTGACAATATTCCCCACATAGTAGCTCTTGTCCTTTTTCTTAATTCTTCAAATAATATACCACCGAGGTCACGACCCGCACATGCTTCAAATAAGGAGTATTGGCATCCCTATCCTCGATAGAGAATTGTCCTTGATATGCCGATGATATTTTGCCCAATTTACTATCGGAGTCTTTGGCGAATTTTTCGGCGGCAACTCTCGCATTTTGAGTGGCTTCGGCAATCATTTCGGGTTTTAGTTCATTCAACTTGGTAAACAAGAACTGGGTGTTATACTGATAATCCCCGGAAACGATAGCCACCCCCTTTTCCAACAAAGAGGCTTGTTTCACGATCAACTCTCGTACTTTCTCTACTTGATTCGAAGATACCGTTATTACCGAAGTAACATTATAGCGATACGGGACACTTTGGTTTCCATACCGTTCGGCCTGCATATCTACGATTCCGGGAGCCGCGATAGAAATTTCGGCGTCGGATATCCCGTTAGCTTTCAGAAAATTTATCACGATTGTATTCTTGGTATTGATCGTACGATAAATCGTGCCCAAATCATTCCCCAACTCCTTATATACCAAAGGCCAAATAACTTTATCGGCCGGAACCTCACGCTCCGACAAACCCTTTACCGAGACCGTACGCACAGCCTCCTTCGAACGAACGATACCTTGTTCGATTCGTTGCCCCAATAAAAACAAGCCTACTGCTATGATAATAGCCGGCACAATCCATTTGTTTTTCATAATCTTCCGTATTTTATTTCTTACAAAGAAAATGCATGCCAGACTCAAAAGCAAATTTTATTTGCAATTTTACCGGAGACATAGACTATTTTCGCATTTATTGTCAGTAACTGTTTCAAAGATAATTATTCGCCATATCCATCAGACTTTTTCTTGCTCCGATTTCTTTTTTCATCGAATCTTCGTATATTCGCTTTTCCAAATTCGTACTTATGGCGCAACATAACCAATTGGGAAAAACAGGAGAGGAACGAGCCGCAGAATATTTGATTTCCAAAGGATACATTATCCGAGACATAAATTGGCGGAGTGGAAAAATGGAATTGGATATTGTAGCCTATCGTGACAAAACGTTGGTTGTCGTAGAAGTCAAAACACGAAAAAACAACGAATTTCTACGCCCGGAAGAAGCCGTTACGTTCCGCAAGATAAAAAATATAATCCAAGCTACGGATGCCTATATTCGTATGTTCGATATACCTTTCGACATACGATTCGACATCATTACCTTAGTCGGGGAAAATGAAGACTTCCAAATAGAACATATAGAAGATGCCTTTCTTCCTCCATTAAACTGTCGATAAACATGAACGTAGAATCTTTGCGTGAATTCTGTCTGTCACTACCGCAGGTAACCGAATGTTTCCCATTCGATGAATGGGTGTTGGTTTTCAAAATCGAAGGTAAAATGTTTCTCTTCTGTGATTTGTCGGCCGAAGAGAAACGAATTTCGCTCAAATGCGATCCCGAACTTGCCATAGAGTTACGGGAACGATATCCCGAAATAGAACCGGGATACCACACGAATAAACGATTGTGGAATTCTGTTTGGCTGAGACCTTCCATCGACGATAAAGTCATTTGCGATTGTATCGTCCATGCTTATAGCGAAGTGCTAAAAAAACTACCCAGAATCAAACGCGAACCTTTATCGGAACTACTCGAAACATGGAAACAAAAGAAATAAAATTCCAAAAAACTCACTTAAAGGAGATCGGCTCGACCAATACATATCTCCAAGAATCGGACAAAGACAGACTTCTCCCGGAAGGAACCATCGTTTACTGCGACATACAACGATCCGGGCGCGGCCAGCGTGGAAATTCATGGGAATCTGAGCCCTTCAAAAATTTAACATTCAGTCTTTTACTCAGACCAGAACATATCCCTGCCAACCGGCAATTCTTACTTTCTGAAATCGTATCGCTGGCAACTGTCGATGTTCTGAACCGATACGCCACTGGATTCTCTATCAAATGGCCGAACGATATCTATTGGCACGACAAAAAAATTGCCGGTATTCTCATCGAAAATGTACTGAGCGGGAGTACATTCTCACGGGCTATTATCGGAATGGGACTGAACATCAATCAGAAAAATTTTTACAGCGATGCCCCCAACCCAGTTTCATTATATCAAATAACAGGTCGCACCTACAAGATAGAAAAAATATTAGACGAATTCACAGAGGCCTTCGGAAAGCGATATACAGACACATTTACAAACTCCTCCGACCGTATCCATAAAGAATATATAGCGGCACTCTACCGAAACGACGGGGTATATCCGTTTTATAGCGACGGCAATATTTTCCACGCCTCTATTGCCGATGTCGAACTTGACGGTCATCTGCTTTTATCGACGGAATCGGGAGAGAAAAAACGCTTCGCTTTCAAAGAGGTTTCATTCTTGCTTTAAACGTTTCAAGAACGGACGAATAACCCCGCTGCTTTGAGGCAACTCATCGGAAAGTCCCGACAGCATGGAAAGTTGTTCCGAAAGATATTTATTGCTACGAACCCGTGCAGCAATCGTAAAATATTTTTTAGCACAAGCTATATCGTCGTCGATCACTTGCCTTTTTTCCTCTTTATATACGGAAGCAGAGATAGAAAGACCGTTCGAATCTTCAAGATACTGTTGATCTATCGATTTCAGTTTTTCCTGTCCCTTTATAGCATAATAGCTTCCCAAAAACAAGTTTGCATCAAAATTAAGAGAGTCTATATCCAAAATAGTTTTCTGAACCTCGACCGCTGCGGTATCGTTTCCAAGCAACAACAAAGCATCGGCTTTGGCTTTCAAATAATTAATTTGCCCGGGCATCACCGACAACAATTCGTCGGCAACGGCAAGTATTTTTTCAGCATCATGCCGAAACACATAATACCCCAATAAATAATTATTCGTCACCCGAGTAAACCACGGCTGTTGTTCTTTCACCAACAAAAGTACCTGTTCATAAATGCCCGACTGTCCGATAGATCGCGACAACACGTCTATGCCGGTAAACAACGAGTCCAAAGATAGTCCTTGCATTTCCGAACGAACCACATATTGCATAATAGACGAAGAATCGTTCATCATGGCCGATGCGACAACCGCATCCACATACGTTTTCACCCTACCGGGACGGCGTTCCAACAATACGTCATACATAGCAACAGCCTCTTGCCACTCCCTATTGACAAAGTGATCATCGGCTTTTCTCAACACAGTACGATACGGCATCTCGGCAAAAGCCGAAAAAGCGATACTACAAAAAAGGAAAAATCCTATTATCCGTCTTATATACATACATTTAATTGTCACCCATTATGAACAGACAAAAATAGCGAAAGGTGAGTGCAGAGACAAACGGAAATTTTATTTCCAATTTGACTATGCCGAACCGCATCCTATTTTCGTACTTACAAAGATAACAAATCAACTCTGTAATATAGGCAATACTGCCGACAAAAATAAAACAGATTCCCCGCGAAACTTGCAGCAATCCGGTAAATAGTCCCGATGAATTAATTAAACATAAACTTTGAACGAGCTTCATTCTAAAAATAAAATAAATTAATATTATATTTATAAATAATAACTTTATACATAGCATTATTCCCATATCTTTGTAACAGTAATTAAAACAGTCCATTAAGATAAAAAGGCTCGTCTTCCTGTACTGTTATTTTCAATCCGAGCCGAAAAATTCCATCATGAAAAAACTTTACTCAAAACTATTGACGTTAGTCACTATCGGTTTTTACAGTCTATCTGTCTGGGCACAAGATGCTCCCGTCATTCAGAATTACAGCGACTATACCGGAGACTCATTCGTAGCCAACTGGGACAAAGTATCGGGAGCAGACAAGTATTTCCTCAATGTCTACACGAACGGGACCAACGTTCAAAACGTAAATGAAACCTTTGGCAACATCAACCATTCCGATGGGAAAATAGACCAGCAATCGCCCAATTACCCGAATGGCTGGGAGATAAACGTGAGTGAAAACGGCAGTACCGATATGGTCGTCTACGAAGGTGTAAATAAAATTATCCTCGATGCGACAGACGACTACATAAGCACCGAACAAATTATCGGAACCGGCGTGGGGAAATATATCGTTAACGCCAACCTCATCAATGCAGAAAATATCACCCAAGAAAATTCAAGCTTATTCAAGATTGAAATATTCGACAAAGCAGGTATACTTCTTAGCACCGGAACAATCGAAACTTTACTTTTTGCCCAAATAACCGAATTCAATATTTTCGACGGCTTCGGATACACACAAGCAAACATCGGGCGCATAAAAATATCTATCGAAAAAGGTGACGGAAAAATTGGAGACCTCATGATAAACTCTATCTCTTACTCTTGTACCGAGCCTTCGTATATTCTGAAAGATCAAGCAACGGCCGAAAATTCTTATCCTGTAACCAACCTCGACCCGGAAAAGGAATATTACTACTACGTCGCTGCTTCGGTGGAAGGAAAAACGACAGACGCATCGAACATCATCAGAGTAAATGGATTCCTCACTCCCAAAGCCTTAGACGCAACCGGCACATCGGAAAACTCGTTCACGGCAAATTGGGAAAAACTGCCCAAAGCAAAAGGATACATCGTGCAAGCGTACCAATATCACACCGCAACACAAGACAGTGAGAAGAAAATACTCGACGATTCTTTCGAAAAATCGACAGAGGGTACTATGGACGATCCGATCTCTGTTACCGACCCGGACTTATACACCGCAGTTCCGGGTTGGAGCGGGAAAAACATACTGGCAGCCAACGGTATGCTCGGAGCCGACAACGGAAGATTTCCCGTAAGCCTCTCTTATTTATGGACTCCCACAATGAACCTGTCATCGAATAACGGTAAATACAAAATCCACATCAAAGCCCGTGGAACAGCCGGAGATTATCTGTCGATTTATCGAATAGGTTATATGATAGACAGCAACGGAGACGGAGAACCCGATGCCCTTAACATACATAAAGTAACAGCTTTCGACGAAAACGGATACACCGAAGAAACTTGGGAAATGGAAGACGGTGCTGAAAACATGCAACTCTCCATCGAAGAAAACAAACTAAAAAGATTTTTCATCGACGAAATCACCATCATACAAGAAAGCAAGGCCGGAGAGGTTACGAGAATACCTCTCGTTCCGGTAACCATTTCGGACGGTTCTCAAACTTCTTATACTTTCACAGATCTCGAAACGAATGGAAACTACGGCTACGAAGTGACCGGTATGCGTTACAACGACTATGAGGAAGAAGAATATTCCGAAACGTCTAACCTTATTACCGTGCAGTTAATACATTCGGGAATAGAAAGTAGCACAACTCAAAACGTAAAAGTAATCGCTTCTGAAAACTCAATCAACATAGTTCTATCGGAAAGGGCACTCATACAAATATTTACTGCCAACGGACAACTTGTAAAAACCATAAATGGAACCTCGGGAGAAAATATCGTTTCTATCCCTGCTGCCAATATTTATATCGTAAAAGTCGGAAGCAAGATATTTAAAGTCATCGCCCGATAAATCATCGGAAATAGGAAATCACCTACACAATCGAGACCGACAAGGTAGACTTACTTTGCCGGTCTCGACTTTTCTCATAATCACCAATCGGATATTATTTTCTCTTCAAAGGCTACGTGAACCATAAAAATTGATTATTTTTGCATAAATGCGACTGTTTAATTAAAAGAACGAATCTGATTATGAATAACCAATACAAAAGGATTCTCCTGAAACTGAGCGGTGAATCGCTCATGGGCGAAAAGCAATATGGCATCGATGAAAAAAGAATAGCCGAATATGCCACACAGATTAAAGAAATCGCCGACATGGGCATAGAAATAGGTATCGTCATCGGCGGCGGAAACATATTTCGCGGATTGAGCGGTACTTCCAAAGGGGTAGACCGTGTAAAAGGAGACCAAATGGGCATGCTCGCGACTGTAATCAACAGTTTGGCATTAAGCTCCGCATTGGAAAAAATCGGACAAAAAGCCCAAGTCTTCACGGCAATCAATATGTTCCCCATCGGCGAATATTATAGTAAATGGAGAGCTATCGAGGCCATGCAAAACGGAACCGTAGCCATTATATCGGGAGGGACGGGAAACCCATTCTTCACGACCGATACAGGCTCGGCCCTAAGAGGTATCGAAATAGAAGCCGAAGTCATGCTGAAAGGGACACGTGTCGATGGTATTTACACGGCCGATCCAGAAAAAGATCCTACCGCAAAGAAATTCGACAAAATCAGCTACGACGAAATCTATACCCGTGGATTAAAGGTCATGGACCTCACGGCGACCACCCTCTGCAAAGAAAACCATCTGCCCATTATCGTATTCGACATGGATACGGTCGGAAACCTGAAAAAAGTATTGTCAGGAGAGAACATAGGGACTCTGGTATATTAAACCCGGTCTTATATGGCTATTCTTAAAAAAAAGAGTACATTTGTTCACGAAACTAATTATACAGAAAAATTTCAACCTTATTCATTATGGACGACGTAAAGACATACTTGAACTCTGCCGAAGAAAAAATGGCTATGGCCATCGAATTCTTAGATGAAGCATTAGCTCACATTCGGGCAGGTAAAGCCAACCCCCGAATTCTCGACGGCATACGGGTCGATTATTACGGAAGTTTGGCCCCGCTTTCCAATGTAGCTAATATTTCTGTCCCCGATGCACGTACCATCGTTATTACCCCCTGGGAAAAATCCATGTTCAAAGTGATCGAGAAAGCCATTTTGGATTCAGAATTAGGCATCACTCCCGAAAATAACGGCGAAATCATCAGACTATCAATTCCCCCGTTAACCGAGGAGAGACGTAAAGCACTCGTCAAACAGTCGAAACAAGAAGCCGAAAATGCCAAAGTGAGCGTGCGCAATGCGCGCCGGGATGCCATCGACGGGCTGAAAAAGGCTCAAAAAGAGGGAATGCCCGAAGATGTCGCCAAAGACGGAGAAACCTCGGCACAAAAACTTCACGACAAATACATGAAGAAAATCGACGATATGTTTGCCGAAAAAGAGAAAGAGATACTCACCGTATAAAACAAAAAATAAAATATATTCAAAAGGGCTTTCATTATCGGAAGGCCCTTTCTTTTTTCTCGATTCAAAAGTTTCTGCTGTTTCTAAGGTTCAGTAGGAACTCCGTGGGGTAAGCATGAATTTTAATGATAAATCTCTCGTCGGCACACACATTCCGGTCTCCTCGGCGAAAAATTGGAAAAGATAGCATAGGAGTTTTTGATTGTAAGGCTTAACCCCTCCGTCACTACGTGACACCTCCCCTATATTTTGCGCTGCAAAACGCCCCGTAAGGTTACGGGAAACGGCAGGGGAGGAGGGAAAATACCCACAAAGCATCGGAGTGGATAAAAGCTGTTCAAAAGGAACCTTTCAACACTATCCCTCTGCTCATCGCAGATGAGATAGGGGGAGTGCCCGTAGGGCTACGGGACACGGCAGGGGGAGAGAGCCAAAATGCAGTTCAAAAAAACAAATGCATTCGTTGTTATCCGACTCTCGTCCTTCATTATATTTGTAGAATATCGGAGGCGGTTCGGCATAGTCAAGCCGAAAATGTAATTTTCGTTTGTCTCTGCTCTCACCTTTTGCTATCTTTGTTCATTAAATTTCATTGCATGGAAGGTCTTGTCACAAAAAATACGGGAAGCTGGTATATCGTCCGCACAGAAAACGGAGATTCGATACGCTGTAAAATCAAAGGTAATTTCAGGTTAAAAGGAATACGTAGCACCAATCCCGTATCAGTGGGCGACCTTGTGGATATAGAGTTAAATCCCGACCAAACGGCTTTTATCACTCGCATACACGAACGAAAAAACTATATTATCCGCCGATCGTCCAACTTGTCGAAAGAGTCCCATATCATCGCAGCCAACATAGACCATGCCTTACTGATCGTAACGGTCAACACGCCTCCGACCTCGACCACTTTTATCGACCGTTTTCTTGCCACAGCCGAGGCGTATCGCATACCTGTATGCATCGTTATCAATAAGAGCGATACATTTACCGAAGAAGACCGGGAATATGCCGAAGCACTTCGTTACCTTTACACCTCTATCGGGTATGACTGCCATTGTGTATCAGCGATTACCGGTGAAGGATTCGATTTCATAGACTCATTTATCGCAAACAAAATTACCCTGTTATCGGGGCACTCGGGCGTAGGAAAATCCACGATTATCGACCGTATTCTACCGAATGCTCATGTAAAAATCGGAGCCGTATCCACTTCTCACCACAAAGGCATGCACACGACCACTTTTTCAGAGATGTACCCTTTGCCACAAGGTGGATACATTATCGACACTCCGGGTATAAAGGGCTTCGGAACTATCGATTTCAATCCCAACGAAGTGGCACATTTCTTTCCCGAGATTTTTGAAATTTCCCAAAACTGCCGGTTTAACAATTGCACCCATCGACACGAACCCGGTTGTGCGGTATTAAAGGCGTTGGAGAACCACCAAATAAGCGAATCGAGGTATACAAGCTATTTGAGCATTATCGAAGATAGTTCGGAAGGAAAATATCGGGAAGCATTTTAAAAAAGATTGAAGCGAATCGGCGCAATGAGATACAAAGGCATTGGAATTTTATTTTTCATGATGGCAAATATCCTATCGACAAATGCGGAGGGAAAAGACTTGCTTGTACCATCGAAGACCGACACCGTTACCATCGATACGCTTTCGACAAAAAACAGGATTTCATTACCCCTACCCAACACACTCGTCAACAAACAAATCGACCGTCTCGTCGAATATGCCAGAAAATACATCGGGACACCTTACAGGCGAGGAAGCAAAGGCCCCAACCGATTTGACTGTTCGGGTTTCACGCAGTATATTTTCAACCATTTCTCCTATTCCCTCAATGCAAGTTCCGCTTCTCAATATTTACAAGGAATCTCTGTTAAAGACGAAGAAATCTGCCGGGGAGATTTGGTATTTTTCAAAGGTAGAAATTCCCGGCGGTCGAATGTAGGACATGTAGGCTTGGTTACGGAAGTATATCCCGACGGACGATTCAAATTTATTCACGCATCCACATCACAAGGGATACGGGAAGATTGGAACTTCTCTCCCTATTATGCTCAACGATATGTCGGAGCCCGACGCATTTATTTCGTTCAAATCGACAAACGACTGATTTTAGATGCCATTCTCGAATTGGAAGACATCGATGACAACACTCCTTTTACCGAAACGGAAAAGAGCATTACGCCGCAGGAATTTTCAACTTTTGTCCGGGCTGAATAGCATTTCCTTTCAAATTGTTCACCCGTTTAATATCTTCGGCCGAAACCCCTTTATATTTTTGAGAAATCGTCCATAGGTTCTCGCCTTTACGAACCGTATGATATTGACCTTTTGCTGACGAAGCCGTAGACGAAACCCCGCTTTTACTTGTCGTTGTCTTGCTGCAAACCGCCAAACGTTGCCCGATACGCAAATATGAATTTTTTCGCAAATTATTCCAAGAGCGCAAGTTACTTACCGACACTCCATATTTTTGAGCTATCCCGGAAAGAGTCTCTCCTTTACGAACCTTATGATATACCGTTGTTCCGGGAGCCAACCCTGCCGGCTCAACGGCAAGCCGTCGTGCATACAGCTCCTGATTATGCGCAAAAATAGCATCCTGCGCCTCGATAAAAGCATAGACCTGTTGCGATGGCAAAATGAGCGCATAAGGCCGGATATTACCCGGTATGATATCGCGACGATATTGAGGATTCAAACTTCGAATCTCCTCGATCGGAATCTGTAATACATCGGATATCTGCTGCAAATGGACTCGACGTGTCACTTGTACGGTATCCGTTAACAAAGGGCGCCGGGTAAGTACCGGACAGATATTGTGGTCGCCATAATAATTCATCACATAATTGACTGCGATAAAAGCCGGGACATAGCCTCTCGTTTCACGAGGCAAATAGGGATAAATCTCCCAATAATCGGTTTTACCTCCCGAACGGCGAATAGCTTTACTTACATTCCCCGGGCCACAATTATACGATGCGATAGCCAATGCCCAATCGTGATAAATACTATATAAATCTTTCAAGTAACGAGCCGCCATCGCCGAAGATTTAATAGGATCCCGCCGTTCATCTACAAGACTGTTCACCTCCAAACCCATACTCTTTCCTGTCTTGACCATGAACTGCCACAAACCGGCCGCTCCTACCCGAGAAGTAGCATCGGGGCGCAAAGCAGACTCGATAATCGGCAGATATTTCAATTCCAAAGGCAAACCTTCCCGTTCAAGAGCTTCCTCGAAAATGGGCATATAATATGTACTCAATCCCAAAAGATTCTCAACAAGCGCTCTCCTTTTCTGTACATACATGTCTATATAACGGCGAACGACACTGTTATAAGACATCTCGATAACAGTCGGCAGTTGTGATAATTTACGGATATAAACCGAATCGGGATAATCCACATTAACGCTATTCACCAAACAGGAATCATCTACAACAGCATATTGCTGCATGTACCAGTCGGTCAAAAGATTATTCAAATCGGCCTCCATACTTTCGGGATACACGATAGCATTATCTATCGTATCCGACAAGGCAACCTCTATTGTGTCGGTATCTACGATTTCCTCGTCCGTTTCTATTTGGGAAAAACTATATAAAGACATTCCCAAGCCCATAAAAACAAGCCAAAATTTCTTCATAGCAAATAAACATTAAAATGTAATCGCACATTGTAATCCGATCGATGGCAATACCGTACGCCCGGTAGGAATAATCGCCGGCTGCCACTTCATCGAAATATCGGGACTGACATCAAAATGATACAACTGAGCATCGACATAAGCATCTATCATACAAACAGCATAAAGCCCTATCATACAAATAATACATAGGTCACGATTCTGTCTATAATAGTCTTTCCTCTGCTTCAATACACGGGTTAACCATTCCTTGTCTATATCTTCCTCGCGATACGACGACGAAAAAAAATCCATATAACTGTTCGTCCCCGGATCACTGTCCATAATATCCAAATAGGCTCGTTGATAATCAGACAACATACGGCTATTCCATGTCGTAGCATAAAAAAGCCCTACATATCCGCCCACGACGATAGGCAATTTCCAATACCTATGGTTATAAATTTGACCCAATCCGGGGAACAGAGCCGATAGCCATACGGCTCTCATCGGGTCAGGATTGAAATCGGAAGGTCTCCACGATTTGCGTGAAGCCGCTTTCATTCCCAAAGAATCAGACGGAGCAAACCCACCCAGAGAATCGGTAATCATCACCGGGACCGAATCTTGAAATAAAGCTCCGACACTATCTCCCGAAATAACCGAAATAGAATCGGGACGATTATATCTCGCATTCTCCATTTCCACCGTATCGGCAGAATTAACTTCTACCTCTACTAATTCCTGATATCCAATATTCGAATCGGCCTTGACTTCAAGAATAGACAATGGTAATAACGCAATTATAAAAATAATAATCACGGCACGTCTCAATCCCATGTCACCCGATATTCCCAAAATCTTATTTCAATTTATCGAACAAACCGATAATCCGTTCCAAATCTTCTTCGTTCTTAAATGGAATAGATATTTTCCCTTTCCCTTTTTCATCACAGGTAAACTGAACCTTAGCGTTGAAGAAATCGGACAAATGCGATTTCAGCACATTATACTCTTGTCGCATCATAACTTTCTTCTGTGCTTTCTTACGGGCTCGCTCTCCTCCGGCAGATAAAGTTTTAGCCAAGTCTTCGACACTACGCACACTCAATCCATCGGACAATATACGCTCGTACAACTCCAACTGTAAAGCAGGGTCGGCAACAGACAACAACGCCCGAGCATGCCCCATATCGATACGTTTATCCCGCAATCCTATCTGTACCTCGGCCGGAAGTTTCAGCAAACGCAGATAGTTGGCTATCGTCGTCCTCTTCTTCCCGACCCGCTCACTCAGTTTTTCCTGTGTCAGTTGATACAATTCTATCAATTTCTGGAAGGCCAATGCAATCTCTATGGAGTTCAAGTCTTCCCGTTGAATGTTCTCGATAAGAGCCATCTCCATCAACGTTTCGTCCTCTACCGTTCTCACATAGGCGGGAATCGTTTCCAACCCGGCCATTTGTGCAGCTCTATATCGCCTCTCTCCGGCAATAATCTGATAATTTCCTCCATCTACCTGCCGCAACGAAATAGGCTGTATAATACCCAATTCCCGAATAGAGCTTGCCAATTCTTCGAGAGCTTCCTGATCGAATTCCCGACGAGGTTGATCGGGATTAGGCACAATCTGGGATAATTCTATTTCATGAATAGAAGATGTGCCGCTGGTTACAATGTTATCCATCGAAATCAACGCATCCAAACCTCTACCCAATGCACTTCTTTTAGGAGTTGCCATAACTTATCGATTTTAGCCGCTTATCTATTTTTCATTATCAATTCTTTCGCCAGTTCCATGTGATTGACACTACCCCTCGACTCACAATCGTATAGCAAAGCCGGAAGCCCGTGACTCGGAGCCTCGCTCAAACGGATATTCCGTTGAATGACCGTATTAAATACCAAGTTCCCGAAATGCCCTTTCAACTCTTCATAAATCTGATTAGCCAAACGCAAACGGGAATCGTACATCGTTAACAAAAAGCCTTCGATTTCGAGCTGAGGATTCAATTTCGATTTTATGATCTTGATCGTGTTCAACAACTTGCTGATACCTTCCAAAGCGAAATACTCTGCCTGTACGGGAATAATAACAGAATCGGCCGCCGTAAGAGCATTGACCGTAATCAACCCCAACGATGGGGAACAGTCTATCAAAATATAATCATAATCGCCTCGCGCTTCGCTCAACACATGAGATAAAACCCGCTCCCGATTTTTCAAATTCATCAATTCGAGTTCTGCTCCAACCAAATCGATATGAGAGGCGACCAAGCCCAATCCCTCCACACAAGTTTCGACAACCGATTCCTTGATCGAGGATTGCCCCACCAAACATTCATAAATGGACGACTTCACCTGTTGCGGATCCACTCCCAAACCAGACGAAGCATTTGCTTGGGGATCGGCATCAATGAGCAAAACCTTCTTATCTAGAACCGCCAACGAAGTGGCCAAATTTATAGAAGTCGTTGTCTTTCCGACTCCTCCTTTTTGATTTGCAATAGCGATAATTTTACCCATACTGTTATTTTTTCTTCACGAAGACAGTGTAGCCGGAAGCAAAACGAAATCCCATTTCTTGCGCCGAGATACCCTTTCTTCACGAGTTTCCCATCGCAAAGGAATATCTTTTAATTTGTATTTCATTCTCTCGGATGCCCGAAAATATCATAATTGTTGATAAGTGACCCTTTTTGTTGATAAATCAGCAGAATCACTTCTCCATTTCCTGCGTAAAGATACACTTTTTTTACAAGAATCCTATGAGGATAAAATCTGTCTTTTACCTATTTTATGACTCCATATTATCCGTTAAAACATAAAAAACGAGTACTATTCATTACCTTTGCATAAAGCAAAAAATGAAGTGAGTCTCGGTATATCCGAGTGAACTTGTTTCTATTCTCAGCTTGCCCTATCTTTGTAATAGTCAAACATATTTTCTCTTTATATGAAAAAAATAACACGTTCTCATAAACCTCTCATTCTCATCACTAATGACGACGGCATACAAGCCAAAGGTATCCGCGAAGTCGCCGATTTTCTAAAACCCTTAGGAGATATTCTCATAGTCGCCCCGGATGCGCCCCGCTCGGGACAAAGCTCTGCAATTACCGTAACTTCTCCCCTTCGCATGAAAGTCGTCGAAGAGCGAGACGGTTTTCTCGCAATTCGCACCAACGGGACACCGGTCGACTGTATCAAGTTGTCGATGAACATTCTTTTAGACGAACGCCCCGACTTAATCGTATCGGGTATTAACCACGGCTCCAATTCGGGAGTAAGTGTCATCTATTCGGGAACAATGGGGGCTGTTTTTGAAGGAGCCTTATTACATATACCTTCTATCGGATTCTCCCTTTGCAATCACAAAGCCGATGTCGATTTTTCACACTGTCGGGAACTCATTTTGGACGTATGCCAAAAAGCATTGACCCATAACCACTGGCCCAAAAACATAGGACTTAATATCAATATTCCCGATGTGCCCCAACTCAAAGGCTCGAAGATTTGTAGAGCCGCACAAGGTCATTGGACCGAAGAATATGATTGCCGGACAGATCCTCACGGACAGGAATATTACTGGCTAACCGGAAAATTTAAAAATGCCGAACCCGAAGCAACCGATACAGACGAGTATTGGTTGGAACGTGGATATGCGACGATTGTTCCCTGCACAACAGACAACTCCGCCCTCAATATCCTCCCCGAACTATCGTCGGTTCTCGGAATATAAAAAGACTATCCAACACGACAATACAGATAAAAAAAAGGCGGAAAAACATTTCCCGCCTTTTTTATGAATACAAATTGAATACACATGCAATAATGGTTTAAATATCACCCTATATTGTAAAAAATATACAAAATCTATTCTGCCATTTTCATTTTTAAACTATATTTGCCGCATAATTATTCAAATATAACATAGGCATGAAAAATAAAGTTGCCCGCTTACAAGCTATAAGAGAAATTATTATCCATTCAAGAGTAAAAAGCCAAGATGAAATCTTGAAAAAATTACACGAATTAGGATTTGATTTAACACAGGCTACTTTGTCCCGAGACCTGAAACAATTGAGGATTGCCAAAGTTCCCGGCAATGACGGTTCATATGTATATATTATGCCCGAAATAGGGAGCATAGGCAAATTGATGCAAGAAAAACTATCGGAGAATCCCGAACGACAAATACCCGGAGGATTCATTTCCATTAATTTCTCAGGAAATTTGTCTGTAATTAAAACGAGACCGGGATATGCAGGAAGTCTCGCATACGATATAGATAGCAATACTCCTCCCGAAGTATTAGGAACTATTGCCGGAGACGATACGGTTTTGGTAATTCTGGAAGAAAACATATCCCATCAACAGGCCATGTTGGCTCTTTCGCCCTTTATCCCGGTTTTACATGACTAATTTTTTAACTGATCCTATAACAACACCTACTACACCTCTTTTAAGGAGAAGAGGTTTACACATCATGGAAGAAATAAAAGTATTTGTAGCCGACGAACGACACATTAAATACGTCGACACGATTCTCGACACAATCGAGAGAGCTGCAAAAATAAGAGGAACCGGAATTGCAAAGCGTTCTCCCGAATATGTAAAACAAAAAATGCTGGAAAGAAAAGCAATCATAGCATTGGACGGAGACAAGTTCGCCGGCTTCTGTTATATCGAAAGTTGGAGCAACAAACAGTTTGTAGCCAACTCGGGATTAATCGTCGTCGATACTTATCGGGGACACGGTTTAGCCAAAAGAATCAAGCGCAAGGCTTTCGAGTTATCCCGCGAACGATTTCCGGAAGCCAAGATATTTGGGTTAACGACCGGCGAAGCAGTCATGAAAATAAATAACGAATTAGGATACAGACCCGTAGCATTCGCTTCGTTAACCGACGACCCTGCCTTTTGGAAAGGGTGCGAAAGTTGTGTGAACTTCGACATCTTGCAGCGAAACAATCGACGCATGTGTCTCTGCACAGGCATGCTTTACGACCCTCACGAACATGAAAACAAAGACAACCAAGAACTCAAATAACAAAAACATCATGGCAAAAAAGAAAGTAGTATTAGCTTTTAGCGGAGGCTTGGACACCTCGTTTTGCGTTAAATATCTATCGGAAGAATGCGGATACGACGTATATACAGCCATTGCCAACACCGGAGGTTTTAATCAAGAAGAATTAAAATCCATCGAAGAACGAGCCTATAAATTGGGTGCGGTACAACATGCTACACTCGATATAACACAAGAATATTATCAGAAAAGTATCAAATACATGGTATTCGGGAATATTCTAAGAAACGGGACCTATCCTATTTCTGTCAGTTCCGAACGAATCTTCCAAGCCATAGCCATCATCAATTATGCCAAAGAAATCGGAGCCGATTATGTAGCGCACGGTAGTACCGGAGCCGGAAACGACCAAGTACGGTTCGACCTTACATTCCAAATATTGGCTCCCGAAATCGGGATTATCACTCCGACCCGAGATATGACATTGACTCGTGAATACGAAATAGAATATCTCAAAAAGCACGGATATACAGCCGACTTCAAAAAAATGGAATACTCTATAAACAAAGGTTTGTGGGGAACGAGTATAGGAGGTAAAGAGACGCTAAAAAGCGACCAAACCCTGCCGGAGTCGGCCTATCCGTCACAAATGACAGCTACTCAAAGCAAGACTATCACGCTCGATTTCGTCAAAGGTGAAATCGCCGGGATCAATGGAAAAGCATACGACAATAAAGTCGCTGCGATCCAAGACCTCGAAGCGCTCGCCGCTCCCTATGCCATAGGACGCGATATGCACATCGGAGATACGATCATCGGCATTAAAGGCAGAGTCGGATTCGAAGCAGCCGCACCCATGCTTATTATCGCCGCACATAAGATGTTGGAAAAACACACCCTCACCAAATGGCAACAATATTGGAAAGATCAAGTAGGCACATGGTATGGAATGTTTTTACACGAAGCTCAATACCTCGAACCGGTCATGCGCGATATAGAGGCTTTTCTCGATAGTTCGCAACAAAACGTTACCGGACGTGTAATCATCGAACTACACCCTTATCGCTATGTTTTAGTGGGGGTCGAAAGCGATTACGATCTCATGAAATCGGACTTTGGCGAATACGGCGAAGTAAATAAAGCGTGGAGTGCCGACGATGTAAAGGGCTTTACCAAAATTCTGGGCAACCAAATGAAAATTTTCTATTCCGTACAAAATAAAAACAAAAAATAAATTGTAGATTAGACGCTGAATTAAACTATTAAACCCGTAATTATGATAAAAGTAGGTATCATCGGAGGGGCCGGCTACACCGCCGGAGAACTTATAAGACTATTGATCAACCACCCCGATGTAGAAATCATTTTCGTTCACAGTGAAAGTAACGCCGGAAACAAAATTACCGACATACATACCGGCCTGTTCGGTGAAACCGATCTCATATTCACCAGCGAAACTCCTTTCGACGAGATAGACCTGCTTTTCTTCTGCACGGCACACGGAGATACCCGTAAATTCATAGAGAGTCACAACCTTCCCGAAGAACTGCGCATCATCGATTTATCGACCGACTATCGGCTCGATGCTCCCGGTAATGACTTCATATACGGTCTGCCCGAATTGAACAGAAAATACATCATTCGTTCTAAACGAGTGGCCAATCCCGGCTGTTTTGCTACGGCCATTCAATTGGCTCTGCTGCCATTGGCAAAAAATCTGCTGCTGAACAATGAAATCCATGTGCACGCAATCACCGGATCGACAGGAGCCGGACAAAAACCGTCGCAGACGTCTCATTTCAGTTGGCGCAACGACAATATTTCCATTTATAAACCTTTCACTCATCAACATTTGGACGAAATACGCCAGAGCCTGTCCAAACTGCAAAACAGTTTCTCGGCTCCGATCAACTTTATTCCGGTCAGAGGGAATTTCTCTCGGGGTATTTTCGCTTCGCTGTATCTCGACTGCCCTGTCGAAATAGAGCTATTGAAAGATTTATACAATTCATATTACGACGATCATAATTTTACATTTCTCACCGACAAAATGCCCGACTTGAAACAAGTTGTCAATACCAATAAATGTCTGTTGTATCTCGAAAAACATGATAACAAACTGCTCATCGTTTCTGTGATCGACAATTTATTAAAAGGGGCATCGGGACAAGCTGTGCATAACATGAATCTGCTTTTCGGATTGCATGAACGGGTTGGCTTGCATTTAAAACCATCGGCTTTTTAACAAAAAGATATGAAACTTTTCGACGTATATCCCCTGTTCGATATAGAAATAAAATCGGGGAAAGGCTGTTATACTTACGATACAGAAGGGAATGAATATCTCGACCTCTACGGTGGTCATGCCGTCATTTCCATCGGACACTCGCACCCTTATTATATAAACAAAATCACCGAACAGGCACAAAGACTTACATTTTACTCCAACTCGGTCAAAAACAGTCTCCAACAGCAATTGGCAGATAAATTAGGGAAAATATCGGGATACGAAGACTATTCCCTATTCCTCATCAATTCGGGAGCGGAAGCCAATGAAAACGCTTTGAAGCTGGCCTCGTTCCACACGGGGAAGAAAAAGGTAATAGCTTTCTCCAAAGCATTTCACGGGAGAACCTCTGCCGCAGTGAAAGTAACCGACAACCCCAAAATAGTCGCTCCCATCAACGACACTTTTGAAGTGGCTTTTTTACCGCTCAACGACATCGAACGAGTGAAAAAAGAAATTTCGAAGGGAGATGTCTGCGCCGTTATTATCGAAGGCATACAAGGTGTAGGAGGAATACAAGTACCCGACACACAATTTTTGAAAGAACTTAGAAATATATGTACACAAAATCAGGTCGTTCTCATTCTCGATGAAGTACAATCGGGATATGGTCGAACCGGAAAATTTTTCGCACACCAACACTCCGGCATACGCCCCGATTTGATTACTGTCGCAAAAGGAATGGGCAACGGATTTCCCATCGGCGGGGTCCTCATCAGCCCTGCTTTCACACCGGTCTACGGTATGTTAGGAACCACCTTCGGAGGGAATCATTTAGCCTGCACCGCCGCTTGTGCTGTCCTCGATGTCATGCAAAAAGAAAATTTAATCGAGAATGCAGCCACTGTCGGAGAGTATCTCATATCCCAGTTCAAAACAATACCGCAAATTAAAGAAATAAGAGGTAAAGGCCTAATGATAGGACTCGAATTCGATTACCCGGTCAAAGAACTTCGGAACAAGCTACTCTTCGAGCAACATGTATTTACGGGAGCTTCGGGAACGAATGTCATTCGACTGCTTCCGCCCCTGACGCTATCCAAAGAACAAGCAGATAGTTTTATCGGCAAACTTAAAAACATACTCTCATGAAGATATCAATTATCGGAGGCGGGAACATGGGGGGAGCCATAGCCCGCGGATTATCTCAAAGTTCAATCGTTGCCCCGTCGGAAATCACAGTCAGTAACCGAGGAGAAGAAAAACTAAACGAACTCAAATCTTTTAATCCTTCGATTCATACGACCACCGACAACAAAGAAGCCGTCAAAGAAGCCGATGTTATCATTTTGGCCGTTAAACCCTGGATACTCGACAGTGTGGCATACGACATACGTGAAGTGCTGGACTTTCCCCGGCAAATCATCGTTTCGGTGGTAGCGGGTATCACATTGGAAAGATTGTCCGAATTATTCTCATCGGAAGATGCAGCTCCGGCTATTTTTAGAGTAATACCCAATACGGCCGTCTCTATTCGACAAAGTATGACTCTCATTTCGCCCTACAATGCCGTACCGGAACAAATAGATTATATTCGGTCTCTATTCGACAGCCTCGGGAAAAGCCTTCTCATCGAAGAGAATCTGATGACAGCAGGGACAGCACTCTGCTCCTGCGGAACAGCTTTTGTCATGCGTTATATGAGAGCGGCCATCGAAGGTGGAATAGAAATGGGAATTTATCCCAAAGATGCGGCTTTACTCGTAGAACAAACGGTCAAAGGTGCAGCGGAATTATTATTGACTAACGGCTCCCACCCCGAAGTCGAGATAGACAAAGTAACTACTCCCGGCGGTATTACCATAAAAGGTCTGAACGAAATGGAAGCCGCAGGATTCTCCTCCGCAGTTATCCGAGGATTGAAAGCCGCCAAATAACAAAATCGGGTTCTATTCTCACTACCATCATAAGCCCCGTTAGAGCAGACTAACGGGGCATTTTTGTAAACCATACAAGGAGTCGTTTGTTTTCTTTTCGATTATATTGGTTACCAATCAAAGATAAGATACACCTTAACTCAAAAAAAACGAATAGACCTGTCTTGTTCTATGCGTAACTTTCACTATCTTTGACGCTACGAAGATACGATGCGATTCGGCATAGCCAAGCCGGAAACAAGATTTCCGTTTGCTTCTGCTCTCATCTTTCACTATCTTTGAAAATTAATTTTACAATCACTCAACGACTATGTCAGTAAATAAGGTTATTCTGATAGGGAATGTAGGAAAAGACCCAGATGTTCGATACCTCGAAAACAATGTATGTGTCGCCAATTTCACATTGGCTACGACAGAGCGTGGATATACGACCCAAAGCGGTATACAAATACCCGATAAAACAGAATGGCACAACATCGTGGTTTGGCGCGGATTAGCCGAAATAGCAGAAAAGTATGTCCGCAAAGGGACTCAACTATATATCGAAGGCAAAATTCGCACTCGTTCATGGGAAGACCAAAACAAGATTCGTCGATACACAACCGAAATTTATGTCGACAATATGGAATTATTGGGCCGACGCGACGGACAATCATCACCGAGTTCTGCTCCGGTAATGTCCCAGTCGCAAAATAATCCCTCTCCGGCAAACACAAGTTACAATTCCCCTATTGAAAATAGTAGCGATAATGATTTGCCTTTCTAATATAATATTGTAATTTTGCGAGAAATTAACTGGTATCTATGTATTTATAAACTGGAAAAATACGGCCGAAATAGATAAAATTCGGCAGATACCCATTGTTTAACTAATCCCACTGATTCTTGGACCCAGATTCGTATTTATCGGTATTCTCCTCAGCCATAGAAATTACAGCTCCGTCAGGAGGAGCTATTTTAGCAATCGTATTGGCCGGATTATTTTTGTGTGTTTCTGCATTTGTCTCAGCTTCTGAAATAGCCTATTTCTCCCTCACGTCCGAAGAGTTACAAGAATTCGACGAAGAATCCCCTCGGGATCGTTTAGTCAAACGATTACTTGCCCACCCCGAACACCTTTTAGCTACGATACTTATATCAAACAACTTAGTCAATGTAGCAGTCGTTATCCTTTGCAATTTTTTCTTCTCAGATATTCTACACTTCAATAGTGAAGTATTGGACTTTATTTTCCAGACAATCCTGCTCACCTTCCTCCTTCTCTTATTCGGAGAAGTGATTCCTAAATTTTATGCAAATCTAAAACCTGTCGTTTGGGCTAGGAAAAGCTGCAAAGGATTGTCTTTATTAGGAAAAATATTCTCCCCGCTGGCCAATTTCTTGGTTCGTTCAACCCATATCGTAAATAAACGTATCGTACGAAAAAACACCAACATTTCCATGAATGAACTTTCGCAGGCTCTGGAAATGACAAATGTCGGAGCTAACGACGAAAAAGAAATGCTCGAAGGGATTATAAAATTCGGAGGTAAAACGGTCGAAGAAGTCATGACAGCCCGGGTCGACATCACCGATATTGAAATGCGGACAGATTTCAAACAACTCCTCGACACGATTATCGAAACCGGATACTCCCGGCTCCCGGTCTACGATACGACCGAGGACGACATTAAAGGAATCATATACAGTAAAGACCTATTACCCTACATTGGTCAAGAGGCATCGTTCGATTGGCACAAATTAATGCGCCGAGCTTATTTCGTTCCCGAGACGAAAATGATAGACGATTTGTTAGAAGAATTCCGCACGAAAAAAATACACATGGCAATCGTTGTCGATGAGTTCGGAGGCACATCGGGAATAGTGACTATGGAAGATATTTTGGAAGAAATAGTCGGTGACATCAGCGACGAATATGACGAGGAAGAGAAAAACTATACGAAGATAGATGAAAACACCTATATATTCGAAGGGAAAATACTTTTAAATGACTTTTACAAAATCACAGGACTAGACGAAAATGAATTCGGTGACAAAGCAGAAGATGCCGAGACGCTGGCCGGACTTATTTTAGATATCAAAGAAGACTTCCCCAAAATAAAAGAACAAATCGATTATGGAAGATGCCAGTTCATCGTACTCGAACTAGACAAACGGCGTATCGGTAAAGTAAAAGTGATTATCAATTCCCCTTCGGAAGAGTGAAGCAAACCATCGATTCATATCCACACTTTCACATGCGATTGAATAAAGCCATACTATATACGACCCTCTTCATAACTATGGGACCGGTAATATTTTCCTGCCACAGAAAATATACACCTCTTCCAGACGGATACTTTCGTATAGACCCATACCCCGAAGAATATAAAGAAATGACTTTATTATCCCCTTTTATTTCTTTCAAAATTCCAGACGGGACAACAGCTACCCTCGACAAAGACACCACATTACACAAAAACGACGTTAAATGGCTAAACATAAGATATCCTCGTTATAGAGCCACTATTTATTGCAGTTATCACATCTTGCACAAAAATCTCGAAAGCCTGCTGAACGAAAGTAAAGACTTGGTTTACAGGCAAAGTATTCGTCCGGACTTCATAAAAGCAGGTAATTACGAAGATCCTGAACGAAAAATCTATGCAACCTTGTATAACCTCTCTGCCGAAAGTGCTACGCCTTTACAATTTGTAGTTACCGACAGTACCCGATACTTGCTGAGAGGAGCTCTTTATTTCGATGAATCCGGCAAAAGCGACTCTATCGCTCCGGTCATCGACTACTTATCAGATGATATTATTCACCTAATCGAAAGTATCGAAACTCGTGCCGAATAATGCCTTTTCACGAACACATATCGACAAAATTCGGAGCAACAATCGTTTTGTGGCAGCTCACAGAAAATGAACAGACCATAGCCACCCTGCTTTCAGAAAAAGAGCGAAGCCTCATAGACTCACAAAATCTTTCCCCCAAGCGATTCTGCGAACGAGCTGCCTCCCGATTATCGCTAAACAGAATAAAAGAAACTCTAAACGACGATATAACCTACACCGCCGAGGGTAAACCTCACTTACTCAGGAAGTCCGGTCACATATCGATTTCACACACAAAAGAATGGGTAGCTGTGGCTTACCACCCTTTCTTACCGATAGGAATAGACATCGAACGAATCGGCGAAAAAATAGAAAAAGTAGCCCCACGCGTATTTAACGCCCCTGAATTGAATATATCATCAGAGAATCGGGGAAAATGGTTACACATCTGCTGGTCGGCAAAAGAAGCCCTTTTCAAAGCTATACCCGAGACCGGGATAGACTTTCGGGAACACTTGCATATCGTCCCCGCCCTCCTTACAGAAGAAGGCTACCTATCGGCGTGGGAGACTCGTACCGAAGCCACAAAAGCCTACACCGTTTGGTATCGCATATACGATGATTTCGTACTCGTCTGTACGGTCCCTTTACAATAATTCGGCCTTAAACCCGGCGGCACGCACAGCCTCTACAACTTTCTCCGCAGGCACATCGGCTTTCACCGTCAATAATTTATCGGGAGACGACAAATCGATACTCCACTGCTCAGGAGTCAAAAACGTATTTAGCTGTTCCGCTATCTTGGCAACACAACCGGCACACTTGGCCGAAGTTTTTACTTGTATCATTTCACTATATTTTTTAATTATTCTTTATCGTAACCTCAAACTGTTGAGTATCACCGATACCGAGCTGAATGCCATAGCAGCACTCGCCCACATGGGAGACAATAATATCCCTACGGGATAAAGGACTCCGGCTGCAATAGGGATGCACACTACATTATAGCCGAAAGCCCAAAAAAGATTCTCCTGGATAATTCTTACGGTCTTTCGCGATAGCTTTATCGCTCTCGGCAACAAAGCCAAGTCCGAGTTCATCAAAGTTACCATAGCTATATCCATAGCCACATCGGTTCCCTTTCCCATAGCCACACTCACATCGGCCCGTGCCAATGCCTGTGAATCGTTAATGCCATCGCCGACCATAGCCACACATTTGCCCCGACGTTGCAAATCCAAGACAAAACGCTCCTTATCATCGGGCAAAACACCCCATTCATAATGGGTAATTCCTGCTTGACGAGCGATTTCGGAAGCCGCAGACTCTTTATCACCGGTAAGCATACAAACCTCTACTCCATACGACTCCAATTGACGTACTGCCTCTTTCGAATTTTCCTTCAAAGCATCTTTTACTTCAAAAGCAGCTACCAACGAATCTCCTTTACCAAAATAGATAGAAAACAAATCGGGTAATAAAACACCCACATTCTCTTCCGCCAATGCCTTGCTTCCAATCCAGAATTTCTCACCTCGGTATTCACACATTACACCTTTTCCCGTAATACTTTCAAAAGCCGATATTTCGACAGGCTTGACCCCCTTCTGTCGCAAATACTCCGAAAGCGACACTGCCAAAGGGTGCTCCGAACGCATTTCGGCTGCCAACAATACCGACACATACTCTTCGAAACCAGAGTATAATTTCTCGCCGACCACCTTCGGCGTTCCTTCGGTCAAGGTTCCGGTCTTATCCAGAACAATAGCATTCACACGGCACATGTTCTCCAAAGCAAAGGCATCTTTGATGAGGATATGCTGTTGCGCCGCTTTACCGATACCTACGGTTAAAGCGGTAGGCGTAGCCAATCCTAATGCACACGGACAAGCGATAACCAATACCGAGACTGCGGTTAATAACGCATAAGGAAACATGTTCCACCCGGCAACCGAAATCCAAATCACAAAAGTAAGTATAGATAACAAAATAACTACCGGTACAAAAACAGACGAAACCTTATCGACCACCCCCTGAACAGGAGCCTTACTCCCCTGCGCCTCCTGAACCATACGAACCATACGGGCAAGTACGGTATCGGCTCCCGAAGCCTGCACGTTCAACAAAAAAGCGCCACGCTGGTTCAACGTTCCGGCCAAAACCCTATCCCCGGCTTGTTTCTTCACGGCCTCAGACTCCCCGCTGATCATACTTTCATCTACATAAGAACCACCTTCCAAAACAGTCCCGTCCACCGGTATTTTCTCACCGGGGCGAACACTCACTGTATCCCCGGGAAGAAGCATAGCAATAGGTACATCTTTTTCTTCCCCGTCCTTTCCGACCAGCCTTGCCGTCTTGGGCTGCAATCCCATTAAAGAACGGATAGAAGCCGATGTGCTCTGCTTAGCCCTCGCTTCCAATAATTTCCCCGACAAAACAAAAGCTATAATCATAGCAACCGCTTCGTAATAGACATGCGGAACAAGTCCCAAAGAAAGCCAAAAATACGGATAAATCGTACTGAACAAGCTGAACAGAAAAGAAACGGCAGTACTCAACATTACCAAAGTGTCCATATTGGCTCGTCCTCGTTTTACAGCCTTCCAACCCGATACATAGAACGAACGCCCCCAATATAACACCGGAAGAGTCAGTGCGAGCAATATCCAAGTAAGAATCTGTGAAGGAGAATGAAAAATCATCGACAATACCATCACCGGCAATCCGAAACTCCAAGCACCAATGGTTCTTCTTCGCAAATCGAGATAAAGACGATGTTCGGCATCAATAGCATCAGCTTCCGCATTTTCCGAAATAACCAAGTCATATCCGGCGGCACTTACCGCAGCCTGCATATCCTTCAACGAAATCTTATCGGGATCATAAACCACCTGCAATGTATTAGCCGAAAAATTCACACTTGCCTCTTCGACCCCGGTCAACTCCCGAACAGTCTTCTCGACTGTTGCCGCACAAACGGCACAACTCATTTCCAAAACGGGTATTACTCTTTTTTCCATACTATCCCTTTAATTAGAAATTAACACCCTATCCTCGATTTTGCTCATCAAATCGAAAAAAATAACAATCTTTCAGGCATCGCCTCCATCGTCGAGCTGCTGCAACATGGTGCACTTTCCGTTCAACACGGCTCCGGGCTCTATCGCCAACCGTCGAGCCTGTATATCGCCCTCCAAAGAAGATGTCGCTTTCAACACCAACATCTCGGCCACCATTACATTACCCGTTATACGTCCTACCACTTCGGCATTCACAGCAACAATATCCCCTATCACCTGACCGGTCTCCCCGATGACAACCTTACCCTGACATTCCAATCGTCCCTCCAAAGTCCCGTCTATGCGAATATCTTTTTGCGAAACTATCTTCCCGACAATCGTAGTCTCCGCTGTCAGAGCATTATGCGCCATACCCGAAAAAGTATTATCCTTTGCCATAATATAATCTTATTTATTGACTCCAAAGATAACATAAACCAAAGGTAAAAACAAGTTTACCGGATTTTACGAGATGCAGTCCATCTCCACATCTCATACAAAAAGAAAAAAATCTATTGAAATCATTCTATTCTAATCTCATAATCATAAAAAGATATTATAAGAAACCTGTTTTTTCCCTATATTTGCTCCATAAAACAATCTGTATGAGAACCTCCATTCACATCGGGGCCCTGCGCTTCTACGCCCATCACGGAGTACTGCCCCAAGAACAAAAAGTAGGGAACTATTTCAAAGTAGAAACTACTCTTTATACGGACTTCTCCCGAGCTCTCGTTACAGACGAACTGACCGATACACTCAACTACGCAGAAGTCTGTAAAATCATTTCTGACGAAATGGCTATACCCTCTCGCTTACTTGAACACGTTGCAGGACGAATCACCAACTCGCTTCGTTCTCATTATCCACAAATAACAGGAGGTCGATTAATCGTTACCAAAGAAAAGCCTCCAATCCCCGGCGACATTCGCGATGTGTCGGTCATTGTCGAATGGTAGGCCTTCTTCCCAAACTAACGGTCAGCGGGTATTTTGTCGATTCTCCTTTGATGGCGGCCTCCCTCGAAACCGGTATTCAAAAATACGTCGACTATCTCTCGGCAAAGTTCTCCCGAAATAAATCGGCCGGGCATAACTAACACGTTAGCATCATTATGTTGACGAGCCAATGCTGCAATCTCAGTCGTCCAGCACAATGCCGCACGGATTCCCTGATGTTTGTTCAGGGTCATATTTATACCATTCCCACTACCGCAAATAGCGATACCCGGATAACATTCACCCGCTTCCACAGCCAAAGCCAAAGGATGTGCGAAATCGGGATAGTCGCAACTATCTGTCGAATATGTCCCGAAATCCTTATATGCGATACCTCGAACATCAAGTTCCCGCATAACAATCTGTTTCATCTCATAACCAGCATGATCGCATGCTAATCCCACCGGCTTTCCCTCTTTTAATATGCTCATAAATTTTGCAGTTCAATTAAACAAAAAAATAACACGAACTCCAAGTTCAAAAGTAAATTTATTCCGCTTACGTCAAAACTCTCTAATTGATGACTATTTTGCAAATATAACAGAAATCGATAATAGAAACAAATGAACCTAACTATAGCCAAGATTCACTTGGTTTTACTGGGCACAGAACGAAATGTATATGGGTGGAGATAGAAAAAAAGAGAAAAGGTTTGTAGGTCAAAGGGTTGTGTATGACGACGGCATTAAGGCGTACAAAACGAAATGTTTACGTGGGTTTAATTGATGTTTACGTGGAGGGGCTGTTGTGGCTCGTTTGGTTGGCGGTACAGATACTTTCGGCTTACATGAGGTTTACATGGAGTTGAGGTCGGGTAAAGTAAGGGAGTGGCAGCGATTTGTGCTGCTTTTTTTGTGTCTTGTTTTTGATAAATTAAATATCAAATATATTCTATATAATAATTATATGGTATATTTACAGGCAAAAATGGTAATAATATGGCAAAGGTTATACATGTGCATTTGACGCACGGAATAGACGGAACGAAGCGGAAAGACTGGTATTTCAGTAGCATTTCGGCGGTATATACGGTGCTGACGGCTGAACAGGTGGGTGCAACGAAGAATTATCTACTTCACGCAGGGCTTTCCGGGAACGGTACGGTATGTACGAAACGGGCTATAATAAAGCAATCTACGCTTATTTCGGGCGGCTCCGGCGGCCATTCTAAGGAATAATGTTTCAACGGGTTTAGAACGCAATATGAACGGCATTTTGCTGGTATTTTTATGGGAGGTTGTCGTGCCTCCCTTTTTTGTGCTTAAAATGGTCGATTTTGGGAAAGGAGTGACACTTGGTGTGACAGTTTGGCGTGACACTTTTTTATATTTGGCGTGACAAAAGTGGGTTTTGAGGATACGCACAGGAGAGAGGTATAAATACCATAATTTTAATTTCGACCCCGATTTTTGCACCGATACCCCCACCCTTAAAACCACCTTTTTTGCCACCTTACCTCCCCGGGAAGCCTGTAAAATCGGGAATACCGACAACTCTTATGGTGTAATGGGAGAGGACACCACAGGGAGGGGAACGAATGTAACGGGGATTTCGGGAGTAGGATTAAGGAACGCTTGAGTATGAGTGCGGGATTATTGAGCCCGACCATAATAAATGAGCTTTCCTTTGTTATCCATTATTATGATACCGATGATTTTAGTTAAATCCTTGTCAAGTATAAAACGATTATACTCTATGACATGTCGTTTTTTTCTTTCATCATAGTACCTAAATTTGTGTGGAAGCTCAAGTAATGTAGTGTCTTGCTTATAGTGTGCTTTTGCTATGGTAATGGAATCACCATAAGCTTTAACTAATTTGGTGTGAACTTCAACTTGCTTTAAGTCTTTGCTCACATCCGTTACTTCTCCCCACTTTTTAGCCCATTCTAATTTTTCTTTTGCTGCAATTGTATGTTCTTCCATTTTAGATAGATAATAACGGCCAGTCGGGAGTATTTCGTATGGTATTTTTGCTTGGGCAAGGCTATCAAATATTATACTTTCATAACTGTCGTTGTTTTCCAAATTGTCATTGATGAATTTAACAACTACGGCTTCGGCTTTTTGCTGACTGTTTTGTTTATAGTCACAAGATATTAACAATGCAGGTATGACCAGCAATAAAAATGTTTTCATGTTCCAATTTATCTTCATGTTATTTTGAAATAGTTTTCTATCCTACATTTGCAATTTCGGAAATGGATGCATCCGATGCAACTTTTCCTTTTTCGATTTTCATTTGCCGTATTTGTTCTTTCAAGCGTCCTATTTCTCCTTTGAGCATACCTATATTATGATGATAACAATGAAGAAAATAAGAACTTCCATATTATTAACTAAATTATTCAAGTCTAATAACACCAATAACGAGTGCAACGGCGTATATAGAGGATATTGGTAACTCGAAAGGATCATATTTCTCATTGTCGGAAACAATTAGTACATGCTTTTCATCGCTTCCAGGTTTGATGCGCTTGATGAGTGCCCCTTGATTGGTATCAATGACATATACTTTATTCCATTGGAAAAACAAGTCCGACATTGGCACGCACTGACATGCCACAATATCTCCGGAGCTATATTTGGGATACATGCTTGATCCTTTTACAGGAATCAAGAAATCAGCTCCCTTGAACATAGGCACGACGTAACGCTCGCATTCATATTCAAGAACGGATTGTTCGCCGGTGAGTGCGCCAGCCATTGCCTCAATGGGTATGAGAGGAATACCTTTGCCTGGTTCTGTTGCAAGAGAGGCTACAGGATGTTTGTTGGCATCGATTGATTTATGTCTAGTGTGTGCGGCTTGGTCATCAGCGAGCATCTCTCCTCGACCTGTCATTAGCCATTCTATATTTACCTCAGGATAATAGGCAAGAAATCTCGATATATTTTCCTCGCTTATACCATTATTTTGACCTAATACACCTCTTGTTATCCCAGTATTCTTATAGAATTCGTATTGGGTAACCGCTTTTTTTGCCAAAAAAAGCAAGATCCTCTGCTTTATAGGCGATTTTTCTTGTTTATTTTCTTGCATAGACGAGAAAACTTGTTTAACTTTGCAGCACGTTCAATGAAGAACGGGCGTTCAAATATACAAAATTGGCTTGAAATTAACGAGTGTCAGAGATTAAAGAATATGAACCGAAACCGATTATTAACAAGTGAGATGATGGAAAATCAAGAAACGATGAGAAAAAAGCAGGAATTTGTGGCAGAACGGGTAAAAAGCCGTATCGATGGCCTATTGGAAGAGGCCGACAACTATACGCGAATTATGAATGAGGATTATGAGTCATTTTTTATGGATCATGCGGAAGATATGTATAAAGTACAGCTTGAACTTTCCGAGTATCGCAAGTTGAAAGCCGTGGTAAACTCAGGAAGCCTTGAAGATATCCGGTCATATTTGGTAAATAAAGTGAATAACATTACCAATACCCTGCTTGGCGAAAAATTGCGATTAAATACTACCAGTGCTACTACCCAGCTTGCCCATATTTTAGAACTGGAATTGATCCGGGATTTACGCGGCAAGTTTATCATGTTCCTTGACTTTATCGGTAAAGACGAGAATGTCGCCGGATAATAAAAAAACGAGCGTGACAGCCCGGAAGGCGTCAAGAGACGGGCGGACGGTGTGGAAAGACACACGGGGCAATGGTTTTTGCGTTGGGGTTCGATTCCCCATGCCCCACAAGACGATTAACAGTTAAAGCATAAAGATATGAGCAACAAAAGATTTTCAGCTACTGAAATTTCAGAATTTCAGAGTGAGCGTTTACAATGCAATTGGGTAGTTCGTACTGGAATAGCTGCCTGTACGAATCAAGTACCCGACAAAGATGCTGTGCGCGTTGAGCGCCAACGGATATCGTCATTACCAGCCGAGCGGTCAGTTTGCAGTGTCCATCTTCTTGTGCGTACTGACGGATGCAGAGCTGTATGTTGTCGTTGCGGTCAAAGCTACCCTTTAACTCCTTCAGGTGATTTAGACAGGGAACAGATAGTTCGCGAAGCTCTTCTTCGCCCATTGTTTGGTCGAGGGGAACAATGTCGACTGTAAGCAATACTAATGGTACCATATATGTTCATTTTTAAAAATTTGGCTTTAAAGGTACTAAAAACAAGAATACCAACCATTAAAAGTGAGATAAAATGAAGAAGTACATCCACATTACGAAGGAAGACCGCATGTTTATCATGAAGGCATTAGGTGTAACGGAGCGCACGGTGTTTAACGCCATCCGTTTCGACAGCAAGCGCGGCGATACTGAGCTTGCAAGGAAAATCCGCAAGCTGGCGATGGAACGCGGGGGCATTGTCATGGTGGAGATACCCGAAATAGAGTGCCTGTTCGATGCCGACGGTTACATGCGCCAGTATTTGCCGAACAATACGATACTGGAGTTCTCCTTCGAGAACGGAGGCTGCGATGTATTCCACAAAGGCGAGAAGGTGCGCCACTATGAGAATGTGGTGGTAAGCAATATTAAAAATATCCAAAACTGGGCATTGGCATTGAAATAAAGGAGGCGGGTGATGGAGTATTGCGACAACAAACTTTGCATATCTGTACGCGAGCTTGAGGCGGATGGCATTCTGACAGGGGATTATTGTCGTCAGCTTGCCAGACGTAACAAGCTGAAGATAGCCAGACGCGGAGGAGGAAAGGGTAATTGTGCCATGGTCGTTGTCGAAAGTCTGCCTACCCCATATTTGGATCAAGTCAAAGAGAAACACCCCTACGGCAACGCCGTCCTGCTTCGCTGCTGGATCTTGTCGAACTACGAGCTTGACCAGGCTGCCGTCACCTATTTCATGGACTGGGCCTCCCGTCAGCACAGCGACAAGGCTTCAGACGAACTTGCCCAAAAGTACGCAGTGAACGCCTCGGTATTGAATACCTGCATTCGCCTATATAACCGCAGCCGTGACTACCGCAGACTGATGGGCGAGAAATACAACTGGGATATGATGGCCACTACTATCGAGACGTTACGCGAGGAGTTCGGACACGATCTTCCGGCCAGTACTCTCCGCTTCCGCAAGAAAGTAAATGAGTACAAACAATGCGGCTACGAGTGCCTTATCAGCGGTAAGTTCGGTAACCAGAACAAACGCAAGACAACGTATAAAGACGAACGGCTCGTGATGAGTCTGAGGGTGCTTCCTAACCAGCCCTACGGAAGCGACGTGCATGAGATGTATATACAGTTCGTATGTGGCGAATTGGAGGTATGGGATTTTGAGACTGGTGAGATATTCGACCCAGATGACTTTGTCGACAAGAACGGTAACCCGAAGGAACTTAGTAAAAGCACCATTCGCAACATCTTAAACAAGCCGAGCAACAAGCTGCTGGTAGAACATTCCCTGCGCAGTTATACTACGTTCATGCACGAGCAAATGCCGCACATGCACCGTCATGGAGGTGAATGGGCATTAAGCCAGATAACGATGGACGATGTGGATTTACCGCGCCGCATGAAGGGAAACGAGTATGTGCATGCCTATTACGCTTACGACGTGGTGAGTCAGTGCCGTATCGGAATGGCCTACGGACGAGGAAAGGACGACGCATTGGTAGTGGAGTGTTTCCGCGATATGTTCCGGCTTATCGCACGGCACGGCTGGGGTATACCGGCAGGTATAGAAGTGGAACAGCACTTGATGATCAAGTACAAGAACGGATTTCTGAAAGCCGACGAGGTGTTCAAGTTTGTACACTTCTGCGCCCCGCAAAACTCGCAGGAGAAATATTCAGAGCCACTGAACGGATCGTTCAAAACTACAATAGCCCATAAGAACCACGAAGGAGTGGGTCGTTGGTACAATAAAGGGGCACGCCGTGTGGATCAGAAGAAAATCAGCGACAGCAGCAATCACACATGGGAGGACAAGAAGTATTACACATTCGAGGAACTGGTAGCCGATGATATAGCAGACAACCGGGAGTGGAACCACTCCCCACACCCCAACCAGAAGAAATACCCCGGTATGACCCGCTGGGAGGTGCTCGTGGCAAAAATCAACCCGACCTTGCGTCCATTCGACAGCCTTACTCTGAGCCGCTATATCGGTGAAAAGGTGGAGACGAGCATACGGCGCAACTCGACAGTCCGCGTGGCACATGAGGACTGGTGGATAAGCGGCCCGGAGGTGTTGGAAGAGTTGGAGCCGAACAATAGCAAGGTAACGGCTTATTATCTGCCGGATGAGGAAGGGAAACCTATGGACATATACCTGTTCCAGGGTGATCGCTACATAGACAAGGTACGGCCCATCAAAACCTATAACCGCGTGATAGCTGAACAGACGGATGAAGATGTGGCAAATTACATCGAACAACAGAAATATGTGTCCCACTTCAAAAAATACCTACGTGACAACGCCATCACAAAAGTAGGCAAAGCGGAAGTACGGCCACAGGTCAATGATGCAGATGATGACGAAAACCTTATTCTCCCCTCGGCGGAGGGTCATGAAGAACCGGAAGAGTACGAATGGCAGCCAGTCATAAGTAACACACAAAGAGCATTAGAAGATTTATAGAACACCACTAAAACAGCGTTAGAATTATGATTACAGAAGCTCACAAACAGAAAATCATGGAGGCGATATCCGCGAACCGTGAGAACTATCCGAGCGACGCGAAACACGCCGCCTCCCTCGGCATCACCACTTCGGTGTACAGTGCCGTAAAAAACGGGCAGACCGACAAAGTATTGAGTGATGCCAACTGGATAAGTATCGCCCGGCGTTTGGGGGTGAACCTGCGAGGCGGTATGGAGTGGAAAGCCGCCAAGACAGCCACTTTCGAATATATCACCTCGCAATTGGAGATTGCCCAGCAGTCAAGTATTTCGTCTATTCTGTGTGATATGCCTAACATTGGAAAGACTTTCACGGCCCGGTACTATGTGCATACCCACAAGAATGCCGTGTATATCGATTGCTCGCAGGTAAAAACCAAATTGAAGCTGGTGCGCAGAATCGCCACCGAGTTTGGCGTGGACAGTAAGGGGCGTTACTCGGACATGTACGATGATTTGGTGTATTACCTGCGTTCGATAGACAAGCCGCTCATCATATTGGACGAAGCCGGGGATTTGCAATACGAGGCGTTTTTGGAGCTGAAAGCCCTGTGGAACGCCACCGAGCGAAGTTGCGCTTGGTACATGATGGGAGCGGACGGCTTGAAGGAAAAGATAAACCGCTCGATCGAGTGTAAGAAAGTGGGCTATACCGAGATGCTGAGTCGCTACGGCGACCGTTACAGCAAGGTTACCCCGGACGACGGCAAGGAGCGTGAAGCCTTCTTGATGACGCAGGCTCGGATTGTGGCTAAGGTCAATGCCCCGGAAGGTACGGACATCGCACAAATCGTACGTAAGACACGTGGCGGGCTGAGGAGAGTGTACACGGAGATCGAGAAACTTAAAATGACAGCGCAATGAAGCGGGCTTTGACGCCGCGTGACATAGCGGCCAAGAAATGGAAAACCCTACCGTGGAACGAGAGATGGAGCAAACCGTTCGGATTTCCTGCCGAGAACGCCTCGTGGTTCATCAGCGGAGCCAGCGCCAGCGGTAAGAGCTCGTTTGTCATGCAGCTCGCCAAAGAGCTGTGCAAGTACGGGCCGGTACTATACATGAGCTATGAGGAGCGTGTGAACCAGAGCTTCCAGCGACGCATGGGTTACTTGAAGATGAACGAGGTACAGGGGCGCTTTCGTGTAGTGCCGGAAAGCACCCTTGACGAATTGGTGGAAAGGCTGAAAAAACCCAAAAGCCCTAAGTTTGTCATTATAGACTCTTTCCAGGTCGCCCCGTGGGATTATTCAAAAGCCAAAGAGTTGATGGACAGTTTTCCGAAAAAGAGCTTCATCTGGATTAGTCAAGAGAAGAAGAGCCAGCCAATGGGCAGTGGAGCAATGAAGCTGAAGTATATCTGCGACATGAAGGTGCGTGTAGTAGGCTACAAGGCGTATTGCCAGGGACGCGCCATCGGCGAGGCTGGGAGTTACTACGTGGTATGGGAAGAGGGTCTTATACGAACAAGTAACAATTTGTAATTATGGACAAAAAGAGAATGCGCCGGAAAAACCTGCTGTATAGACTCCGGAAGAAGGGCGTGAAAGTCAACACGAGAGAACGCTGTGTTTACCTGCCCTACGGCAGCGAGCCGGACAACATCGCACAGGTTCGCCGTCTGCGGAGAGAATATGATTTTGTAGTACAATTTGAAATAGTATGATCATGGAAAAGACGCAAGAAAACATCTGCTGCATTTGCGACAGGAAGTTCATCGGATACGGGTATAACCCATATCCGATAAAAGAAGAGGGACGCTGCTGCAAACTGTGTAACTACACGGTAGTACTGGAAGAACGATTGAATGAATTTTACGAACGACAAAACCACAGAAAAAAATGAACAAGAAAGTGTACATCAGCGGGGCGATAGCCCATTATGACTTGGAAGAGAGGCGTCAGGCTTTCGATCAAGCCGAGCGCTATTTGAGCTTGAAGGGCTACGAACCTGTGAACCCGTTCAAGAACGGGCTGCCAGATGAAGCGCATTGGCGGGAGCACATGCGGGCGGACATCGCCCTGCTGCTCGGTTGTGATTATATCTATATGCTGCAAGGCTGGGAGTTGTCGAAGGGAGCCAAGCTCGAGCTCGACGTGGCCTCCTCGTGCGGCATTAAAGTATTGTTTGAGTGAAGAATGAAGGTATGTTGGAATTTAAGTTTACGCAAATAGGAAAAACCTCCGGAGACGAAACAACCCCATATATGGTCTCTTTGAACAAAGAGTGCAGTGTGAGCGAGTTTATCGATAGAGTCCTGAAACGGAATGAATGGGGCTATATTGGAATAAGAAGTCACGGACATATTTTCGGCTCGCCAAAATGTGAATATAGGGGAGATGAAATCGTAAGTACAGAATTTACAGAAGAGTATCTTTCCCGGAAAGTGGCAACCGTCTCAGCTTCCGGCGGGTGGTCAAGAATGGATTATATACTAACGTTAAAATAGAAGGGTATGAAACAGGAAGTAACCAATTTGGCAAAGCCCAATTCGGATGCGCCTCAGCAAAAGGAGCAAGCGCCATTGCGTTCGGCTGTCACGAATTTCGCCCGATTTTACGCCTTGTTCGGCAAAGTGCCCTATTATGGCGACCGGGAAGAATTTAAGCGTTCGATCGTGAGGCAATATACACGGAATCGCACCGAGAGCCTGCGCGAGATGACCCGGGCGGAGTACAACGAGTGCTGCGCCGCTCTGGAACAGCTGACCGGGCAGGACGAATGGCGAAAGAAACTGCGCGAGGAGCTGCGGTTCCGCCGAAGCGTATGTCTGAAACTCATGCAGAAAATCGGCATCGACACCACGGACTGGGCAAGGGTCAACGATTTTTGCCTGAATCCCCGGATCGCCGGCAAGCCTTTCGGCCGGCTCGATACCGAAGAACTGGAACAACTGGCCGTAAAGCTGCGCTCCATCGAGCGGAAGGGAGGGCTGAAAGTGAAGGAAACGGAAAAGAGACAAGAACACGAAGTGAAGCAACCGGGCCGGGCCGTCTATGTAATCATAGACCCCCACGCTCCTAAAAACTAATAGAAATGAAAACAGAAGCACGAAAAATCCTTGACGGGATTAAAATCCAACTCCTTGAAGCGGCGACATGGCTGTCGGCCGAAGAGCGGGAGGAGTTTTTCAGCGACATCAACGAATGGACATACGAGCAGTACGAGGCGGCATTGGTCTGTCAAGAGCCTGAAATGCAGAATTACGAGGAGGACGATGCATGACCCTGAACGACCAGAACAAGGTGAAAGCGGCCGGCTTCATTATTATCCGAAAAGCCGACTATCCGATGCCGAAAATCAAAGTCAGCACAAAGTACAACGGAGGGTGGAAAACTTACGGAGTGTATGAGACCAAGGCCGCACGGGACAAAGCGTTCAAGACCCTTTTAGAAAGCAACAATATTATCAGTGATTAACAAACCATTAAACCAATGAATTTATGGCAAAGAGAGAAAAGAAAGTGATTATTTCCGGCGTGACCAGAGAGTCTGCCGACGAGGCTTTCGCCATCTATGCGAAGGCTGATGCACAGAGTATGAAAATTATAGCGGACATCGAGTTGCAGTGTGCGAAGATCCGAGAGAGGTATGCAAATAAGTTGGCCGAACTGGAAGGCGAGAAGGAGAAGGCATTCAACACCTTGCAGGCTTATGCCATAGAAAACCAGACCGAATTGTTCGCCAAGAAAAAGAGCCTCGAAATGGCTCACGGCGTTATAGGCTTCCGCACCGGCACCCCTAAATTGAAAACCCTCAAAGGCTTTACCTGGGCCAGTGCGTTACAACTGACCAAAGAGTTCCTGCCGGGGTATGTGCGCCTGACCGAGGAATTGGCCAAAGACAAAATGCTTGCCGACCGGGAGGCAATGGTGACGACCGACGAGGACCCTCTTGGCGCAGGCAAATCGATGATCGAGATGATGGCCAAGTGCGGCATACAAGTGGTGCAGGACGAAACGTTCTATGTGGAACCCAAAAGAGAAGAGGCGGTATGATACAGAAAATGAGGAAGGCCCCGAAAATCGCTATTTGCCGGGCATGCCACGGCACGGGAGAAATCTATTCCGGGCGGTTATTTCGGAAAACGGGTCCCTGCCCCCAGTGTGAGGGGAGCGGCCGGGTAATGGTGAGTTGCGACATGACGCTCGATGTGCGTCCGTACAAACCCAAAAAGACAGAATAAAACCATATGGCAAAACGGCGCGGAGTAAGTTACAAGAAACGTGTGGAAGATATAAACAGGATATATGACCGTTACGTCAAGTCGGGAGTCCCGAACCGGGAGATATGGCGACGGTACATATATCCGGTTTATGGCATTACCGAACGGACCTTCTACAACATACTCAATGCCGATGCGAAGGAAAAGAATCACATAGCTGACGAGGAGACCCGTCAGCTTTTGCTCTTTAAGGACGAGGACTATGAATGAAGAGGCCGGCAAAATAATCAAGCGGATACTTCGGGACATACAGGTGGAGCTCGGCGATGAGTTCGACCGTAATTTCGAGCGACAGGCGTTTTTCAGCGAGGCGTGGGCGAGACGGAAAAGCCCGAACCGCCCGGGCGGTACACTTCTAATCGATACGGGCAATTTGCGGAGGAGTGTGCGAAGCCGGACGACCGAGAACAGCATCACGTTTTTCACCGATCTGCCGTATGCTTCCATACACAACGACGGGGGCGAAATCGTGGTGACGGCCAAGATGAAGCGATTTTTCTGGTATAAATACTACGAGGCAACCGGCAGTTTCGGACGAAAAAAGAACGGGGAGCGTCGAAATGATAAACGGACGCAACAACTCTCCACAGAGGCCGATTTCTGGCGTTTTATGGCCCTCAAACGAGCCGGAACAACGATTCGCATACCGCGTCGTCGATTCCTCGGTGCGGGGCCGGAGGTGGAGCGCATCGTGCGCGAAATCATCGAGGAGAATTTAAATGAATATTTCAATGTTGATTTTTCAATAGAGAGGAAATGAGAAAAGAACTTTACCGAATGCTGTGCGACCGTCTGAAAGAGGTCGGCGGCGGTGCGATCAAGCACATCGATTTGTGGAACCATAACGTGGAGTTTATCGAGCAGGAGGAGAACTGGGAGCGTCCGGCCGTGTTTATCGAGTTCCGGCCCATCAAATGGAATGCGATAGTAAACGGCTTGGAGTATCGAGCCGAGCCGGAGGTGGCGTTGCACGTGGTGACGGACTGGAAAGGCGGCACGAGCGACGGCAGCCAATTTCAGGAAGAGGGCTTAGAGGTGTTCGACCTGCTGGACGAGATACACGCCGCACTCTGCTGTATGGAGGGTGAGGCCTTCAAGGAGTTCGACCTGGTCGAGAGCGACACGAACCACAACCACGAGGATATCGTGGAGAACATCGAGATATATCGATGTGTGGCGATTAAATCCATGAGATAAAAAAATCGATTCAAAATGAATCGATTTTGAAAATTTGTCATATATTTGCGATGAGGATTGAATGAGCCACTCACACGTCGGCCTTTGTGGCGCAGACTTCGGGGGGATTTTCAATCCTCATTTTATTATGCGCATTGTATATAAGATATTCTCACTTGTCATTTTTACCTTGCATTCCACATAGACTCCTTCCACATTGGCAATAAATACTTTAAAATTAAAATTGTGGTGGATCCCTTTTTCTACCCTCACAAATTCAGCCAATGGGAACCATTCCCCTATTCTTGTGGCTAACTGCATAGTTTCAGCAAGTTTTTTGTTGTAAAAATTCTTAGCGAAAGTCTCAGAAAAGAAACCTTTGTTAAGAATGACATCTTCATTAATATTCGTATTTTTGATATAAAGACGCTTTGCTTTCCCTGTTCGTAACTCTACTTCAGGTAAATGAATGTCTGTCCATTCTTCAACAGCCGCTTTTATTTCCCGACGTTCTTCTTTTGTCAGTTTTGCTGTCTTTTCCTTATTAATCATATTCTGGATAAATTGGCATGCCTGGCACAGCTCGTTGTCGGGAATAAACACCTTTTTCGCCAGACTGAACTTTCCTTTGGCAATATCGCAATCCCGGCAGCGGCTGACGGTATAGGGGTTGTAATCGGGAACGGCTTTCCCTTCCTTGCCCGGGTTGAAGCGGAACATTCCCTTCGTGTCGCGCTGCAAGGCTTGTTCGCCGAGCGCCATCGCCTCGTCGTGCGGTATTGGAGGTAGTATCGGTCACCGTCCTGCATGAACCCTTCCCATTTGCCGGCCATCTCGGCCGATGCCTGTACGAAATTGTACTCGGCCCGAAGGTAGTTGGAGTTATAGGTCTTGTCGATCTTCCGGACATCGTTCAAAAACCGTTCGAACGACTTTCGATTGCCATTCTCGTCGAGGAGTGAAGGAAATGCCTCGTTCAGTTCGTGGAAAGCCTTCATGCCGGAGAAGATGTAGTTGGAACGCTGCAACCGCCGGCGCATGAGGCCGGACATCTCCACTTTTTGGAAAGAGGAATCGAGAACCCCGGCGTGAGCTTCGATAAACTCCTGCGCCTCCGGCTCTGCCAGTATGCCGATGCGTAACAAGGCCCCCGTTTCCCGGTATAACGCCGACATCATGCCCTCGAAGCTCCGCTCTATCCTTTTGCGAAGTTCCGCATCGATGCTATCTTCCGAAGCCAGCGTCAAGCCGTCTCCCATCAGGGAAAGGTAACGGTGGTGCAGCCCCTCGTAATCAGAGGGGCTCAGTCGAAAAAACCGGTCGGATGCATGTCCTTTCGAGTGTCGTTATCACCACCATTCCCATCGTCGTCCGGGGTTATCGTCGGGGCGTTCCGCCTCTGTCCGACCGGCATGTTATACTTTTCGGCGAAGTATTCCGGGTCGACCTCGTAACGGTCGGCTATCATCGTCTCGTAGGCCACCTGCTGCTCGGGTGTATAGTCGGCCGAATAGTCCCAGTCGAAACGCAGCCCTTTGAGGGGGAATCCGTGCCGAATCATACGGGGGATAAGCTGGTTGTTCACGATGTCGCGGAGTTTGTCGCAATCGCTCTCCACGAGGTTCTGGAAAATCTCCAAATGGGTCTTCGACTGCGAGAGGCTGCTGCCGTCCTCGATGGTCATGGTCTGTCCGATGATGAGCTTGGAGAGCTCGGAGTTGGCTCGGTCGATACGTTTGTCATATACGTTATAGGCATCTCCCTTGCCACTCTCCACGAACTCGATTTCCGTATCCTGCCCGGCCACCATCGAGAGGCTCGCCCCCGCTTCCCGCAACATGCGGTCGAGCCGGCCGATCTCCTCTTTGTCCCGGGAGGTGGTCCGCGCAATACGCATGGGCATGCCGAAAATCTCCCCGAAAGTGTCCCAAAAGGCGAGCATGTTCTTTTTGGGAATAGTCTGCGTGGCCGCTTTCAGGTAGAGGCCGAGGTCATCGGGCCGGCCTGCCTCGATGAGCCAGTCGGTAAACGGCGGCTGCCGGTAGTCGATACCCGAGCGCCAGTCCTGGCCGAGGTCCGCGACAATCCTCCCATATTCGGGAACGACATGTTTGCGGGGAACGAGCCATACCCCGTCGTAACAGATATACCCGTCTTTGTCGGTGACCGGATCGCCCAGCTCGATGAGCGAATGTCCCCAATAATTGGCATCGAGGGCATAAAGCAGCAGCTGTTTGAACCACTCCTGATTGAAATAGTGCAACGCCTCTTCATTCTCATCGCCTTTCGCATCCACGATTTTGAAGCTCCTCGCCATGACGAACCCTTCGCGTTGCTTGACACACCCCGACAGATGCAAATCGACCGACACGTCACGGTAGATGTCGTACAGCCGTTGCCGGTTCGGGCTGTCGATGTTGATAGCCATCTGCCAGGCGTTCCGCCAGTCCCTGATGTCCTTGCGGGTAAGCGCATCGGTAGTGCGATGGAGATCGATGACTATTTTTTGGAACCGTCGCTTGTCGTCTTTCTTCGCCAGATTGAAATCCCCGTAAGGCGTGTGCAGCATGTCGTCGGGCCGGTGCGGGAAAAGTCCGCTGAAAAAACCTTTAATATCCATAGTGGTTACCAGTTATGTCTGAGTTTGGGTTGTGAACTGTATGCGAAAGTGTCACCGGTGGGTGTTCCTTCGCTATCTACGACCAGCGGCAGGTCGGGAATGATTCCCCCGGCCCGTACACCTTCCAGCCACTTGATGGCGCGCTTGTAGCGTTCCTCCCGTATCTCGCTGCCCATCTTCTGGGGCATGGAGGCGCTCATGTGGTACAGGGCGATATCGCAGGTGTACATGACGATGAGCCGGTTGCGGTCGTCGTCTTCGGCATTGAATACCGCCTCGCAGTCGTACTTGGGTCGCAGATACCCGGCTATCTCTTCCCGGGCCTCGGCTTCCGCATTGGTGCGGTTTTCCTCGCTGACCTGCGAAATGACTTTGAGAGCTGTCTCGCCTATAACCACTCTGTAATCCTCTTCCGTGACAAACATCTCTGCCTCCTTTCCGTCTATTTGGTGATGAACAATGCCCGTTTCTCAATGTCCCCGACGGTCACCCCCTTGCGAAAACGATGTTTTTGAACCAATTCCTTGACGGTCTTTTTAGGTACTACCTTCAAGCTCCCGTTAAGGTAAATCACGAAATAGCGCAGGCCTGTCAGCTCTGCCAGTTCTTTCGCCTTTTTGACGGCCCGTTTGTACTTTCGGGCGAAGATGACGCGTTTAATCCATTCAATCATATTACCATATATTTTTGGCGGTCGGCCTCTTGCCGAACACCGGTTGAAAACTCTCTTGCCGGGTGTTGCGTTGCAGCATCCATATCGCCCCCTCGTCGGCATCGGGGGCATCGTCGTGTATGCGGCTTCCACGCTCGAGCGACAAGGTCTGGTCAATTCCCACCTGCATGTCGGGCGTATCTTTGAGCCGTTCGTTGTACCAGACAAAGCCGCGTTCCCAAAGCGGGCTTACCGCCTCGATGCGCTGCAACTTCTCGGGCTTTTTGCGTTTGTCGGGCATGATGGGCAACTGGTATCCCCGCAGGTTTCCCTCGGCCGAAAACTCGTCCAGAATGATGTCCTGCATGAAGTTGGCCTCCATGAAGAATTGGACAGAGACCTCGTCCCGCGTACGCTCGTAGAGGTCGTACAGCCAGCGGACCATTTCGCTTACCGTCGCCTGCCGCACGAAGCAGTCGACGAGGTGCAGTTCCGTCCCGATTTTCCCCCACAGGCGGCATGCCTTGTAGTCGTTGGAGGTGGTCGATTTGAAAGAAGGGTCGGTATAGCATACCAGCATTTCATATTTGGAGAGCTTGGGCAGCCGTTTGAACCGAATCCACTCGTGCCGGAAGATAGAACCATCGACTATCGGGTTGTGCATCATTTCCTTTTCCCATGCCCGGTACCCCACGAAATCCCGATAAGCCAGAGCCTCCTCTTTGGTCCACTTCTCCTTCCATACCGGTTCCCCGTTTGTATCGACGGCCTTGATGACGGACACATGTACTCCCTTTGTCCTGGCGATGTTCGCCAGAACGGAGGTTTTGGATATGAGGTTGCCTACCATGATAAACCGGCCCCGCCCCACGTCGAGGGCTCCGAAGAGCGCCTCTTTCACCCAGGCGGTGAGGTCGTTCACCCGCTTCTCGTTACGGCAGAGCTCATCGTCGTCGAGGTCGTCGATGACGATATAATCCGGGCGGCTTTCCCGGTCACGCAGACCACGGGGAGACTGCCCCCGTCCGCAGGCCAGGAATTTGACCCCGTTGGCGGCTTTGAATTCCCCCTCCTGCCAGGAGGCGTTGCCCCGCTGTTTCCCGAAGTCGGCGATAAGGCGTTGGTTGTGTTCGAGCTCGGCCTGTATGTCTCCCAGAAGCCTAACGGCACTGTCCTCGGACTTGCCGACCACCACCATGAAATTGATGAGACGTTTGGGCTGGAACATGAGCCAGATCGGTATAAAGATGTCGAAATGGGTCGATTTTGCGTGGCCGCGCGGCCATTGGAATACCGCCTTCAAATCGGGGGTGTTTCTGACCTTGACGGCTGCCGCGTTGTGAAAGGGAGCATTGTGCACGGTACGGATCACCTCTCCGGTGGTCTTGTCACGCAGCGTGAGGTAGTGTGGAAAGTAGTACTCGCAGAAAGCGGCATAGTTGTTCAGCAGACGCTGCTTGCGCCTGTCCCGTTCGGCAAGTGTCTCGTGAGCCATGACGGAGGTGTCCGTGATGGACTGTACCCTTTTGCAGAGCTCTTTCCACTGTTCATATGCCAGTTTCTTTTCCGTTTGCGTAGCCATAGGCTTTTTCCTCCCTATTTAATACCCATCTGCTCGGTGATGTACAGGTCCTGATACTTATTGATGGTCTTGATGAGTTCGGGGGTCACCTCGGAGTCGATGGTCGATCGGTACTCGATCCACCTGGAAAAAGCCATGAACACCTCGATGGCATCGACCACGTTGGCTTTCTTGTCGAGCTTCTCGATGACTGCCGACAGTTTGGCCAGTTTGTCTCCCAGTCCGGCGATGAGCGCCGGGTCTTCCGACTCGTTGACCTGCGTGATGAGCGTGTCGATGGTGAGCAGCAGTTTGTTGACCAGTTCGGGGCGGGTCACATTCTTGGCGGCGCGCGCCTCTTTCCACCCTTCGGTGCTGCACCACTTGGAGATGGTCACGCGGGAAACATCGACTTTGTCGGCGATCTCGTTCTGCCCGAGTCCGGCCATGTACAGCGTCCGCGCCAATGATTTTTTCTTTTCGGTTTCGGCCTTTGTCATAGTCTTTAAAATATAGAATTGAAACGGTTGTTTGCAACCGCGTTGCATGAGCAAAATTGGTCGGTTTTCGCCGCGTTTCCAAACTTCTGTGAAATGGTTTCACAGAAGTATGCAACCGTTTCATACATTTTTGGAGATGAGATATTTAGCCTGTAATATTGCGTCACAATCGCAATCAAAAAGTCACAATCACAATCAAAAAACAGATTTCAATGGGAAAAAGAGTGCGTATATCGAACGACAGCCTGAACAGCTATGGCACCCGGGTATTGACGGCCGGTATGGACGTGGAGCAGTATATGCGCAACCCCGTGCTGCTGTATATGCACGAGCGGGGAAGTGTCATAGGCTACGTAAAGGACATACGGATAGAAAACGACGAAGTGACCGGAGAGCTGGTCTTTGACGAGGTGACCGAACTGAGCAAACGCTGCAAGCGCCAATTCGAATTCGGGAGCCTGAAAATGGTCAGCGCCGGGCTCGACATCATAGAGATGAGCGAGGACAGCGAATACCTGGTCGTGGGACAGACCAGCCCGACCATCGTCAAAAGCAAACTGTTCGAGGTATCGGTCGTGGACATCGGGGCCAACGACGATGCCCTCGTGCTCAAAAAAGACGGAAAACAAATAACATTGGGCAAGGACGGCGAATGCCCGCTGCCCATCTTGAATACTAACCCTATAAAACAGGAACAAATGGAACAAAAAAAATTAGCCTTGCAGTTAGGGCTGCCGGAAACGGCGACCGAGGCCGAAATCACCGAAAAACTCGGCGAACTCCATGCAGCCCAGGAGGAGAATGTGCGACTCAAACGGGAAAAAGATGAGCTGACCCTCGCCAGTATCACGGCCCTTGTAAATACGGCCATCGGTGAGAAACGAATCTCCGCGGACAAGAAAGAGGAGTTTGTCAACCTCGGCAAAGAGATCGGTGCGGAAAAACTGTCGTCGATATTCTCGGCCATGTCGCCGCATGTGAAGCTCTCGACTGTTCTCGGCCATCAAGGCACGGGAAAAGTGGAAGATCCGGGAAAATATGCGAAACTTAGCGAAGTACCTGCCGACAAGCTGTTGGAACTGAGAAAAGAGCAGCCTGACGAATACAGACGCCTATACAGAGCCGAGTATGGCATGGAGTGCGAAATTTGAGTATCAACCTTAAAAACGAAATAACAATGAGCAAAATCGTAACGATTCTTTTTTCGCTCCTGTTCAACGCAGTTACAGGAGCTTTGCTGGGCGCGGCTGTCGGACTCTCTCCGCTGACCGGCGCCATAGGAATGAATATCGTTTCCGGCGTAATCGGAGGAGCTCTTCCCGCCGGTACGCTCCGCGAAGGCGTATTAACGGAAATCTGGACCGGAGAACTGGTCAAGTCGTTGCGGGCCGGCCTTGAAGGCACATGGCTCGATGGCGTGCCCGACAGCTCGTCGGTAGTGAATAACGATGTAATCCATCTCGTCGATGTAGGTGTCGACCCAGACGTGCTGATCAACAACACGACTTATCCCATTACCTTGCAGGAATTGAAAGACGGGGATATCTCCATCAGTCTTGACAAATTCCAGACGAAGGTAACCCCCATTACCGACGACGAGTTGTATGCGCTGAGTTACGACAAGATCGCACGGGTGAAAGAAAGCCATGCCAACGCGATAAACGACAGTAAATTCGCCAAGTCGGCCCATGCCCTGTGTGCGAATGAAGACACTGCGACCACTCCCGTTTTGACGACGACCGGAAGCCGGGATGAAAAGACGGGGCGTTTGAAATTGACAATCAGCGATGTGATACGAATGAAAGCGGCTATCGACAAGTTGAAAGTCCCCACAACCAATCGGCGTCTGGTTCTCTGTCCGGATCACGTGAACGACCTGCTCGATACCGACCAAAACTTTAAAGAGCAATACAATATCAACCGGGGTGAAGGCAAGGTGGGCAGAATGTTTGGATTCGATATCTACGAATACGCCAACAACCCGCTGTACACCACTGCCGGCAAAAAGAAAGCTGTGGGAGCCACGGCCTCTACCGGAGAATTCCAGTGTTCGTTCGCGTTCTATACGCCGCGGGTGTTCAAGGCCACCGGCTCTACCAAGATGTATTGGAGTCCGGCCGAGAACGACCCCGAGTACCAACGTAACAAAGTCAATTTCCGCCATTACTTCATCTGTATGTTCAAGAAAGCGGATGCGGGTGTCGTTATGGCCAGTGGCTATCAAGCTGAGTAAGTCATGGGAAAGTTGAAATATCTGGTCCTGCATTGCACCGCCACCCCCGAAGGGCGTGAGGTGACGGCTGACGAGATCCGTCGCTGGCACACCTCCGCACCCCCTGTCGGGCGGGGTTGGAAGCAGGTAGGATACACCGATATGATACACCTCGACGGCCGTGTGGAGAGGCTGGTGGACAACAACGAGGATGCGCAGGTCGATTCATGGGAGATTACCAACGGGGCAAAAGGGTACAACACGACAGCCCGGCACGTTGTGTACGTGGGCGGTGTCGCCGCCGACGGCAAGACTCCCGTGGACACCCGCACCCTCGCACAGCGGAAAGCGATGGAAACCTACGTGAAGGATTTCCACCGGCGCTTTCCCGACGTGGAGATTGTCGGCCACAACCAGCTGGCGGCGAAAGCCTGCCCCTCGTTCGACGTGCGGGCTTGGTTGAAATCAATAGGAATAAACCCATAAAAAAAGAATGAAATGAAAAAGTTGATTTGTTTTTTCATGCTGATACTCGTGTTTGTATCAGCCGCATTTGCCCAAACGGGCGATGTATCCACCGGTACAGATTATGACAGCATGATCGCCACTTTTGCCGGATTTGCAGGTTGTGTGGTATTGCTGACGGAAGGTATCAAAGCCCTGTTTCCCAAGATGAACGGACTGCTTACCCAGCTTGTCAGTTGGTGTGTCGGTATGGCGGCCGCCATGCTGCTATGGTGGCTTGATGCCGGATTCGTGTCGGACATCCAATGGTATATCGCCCTGCTTTACGGTTTAGGAGCCTCCTTCGTGGCGAACGGGATTGCGGATACGGGACTGGTTCAATGGCTTATCGGCCTTATCGCTAAAAAGTCGGGAAGCAAGTCATAAACAGGCAGTCCTATGGAGTTCAGTGAAATGCTTAACTGGATACTGGGCGGCGGCCTGTTGGCGGCGGTTGTCGGACTTCTGACTCTGAAAGCGACCGTCCGCAAGGCGAATGCCGAAGCGGAGAAAGCGAAGGCGGAAGCCGAAACAGTCCGGATAGGCAACACTGAACAGGCCACCCGGATATTGATAGAGAACATTGTCGAACCCTTAAAAAAGGAACTGAGTGAGACCAGAGAAGATTTGCGGGAAGCGAAAAAGGAGCTTGGCTCGACCAAGCGGGAGATGGCCCGCTTCCGTAAAGCCATCGAGACGGCTAACAGTTGCAAGTTTCGTGCTGACTGCCCTGTTATTTTCAAGCTGCGCGACCTCACGAGAGGCAGCGCGGGAAAAGCTGCGGACGGTGGAGACGGAGCAACGGGACAGCCTCGCGCGAGAAGTTCGCCGGATACGGACGGAAACGGTACCGATGTCGGAGGTGAGGCTGGAGATACCGACGGACAGCCTCCTTAAACTGCCGGAGGGCTCGTCGTTTCATGCCAAGAGCGGACAGGCCCGTCTCGACATCGGCAAGGGGAAGGAACCCGGAACCATCGTGGTCTATGCCTCTTGTGACAGCCTGCAGCGACAGTGTGAGTATTACGAGAAATCCTCCTCGGTATGGCGCGAGTGCTATGAAGGCATGGCCGACCTGTACGAAGCGGAATTAAAACAGCGTTCGAACCCCGTTAAAACCTTTTTCACAGGGCTCGGCATCGGGATAGCGATAACGGTATTAGGAATGATAATCATCAAAAACAAATTGAAGAATGGCAACTAAGAAATTCATATACGGCATAGCCGTCGTAAAATTCAACAGTAAAGAGATCGGCTACATCGAAAAAGGCAGCTGGGATTGGGGCGGCACAAAGGCCGAGAGTACGGACATCGAGGCCGAGCAGGTTCCCGATGCCCCGGTGTTGACACTGGCCAACAAGAACGCGACCATCGCGCCGACGTTCAACCTCATTCAGCTGGATTACGAGAACATCGCCGCCGTGCTGGGCGGCACGCTGGTAGGCTCGGTAGGGAATTATACCGGCTGGAAAGCCCCCACCGACTTGGTGGAACTTCGCGGCCCGTGGGAAATCCAGTTCGTCTCAGGTCAGACCATGAAGATCCCCAACGGTACCATTATGGCCAACTTGGGAGGCAAGCTGACGCTGACCGAGGTTTCCAAGATAGAGTGCCAGCTGAAAGTGAACAAGCCGGAGGAAGCGGATACCGCTCCTTACGAAATCAACGACACCCCATCGGATTAACGTATGGACGAGAAAGTCGCACGCCTCATACAGCGCGAGGGGGCGGCCGCCCTGTTGGACCGGGGCGTGTCCGTCCCCTTGAAGGATATCCGCCTCCCGTTCCGCAAACCCCTGCGCCTGCGGGTCGTCATGCGCCGCCCCCGGCTGGGCGGGCTTATTCGCTTGGCCCGGGTGTACCTCTCGTTAGGGGTGACGGCGGAACAGATGAACAAGTTTACGAAGGAGGAGGAAATGGCCTTTTTGGTGACCCACGGCAAACAGGTGAGCCGCATGGTGGCCTACACGCTGTGTCGCGGCTGGATCAGCCGCCGGCTGCTGGTCGGGGCAACGGCATGGCTGGTTCGCAACTGGATAGACACCGAGTATGTCTCGGCCGCCATGCGCAGCTTCGTGTTCCTGTTGGGCACCGACCCTTTTACGAGTATTATCAGATCAGCCGAGAGGACGAACCCGATGAAGCTGAGACTGAGCCAAAGAAACAAGGGGAGTTAAAGACGGTATTCGAGCCTTCCCATAGCCCCTTCGGATTTATCTGGCAAGTGGCCGATGCCACTGGCTGGAAGGTAAAGTACATACTGGAAGGTGTGAACTTCCAGACCTTGATTATGATGCTGGCAGACGCGCCCCGCTATATCCGAAAGAAACAAGAGGAGAAGAGCGCGGAGGACGAGGCCGCCGACATCGTGGGATTTTTCCAAAGCAATTTGAAGAGATAACATGGCAATGAAACCGGTAGAAGTAGAGATATTGATGAAGGACCGCCTGTCGGGGGCTCTCGACAAGGCCGGCCGCAAGGTGGACGAGCTGAAAGGCAAGGCGACCGCCGCATCGTCGGAAATGGACAGTCAAGCCCAAAGGTTGCGTACCGCCATAGCCGGGCTCACGGAGCAAATGGAAGAATTGCGCAGGGTCGGACAAAACGCCTCTCCGAACCTCGACCAGAGTGAAAACATGGCCGGTATCGAAGCGCTCGAAAAGCAAATCGCCGAATTGGAATCCCGGTTAAAACAGTTGGATGCGACCGCAGAGGCCACACAGACAGTCCCCCCGGAACTGCCCGCCGCCAAGCAGCAATTCAACGGCCTGCACATGAGTATCCAACAGATGGCCCGGGAAATGCCCTCTCTGGCTATGGGTCCCCAGATGTTTTTCCTCGCCATCTCCAACAACCTGCCCATTTTCGCGGACGAGGTGAAAAGAGCGCGGGTCGAATACGACAACTTGGTGAAATCCGGGCAAAAGGGCGTGCCGGTATGGAAACAAATACTTTCCTCTTTATTTTCTTGGCAAACCGCCCTGACGACAGGCATCATGCTGCTGGTCATGTACGGCGACGAAATCATAGAGTGGACCAAAAACCTGTTCAGCTCCAAAGACGGAGTCGACGCCTTGAAAAAAGCCCTGCAGGAGAAAAACGAGGTGGAGAAAGAAGGACATGCCGTCTCTATCCGCACCCGTGCCGAGCTGGACAACACCCTCCGCGAGTTGAGAGACTTTATCGGCACGAAAGAGCAGGAGAAGAACAAGGTCGACGAGTTGAACAGGAAATACGGCGACACGTTCGGCACTTACAAGTCCCTGACCGAGTGGTATGACACACTCATACAAAAAGGGAATGCCTATGTCGAGTCCCTGTTCATGCAGGCAAAGGCTCAGTCCTATATTAAAAAAGCCATAGAAGCCGACGAGAAAGCGAACGAAATCCGCAGCAAGGGCAAGGAAGAGTACCGCCCGTTCTGGGGCGCCGGCGGAAAGCTCAACATGTTTTTTGGCGGGGACAACATCGGCCAATATGGAAGCGATCCGGCAGAGACAGCCTTTAACAAAGCCCTGCAAGAGGAGGAAAATAAAAAACAACATTACCTGAATGAGGTCGAATGGTTTCAGAAAGAGGCAACCAGAATCTTCAAGGAAGCGGGACTCTCCGATTACCGGACCATCGAGACTGATGACGACACCGCCAAGACAGAGGAGGAAAAGCGGAAACAGGCCCGACAGAAACTGAATGACGAGTTGCTGGCTCTGGAACAACAGAACCAGCAGGATTGGCTCGACTTGCAGGAGGAAGGCACGCAGAAGAAACTGGCTCGGATAGACGCCGACTATGCCCGGCAGAAAGCCGAGATCGAAAAGAAGGTGCGGGAACTGGCCGAGCTGAACCGAAAGGCGGGCATCACCGGCACCAACGCCGCCGGGCTGACCGGGGAGCAACAGACCGAAATCGACCGCGCTAATACCCTTGCCGAAGATACACGAGAAAAAGAGCGCACGGCGGTTTACCGGGAAGAGGCTGTCGCCATGCGCGACTACCTAAAAGAGTACGGCTCCTATCAGCAGCAGAAACTGGCCATCGCCGAGGAGTATGCCGAGAAAATACGACGGGCACAATCGGAAGGCGAACGGCTCTCGCTCGAAAAAGAGCGGGACTCGGCCGTCAACCGGCTGGAACTGTCGGCGATCCGGCAGCAAATCGACTGGGGAAACGTATTTGGCAATTTCGGGGTGATGTTCCGCGAACAGGTGCAGCCGACCATCGACCGGCTGAAAACGATCGCCCGAAGCCCGGAGTTCCAAACCTCCGCCGACGTCGACGAAATGGAAGCCCTGTATGGCTTGATTTCCAGCCTGCAACAGTCGGAGACGATGTGGAACGGGGAGATTTTCCGGCAAATCAACGACGACCTCGTCTCTTATCAAAACGCCATGCGGGGCTACATGGCCGCGCAGCAGCGGGAAATCGAGGCGACCGAAGAGCTGGCCCGTGCCAAGCAAACGCTGAAAGAAGCGGAAGGAAGCGGTGATGCCCGCAGCATAGAGGCGGCCGAGCTCTACGTGGGAGAGGCCGCGAAGAATCTGGACAAGGCATCGCGGGACGTGCAGATGTTCGGGACGCAGGTGCAGAGCACCACTACCAGCCTCCGGGAGTCCTCGGAACAGGCAGCCGGCATGTTCCGCAACCTAGAATCGGGGCTTAGAAACCTTTCGTCGGGGAACCTGAAAGGCATAGGACAAGGCGTCATGCAACTCGACAAGCTGTTTAACGGCGGCAAGCTGACCGAAAAACTCGGCGGCTCCCTCGCGGAAGGATTCGAGAAAATCTTCGGGGACAGCAGCGTCACCCAAACCCTTGCGGAAGGCTTGGGCAATTCGGGGTTGGCCGGCTCCATCATCTCCGCCATACTCTCCATCTTGGACGAATTGGCGACGGAGGGTATCGGGGGTATCGTCGCGGGGTTGATAGACACCGTGCTCGGCGCCGTCAGCGGCATTATCGACAATATCTTTTCGTTGGAGCTTTTTCAGCAAATCGGCGAGTCCCTGTTGAAAGGAGCGGCCAATATCCTCGACGCTCTATCGTTCGGGGGGTTGGGCAAACTGGTGGGGAACGGGGACAGCGACCCCCGTTTGGAAGAAGACATGGAGCGCCTGAGCTTGACGAACGAAGCTCTGATAGCCGCCATCGAGTCGTTGACCGAGGAGATAAAGGGTACTTCCGGCCAACAAGCCACGGAACTCTATGAAAAGCAGATGGCCCGTCTGAACGAAACGGAGGCTAATACACAGGAACAAATGCGGCGGAGCGCCTCCGCTTACAGCAACGGGCTTTGGGGAATCGGCGGCAAAAAGTCCTCCAACAAAAAAATAGACGATGCCATGAGCGGTAACGAATGGCAGCGCATCAGCGAGGTAGTCGGAAGGACGATCGGCGAGGCCGCCGATTTCTGGAACCTGTCGAGCGAGGAGATGGCGAAGGTCGCCCGGGAAGCGCCCGACCTTTATGCGAAAATCAAGGACTATGCCGATGCGGGCTACAAGGATGCCGCCCGGTATATGGACGACTATATCGCTTTCGCCGAGCAGCGGAAAGAATTGGAACAGGCCTATTACGAGAGTATCACGCAGGTCTCCTTCGACAGCGTGTATGACAGCTTTATCGACATGCTGATGGACATGTCGTCGGACTGGGAGGATTTTTCCGACGACATGAGCGAGTATCTGATGCGCGCCCTGTTGAAGACCAAGCTGGACGAATGGCTCAAAACGGATATGGAGGATTGGTACGCCACCTTCGGAAGGGCCATGTCCAATGGAGAGCTGACCGACGAGGAAATCGAGGACTTGAACAAACAGTGGGAGGAACTTGTGAAAAAAGGCCTCCATATCCGCGACAGCATATCGGAGGCTACCGGCTATACCGGGGACGACGGCGGAACGACACAGAGCGGGAAACCGGGCGGGTTCGCCGCCATGAGCCAAGAACAGGGCACTAAGCTCGAAGGGCTCTTTGTCTCCGGCCAGATGCACTGGGCCAGCATCGACGAGCGAATGCAGGACGTGAGCGAGCAGATGGGCGCAGCCGTGGACCACCTGCGGCGTATCGAGGAGAACACCGGCGCCAGCGCCAAGCATTTGGGCGAGATTAAGGACGAAATAAAAAAAATTGTACGCGACGGCTTGAAGATGAAATGACGACAACCTATTAAAATCAACGAGATATGGCAATGGATGCGATATTGGGCAGGAAAGCGCTCGTCAACGGTACGGACATCTGGACGGAGTACGGCGTGTTTCTGGCCGAGAAAAGGCGGGGCGACCGCAACAACTTGAAGGCGATCCTGTCGCCGGCCAAGACGAAAACCCATGTGGCCGTGGATATACGCGAGGAGAACGGCGAGAAGTACTCGGCCGCGCTCGACGTGAAGAATCAGGCCCGGGACGTGAAGCTCTGTTTCGCCCTCTATGCCGACACCCGGGAGAAATGGCTGGCTCAATACAAGGCCTTCATCACCCTGTTGAAGCAGGGCGACGACGGGTGGCTCGACATCGAATTTCCCGACCTCGACATGACCCTTCGCGTTTTCTACAAGGAGGCGAGCGACTACGAGCCGCTCACTTACCTCTGGCGGGAAGGCAAGCAGGCGAGCCGCTTCTACGTCACTTTTCGGGAGCCGAACCCGACGATTTAAATGACGATTGAACAGCATTAAAACGACCTTAAAACAAAAGTAAGATGATCACGATATACGGCAGCGACGGCATGGCGAAAACACAGGTTCCCTGCGACGACAACTCGACGCAGGAGATGGAGTTGCAGGGCGACAACGCGCTCAGCCTGTCGTTCACGCTCTACGAACACGTGGCGCTCGAAGTCAACGACTATGCCGAGTTCATGGGCAGGAAGTACTGGCTCATGGAACGGTATCACCCCGAGCAGGTGTCGACGGTAGAATGGAAGTACGATATCAAGCTCTACGGCATCGAGAGTCTGGTGAAGCGCTTCCTTGTCATCAACGACACGGACGGGGACGACGAGCCGGTCTTCACCCTGACCGCCCCGCCGAGGGACCATGTCGCCCTGATCGTGAAAAGTATCAACAACGGCATGGGTAGCGGCGACTGGAAGGTGGGCACGGTGGAAGGCGCCGACAACATTGTCATCGACTATTTCGGAAAATATTGCGACGAGGCGCTCAAAGAGTTGGCCGAGAAGGTCGGACACCGCGCCGAATGGTGGGTCGAGGGGCAGACCGTCAATATCTGCCGCTGCGAACAGGGCGAGGAGGTGACGCTGGCCTACGGCAAGGGGCTGCTCTCGCTGAGCGGCGACATGGCCGACAACGCCAAGTTCTACACCCGGCTCTACCCGGTGGGCAGCTCCCGCAACATCGACCCGGAGAAATACGGCCACACCCGGCTGCAACTGCCCGGCGGCGTGAAACACGTCGATGTGAATGTCGACAAGTACGGCGTATGGCACCACTACGAAGCCGAGGCTTTCGCCGGCATTTACCCCAAGCGTATCGGTACGGTGAGCTCGGTGCGGAAGGAAGAGACGAAGGACGAGGAGGGCAACCCCTTTACGATATTCTATTTTAAAGACGACTCCCTCGATTTCGACCCGAACGATTACGAGCTGGCCCGGCAGGTCAAACGGGTATCCTTTCAGGAAGGTTCGGAACTGGCCGGGCTCGGAGAAGAAGCCGACGGCACCTATTACTTCGAGGTCAACTACGACAGCGACACCCGGGAGTTCGAGATCATCACCATCTGGCCCTATGACGACGACACGCAGCTTCCCAACGACACCTTGTCGCCCCAAGCAGGCGACAAGTATATCCTTTGGAATATCCGCATGCCGGACGAATACTATCCGTTGGCCGAGCAGGAATTCAAGGAGGCCGTCGATAAATATAACGAGGAGAACGCCATCGATGTGAGTCGTTACAAGGCGCCGACCGACCATGTCTACATCGAAGACCACGCCATCGACCTCTATGTGGGGAGAAGGGTGCGGCTCGAAAGTAACAAATATTTTCCGGAGACGGGCTATCGCAGCAGCCGCATTACCAAAATCACGCGGAAGGTCAACCTTCCCTCACAGGTAGATTTGGAAATCAGCGACGCCACGAGTACCGGGGCGATGACGACCATCAACGACAACATCACCGCCGTCGAGAACTATGTGCGGGAGGCCACGTCGGGCTCTTTCCCCGACCTGATCCGGAGCTGGGACAACACCCTGCCCACCGACAACAACGTGTTCAGCGCGCGGCGTACCCTCAAAGAGGCGCTCAGCCGCCTGCGCCCCGACACGGCACAGGAGAAAATCACCTTCGCGAAAGGGCTGGACATCGGAGTTTACTCCTCCCTCGTAAGCGGCGGAACGTTCAGAACCGATGAACAGGGCAACACCTATATCGAGGCGGATCACATCTTTATCCGAAAGAAAGCGACCATACAGGAGACGCAGGTCAACCGGGTCACCCATATCGCCGGGGAGTATATCGTCAGCTCTGCCTCCTTCGGAAACCTTTTCCGGGTAGAGGAGTTCGAAACGCATTACCGCTGTTATGCGGACGATGGCGAAATCGATTCGGAAAACGACTTCATCGTGGGAGATATGGCCATCTGCCGGGCGGTCGACCGGATGGAGACCTTGAAGCCCCGCTACTACTGGCGCAAGGTGGTCGGGGTCGGCGACAACTACGTCGACCTCTCCAAGACGGATGCCGACGCCGGTTCGGATATCCCCGTAGCCGGGGACGCCCTTATCCAGCTGGGGTACGACCCGGTGGTGGGCGGCAGCGAGGAGCCCGGGCGACAGAACGCCGTCATCATCTCCTCCGTCGCCGTCGATTCGCCCAGCGTCAAGCTGTTGCAGGGTATCGACTCCTACACCCTGCAAGGGAAAGATATCATCGGTCAGGGGTTCGACAAGAACACCGCCCGGGCTTTCCTCAAAGTCCTCGGCGACTTTGCCGTCGGTGTCCCCGACCAAAACACCTATCTGGTCTACGACTCGGTGAATAAGGTGCTACGAATTAAGGGCAAATTCATTACCGAGCACTACGACGACCTCGACAAGGCCCTCGAAGAGCGCGAATACCTCAAAGAAGCCTTCCGTAACGACACCACCATCGACGGGGGTGTCATCGCCACGAGCCTCGTGCAGCTCGGTTACCGCACTCCCGAAGGCGAGTATGTCGTCATGAGCGGGGTGAGCGGTCTCGACCGGGGAGCCGGCAGTATCTCCTACTGGGCGGGCGGAGAACCCGTGGACCGCTTTGTCTATGACGAGGAATCCGGGAAATACGTCGAAAAGGAGGGCCTTGCCGGCAACGAGGCCACGGCCCTGATCCGCATGGACGGCACGGGCTATCTGGCCGCCGGCAATATCCGGTGGGACAAGAAAGGGAAAATCGACACCAACCTCGGGGCATTCTACTTCGGCGACAAACTCATCGACGCCTATCTCAACATCTTTCAGCTTAATGAAGATTCGGAGAGCGGGAAACTGCTCGATGTCACACCCCTCGTGCCCATGACCGACATCGATGTCAACCATAGCGTTACCATCGGCGGGGCGACGCTGGTATGGGACGCCGCCAACAAGGCCATTAAAGTGTACGATTCGAAGAACGGGGAACCGATAAGCCTCTATACCACCGGCAGCCTCTCTGCTCTCGGTCTCGGCAACCTCGAAGGGGGCGGCGGTGGTGGAGGAGGGCTCATCAAGCTCGTTCATGGGTTCGACGATCTGGGCGGCGTGTTCGACAACACCACGATGACGGAGACTTTCAACGCCTACACCATCAACGAGATTTGGAAACTCGCCAACGCCGGCGCATCTACGATAGGTACAGGTAATGTGGTGACGGCGATCAGCAAAACGGGTGGTAATATCGTTGTCACCAAAGGCATAACCCTGTACGATTGGGTGCGGCAGCCGAACAAGCCTACCTATTCGCTGGCCGAGATAAACAACGTGAGCGGCACATATACGGGGCTGACAGTTGGGCGTGCGGTCGAATCGGACAATGCGAAAAAGTTGAACGGACTTGACAACGGGGCTTTCCTGTATAAAAGGGGCGGCATGTATGAGACAGCCACCGGAAACGGGTGGTTGATTCGCACGAAAGTCGAGGAGGCCGAGGCGGCTATGTTGACGTTGCATTTGATCGGAAATGGATATTATAGCCGACGAATTATCAATACGATCGTACAGGCGTACAATTATGCCCCGAACGATGTCGAGTTTACGGCTACGGCCGGTACGCATTTCGGTGACGATTTGGGTGACGTGAAGGTGTTCTTGTACGGGGGACACGTGTGCTTTTGGGTTTCGGCCAAGACCGATTACCAGACCTGCTCCATATTCGTCTATAACACATACGGGGCATTGAACGGGACTTGCGAGAACTGTGTGGAAAGCATATCGTTGTCTCCCATGCCGGCAGTCGGCGTGAGCAAGCTGACCGTGGTGACCCCGTCTGTCGCCTTGACGGATAACGATTCCATCGCCGCCGACAGGCTTAAAAATATCCGGACGATTTGGGGAAATCCGTTTGACGGATCGAACGATGTGTCCGGAAGTCTGTCGGGAGTCCGGGATATAACGATGGAGGGAGACATCGATGGAGCGAATGTAATCAGGGCTACGAGTATAAACCTTTCGACCGGGAGTAAGTCTGTCTCCATCTCCGCCGGAAGGATTGTGGCGACGAATAACATAAGGTCAAAGGAGAGTGTCACATCGGACGGTAACATCACGGCCGGAGGGGATATATCGTCGCAAGGCAATATCTCGGCACAAGGCTCGGTCACCGCTCTAACAACTTCGGACGAGCGTTTGAAGCGAGATTTCGACTATACCCGAAGTTATACCGACAGGCTCTTGGCGATGGGCAGGGTATGCGATTTCCGATACACCGAAAAAGCACGGAAGCGTAACAAGGGCGGTGTGGACGGGGAAGCCCATACGGGACTGCTGTACCAAAAGGTGAAAGAGGTATTGCCATCGATGGCCTACGAAACAGAGGACGGTTACGGGGCTCTGAACTACCTGTCGCCCGACTATATCAACACCATCGCCGGTGCAACGCAGGAGACCGCCCGTCTGGTTAAAGCCCTTAAAAAAGAGGTGGAACGATTGAAAAAGGAATTGTCCGAATTAAAAGGGAAAGGAGGAAAGTGAGCGTATGGCCATCGATAAAAACAAGATAGCAGCCCCGGTAGCGATAACCGACCCCTATAACCTGCTGGGAATATACCCGGCAAACGGGGTATGGGACGTGGCCGACATTGTTGCCCTCGAACGCCCCCTGTTGCAGGGTGGCCGTCCGGGACGTATCAACAAATGGAGCCGTCATAAACCCGTGCGCTATCCGCAGGCTGCGCCGCTATCCGACAACTATCCCCAACAGGCCGGCGGGGTCACGACATATATCGACCAGTGGGAAGGGAGCGACACCGACAAAAATCAGGGCATACGCTATGGGCTGAAAGCCACGATACCGCACGGAACGAATATCGTCGCTATCCATGACACCTCCTTCGACTATGTGGCCTATCCCCACCCGGGTACGGATTTTTGTCGCCTGAGCGATTTCGACGGCTACGACCATAACGCAAAACCCAATCTTACCGGAAGCAAAATTGATGAAATCAGTGCGGACGTGCCGTATCTTTTTGTCGACATCAACTATTACGACACTTCGGTGAATCCCACCGGTGTACCCGTCGAATCGTGGCTGTCGCTGGCCTCCGACAAGAGTATCGGCGATTATTACCCGGCTATTTTGGTAACCGATGGAAATGGAAGCAGTTTTGCTCGATTGCTGACAAATACCTCGACAAATACCGTAACCACCTTGCGGGTGGGCAATGTGTGGTACTCTGCTTTCAAGGTAAAATTTTTCAGTGACGGTACTACTCCGCCGATACTTCCTGTCGGACAGAGCGACACATTTCCCGGCGAGGCCACGAACGGCTCGACGCTCAAAATAACCCTATTTCTCATAGACACAAAAACATTCGAATATTGGGCTGCCGCCGACAAGCAGATTACCGTGGCCGATTATTTTCCTGTCCCCACATCGATAGCCATGACAGCCGAGGTTAGCAGTGAATATGTATATTGCAAGCTCATCGGATTGGCCGGAATTCCCGGGACTTACCAAACAGCAGCCATCGCTCTGCGTTTCAGCTTTCCGAACGGGAATCCTCCTGCCGGTTCGAAATACGAATTCGAGATTGCCATGAAAGGTGGCGGCTCATATAAATATGTATTCACGTACCAGACGAATCTTCTGTTTCAAATCAATGCGACCATACAGGAGCTGACCGCCTCACGGCCACTGCCCGGAACATATACATATACAGTGTACGCAAGGGTGCGCCCTGTCGATTCTGCCGGACAGGTGGTCGACAAGGTCATGGATTCGTTGCCCGAGATAGAAGTAAAAGTAACCATATTATAAATTTAAAACGAAACCTTATGATTGAGTTAGTCAAAATCAGCGAGAACATCAGCCGTCAATTCGACGGACAGGAAACGGTAGATAACCTGCAAGCGGTCAATTACCGAATTGTGGAGAATGGAGTGGAAAAAGGCCATGTCACTGTCGGGCAAGGCAGTTTTAACATGAATGTCTATTCCATGACCTCCACGGTCGAGGAGACAAAGGGCCTTGTGGAAAAAATGTTCAACGCATTATCCGATGGCAGCGATGAGTGACAAAAAGTACGAAGAGAAATACTCGTGGGAAGGTATTAAGGCCGGTTTGGAGTTTTCAGGTATGAATGGTGCCCCCATCGATGTGGAGGGACTGAAATTCCGCTTCATCTATCGGGATCAATACGGCCGGACGTGCGAAGTCTCGCAGGAGGGTGACAAGCGGGTGAATTGTGTCCTTCGAGACGGCGAGCTGATAGCCGTATTCGAGCCGAACACTTTCCGTAAGGGAGTCCTTACCGTAGAAAGGCATTATTGCCGTACCGACTCCGATTTCGCGAGCGGAGTCTGGGAGTATGGCGGTGAGGGCGAGACGAACATTAAAATCGTGTGAGGTATGGAGAAGTGCGATTACGTGATGGTGAAAGAGCGGATAATTGTGCCGGATGCCGTTGCGGTAAAAGAGCAAATCGTCGTGCCGGAGGCTGTCGCGGTGAAAGAGACGGTAAGTGTGCCGGTGGAGGTGCGCATAGAGCGGATGCCGGCGTATCACCCCGACCCTTTGTGGCCGGATTTGGAATCTTGCCCGGCAGGACATATCTGGGCCGTCTGTTACAGCTTTGACGAAGGAGATTACGATATCTGTTTTTCCCAAACCTATGTGGAGGGAAAAGTGGACTGGGACGACGGCGAGAGCGAAGATATTTTAAACCGGTATGCAAGAGCCTCGCACCACAAGTTCGTTCGGGGAACAGGTCGTACGGACAGCCGGGGCCGGGAGTTCTGGTTAGTGGACATCGCGGCGGAAGATAAAAGTTCCGGTATATATGGCGGACTCACATTTTCCCGATACGGGAACAACAGCTACAATACATTGGACATCGACGGGCGAAACGGGATCGTCGCACTTTGCATAGGGGAAGGTTTGAAATTCCAAGTGACCGTATCGGAGGAGTATATCCATCCGCTGCTCGAATATGTGCGGGTGAAGGGCGACGAAGTGTGGAAGCCGGTAAGTTTCGGCTTGATTTACTCGGTCAAAAAGGTGAGGTACAACGAGAAGGCGAGAGTGGAATATCTGATCGGAAGCCCTGTCCCGGCTTCGTATTTCGATTTCCCGTTTCGGATTGAACGTTGTCGGTATTTTGCCAATGTCTCGTATCTGGGCAATTCGAGAATCGACCGGGAAGTGTTGGATTTCAGCACTTGCGAGTTGAGTAGTACGAATTACAATTCGAATCCGAACCGTACCGGTATCAGCAGCATAGCGAACAACACGAGGTTCTTGGAAGTGTTGCGCATGCCGAAAATGTACGACAGATGTACTCAAATGACCGATTTTATTTCGTATTCGAATATTCGGCGGATAGAATTTCAGCCGGGCGACAGTCTGGCGAACTGTAAAAACATAATCCGATTCGCCAATAGCTGTACCCTGTTGGAAGAAGTGGAGAACTTCCCGGGAGACTTGGGCAAGAATGTGGAGAATGTGGACTGCTGGGACATCTTCTCAGGGTGCTATTCGCTACGCCTGACAGAGGTGAATTTCCCGTATGCGAAGATGCGTAGGGTCAGCTTTCCCGGCACGGATACCCGCCGCAGGGTACCGATAAGCCGGCTGGTGTTTCACCCGGACAGCCCGTTCGACCAAAAAGGCGATGCGAATCATATCAATATCAAATATTGCCGATTCGAGCGGAAAGGGCTGGTGGAACTGTTCGAGCTACTGCCTGACTTCTCGGGAGGGACGACTCGCCAAATCGACATCACAGGGAATCCCGGAGCGGAGGAACTGACGGAAGAGGAACGGCAGATCGCCACGGATAAAAACTGGATAATCGTAGGGTAAAGCAAATAGAGAGATACATGCAAACGAAAAAAGCGAAAAAGGGATATCTGTTGGTGTCCCGAAAAGAAGGCTCCCTTTCCGTTACCGACCGGGTTTCCGCTCCGGACGGAACCGACCTGACAAATTGGGAGGAACTCCCCGAGGCGGAAGCGAGAGAATTGGAACGAGTGTTTAACGAGAAAAAGGATACTAATATGGATACGTAGGAATAAAGCACGGAAAGTCAAGAAAGAGGACGGGGATAAAAAAGAAAGCCCCCGGCCTGTCAATAGTCATCTCACCTACATATTAACACATACACGCCACAAGTGCGTAGCCGGGGGCAAATACCCAGACTACACTTGTGGCTGTTTTGTATGTGTATGTAAGTGAGATATTGCAAATGTACTATTTTTTTGGAGAATGAAAGTAATTGAGATACTGAAATTAAACCGGGAACTATTGAAATTCTGTTGCGATGCGGGCATTCGTCTTGATGATATCCGATATATCGACTTGTTCAACGACTACAACCGGCTGCTGGCCGATGGCGAGAAAATCACCTATATTGTGGCCGCGCTCTCCGATAAGTACGGGGTGTGCGAGCGAACGGTATATGACCTTATCCGGCGATTGAAGGCGGAGTGTAACCTCCTTGCAGTGTGAAGCGCCGCTCTTCTCATGGCATGGCGGGGGCGGAGCGATACCTTTGCCTGTAAAAAAACACCATGAACAAATATTATCGGTTACTGGACAGAATCCTCATCGACGGCAAGACGCAAACCGGCAGGAAAGGCACGAGCCGCTACCTGCTTAACGAGTCGCTCTCGCTGACTCCGGCCGACATGCTCGACATCTTCGAGGGGCATAATATCGCCCGGCGCAAGCTCAGGGACGAACTGCGGCTCTTTATGAACGGTGAGCGTAGTGTGGAGAAATACCGGGAGGCGGGTATCAGCTGGTGGGATTACTGCGGCCATACGCTGGTGAACAGTTACCCCACCTACTTCGAGAAGCTGCCACCACTCATCGACAGAATCAACCGGGAGAAGCGCAGCAGCAAAAACTATGTGCTGTTCCTCGGATCCACCGGCGCGGAGACCAATCAAGCCCCGTGCCTCAGCCTCGTGCAATTTCAAGTCGACGGCGGCGAGCTGGTGCTGTCAGCCTACCAGCGCAGTTCCGATGCCAACCTCGGACTTCCGGCCGACATATACCACCTGTACCTGATGTCCCGGCAAATCGATTTGCCCCTGCAATCTGTCACCCTCAACCTCGGCAACGTGCACATCTACGACAATAACATCGCCCGTACACGGGATTTGCTCGCCGGCAACGAAAACATCAAATTTGACCTGAACGTATGAAAAAGAAAATGTATCTATCGGCCCCGCTCCCGTTCGTAGGGCAGAAGCGCATGTTCGCGCGCGAGTTTATAAAAGTTCTGAAACAGTTTCCCGACGATGTCACATTCGTCGACCTGTTCGGAGGTTCCGGCCTGCTCTCCCACATCGCCAAGCGGTGCAAGCCGAATGCCACCGTGGTGTACAACGATTTCGACAACTACCGAAAGCGGCTTGAAAACATACCGCGCACCAATCGATTGATCGCCGATATTCGGGAAATCGTAGGCAATACCGTTCCTCGGCACAAGGCGATCACCGGAGACATTCGGGAGCGCATATTCGACCGCATTCAGCGGGAGGAGCGCGAAAACGGATATGTCGATTTCATCACGCTCTCTGCCTCGATTATGTTTTCGATGAAGTACAAGCTGAGCGTTGCCGAAATGCGTAAGGACACCCTCTATAACAATATCCGCAAAAACGATTATCCGGAATGTCTCGACTATTTGGAAGGGCTGGAAATTACCTCTCGGGACTATCGAGAGGTGTTCAATGAGTACAAGGATACGCCCGGTGCGGTGTTTCTGGTCGACCCGCCTTATCTCTCCACCGAAGTGGGTACCTATACGATGTACTGGAAGCTCTCCGATTACCTCGACGTGCTGACGGTTCTTACCGGCCATTCCTTCATCTATTTTACCTCCAATAAATCCTCCATACTCGAACTATGCGAGTGGATCGGAAAGAACCAAAGCCTCGGCAATCCATTTAAAGGTTGCATGAAATCTGAGTTTAACGCACACATAAACTACAACGCCACGTATACGGACATAATGCTATATAAGCGATGCCGCGCCCACGATTCCGGCGGTATAATATAACGTCGTTTTAACGGTATTAAAATAGCATTAAAACCGAATATGATATATTTGTTTAAAGTTAGTGATTTTTGGTGAGATAGCCAAAAGACTGAGCAATAAAAAGCACCGAAAAAAACATATTTCTTCGGTGCTTTTTTGTGCCAATTAGGGTAGGAAAAAAGATTTACAGAGGTACGCTTCGTTTTGTAGAAAAGAACATTTTGTTTTAAAACGCTGGAACATTTCGTTTTGCGGATTATAGTTTTACATTCTAAAAATACAAAAAATATGCACCGAAAAAATTTTATATCCTGAATATTTCTCAAAATCGATCTTTACTTTCCCTCGTCAATATTAAATTATTGAACCTTCTGAATAATAATTTGTTATTACAAGAAAGGACAATTCCCACCGCTACGCTACACCTCCATATAGACAAATGACACGAGAAAGAAAATTTATACAAAACTTAACATATTGAATAAAAAGCAATTAGGCAATTAGCCACAGAAAATATACATTTGCATCTGAACTCGTGAGAGAAACAAATTAATTATATGAAACAATTCATTCGATATACGATATTATGCGTCGGATACATTTTAGGCTCCCAAAGTCTTTTGTACGCCGAAACGCCAACCGATAGTATAGATACTATTCCTACCGACTCGATTATCGCAAAAAAAGATACCACCGTAAAAAAACTGAACATATTCCAAAAGGTTCTGAAATACTTCGATGACTCCAATGCTCCACGCCCCGATAAAAAATTCGATTTCGGTATCATCGGAGGACCTCACTATTCTTCCACGACAAAGCTGGGAATAGGCTTGGCTGCCTCGGGGACATACCGGTTACGAAGAGACTCGATCACACAACTCTCCAACGTTTCGCTTTATGGAGATGCCACGACCACAGGCTTTCTTTTGATAGGAGTAAAAGGAAATAACATCTTTCCCCAAAATAAATTCAGGATAGATTACGACTTTTATTTATACACATTCCCGAGTGACTTTTGGGGCATAGGTTACGAAAACGGAAATAACAATGCCAACAAAAGCTCATACGACAGACTGGAAACTATTTTACGTATCGACTGGCTGGCTCGCTTACACAAGGACCTCTACGGAGGAATTTCTACGGGATTTAACTGGGTGAAAGGATCGGATTTCACAAAAATCGAACTACTCGAAGGAGAAGCACGAGAAGTAATCAGCACGAGTATAGGAGCCACACTTGTATACGACAGTCGCGATTTTATTACCAACGCAGCAAAAGGAGTTTATATAAAAGTTAACCAACGATTCTTCCCCAAATTCTTGGGCAATAAAAAAGCGTTTACTCGCACCGATTTCATTTTCGATTATTATCACCGCCTATGGGAAGGAGCGATCCTTGCTTTTGACCTACATGGAGAATTCAACTACGGCGATGTACCCTGGAATATGCTTGCAGCTTTGGGAGGGTCGGCCCGTATGCGAGGATACTACGAAGGCAGATACCGAGACAAAAATTTAATCGAAACTCAAATAGAACTCCGTCAACACATTTGGAGGCGAAATGGCATAGCCGTATGGGTAGGAGCAGGAAACGTATTTCCTTCGTTCTCAGGTTTTAAATGGGGACATACACTCCCCAATTACGGAATAGGCTATCGCTGGGAGTTCAAAAACCGAGTCAATGTACGACTCGACTACGGATTCGGGAAAAAAGGACAATCGGGATTTTTATTCAACATCAATGAAGCATTTTAATCAAATATTTACACAGAGGCGCATATTTTGGATTTTTTCGGGAATCATGTTGGTTCCCAATATTTTTCTATGTTTTACCGAACAATTGCCATTCCTGTTCAAAGTCTCCTATATCCTCATTCCGGGAGCTTTATATCTTTTGTTATTAATTCTCTCCCGCAAACCGGGAATCACCTTTTGGGCTCTTTTTCCCCTTCATTTCATTGGAGCGTTTCAATTGGTACTACTTTATCTTTTCGGTAATTCCATTATCGCCTCAGACATGTTCCTGAACATGTTTACGACCAACAGCGGAGAAGCGTTCGAATTACTTGACAAATTGGCTCCGGCGGTAGTAGGCGTATTCTTACTTTATCTTCCGGCATTGGCTCTTGCCGTTTACTCCATACGTCGCACCGAGACCCTCACACCTCTTTTTCAAAAAAGAGTGTTCATGTTGGCTATGCTCATGATCGGTAGTGGAATACTTGTTTACACACCTGCTCACCGAAAATATCCTCATACGGCAAAGCTCGACAACCTTTACCCCATCAACGCGTTCAACAATGCCCGATTCGCCGTGGACAGTTGGGAAGCAGCAAAGAACTATCCACGCACATCGAGAAAATTCGACTACCGGGCCACATCGACAAGAGACACCGAACTCCCCGAAATCTATATCTTCGTAATCGGAGAAACCTCCCGCGCCGGAAACTGGGGGCTATATGAGTACGAACGAAATACGACCCCCAAACTCAACGCCATGCCCGATGTCATTCATTTCGACGATGTACTGACACAGATCAATGCGACTCATAAAAGCGTTCCGTTAATGCTATGCCCCGCCGATGCACTCAATTACAATGAGATATACCGACAAAAGAGTCTTATCTCGGCATTTAAACAAGCTGGATTCCACACGTCGTTTCTCTCCAACCAACTGCGCAACGGATCATTTACCGAGTTCTTTGCCGACGAAGCAGACTGTACGATCTATTTCGCCGCACCGAAAAATAAACCGCATCTACATGACGATGTACTATTATCCGCAGTCGATTCGTTACTGAACATAGGTAAAACGAAGCAACTCATTATCCTTCATACCTACGGCTCCCACTTCAATTACTGTGAACGATACAATACCGATTGCCGAATATTCACCCCCGACCACATTAAAGAAATCGATCATAAGAACAAGCAAGCCATGATAAATGCCTATGACAACTCGATCGTTGCCACCGACAAATTCTTGGCTCAAGTTATCGATAAACTCGACCGAACCGGAAAAACTTCGGCCATGCTGTACCTCTCCGACCACGGGGAAGATTTGCTCGACGACGAACGCAATCGATTTCTGCACGCCTCCCCCATTCCCACCTATTACCAGCTGCACATACCCTTTGTCATTTGGTTCTCGGATAATTACTCTACTCTTTTCCCCGATGACATACGACAAGCCCGGAATCGGCATACCACCCCATTCGACTCGCGAGTCGTATTCCACACCCTACTGGGTATCGGAGGCATCGAAACCGAATATCGCAATGACCGACTCTCCCTCATAAGCCCTTCGTTTCATCTCGAAAAAAGATATTATGTAGGAGAACAAAACATACCTATTCCCGTTCAACGTCTGCCACTCGAAGAAGAAGATTTACAAGCCTTCGAACGATACGGAATCTCTCCCCGATAATAAAACATTTGCATCCTTGATTCTCTTTACTTCTCCTAAATAAAGGAGAAGCGAACATTCATATTTTTATATTTTATAACTATTGCAATAAACCGACAAGGAAAAAGAAATAATCGAATATTTATCACACAATAAATATCCCATACGCTATTATACTTTCAAAAATCAACAAATTCACTTTAATACAAGGCAAAAGCTATTTTTAAAAAATCTATATTTTAAATCAATTTCAGAGGAATAAGCCCCAAATTAGTTAAAATAGCATAAACACGATACAGATAACACGACAACATCGATGCACTATTTAGTATTATAAATATTTTTGTAAATAGAGTTTCATTACAAACCAAAAATATTCATTATCAATTCTTTTTCACCATGAAAAAAAATCTAATCACATTTTGCTTTTTATTGCTATTATTTGTGCCCTTTGGTACAAAAGCACATCTGATCGCTCCACGGAACGCATTAGAAAAAACGGCTGTCATTCCGGCCTCCCGAATCTCCTCTCCAAAGGGACTTACAAAAGTTTTGGAAAACACAGTCGACGGAACGACCCTTTATGGGAACCTTATCTTTGCTCAAAGCTGGGGGAACGATTCCAGTCCTATGGGTATCTACAAATTCAATACGACAGACAACCCTAAGACAGAATTGGTGTATCGTCCCGAAGCCGGACCGATAGGAGCCAATGGAGGAGCGACTCTCGTCGATGCAAAATATTTCTACTGTATTACCTATACAAAATTAAGCGGTACGACGATAAGCAACGAATTGATTTGTTACGACATCGAATCGTGGACAGAGGTAAGCCGTAAAGCAATACCTTTAACGACTATTTCCACCGATATGACTTGGAATCCGGCAGATCAAAAAGTGTACGGAGCCTTCTACAACACGACTAAAAACGGTTATGTATTCGGAACTCTCAACCTTGAAACCGGAGCAGTAAACAAGCTATCGGATATCACCCTGCAAGACGACAAGGGTTATCCTGCCGGATTCGTAGTCATCGCGGCCAATTCCATCGGTGAAGTATATGGCATTTCCCAAATGGGAGATTTATACAAATTCAATACCGAAGACGGCTCGTACAGCCTTATCGGAGCTACCGGATACACCCCTCTTTACCAGCAAAGCGGATGCTTCGACTTCACGACCAAACAACTTTATTGGGCGGCCTGCAACGAAAATACCTCCGGTATCTATCAAGTAAACACCGATACGGGAGAGGCTACACTACTCGGATCCTTTAACGATTTGGAAGAATTTGTGGGACTATATTCCCTAAGTCCTAACGCAGACCTCGAAGGGCCGGGAAGCGTTACCGACATCGACATTGCATTCGAAAGAGCAGCCCTTTCAGGCACAATATCTTTCAAACTCCCCACTACGACTGTCAGTGGCAACAAACTCTCCGGCGATATAAACTACACCATCGAAATCGACGATGAAGCCATTTCGTCAGGCACATCGACCGCCGGTTCGCTTGTAGAACTGCCGATAACCCTATCCGAAGGGAGCCACACCTTGGAAATCACGACAAATACAATACATGGCACAGGTCCGGCTTACAAGGCCTCATTCTATGTCGGCACAGATACTCCGGCAACGGTCACAGGAATCACGGTCAACCGAGAAAGCGACAATGTAACAATCGCATGGGAAGCAGTAACGAAGGGTCAACATGGAGGATACGTAGATATAAGCCTATTGACTTATAACGTCATACGCAAACCCGACAACAAGATTATCGCTACCCGAACGACCGAAACGACCGTCACGGATACAGAGCTACCTCTCATTCTGGGTGAATACACATACGAAATCATAGTCTCAGACGGCACTCGACAAAGTGATCCCGCTCTATCCGACGGAATAATGCTCGGTTCATATCTCGAACCACCTTACAACCATTCGTTCAAGTCGATGGATAGTTTCGACCAATATACTATCATCAATGCCAACGAGGACGACAAAGCATGGACGGCAACGGTCAACGGTGCACAACTCAATTATAGCCGCACACTCGCCGCCGACGACTGGATCGTCTCTCCGGCCATGAAGTTGAAAGCGGGTTTCCTATATACCCTCATCTTAAAAGGACGTTCCAGTAGCGCCACTTACAAAGAACGGTTTGAAGTAAAATACGGGACAGAAGCAACAGCCGACGCTTTGACAAACGTCATCATAGAACCTAATTTCTTCACGACCTCGAAAGAAGAGACCTTCCAAGCTGTATTCTCGCCTCAATCCGACGGAACATATTATATAGGTATTCACGGTATCAGCGATAAATACATGGGGTCGTTATATATCTATTCCATCGAAATTACAGAGCCCATCAACGCGCTTGCCCCAGCAGCGACAGACGAAATGAACGCTGTTGCCGCTCCCGAAGGAGCGCTCGGAGCGACCATATCGGCAACCGCCCCCTCTAAGCGAGCCGATGGCAGCAACTTGACAACAATCGCCAAAGCCGAAATTTGGAACAAAACAAAAGAAAGACTTGTAGGAAGCATCGACAATCCACAACCCGGTAGCGAAGTATCCATAACCGATACTCAGGCTGCCAACGGATTCAATACCTACTCGATCGCATTCTTTAATGAGGCTGGAAAAGGATACGAAACAGAATGCAATGTATACATCGGGATAGACATTCCCACCGCTGTTATAAACCCACACGTAGTACAAGCCGGAGACAAGGCAGTACTTACATGGGAAGCACCTGTCACAGGTATCAACGGCGGTTACATCGACCCCGAAAAACTAACCTACCAGATTTCGCAATTGCAGCCGATGTCTGTTTCGACTGCCACCGAAATAACCGGACTTACCTATACCGACGAATCATTGAACGCCGATTCGGGACAAATGCTTCTAAGTTATCAAATAAGCGCAAAAAGTATCGCAGGCGAGGGCGAAGCCACACCCACCAACTCCATACTTTTCGGGACTCCCTATCCGGCTCCATTCATAGAGTCTTGGCCTGAGGGTAAAACCGAAAACGACCCGTGGGCAATCGACATCGTCGAAAAAGGATATGGCGATTGGTCGGTAACACAGACCAGTTTCTCCACAATATTGGGAGCACAAGACGGCGATGACGGTTGGATATCGTTCAGCGGACCCGGCTCGTACCGACTGGTTTCTCCCAAAATAAACGTCGCTGCACTCGAAAATCCAGTGTTGAAAGTATGGGTAAATAATCCCGACGGGTTATCCGAGATTCATATTCAGGCAAGTGTCGATTTGGGTACAAACTGGATGACGCTTCTCGAAATCAACAGCGCAGACAATAATATATGGAAATGCCACGCCATCGACCTTAGTAACTATCGCAACGCAGACTTCCTGCAAATAGGTATTCTCGGAGCAACCGAAGATTGGGGCGCCGAAAGCGTCATGATCGATAACCTGCGAATTTTCGACCAACTGGCAAACGATCTTGTTCTGAATGGATTTACAGGTCCCGAATCGGTTATCGGGGCAAAACCGGCAGACTATTCTGTCAAGATATATAACGATGGAACCAATGAGGCTACCGACTACAAAGTATGTATCTATTCGGGAGACAAACTCATTGCGGAACAAAACGGCAAACCCATACGACCCGATGGCTACGAGACTTTCGATTTCGTTCTTTCATCACCGGTAAACAGTACAGTCTTCGACCTCACTGCAAAAATAGAATTCGATGGCGATCTCGACACAGACAACAACTCGGCTGCACTGTCGGTCGCAGTCGAACGACCCAAATATCCCACCATCGACAACCTCAGTGCCGAAGATAACGACAACTCGGTATCGCTCACATGGAGCAGACCCGCTTTATCCTGTATCCCAGATCCCGCTACCGACGACATCGAAAGTTACGAAGAGTGGAGTATCGGCGGAATTGACGACAGTAATCGTACCGGAACTATCGGAGACTACACGGTGTACGACAACGATGGCCAAACGACGGCCAAGATAAACGCATGGGCTCCCCAATACCCGAACAGCGAAGCGAAAATGGCATTCCAAGTCATGAGTACGAACTCCGAATCTCTGTCACAACAATTGACTTTCTATGGCCTCACCGCTCACTCGGGCAAACAATTGTTCGCTTGTTGGAGTACTATGGGAGGAGCTGCCAACGACGATTACCTGATATTACCCGAGCTTAAAGATGGCAATAGAAGTATCAGTTTCTGGGCTCGCTCAATTCCTTTTATGTATGGAGGAGAAGGCTATGACAAGTTCGAGATCGTGTACTCGACCGGCAACAACGACATCGACAACTTCGTAATCCTCGAAGGTAGCGAAACAATCGTCCCCGATGGATTGGAGCGAGATCCTGAAAACGGATACAACAAATACAGCTTCGAACTGCCGGACAATGCCAAATATGTCGCAATCCACTGTATATCTTCGGGCAAAATCGGTTTGCTCATCGACGATATAGAGTTTATTGCAGCCAATATGCCCGATGAAACGCTTATCCTCAATGGATATAACCTGTATCGCAATGGCGAACTGTACAAACAACTCCCGGCGACCGAGGGCTATACCGACACGGAAATAGAAAAAGGAAACATTTATACCTACAATGTCACGGCCGTATTCGATAAAGGAGAATCGCCATATTCCAACACGGTTACGGTAGACAGGTCTCAATCGGGTATCGATGAGACATCTGGAAACCCGATAAAAGTATATGCCGCCGACCACACGATCGTCATTGAAAATGTCGATAACCGGCAGGCCGAAATATTCAAAATAGACGGTAGCAAAATCTTCGACGAGATTATTTCTTACAAAGACCGGATTCGCGTCGAAACCGGCATATATATCGTTCGCATCGATGGAAAATCGTTCAAAGTCACAGTCCGATAAATCGTTCGACTGATTGATTATCCTTATTCATAAAGGCTAAACCCTTTTCAGGGTTTAGCCTTTATACTATCGGCGAACAAGCACACGTCAAGTTTTATTACCCCTCATTCACACCTTTTTTGCCTGTTCCGAAAGTCCGAATAAAAAAAGTACTTATATTTGTAGAACATAAAAACAGAGGCGAAGCGACACGACATCATAAATTTATATGCCGCCTGCACAATCTATTTCGACAAACACACTAACAAATAATTTCACACAAGGGATGCCACACGCTGATGCCCAAAAAGTTTTGTGGACAGATGCTTCTTTGTATTGGTCATTTAGAGGAAAGCAACTGCATTACAAGTGGGTTAATGGTGTTTTAATACCTCAAATAGAAATGGGAATAAATCCCGGACTACCTGTTTATCGACCATTCAAATAAATTGAAAATGAAAGATTTATTTTATTACGCATTTTATAGAGCTTCTAAATTTTATAAATCATGGGGCGAAAACAATAACTATTATATTTCAGGGAAATTTTCATTATTCCTTGCCTTTGCCTCCAATATACTGTTTTTAATTGGCTTATTTTGCTATATATTAGGAATTAGATATAGCATACAGATAGTTTATTTAATTTGGATTTTGCTTTTCGTGTTGAGTTTTTTTGTCCTTAATGAAAATAGATACAAAGAGTTAGCAGAAAAATATAAAGATGAAAAGAATAGCCAATTGAAAGGCTGGTTAGTATTTGCCTACGTTATTGGTTCGGTTGTTTTGTATTTTGTTTCATTATTTATCTATTAAAATATGTGTTTTAAACATTTCAGTTATCGTATAACATTGTAATAGGTTGTTTTCTCTACGAGCAACAAAGTTAAACTTGCTTAAATCCGCTATGTATTTTTAAGAAAATGCACAGAGTACAATGTTAAATGACACACATGGTTTTAAAACATTTTATTATGGTTTAGGGAGATTAAAAAAAATGAGAAAAATCCTGAGATTTACACTAATATTCATCTTATCATTTTTCCTTTTTGTAGCAGTCTTTGACTACTCTTCGAAATGGCTGTTTCCCCAATGGAATGGATCGTATGATTTAGGGAATAATCTATATATGATGGATTGGGAAAGAGGTAACAAGATAATTGTTTATTGTTCAAGGAAAACAGGAAGAACATGTTCTGGGGGATCACCTGTTATACCACATGAGCATCCACGAGAAGTATATGTAAAAAGTGCAAAAGCAAATGATAGATGGGTAATAGTAAAAGCTTTAACAACAGAAAGCGATAAACTCTGTTATTATTTGATTGATAAATCTTTTAATATAAAAAATCTCGATTGGGAAATTGTTAACTGTGACAGTATAATACAAAGCCATATTATTAGCACTTTTGATAGTATAAGTTTTGAAAAGATACTGAAGGATAAGAATATAGGGCTAAAATTTGATAAGTAAAAAATCCTGCAAGGCTTTTCCTTTTTGGGGAACCTTACTACTTAAAAAGATTTTTAAAACCATACTCCCCTTTTTCTCTCTTGTCATTCTCAAAATTACCCTTCATTCACACCTTTTTTGCCTGTTCCGAAAGTCCGAATAAAAAAAGTACTTATATTTGTAGAACATAAAAACAGAGGCGAAGCGACACGACATCATAAATTTATATGCCGCCTGCACAATCTGTTTCGACAAATACACTAACAACACCTATATGGACAGTACAGCGCTTTCGAGATCAGACAGCATAGTTCTCATTCCCACTTACAATGAGAAAGAAAACATTGCCGCAATTATCCATGCCGTATTCGAACTTCCCCGTCAGTTCCATATACTCATCATCGACGACAACTCCCCCGACGGAACAGGAGCGATTGTCAAAGATTTACAAAAACAATTTCCGGGTGCTCTCCACCTCATGGAACGAACCGGGAAACAAGGGCTGGGAACAGCCTATATTGCAGGATTCAAGTGGGCTATCGAACACCGATACGAATATATTTTCGAGATGGATGCCGATTTCTCCCACAACCCCAAAGACCTGATGAATCTGTTGGCTGCTTGCAAAACCGGTGGTGCGGATATGGCTATCGGTTCCCGCTACGTCACGGGAGTGAACGTAGTTAATTGGCCTATGGGAAGAGTCATGATGTCCTATTTCGCATCAAAGTATGTGCGTTTCGTCACCGGTATGAAAATACACGACACGACCGCAGGATTCGTTTGTTACCGACGTCGGGTACTCGAAACGATCGGACTCGACTCAATCCGATTCAAAGGATATGCCTTTCAAATCGAAATGAAATTCACGACCTACAAATACGGATTCACCATTAAAGAAGTACCCATTATATTCATTAACCGAGTATTGGGTGAAAGTAAAATGAACACCAGCATATTCGGTGAAGCTGTATTCGGAGTCATCAGATTAAAAATAAACAGTTGGTTCCGCAAATACCCCAAGCAGAGAAATTAACCGCCGACACCCCAAAAGACAACCGGTCATGTGCAGAACAATCATTACAAACGGAACGATCGTAAACGATGGAGAGCACTTCATCGGGAGCATCATCGTCAAAGGAGAGTTTATCGAATCCGTCATAAAGGGAAAACTTCCTGAAAATATCGCATACGACACAGACCGTATCATCGACGCATCGGGTAAATGGATTCTCCCCGGAGTCATCGACGACCAAGTACATTTCAGAGAGCCGGGACTCACTCATAAAGCCGAGATCGCCACCGAATCGGTTGCAGCGGTCGCAGGAGGAATCACCTCCTTTATGGAAATGCCCAATACCGTTCCCCAAACGACGACCCTCGAAGCCCTTGAATGGAAATACTCTCGTGCAGCCGAAGTTTCCCCGGCGAACTATTCTTTTTATATCGGTGCTACCAACGACAATTTCGAGGTACTGAAACAGGTTGACTTCTCACAGGTTTGCGGTGTAAAAATTTTCATGGGATCATCTACCGGAAACATGCTGGTAGACAGCGAAAAAACATTACGACGAATCTTCGCCGAAATTCCTGCGCTCATCGCCGTACATTGCGAACAAGAATCCATCATACAAGCTAACAAAAAGTATTATACCGAACGCTTCGGAGAGGATTTACCCATTTTCTTCCACCCTCTTATCCGCAGTGCCGAGGCCTGCTATACATCTTCGGCCAAAGCCGTGGAATTAGCGACAAGATACGATACCCGATTGCATGTCCTACACCTCTCCACGGCACGGGAAATGTCTCTTTTCGACAATCATAAACCACTCTTGGAGAAACATATCACGGGCGAAGTATGCGTGCACCATCTCTGGTTCGACGACAACGACTACGCCCAATTCGGGAACCGCATAAAATGGAATCCTGCCATCAAAACCTGTGCCGATCGTCGGGCTCTGCTCGATGCGCTTCGATGCGGCAAACTCGATGTCGTGGCGACAGACCACGCCCCTCACCTATGGAGCGAAAAACAAGGTTCCTGTCTGAAAGCGGCATCCGGTGGTCCGCTGATACAGCATTCCTTGCAAACCATGTTGGAACTTTCCCTAAAAGGAGAATTCACGATCGAGCAAGTCGTTGAAAAGATGTGCCACGCTCCGGCGACGCTCTACCGCATCGACCGCCGGGGATACCTGCGCTCCGGGTACTACGCCGATATCGTTGTCGTCGACCCTTGCAGACCCTACACGGTAACAATAGAAAATATTCTGTCGAAATGCAAATGGTCTCCTTTCGAGGGACACACATTCCCAATATCGATCGATCGTACTTTCGTCAACGGAAACGAAGTATTCTCCGAAGGGAAAGTATGCAATCGAACCCGAGGAAAACGACTTACATTCCACGATAATCCAACTCAAAACAAAAATGTTTAGAAAGTATTATACATGTTAATTTTTATATAAAACCCTTTTCCCAATATTTATAAATGTCAATCATATGTTTTTTTTCGAATCGTTTTATTACTTTTATAGTCTCAAAACGAAACTATTTTATAACGAAATGAAACACATTAGACTTATTTTTTCAGCGATACTCTTATCGCTCGTCGTTCCATGCGGATACGCACAAACACGACAAGACTCATTGGCTATCGCCCATGCACAATGGCATACCGATACGTTGCAACACGGAGCAGTATGCATGTACACGAATATACACGTATTCGATTCACCCCAACAAATTTCTATCATAAAATACGATCCTAAAAAGTATAAAACTCAAATCGTACAAGCCCCGCAAATGACGATGACCAGTCATCTGGCAAAAGAAAATCAGGCCGAAGCCGCAATCAACGGCAGCTACTTCAATGTAAAAACAGGAGCCCCCACGACATTCATACGGCTCGACGGTATCGTTCGTGGAGAAACCACCCGTGCCGAAGCCTTTCGCACAGACGGGGCTATCTCCACAGATAAAAACAAAATAAAAATTCATGCCTTCGACTCCATTACAAGTAAAAAATTGGGCAAAAAATACAAAAACATTTTGGCCGCAGGACCTCTATTGCTGAAAAACGGAGTACGCCAAATGGCTCCGACCTTCCCAGAAAACACAGGCAAAGCCACCAAAGGAAACGCCCACAGTTCCGACGTTCCACAAGGTTTCTTCAAACGCCACCCTCGTGCTTTTATCGGCATTACCCCAGACAACCAAATCATGATGGTAGTGGTGGACGGCCGTTTCAAAAAACACTCGGTAGGTATGTCTATCGATGAACTATCTTATTTGGCAAAACAATTAGGCATGCACGACGCACTGAATCTCGATGGTGGAGGGTCTTCCACCTTGTGGAACAATAAAACGGGAATCGTCAATCACCCGTACGATAACAAAAAATTCGACCACGAAGGAGAAAGAGAAGTAAGCAACGCCATACTTGTTATTCCTAATAAATAAAGATTTACCATGAAAACACTGTTGAAAACCATAGGAATCGTAAGTACACCGATTGGCAGCTCATTTTTATTTCAAAACAGTTCCGAAAAAGAGAGTATTCCGGGAGGTATTATTCCCCCTACCGACTCGGTAAGCTCAAAGATAGAAATTAAAAATTTCTCGATCGAAGCCAAAAGGCTAAACGTAGGGGCTACCACGACAGCCGATTTCGTTTCCTATGCGACCGCCCACATGTTCAAGGCCACAGCATCGAACGCAACCTCTACCGTAAAAATAAAAGTAACAGACCGATTCGGAAATACATACAGTGAAACAATGAATCGGCCCAAATCACTCAGTTGTTCTATGAAATAAAAGAAAGAAAAACAATAACATTAACACACAAAAGCCTATGAAACAATTTGCAAAAAAGTCTTTGGTTCTTTTCATCGTCCTATTTTTTACGGCCACATTATCCGCAAAAACGCCCAAATACATCTTCTATTGTATCGGTGACGGCATGAGCTTTGCCCATGTAATGGCAACCCAACTTTTCTACGAAAACGGGAACTATGAAGATGGAAACGAATCACTGGTTTTCCTCGATTTTCCTGTCCGTTCCGCCATCAGAACCCATGCCAACAATAGTCTCATCACTTGCTCTGCTGCCGCAGGCACAGCATTGGCTACCGGCCATAAAACCAACTTGACTCATATCGGAATCGGCCCCGACAAACAACCGTTAACCTCCGTTGCCAAACAACTGAGAGACAAAGGATATGCAATCGGGATTATCACCAGCGGGCAACTCGACGATGCTACCCCTGCGGCCTTTTATGCCGGGCAAATGCGAAACGACACCTACCAAATAGGTAAAGAAGGGGCAGACAGCCAATTCGATTTTCTAGCCGGGAGTACATTAATGAAACCATTTAACAGGAGAGACCCGAGCCAACCTTATATATACGACTACTATCGCCAAAAAGGCTACACGGTATGCCGAGGTACGGAAGGCTATAACTCCCAAAAAAATGCAGACAAAATACTACTAGTGGATACCGACACCACACTCAAAAAATGGTTACCCTACGTGATAGAAAGGGAGCCCGGTAAATTAGGTTTGGAGTTTATGGTTCAAGCCGGTATAGAGAAACTATATAAAAAGAAAAATAAAAAAGGTTTTTTCATGATGATCGAAGGCGCAAGCATCGATCATGCATCTCACCCCCGCGATATAGCCACGGCAATTAAGGAAACCATCGAATTCGATCGAAGTGTACGCTTGGCATACGAATTCTATAAGAAACACCCCGATGAGACTCTCATCATCGTAACCGCCGACCACGAAACCGGAGGGCTCACCATTGGAGAAACGACTACACACCCTTTCAACTGGGAGTATGTAAACTATCAAAAAATGTCCAAAGAATCCCTCTCCAAATTATTTCAAAAAATGAGAGAGACAGGAGAAATAGATACTTGGGAAAAAACAAAAAAAATATTGGCCGAGAACACCGGATTATGGGATAAAATTCCTGTAAACGCAGGGGAGGAGGCCCAGTTAATGCAATGCTACTACGAGACGATTGTTAAAAAAAGCAGTAAACAGGAAATTACACTATATGCAAAAAGCGAACCGCTCGTTGCCGATGCCATTGCTTTATTGAACAAAAAAATAGGAGTAGGCTGGACCAGCTTTTCACACACCGGTGGATTCGTTCCATTCTACGCCATCGGCTGCCAAGCCCGACAATTCGGAGCTTTGAACGATAACATCGAAATACCCAATACGATTCGGAAAATCATGAAAATAAAATAAGTCAATTGACTCCCATACTCCCCCAAAAACAATCTCTCTAAAAAAGTTATAGATTGTAATCGGCAAAAGGAAAGAGCCTCGTCGATACTCAAAATAGAGTTTGACGAGGCTCTTTTCATTGCCCTCGAAGATCTCCAAGTCTCAGGCTAAAAGTTTATCTTGGTTAAAATTGAGCATTGGCTTCCTTATTGCATTTCTCTCACGTTCCATGATCGGGCAGGGCACAGCAAAGCCTAAGGCTGACGATAACGTCCCATTCCAGTCTCTTCGAAGAAGAGTTAAAAGAGAGCATATTATGTTTTTTGAAGGTCTACCCCCTCGCCCTACGGGCACTCCCCCTATATTTTGCTGTGCAAAACACAGGGGAGAGAGGATTAAAACTATCCAACCTACTCTCTGCCGTGTCCCATAACATTACGGGGTGCTGCGTTAGCAATAGGGGAGAAACCGAAGAAACAACAGTTGCTGAGGAGAGGGGGTGGAATATACAAGGACAATCCTCACTAATTATCGACTGAGTTCTGATTTCCTCTTGAACTATCATCAAGCACATGAACAACGAGCCGGACTAAAAATAAAAAGAGCTATCTCTCGCCCGAGAGTAGCTCCAATTCTTTCCTTGTTTAAGTTGCAAATTATTCAGCAACAACAGCAGCAGAGTCAACTGCAACAGAGTCAGCAGCAACAGTATCAACTACTTCTACTGCAACTTCTTCTACAACAGCAACGCTATCAGTAGCTTCGGTAGATTCAGCGGCTTTATTGCCACAAGAAGCGAAAGACATTGCAAATGCAACAGCGAAGAACAAAACTAACTTTTTCATTTCCTTCAAATTAAAGATAAAACAATATTTTTTTGCTTCAAAAACGCCACAAAGGTATATATTCTTTTTATATGTTGTACTCTTAATCTTACTTTTTTTTCAGAATCTTTCATTTTTTCTGTAAAAAATGATTCAAAAAAAGTTCAATTATCATATAAATATCGTTTTATACTCCTTTTAGGTGTTTTCTCGAATTCATTCGGATAAAGTTGAATGCGAGTAATCTGCTCGTATGGAGCCAACATCTTATTTAAATTATTTCTGACCTCCTCCATAGCCATCGGTAAATCTCTATTAGAGACACCGTAACTATCCATCGCTTCATAGTCGGGACATACCAAAGCGACTAATTTCCCGTCCCGCTCGACAATTAGGCTTTCCATCACAAAAGGCATATTATTCAGTTTAGCCTCTATTTCCTCGGGATAAATATTTTGCCCGTTCGAAGTGAGAATCATTGTCTTAGAGCGACCCTTTATAAAAATAGTACCATCGGCGCTTATGGTTCCCATATCACCGGTATGCAACCACCCGTCCTCATCGAGAACCGCTTTCGTCGCCTCCTCGTTTTTATAATAACCTTTCATCACATGTTCGCCCCGTACACATATTTCACCGGGAATATTTTCCGGGTCAAGAGAATCTATTTTGGTCTCTACATACCCGAACAATGTCCGCCCCGACGATCCCGGTCTAAACTCCCGATGGGGTGTATAACTGATCAACGGAGCGCATTCGGTCATTCCATATCCCACCGTAAAGGGAAATTTTATTTTATGCAAGAAAGTCTCTACCTCCCTATTTATCGGGGCTCCACCCACAATCACCTCCTCGAATCGGCCTCCGAACGCATCGATCAGTTTCTTCCTCACCTGTCCGTAAATACGACTGTCCAATATAGGAATATTTAACGCCCACCGCATAGGCGTTTTATTGAGCAACGGCTGTATCTGTTTTTTATAAATTTTTTCTAAAATCAGAGGAACACAAATAATCAAATTAGGTCTTATCTCTTCCAACGCTTTCAGCAAAATTTTAGGGGAAGGAATCTTACCCAACAACGTGATATGTGTACCCACGGCCAAAGGAACCAACAAATCGAAGGCACACCCGTAAGCATGTGCCAACGGTAAGAACGAAATACATTTACTCCCCTTATAATGCAAGTGAGAACGAACACCGAACATGACATTTCCCGCCAAATTGTTCCCGGTTAGCATCACTCCCTTACTAAATCCGGTTGTCCCCGATGTATAATTAATCAAAATAACTTTGTCGTTATCCAAATCGGCATACTTGATGTCCTCTCTATTGAAACCGTTCGGATAAGTAGCTTTGAATTTCCGCTTCATCTCCCGCAAACACTTGGCAATCTCCTCGCCATCGCGTTGCACGAGGCAAGAAAAATCTTGTAAAGAAATAGCAGCCCTCACTTCGGGTAACTTCTCCATTTCGATATTTTCCCAAATATGATCGCCGACAAACAGCAACACCGAATCGGAATGATTGATAATATGATGTATATCATGAGGATTGAACTCTTGAAGGATCGGAACCAAAATAGCACCATACGAAACGGTAGCCATAAAGGCGATACACCAGTTAGACGTATTTTTTCCCACTAATGCGATCTTATCGCCTCTTCTGATTTGACAATGGCGAAAAAGGATATGCAATTTTGCGATTTCTCGCGCCATGTCTTCATACGTGAGCGTACGTTGTTCATTATAATCGGTCAAAGCTGGCAAATCCCAGTTTTCACGAAAACTCGACTCATATAGCTTTATAAAATTTTCGGGAATCATATTCAAGATTTAAATAGTTTGGCAACAAAGATAGTACAAACAAAAACAGAAACAAATGATATTCGGTTGTACCAAATCCTGTTTATTTGTGCATTTGCCGACAAATATACAACATAGTTTGCAAAATAGCTTCCTCATAAACAACTATTAGAAATCTATGGGAAGGTATTTTCAAACGAAATGAGTACCTTTGTTTTTTATTTTGCATCACGACCGGCTGAATATGATAGACGTCCATACATTCGAAAATAAAACAGCGGCCTACTATACATTGGGCTGTAAACTTAATTTTGCCGAGACCTCCACACTTGGAAAAATTCTCGAAGAAAACGGTATTCGCAAAGTACGATCGGGAGAGAAAGCAGACATTTGCGTGATCAATACTTGTTCGGTAACCGAACTGGCCGATAAAAAATGTCGTCAGACAATCCGAAAGATAGCCCGGCAACACCCCGGAGCGTTTATCGTCGTCACCGGCTGCTATGCACAACTCAAACCCGAAGAAATATCCCATATTCCCGATGTCGATTTGATCTTAGGAGCTGAACAAAAACTCGATATCCTGCAATACTTGGGAGACTTGCAGAAAAAACAAAAAGGAAATATCGTCACGACCCCTACCAAAGACATCAAAAAATTCTCTCCCTCTTGTTCCCGAGGTGACCGCACCCGATATTTTTTAAAAGTTCAAGACGGTTGCGACTACTTCTGTACCTATTGTACAATTCCGTTCGCACGGGGCAGAAGCCGAAGCGGAACCATCGAACAACTTACCGCACAAGCTCGGGAAGTAGCCCTGTCCGGAGGAAAAGAAATTGTCATTACCGGAGTCAACATAGGAGACTTCGGCAAACAAACCGGAGAAACCTTTCTCGACCTCATCGAGTCCCTCGATCAAGTAGAAGGAATCGAACACTACCGTATATCCTCGATAGAACCCAATCTACTGACCGACGACATCATTTCGTTCGTGGCCCGATCGAAACGATTCGCCCCTCATTTCCATATACCTCTGCAATCGGGTAGCGACACCGTTTTGAAGTTGATGCACCGTCACTACGACACCGATTTATTTGCCCGTAAAATCGAAACCATACGGGAAAAGATACCCGATGCGTTCATCGGCGTCGATCTCATTACCGGTGTACGGGGCGAAACCGAAGAACTGTTCGAGGAAAGCCGTCGTTTCGTCGAAAGCCTCGACATTTCACAACTACACGTGTTTACCTACTCCGAAAGACCCGGAACGCAAGCGTTGAAAATCAATCCGGTCGTTCCCGTCCCCGAAAGACACGAGCGTTGCCGCCGCATGCTCGAAATCTCCGAGAAGAAATTGCACGACTTCTATTATAAATTCCAAGGGACAACACGTCCCGTATTGTTCGAGCAACCGCGTAAAGGAGCTCCCATGCACGGATTCACCGACAATTACATACGGGTAGAAATGCCCTATCGTAAAGAATGGGTAAATACTTGTCGTCCTGTTAAATTAGGAGAATTTAACGAGTCGGGAGATGCTCTGCTCGCAATCGAAATATAAATTCGTGATATGAAAAAAGAGACTCTTCAAAATATCGTCTATTCTCCGCTTCACCTGTGGTTCAAACTGCATGCTATTCTGCCCATGCGGATACTATATATTCTATCCGATATTTTATATTTTCCTCTATATCACATCGTTCATTACAGGAAAAAACTAGTATCCGAAAATCTGCGCAAAGCGTTTCCCGATAAGACCGACAAGGAACTGAAACAACTGGAACAGAAATTTTATCACCACTTCTGCGACTATATCGTCGAAACTATAAAGCTAATGCATATCTCCGACGAGGAAATGCGTCGCCGCATGAAATTCGAACAGGTAGAAATCATAGACCGTCTCTTTGCAGAAAACCGCTCTATCATTATCCTGTTAGGGCATTTCGGTAATTGGGAATGGGTTCCGTCCGTAACGCTGTGGACCCACACACCCGATGTCATGTTCGCACAAATATATCGCCCCTTGAAAAACAAGTGGTTCGATCGTTTTTTCCTGAAACTTCGTTCCCGATTCGGCTCCGTATGTATTGCCAAACAAGATACGTTAAGAGCCATCTTACAAATGAAACGTTCGGGCAAACCGTCCATTACAGGCTTCATGTCCGATCAAACCCCCTCACCGAAAAACATACACCATTGGGCTCGATTCCTCTCGCAAGACTCTCCCGTATTGACCGGCTTCGAGAAAATCGCCCGTAAAACAGATTTCGCCGTTCTTTACTTCGATGTCGAAATCGTTAAACGCGGATACTACAAAACGACTATACGGGAAATAGCCCTGCGCCCCAACGAACTGCCCGAATTCGAAATCACCGATCGCTACACGGCCATCATGGAAAAAACGATTCTCAGGAATCCGTGGGCATGGTTGTGGACCCACAAACGTTGGAAATACAAACACGAGGATTTTCCCGGTACTTGATATGAAAAAAATCGCTGTCATTATACTCAACTGGAACGGAGCGGATTTACTGCGTAAATTTCTTCCTTCGGTATGTGCCCATACCAATGCCCATATAGCCGATGTCATAGTCGTTGACAATGGTTCCGACGATAACTCGGTCGAAGTTCTCAAACAGGAATTTCCACAAGTTAAAACGCTGCTGTTCCCTCAAAATTGCGGATTCGCCGCAGGCTACAACAAGGCGTTGGAGATGCTGGATTACAAATACGCCGTATTGCTTAACTCCGATGTCGAAACCACTCCACACTGGCTCGAACCTCTGTTGGAATTTGCTGAGGACAACCCCGATGTAGCGGCTTGTCAACCCAAAATCAAGTCATTAAGGAGGCGTGAAAAATTCGAATACGCAGGTGCGGCCGGCGGATTTATCGACCGCTACGGTTACCCGTTCTGCCGGGGAAGAATCTTCAATACCCTCGAAACCGACCGGGGACAATACGACGATATATGCGACATCTTCTGGGCCAGCGGCGCGGCTCTTTTCGTTCGCGCCGAAATCTATAAAAAAGTCGGAGGATTAGACCCTTCATTCTTCGCGCACATGGAAGAGATCGATCTCTGCTGGCGCATCCATCTCGCAGGATACCGCATCGCTGTCGTACCGCAAAGCTCGGTCTATCACTTGGGAGGAGCATCGCTCGATGCCGCCAATCCCCGGAAAACCTATCTCAACTTTCGCAACAACCTTTTAATGTTGCACAAGAACCTGCCCTGCAAAGAAGGGAAAAAGACACTGTTTGTCCGCAGGCTTTATGACACGCTGGCTTTTGTGCGGTTCGCCCTTTTAGGCCAGTTTTCCCATGCCCGTGCCATACTACGAGCCCACAACGACTTTCGGCAAATGCGCAAACGATACACCGAATTTCCGAATACCGATTTGTTAAAAACATTCCCCGAATCCGGACGCAACATAACAATAGATTATTTTCTCAAAGGGAAAAAACGATTCCGATAAAAACCGGTTCTACCGAAACATCTGAACGACACGCTTCACAGCCGCGACAAATGCTTCGGCTTCGGCTTTCGTATTATATGCGGCGAACGAGGCCCGCACTGTACCCTCGATGCCGAGAGAGGTCATCAACGGTTGCGCACAATGATGCCCCGTGCGAACGGCAACACCCAGCTTATCGAGCAACATACCCATATCGTAATGGTGTATCCCGTCCACCAAAAACGAAATAACCGAACTTTTATGCTCCGAAGTACCGAATATACGCATACCTTCTATGTCTTGCAATCGATCGGTCGTATAACGCAACAATTCGTTTTCATGAGCGGCAATAGATTCCAATCCTATATGATCGACATAATCCAAAGCCGTCGCAAAAGCGCTCGTCCCCACATAGTCCGGTGTACCGGCCTCGAACTTGAAAGGCAACTCCCCGAAAGTCGTACCCGAAAAATCGACATGAGCGATCATCTCCCCGCCTCCTTGATAAGGAGGCATGGCATCGAGCCACTTTTCTTTACCGTATAACACACCTATCCCCGTAGGTCCATATACTTTATGAGCCGAGAACACATAGAAATCGGCATCGAGCTCCTGTACATTCACCCGCAAATGAGGTACGGCTTGTGCGCCGTCCACCAAGACAGAAACCCCCTGCGCATGAGCGTAAGCGATCATTTCACGCACCGGATTAATCGTCCCCAATACATTCGAGACATGGGCGACACCGACCAAACGAGTATGCCCATTGAAAAGAGACTTATATGTATCGACGTTCAAATCTCCACGTTCGTCGATGGGAACTACCCGGAGCTTGATATTGCGCCGGCGCTGCAAAAGTTGCCACGGCACGATATTGGCATGGTGTTCCATAACGGTGAGAATAATCTCGTCGCCGTCGTGCAGGAACTCATCTCCAAAAGAAGAAGCCACCAAATTGATTGCCTCCGTTGTTCCTCTTGTAAAAATAATTTCCGAAGACGAACCGGCCCCGATGAACTGTTGCACCCGACGGCGGGCAGCTTCGTGGGCATCGGTAGCCTCTTGGCTAAGCGTATGGACTCCACGATGCACGTTTGCATTTACCCGATAGTAAGTATCGGCAATATGATCGACCACACACTTGGGAGTCTGAGACGTAGCGCCGTTATCCAAATAGATTAACGGTCTTCCCGAAATCTCCCGACTCAGAATAGGAAAATCTTCCCTTATTTTTTCGACATCAAACATAACGGCACTCCTTTCTCATAAATCTTAATGACATGCTTGACAACCGGAGCATTTCGCCAACTCTCCACGAAACCTTTTCTCAACCAATTGACGCAGCCGATCTTTCAAGGCATCGAGTCGTACCAACTCGATGACATCGTTGGTAAACGCGAACATCAACAACATGCGAGCTTCGGACTCGGGAATACCGCGCGACCGCATATAAAACAGGGCATTTTGGTCGAGTTGACCGACCGTGGCTCCATGACTACACTTCACATCGTCTGCATAAATTTCGAGTTGAGGTTTCGTGTACATTTTGGCGAGCGGAGATGCACACAAATTCTTATTACTCTGATAGGCTTCGGTTTTCTGAGCCCCGTGTCGGACCAATATGCGTCCGCTGAACGAACCTCGCGCCGAATCGTTCAACACGTATTTGAACAACTCGTTACTGTGGCAATGAGGAACGGCATGATCTATATGCGTATACGTATCGACGACCTGTCCTTTATCGGCGATAGCCATACCGCAGAGAGACAATTCGGCATGCTCTCCTTCAAAAGCCGAATAGTAATTATTACGGGTTACTCCGTTATGCAATACGATACCATTGACCAATACGTTAGATCGTTCCCCCTGACGCACGAACACCGACGAAACTTTCGACGTATTCTCCGAAGACTCCTCTATATCGTAGTAGTCGAACACAGCGTCGTCGTCCACGAATATCTCGCAAACTTGCGACGACAGAAATTTAACGGTGGCCTCGTCCGAGTGATCGCACACCAGCAATTTGGCCTGCGCCCGTTTTCCTACGACAATCAACAACCGGCGATTCACCATAAAATCGACATTGCCCCGAAGGATATTTACCAACTGTATCGGTTTTTCCACGACGACTCCGTCCGGAATATACAAAAAGAAGCCGTCTTGGGCAAAAGCCGTGTTCAAGGCAACGGTTCCGTCTCGTTTCATATCGGCGACCTTTCCGTAATAACGCGATACCAAATCGGGGTATTGCAAGGACATGTCACAAAGGCTACCCACCAAAACGCCGTCAGGGAGTTTAGATGATACCGGCTGAACCCGTTTGTAAAAAGAGTCATTGACAACGAAATAGAGCAACGTACTCAAATTAGGCACATCGCAACGAAACACTTCATAAGGATTGATCTCTATATCTATCCGACCCAGATTCAACCCGTAATCGGGAGAATAGACCGACTCTATATCTGTCCGCCGGTGTTCCTCGTCTTTCAAAGAGGGTAATCCCCGACTCTCCAACAAAGACACAGCCTCTTCGCGCAACCCGTTCATCACGGCCGACGAATGGCTGTTTATCAAATCTTTTTGTGACCTATATAAATCTATATATTGTTGTACTGCACCCATATCGACTTAAATTTCGCCCAACTCTTTTTTAATCCAGTCATACCCGCGCTCTTCCAGTTCAAGAGCCAATTCGGGACCGCCCGATTTCACGATTCTCCCTTTATAGAGCACATGGACGAAATCGGGGGCGATATAGTCCAACAAACGTTGATAGTGTGTGATGACAATCGTCGCGTTCTTCTCGGACTTCAATTTATTCACACCGCCGGCAACAATACGCAGGGCATCGATGTCCAGCCCGCTGTCGGTCTCATCGAGAATGGAAAGACGGGGTTCGAGCATAGCCATCTGGAATATCTCGTTCCGTTTCTTTTCTCCGCCCGAAAAACCCTCGTTTACCGAGCGACCGGCCAGTTTATTATCCAACTCCACAATCTCCCGCTTTTCCCGCATAAGTTTCAAGAAATCGGTAGCCGACAGTGGTTCGAGGCCTCTGTACTTGCGTTGCTCGTTCACAGCCGTGCGCATGAAATTAACCATACTCACACCCGGTATCTCCACCGGATATTGAAAACTCAAAAATATACCTTCGTGAGAACGATCCTCGGGTGACAAAGCCAAAAGGTCTTTCCCATAAAACTCGACCGAGCCACGAGTCACCTCATAAGCCGGATTACCGGTCAATACGGCGGAAAGCGTACTTTTCCCCGAACCGTTAGGTCCCATAATCGCATGCACCTCGCCCGGTTTCACTTCGAGGTTTATCCCTTTCAATATCTCTTTGCCATTTATGCTGGCATGTAAATCTTCAATCTTCAACATAGATATTTCGTTTTATTCTTTTCTTTACTTATTCCCTGCCGTTACTGCGACTACTTGTCCCGCCACGACATATACACCACAAGGTAAATAGTCGGTATTCAAACCCTCAACTACATTCATTATCTTCACTATTTGTCCCGTCACTTTGTAAACAGGCAACTGCATCGACCGATCGCTTTGTACGAACAAACGTCCGTTTGCAGCGTACACTCGACCCGCCGAATGATCTGCCGGCGAATCCACTCCATCGGCAATACGGTCGATATGCACCGGATAGCCGTCGTTTTCCCCGGGAATATATCCCCAATTCCGGCATGAAGTACCGCCTTTCGTCGCATTATTATTCAACGCTTCCAAAAAACCGCTTCCGGCAGACTGCATCTCAGCCGTACTATATGCAATGCCTTGTTCGTCGACCTCCGTACCTTCTATGACTGCATCGCTGTTATAATAACAAAAATGCACGTTCGACTCACTCAACCGGCACACCTTGACACCAGCGACATCGCTGTATACATCGCCTGTCGAATAACTATTCCACAATAACTTATAAGCCTTTCCAACCAAGCCTCCGACGCTTCCCTGTGAAGAACCTTCCACATCTATATGTGCGTCGATTAAAGAGATATTTCCTCGATTATAGCTATTGTACACCGGTTCTTCACAATATCCGACCAGTCCACCTGCATAAATAGCATTCCAACGGGACGAAGAGCGGGGAGCCGAACTTTCGATTTTCAAACCTCCACGATTCCAACAATCTACAACCGGGCAATCTGTATTCTGACCCATCACTCCCCCGACCGACAACATCGAACCATTCGATTTAACCTCGATCTCACCTTCGTTGCCACAAGTGTACAACGAATCGGTTTGCGAACTATTATAAAAGGAATAAGAGCAAACGCCTCCTACCTGTACTTCAAAACCATCGCTTTCACAAATCACGGAGTCCCTATTGAAACTGTACATTATACTCATGCTCGCCGAGGAAACCCCGCCGACATAAGCACTCCCTTCATGGGCATTCACCTTAACGACCGAATGGTTCTCGCAACTGTCTATACGAAATGTATAATTGCTCGAAAGTCCGCCTACCGACACACTTCCCGAAGTATTGCCCGATACGAAAATATTTCCCCGGTTCGTACAAGAGACAATACGATTCTCTTTACCATAAACCGGTCCGCATCTACCCACAAGACCCGACACCCTTATGTCGACCACATCGCTGTTATCTTGAATATCCACTATTATCTTTCCCTCATTGGAACAATCGAGGAACTTCACCTCATCAGCATGAGCCACAAGCCCGCTTACCGAGCAAACGATCTCATGTGAATCGCCAGTTCGCAATACAGGAGTAGTCACAATATCGGCTCGATTCACACAGCGAATGAAACGGACATCACCCTCTGCCGAAGCCGCTATCGTGCCTATCTTCAAATCCAAATTCCCATAATAAAAAGAATACATTTCAGGCACTTCTACCCGACAGGTCTCATCTAACGTCAAATCCCTTATCTCGGCTCCTCGAACCGTACCGAACAAACCGGCCACGACACGCTTGTAATCATCGTCGTATCCTCCGCCTTCTTCTGCCGGCACGACCGTCAAACCGCTAATCGTATATCCATCTCCATCGAATACGCCGCTAAAATAACTACCAAACTGCTCGTTAACAGGTGTTATCCACTTATGTGCCGACATATCTATATCGGCCGCCAACCGAACGGTTTTATCCGGATAATTCCACAGCGACCTTGTCATATATTCACCAAAAGCAGCCAACTCCTCAGGCGTGGAAATAATCATCACATCGTTATCGAAATTCTTGTCAAGCCATTCTCCATCGTAATTCCCTTCATCGAACCACGAGCCCTCTTGCGCCGAAACAGGAAAAACCTCCGCAGCCAAAACACTCAATAACACAATGAGAAAAAAACGATACGCAATCCTTTTCATATCATTCTACTATTTTCCTTAACCTACCGAACCTTCCAACGAGATCTGCAATAGCTTTTGCGCTTCAACGGCAAACTCCATAGGCAGTTTATTCATCACCTCTTTGGCATATCCGTTCACGATAAGACCCACGGCATCCTCGGTAGGGATTCCACGCTGGTTACAATAGAATATTTGGTCTTCATTGATTTTCGAAGTAGTCGCTTCATGCTCTACCACGGCCGAATCATTCAGAATCTCCATATACGGGAAAGTATGCGCCCCGCAATCGGAACTCAACAACAGACTGTCACACTGGGTAAAGTTCCTTGCATTCTCGGCACTCGGCAACACTTTCACGAGTCCTCGATAGCTATTCTGGCTACGACCCGCCGAAATACCCTTCGATACGATCGTACTACGGGTATTCTTCCCGATATGTATCATCTTCGTTCCTGTGTCGGCTTGCTGATAGTTATTGGTAACAGCCACCGAATAAAACTCCCCGACCGAATGATCGCCCGCCAGCACACAACTAGGATATTTCCAAGTAATGGCCGACCCCGTCTCCACCTGCGTCCAAGAGAGCTTAGAGTGATCGCCTTTGCACATGCCTCGCTTCGTCACGAAATTATAGATACCGCCTTTCCCGTCCTTATCGCCCGGATACCAATTCTGCACGGTCGAATATTTCACTTCGGCACGATCATGCACTACAATTTCCACGATAGCTGCGTGCAATTGATTCTCATCACGCATAGGAGCCGTACAACCTTCGAGATAGCTCACATAGCTGTCGTCATCGGCAACAATCAATGTTCGTTCGAACTGTCCCGTATTAGCGGCGTTGATACGGAAATAGGTAGATAATTCCATAGGACACCGGACTCCTTTGGGGATATAAACGAACGAGCCGTCACTGAATACGGCCGAGTTAAGCGCTGCAAAAAAATTGTCCCGATACGAAACAACCGAGCCTAAATAACGTTTCACCAAATCGGGATAATCTTTCACCGCCTCGCTGAACGAGCAGAAAATGACACCCAATTCGGCCAGTTTTTCCCGAAAAGTCGTCCGTACCGACACACTATCCATCACCGCATCGACCGCTATACCCGACAGTTTCATCTGCTCTTCGAGCGAAATTCCCAGCTTGTCGAATGTCTTGCGTAGCTCAGGGTCCACTTCATCGAGGCTTTTCGGAGCCTCTTTGGTCTTGGGAGCGGCATAATAACTGATAGCCTGATAGTCTATATCGGGAATATTCAAATGAGCCCAATGCGGCATTTCGAGCGTCTTCCAGTAAGCGTATGCTTTCAGACGGAATTCAAGTAACCATTCCGGCTCCTTTTTCTTCTCCGAAATATGGCGGATAATATCCTCGTTCAATCCGGTAGGAATAATATCTGTCTCTATATCGGTTACAAATCCGTATTTATAATCGTTAGTAGTAACGTCGTTTAATATTTCATTCGAATTATCCTGTTTCATTTTTAATCTGCTTTACAATTTTCACAACAGAGATACGGCTCGTTGCATATCGAATAAGGTATAAACAATCCCCTCGTCGGTTTGGTTTCCGAAACGAACTGCTCTTGTGCCATCGAAAAGAGCAACGGAGCTACACGCAATGTATATCCATAGAACTGTGACGAAGCCGTCTCTTTTTCCGGAATCAGTTTACCCTTAGGATCAATAATATGGACGAGATTAAGCACTATACTCAATATGACCAAATATTTGACGGCGCCGAACAAAGCCCCGGCCAATCTATCGAGCCACCCCAATGCCACATGATGCGTAATGTGATGTATCAGCCTCATCAGTTGAACGCATATAATGTAAACGATAAGGAACAATAACGAATATGCGATAACCCGGCTTACACCCTCAGGCAAATCGAACATCTCCCTCAACAACGCAGAGAACGAACTTCCGAAAAATCGGGCGACGACTATACCTGCGATAAACCCGCCCAACGAACCTACCTGACGGATAACCCCTTTGATAAGTCCGTACAGAAAACCTACAACGGCGATCAATAGGATAGTAAAATCAACATAATTCATCTCTCACACTCCCGATTCTTAACCCTGCAAAATTACTTTTTTATTTTGAATACTCCGTATTTCCGCCTTATTATCCGTCAAAGACGATAACAAAGGCCACCCCGTACCTACGAGGCAGCCTCTCTATTCCCGAAAAACGTTTCTTTCTTAAAGCGTCTTTTTCACTTCTACCTCTTCATAAGCCTCTACGAGATCGCCTATCTTAACATCGTTGTAGTTCGTGATGTTCAATCCGCACTCAAATCCCGTAGTCACCTCTTTAACATCATCTTTGAAGCGTTTCAGAGAACCCAAATCTCCGCTATAAATCACGATACCGTCTCGTATCAAACGTATCTTGCTCGACCGTTTCAGCTTGCCTTCCTTCACGATACAGCCGGCAACCGTACCGACTTTCGTGATATGATAAGTTTCCAAAACCTCGGCCGTACCCAATATCTCCTCTTTGATTTCGGGAGACAACATACCTTCCATAGCCGATTTAACCTCCTCGATAGCATCGTAGATGATCGAATAGAGACGTATATCGACTCCTTCTTTCTCGGCCAATCGGCGAGCAGCCACGGAGGGTCTCACTTGGAATCCGATGATAATAGCATTGGATGCGGCGGCCAACGTAATATCCGATTCGGATATTTGTCCTACGGCCTTATGCAATACATTGATTTGTATTTCGGGGGTGGATAGTTTGATAAGCGAATCGCTCAAAGCCTCCACCGATCCGTCCACATCGCCCTTCACAACCAAATTCAACTCTTGGAAATTACCGACAGCTATACGACGACCTATATCGTCGAGGGTCAATAACTTGTGAGTACGCAAGCCCAATTCTCGTTGCAATTGTTCGCGTTTATTGGCAATCTCGCGTGCCTCTTGCTCCGTATCCATCACATGGAACACATCACCTGCCTGAGGAGCACCGTTCAAACCGAGAATCTGAACGGGAGCCGACGGACCGGCAACTTCGATACGGGCATTTCTTTCGTTGAACATAGCTTTTACCTTTCCGTGATTGGTTCCCGCCAACACGACATCGCCTTTATGCAAAGTCCCGTTTTGCACCAATACGGTAGCAACATATCCACGCCCTTTATCCAATGTGGACTCGATAATCGAACCGGTAGCCCTTCGGTTGGGATTCGCTTTTAAGTCAAGTAATTCGGCCTCCAACAAAACCTTTTCCATCAATTCATGTACTCCGGTTCCTTTTTTAGCCGAAATCTCCTGCGACTGATATTTACCGCCCCAATCTTCTACGAGGTAGTTCATATTAGCCAACTCCTCTTTAATCTTGTCAGGATTGGCATTAGGCTTATCGATCTTATTGATAGCGAACACAATGGGAACACCGGCTGCCGAAGCATGATTGATGGCCTCGACAGTTTGGGGCATTACATTGTCGTCGGCAGCGACGATAATAATGGCGATATCGGTCATCTGAGCTCCGCGGGCACGCATAGCCGTAAATGCCTCGTGACCCGGAGTATCGAGGAAAGTGATACGACGTCCATCTTCCAATTTCACATTATATGCACCGATATGCTGAGTGATACCTCCGGCTTCCCCGGCAATCACATTCGAATTGCGAATATAGTCGAGCAATGAAGTTTTACCATGATCCACGTGTCCCATCACGGTCACGACAGGAGGACGAGATGTCAAATCTTCTTCCCTGTCCTCTTCTTCATGAATCGCCTCGACCACCTCAGCACTTACATATTCGGTCTTAAAACCGAATTCTTCCGCAACGATATTGATCGTCTCGGCATCGAGACGCTGATTGATCGACACCATCATACCGATACTCATACAGGTAGCGATAACCTCGTTCACCTGAACATTCATCATCGAAGCCAAATCGTTTGCCGTAACAAACTCCGTCAGCTTCAACACTTTACTTTCAGCTTCCTCCATTTCGGCGAGCTCACGTTCGCGATTCGAGAAAGCCTCGCGTTTTTCCTTACGCCATTTAGCCGATTTCTTCTGTCCTTTTGTATTATTGGTGAGGCGAGCCAATGTCTCTTTTATCTGCTTTTGTACATCTTCCTCGCTCACCTCGGCCTTTATAGGACGTTGTTTTTGTTTATTCGGTCTATTTCCTCCGTTATTTTTGCCATTTCCTCCACGGGAGGGTTGTCCACCCATCGATGAAATGCTTTTCGATATATCTACCTTTTCTTTACTGATTCGTTGACGCTTCCTACGTTCACCACCTTGCTGATTAGCATCGTCACCACCGGCAGCCTTGTGTGATTCTTGTCTCTGTTTCTCTTTACTCTCCCGCTCTTTACGTTTTTCCTCTTTCGTCTTTTTCTTCGGACGAGTCTGTTGATTCAACGCATCGAGATCTATTTTACCGACGACATTGATATTCGAGGTAAACGCCGGACGATTAATGGTAAACACCTCGTCTTCATGGGATTCCTCGACTTCCTTTTCTTCTTTAACCTCTTGCTCGACAGTCTCCTCTTTTACTTTCGGTTCAACTATTTGAGGTTCTGGGTTCGATTGAGAGACAACCTCTTGTTTAGGTTCGGCGACCGGCTTGTTCTCTTCTTCGGCAGGCTTCACTTCTTCACGGGCCGACACCGCCGGCTCTGGTTTTTCTTCTTTCGTTTTCACTTCGGCCTTGTTCTCCTCCGATTTAACAGTCTCTTTTTTCTCTACCGGATTTTCCTTTTTATGTTCGGACGACTTCGGACGATTCAAAGCGTCGAGATCTATTTGACCGACCACTTTCGGGCGTTGTGTCTCGGGAATAATTGTTTTCAGCTCCTTCGGTTCTTCCTTTATAGCCGATGAAGAATTCCCCTCCTCCGATTCGGTCGCCGATGTAGCCTTGCTCTTTTCCTTATGACGTTCAAGGCTAATGCTCTCCGATTCGAGTTTCAAATTTTTGTCCTTACTGAACTCCTTGACAAGCAGTGCATACTGTTCGTCGGTTATCTTGGTGTTAGGGTTAGCTTCAACCGTAAAACCTTTCTTTTGAAGAAATTCGACTGCCGTCTGAATTCCTACATTCAAGTCTCTTGCTACTTTATTTAACCTTATCGACATACTCAGTTTTAGTTTATAAATAATGGAAGAATTAAAGATGCCTCCGACAAAGGCACAAAGACCGCATTGTATCGGTCCCGAAAACGGATTACTCTTCAAACTCCGCTTTCAAAATAGCGAGAACTTCGTCCACGGTGTTCTCTTCGAGGTCGGCTTTCTCGATCAATGTTTCACGAGGTAACGCAAGCACACTCTTCGCAGTAGCGCATCCGATACCTTTCAAGGCCTCAATCACCCAGTCGTCGATTTCGTCGCTGAATTCGTCGAGGTAAATATCCTCCTCTTCTTCCTCGTCTATATCTCTGTAAACATCGATATTGTAACCCGTAAGCATGCAAGCCAACTTAATATTCAAGCCGCCTTTACCGATAGCCAACGAGACCTCTTCGGGTTTAAGAAATACTTCTGCTTTCTTCTCCTCTTCATTCAACCGGATCGAAGAAATCTTAGCCGGACTCAAAGCGCGTTGTATAAACAGAGATGGATTGGCCGTGTAATTAATGACGTCGATATTTTCATTGCGCAATTCCCGGACAATACCATGTATACGCGAACCTTTCACACCCACGCAAGCTCCTACCGGATCAATACGATCGTCATACGATTCAACGGCAATTTTAGCACGCTCTCCCGGAATACGGGCAATCGCCCTTATCAAAATCAAACCATCGTGAATTTCGGGCACTTCGAGCTCGAAAAGACGGCGAAGAAATTCATTGGACGTGCGGGATACCAAAATTTTAGGATTATTGTTCTTGTTATCGACTTCCAACACGACAGCCCGTACGGTCTCACCTTTCCGGTAAAAATCCGAAGGTATCTGTTCGGCTTTCGGCAGCAACAACTCATTACCGTCGTCATCGATCAACAACATCTCCTTTTTCCAAATCTGGTAAACTTCGGCACTTACCAACTCGCCTATTTTATCTTTATATCTATTGTAAATGGCATCTTTTTGCAAATCGAGAATCTTCGAAGCCAGCGTTTGGCGCAAGTTCAAGATAGCTCGACGACCGAATTTCTCGAAATGCACCTCGTCGGTCATCTCCTCGCCGACCTCGAAATCGGGGTCGGTTTTCCGAGCCTCCGACAAAGAAACCTGCAAATTACTGTCGGTCACCGCTCCGTCTTCCACAATCTCACGGTTACGCCATATTTCGAAATCCCCCTTCGTCGGATTCACGATTATATCGAAGTTTTCATCGGTCCCGAACATCTTTGCCAATACGTTGCGGAAAGATTCTTCCAGCACACTAATCATCGTAGTTATTTCGATGTTCTTCAACTCTTTGAACTCTGCAAAGGTATCGACCATGCTAACGGGTTCCTCTTTTTTTGCCATATTATTTAAATCTGATTAGATATTTTGTATATTTTACTTCATCATATCCAAAAGCGAGGTCTTCCTCGACCTCCACTTTTCGTTTACTGGTTTCGCTCTTTACTTTCTTGGTTATCGTCACGACAAATTTCTCCGAATCGGCACTTTTCAATATCCCCGAAAGTTTCATGCCGTTTTTGGTCAACAATTCCACTTCCTTGCCTATATTTTTCTTGTACTGCCCGAGGACTTTGAACGGAGAGGTAATCCCTGCCGACCCAACCTCCAATTCATAATCTTCGACATCTCGGTCGAGCTTCGATTCCAAAAAACGATGTAACGCCACGCAGCGATCTATATCCACACCCTCTTCGTTATCTATTTCCACGACAATCACATTATCGGGTTTTACTTGTACATCGACTACGAAACAGTCGCTTCCGGTCAACCCTTCTTCAACAAATGCCTCTATTTCTTTTTTATCTATCATAACGACTCTATGCAAAGAAAAAAACGAGGGGACATCATTGCCCCCTCTTCCATTCCAACCGCCACAAAGATAGCACAATATTATATAATACGCAACTCCACAGATTCCCTACGAACCAAAATAGGATAATTCGCACCTAAAATTTAAATATTTTTCAACAAATATATTCTTATTTAATATAATAAAAATGCGAAAGAACGCAATTGTTTCCGCAACAAAAGTTCTCTGCCCCCACAATAACGATTACACAAAGCATGAAATAATGGACTGTGATCCATATATTTTAGATGAGCGAGCTCATGGCAAATAACATAATCGATCAACTCTTCGGGTAGGTACATCAAATAAAACGACAACTGTATCTCTCCCCGACGGGTACAATGCCCCAACTTTCGCCGCCCGCGACCTATCGTTACCGAAACCACTGGCAACCCCAATCTCGACGAGATTTGATTCAGCCTCCGAGGTAAAACCTCTTGCGCTCTTCTGTAAACGAAACGACCCACTCCCCGCGACAACGTTTTCCGTACATTCGTCTCATTCAAATCGATTCCCGGAGGACAAAACACCTGTAAACAATCACCCTCATACCGAAATAAAAACTTATTCGACACACCCGGCAATAAACATATATCTCCTCCATAGCAAGGAATACTATCGCCCGTAGACAAAACTCGATTTTTCCGTATCGTCACGCTTCGAGACACCAACGCCCTCAGTTTTTCACGGTTATCGTCCACCGCCGATTTCACCCGGTTTACAGCATATCCTTCCGGGCAAGTAATCTGCAAACCATTATCCTTTACTCTAAATATCAAACGGCACGCCCGACTATCCGAACGAATATAAATCTCCCCGAATTCCTCGTCTCGATAAACAAACATCTACTTTCTCCTTTTCCATTTGCGAAGATAATGGAATTGGAGCACTTGAACAAAATCGGACAAAAATGGTTCGATCGATAATTAGTCGGGATATCGGCTTAAAAAAAATCGGAGGCGATTCTCCTTTAACTTCTCTCTTGTATTCACAGACAGATATGAAAAAGAATATTTGAAGCAGCATTATAAGTCCTCTTCCCTTCTGCGTCCCGCAGCCTTACGAGGTGTTTTGCAACGACAAAAATCGAAGCAGGGAAGAAAGCGAAATTCATACCAATCTCTCCCACTGTGTTACGCAGAGATATAGCGGGAGTGCTCGAAAAGCGGAAGAGCTAAATCAAGAAAAACACAAAAAGGTGTTAACGACAGAATACTATTAACCTCCTGCCCTGCGCACGCATATGCGACACCGGGGAGAAGTGTAAAATCTATCCTTATACCAAAAAAGAGAATATTCCTTTAACCACCCCACCTATACCCTGTGGCATTGCAAAGCACTCACCCCTCCACTGTGTTTTGCAACGCAAAATATAGGGGAGGTAGCACGAAGTGACGGAGGAGTTAAATAAATATCCACAACAGAGGAAACACATCAAGGTATCGACACTCTCCCTCTGCTCATCACAGATGAGATAGGGGGAGTGCCCGCAGGGCGAAGGGGTTAAACTCTCAAAAACATAATTTATTATCTTCTCAATCCTTCTCCGAAGAGCCTAAAATATAGCTACCGCCAAGCAAGTCATCGCTAAAATTCATGTCTATCCCCGAATTCTCCATTGAATCCAAAAACGCTCCCCCCACGAAAAGAATTGTCGGTAAAATCTATTTACCACCGGTTCCCCAAAAATAGTTTCGCTCCACAACAAAACCGAAATAACACCCCATTAGTTAAAAAATCATATTTATTTAGTACCATGCGATACAAACTACTAAACCATACCTATATTTGTGTTGTAAAAGGTACTAAACATGAATACAGACAACGTTAAATCTCAGATGAGAAAAGGGATACTGGAATATTGTACCCTGTTGATTCTTCAAAAAAGAAGAGCCTATGTTTCTGATATTATCCAATCGCTCAAAGAAGCGAAACTCATTGTAGTGGAGGGAACGCTATACCCGCTTCTTTCCCGCCTTAAAAACTCCGGATTACTTACTTACGTTTGGGAAGAATCCACGCAAGGCCCCCCGAGGAAGTATTATGAACTTACTCCCGAAGGAACTGTTTTTCTAAACGAACTCGACAACGCTTGGAAAGAATTGAATCAAGTCATAGACCACATCAAAGAACAATAAACCAAATACACTTTTATATGAAAAAGACCGTAACCGTCAATCTCGACAAAACGATTTTCAATATCGACGACGATGCCTATACCGTCCTCGAATCTTATTTAGAAGCACTACACGACCATTTCAAAAAAGAAGAAGGCGGGCAAGAAATCATGAACGACATCGAAAGCCGCATTTCCGAACTTTTCAAGGAAAGGTTAGGGTTCGGCATGCAAGTAATCACCCTGCAAGAGGTCAACGAAGTCATCGCCATAATGGGCCAACCGGACGAAATAGAAAACCCACTCGATTCGGGAACGGCTCCCGACAATAATGCGGAAGGCGATAACTCCGGGCAAACGACCGATACTCCGAACAACGAATCTCACAAATCGACCAAACGGCTGTACCGCGACCCCGACAATCGCATATTGGGAGGTGTAGCATCCGGTATGGGCTACTATTTCGGTATAGACACGGTAGCCATTCGCGTCATCATGGTATTGCTGTTACCCTTATGGGCTTCATCGGTATGGATATATCTGTTGCTTTGGATATGTATTCCCGAAGCCCGCACGACCTCTCAAAAACTCGAAATGCGAGGTGAAACACCCACTGTCGACAATATCAAAAGAGCCGTAGAAGAAGAAAAAGAAAATGTCTCCCGAAACAGAGGTGTCGCCAATTCGATTTGGCGAAGCATGGGGAGTATATTCCGTGGACTTTTCAAATTCATATTTATTTGTATCGGCGGGCTTATCGCCATATCCATTATCGGAGCCTTAGTTACCTGCATCATCAGTATTCTAGGTTTCTTTTTCTTAGGGACAGCAACCATAACGACCCCCTTCTTCTCGATTTTTCCCGGAGGGATGCACGTTCTTAACGGACATTGGGAACTGGTGGTATTCACACTCTCGCTATTTTTTACTTTCGGTATCCCTTTGTATGCCATACTTCGAGCCGTATTAGGATCTATATTCCACTGGAAAGCCCAATCGTCGGCACTCAACATTTTCCTGCTGGTTCTTTGGATACTTTCTCTGGTCGGGCTATTCGTCTCCACCTTCATTTACATGCCCGAATATCCATTATTAAACCTATAAAGCTCCATAATTAGAAAGAGAACGCCACAAAACTGCCGGGAAACCCCAGTTTGTGGCGTTCTTGCTTTATAAAAAAATCGGGTCACTCCCGTTTATCGACCCCCCACATCAATTTCGCGCGGAGCGTTGCCGAAAAACTATGGCCCAATCGCTTCACCACTTTTATGGAAAACGGAGCCTTTCGCAACACGACTTGCGAATCTGTATCCAACATAACCGAACGACCGTCGAGACTCAACAAATAACTATGGTTGCGGCTATCCACACGCAACGTAATATTCATATCGTCATTCACGACCAACGGTCGAACCGTCAAACTGTGCGGCGCCACAGGCGAAATAACCCAATTGGCAGCCCGAGGCATAATAATAGGGCCTCCTACACTCATCGAATAAGCGGTCGAGCCGGTAGGTGTCGCCACGATTAAACCATCGGCCTGATAGGTATTCAAATAACTATCTCCCACAGTCGTATGAATGGAAATCATCGATGAAGTATCCTGCTTCAAGACAGCGACCTCATTAAGAGCATAAGGCCAAAAATTCTCCGACAAACCGTTAAACTCGACTTGAAGCAACGATCGCTCCTCTATTTTATACTTTCCCTCTAAAATTTCGTTCAATACCGGTTCTACTTCTTCGGCAGGGACATCGGCTAAAAAGCCCAGACGACCGATATTCACACCCAAAACAGGAATACCCCTGTCGCCTATTTTTTCGGCAGCCCGCAGGAAAGTACCGTCCCCGCCGATACTCAATGCCATATCGGCAGTATAATCGCTTCGACAATCGATCTCCCCGATTCTATGACAAACATCGGGAAATTCTTTCGATAAAAAATCATAAAAATCCCCGTGCGCTACAAGCTCCGCCTCGGTACGGGACAATGTCTGCAACACATGCCGAATCTGTTCCGATCGAGATGGTTGATAAGTATGCCCGAATAATAAGATCCTCATATATTTCTACTTCACATTTCAAGATAATACATCAATTCTTTTATCCTTTGTTCTATCCGCTCGTCCATGACTCCATGCAACTGGTAATAACTCACTACCCGATAATCGAACCGCTCCAACGAACGAAGCACAGGGGTGGCATCTTCCCTGTCTATTCGCAAACAAGCCTTCCATATACCTGTTTTCTCATCGGGACGAATCATCAAATTCATCACTCGACAATCGTTATCCTCCACCAATCGAGTCAACTCGGTAGCCGAATAATCTTCTCGCGGAATCTCCAATTCAATAATCGCTCCCGAAGAAGAGGTTTGGCACAAATGAGCGACCGCAACCAAAGCCGAATGAATGGATATCGCGCCCACATAACGGCGATCGGTCGTTACCACCGGAAGTATATCGTCGGAGTATTGAGCAAGTTGATTGACGACATCGAACAAATGGCTCTCTTCCCGAACAGACGGAGTACGCCTGTTTTCGCGCCCGATCTTTCCGGCTACATCGTCCCGAAGCAGCTCTTTCTCATGAACGACTCCGACATACGAGCCCTCGTCCACAATCGGCAGACTCGACAATCCAGACATCTGCATCGTCACCAACCCTTGTTTGACCGACATTCCCGGGGTTAAAAGAGGTATTTCGGGCAATATCATATCTTTTGCTTTCATTTTTTGCTCATATTTCTGTAATTCGTATTATTTTTGCGGTAAAGATTATACAAAAATAATGAAAGGTGTGTGCAGGATAAAACAAATCCGTTTGCTTTTTACGCCGGACTGCACCTTCTTTTCGCATTTTATGCAAATATAGTGAAAGGTGAGTGCAGAGACAAGAGGGAATTATATTTCCGATTTGACTATGCCGAACCGGATTCTGTATTCGTGTTTACAAATATAGTGAAAGGTGAGTGCAAAGGCAAACGGAAATCATATTTCCGACTTGGCTTTGCCGAAATGAGTCCTACACTATACAAATATAGGTATTTTTTCGGTGGACAAACCCGTCGGATTGTTTGAGTTAAAATTATTACCGACAATACCGAAGGTTTCAACACCAAAGCGAGATAAGGTTAATAAAGAGAAATGACAAAATTAAGTGTAAATGTCAACAAAATAGCCACCTTGCGAAACGCAAGAGGCGGTAATATTCCAAACGTGTTAAAAGTCACTTTGGACTGTGAATCATTCGGAGCAGAAGGTATCACGGTTCACCCCCGTCCCGACGAACGCCACATACGTTATGCCGATGTGTATGAATTAAGACCTGCTGTAAGCACCGAATTCAACATCGAAGGTTATCCCTCCGAAAAATTTCTCGACATGGTTCTCAAAGTGAAACCCACGCAAGTGACGCTCGTTCCCGATGCACACGATGTCATTACATCGAATGCAGGTTGGGACACCAAAAACAACTTCGATTTTCTTTCCAAAGTGGTCGACCTTTGTAAATCAGCGAATATACGAACCTCCATTTTCGTAGAACCGGATTTAGAGATAGTCGAATACGCCGCAAAAACCGGAGCCGACCGTATCGAATTATATACCGAGCCCTATGCCGTTCGCTATCCACAAGATAAAGAAGATGCGATAAAACCATTCGTCGAAGCAGCCGAGCATGCACGCGGCTTGGGATTGGGCGTAAACGCCGGGCACGATTTAAGCCTTGAAAACCTCCGGTTCCTGCATGAAAGAATCCCTTTCCTAAGCGAAGTATCCATCGGGCATTGCCTCATCTGCGATGCTCTGTATTTAGGTCTGCGGGAAACCATCAAACAATATAAAGAATGCCTGAAATAATCCATTAAACCGAACGCCATGAATTTATTGACATTGCTTTTGCAGACTACCGACACGCTTGTGACTCCCCCTGTTCTGACACCCACGGTCGAAACCGCAGGTGATTTGAATCTTTGGGAACTCGCCTGCAAGGGAGGAATCATCATGATTCCCCTTTTGTTGCTCTCCTTGTTATCCATCTACATTTTCTTCGAAAGGCTGCAAGTCATCAGACGAGCCGCACGCGAAGACAATACGTTTATGGAACGGATCAAAGACTATATCCACGAAGGCGACATAGACAGCGCATTGAAACTCTGCAAAAAAACCAATACGCCCTATTCCCGACTTATCGCCAAAGGTATCTCTCGCTTGGGTCGTCCCATGAACGATGTTTTAGTAGCCATCGAAAACGTGGGAAACATCGAGATCGCCAAACTCGAAAAAGGATTTCCGTGGTTAGCGACAACTGCCGCGGGAGCACCCATGTTGGGGTTCCTCGGGACCGTCACTGGTATGGTGAGGGCTTTCTATAACATGGCATCGGCCGGAAACAATGCCGATATCTCCACGCTGTCGGGAGGTATCTATGAAGCACTGGTAACGACCGTAGCCGGTCTCATCGTCGGAATTATCGCACTCTTTGCCTATAACTATCTCGTATCACGTGTAGACGGGGTGATGAATCAGTTGGAAGCGAAGACTATGGAATTTATGGATTTGCTCAACGAGCCGGCAGAATAACTCGGAATCATGGCACTCAAACGAAGACATAAAATAGATGCGACGTTTAGTATGGCATCGATGACCGATGTCATATTCCTGTTGCTCATATTCTTCATGATCACCTCTACAATCGTCTTTCCCAACTCCATAAAGGTAAACCTTCCGCAAAGCAATCAGCAAGCGGCGGCCAAACCGCTCACACGGGTAACGATCGATGAAAATTTGAACTATTACATCGCTTTCGGAAACGAAGCGGCACAACCTGTCACATACGACCAACTGGTACAGAAATTGGCAGAAACCCCGCAACACGACACCGAGCGATTCGTCGCTCTTTATGCCGACGAAACAGTCCCCTATCGCGAAATCGTCAAAATACTCAATATAGCCAACGACAACCGATTGAAAATGGTACTGGCCGCCAAGCCCGTACACAACCCATAACCCTTTTCCGTTTTTCCGTGGAACAACAGAAAAAAGATAAAATACTGGCACTTGTCACGACAATCGTCTTGCACATAGTTGTCCTGTTTGTCTTGTGGTTCACTTTCTTAGGAAAGGAACCCATCGGCACAGGCAGCGGCGTATTGGTACAAGTAGGTTTTGTAGACGAATCAGCAGGTATGTTCGAATCGAATGCCGATCGTCCCGAACAAACCGAGGCGGAACGTCCCCGTGAAAACGAAGATGAGCTACTGACTCAAACCGACGAGGAAAGCATACACATCGAAAAGAAAGAAGAGAAAAAAGATAAAACCATACAAGAGAATAAAAAAGACGAGCGCATAGCCAATCAAGTCAAAAATGCTTTCGGGAAAGGAGTTTCCAACGACGGCAGCAGAGGCGATAGCGACGAAGGAAGCGGCACGCAGGGCAATCCGTTCGGTAACTCTTCGACCGGCGAAATAACCGGCGTGGGAGGATATGGAGGATACAACCTCGGCGGACGTGGGCTCGTAGGTTCATTACCATATCCCGAATACGACAACAGTAACGATGCCGGTATCATCGCCATATCCATAACCGTGGATCCGCAAGGAAAAGTCATCAGTGCTATTGCTACGGTTAACGGCAGCAAAGGCACGGCATTCTCCAACCCGAAGTTGCGGGCATCCGCCGAAGCCGCCGCCCGCAAATCGCGATTCGAGCGCAGCACAGGTTCCTCCAATCAAACAGGAGTTATCATCTATATCTTCAAACAAAATTAAGCACTTCTTTACTACGGAATGAAAGTCGAAAGGAGAAACCTCCCGACTCCTTTCCTCTTGACCCTCGCACCTTCGGCTTGTCCCGTAGCATTACAAGGCAGCCACTCACTCCTCCACTGTCGTGTCCCGTAGCCTTACGGGGTGTTTTGCATCGCAAAATATAGGGGAGGGAGGTGTCCGAAGGACGGAAGGGTTAAATAAATATCCACAACAGAGGAAACGTATCAAGGTATCAACACTTTCCCTCTGCTCATCGTAGATGAGATAGGGGGAGTGCCCTCAGGACGAGGGGGTTAAACTCTCAAAACATAATTTATTATCTTCTCAATCCTTCTCCCAAGAGCCTAAAATGTAGCTACCGTCAAGCAATTCATCGCTAAAATTCATGTCTACCCCACAGTTTTCCTACTAAATAAAAGGATAGTGCAATAAACGTAGAACTAGCGAGAGAATAATTTTTACGCCGTCTAATACCCCAACGCCATATTATCGATCCAAAAAGTATTGCCCAATCCTCCTATATAGGCCGTTCCACAAGTAGCCGAAGCCATTACCAACATGTGCGTTACCGGTTCGTCGGCTTCTCCCCAGCCCACTTCGACCACCGGAACCATATCGCCTTTGCTGTTTCGGCAATAATACGATTTATCTTCGGGAATAAGCCCCATATAAGATTTGTAAAAAGGCTTATCGGTAATATCCCCGTAGTGAATAGGCACACTATGACCGTTAACCCAATCGGGTGTACTCTTTACATATCGTTCTCTCCCAGTGCCCACACGATGAGCGTACACATTTCCGTTCTCGTCTTCCCACCGGTGCTGCAACAAAATATATACTTCCGCGCTATCTCTTCCGGCCAACTGTTTCCGAGAACTGAATCCGGTCGATTCCGTACGGAAATCATCGGGCGAAGCCTTATATTTATAATCGAAAATCAATCGCACGGGACGTTTGGTGAACGGTATACCCATTTCCATTTTACCATAGGGATTACTCGTCGAACGAATCGGCTCGTTCACCTCTCCTAAAAAAATACTTCCGCTCACCAACACGTGAAGATTCATCATACCCAACACACGACAATCCTCTATGACGGTCTCCATACAAGCACATGTCCCGCCATCTTGACGTTTCTCCGGTCGTACGGTATTACTGGTTTTCACTATCCCCATTACATTCGCCATCACATTCGACGATGCCCAGGGAGAACCGCCCATGTTCCTATACGCTTTATTCCCTTTGATATACTGTGTCGGAGCGATGGCGTATACTGTCTTCGTTTTTCCTCCCAACAAAGCAGATTCTTTGATTTCACGAGTTACCCAATGTTCAAAATCGCCGAAAGCTATCGGTTCCACATGTTGAGCCCTCAGACTCACCGGCTCCAAAAGACCGAGCAAAATAATAAACAAACTTAGTTTTCGCATCTTTTTCATCTTAATTTTCACAAAGTCAGACGTTACAAAATTAAATCCTCCTTCGATTTATTGTGGACAATTATCTATTTTTAAATATTCACAGGTCCTCATTTTGTATAAAACCTTTCTATTCCGCTTTTTGTTCGAAACAAAAAATGTTTCTTTATGTAAAAATACAGAGGGTTTCAGAAAAGTATTTAAATCGGGAACGATCTCTTTAATTTTCATTACTTTTGCAATACGTATGAAAATAGAAGCGGTTCAACACGAGAAAAAACATATTCGTCTTACTCGGCCCCTATCCCATCATGCGTTATTTTTGTAAAAACATTACTATTCATTTATCTTATATCGAAAAAACACAATGGACACGGCTACATTCAATACATTCCTCGTCGTCATGGCCGTTACGGCACTTATCGTTTTCATCGCGCTACATTTTATCAATGCGGGCTACGGTATGCTTTTCGATAAAAAATGGGGAGCATCACTTTCCAATCGCATAGGCTGGATCGTCATGGAAGCTCCGGTATTTATCGCCATGATTTTCTTATGGATTTTCGCCACCGACGAATACCGGTTCGACCCGATTCGAATCACATTCCTCGTCTTGTTTCAAATTCATTATTTCCAACGCTCTTTCATATTCCCCTTTCTCATTAAAGGGAATAGCCGCATGCCACTCAGTATCGTGAGTATGGGTATCATCTTCAACCTGCTCAACGCACTCATGCAAGGAGGTTGGATCTTTTATATCTCACCCCTAGACTACTACACTGCCGAATGGTTCTATTCTCCGCAATTCATCATCGGAGTTATTATCTTCTTTGCGGGAATGTTTATCAACATTCAATCCGACTCCATTATACGCCACCTGCGCAAGCCCGGTGACCGACGGCATTACATACCGCAGGGAGGAATGTTCCGATGGGTATCGTCGGCAAACTATTTTGGAGAATGGCTCGAATGGGTAGGATTCGCTATCCTCACTTGGTCATGGGCCGGAGTCGTATTCGCTTGGTGGACATTCGCCAACCTCGCCCCACGGTCGGCGGCTCTTTACAAGCGATACAGCGAAGAGTTCGGAGAAGAATTTACAAAAGAAAAACGAAAAAAAATAATACCCTTCATCTATTGACAACATGGATAACGAATATTCCCAAAAACAGTCCATACTGTTCACTCCGGCTTCGATAGGCCCGATAACCCTGAGAAACCGCACAATCCGCTCAGCGGCGTTCGAAGGCATGTGCGACCATAACGCACCCACCGAAATGCTCTATGACTACCATCGCAGCGTAGCGGCAGGGGGTATCGGTATGACCACATTGGCCTATGCTTCGGTAACCCGAAACGGGCTCTCGTTCAAACATCAATTATGGATGCGACCCGAAATCGTCGAACCGCTGCGACGCATTACAGATGCCATTCACGACGAGGGAGCCAAAGCCTCCATTCAACTGGGACATTGCGGCAATATGTCGCACCGCAGCACAGCCGGCCAGATTCCCATATCGGCATCGACCGGATTCAACCTCTATTCCCCCACATTTGTGAGAGGAATGCGTAAAGACGAAATCGAGGAAGTCGCAAAAGCCTTTGGCACTGCCGTCAATACAGCACGTGATGCCGGATTCGACGCAGTAGAAATCCATGCCGGACACGGTTATCTCATCAGCCAATTCTTGTCCCCGTACACCAACCGGCGGCGTGACGAATACGGAGGCTCGCTCGACAACCGCATGCGATTTATGCGCATGTGCATGGAAAGTGTGATGAAAGCGGCCGGCAGCGATATGGCGGTAATCGTAAAAACCAACATGAGAGACGGGTTTAAGGGAGGAATCGAAATCGACGAAGGCATACTCATCGCACAAGAACTCGAACGCTTGGGAGCCCATGCCTTAGTATTGAGCGGAGGGTTCGTCAGCAAAGCCCCCATGTATGTCATGCGAGGCGAAATGCCCATTACCTCCATGACTTATTACATGAAAACATGGTGGCTAAAATACGGTGTCAAACTGGCCGGACGATTCATGATACCCAAATCCCCGTTCCGAGAGGCCTATTTTCTGGACGATGCGCTCGAATTTAGAAAAGCATTGAAACTTCCCCTCATTTATGTGGGTGGTTTGGTAGCTCGTCCGACAATCGAAAAGGTGCTCGACCACGGATTCGAATTCGTACAAATGGGACGTGCGCTCATCAACGAACCCGATTTTGTCAACCGCATGAAAAACGAAGGCGAAGAACGTTGCGGGTGCGATCATACGAACTATTGTATCGCCCGCATGTATTCCATCGAAATGGCCTGCCACAAACATTTGGAAGGACAGCTTCCCCCTTGTATCGCACGGGAAATAGAGAAAATGCACCATGCCACGAAATAAAGATCTTTCGGCATACACGGCTCTCGTCACCGGAGCGAGTTCGGGAATCGGGCTCGAATATACTCGACAGCTGGCTGCGCGGGGAGCTAATTTGGTGATGGTGAGTATCGACCGGGAAGACCTCGATCGGGAAGCAAAAAAGATTGTCGACACCAGTGGCGTATCGGTCGAAACCATTTGCATGGATTTGGCCCAACCCGAGGCGGCAAACAAACTTTACGACCACTGCCGACAAAAAGGAATACAAATAGAGATTCTCATCAACAATGCAGGCATATTCTCTTTTCAGGAAATAACACGCACCGATCCGAAGAAGATAGAAACGATGCTCCAACTGCACATCGGTACAGTCACCCGCCTGTCCCGCCTCTTCGCCGCAGACATGTGTAACAGGAAACACGGATACATACTCAACATGTCCTCCTTATCCTGTTGGACGCCCTATCCCGGCATAGCGCTCTACACAGCGACCAAAGCCTATATCAGAGTGTTCACCCGGGCTTTGGGCTACGAATTGCGCGACTACGGAGTCGTAGCCACAGTCGTTTGTCCCGGAGGCGTTGCCACCGGATTATACGGATTAAAACCCGGGCTACTGAAATTGGGTGTTCGGTTAGGAGTCCTTATGACAACCGAGCGCTTGGTTCGCAAAGCATTAAAAGCCCTGTTCCGAGGCAAAAAACAACTTATCCCCGGAGTATTCAACCGTCTGCTGATTCCTTTGGCATCTGTCATGCCCACTTCCATACGGCTATTTGTAAAACACCGTCTGCTCGATGAATAAAGATTATTACATAGTTACCGGAGCGAACGGTAGCATAGGACAAGCCATTACCGAAGCTCTCGCTGCCCAAAACCTCCCAGTCGTCATGGGCTGCCGGAACATAGCCAAATCACAACCCATCAGACAACGAATCATAGAGAAAACCGGTAATTCCGATATTCTCCTCTTGCCACTCGACCTTGCCTCATTCCAATCCATATCCCATTTTTGTAAACAACTGGCAGAAACGGGCATCTCCATAAAAGCACTCGTTAATAATGCAGGAGTCATGTGCAAGGACTTCGGTAAAACCGTCGACGGATTCGAAACCTCGATAGGCGTCAACTACATAGGAACCGTTTTTCTCACCGAGTCGCTAATACCGCTCATGCACCCGGGGAGCCGCATTGTCATGACCACTTCGTTAACCCGATATATCGGGAAAATAGATTCCTCTTTTTTCTCCGACTCACCCCGAACCTACAAACGATTCAAGGCATACGGAAAATCGAAACTCGCCCTTACCATGTACACGGCACATTTGTCCACGAAAATTCGAGATAAAGAAATATCGGTAAATGCGGCCGACCCCGGTATCGTCGATTCCGACATGATCACCATGCATTCTTGGGTCGATCCGTTAGCCAATCTTTTTTTTCGACCCTTTATCAGCTCACCCCGAAAAGGAGCGATCGGAGCGATCTATGCAGCGAGTGCGCCGGATACGGATAACATTACAGGCGAAATTTTCACAAAACACCGCCATACCCCTATCCCAGCTAAATGGAGAAAGTCTCGGCAAGCCCTATGGTTGCAAAACGAAACCGAAAAAATAATAGCCGGTATTAGGTCGTAAAACGCCCTTGCTTCCGACTGAAAATATAAAATTATACAAGACTTGTATTTTCTTATTAACTCGCCGCAACCGCCTATTAGACATAGTCACGAATGGTAACATAGGCATAATAATATGACAATTATCCAGATACGGAAAGTCCCATCTATCGACATACCTCTATTTAATCATATTTTTATAAACGAACCCCCTTTTTTCAGCACGCAGAATAAGAATTATAATTTTGTTTTTAATTCCGAAAACACTACCTTTGCCGAGTATTCAGATTTACATTTTCTCTTGTTTCAAGGGAAAAAGAAACAAGAGACATCTTTGATATTACGAACAAGTTCTGCCGGAAAAAACAACGATGTGAATCGTTATACTATCAGTCCCCTTTTTTTATGATATCGAGATTCCGGCAGAACTTTCCTTTTTTATATCCTTAGACAAAACAAATAAATATTGACCTCTTTGCACACGGTGCAAGAGAAGTCATCAACAAACACAATCTTGCCCTTATCGAGTTTTACCGGAAAGCAATAAAGCACAATAACAATTCAACCTTCTCCCCTGTGTTTCCGTAGGGAAATATAGGGGAGAGACCGAAGGAACGGTAGTTCCTGAGGAGAGGGGTTGAAAGATCGTTTATTTTGCTTATGCTGGTCTTCTTAACCCCTCTGTTTTCAACCCCCTCGCCTTGCAGGCACTCCCCCTATCTCATCTGCGATGAGCAGAGGGAGAGGATTGAAAGTATCATTTTGAACCGTTTTATCCCTTCGGAGCTTTATGGGGTATTCTCCTCCTCCCCTACCGTATCCCGTAACATTACGGGGTGTGGCAATAGGAGAGACACCGAAGAAACTGCCGTTCCTGAGGAGAGGGGTTGAATGATATAAAAACACTGCTCCCTCTGATTTCCTACCGAATCTATTTAAATTAATCTCATTTTTTATCTCCTAAAAACAAAAACCGCCGAGCTCGTTCAGAACTCGGCGGCATTATGTATGTAATCAAATCCTTCAATTACAATTTACCGGCACTGCCCAATACATTTTCAATTTTGTGCTTGTACAATTTTTCCATGTTGTCACGAGCCGGGCCCAAATATTTACGAGGATCGAATTCTGCGGGTTTCGTCGCAAACACCTCGCGGATAGCGGCTGTCATAGCCAAACGGCTGTCTGAGTCGATGTTGATTTTACAAACGGCCGATTTAGCTGCTTTACGCAATTCCTCTTCGGGAATACCGATAGCGGCATCCAATTTCCCTCCGTATTTGTTGATCGTATCAACCTCTTCTTGGGGTACAGAAGACGAACCGTGCAATACGATGGGGAAGCCCGGAAGTTTTTCCATAACGGCATCCAATACGTCGAATGCCAAAGGAGGAGGAACCAAACGACCCGTCTTAGGATCTACATGACATTGTTCGGGTTTGAATTTATAAGCTCCGTGAGAAGTACCGATAGAGATAGCCAAAGAATCGCAGCCTGTGCGAGTAGCGAAATCGATTACTTCTTCGGGGTCGGTATAAGTGTGATGTTCTGCACTTACCTCGTCTTCTACACCGGCAAGCACACCCAGCTCACCTTCTACCGTTACATCGAATTGGTGAGCATAGTCCACTACTTTCTTAGTCAGAGCCACATTCTCTTCGTAAGGCAAGTGAGAACCGTCGATCATTACCGAAGAGAATCCCATATCGATACAAGATTTGCACAATTCGAACGAATCGCCGTGATCGAGGTGCAGAACGATTTGAGGATGTTCGCAACCCAACTCTTTGGCATATTCCACTGCACCCTGTGCCATATAACGAAGCAATGTTTGGTTGGCATAGTTACGAGCGCCTTTCGAAACTTGGAGAATTACCGGCGATTTGGTTTCAACAGAAGCCTTGATAATAGCCTGTAACTGTTCCATATTGTTAAAGTTGAAAGCGGGAATTGCATAACCGCCTTTGATAGCCTTAGCAAACATCTCTTTGGTGTTTACCAATCCTAATTCTTTGTAGCTTACCATCTTATAATAAATTAATGTTAGTAATTCCTCATGTGAAAAGATTGCGAACAAAATCAATAGGACTTTTTCTTATCAGCTAGTCCGGCTTGTTTTCAGCAACCGTTGCAAAGATAAACATTTTTGCCGACTCCCTTTATTAACAAGTATAAAAAACATGCATACCGCATACTTTTTTACTAATTTTACATAACGGAAAATGTGGCATTCCACTCTCTTTATATCGATATAACCTGCAAAATGTTCAATAAATATACTCAGAAAAAGGTTAAATCTTTGTGCAATCGCACATTATTGCATTTTGAAACCGTTTCTGCTTTCTCTATTCAATTATTATCCGTACTTTTGCCCTCCGTATATTTTTTATAACCCCTTAAATTCAATTCGTTTATAAAAAATGAGAAAATGGCGTATTGAGGACTCCGCCGAACTATATAACATCAATGGGTGGGGCCTGAAATATTTTTCGATCAACGACAAAGGGCACGTCGCTGTAACGCCCCGGGAGGGAAGCGCATCGGTCGATTTGAAAGAATTAATGGACGAGTTACAAGTCCGCGACGTCACATCGCCCGTATTGTTGCGTTTTCCCGATATTCTCGATAATCGTATCGAGAAAATATCCAAATGTTTTCAACAAGCGGCCGACGAATATGGTTACACGGCCAAAAACTTCATCATCTACCCCATCAAAGTCAACCAAATGAGACAAGTGGTGGAAGAGATCGTCAGTCACGGTAAAAAATTCAACATCGGCTTGGAAGCGGGTTCCAAACCCGAATTGCATGCTGTATTGGCAATCAACACCGATGAAAACTCGCTCATCATCTGTAACGGATACAAAGATGAAAACTACGTCGAATTGGCACTTTTAGCTCAAAAGATGGGACGACGTATCTTCCTTGTCGTGGAAAAACTGAATGAATTACGTCTCATAGCCGACATTTCCAAACGCTTGAAAATACGTCCGAATATCGGGATTCGCATCAAACTGGCAAGTTCAGGCAGCGGTAAATGGGAAGAAAGCGGAGGTGACGGAAGCAAATTCGGGCTCAATTCCAGCGAATTGTTAGAAGCTCTCGATTTCTTGGAAAAAGCCAAGATGACCGATTGTCTCAAACTGATACACTTCCACATCGGCAGCCAAATCACAAAAATACGCCGCATCAAAAATGCACTCAAAGAAGCCTCGCAATTTTATGTCCAGCTCCAAAACATGGGATTCCACGTAGAGTTTGTCGATATCGGCGGAGGCTTGGGTGTCGATTACGACGGAACCCGTTCCTCATCGAGCGAGAGCAGTATGAACTATTCTATACAGGAGTATGTCAACGACTCCGTCTCGGCGTTGGTCGATGCTTGCGCTAAAAACAATTTGCCGCAACCGAACATCATTACCGAGTCGGGACGGTCGCTTACCGCCCATCATTCCGTATTGGTATTCGAAGTACTGGAAACTACCTCGCTCCCGATATGGGACGAGAAAGAAGAACTCGGTGAAAATCCTCACGAACTGGTAGACGAGCTCTATAAAATATGGGACAACATGAATCAACCCCGGTTACTCGAATCGTGGCACGATGCCCTGCAAATCCGGGAAGAAGCGCTCGACCTGTTCGGGTTGGGTCTGCTCGACTTACGTACCCGTGCCCAGATAGAGCAACTATTCTGGTCTGTGGCTCGCGAAGTGAACGAAATCGCCTCCGACATGAAGCATGCTCCCGAAGAACTTCGGAAAATCTCCAAACTTCTGCCCGACAAGTATTTCTGCAACTTCTCTCTGTTCCAATCGTTACCAGATTCATGGTCGATCGACCAACTTTTCCCCATCATGCCCATCAGTCGGCTCGACGAGCGTCCCGACCGCACAGCGACCATACAAGACATTACTTGCGATTCCGACGGAAAAATCAATAATTTCATCTCGTCGCACGGAGCGAACTCGCACCTTGCCGTACATGCGCTCAACAACAAGGAGCCCTATTACATAGGCGTATTCCTCGTGGGAGCCTATCAAGAGATATTGGGAGATATGCACAACCTTTTCGGTGACACGAATGCCGTGCACGTCAGCGTGTACAAAGACCGCTACGAAATAGACCAAGTCATCGATGGCGAGACGGTGGCCGAAGTCCTCGACTACGTGCAGTTCTCACCCAAGAAACTGGTTCGCAGCGTGGAAACATGGGTAACTTCGTCTATGAAAGCCGGCATCATCACACCCGAAGAAGGTAGAGAATTTCTCTCCAACTACCGATCGGGTTTGTACGGATATACCTATTTAGAAAACGACTAACTTTTCACATGGATTATCGGGACACGAGTTTCCCGGTAATCCATTCCTATTTAAAAATGCAACGCTATTTCATCTACCTTTCTTTCAACGGTGCGCAGTATCATGGTTGGCAAATACAGCCCAATGGAATCACCGTGCAAGAAGTCCTCGAAAAAGCGTTAGCCACATTGCTCCGCCGTGAAACTCCGGTGACAGGAGCGGGACGAACCGACGCCGGCGTCAACGCCCGGCTCATGGTTGCCCACTTCGACGCTCCAATGCCCCTCGACAATCCGACCGAAACGGCCGACAAGCTCAATCGTATTCTGCCGCCCGACATAGCTGTCTACGAAATACGTCCCGTCATTGCCGAAGCACACAGTCGATTCGATGCTTTGAGTCGCACCTACAAATACTACATAATAGATCACAAATCACCATTTATCGAATCCTTCGCCTGCCGTTATCGGGGAAATCTCGACTTTGACAAAATGAATACGGCGGCCGAACAGCTCTACCGATATACCGATTTCACCAGTTTTAGCAAACTGCATACCGATGTTAAAACCAATAATTGCCGAGTGACATTCGCCCGCTGGGAACCCGAAGGCGAACGACAGGTATTTACCATCACTGCCGACCGTTTCCTCCGTAACATGGTGCGGGCCATCGTAGGAACGCTGCTCGATGTAGGACGGGGAAAACTTTCGGTGGAGGACTTCTGCCGTATCATCGAGCAAAAAAACCGTTGCGCCGCTGGAACTTCGGTCCCCGGCAAAGCGCTCTTTCTTCACGACATCGTTTACCCCGACCACATTTTCCTACCCCGTTAACCACCCTCTCACATCTTGTGGAAATCAAACACATCACACAAAACAAGGCCGACTTCCTCGACCTGCTTTTATTGGCAGACGAAAGCGAAACTATGATAGCCCGCTATCTCGACCGCGGCGAAATGTTCGCCTTGTATGATGACGATTTGAAAAGTATCTGCGTTGTCACACAAGAAGGGAAAAATCTCTACGAAATTAAAAATCTGGCCACCTATCCGCCATTTCAACGACAAGGATATGCCCGTCGGCTAATCGAATACATAGAAAATCGCTACAACGCACCCAGCACGATACTGCAAGTCGGCACAGGCGACTCGCCTCTCACGATACCCTTTTACGAGCATTGTGGGTTCCGCTACTCCCATCGTATTCCTCGTTTCTTTACCGACAATTATCCGCACCCCATCTTCGAAGGAGGGAAACAGCTCGTCGATATGATCTATTTGAGAAAAGAACTCTGAGAAATTCTTTCGAAATTTCCCGGACAACGACTCTTGCGCGACCACCTATCGAACCGCTTTCTTCCGCTTCGTGATTACGAAATATAGCCCCAACAAGACAAACGGGATACTCAATATCTGCCCCATATCGATAGGCAATACATTCTCGAAATCCACCTGCCGCTCCTTCAAGAATTCGATAAAGAAGCGGAACAAAAATATCAAAGTAATACACAACCCGAAGTAAAGACCTCGCCCGTAATTATCCTTTTTATATCGAGCGACCCCGACCATAATCAAGAAAAACAGAAAATAAGCGATAGCCTCGTACAACTGAGCCGGGTGACGAGGGAGCATATCCACACGCTCGAATACAAAAGCCCACGGCACATCGGTGGGCAAACCTATAATTTCGGAATTCATCAAGTTGGCAAGCCGTATGAAACCCGCCGCCAACGGTGCGGCGATACCCATCATATCGAGAATATCGAGATAATGAATCTTGGTCTTGCGACAAAATATAGCAAGGGCTATAATCAACCCCAACGTTCCACCATGGCTTGCCAATCCCGCATATCCCGTAAACTTCCAATCGCCATCGGGATAAAAGTGCACCGGCAAAACGATTTCCAACGGGTGACTCAGGTAATAGTCAGGCTCATAAAACAAACAATGTCCCAACCGTGCCCCGATAAAAATACCTAAGAAACTGTATAAAAACAAATTCTGAAACGTATCGACAGGTAAACCCTTCGATTGATACAATTTATAAACCACCTGACTACCCGCCAAAATGGCGATAACCCAAAAGATACTGTACCAACGTATCGCAATGCCGGCAATCGAAAACAATATGGGATCGGGATTCCAATGGATATATAGCAACGCCATAATTTACAACGATGTATGTTAAAGAATAGTACAAGCCGAGAGTGGAAACAAATTCACTTGGTTACACCGGGGCACAATCTATTTTCGTAAAATGCAAAGATAACGCAAGGCACGAAAAGGGCAAAACGGACTTGTTCATTTTTTATTTCGAATCACCACCTATCTGCAACAGACTTTTCAAAAAAACAACACAAACAAAGTCCTAATCTACCATCTTCTCCCTCTTTCCCAATCTCATCGGAAATAAGCAAGAGAAGATGGGGCGAAGAGACCCATTCAGTCAGACACCCGTTCCACTTGCACCAAACATCTATTTGTAAAAATTAAAACAGTTTCTAACTTTGCAGGCGATTTACAGATATAACTAAAAGATACAAAAGATGTGGTTATCACTCGCTTTTCTCTCGGCTTTCCTATTAGGCTGTTACGAAGTCTGTAAAAAGAAATCGCTCGACAACAACGCTGTCATTCCTGTACTCTTTCTCAATACCTGTTTTTGCAGCCTGTTGTTCCTCCCGTGTATTGTCCTTTCCTACGGGTTTCCCGAACTTATGCGAAATTCACTCTTCTATGTGCCCCCTTCCACCGGTCACGAGCATATTTATATCATAGGCAAAGCGGCGCTCGTCCTCACATCATGGACTTGCGCCTATTTCGCCACCAAACATTTGCCCATCACCATAGCCGGGCCAATCAAGGCTTCCCAACCCATTCTCACACTCATAGGAGCATTACTCATCTTCGGCGAGCAACTGAATCTCTATCAATGGATCGGAGTCATTCTGGCGATCGTCTCGTTCATTATGCTATCCTTCTCCGGAAGAAAAGAAGGCATCAATTTCAAACACAATATCTGGATTCTCTTTATAGTCCTCGCCACAATCACCGGTGCGGCCAGCGGGTTGTACGACAAATATCTCATGTCGCACGGCTTCGACCGAATGACCGTACAAGTATGGTACTCCTACTATCAAATGGCGATGATGACCGTTATTCTCTTTGTATTATGGTATCCCAAACGTAAGCATACCACACCTTTTGTTTGGAAACCCTCTATCTTTTTCATCTCCTTGTTTCTCGTTTGTGCCGACTTCGTATATTTCTACGCCCTCAGCTACCCCGACTCCATGATTTCTATCGTCTCTATGGTACGTCGCAGCAGTGTCGTCGTCAGCTTCATAGCCGGCGCATTCCTGTTCCGAGAAAAAAATATCCGTAGCAAATCGTTCGATTTGATACTCGTCCTATTGGGTATGTTCTTCCTTTATCTCGGCACAAAATAAAAAACGGTAACAATATTTACGGCTGTTTTTTTGGCTCACAGAAGCAAATATGATTACTTTTGTGTCAAACGATCGTTATGAAACTAAGGAATCTGTTATTCTGTTTATGCTCGATAGTCACCTTGACATCATCGGCAATAGAACCGGTGGCGCAATTATTCATTGCCATGCCCGACTCGCTCGTCCCTTCTATCGAAATAAACCGGAGGAAGGACTTGATCGATTTGATGCACGCCGGACAGAAAGCCGAGATTGTCACGAAACTAGGCGGTAAAGCCGAGATGACACTGCTACAAGACAGCCTGCTCTCGATCGACCTGTCGAAACGCAGTAAAATGGAAATACGGTGGTATGATACAACCGGCAACGATACGATTATCGCTCTTGTCAATACGGTATATGCCCCGGCGGGAGACAGTCGCATACGGTTTTTCGACACTGCATGGAAGGAACTCCCCGCTTCGGAACGCATTCGCCAGATACGACGGGAAGAATTTTTCCAATTCCCCGATAGCTTGACAAAGGCAAAAAAAGAAGACTTGTTACGTCCGGTAAACATTTTCCTTGTGGAGTACAACTTCGCTACCGATGGTTCTCTATGTGCCCGGCAGTCATGGGCAAACTATCTGGACAAAGAATCATTCGATCGTATCGAACCCTATCTGCAAGATTCAATCGTGTTGCATTGGAACGGAAAAAGATTCAAATAAAACAACCTCACTTTCCTGAACAGAATCAGATTCAATCGCAGCGATAATCATCTTATATCATCAGAGACCAAACGGGCTCAGTCGATAATTAGAGGGGATTGTCCTTGTATATTCCAACCCCTCTCCTCAGAAACCATTGTTTCTTCGGTGTCTCCCCTATACGGCTAACGCCACATAGGGGAGAAGGATAAATACAACTCTCCAAAATAATGCGGCAGAGGGGAAACTCTTCCCTTACCGTTTCTCGCAACCCTATGGAGTATATGTCGCCAAACAAAATATAGGGAGAGGGGACACATAGTGACGGAAGAATCGGAAAACAGAAAGGTATTAACCTCCTGCCCTGCGCACGCACCACGTGCGATAGGGGAGGTGGCACGTAGTGACGGAGGAGTTCAAAAATACCCGCAGCAAGAGGGAACGGATTAGGGCATCCCCCTCTCCCCCTGCCGTGTCCCGTAGCTTTACGGGGTGTTCCCATAAAGGGATACAAGGAGAGTACCCGCAGGGCGAGGGGGGTAAACTTTCAAAAAGCAATATATTATCTTTCTCAATTCTTCTCCGAAGATATCCGGAATGAGGTTGTCGACAGAGATTCATCTCTAAAATCCAAGTCTATCCTCACAAATTTTCTACTAAATCACAAAACGGGGTTACCTTTACAGGTAACCCCGTTTAATTATACAAAAAAACCTCTTTAAAACTCTGCGTTTTTCGGTGTACGAGGGAATGGTATCACGTCGCGGATATTGGTCATACCCGTAACGAACAACAGCAACCGTTCGAATCCGAGCCCGAAACCCGAGTGGGGAGCCGTACCGAAACGGCGGGTATCGAGATACCACCACATATCCTTCATCGGGATATGCAACTCTTCGATACGAGCAAGCAACTTATCATAATTTTCCTCACGCTGCGAACCTCCGATAATCTCGCCGATACGGGGGAACAGCACGTCCATCGCCCGAACCGTCTTGCCATCGTCGTTCATTTTCATATAAAAAGCCTTTATCTCTTTCGGATAATCGGTGAGGATAACCGGTTTCTTGAAATGTTCCTCTACCAAGAAACGCTCATGTTCGCTCTGCAAATCGGCGCCCCAATAGACTGGATATTCGAATTTATGGCCCGACTCTTCCAAAATTTTCACACCCTCGGTGTACGGCAACCGCACAAAATCGTTATCCACGACGAACTTCAATCGGTCGATCAATTCCTTGTCGTACATCTGGCACAAAAATTCGAGGTCGTCCTGACAGTGATCGAGCGCATAACGAATCAGGTATTTGAGGAAATCCTCCGCCAAATCCATGTTCTCTCCGATTTCATTGAAAGCGACTTCCGGCTCTACCATCCAAAACTCGGCCAAGTGACGTGGCGTATTCGAATTCTCGGCGCGGAACGTAGGGCCGAACGTATAAATCGCGCCCAAAGACATCGCACCCAATTCACCTTCGAGCTGTCCCGATACAGTGAGGCTGGTAGGTTTGCCGAAGAAATCCTCGCTATAATCCACCGCTCCGTCCTCGGTCTTAGGTACTTGGTTCAAGTCGAGAGTCGTTACTTGAAACATAGCACCTGCACCTTCGCAGTCGCTACCCGTAATTAACGGAGTATTCAAATAGAAAAATCCCCGATCGTTGAAATATTTGTGAATGGCATAAGCCATATTGTGACGGATACGCAACACTGCTCCAAATGTATTCGTACGAGGACGCAAATGTGCGATTTCCCGTAAAAATTCCAGCGTATGCCCTTTCTTCTGCAACGGATATACATCGGGGTCGGCGCCACCGTAAAGTTCTATGCTATCGGCCTGTATCTCGGCCTGCTGACCTTTACCTTGCGACTCCACCAATGTACCGATGACACTAATACAAGCACCGGTCGTTATCGGTTTCATCTCCGCTTCCGAAAATTTGGAGAGATCCACCACGACCTGTATATTTTTAATGGTAGAACCGTCGTTCACGGCAATAAAGTTCACATTTTTATTGCCACGGCGCGTACGCACCCAACCCTTTACATTCACTTTTGTCCCGTAAAGAGATGCATCAAATGCATCGACGACTTTGGTTCTTTTCATTGTTTCCATACTTTCCTATATAATTGTACACTTTTTTAAGCATCGCCCCGTACGGAGAACCGTTCGGGACGTGATAAACATTTCTTATTCGAATGAACCCATCTGCAACATGTTCACCTCTTGCTGAGTGAGGTAACGCCAACGTCCCCGTTGCAAGTTCTTCTTGGTAAGCCCGGCGAAATAAACCCGGTCGAGTTTAACCACACGATACCCTAAGGCTTCGAAAATACGACGCACGATACGATTCCGACCCGAATGAATCTCGATACCCACTTGGTTCATATCCGTCTCGTTGGCATAACTTACGGCATCGGGCTGTATAGGGCCGTCTTCCAATTCTATACCATCGGCGATTCGTTGCATATCCTCCTCGCTCACATCTCGGTCGAGCCACACATGGTATATCTTTTTCTTGATAAATTTCGGGTGCGTCAGTTTCGATGCAAGGTCGCCATCGTTCGTCAGCAGTAGCACACCGGTCGTGTTGCGGTCAAGACGTCCCACCGGATAAATACGTTCGGTACAAGCGTTACGCACGATATCCATCACCGTGAGCCGTCCTTGCGGGTCGTCCGATGTAGTCACACAATCCTTAGGTTTATTCAACAACACGTAAATCTTGCGTTCCAAAGTCACCACCTTGCCACGGAATGTCACCGTATCATTACGGGTAATCTTCGTTCCCAGTTCGGTCACGGCAACCCCGTTGACCAACACTTCTCCGGCTTGAATAAATTCGTCGGCCTCACGACGGGAACAGATCCCTGCATTAGCCATAAATTTATTCAGACGAATCGGTTCATTCGGATCCACCTCCGGCAACTCATATTCGATGCGCTGCGGGCGGCTGAACACCTTATTATTCCGACGCGGTTGCTGGCGATTCTGATTATATCCTCCACGATTATTATACCCCCGGTTATTATATCCGCCCGGGCGATTGTTTTGCTTCGGATAACGAGGTCTCTCACTTTCCCCGTAAGGCTGCTGAAACCCCTCTCCCACTTCGTTATTACGATTATAATCCTGATTATACCTCGGAGTATTGTTGTAGTTATTGTTCCGACGGTTGTTTCCGTAATTGCCCTGACGGTTATTGCTATACCCTCCCTGACGATTACCATAGTTGTTAGGACGTTCGTTGCCGTAAGAACGATTTCCTCCATCTCCATAGTTATTGCGGGGATAGTATGGTCTTTCCGCATTCGCACTGTACGAGGAGCGTCCCTCTTCTCCTCCATTTCTTCTGTACTCTACTTTTTCATATCGCTCGGTCGCACCTTCGCGGTTCGACATTCCGATGCGCGGACGCTTAGCTCTTTTTTCGCTTTCCATAGAAATTGTTTGTAATTAAAAATACAAGCCTCTCGGCCTATTAAAAACATCTGTTATAAATGATAGTTCTTTTTTCTCATAAACAAAAATTCGTGCAAACCGAAAGTAAAAACAAATTTACTATCGAGCCGCAGCCTATGTTTGTAAACACGTTGCAAAGATACGAAGGATTTTTCATTTTGCTTCTATTACAATCGAATAAGTTGTTATTTTCTGCTTAAAAAAACAAAAGCTCGGGCCTTTTGTTCGTCCGGCTCGCAAAGAATCTGCCTTACAACCGTTCAAAGCAATAAATACATACTCAATACGGGAATCAGTGAAGATTGTCCTTGCATATTTAACCCCTCTCCTCAGAAACGACTGTTTCTTCGGCCGCTCCCCTATCGCTATGCAACACAGGAGAGAAGAGTAAAATCTATCCCTGTGCCGAAATGAGAATTACCATTTTAACCTTTTCTTCCTATTGTATCTATGTGGCATTGCCGGACATTTCAGCCTTTTTTTTAGAACAGTGAGGGATTGGAGTGAAATTATTAAAACCTCTTCCCTGCCGTGTCCCGTAGTATTACGGGGTGTTTTGCGACAGCAAAATATAGGGGCGGTGTCCGAAGGACAGAGGGGTTAAATAAAATTATCCGCAACAGAGGAAACATATCAAAGTATCAACACCCTCCCTCTGTTCATCGCAGATGAGATAGGGGGAGTGCCCGAAGGGCAAGAGGATTAAGCCTTCAAAAACATAATACATTATCTTTCCCAATCCTTCGCCGAAGAGATCGAACTGTTGCTATCGTCAAGAATTTCATCGCTAAAATTCATGTCTATTCCTTCTGATTTTCTGCTGAACCCAATACAGAACCGACATGCGATAAATGTCGAAGGAGAATAAGAGGCTCTCTTATTCTCCTTCGGTTACAAGTCTCATTTTTATTTTTCATCTAATCTTGCGAGGCTTCCCCACCTCATCAAAACCCGGTATATGAGTGAGGAGTTATCTTTCGTAATTCCTCTTTTACCGATTCCGAAACATCGAGCGTATCGATAAATTCCCGTATGGAGTCGGCATTAATTACCGTATTCGTCCGTGTCAAAGCCTTCAAAGTCTCGTACGGGTGAGGATAACCCTCCCTCCGCAAAATCGTCTGGATACCTTCGGCTACCACATTCCACATTTGATCGAGATCGCGATATATAGCCGGTTCGTTCAGTAACAGTTTATTCAAGCCTTTGATTGTACTATGGAAGGCAATTAACGTATGAGCCAAAGGAACACCCACATTCCGCAACACGGTCGAATCAGTCAAGTCGCGTTGCAAGCGCGAAACCGGCAACTTCGAAGACAAGTGGTCCAATATGGCATTGGCTATTCCGAGATTCCCCTCCGAATTTTCATAATCGATGGGGTTCACCTTGTGAGGCATTGCCGACGACCCCACTTCTCCCGCTTTGATTTTCTGCTTGAAATACTCCATAGAAATGTATTGCCAGAAGTCCCGGTCGAGATCTATCACAATCGTGTTGATACGGCGCAATGCATCGAACAGAGCGGCGAGATTGTCGTAATTCGAAATTTGAGTGGTCCATTCCTCCCGGTCTATCCCCAACCGCTCCTTCAAAAATCTGTTCCCGAAAGCCGGCCAGTCGATATCGGGATAAGCAAAACGATGAGCATTGAAATTACCGGTAGCTCCTCCAAACTTACCACTCACCGGAACCGATTCGAGCAAAGCCATCTGCCGCTCCAACCGATAGCCGAATACCCGTATCTCTTTCCCCAGACGGGTGGGCGATGCCGGCTGCCCGTGAGTTTTGGCAAGCATGGGAATATCTTTCCATTCCTCGGCATACCGGTTGATAATAGCCAGCATATCTTTCAACACCGGGAAATAACAATCGTGCAAAGCCTCTTTCAACAAAAGAGGAACCGACGTATTATTAATATCCTGTGAAGTCAACCCGAAATGGATAAACTCTTTATAAGCCTCCAAATGCAATTCGTCGAATTTCTCTTTGATAAAATACTCGACAGCTTTCACATCATGATTAGTAACAGACTCTATCGACTTCACTTTTTCGGCATCGGACTCCGTAAAATCGGTATATATCTTGCGCAACGCCGGGAACAAATCAGGATTTACCCCCGAGAGCTGAGGCAGCGGCAATTCGCACAATGCAATGAAATACTCGATTTCGACCCGTACCCTATACCGGATAAGTGCCCATTCCGAAAAATAAAGCGACAAATTTTCCACCTTATTGCGATAGCGGCCATCGACAGGAGATATGGCCGTGAGTGATGATAATTCCATAGTCTTTTATTTGAAATAGAGTACAAAAATACGATTTCCCCGGCAATTTTTACACAATAATTTCATTTTTTGTTTTGCAGATAAAAAAATAGTATTACCTTTGCAACGCTTTTCGGCAAACTATCCGGGCGTTTAGCTCAGCTGGTTTAGAGCATCTGCCTTACAAGCAGAGGGTCGGCGGTTCGAATCCGTCAACGCCCACTACCCCAAAAACAACTATATATGTCCGCACTTGTAAGAATCAGTCTTGCAGGTGTTTTTTGTTTTATGGCAAAGCCTACTCTTTACCATACATAATACAGAAGATGCAGCCTACCATTTGCATATTAGGAAAAAATAGGTCAGTAAAAATTTAGTGGGGATTATTCTTGTATATTCTCTCCCATATATAGCTAACACCGTTCTCCGTAATACTACGGGATATAGGGGGAGGGAGATACATCACTCTGTTCCTGTTATCGAATTTTTACAAAAAAAGCGCCTGCATTTCTGCAAGCGCTTCTGTGACCCCGGAGGGACTCGAACCCTCGACCCAATGATTAAGAGTCATTTGCTCTACCAACTGAGCTACGGAGTCGACTTCTTAGACGGAACGGGTGCAAAGGTAACTCTTTTCGAGAAACCGGCAAACGATTATTCAAAAAAATTTCTCGCAACCACTATTTTTGACACTCCGGCAAACGATCCGGCTATCCAAGACAGTCATCTTCTCCCGAAACCGCACTGTTCCAATCCATTCTTTCCGACTCTTCAAACGTATAAAGCTCCGACGGGTGATTACGGGTAAGTGCCACCAACTCCACATCTTTACCCACTCGTATGCCTTCCTCGTAAAGTCGGTTTTCCACCGTCTTATAAGCCAGTTCAGGGTGATTGTTATCCCCGCTAAGATGACATAGAAAAATATTTCGCAAAGCCGGCGTATAGATTCGAGCCAAATATTCGGCCGTACGGGCATTGTCCATATGGCCGCTATCGGCAAGGATACGTCTCTGCAAATGAAGAGGATAAGAACCGTTACGCAACATCGCCTCATCGTAATTCGATTCGATGACCAGATAATTAGCTTGCCGCAAATATTTATCTGCCGTAGGCGTGATATGCCCCAAATCGGTCGCAAAAGCAAAATACAAATTCCCGTAAGAAATAAAAAAGCCTACGTTGTCGCTCCCGTCATGGGGTACTTCGAAGGCTGTAATCGTAAAATCCTTGATCTTGAACGGAATCTCTTTTACAATAGGCCGATGAGCGCTGTAAATTTTATCGACCATACAATAATTACGATTCATTCCGTTCTTGATGGCCTCGGTGGTATAAATGGGTATGCCGTATTTTTCGCCTAATGTCCCTGCCGCCTTGATATGGTCGGCATGGTCGTGGGTAATGCACAGAGCAACGATTTTTTCAAAAGGGATACCATACTCTTTCAAAACCTTCTTGATCGTCCGCACACCCTTGCCGGCATCGATCAGTATGCCATACTCCTCGTTTCCCAGATAATAACAATTGCCGCTACTGCCGCTGGCAAGGCTTAGAAATTGTAAGCTCATATCCTTTTTTCTCCTCGGGGCACAAAGATAGCTTTTTAACGGCACAATTGAAAATTATCGAAGGTAAGATATTTAGAATCCGTTTAAATTTCTTCGATCTCCGACGAAGCATAAAGGCAAAAAAAACGATTCTGCCAATAGAGATTGTCCTTCATCTCCCCAGCCGTGTCTTGTAGCATTACAGGGTGTTCTGTGGCAAATAAAATATAGGATAAAGTGTCACGAAGAAACAAAAGGGTTGAAAAAACAGAAAGGTATTAACCTCCTCCCGGCCGTGTCCCGTAGCCTTACGGGGTGTTTTACAACGCAAAATATAGAGGAGGTGTCCACAAGACGGAGGGGTTGAAAAAAATAACCACAGCAGAGAGAGCGGATTAGGGCATCCCCCTCTCCCCCTGTGTTTCCGCAAGGAAATATAGGGGGAGTGCCCACAGGGCGAAGGGGTTAAACTCTATAATCAAAGGGAAAAAATCTACTTATAAAGTAAAAAAATGGCAGGGGTTTTCTGATAATCATACTTCGTCTTCGCCCACTCACCCAACGAGAGCGTACGAATACTTTCATCGGGGCAAGAAATATCCGCCGCCACGCACAACCTCGTATGAGGACGACAGGAACGCACCAAATCCTCTATCATCTTATGATTACGATAAGGCGTTTCGATAAATATCTGCGTCTGCCCTTCGGCATATACCCGTTGTTCGAGCTGCTTGATTCTCTTTATCCGTTCTCCCGCCTCGATAGGCAGATAACCCTGAAAAGCGAAACTCTGCCCGTTGAATCCCGAAGCCATCAGCGACATCAATATCGACGAAGGACCCACCAATGGAACCACAGGCAAATGTTCCCGTTGGGCGATCGCCACAACATCGGCCCCCGGATCGGCCACAGCCGGGCAACCGGCCTCCGAAATCACGCCTGTCGCATATCCCCGCCGCAACGGTTCGAGAAAACCCGACACCTCCGTCGCCTCCGTGTGACGGTTCAATTCATAAAACGTCAAGTCGTCGATACAAATATCGGGATTTGATTTTTTGAGAAACCGTCGAGCCGAACGCACATTCTCTACGATAAAGTGACGTATCCCGGCTATTACTTCGCGGTTATAAGAAGGTAGCACCTGCTCGACCGGTGTATCGCCCAGAGGAACAGGAATCAGATATAATGCGGTTTTGAGCATACAAATTCGATTTATCGGCAAAACCCATTTTCACCGTTCGACAAAAATAGGTATTTTTGCCCAAAGAGAAAAACAGAAACTGTTATGACAGACCTGCCTGCCCCATTTATCGAACGTACCCGCCGATTACTCGGCGACGACTATCCCCGCTTTGCCGAGGCCCTCGAATCGGAATCTCCGACAAGCATACGGCTCAACCCTTCGAAAAGTACTCCGACAGGCACGATAGGCGATCCGGTTCTCTGGGCTCGACATGGGTTCTATCTCTCTTCCCGGCCAACGTTTACCTTCGACCCCCGGCTTCACGCCGGAGCCTACTACGTACAAGAAGCGGCATCGATGTTCCTCAATCGGGTAATACGGCAATACGTTCATGAGCCGGTCCGTTATCTCGACCTTTGTGCCGCACCCGGTGGAAAATCGACCGATGCCGTTGCGTCGCTCCCGGTCGGCAGTTTAATCGTCAGCAACGAAGTCATACCCAACCGGGCGCATATCCTCGCCGAAAACATTGTCAAATGGGGATCGCCCTATTGCATAGTCACCCGCAACGAAGCCTCGGCATTCGGCGCACTCGAAGAATACTTCGACATCATTGCCGCCGATGTCCCTTGTTCGGGAGAAGGTATGTTCCGCAAAGACCCCGCCGCCATCACCGAGTGGTCAGCGGCGAATGTGGCGCATTGCGCCGAGCGACAGCGCGCCATTCTCACCGATGTGTGGAACGCTCTACGCCCCGGCGGATTGTTCATTTACAGCACCTGTACCTACAACACCGAAGAAAACGAGGAGATGATCGGTTTCCTCCGAAAAAAGTTCGGGGCCATACCTCTCACAGTCGATATCGACCCAGCTTGGAACATAACGCCTGCACTCGTTGGCGATCTGCCCGCCTATCGCTTCATGCCCCACCGTACCCGGGGCGAAGGTCTCTTTATGGCAATCCTTCGGAAACCGGGCGAACCCGGTGAAACTCGACGAGAGGCTCTCCTCTCGACAGCCGAAAAGACAGAGAAACGCAACAAAAAAAATAAAACACCCCGAATAGCTATACCCGATGAATGGAGGCTTCTCGTTGCCAACCCCGACCGCTATACATTCATATCCGACGAAGAGAAAATTATCGCTATCCCGGCCGAGTATACAACCGATTATAAACTCCTCGACCGGCATCTCGACCTGTTGCATACCGGTATCACCGTAGCCACGCTCAAAGGAAAAGACTACGTGCCGCATATCTCGCTGGCACTCTCCACAGCCTTCGATACGAACCAAGTCGTCCACTACGAGGCCTCCCTCGACACAGCCCTCGCCTACCTCCGACGAGAAAGCCTCTTCCTGCCCACCGACTTACCCCGAGGATATATACTTGTCACCTATGAAGGATTTCCCCTCGGCTGGGCAAAACATCTTGGCAACCGAACCAACAACCTCTACCCGCAAGAGTGGAGAATCCGTAGCGGATATACGCCCGATACTCCGTTCGAATTGAACATCGCACCGAAATAACGACATAAATCTTCTCTCGGACTTCCCCTCTGGCACTGCGTGCCACCTCCCCTATTGCTGACGCCACAAAGAGGAGGAGGAAAACACATACCTCTCTGTTCCTGTCATCAAAAGTATTAACACTTCTCCCCTGTGTTTTGCACAGCAAAATATAAAGGAGAGACAGAGGAGCGGTAGCGACGATGAGAGGGGTTAGAAATACTACATCATTCTTGCTTATGGTATTGAAAAACGACATCTCATCAGTCTGCTTCTATCGGACATATCCCTTCCTCCCTACTTTTACCCGATACCGATCGGGTAAAAAAATTCAATCATGCCATAAAATGCGAATGCCCCGACCATACATTTGCCTCAAAAAAAGTATGGAAACACAAGAACAGAAATTCACCCGGGAACTGGCAAATAGCCGTATGCAAATAGAACTGTTACGCAATCAAGTATTGCTGCGTTATTACGCACAATTGCTCGAACTCGATATTATGCAGCATCCCAAAGAAGTGAAAACGCTCATGAGCAGCATTAACACCCTCGAACGTTATGCTCGCAAATACACCCCCAAAGACTCTGCCGAGGTTACTCCCGTCTCTAACGAAATCCAACCGATGACAAACGGGAAAGAAACGGCAACAAACACAGTTCCACACGAAGGAGAAAAAACCGAAACTATTGAACCGAAAAAAATACAGAATACGGCTGTCGCAAAACCCACCCCACATACGCCGGTCGAACCGCCACACCTCTCATCAGTGACAAATTTCCCCGAAGGAATAAAGATAAAGAAAGTTGTCCATCGAAGTAAAACACACCGAAAATAACCTCCGGGGGAAACACAAAGTCGATTTTTCGACCACACGGTCGTCTCCGGCATCAATTTTCATATATTTAAACTTACCGAATACAAAAAGCACATTCGATATAAAAATAAATAAACTTGTTTGTTCTGCGCTCGACTTTCATTATATTTGCACGTGATGCAAAGGAAATCGAGCCTGGCCGTGCAAAAAATTTTCACATCGGGTCATTTGTTTTTTCTTTGTACAGAAACAACGGGCAGAAGCAGTAACTGCATCGCTCTTTATATTCCTCCTTAAAATACAGCCCTATGAAAACTCTGAAACTGATAAAAAACGACCCGTGGCTGGCTCCCTATAAACAGGCTATCGAAGGCCGGCACAATCGTGCCGTGGAAAAAATTTCGGAACTAACCGGAGGAACAGGAAACCTTTCCGATTTTGCCGACGGCTATCTTTACTTCGGATTACATAAAGAAAACGGCCACTGGGTATTTCGGGAGTGGGCGCCCAATGCCAATGCTATCTATTTGATAGGAAACTTCTCGAACTGGAAAGAACGCCCCGAATATCGGTTATTAGCCATCGGCAGAGGAGTATGGGAAATAAAACTTCCACTCGATACGTTACACCATCTCGACTTTTACAAACTATCTGTACACTGGCCCGGAGGACAAGGAGAACGCATTCCGGCTTGGGCCACGAGAGTCGTGCAAGACCCCGAAACATATATCTTCTCGGCACAAATTTGGGATCCCGAAAAGCCTTTCGTTTTTTCAAAAAAGCCGTTTCGCCCCCAAACCTCCCCGCTGCTGATTTACGAATGTCACATCGGTATGGCGCAACAAGAAGAAAAAGTTGGCAGTTATACCGAATTTAAAGAAAAGATACTTCCCCGCATTGTTGCCGACGGATACAACGCCATACAAATCATGGCTATACAAGAGCACCCCTATTACGGTTCTTTCGGGTATCACGTATCCAGTTTCTTCGCCCCGTCGTCCCGCTTCGGGACACCCGACGAATTGAAATCGCTCATCGACGAAGCTCATAAAATGGGAATAGCCGTCATTATGGACATCGTACACTCTCACGCTGTCAAGAACGAAGTCGAAGGGTTAGGTCGATTCGATGGCTCGTACAACCAATACTTTTACGGCGACCACCGGCGAGAGCACCCCGCTTGGGACTCTTTGTGTTTCGACTATGGAAAAAACGATGTAATCCACTTCTTGCTCTCCAACTGCAAATACTGGCTCGACGAATTCAGGTTCGATGGTTTCCGGTTCGACGGCGTCACCTCGATGCTCTATTACAACCACGGTTTGGGACAGGCTTTCGGTTCGTACGACGACTATTACAACGGAGGGCAGGACGACAACGCCATCGTTTATCTCACTCTGGCCAATGAACTCATTCACCAAGTAAATCCGCGGGCGATAACCATCGCCGAAGAAATGAGCGGAATGCCGGGATTAGCAGCGAAATTCAACGACGGAGGAATAGGGTTCGATTACCGAATGGCTATGGGAATACCCGATTTCTGGATAAAGACCATTAAAGAGAAAAAAGACGAGGACTGGAAACCCACGGCCATATTTTGGGAACTGACCAATCGGCGTTCCGATGAAAAGACCATCAATTATGCCGAGAGCCACGACCAAGCACTGGTCGGCGATAAAACCATTATTTTCCGGCTCATCGACGACGTCATGTATTGGCACATGAGCAAGGGAGATACCAATCTGATCGTAGATCGAGGCATGGCCCTGCATAAAATGATACGGCTGGTAACCCTCTCGACCATCAACGGCGGTTACCTCAACTTCATGGGAAATGAATTCGGCCACCCCGAATGGATCGATTTTCCGCGTCAAGGAAACGGCTGGTCCTATAAATACGCCCGTCGGCAATGGGACCTCGTAGACCGAAACGATTTGAAATATCAATACCTCGGAGCCTTCGACGAAGCCATGATTCACATCATAAGCCAAAAGAAAAAATTCGAACGAACCCCTATTGTCAAACTCTGTGAAAACGACGGAGACCAAGTACTCGCATTCCTGCGCGACGATCTGCTTTTCGTATTCAACTTCCACCCGTTCAAATCCTTCAACGGATACGGCATTTTGGCCCCGACAGGAGAATACGAACACATACTCAGTAGCGACGATCCTGCATTCGGAGGATACGGACTCATCGATATGAAAGTGAAACACCTCACCCGACACGATCCGTTATTCGAAAAAGACAACAAAGAATGGCTCATGCTCTACCTCCCGGCACGGACAGCTCAGATTTTAAGATGGAAAAAGCCCGAACCCGGAGAAACGAAGAATGCAAGTAAATCGAAAAAATCGGCAGGTTCGATAAAAAAAGAGAATAAAAGCAAAAAGAAATAGTCCATCGACAATCCGTTTAGATATGGAAAAGCGTAATAAATGCAAAGCTCGAAATGCAGTAATTCACACAATTGGCATTTATTAAGTAGTAATCTTTCATTCGGAAGCTCATGAAAAAAATACTTGGAACGCTACTGATACTCACAAATATCGTGATATTCTCCGGTTGTACTTTTATTAACGAAGAAGAAAAATTCAATCCGGTCGCTTTGAAAATCGAAAGTACAGATTTGGCACAAACGACCCGAGACGAATATACGATACCGGCGGGAGGAGGGCAGCTAACTGTTTATAGTGCAGAAGAAAAAAATCCTTTTTGCCTCGTCAACTGGTTCGAAGTAAACGGTGTGGAATGCTACCTGAACGGAGTAGAAAATGATTTATACAACGACAGGGCAGACTATTCCTACGACTGGGGAGAAATTATCATCTCATCGGCCACTCTACCGGTCAAAAACAATATTACAATTCGTCCGAATCTTTCCGGGAAAGAGAGGAAAATTCGCATAGGACTCAACTGTTTCAAATACGATTATAGAATTCTGGATATAATCCAACGTTCTAATGAAAGCAAACCTTAACGAGCTTTACAAAATCGAGTTACGACGAAGATAGTCTATTGAGAAAGCCATGATACCGAAAGTAATCGAACAATTACCGAGGACATTTTTGCCTCTTACAGAATCTCCTGCTCGAATTTCCGGCACTCCACCGACGAAAATCGAAGAAAAGAAACAAGATAGATACATGTTTGTAACGCTTCTGTAACATCAATATCGTTTCTTTGCGAGTGAAAAAACATGCAAATTGGACATTATGGAAACGTTCTATCTGATCATCGTTATTTTTATCTTTCTCATCGCCATTTTCGATTTATCGGTGGGAGTCAGTAACGATGCCGTCAACTTCCTCAATTCGGCTATCGGGGCAAAAGCAGCCCCCTTCAAAGTAATTATGGCGGTCGCCGCAATAGGAATCTTTGTAGGAGCCTCCATGTCGAACGGTATGATGGATATCGCACGGCATGGAATATATCAGCCCCAATATTTCTACATGAACGAAATCATGAGTATCTTGTTGGCGGTCATGCTCACAGATGTAGTTTTACTCGACATATTCAATACGATGGGACTTCCCACATCGACCACCGTATCGATGATATTCGCATTGTTAGGCGGCACATTTGCTTTGGCTATCGTGAAAACGATAAATAGCGCAGGAGCCTTGCAAATGGGAGACCTCATCAATACAGACAAAGCTCTGCAAGTAATCGTAGCCATTTTCGTATCCGTAGCCATCGCCTTCTTCTTTGGTGTTTTGGTACAATACATCGCCCGCTTGATTTTCAAATTCAATTACCAGAAACAGTTAAAATACTTCGGTGCGCTGTTCGGCGGATTCGCGGCTACCTCCATCATCTATTTCATACTTATCAAGGGATTAAAAGAGTCCACGCTGATGACTCCCGAAAACCGCCAATGGATTCACGACAACACACAAATACTTTTAGGCTGTTGCTTCCTATGCACGACAATACTCATGCAAGTACTCATGTGGTGTCGCATAAACATTTTGAAAATAGTCGTCTTGTTGGGAACTTTTGCTCTGGCATTAGCTTTTGCGGGAAATGACTTAGTCAACTTTATCGGTATGCCTTTGGCCGGTTATTCGACCTACCACGACTACATCGCCAACAGCAACGGCGTCAGTCCCGATCAGTACTTGATGACCTCTCTTCTCGATTCGGCTTCAACGCCTTCCATATTCCTCATCGGTTCAGGTATAATTATGGTTGTCGCCCTGCTCACCTCCAAAAAAGCACATAACGTAATCAAAACCTCTCTCGACCTATCCCGCCAAGAAGCCGGAGAAGAAAGTTTCGGGACTTCTCCCATCGCTCGTAAATTGGTGCGCATGACAACAAATACATCTTCTTTTATTGTCAATAACATACCGCCCAAAGCCAGAACTTGGCTCAACGCCCGATTCGACAAAGACGAAGTCATACTCGAACACGGTGCAGCATTCGACTTAATTAGAGCCTCGGTAAATTTGGTGCTTGCCAGCTTGTTGATCGCACTGGGAACCTCGTTGAAACTACCCCTATCCACTACCTATGTCACCTTTATGGTTGCTATGGGTACATCTCTTGCCGACAGAGCTTGGGGACGCGATAGTGCCGTTTACCGTATCACCGGAGTCATCTCCGTTATCGGAGGTTGGTTTCTCACGGCCGGAGCCGCTTTTTTGATTTGTTTTACAGTGACGATGATTGTCTATTTCGGAGGTAGTATCGCTATTATCCTGTTGGGAGCATTAGCCGCTTATATGCTCATACACAGCCAAATATCATACAATAAAAAACTAAAACAAGAAAAAAACAGCTCGCTGGCACAACAAATGGTCGCCAACAAAGACAAGCAAGAAGCACTTGTCTTATTGCGAAAATTCAGCCGGGAAGAATTCGCCAAAGTCCTCGAATGGAGTGCCGACCTATATCATCGCGTCACCACCGGTTTCCTCAACGAAAGTTACAGAACCCTGCGCAAAGCGATGGGCGATATAGAAACGGAACGGCGATACTTCAAACAAGTAAAACGTTTGGGAACCATAGGAGTCTCCCACTTGAATGACAAAGTAGGATTAGAAAAAGGTCTCTATTATTTTCAAGGAAACGATTTCTCTTATGACATTATCCACTCCATAAAAAGAACCTGCGAACCTTGTTTGGAACACACAGACAATAATTTCAATCCTTTGGAGCAAAGTCAGAAAGACAGCTTTGGAGAGATAGCACAATCGATCGTATCGTTCTTGGAGGAAAGCCGGCAATCGATCGAAAAAGATGCGTTCGGAGATCTTGCCGCCCTCTACAATCAAGGGAATATACTCATCAATCAATTAGGTGTACTCAAACGGGAAGAAATACGTCACATGCGGGAACAAGTCTCCTACATCAAAGTAGGAATCGTTTACCTCACTATCATTCAAGAATCCCAAAATGTAGTAGCTTATACGATAAACCTGTTGAAAATGAATCAAAAATTTCAGGAAGGGAATTAACAATCATATAAAGTCTCAATTTGCATCTTTTAATTTTTGAGAACTTGGGTTGCCTTTTGCGGGAGTAAAGGGCAACTCTCTTTTTATAGACAAAAATAGGGCTTATCATTTCTGAATATGCCCTATCGGTTATAACGACTCTGTCGATAATTTAGCAAGGATATGACTCCGTGGTAAATCAGGAGGAGTTATGTTTTTTACCCATCTAACCCCTCTCCTCAGAAACTGTCGTTTCTGAGGTCTCTCCCCTATTGCTAACGCAACTCCCCGAATGCTACGGAACACGGCAAGGGAGAAGGGTAAATGTAATCCTTCTCTTTCGATAAAATAATGTGGCAGAAAGGTATTAAACCTCCTCTGTGTGGAGCAGCCATATAGGGAAGGTGGCACGCAGTGACGGAGGGGTTAAAATCCGCAACAGAGGAATCGTATCAACCTCATCGATGAGTCCGAAATGTGATTATTTACAAAGAATTCATCTCTAAAATTCAAGTCTATCCCCACGGGGGCTACCGAATCTTACGCTTCGATTTCGTTTTATTTTTCTTCATGAGGAACGATACGAATCCCCACGTCGGAGATACCTCTGATACGATCGTCCCGCATAGCTTGTTGCACAGTGAAGACATGTTCCTTCTCGCCCGAAAAGCGGAAATCGTCATTCAGCAAAACCTCCTGCTGATAATAAGAGCCCCAACCTCCGCCCGACCATCGTCCGAACTCATCGGCCAATTCACAATTTACCGTATCGGTTTTCAAAACTCCGCCCTCGTCGTTGTAAGAAACGAAAAGCCACAAATTCCTATACGTATAATCTCCGTTATGCCGCAGAGACAAATAGACATCATACCGGTTCACGGTATCGGGAACTTCCGGTGTAAAGCGTTGTACGTCCCGTTTGAACCAGCCGTTTTTAGGAAGGGTATTAAACTCGTTATACACATCGGTTCGCCCGCAGGAGACCGTGCCTCCCAGTAAAAGACAAACGATACCTGTATTTACCAAGTTCCTCCACATACGCCCATCTATTCTTTCTTATCGGAAGCGGCAGGTTTAGACGAAATGTTTTCACTACCGTTGCGAGCAGCAGCCGTATGGTTGCCATTGTCATTTCCGCCCTTTTTATTTCCATCACGGGAAGCCTTGTTCTGATTCCGATTGTTATTATTAGAACGGTTATTCCGTTCGCCCGACTGTTGACGACGATTGTTATTACCTCCGTTATTATTCCGTTTCTTATTTTTCTTCGCCTTATCGAAGCGAGTCAAACTGTCTTGTCCCACCACGTCTTCGAAATCGCGACGTTCGGGAGCACGAGCTCCGGCTTCCGACTCCAATGTATCGGGCTTTATTCCTTTCTTATTCAAAGCGATTACCTCGAATACCCTATCGGCAGAAATCGTTACCAAATTGGCGGCAATAGACTTATCGGTCGAATAAGTCATCTCACGTTTGAAAATATCGGTTTTGAAGTGATAATAGGTATTCATCTTCGTTTCCAACGGAATCTCTCGCGATGGTAACCGCTTCTGGGCTTCCACGTATGCATCGGCCTCATAATTCAAGCAACATTTCAATTTGGCACATTGTCCGGCCAACTTTTGAGGATTGAGGGCTATATCTTGGAAACGGGCAGCACTGGTCGCTACCGAGACAAAGTTGGTCATCCAACCCGAACAGCACAATTGACGACCACAGGGTCCCAAGCCCCCGATACGTCCGGCTTCCTGACGCGCCCCGATCTGCTTCATCTCGATACGCACCCTGAACGCTTCGGCCAACACTTTAATCAACTGGCGAAAATCGACCCGCTCGTCGGCAATGTAATAGAAGATGGCCTTATTACCGTCTCCCTGATATTCGACATCGCCGATCTTCATATTCAAATGCAAATCTTCGGCAATCTTGCGGGCTCGAATCATCGTATCATGCTCTTTCGCCTTAGCTTCTTCGAATTTTTCCAAGTCATTGGGTTTGGCTTTCCGATAGACACGCTTTAACTCCGGATTATCGATCTTTACATTGTTCTTTTTCATCTGTATCAAGACCAAACGCCCGGTGAGAGTAACCTCACCGATATCATGACCGGGCGAAGCCTCGACAGCGACCAAATCGCCGGGAGCGAGTTTGATATGAGTTGTATTACGGTAATATCCTTTTCGGGTATTTTTGAAACGCACCTCGACCAAATCGGTATCGTCGTGCGATTCGGGAATATCGGACAGCCAGTCGTAGACTTCCAATTTCGCACCTTTCCGACGACAAGCGCACGGGTCGAGTTGTGTTTTTTCCGACGGATTTATCGTATTGTTATCGTTTGTATTATCCATTTTGAATTTGTCGTTAACAAGAACAAAGCCATAGATCGTACACGAATTTCATTCGGGTAACGCCCTACGGCCTCGTCATTCGTTTTTAAAGTGGAGCGGTATGGCGTCTCCTTGTTATTTGGCGAAACTTACAGCCCGAGTTTCCCGGATAACGGTAATCTTTACCTGACCGGGATAAGTCATCTCGTCTTGAATACGTTTTGCAATTTCAGTCGACAAGTTTTCGGTTTCGGCATCGCCTATCTTGTCGGCTCCGACAATCACTCGCAATTCGCGGCCGGCCTGTATGGCATAGGTCTTCAACACGCCCGGATAAGACAGAGCCAACTGTTCGAGATCGTTCAACCGTTTGATGTAAGCCTCGACGATTTCGCGACGAGCGCCGGGACGAGCTCCCGAAATAGCGTCGCACACTTGTACGATAGGAGCCAACAGACTGGTCATTTCGGTTTCGTCGTGGTGAGCTCCGATAGCATTACAAATGTCTGGCTTTTCCTTATATTTCTCCGCCAACTTCATGCCTAACAATGCATGCGGCAATTCGGGTTCCTCATCGGGCACTTTACCTATATCGTGCAACAAACCGGCCCGACGGGCTTTCTTGGGATTCAAACCGAGTTCCGAAGCCATAACGGCACAAAGGTTCGCCGTTTCACGAGAGTGTTGCAGCAAGTTCTGCCCGTAGGAAGAACGGTATTTCATTTTACCCACCAGACGAATCAATTCGGGATGCAGACCGTGCACGCCTAAATCAATGGCAGTGCGTTTACCGGTCTCGATAATTTCTTCCTCGATCTGTTTACGTACTTTGGCAACCACCTCTTCGATACGTGCCGGGTGGATTCGGCCGTCGGTTACCAACTGATGCAAGGCCAGACGAGCGATTTCACGGCGAACGGGATCAAAAGCCGAAAGCACAATGGCTTCGGGGGTATCGTCCACGATAATTTCCACCCCGGTAGCCGCTTCGAGAGCTCGGATATTACGACCTTCACGCCCGATAATACGGCCCTTGATTTCATCGGATTCGATATGGAATACCGTAACCGAGTTTTCGATAGCCGTTTCGGTCGCTACCCGTTGGATACTTTGTATCACGATACGTTTCGCTTCCTTGTTGGCCGTCATTTTGGCATCGTCCATAATGTCGTTGATATAAGAGGCTGCCTGCGTCTTGGCTTCTTCCTTCAAAGATTCTACCAAACGTTCTTTCGCTTCTTCGGCAGAGATTCCCGAAAGGTGTTCGAGCCGTTCCACTTCGGACTTATGGAGTTTTTCCAGTTCTTGTTTTTTCTTCTCTACCATTTCGAGCTGAGTATCGAGGTTGGCACGAATGGCATCGGTCTCACTTTTCTTCTTTTGCAGGTCTTGTTGCTGCTGGGAAAGCTGCATTTCCCGTTGTTTCAGTTTAGCCTCGGCCGACTGTATCTTGGCATTGCGGGCATTCGCCTGCTTTTCCATTTCGGCTTTCATGTGGATAAACTTCTCTTTCACTTCGAGCAGCTTGTTTTTCTTAATTACTTCGGCTTCTTTTTCGGCCTCTTCCAAAATCGTTTTCGACCGAGTCGCCAGCAGATAGCGGTTCACCAGAAAGACAACAAGCCCCCCTATGACCAAACCGCCAATCACTGAAAAAATCAATAGTATGTAATTCATCTTTTCTAAATTATAGTTATAAAAAAAGCACTACCAACCTGTCCTTTCGAAGGACCTGTCGCAGTGCAGGAATTATCTCTCTTTTCCGTACCGTTATTCTCCGGTATGTCCGTCTAATATCTTCGCAGCCTCGGCTTCAAGTTTTCTTAAATCGGCCAGCAAGGTTTTACGGTCTTGTACCATCTCACAGTACAATCGAGCCATCTCTACCGCCACCATCGCCATCATAGATTCCGAATCCATCAATCCGTCTTTATACTTGTCCTTATAAAAAGCCCAACGCTTGTTGAACAAGTCGGCAGCATCTCTCCAATATTTTTCGTCCGCTCCATAATCGACCCGCAAGGCTAACGGGGTTTTCAGATCGGCGATCCTCAGAGTTATTTTTAATTTATCATCGTTCATAGCATCTATTCGTTCAAGAGTGAGATGCATTTATCGATTTCCCGCACTAATCTGGCAAACCTGACTTTTGTTTCTTCGGTACTCGAACCATCTTGCCCCGCAACCGTCTTCGAGAGTTTCAAATTTCCATATCTTTTCTCCAACTCTTCGTACTTACTTTGCAAAGCTTGCATCTCTTGTTTCTGATGCATCAACTGCTCTTTCAAAATACCGTTTTCGTTCTCGAAAGCTTTACATAAATCACTCATAGCATGAAACTTAGCAATCAGTGAATCTATTATATCTTTCGAACTTCCGGCCATTATCCCACCAAATTTCTATACAAATATAGGTATTTCCCGCCAAAAGCTGTAACATCGGCCCAATTATTTCTTTTTTTCTCTCTTTTATTACAAATTTTAAATTTATTTATCTCTTATCGCCATACAACGATATAGAAAGAAATCAATCAAAAACAGCTGTTCAAAACTGGGAGTAAATGAAAGGAACCAGTTCGCTCGAACGTACCTGCAAGACAAAGAAGAGTACCAGCGCCAGAATAGCTGCCTTAACCACCAGCGGCGACCACGAAAGCTCGCGTTGCAACCACTGCGACCAGCGATGCGGGGCAAAATGGAGCAGATAACCGACTACCAAAGCCACGAATATAACGGCGTATCCCGACACGAAGGCGGGAATGGCTTCGGGACGGAAGTTGGTGAATATCTGGGTAAATATCTGTCCGGCAACATCAAGAGAAGGCGACCGAAAGAATATCCAGCCGGCGGCCACAACATGGAACGTGAGCAAAACATGAAAGAAATGGCGGATAATACCCGGGCGATCGTCTTTCGCCACAGGGAATATACGCCGGTAAACTTTATGGACAATCAACAAAACGCCATGCCAAGCACCCCATATCACAAAAAGCCACGAAGCTCCATGCCAAAGTCCACCCAGCACCATAGTTATGAACAAATTGAAATAGGTACGGACTTTGCCTCGACGATTCCCGCCCAAAGATATATAGAGATAGTCTCGCAACCAACTCGACAAAGAGATATGCCAGCGACGCCAGAACTCGGTAATAGAACCCGACTTATAGGGAGAATCGAAATTGATTTTAAAACGATACCCCATAAGCAAGGCTATGCCGATAGCCATATCGGAATAACCCGAAAAATCACAGTATATCTGCAAGGTATAGCCATAGACACCCATAAGATTCTCGAACCCAGTATAGAGCATGGGATTGTCGAAAATGCGGTCTACGAAATTGACACTAATGTAGTCGGAGATAACCACCTTTTTAATCAATCCGCACATGACGAGAAAAAGACCTTCACCCAACAGCATAGGTGTAATCTCCAACGGACGGTGTATCTGAGGGACAAAGTCTTTCGCCCGAACTACGGGACCCGCCGCCAACGGAGGGAAGAACGAGAGGTAAAAAACATAATCTCTCAAATTCGTCACCGGGGACATTTGCCGCCGATACACATCTATAATATAGCTCAACGAACGGAAAGTGAAAAAAGAGATACCGATGGGCAACACAATATCCAACGGCTCGAAAGGCTCACGGGTGAAATCGGCAATCGTACCCAGTAACAAGTTGGTGTATTTGAAATAACAGAGCATGCCCAAATTGACCGCCATGCTCATCAAAACGAAAAATCGACGCATCCATTTCCACGAAACCCAACCTAAAAGCCGCCCCAACGAATAGTCCGAAAGGGCGACGAAAAGCAACAACAGGAAACACAGCCCACTCGATTTATAATAGAAATAGAGAGAAAAAAGTATCACGAAGTAGATACGCAAAGTATCGCGCCTCGCCAACAACCTGTATATCCAGATAAATCCGACGAAAAGAAACAGAAACAATCCGGTATTGAACATGAGCGGATTCTGCCCGTCATAAACGAATAAATCCACGACTTTCGATACGTCGATACTTTCCCAAAAGGAGATCGCACCGGTCTTTATATTATTGAGCCACTCTATCCACATATTCCTGATAAGCTTTCATAAGAGCACGATACAACATTTCGCCCTGCACCCGATAGCCCGTCTCGGTGCAATGGGTACGGTCATAGGCCATGAACCCGGCCTTCCGCCATTGCGAGGACGAACCTTCGCCTCCGGCAATTTCGTACCAATCCCAACAAGCCAGCCGATGCTCCACCGCATAGGAACGAATCGTTTCCCGAACGAGTTTTACCCGAGCATTCGGCGTATAATAAACTCTACGTTTTTTATTTACGCGACGCACCCGACGCCGAGCACATTCGGCCGGAGTAGTCAGCAAAATTTGAGCCTGCGGACAATCTTTTCGCAAAGACGAAACGACGGTATCGATCTGTTTATATAACTCGTCGCGGGTCAAAGAGGTGGAAAACGACTCATTCGTACCCAACGACAAAACAATAAACGACGGCGAGAGTGCTGCCACTTGCTCGGAAAAGCCGGGAATGGCAGCATAACTACTGTAAAAAGCCCCGTTGTTGCCGATAGTGTGGTAAAGAATTCCGCTCTCACCGGTTTCAAGGCTCGCTCCATAAATGGCCAAAGGCGTCTCTTTCGAGACGGCTTCTCCCGTAAGATGAACACTACACACGGACTCCTCCCACGAAAAATGGGTCAAAAAAGGTAATCGGGTTTCACCCTCCACCAAAAAGGGTTCTGAAATTACTCCCGGAAAAGAGTCAACCGGCGCATGGAACAAACGAACTTTCTTGAAACCTGCACAGTCATCGGTCTTACTAAGCGTGGAAACCGTCAAATCAATGCGACCGTTACGGGGTACAATAGCTATACCGCCTACTCCCGGTGTATAGTTACTATACTTCCGCCCTACACAACGAGAAAAATTCCAACTTCCGTCCGCCACGACCGAATAATCTCTCGGTTCATTGGTCTTCGCTAACTTCAAAGGAACGACCAACCCACGCCCTGCATCCCCGAACCTTCGCTGCAACGGTAATCGGACAGCCTCGGTGAGAAACCCTGCCTGAACATGCGAATCGCCGATATGAACCATCGCCACTACCCGAGGAACAGTATCCGTGTCGTTCTGCAACCGTACCATTCCATCGAACAGAGCCGACCAATCGGCATCGTTAAACTCGATAACGTTTTTCTCTTTTTTCAAAAAAGAGGGTACAGTAACCGTGTCGCCTGTCAGCTGTGCACAAAGTTGCACTGCCAGCACTGCGACAACGAAGAAAAACCCTATTACCGACAAACGAAATTTCATAAACCTTCCCGATTCATTTCATACTCCAACGACTTGACAAACTCGGTCGCCAATCGTTTACCGCCTTTATGGTTAATGTGCGTATAGTCTTTATTCGCCTGTCCGTTAGCGACATAATCGAGCATTCCGTTGTGCCCTCCCATCGCCTCGTATGTATCCCAAAAAACGACACCAGCACTTCGTGCCGCACGACGTTGCGCTTCGGAAAGAGCGACTACCGCCGGCATCGTAACGAAAGCCCCGTTCGCTTTGCGACTGCGATCACCTACTCCCATCAATATAATATCGGTATGCGGATAACACTCCCGCAAGTGACGAACAACCTCTGTCATCTTACGGGCATAAGACCCGTAATGCAAAATTTCGGGAGTCATCACATTCAGTCCGTATTGCAACACAATGGCATCGTAGGGAACGATACTGTCCATCTGAATCGCCCTTTCCCGGGACAACGCCCCGAGCGAAAGACCCGAATAACCACGGGTCGATATATTATCGACAGCAATGCCCTGCACATCGTCCAGCCACACGCCTATGGCTGCAAATCCCGGCGTATTTCCCACCCTTACTTGAAAACGTGGGGTTTGCCCCTCTACCGCCAAAGATTGAATCTCATGAGAACCCGCAACGGGAAAAACCTGCCATTCGCCATCGGCTATTTTCAACTCGACCGAGCAATCCTGCCGGGCGATAAATACGAAACGAGACAGTGCCCAACTATCGGCATGTTCTATTTTCGCAGTTCCTCTGTATTGAGCCGTAGCACCCTCCAACGGTACGAAATACTGCTGCTGCAAAGTCATGACTTTCCAGTCGACTTCTTTGGGTTTCAATACACTATGCACTTCCCAACCTTCGCCCGACTGTATGACCGATCGACGAAATCCGGGAAAATCGGAATGCATAGACACGTATCCCACACCACTCCCACCATACCGGGATTGCAACAAACTTCGCACGTCTTGCGTGAATATATCGGCCTCGATAAACGAATCGCCCAAAAATGCCAAACGCACGGGACGTCCCAATGAGGCTCGTTCCTTCAAGGACGAGAGAAGATGAGACAAACCATTTTTCCCCGGCGAGAAATCTTCGAACAAAACCACATCGCCGTCCCGTCGGGGAAGATTCCCGACCTCTGCCGTATCGGACGAAATATTCGTTACGAGAAGAGTGTCGGCTGTTTCTTGTACCCTTATCGTATCGGGCACGACTTGCCGATCCTGCGGCTCATCTTTCTCCACAGAGGAAAGAGAATCCACCCCCTCGTTCAACCACTCCATTCCCTCCTCCTGCCACTCTGCATCGCCCGGCAAATCCAAATCTTGCTCATCGACACGGATATCGGAAAAGAGATCGACAGGTTTTGTCGCGAATCCACCCCACTCCAAAACAGGCAACTGAGTCAGGAGAAACAGAAAAACGAGAGAGAGCACCAACAGAGCAACCACATGCCCGTCTTTGTATTTAGAGGAATTATTCCCTTGCTTTTTATTCTTCACTTCGGCTATTCAAATGAGACTACAAAAATAGAGAAAGATTTATATCTACGAACGATTCCTTCCAAATTTCACTCGTCCCATTCACATTTCTTACAGTTCTCTCCCTCCTCACGATTTTTTCAAGAAACAACTATCCTATTTGCTTTTTTCAGATTTTTTTTCTAATTTAGCTTTCGGAATGTTGACACTCGCCCTATTACCGCCTATCGACGACTGGGTATACATCGTGGTCTATACGATATATGCCATTACCATACTGGGTACGATCGTGATAATCATCACAGAGAATCGCAATCCGGTAAAAAGTTTGGCATGGGTACTCGTATTGGCATTTCTTCCCATCGTAGGGTTGGTTTTCTATATTTTTTTCGGGCAGAATTTCAAGGCGAAAAGAATGGTTTCCCGACGCATAAAGAGGAAATTACGAAAGCGGGATTATCATTCGATCGTCAATATCGACAGTCTTCCACTGAGCGAGGAGAGCAAGCAAGAGATAAGATTGTGCCACAGTTTGTGCAGTGTACCGTACTATTCGGGAAGCCACGTGAAGATATTCACTTCGGGAGAAGACAAATTCAAACACTACCTGCAAGATTTGGAGATTGCCCAAGAGTATATCCATATCCAATATTACATCTTCGAGGACGATAAACTCGGCAACCGAGTCAAGGAGGTTTTGCTTCGATGCGCCCGCCGAGGCATACAAATAAGAATCCTATACGACGATGTGGGTTGTTGGTCGGTGAAAAAACGTTTTTTCAAAGAGATGCAGGATGCGGGAATCGCCGTACGTCCTTTCCTTGAAATCACATTTCCCCAACTCGCCAGCCGAATCAATTACCGGAACCACCGCAAAATAACGGTCATCGATGGAAAAATAGGCTACATAGGAGGCATGAATATCGCCGACCGCTATGTCGAAGGAACCAAATGGGGAACGTGGCGCGACACACATTTGCGTATCGAGGGGCCTGCGGTAAGAGGATTACAATTGTTGTTCGCCGTCGATTGGAGCTACGAATGCAAAGAGGTTCTTTCGGATTCCCGATTTTTTCCACCGGTAGCAGACAAAGGGAAAAGCGGCATACAAATCGCTCCGGGCGGCCCCATAGGGGAATGGTCGAACATCGCCATGCTTTTCTTGAAAGCGATTACCAATGCTAAAAAAAACGTATATATACAAACGCCTTATTTCCTGCCTACCGAAAGTTTGGTGAAAGCCTTGCAAACCGCAGCTCTCGCCAAAGTGGACGTGCGGCTAATGATACCGGAACGGTCGGACTCGACGGTGTTGCGTTTTGCATCGTTTTCTTACATAACGGAAATGTTACGCGCCGGGGTAAAAGTTTACTTTTACCAACCGGGCATACTTCATTCCAAGACGATCATCATAGACGACGAGCTATGTTCGGTAGGCTCTACCAACTTCGACTTCCGCAGCTTCGAACACAATTTCGAAGCCAACGCTTTCATTTATGACCGAGAGGTCAACAGTGAAATGAAACGTATTTTCTTGGAGGACCAGCAACAATGTCGTCGCATTATCCAACACTATTGGCGACACCGTCCCCTCTATCAAAAAGGGATAGAGTCTATCATGAGGTTATTGAGCCCTGTATTATAAAGACGGCTCCCGAAACTCTTCGCTCATATTGACCAGCCATATCTTCTCGGTCGCCCGGGTGAAAGCCGTATAAAGCCAACGATAGAAATCGAGCGAAACCGCACCCTGAGGGATATATCCCATATCGACATAGACATGTTTCCACTGACCGCCTTGCGCTTTGTGACAAGTTACCCCATAGGCATATTTTACTTGCAAAGCGTTGAACCACGGATCGGTTTTCAGCCGTTTCATTTTTTCTCTCTTTGTCGTAACGTCATAATAGTCGGCCAAGACTTGCGCAAAAAGAGTCTCCTGCTGTTCCCTTGTCAGAGAAGGGGACTCACTGGTAAGGGTATCCAATAGGATCTTAACTTCCATCTCGACTTCCAAATCAGGGAAATAAAGCTGTACATCGGCAAAGCGGAAACCATACATATCGGTACGTTTAAGTACTCGCACGACACGGGCCACATCGCCATTAGCGATGAAATCGACCTCTTTATAGTCTTTTCCCCAGAAATAGTTATTCTTGGCGACCAACAACAGATCGCCTGCGGTAAGCTCCTCTTCCCGATAGAGTATCTGGTTGCGAATTCCCTGATTGAATATATTGGCCCGTTTATTGGAACGAGTGACGACAATCGTTTCGTCGAGTCCGACACGGTCGTAAGAGTCGGATATACGTTCTACCAAATACTCTCCGCTAAGAGCCTCGACATCGGGAAATCCGTTCACCCGCAAGCTGGGTCGGGGCAATGGCATCTCTTCCATACATTCCCGCAAACGGGTGGCATTATAGAGGATTCCCGATTCGGCAGCCTGCCGAGCGACCTCCCGCAATTCATATTCCACGACATTCAATCCGTAACCGCCCATGACGGCGGCATCCAAAGCCGGACTACGCTCCTGACCCACCGGAGGCAGCTGTGCGGTATCGCCCAACAAAATCAACCGACAATGCTCGCCTGAATAGACATACTCGACCAAATCGTCGAGCAGCCTCCCGGAACCATAAACCGCCCCTTCGCCCACCGAGTTGGCAATCATGGAGGCCTCGTCGACAATAAACAGCGTGTGTTTCGCCAGATTTTCCCCGATAAGAAATCCTTCCATATCGGGCGAATAGCTCTTTTGCCGATATATCCTCCGATGAATCGTATAGGCCGGGTGACGAGCATACCGAGAAAACACCTTAGCCGCACGCCCCGTAGGAGCCAGCAGTACCACCTTGCTCTGCAACTGTGTCAAGGCTTTGACCAAAGCTCCCACCAGCGAGGTTTTACCAGTTCCCGCATATCCCCGCAACAGGAACAACGAGTCGTCCCGTCCGTCGAGGACAAAAGCGGCTAGCTGCTGCAACAACTCACTCTGTTCGCGATTCGGTTCGTACGGCAAACAACTTTCTATCTGATGGACAAGCAGGTCGGTAATCATATGCAATCGGTTAAAGCATACTGCAAAAATAACGTTTCCCGGTTTCTTTACCTACATTTGCATAGGATAAAATACCGGTGTATTTTTGTAGGCATAGTCAAGCCGAAAATACAATTTTCATTTACCTTTGCGCTCACCTTTCACTATATTTGTAGAATATCGGAGGCGGTTCGGCATAGTCAAGCCGAAAATGTAATTTTCGCTTGCCTCTGCGCTCACCTTTCACTATATTTGCAACAAATACGAAGGCAAACAACGGTTATTTCCAACCACCCGACCCTTTGCACTACGTGCCGCCTCTCCTATATTTTGCCTTGCAAAACACAGGGGAAGAGGCTAAACTCGGAGATACCTTGCTCTGTTTGCACAAAGACAGTTAAAACAAATTGACGATGGAACCGATAGAGGCACTGAACCGACCGATAAAAGAGAGTCACAAATACATCTTGGCGATGTATGCCGACGGTTCGTATCTGTATATTCTATTACAACACACGGAGAATCGTGACGAAATCGTAACGGAACGTTTACCGTTGACCTCAGAAAAGGGAGTTCCTTCTATCGAAGAGGCGGTTTTCTCCCAACCCATATTGACCCGTCCGTTCGAGAAAGTCTTTTTCATAACCGACTCTCCTCGGTTTATCTTTATCCCCGACGCATTCGCTTCGACGGAGGACAATCCTCTCTATTTCGATTTTTGTTTTCCAGACAGCGAGGGAACTTTGATTTCGACCGACCTACCTCAAACAGGGGCAAAAATACTTTTCGACCTGAACACAGAGCTGTCGTCTTTCGTGAAACGCACGTTGGACCGCCCCGTACTGCTACACAGGTTGGCTCCGGCGTGCGAATACTTTTTCAGAAAAAACCGCTTGGGATATACGTCCAAAATGTATGTTCACTGGGAAACCGACCATATCGATTTGTTTTGTTTCAACCAACAGGGCTTCCTGCTATCCAACAGTTTTCGCATACGCCATATCAACGACGGTATATATTATCTATTAAACGCTTGGAAACAATTGGGATTCCATGCCGGGGAAGACGAACTGTCCCTGTCCGGGAACCATGAGAATCTCCGACAAAATGTTATCCCGGCTCTTCGGAAACATCTGTCTTATATCACCTTGACGAAGTTCCCTTCCCACGCTCTCACCGGGAAAGAGAATCTGCCGTTACCTCTACGCCTAATATCCGTCTACATACGATAACCCGACACCACCATATCCCGTAAAACAAAAAAATGCTTTCGGGATTCAACCAAACCCCGAAAGCATCTCTAACCTAATCTCCCAAAAAGCCTATAATTCGAATTTATACATACGAGCCAATCGCAACTGATACTCATATTCCAAAGAGAGTTTATTCTCAAAAGCTTCATAAAGTTGCGTAGCATCTACCAAGTACTCCACCATCGAGATCTTGCCGGATGCCAAAGCCTTCTGTAACAATTCAAAATTATTCTGCCGAGTCAACAGCTCATATCTCTCCCGATTATCTTTCAACGCAACCGCTTCATTATAGGAAGACTGCAACGCCGCCAACGTCTGCAACTCCTTGTTATTAACGGTGAAAGAACCGGCCACCGCTTGTGCTTTGGCTATCTTCACTTTCTTGCGATTGGCAAACAAAGGAATGGAAACACCCACGGACAATCCGTTGAAACGCTCGCCCAATTCGTAGGCATGACGATAGCCCAGCTCGAACTTCGGCAACCAGCCTGCCCGGTTGAGAGAAACCTCCTTACCGGCAATCTGGTTTTCCTGCCGCAACATTTGTAATTCGGGATCGGATTGCAACGCCTGTTCTTTCAAGTCATCGAACGATGCCGGCAACTCCCTGTCGGAATATTCCGTCAGAGCCGACTCCGCCAAGTTCAACGGATCACCGCCATTCAACGCCTGCAACTGCGCCAGACAAGCGGCCAGTTCATTCCGGCGTTGTATATTGCTCGTCGTGATATTCAACTGCTCGATTTCGATTTTATTCACGTCCAGAATATTGGCATCGCCAGAGGTCAGCCGTTCACGATATAGTTTGACCAACTCGTCGGCGGCAGCTTGCCTCTCGTTTCCCAACCGAATAGAACGATTCAAATAGATCACCTGCAAACACAGCTCCTTTGCCTGCAACAATATTTGTTGTCGCAAAACAGCCTGCTGTCCATCGTACAAAGTACGTTTCAAATTTCCTATTTCATTCCGCTGAACATATAGCGAAGGAAAATCGAACGACTGGGAAACCGAAATATCGTATTTGCGGTCTTTGGTATTGTCGGCTCCCCACAAATGGCCAAATTCAAAACGAGGATCTTCCAAAGAGTTCTGTGAAGACACTTCGGCTTTCTGACTCAAAACGATTTGAGCCCCGGCTTTCAATTCGGGATTATTCGTTTCGATAGACGCCAATATATCCGCCATATTATTTTGTGCTCCCATATTCGCAACAGCGAATACAAAAAGACATAAAAAGCTATTTCTCATCGATTTTCTTTTTTACGGTTCATAATCCAATAAACAACCGGAACGACAAAAGCATTGAGGAAAGTCGATGTTATCAATCCTCCCAAAATGACTTTTGCCATAGGGCTTTGTATTTCATTCCCCGGCAAATCGCCACCCAAAGCCAAAGGAATGAGTGCAAGAGCCGATGTGAGTGCCGTCATCAATATGGGGTTCAACCGGTCGAGCGAACCTCTTAAAATGGTATCGTGCAACGAATTACCTTCGGACAGCATCGTATTATAGTGCGAAACCAACAACATACCGTTACGCGTGGCGATTCCGAAAAGAGAAATAAATCCGATAATAGCCGGTATGCTTATCTCTCCGGTCGTAAAGCGCAAGATAAACACGCCTCCGATAAGTGCCAACGGAAGATTCAGCAAGATGACCGCCGACTGCGATACGCTTCGGAGCTGATTGTATAACAACAAGAATACAACCAGCAAAGAAAAAAGCGAAACGAACGAAAGCGTACGAGAAGCTGCCGCCTCGCTTTCAAACTGTCCTCCATACTCGATGAAATAACCTTCGGGGAGCACCACGGTTTCATCGATACGTTCCCTTATATCGTCCACTACACTACGCAAATCGCGGTCGCTGACATTGGCCGATATGACAATCTTACGTTTCACATTCTCCCTATTAATCGTATTGGGTCCCGTGGCGGACTTGATTTCTGCCAAATAACTCAACGGAACTTTCCCGTCCTGGGTATCGACCATCAAATCTCCTATCTTGGCCGCCGAAGAACGTTCATCGTCTTTTACTTTTACCGTCAAATCGAATGTGCGGCTTCCTTCGTACACCTGCGACACAACCTCGCCAGCCAATGCGACATCGATAAATTCGGCGAACTCGGACAGCGACACGCCATAACGAGCAAGCATTTCCCTGCGCGGAGTGATTTTCAATTGCGGGCGTTCGATTTGTTGCTCCACATTCAAATCGACCACTCCATCGATTGCCGAAATATTCTTCTTAATCTGATTGCCCAACATAAACATGCGATTCAAATCATCGCCGAAAAGTTTAATGGCAATACGTGCCTGAGTACCGGAAAGCATAGCGTCGATACGGTGAGAAATGGGTTGTCCAATCTCGATATTCACCCCCGGAATCACCGACAGTTTTTTGCGTACATCGGCAACGACCTCGGCATGCGAACGGTCTCCCAATACAAAGGGGGCTTCTATCTCGGAGGTATTCACGCCCAAAGCATGTTCATCGAGTTCGGCACGTCCCGTCTTCCGGGCGACAGTCTGTATCTCGGGAACTTCAAGTAGAAGTTCTTCTGCCCGACGACCGATATTGTCCGATTCCTCCAACGAGATACCGGGCAAAGTGCTCACGTTGATTGTAAACGAACCTTCATTAAAAGGAGGCAAGAAACTACGTCCCAACGTGAAAAAAGTAATCATGGCAGCCGCAAACAGGGCGATAGTCCCACCCAACACACCGGTACGGTGACGTAGCGCCCACTCCAAAGCCTGCCCATAATATTTTTTCAAAGTACGGGCGACAAACGGCTCACGACTAATATCTTTATCGGTCTTTCCTTTGCCCAACAGATAGCTGCACAGTACCGGCGTCAACGTCAATGCAACGACTGTCGATGCAAACAATGCGACGATAAAAGCAATACCGAGGGGCACGAGCATGCGGCCTTCCATGCCGGTCAAGAAAAAGAGCGGAATAAAAGTGACAATAATGATTAATGTAGAATTGAGAATAGGCATACGCACCTCGCGCGAGGCTTCGAACACGACTTCGACAATCGGCTTCCGTTGTCCCGGCGGTAACAGTCGATTTTCCCGCAGATGTTTATATACATTCTCCACATCGACAATGGCATCATCGACCAAAGATCCTATGGCTATGGCCATACCACCGAGGCTCATCGTATTGATGGTCAACCCCATAAAATGGAGCGCCAATATAGAAAACAGTAAAGACAACGGCAAAGCGACCAACGAAATGAGCGTCGTACGCACATTCATCAAGAAGAAAAACAGAACGATCACTACGAATATAGCCCCTTCGTATAAGGACTTTTGTACATTGTTTATGGAACTTTCGATAAAATGAGACTGACGGAATATATCGGTCGAAACCGTGACATCGGCCGGCATATTTTTCTGTAACTCGTCCATCGAAGAAAGCAGTTTTTCCGTGAGGTCGAGAGTACTCGTATTGGGCTGCTTGGTAACTGTCAGCAAAACGGCAGGATTGGCCCGAACCGAAGCTGTACCCAATTTAGGGGCTTTGTCTCCTATTTTCACCTCGGCAACGTCGCCCATCAACACAGGAACGCCATCGACCCGTTTTACCACGGCTTTGGCAATCGCATCGACGTCGGTCGTAGCGACAGCTCCCCGTACAATGTATTCATTGCCATATTCATACAAAATACCTCCGTTGGCATTCCGGTTCATCTCACGAGCAGCATTGAGAACCTCGTCCAATGTGACACCGTACTGTTTCATACGGGGCAAGTCCAAAAGAATCTGGTATTCCTTCATCTCGCCGCCGATAACCGTAACCTGCGCCACACCGCCGATAGAAAGCAAGCGGGGACGGATAGTCCAATCGGCCAACGTGCGCAAATCTCTCAAAGATGTAGAATCGGACGTCAGACCGATAATCATCATCTCGCCAAGAATAGAGGATTGAGGGCCTAATGTGGGAGTTCCCACTCCCTCGGGCAAACTTTCACCCACAACAGCCAATTTCTCGGAAGTAATCTGCCGTGCCCGATAAATATCGGTTCCCCAATTGAATTCCACCCAAACCACCGAAAACCCGGTCGTCGAGGAGGAACGTACCCTACGCACATCGGTCGCTCCGTTCAATGCGGTTTCTACGGGGAAGGTCACCAACCGTTCCACCTCCTCGGGCGCCATACCCGGAGCCTCGGTCATGACGACTACCGTAGGAGCATTCAAATCGGGAAAGACATCGACGTCCATTTTCATAGATGTGTACAATCCCGCAAAAAGTAACAATACAGATGCCACTAAAATCAGCAGCCGATTGTTCAAAGAATATCGGATAATTTTATTCAACATGGCTGTAATGTATTAGTGGTTGTGCGAATGGCCTTCGGGAATCACTCCGCTATTGGCGGCGAGTTTTACCTGATAGACACCCCGTGTAACGACTTGGTCGCCTTCGTGCAAACCGGACAATATTCTCACATTCTCGCCATCGGAATTTCCGACTGTAACTTCTTGCTTTTTATACCCTTCTTCGTCCAAACGCAAATAGACGAAATAGAGCCCTTGTTCCTCGGTTAGTGCCGAAACGGGAACCACGATCGCATTATCGATCGATGCCGTCAACAAAAAGACTTCTATATAGGCTCCGGGAACTATCTCGCCCTTATTGTCCAATTCGAAAACCACTGGGATATAAGCACCTCCCGCCAAAGTGCCCTTTCCGTAACTCAACAATCGCCCGTTCAACCGAGAAAGCTCATACACCCGGTCGTCATAAGGTGTCTTGAAATTGGCCGAAACAACCGCCGGCAATTCCTTATAATAACGTTGAGGAACTTCGGCCCGCAATTGTAAACGTTTATTTTGCGAAAGGGTCATCAGCGGTTGTCCCATCTCTACAAAATCACCGTCTTTCACCATGATATTTTTCAAATAACCTCCCATAGGGGCTTTCACGGCACTGCCCGACTTTCCTCCGCCAATGGCTTCATAAGCCAATTTCGCCGTCTCATAGTCTTTATATATCTGTTCGTATTCCTGTCGGGAAATGATCTGATCCTTTACCAACTCCTGAGCACGCTCATAGGTCTTGCGAGCAGTTTCGTAATCGATATAAGCCCGTTTAGCCGGATCTCCGGTAGCCATCTTCTCGGCAGAAACATTCAACAACACACTGCCTTTGGCGACCGAACTACCGTCGGTAATATGTTTACCGGCCAATGAAACCACACCGGCAACCGGCGAAACAACGGTTACTTCATCTCCCTGTGCAGCCAATAAAGTTCCCGAGCAAGAAATAACGCCGTGAAATTTTTCGGGACGGATAGTCTTGGTCGTTAAACCTATGGCTTCGGCCTCGGCTTTTTTCAAAATTATCTCGTCGCTATGTTCTTCGGCTTCATGGTCATGACCTTCGTGTTCGTCGTGATTATGATCATGAGCTTCTATATGATCGCTATGTTGATGCTCATGTTCATCACTGTGAGAAGAAGACGAACCCGAACACCCCCAGAATATATAAGTGAAAAGAATTGAGAATATAATATTTCGTTTCATAGGTATAATTAATTATGGAATAAATAATAGTTATCGGTTCGGATACAAAAATACCGAACGAATTTTCTCTTATGGAATTAAGAGATATTTATACCTATGCGACGGGAGGAGCCCGCAGCCCCAACGTTTTAAGAAAAGTAAATGTATGCAGCCGCTCGATGTAAATACCGAAACAGGGAGATACCTCCAAACTGTCGATAACGAAATCGGACAACATAGCCCACGTCCCCAACAAAATTTTTACCGGGGCAAACTTTAATGTAAGATATTGATTTAAAGAAACTGTATCGACCGGAGCCTTATATGCAAACCAACTACAACCGCTGCAATCGCCAGCCTTTTCGGGGACATCGGACGAATGGGTATCTCCCGACTCTGCGGCATCGATTACCCAGCAGATCATACCATTCCCATGATGGTGATGAGGAATCACCGTCGAAAAAACAGCCAGACAACCGGCCAAACAAACGAACAGTATTTTCAGTTTTTTCGCCCACATAAGACTTAATCTTGCAGACAAAGGTAAGGGAGATTATTTCAGAGGAGTTATACGATCCTTTCTTTTTTAGAAAATTTAAATATTCGACTTTACCCAATGGGAAATACATTCCGCTATCCCCTATTCGCCCAAGTCGTCATCTTCGAAATCGAAATCAAAATCGAATCCATCATCGGCATACTCCGATTCGAGGAATTGCTTCATTTGACGACCGTCTCTTTTCGTCGGTCGTCCCAATCCTTTTTGGCGATTGACAAAACCTCCTATACGCACCATTTCGAGCAATTCGTATTGTTCCGGCGGAGTGATATTCTCCAAATACCCGGGAACTAATTTTGCCCCCATACGATTTTCAGAGAGAGCCAAAACTCGAAAAGAATATGTTACAGGCGGTTTTCTCACTTGTATGACATCGCCAACTTTGATCATTCTGGAAGGTTTCACCGCAACTCCGTCGAGCATTACCCTTCCCTTTTTACAGGCTTCGGTCGCTATGGTACGAGTTTTAAAAATGCGGGTAGCCCACATGAATTTATCAATTCTTACCTCGTCTTTCGCCATATCTGCTATTTATTGTTATATTGATTCATAGTTTGCTGCACGCCGGCTAAACAAAAACTCTTGATAATCTCGCCGGCTCGTTCCAACTTTTCGGGGAGTTGCTTCTCCTCTTCCGGAGGAAAAGATCCTAAAACGAACTCTATTTGTCCCCCTCGCGGAAAATCATTCCCTATACCGAATCGAAGACGGGCATAGCATTGTGTACCCAATATTTCGCAAATATGTTTCAATCCATTATGACCGGCATCGCTGCCTTTGGGTTTCAATCTCAATGTACCGAACGGCAAAGCCAAATCGTCTACGACGACAAGCATATTCTCCACCGGTATATTTTCTTTTTGCAACCAGTACCGAACCGCATTTCCGCTCAAATTCATATAGGTCGAAGGTTTCAACAAAACCAACACACGTCCTTTTAACCGAAGTTCGCATGTAGCACCGTAACGTCCATCGGTAAAAACGAGATTGGACGCCTTAGCTAAGGCGTCCAATACTCTGAATCCTATGTTATGCCGGGTATTCTCGTATTCATAACCGATATTCCCCAACCCTACAATCAGATATTTCATCAATAAAACAGGTTTATCGATCGTTATTTAGCGGCAGCTTGCGCACCACGAGCGGCACGAGTCAAGTTAACCGCACAAACTACGGCATTCTTGGCATTCATCAATTCCAAACCTTCGAAATGGAGTTCTCCCACTTGCAAGGTTTTACCCAATCCCAAATTGTCGATATTGATTACCAAACGTTCGGGGATATTGGAATAGATGGCTTTTACTTTCAGTTTTCTCATCGACAAACTCAATTTACCACCGGCACGTACACCTTCGGAGTGTCCTTCGAGTTGAACCGGAACTTCCATAACAACGGGTTTCTTATCGGATACTTCCAAGAAATCCATGTGCAGAATAGCATCGGTTACAGGGTGGAATTGCAAATCTTTCAATACCGCCATCTTTTTTTCACCATCGATAGTCAACTCGACTGCAAAAATATCGGGAGTATAAACCAATTTACGAACGGCATCCTTAGTCACAGTGAAATCGGTAACGATAATACCTTTTTTACCACCGGGAAGTTCTACCAACTTTTCACAGGGTTTGAGCGCTCCTTGATAAGGCAATTCTACCAACTCGCCACCATTCAGCACTGCGGGAATCAATCCTTGCTTACGCAAACCTTTTACTGCTTTCTTGCCCAAATCGGTACGGGCCGTACCATTTAATTGAAATGTTTTCATCGTTGTGTTGTTTTGTGTTACTCAAAATTAAGCTTTCACTGCTCCTTAATTTCCCATCACACGGAATTTTCAAAAAGCGGGGCAAAGTTAACATTTTATTTTCTTACCCACAAGCCTTTACGAAATTATTCCTCTCGAAACAAAAAATCGGGGAAGCGTTTTTTCTCCGCTCTCCTTTCGCTATCTTTGTCACTATGAAGATAGGTGCGGTTCGGCATAGCCAAATCGGAAATAGAATTTCCGTTTGTCTTTACACTCACCTTTTTGTATCTTTGCAATTCATAATAAAGAATTTAAACACACCAACCACCATGAAAGGAAAAATCTTGGTTACCGGAGGAACGGGATACATCGGGTCTCATTCCACAGTAGAACTGCAAAATGCAGGTTACGAAGTTGTCATCATCGACAATCTATCCAACTCTAACATCGAAGTACTCGACGGAATCGAACGTATCACAGGCAAACGTCCTACGTTCGTTCAAGCCGACTGTACCGATATGGAGGCTTTGCGTCAACTTTTTAAAGAGAATCCCGGAATAAAAGGGATCATACATTTCGCGGCGAGCAAAGCAGTGGGCGAATCGGTTCAAAAACCTTTGCTCTATTACCGCAACAATCTAATGTCTCTTGTTAATTTATTAACTTTAATGCCGGAATATGGCGTAGAAGGAATCGTATTTTCATCGTCTTGTACCGTTTACGGACAACCAGACGTTTTACCGGTAGACGAATCGGCTCCTATCAAACCTGCCTTATCGCCCTACGGCAATACCAAACAGATTTGCGAAGAAATCATTAAAGATACCATTCATGCCAACGCTCCTTTCAAATCGATCATTCTCCGTTATTTCAACCCGATAGGGGCACACCCGACCGCCGAAATAGGAGAACTGCCCAACGGCGTTCCTCAAAACCTTATCCCATACTTGACCCAAACCGCCATCGGTATTCGCAAAGAATTGAGCGTATTCGGCGACGATTATCATACTCCCGACGGTTCTTGCATTCGCGATTACATCAACGTCGTAGATCTTGCAAAAGCCCATGTGACAGCCATGAATCGTATGCTTGAAAATAAATCGCCCGAAGCTATCGAGATATTCAACCTCGGTACGGGGCGAGGGGTTTCCGTGCTCGAACTAATTTCTGCATTTGAAAAAGCTACGGGGGTAAAAGTCCCTCACAAAATAGTAGGACGCCGAGAAGGCGATATAGAACAAGTGTGGGCTAACCCTGAAAGAGCGAATAAAGTTCTAGGCTGGACAGCACAAGAAAGCATCGAAGACACGCTTGCTTCTGCATGGAAATGGCAATTGAAATTACGCGAAAGAGGTATTATGTAATGTACAATCATCTATCTTTCTAAAAAACAGAGCCTTTAATAAAGGCTCTGTTTTTTGTTTCTATCAAAGTTATCAAAAAGAAATATCCTCCTGTCTTATTGCATTATATTGCTTTTGCGAGTATGAAGATAGGCTGCGGTTCGGCATAGTCAAATCGGAAATGAGATTTCCGTTTGCCTCTGCACTCGCCTTTCGCTATCTTTGCCTTAAACAGAAATAAGAAGATATGCCGGAGGTATGTAGATTCTTTGGAATTACAATCAGTTTATAAATGCATCAACGACCCAAAATCCAGTATAACAACAATAAATAATTATTTTATATCTCTTTCGTCAAGCTAAACTCCTTATCGGCAAATAATTCGGCTAACCCGGATATTTGTTTAAACCGTAATAATTCGTCCTTATCCATACCAATATTCCGCATAATCCAGCTATCGGACATACCGGCTTTCGTCAACTCCGAAACAATTTCGCACATCAATTCGATACAATGCGTACCTCTCGCCCTATTATGCCGTATGGTAGAAGCCATTCTGTTCGAAAGGTCTTTATCTATCACCACCACCGGCAACAATCCCTTTTCCCTGTCGTATATACGTTTGGAGGTTTTCATAACTTTATAGCGATGAAACCCGTCGACCAGTTCATACTGATCTTTCTCCGGAATATAATAGCACACACAGGGCATCGTATATCCGTCCTCCCAAATAGAAAGTTCGAGTAATTTCATCTCGGGCGGAGCAACAATATTCGGATTATACGTATTGGCGACCACTTTTTCCACGGGAACAGCAATCACATTGTAAACCGGACTTTTATACTCTTCCATTTTTCAAATCAATGCTTTATATTTTTCCATCACTCGTTCTTTTTGTTCTTTCTCGGCCTTATTCAAAGAAAAGCCCATGTATTTGCATGTATGATCGTTTTTAAGAATACATATACACATGCGTTTAAATGTGGGGAGTTCTTTAAATTCGGGGATATCGATATCGTCTAAATATTCCATTCGTACAGGTTTTTTCTCGGTCCTGTAATTGGAATGGTCGCCCACGGTAATAGGAATTCCCATCTTTTCCAGCTTTCGAATGGTTTCATCTGCCAGACACCCCCCTTTATCCCGCCAGAAGTTCATGCTCACCGACAATTTTCGCTGGTAATTTTTACGAGTACTTTCCGGAAGCGTTTTCAACAAAAAATCCAAATATCCTTCCCATGTCATATTGGGTGGAAGTTTGATAGAATGCCAGCCCATCATAGATGTATTCCCATACAATCCGGCAAAATTCACCCCATTGACCCGACTTACCATTTTCCCCCACATATCCGGGTCTATCGCACGATACAACCGGAGGCTCGATATGGCCTGCGATATAAACGGGCTGGCCACCCTTTGCTTATCCAACGGGACCCCGGCCCGATAGTAGAGATCGTACAACTTATTATAATCCCAATGATACCGGCCGTTAGCGACCCACACGTCGGTCGTCAGCCAATCGTGTATGGGATAGGCATTGCAAATGCCATATTTCATCTCACGAATCCACTTCAAACCTTTATACTTCCTGTAATTCTTATCGCTATGAATCGTGCGCCAACGATTGAAACTTTCTTGTGTGCGAATGCCGATGAGACAACAAGTCCTGCGAGCTGCATTCCGCTTGTGCAACCATTCGGCGAACTTAATCTGAAACTCATAGTCCCATAAATCATCTGTATAAAAATCGAAGTCTTCTTTCGTATAACAGTTTTCTGGTTTTTCTCTTACCCATAACGGGCGCATAGAGTCCTCCCACGGGCGCCAATAGTTTTGATACATCGAAGCACACGTCGCAACCTTGAACGGGACGCAAATCCTATATACATCTAATATATCGGAATTAGATGCCAATACTCTGTCTACATAACGCGTCGTCTCCTCATATTGGACTTCATAGTCGATATGAAATACCCCCAATCTACGATTCAATTTATTCTGGCGAATATAATCGATACATAAATTAAGAAGCACACCGCTATCTTTTCCTCCCGAAAAAGAAACATACACATTATCAAAATCGGAAAATATCCGATTCAATCGCTCCAAAACGACTTCATACACACTGCTTCTCAGATTCCCCATTTGCCTCATACACCATTTTTACATACAATTTCCACGTTTTCAATTCAGAAAATCCACACGCCCGAAAGGCATCAACATGCCGAACATGAGAAATCGCATAAAGAGTGCAGTCTTGGGCAAACTCTTCTTTCGCTTTTTCGATAAGAGAAGTCAACAATTCGGAAGAATCTCCCGCCAAATAGTAATTATCGATACAAGCTCCCGCAGTTTTTCTTTCAACAGGCATAAAACCTTTTACCTCGCCTCGTTCCAAAGCGATAAACCAAAGGTGTTTACGAGAGGTTTTAAACGGATAATTATTGTTCTGACGAATAATGGGAACACTCATAACTAACGGCGCAACAAGGGCATATAGCCGCGCATCTGTCCCCGGCAATTTTTCTACTATCATGGTGGAGCATTTTTGTGATTCATTCGAAACATAACATCGGTATGTTCCAAATGCCTCTATCTTATTTTAGTCACAAAAATAGTGAAAGAATGAATATATACAGCAACAAAAATGTCACAATTTCACTATAACAATAATATATAAAATACGATTTATCGTTATTCTATGGGCAAACCGTACATTTAAAATGTTTTAGAACATATCCATTTATATTTTTCACAACACCTAAAAACCTGTCGCGAACAAATTTTTCCACTTAAAAATCATACCTGTCTTATTCCCCTTGTAATCTTTGTTTATTCACAAAAAATTTTTATCTTTACCCATAATTATAAAACTTTCTTAAATAATCGTTTTCTTAAATTAGAAATATTCTAATTTTAGAATTATTCTAATTACATTTGTACCAGAATTAAAAACACATCAAAAACAAAGAATGCTATGAGTAGTATTAAAGGAACAAAAACAGAACAGAACTTATTGAAAGCTTTCGCCGGAGAATCGCAAGCTCGTACTCGTTACACTTTTTTTGCCAGCGTAGCAAAAAAAGAAGGTTATGAACAAATCAGCGCCATTTTCATGGAAACAGCCGAACAGGAAAAAGAACATGCCAAAAAGTTCTTTAAATTTCTCGAAGGTGGTATGGTCGAAATCACAGCCTCCTACCCTGCCGGCGTAATCGGAACAACCGCTGAAAACCTGAAAGCGGCAGCAGAAGGTGAAAACGAAGAGTGGGTAGATCTTTATCCCGAATTTGCCAAAATCGCCGACGAAGAAGGATTCCCCGCTATCGCACACACATTCCGTAACGTCTCCAAAGTAGAAGAAGAACACGAGAAACGCTATCGCAAACTGTTATCAAACATCGAAAACGGAACCGTATTCTCCGACAGCGAAGAAATCGAATGGCAATGCCGCAACTGCGGATATGTGTTCCGTGGCAAAAAAGCGCCCGAAGTATGTCCCGCATGCGCTCACCCGCAAGCCTTCTTCGAACGCAAGAAAAACAACTATTAAAATTCAGTTTCAAAAGTCTCAGAACAACCCATCGGTCTGCCCTTATCGGGTAGACCGATATTCTTTAATTATGGATATTACAGCATTACGAAACCTCACCTACGGGCTATATGTCGTAGGCACTAATGACAACGGCCGCCCTACGGGGTGTATCATAAATACTTGTTTTCAAGTAACCAGTGAAAATCCCATTGTCGCTATTTCCATGAACAAAAACAATTATACCCACGATATAATCGTACGACATGGGAAATTCAGCTTAGCTATTCTCGCAGAAGAAAGCGATACATCTTTAATCACTACTTTCGGGTTTCAATGCGGCCGAAACCGAAACAAATACACAAATTACGATTATGAGTGGCAAAACGATGTCCCCATCTTATCAGGGAAATTTTCGGGACATATTATCTGCGAGGTATTGCACATTGCCGACAACGAAACTCACGACGTAATTTTTGCCCGCGTCCTCAATACCATTCCCGACAATGGTACTCCTATGACTTACGCCTACTATCACCATGTAATTAAAGGAAAAGCTCCCAAAAACGCACCGACCTACATCAAGGAGGAAAATGTTTCCCCAGAAGATCCAAAACCAAACTCCGGGAAAAAGTACGTTTGCGAAGTATGCGGATACATTCACGAAAGAGAATTGCCAGACGATTTCAAATGTCCGGTCTGTCAAGCACCGAGGAGTTGTTTCAAAGAAATTTGATTTACTATGAACCAAATTCCCGATCAAAAGTTCTATTTTCAATCGGGAATTTTTACTGTTTCAAAAGATAGGAACCACCGAGAACCCAATCTAATTCACCAAACTTGCTTTGGCTTATAGTTTACACTATCTTTGCATAAAATGCAAAACAGACGATATTATCTTTTATTAGAACTTTTAATCTTTACACAATGGATTTTATAATCGACAATCATCTGCAAGGCCTCGTTATTGGAATCTGCACATTTCTAATCATCGGAATGTTCCACCCCATAGTCGTCAAAGCCGAATACTATTGGAGTACTCGTTGTTGGTGGTTATTTTTATTTTTGGGGATAGCAGGCGTGATATCGTCTCTATGCATCGAAAATGTAGTTATATCGTCCTTGTTGGGTGTTTTTGCCTTTTCTTCTTTTTGGTCGATTAAAGAAATCTTCGAACAAGAAAAACGCGTGCAAAAGGGCTGGTTTCCCAAAAATCCTAAGCGGACTTACAAATTTTAAAGAGCATACCCATCATATTTAACGCCTTATCCTATACAATACTACAAAAAAGAGCTATCTTTGCAAGAGATATAAATAGATGCCATACCGGCATAATCGATTGAAACATATCGATTTGCAAGACATTCTATTTTTAGATAGTGTTGTTATGAAGTATCTTTACGCAGTCTTTTTCGCGTTAGTATTCAGTGGCTTCGTCCTTCCAACGGCCGTAGCTCAAACAACTATGGAGAAAGAGATCTGGAAGATCGACGACAACCGTCAAAATGAACCCGTCCAAGAAGCCCCCATAGAGGTTTCGAGCAAGGACGGAAGCATTTATATTCGTACCCCACGCAAAGTACAAGTAGTAGTCTACACGATATTAGGACAGATCGTAACCGACCGGACCATCAATCCCGGCCTCTCTGAATTAAAAATAGGTGTCCGAGGTATTTATTTAGTTAAAATAGAGGGACAAACACAAAAGATTGCTCTTTAATATATCCTTTTTACTTCAAATCGATATTACAAAAATAAAACCTTAAACATTGTTTCAATATTTCATGAAATAGTTTAACTTTGTCCCTATAAAGTTAAACTTAAAAACCGAAACAATGGAAAGTATCGATTGGTCAAACCTGTCATTCGGCTATATGCCTACCGATTATAATGTACGGTGTATTTACAAAGACGGGAAATGGGGCGACATTACAGTTACCAGCTCACAAACATTCGAAATACACATGGCAGCCACTTGCCTTCATTACGGACAAGAGGCATTCGAAGGAATGAAAGCCTTTCGGGGTAAAGACGGAAAAATCCGCATTTTCCGTATGGACGAGAATGCAGCTCGCTTGCAAAGTTCCTGCCGGGGAATCATGATGCCCGAACTGCCCACAGAGAAGTTTAACGAAGCCATACTAACCGTAGTCAAGAAGAACGAAAGATTCGTACCTCCCTACGAAAGTGGAGCTTCACTCTATATACGCCCATTACTAATAGGGACATCGGCACAGGTAGGAGTCAAACCGGCCAAAGAATATTTGTTCATCGTCTTCGTATCTCCGGTAGGCCCTTATTTCAAAGAGGGTTTCAAACCTACCCCTATGGCGATACTCCGTCAATACGACCGCGCCGCTCCACTCGGAACAGGACGCTACAAAGTAGGTGGGAATTACGCAGCCAGTTTAGTGGCCGGCGAAAAAGCCCATGAACTGGGATATTCCGCCGTACTCTATCTGGACGCCAAAGAGAAAAAATATATAGACGAATGCGGCCCGGCCAACTTCTTCGGCATTCGGGGAAACAGCTATATCACTCCGAAATCAACGTCCATTCTCCCTTCAATCACCAACAAAAGCCTCATGCAACTTGCCGAGGACATGGGCATGACGGTAGAAGTACGACAAATACCGGAAGATGAAATCGGGACATTCGACGAAGCGGGAGCCTGTGGAACAGCTGCTGTCATCAGTCCTATCGCCCGTATAGACGACCTCGATGAAAACAAATCGTATATTTTCTCCAAAGATGGTAAACCCGGTCCTATTTGCGAAAAGCTATACAATAAGTTACGCGCTATACAATACGGCGACGAACCCGATACTCACAAATGGATTACTATCGTAGAATAACTACAAGATTATACAATGGCAGCCCGGAGAGACACTCTTTCGGGCTGTCTCTTTTATAACACATTTTTTCAGTGACAACCATGAATATCCAGCGAATCTTCGAAAAATATTATCAACCCGGAACGCCTCTTTATAACAGCGTATGGTCCCATAGCAAACTGGTTGCCGAAAAAGCCCTGAAACTAGCCCAAGCCCACCCGGAATTAAATATCGATTCGGACTTTGTTTACGAAGCCGCCATGCTTCACGACATCGGTGTATACCTCACCCATGCTCCTTCGATTTACTGTACTGGAGAAGAGCCCTATATCCGTCACGGCATTATAGGAGCCGAGCTTCTTCGAAACGAAGGATATCCCAAACACGCTCTCGTTTGTGAACGACACACAGGAACCGGACTGACGGTCGATGACATCATCTCCCAAAACCTCCCGCTTCCACACCGTGACATGTGCCCTATAAGTCTCGAAGAAAAGCTCGTTTGCTTCGCCGACAAGTTTTATTCGAAATCTACTCCCGACCAAGAAAAACCGTTCGATAAAGTTCGTAAAAGCGTTGCTAAATACGGCGATGCGTCTTTACACCGTTTCGACGAAATGGCCACTCTGTTTTTATAGAAACCTACACAATCAATAAAAGGAAGATACTCTGAACATTGAATAAAATATATTAAATAAAGCCCAAACGCCGATAAGTCATGGAAAATGTGTATTTTTGCGAGTTGATTACAGATTGACAGCCGGATGCCAAAAGACAGCAAAAAATACGCTATACTTTTATCTCTTCTATGCTCCTCACTGTTTGTGTCGCTCATCGCACAAGACAGGCATCCGTCTTATAGCGAAGTGACTTCACTCGATTCTACCACGAGCAAAGATAGTGCTACTTTATTATCAAACAAACCGATAACACTTTTAGACAGTATTTCCAAAGATTCGTTACAATCGGATTCGTTAGGAGTCGATTCGCTTGCCAATGATTCTGTCTCACCCAAGAAAAAGAAAGCCGGTTTGACTTCGGTTGTCGATTACAAGGCCAACGATTCTATCGTTTTCACCCACGGTAACGAGGTGTACATGTACGGAAAAGGGGTAGTACAGTTCGATGGCATGGAGCTCAACGCAGACCAAATCGAGATGAACATGGACAGTAGCTTAGTCTACGCCGTGGGTCGTCCCGACTCTGTGGGAGATATAGTGGGCCGTCCCGTTTTCAAGGATAAAAGCGGAGAGTACGAATCGGAAACCATGAATTATAATTTCAAGACAAAAAAGGGATATATTACCAATATTGTCACCCAACAAGGCGAAGGTTACTTGACAGGCGGACAAACTAAAAAAATGGAGAATGACGAATTCTACATGAAAAGCGGACGTTACACGACATGCGACAATCACGATCACCCGCACTTTTATCTGCAATTAACCCAAGCGAAAGTCCGTCCCAAAAAGAATATCGTAACGGGGCCGGCTTATATGGTACTGGCCGATGTTCCTCTTCCCCTCGCCATTCCGTTCGGCTTTTTCCCTTTCACCGAAAAATATTCATCGGGTATTATCGTTCCCACTTTCGGAGACGAACTGGCACGAGGATTTTATTTGCGTGACGGCGGTTACTATTTTGCCATCAACGATTACATAGACCTTGCACTGACCGGTGAAATTTACACAAAAGGTTCATGGGGTATCAACGCCCGTTCGGCTTATATCAAACGATACAAATATTCCGGTAACTTCGATTTGAGTTTCATCACAACCATTACCGGAGATAAAGGGTTGCCAGACTATTCAAAGATGAAAAACTTCAAAATAGCATGGACTCATACCCAAGACACTAAAAACAACCCGAACATGTCGTTATCGGCAAGCGTTAATTTCACAACCAGCGGATATACCCGAAACGATTTAAATAGCTACTACAATTCCAACAGTTTTACCGAAAACACCAAAAGTTCTACGGTAAATATGACTTACCGGATTCCTAACTCGCCATGGAGTTTTTCGGCAACCGCCAATATCACTCAACGTACGCAAGACTCGACACTAAATGTTTCTTTCCCCAATTTAACCGTGTCAATGGGGCAAATTTATCCATTCAAACGGAAATCGGTCGTGGGCAATGAACGATGGTATGAAAAAATACAAATGTCGTATAGCGGTCGTTTCCAAAACTCGATTCTCACCAAGCAAGACCAGATACTTAAATCGAATCTGATTAAAGACTGGCGAAACGGTATGTATCACAACATTCCCATATCGGCGACTTTCAACATGTTCAAATATGTCAACCTGACCGCCAGCTTCAACTTTACCGACCGTATGTACTCCAACAAAATTATGAAAGAATGGGATACACAGCAGTCAAAAATAGTTCAAGACACGACCTACGGATTTTACAATGTCTTCAACTACTACGGTTCGTTGAGCGCAAGCACCAAATTATACGGATTCTACAAACCGTGGAAAATATTCGGAGACAAAGTACAGGCCATACGACACGTTTTCACTCCCACCGTATCGTTCAGCGCAGCCCCCGATTTCAGTTCTCCCCGATATGGTTTCTGGAAAACACTTACCTATGTCAACCAACAAGGAGAAACGGTGACCGAAAAATATTCGCCTTTCTCAAACGGAATATTCGGCACAGTGTCACAAGGGAAACAAGGAACAGTATCGTTCTCGGTATCGAATAATTTGGAGATGAAAGTCAAATCGGACCGCGATTCGACAGGGGTTCGCAAAATATCCCTAATCGAAAACCTATCGGCCAGTATGAGTTATAATATGGCTGCGGACTCCATGAAATGGAGTAACCTGAACACCTCAATACTCATTAAACTAACCAAAGGGTTTAACCTACAAATGAGTGCGACATGGGATACCTATACTTATCAATTAGACAGCTACGGAAACCCCGTACGAGTGAACAAACCCCGGTGGACCGTAGGCAAGGGATTAGGCCGTTTGTCCAGTACAGGAACATCTTTCTCCTACACCTTCAATAATGACACTTTTAAAAAGAAAGACAAGAAAAACAACAAGAACAAACAGCCTCAACCACAACCCAATACACTGCCACCTGACCCGAATGAAGAGCCGGAAGACGATACAGCCTCGGAAGAATCGGACACACAATTCGGGGCCGACGGTTATGCGATTTGGGAGGTCCCGTGGAGTCTATCTATCAACTATTCGGTCAATTACGGATATGGGTCTTTCAACAAAAAGAAAATGGAATACAACGGCCGGTTTACCCAAAACCTAAGTTTTTCGGGGAATATCAACTTTACGAAAAACTGGTCTTTTAACTTCTCGGCCAGCTATGATTTCGATGCCAAAAAAATCGCCTATATGAACTGTAACATCACCCGGGACTTGCATTGCTGGTCGATGAGTGCCAGTTTCGTCCCTGTGGGACCTTACAAATCATACAATTTCCACATTAGCGTGAAATCGTCTTTATTGCAAGACCTCAAATATGACAAACGAGGAAACTCTTACAGCCGACTCGACTGGTATTAAACCCGGTCGCATTTGTCGCAACCCGTAAAAACCAACACATTTATAAGCTATTCAACCAATAACCATGCAAACCGACAACGATCTTATACTCGACCATTTGAACGACCCGATATTTCATCTCATCGGTGAAGTCGCCGATGAGATGAATCGCCCGTGTTTCGTCATCGGAGGATATGTACGCGATATTTTTCTGGACCGACCGTCCAAAGACATCGACATCGTAACCTTAGGCAGCGGTATAGAACTCGCCGAGGCTGTAACGACCAAACTGGGGAAACGGGCCCACCTGTCGACATTTCGGAACTTCGGAACAGCACAAGTAAAATACAGTGACCAGAAAGAAAATATAGAGATAGAATTTGTCGGAGCTCGAAAAGAGTCATACAGCCATGACTCGCGTAAACCGATAGTCGAAGACGGAAGCCTGCAAGACGACCAGAACCGAAGAGACTTCACCATCAATGCTTTGGCTCTTTGCCTGAACAAAGAGCATTGGGGCATGCTCGTAGATCCATTCGACGGTATGAACGATCTGAAAAAGGGAATTATTCGCACCCCCCTCGATCCTGACATTACATTCAGCGACGACCCCTTACGCATGATGCGTGCTATCAGATTTGCCACTCAGCTAAATTTCCACATCGAGAAAGAGACATTCGCAGCCATCGAACGAAACCGAAAACGAATCGAAATCATTTCGAAAGAACGCATCATCGACGAACTCGGCAAAATCATACGTTCGGATATTCCCTCTCGGGGATTTATTTTATTAGACGACTGTAAACTGCTGCCTATCATTTTTCCCGAAGTCGCCGCACTCAAAGGAACAGAAACAATCGAAGGACGAGGACATAAAGACAATTTTTATCATTCGCTCGCCGTCCTCGACAATGTGGCACTGCGCAGCCGCAACGAATGGTTACGTTGGGCTGCACTACTCCACGACATCGGGAAACCACGTACCAAACGCTATGATTCCCGCTTGGGTTGGACATTCCACAATCACAATTTCATAGGAGAAAAAATGATTCCCGGTATTTTCCGCAAAATGAAACTACCGCTCAATGAGAAGATGAAATACGTACAGAAACTCGTAGGATTGCACATGAGACCTATCGTCCTCGCCGAAGAAGTCGTTACTGACTCGGCCGTAAGAAGACTCTTGTTCGATGCCGGCGATGACATAGATGATTTGATGCTTCTTTGCGAATCGGATATTACCTCCAAAAACAGAGAAAAGGTGAAACGATTCCGCGACAATTTCGAATTGGTGCGAACCAAACTGCGAGAAATAGAAGAAAAAGACAGCATACGCAATATGAAGCTCCCGATACGGGGAGAAGAAATCATGGAAACCTTCGGGTTACCGCCGTCCCGTCCCGTAGGTGAAATTTTATCGGCTATCAAAGAGGCCATACTCGACGGAAAAATTCCCAATGAATATGAACCGGCACGACTTTTTATGCTGGAAACCGCTGCAACAATGAATTTATTTCCGACAAAGAAATAATATAATATCAATTTTGCCGCAAATACAACACCAATAGTATACAAACAGATACATTTTTATCATTTTTATTGTAAAGTGAAAGTTTTTATAAGAAAATGCTTTCATTTTACGTATTTTGTATTATCTTTGCAACGAAATCAAAGAGAAAGATTACATATTTATAGGGACTTTCCAAAACTCAAAAAACATACTTATCAATGAAAACAACAGAAGTATTGAGCGAATTAAAACGCCGTTTCCCTAACGAACCGGAGTACCACCAAGCTGTGGAAGAAGTGTTATCGACTATCGAAGATGTGTATAACGAACATCCCGAATTCGATCGTTACAACCTGATCGAACGGTTGTGCATTCCCGATAGAATGTTTTCATTTCGGGTAACTTGGGTCGATGACAAAGGTCAAGTCCATACCAATATGGGATATCGTATCCAACACAATAACGCCATCGGTCCGTATAAAGGAGGCATACGTTTTCACTCATCGGTCAATCCTTCGATCTTGAAATTCCTTGCTTTTGAACAAACCTTCAAAAATGCCTTGACTACTTTACCTATGGGCGGAGGAAAAGGCGGATCGGATTTCACCCCCAAAGGAAAATCGGACATGGAAATCATGCGATTCTGCCAAGCATTCGTTACCGAACTTTGGCGGCATATAGGCCCAGATACCGACGTACCCGCCGGTGATATAGGTGTAGGCGGTCGGGAAGTAAGCTACATGTATGGTATGTATAAAAAGCTGGCCCGCGAAAATACCGGGACATTCACCGGAAAAGGTCTTGAATTCGGAGGCTCACTTATTCGCCCGGAAGCCACAGGATACGGAAATGTATATTTCCTACTCGAAATGCTTAAAACCAAAGGAATAGATATTAAAGGGAAAGTAGTCACCGTATCGGGGTCGGGAAATGTCGCTCAATATACGGTGCAAAAACTTATCTCCCTCGGAGCCAAAGTTGTCACCATGTCCGATAGCGACGGTTATATCTACGATCCAGACGGAATCGATGAAAAGAAACTGGCTTACATCTTCGAACTGAAAAACCTCTATCGAGGACGCATTCGTGAATATGCCGAAGAATATGGCTGTAAATATGTAGAAGGAGGACGTCCGTGGGGAGAAAAATGCGACATAGCCATGCCTAGCGCAACACAGAACGAGCTAGATGGCGACGACGCCCGCACCCTGCTTGCCAACGGCTGTTTCGCCGTTTCGGAAGGTGCAAATATGCCTTCTACTCCCGAAGCTATCGAACAATTCCTCGCAGCCAAAATTTTATATGCTCCGGGTAAAGCCGCCAATGCAGGAGGTGTCTCGGTAAGCGGATTGGAAATGACACAAAACTCAATGAAAATAAGCTGGACAGCCGAAGAGGTAGACCAAAAACTGAAACAAATCATGCACGATATTCATGAACAGTGTACCCGCTACGGTAAAGAAAGCGACTCTTATACCAATTATGTGAAAGGAGCCAATATCGCCGGCTTCATGAAAGTAGCCAAAGCGATGATGGCACAAGGGATATTGTAAACAAGTAGATTTGCCAACCGACATAAAACTGAGAGTGTGTTTTACGAACACACTCTCAGTTTTATTTTTAATATCTTACTTAAAATTTTCCTCCGGCCTCTTTTCCCGTCATTATTCAAACATCAGAATCACCTAAGCATAATATTCCTCCTTATAAAAAGTTTCTATAAAAAATATTATCTTCGCTATTCAAAACAAATCTAATTATGGCAAAGCAGCCCTATATTCAATCGCCGCTTAATTATATTGGAGGAAAATATAAAATACTTCCTCAAATATTACCACTATTCCCCAGTCGAATACGAACATTCGTCGACTTGTTTTGCGGAGGATGTAATGTAGGCATTAACGTTTCTGCCGATAGAACGATTTTCAATGACAATATTTCGTATTTGATAGATTTGTACAGAAAATTTAATGACACTCCTGTACAAGAAACGATGGATTATATCGAGCAGAGAATATCGGAATTTCAGTTATCGTTGACAAATGAAAATGGATATAGAGAATTGCGTAGGATATATAACGAACAGAAAAATCCATTGGATTTATTTGTCTTGACAGCTTATTCATTCAATCATCAGATCCGATTTAATAACTCTCACGAATTTAACATTCCGTTCGGTCGGGAACGTAGCTATTTCAACTCTACTATGAAATCCAATTTATATACTTTTCTAGATAGATTGCATACGAAAGATTTTATTTTTTCATGTACCGATTTCGACAAATTCGATTTTTCCGAATTATCAGAGAACGACTTTGTCTATTGTGATCCTCCTTATCTCATAACGACAGGAACATATAATGATGGAAAGAGAGGCTTTACCGGTTGGAACGAAAAGCAGGAATGCAAACTATTGAAAATATTAGACATGTTACATGAACGGGGTATCTCTTTTGCTCTTTCGAATGTCCTTATTCATAGAGGACGGAGAAATACTACTTTGTTAGAATGGATAGAGCATAGAGGGTACACAATTACTTATTTAAATAAAAATTATGCGAATTCCAACTATCAGATAATCGACCGTGAGAGCAAAAGCGAAGAAGTATTGATAACGAATTATCACCATGAAATACAGCAAGGAGTTTTATTTGAATGAGATATATAGGGAATAAGGAAAATGTAATACCTCGTATGTATGAAATATTGATACATAAAGGTATAGCGGGGAGGAGTTTATTTGATTTCTTTTCGGGAACAACCAGTGTATCTAAATTTTACAAACGATTGGGATATACAGTATCGTCTTCTGATTTTATGTATTTTTCATATTGTTTGCAAAAAGCCTATATTGAAAATAATTCCACGCCGACATTCGAGCGACTACTACCTTTACCGATTGTCTCGCCTTTGAAATCATGTGCGAGCCCACTTGATCGGGTTATTGCATACTTGAACGAATTAGAACCAGAGGAAGGTTTTATTTATAATAATTATACTCCCGAAGGAACTTATCATTTATCTCAGCCGAGAATGTATTTCAGCAATGAAAATGGAAAAAAAATAGATACTATCCGCCAACAGATTGAACGATGGAAAAATGACAATTTGCTTTTGGGAAACGAGTACTACATTCTTCTCGCCAGTCTTATAGAAACAGTTTCATTTTATGCGAATGTCGCAGGTGTTTATGCGGCATTTCAAAAAAAATGGGACCCGAGAGCAATCAAACCGTTCATATTGAGACCCATTGAAATTATTTCGAATAGACAGGAAAATAGAGCGTATCATGCCGATTCAATGAAAATTTTAAACCAAATAAACACAGATATTTTATATTTAGATCCGCCTTATAACGAGCGTCAATATGCTCCGAATTACCATATACTAGAAACAATCGCCCGATATGATAACCCAGAAATTCGGGGAGTGACCGGCATGCGAAACTATGATAGCCAAAAGTCTCGCTTCTGTAAAGCCTCTACTGCCTTAGAAGATTTGGATAAGGTGGCTCGGATTGCCACCTACGAATATCTCGTTTTGAGCTATAATTCAGAGGGCATTATGCCACAACACAATATTCTTGATGTATTGTCGCAATATGGCGAAGTGGAATTGGAACAATTTGAATATCTGCGATTTAAAAGCAATAATAATGGATTATCTAAAACAAAGAAGCATATTTGGGAACAATTATACATTTTGAGGAGACTATGAATGCGAAAAATTTGTGGATATTGACCGAAGAGAGACCTAAAAAAGAGGTCTTAAAAACAATTTTCGAATATTTTGCGAAAGATCATCAATGCGGATTTTTCGGAGATACATTGAGAATTATTCCTATACTGAACGAAAAACACGAGTTCGCTTTTATTTATGAAGTTATCGGTTTTACTTGTGCAAAAGTTAATCGGGTCTTTATAAAAACGATTTCGGGATATTCAAGTTTTGTGGATTTCCTCATTTTCTATCAAGATGCAATGCCCGTACAAACAGATACCCCTATTTATGCGATTGAAGAGACAAAAACCGATGATAAGGAAAGCCGGAATACCGGAGTATTCCAAAGATGTACTAAATTTGTTTTTGTAAAGCATTACTATCCTTCTGTCAAGATGATCATGCTATATGCCTTACAGGTTGAACAAAAGAAAGAACCTACACAAACCTATATCTTTGGGACTCGGCTTTTACTAACTTTCGGAGTAGAAATTCTTGGAAAAATATTAAATCCGAATGTGTTCAAACCTTTCACTTCGATCAATGACATTATAGCATTCAAACAAAACATGCGAAAAGCTCCCAAAGGGAACGTCCCGATTATAATATTTAAAGAAAACGATAAAATTTCCATTTCTGGGAGACTATACAAGAATAAAGGCCTTTCACATGACCCTAATATAGGTGCATTAAGTATTTTATCCGCAATCTTGCGAATGTTGGGTTGGACAAGAAAAATAGAAATAATCCGGCACGGATTATTACCACAACATGTAGGAGTGAGGAATAAATTCATACAAGTGGCTAATCTATTAAAGATCAAATTGGAGAACCTCGAAATTCCTCAAACCAACATGCCTGAATTCTATTGGAAATACGATACAACAGGAGAGAAGTTAGGAACTATTTTCATTCATATTATCGTTGAGAATTTCACAGAGGGGTATTCTATATTCGAGAATCACGCCGGATGCGAAAAAGGCTACTTTATGAAATCCGATGGCACGCCTATACCATTGGCAAAATATAATGACCGAAAAAAATATAAAGAGGGAGATAAAAAAGAGAAAATTGCTATTCCCGATTTAGTCTTGATCGATATATCTGAAAACGAAACGATTACAATCGAAGGCAAAAAATACCAGTTTAGGCAACAGGGAATAAGAGAATTGGAAGATTATGATTCTTTTGAAAAGCGATATTTAAAATATTATTATCCCGATTATAAAGTAGTGCGAACTGTCGTACTATACGGAAGCAGAGAAGAACGAATCATAGAAGCCCAAATCGGATTCCTTCTAAATAAAGATGGGAAATTGGTTTTGGGGATACAAGCTCCTTTATTATTTCGTCGGGCTATTGCTCACTTGTTGGATTATTGGAATTGATTATCAGAACGGATATCCAATAGCCAAGTGGAATGCGAGACTGTTTTTGAAAGAAGTCATATTATAATATCCTTTCTTTCCAGTGTCATAGGGCGCATGTATCCCGATACCTAAATCTCCCCGTAAAACAAGCATACCGATATCGTAGCGTAATCCTATACCTGTACCGAGGGCTATATCTTTGAGAAAAGTTTTCCGGTCGAGTTCTCCACCGGGACGTTTCGGATCTTTTTTCAATAGCCAGATATTCCCGGCATCGACGAATGCCGCACCGTGCAAATCGCCCCAAATGGGAAAACGGTATTCGATATTCGCTTCGAGCTTGAAAGTACCTGTCTGGTCGAAATATCCGTCGACATCGTCTTTTGCCGGAATATAACTTCCGGGACCGAGCGAACGTATAGTAAAAGCCCGTATGCTGTTCGCACCTCCGATATAAAATTGTTCGCTGTACGGAACTTCTTTGGAATTTCCGTATGCATGTTCCGCACCTATAAACAACCGGGTCGCCAACCAGTGTTCGGCACGGAAACGGTGATAATATTTCATTTCGGCACTTCCCTTTACGAATTGAGAAAAACTGCTGCCAAAGATATGTTTCTCCCCATGCTGTCCAAAAAGCGAGGTTATCCCGCTAAGGATATTTCCAGCCGACATTCCCATGAACTGCCAGATAAAGCGATTATCCACTTCCCGGCCGTATGAGGTGTCGTAAGTATAGGTGTAACTCGAAGACGGAATGAACTGATCTCGGAAACTGAGGGCAATGGCCGGATTCTCTTCCATCGTTTTATCGAACGATTCGGTCGTATTGAGCAGTTTTGTATATACCAACTTGAATGGCGTAACCGAGTGTCCGGCCCGCAAGGAGGTACGATAGTCGTATGACATCGAACCGTTGAAAGAGACCATACGAAAATAATGAGGCCGATTCATCAAGTTTGCCCCCAATTGGAACCGAGTATAAGCGGGATATTTTCGGGTACGGGGTAATTGCGGTAGAAATCCCGGCACGATACGGGGATAAGTTAATGAAGAATTCAAACCCACTTCGTAAGAGTTGAATAACGAAGCCTTACCATGCTGCGAACCTCCGCCTGTCTGCCACTCATAACTCCCGTTGAGTTTGACCGAAAGTTTTTCACCGCCCCCGAACACGTTGTTGTGATTAATACCGAAAATAAGTCCCGGGCCTATATAGCTGTTCGATTTAGACGAAACATTGGCTTCTATGGTCGCTTCGAGCGGCACGTCGAACGTCGCCTGTATCGTTACATCGAGGGAATCTTTTCGCATCAATGAATCGAGAGGGGTTACTTCGACAGCGACAGTACGGAATATTCCTAACCGCCCAAGATTGGATTGTGTCTCATTTTGGGTCGCAATCGAATAGATTTCGCCCGGTTTGAAAGTGATATTTTTGGGTAATACCCATTTTTTCAATCGTATAGGCTTGTAATAAGCGACAGTCATGCGAGGGTAGCGAATGGTATCGGGAGTTCCGTCGCCGGTGGCACGGTTGAGTCGAACTGTTACACCTCCCACATAATAAGGTTTGAGCGCTTGTGCCGGAATCCCTTTTTTCAGCGTCATTCTCAACGCCACTTTACCCGGAGACAACGTAGTGTCGGCAAGGTATTCGATGTATTCGGGGCGGAAATAAAAATATCCGTTATTTCTCAGTGCGGTAGTAATTCGGTTTCGCTCGAAAGATAAAGAATCGAGGCAATAACGGTCGCCCTTTTGTAAAATCGAGGAACTATTTATACTGTCGATAAACCGAGTTACCGGACTCGTAGGAGCCGGTAATTCTATGGTATCGAGCGTATAGGCTTCGGGGACTTCGATTCGATATTTAATGCGGGCTTTTTTAGGGTTCCGTTTGTTGTATATCAATTCATAATCGGCTTTCGCTCCGAAATATCCGTTATTTCCGAGAATGTCTTTGACTACCCTCATACGCAATTCGGGCTGTACGGTCGAAACAAGTACCGGCTCCTTGGCCAACTTCTCGTATATCCAGTGCTTCACCCCTTTTTCCCGCTTGGGTTCCATGTAATTCCACACCCACAAACCTATGGGAAACGGCGTGCGGATATAAGGAGAGAACAAAGGATTGTTGGGTGCGACGGAGAGAGTAGATCGAACGTCCGATGCAGCTGCATCGGCGATTTTCACACCTGAGTCGGGTATGATTTCCATTTTCTTTACGCCGGTATACAATACTTCATCATCGGCAATACGCTTTGTCGTGGAACAGCCAATCAGTATCAGCAATAGAAAAGCGGCGGTAAATACATTTCGGAATACTTTTTTCATAGGTTCACCCCCTTTCTGCTTTTCCGTGGTCGAAATAGCTCCATCAGATTGAGCAGCCTTTTCTTAACGACAAAACCGACACCGGTTTGAGTGATCTCTCCTTCGAGAATACTTTCATATCCCGTATGCCGGAATATTTTAATATACATGTTATCCCTTTGATTCAAATAATATTCGAGGGAAATGTCGTCTATGAAGTTCTCTTTGAAATTGACATCTGCGTTGTCGTCCGGGCTGAGGCTTCCGCCGATGACGACTTTCACCCTATTGTTAAACAGACTTTTAGCCGCCCTATAAGAATAATCGGTGCGGGTATTCACTCCCGAAGCATCGGTGTAGGAATTAATATCGAAAGACAAATCGATACCTTTCAAGTTATCCTGAGCCCATTGGTTCAATTCTTTTTGCAAGAATGCGTTAAGCGGATTACCCAATAAATCGGATTTCGTAGTCGACGTTCCGGGACCGGTATATGTATTATAAATGAGCAGGCTCATGGCTTGCGAAGCCCGTTGCTCGGCCGTGAGCGATGTCAACTGATTTTGCAGAGTGAGGTCTTCTGGTGCGGAAAGGTCGAAAGAAACAGACAAATTTTCCAATGAATTTTTAATGATGATACTGATGTCAAAATTGACTTGCCGGGTATTTTTCTCCTCCTCGGAGATAGTCGTGCGTACGGTCTCGACAGCTGTAATAGACATTTGAGGATCGGCGATATCACCGTTCCAAGACACATAGCTTCCGTCTTGAATTTTAAACAATTTTTCCGATATGATAGGCGGGTTGTAGCGGACGAAACCTCCGGTGAGATTGTATCGACCGGTGAAACGGCTGTCGCCCAACGTATTCATGGTATAGGCCAATTCCCCTCCGCCTTGAAGGTCTATCCGATTTTTTCCGTCCACCGAAAGATTCACACCCATTTTAACAGTGGGAGCAATGTTGATATTAACCAATATATCCATGCCCAACACACTGCTCTTTTGCAAAGTATCTTCTTCGGCTATTTCAGTACTGTCGTTGAACGAAACGAATGTAACGATATTGTTCTCCTGTTGTTGAAGAGCGAAAGGAGAATCTTGCATAACGTAGGTTACTTCCGTTCCCGTGAGTAACCCTACATTTCCCCGAATTTTCAGAGCATCAAGCGGACCGTTTACCGCCATGTCCATATCTACGATAACCGAACCGTAAACAGTCGCTTTCGTACTTCTCGCCGATTTAACCGGTTGGAAAGCCGATGCATATAATCTCAAATCGGTAACGATTTTATCTAATTTTTTGAAATCGATATTTCCATCGATATGCAGTGGATTTTTATTCGCTCCCGTGATCTCATAATTGTCGAATTGCAAAACATTTTGTTCCACTCGAATCTGACTTTGAGGAAATTTCAAAGTGGCTCCCATCGATTTAGAATTAGCCACGGCTTCTTCCATCTGTATGTAACCATTCAGAAGAGGCGTATCGGTACTACCCGTAATTCCCATTTTCCCATTCAAATATCCCTGTAATTGCGCCATTTCGGAAGGGAGGAACGGATTGGCTGTCGCCAACGGGAACTCATCTATGGACAAGTTTAACCGAACGGGATTTTCTGCTTGATTGTCAAGAAGCCCGTTCAACGTCAATACTTTCTTATCGTCTATTTCCCAATCGGCTTGTGCTTCCTGACGCCCCAAAGAGTCTAATTGATAATCGACGTTCAGATTAAAATTTCCCACACGTTGTTTCCCATAATATAAATCACTGATTCCCATACTACCGGCTACTTCCGTCGCACTCTGCGGAAAGTTTACCAGCAAGTCGGCAGAAATACTTCCGTCGATTTGAGGAGAGAATGGCGATAAAGCCAACCACGGAGCTATCTCCATACCGTTTATATCGACTTTCAATGCCTCTTGATGAGAGAAATCATGTGATTGTTCGTTGTGTAAAGTCTTGATAATAAAATGCCGATCCTCGTGAGTGAGAGCTATGTTGGCATCGAAATGTCGCCCATAATGGTAGGCAAAAAAATTGTCGGGATTCAATGTCCACGTTTCAAAACCGATAATCGGATTTTTCGGGAAAAACGACACTTGAATCAATGAATCTAAGAAATCGGCTTGGCAACCTATTCGGAATCCTTCTTGTCCTTGTCTGTTTTTTTGCACACAAAACAATTTAGTCGTATTCCCGGAGAGGAATCCGTTAAGGATTACAGAGGCTAACTGATCGAGGTTTCCGGGCTTGTTGCCGACTTGAAGAGAGTAATATAATCTTTCCTCCTTTTCACGACGCTCGAATAAAGAGAGTTGGAGGGTATCGATAGTAATTCCCCCGGTCGAAAAGCGGTCTATCTTACCCGTCGTATTCAATAGAGTATCGTTTTGGATATTCAAGTCGATTTGAGAAAATCCCATGTTCATTCCTTTGAGATACTGCTGTATGAGATTATTCCGCTTTGCGTTCGCATGAAACTCAAAAGGAGGCAGAACTTGATGCAACGCTTTCATATCCAATCGCTTTTCTTCTTGAACCGTAGCAATAATAGGTAACGACTGGTTCAGCTTTTCCAAGAAAGAGCTAAATCCTATACTCGAAACAAAATTCATAGCCATGTCTCCGCTTCGGACAGCGGCATTTATGTGCGTAGAGTCTGTTTCGGCCGAAATCGACAATGCATTGGTTTGTAACCTGCTGGTCGGCAAGAGGGCAGAAAAGTCACTTAACCGTATGTCTGCCCGATAAGATTCGCTCATGGGCGAAACATAGCCAGAAAGAGAAAGGCCGGTAGAAACCGAGCATGCTTCGGTTACCAGTTTCAGAGCTTCCAAATCGGTATGAATCTCGCCAGTCAAGTCGGCCGTATATTCTTCGGGAGACAGCGATCCCGATACGGAGAGTCCCATCAACAAATTAGGATCGGTACAAGTTATACCACCACTCATTTTACCCCTATTCAATTTCGCTTCGATAGACAGTCCGGTATACCGGTAACCCGAATAATCCACGGAATCTATTTTCAAGTCGACAGTCGCATACATACTGGAATCCATCGGATTGTATTTTTCTCCTGAGAACCGGGTCGAAGCAGAGAGTACTCCCAAAGAATCATGAGGCAGGAACGAAGATAGAGGGAATCGATCTATCAGTATCCGTCCATCATATTGCTCTTTTTTAGTATTTAATCGAGCAAGGAGAGTGATGAGGCCATCGCCGGATTCGATTTGGGCTTTCGACCGGATCATCTCCGGTGAAAGTCGGGCATTACCGGTGAATCGGGTCGGCGGTATATGTATTTTTTTGCTTAGGGAGTCCGGCATTACATTCGCAAAGACCGGCGAATTTTTCAGGCGAAGCTCCCATTGGAGACTTCCGTTAATCCGATCTGCTTCGTGCAAATTTTGCACATTGCCTGTCGCTTGGCAAACGAATGTTCCCGGCAGGGATATATCGGCCTTTTCCAAATTTAAATCTCCCAATTTACCGTTCATCGAGATGTTTGAAAGAAAACCGGTCGACAACAACAACCCTCTGGTATAATTGTCGTATTCGGGTAATACCCGAATAATGTCCCCAATAGCGAGCTTAGCCTGTAATCGAACCTCGACCGGTGTCTGTGAATTTTGTGTAAAAATACCGTTTCCAGCTTTAATCTGCGCCGAAATCTCGGATAAAGCAGTGTTCATCTGAAATTTTTGCAAGGAGATACCTGTCGAATCCATAGTAAAAGTTCCTTGTGTTCGAGTTACGGCTATCCCCGAACGTTCGGTGAACGCCAATTGTTTGATAGGAACGCATATTTCGCTTCCTCGATTATAGAGGGAGTCGATGGCAATCTCAATATTATCGAGAGAAAGATACCCGAAGTCGAGCCCTTTTTGGGGGATTCGGGTCGGCAAGGCATAAAGAGCTTGATTCCGATGCAGCCGCAACTTTTGAATTTGTACGGTCCACGGCAGCGAAACGATTGTATCGGCATCATTTTCCTCTGGTTCTGCTTCATTATTTCCACTCCCCGGATAATAACGATAATCTCCTTTGTCTATAATCGCCTCGGAGACTCGAACCGATTGCCCGTATAAATCTATTTCTCCTTGCAAGAGTCTCGCTTTTTGTATCGAAGCATCCAAATTTTCGATAGTAGGTTTCATCTGCATAGAATAATGGATATTCGATAACCCTATTTCTCCTACCGAGATGCTCCAATTCAATGGAGCGCTTTCCGCAGAAACAGTATCGGGGGAACTCTCCGACAAGTTCAAAGTTATTTCCCCTCCGTCCAATCGGGTAGAAGGTAATGAGATGTGGAAATCTTTTAAATTAACGTTTGCTTTCTGTGTGGAGAATTGTTTTATGTTAGCCGATAGTAATAAAGTAGAGTCTGAATTCGAAAAACGAAAAAGTGTCTCATTCAATGCTATTTTCTGGATTTGAACTTGTCCACGCAAAAGTGCCGCCGGGGCTACCCCTACTTGTATACTTGAACTTTGCAACAGCGTATCCCGACTCGAAGTCAGTAAAAGTATATCGTCGATTTGCAGTCGGAACGGGAATTTAAGAGACAACTTTCCTATGGAAAGCTCCATTCCTGTCGATCGGCCGACATAACCGCTAATCTCATTCTTTCCCCATCGTTGTACTGCCGGGATATAAATAGACAAAGGTAAAGTCAACAATAGCACTAAAAGTGAAATCAATACGATAGCAATATATTTTAGTGCTTTTTTCATTTTGGAGGAATTCTTTTTTGAAGGACTCTATATACACCTTATTTAACTGTATTCCGGTGGCTATTTTATAAACATTGGCACGACAGAATTTGTTTTTAGAATATACAGAAAACCTAAAAAACAAGGTAAATATATGAAAAATTATTTGTACCTCATTGCTTTATTTACAATGATCGCGTTAGGAATAAATTCGGGGCATGGCAGAATCAGAAAGCCGATCAACGACCGGAATACCCCATTCCTATACCGATGAGTTTATCGTAACGTACTCCCTGCGGACGATGATAAACCTTTACTAAATATTCGTTTACCGTTTCATAATAGTTTCCTTCGATAGGACCTGCCGAAGCGGCACTCCCTCCATCGGGCAAAAATAGGTATTGATAATTGTAAGAACCCTGTTTCAAGAGCAGGGTTTTCTCATATTTCCCAGAAGCAGGATTATAAACCATTTCGTTATAAGGGGTATACCGATGATTCGTCATTTCGCCATCGATATATATTTTTCCTCCCGGAATCGGATCGGAATCAAGCGTGAAATGCACGACGAAATAATCGGCTTCGGTATTGCTGTCGTCTGCCCCGCTTTGGCGTATGACGAAACGCCCGTTTTGGGTTTTATCATAAAGATAACTCGTTTGCGCTCTGGGAACAGACGTAGCTAACACGACGTGATAATATGGGTCGAAATAGTATATTTTTTCAACCCCTAATCCGGCATAACGGGTAGCTACCATTTCGAACCGACGAAATTCATTCCCCGCTTCGAATATCATATTGCGGTCATGACCGAAAACAATTTGATTCCCTTGTACCCTTAAAGGTCTATTTATAATAACCTCCTTATCCCGTCGGCTATTTTGAAGAATACTTATTTTCAATTCGTTATAAGGATTTTGAACCCGATAATTGTTGGTATTGAGAGCGACTTCTACCTGTTGATGCTCACGGTTATAATCTATATCGGTGCGAGACGTTACAGAAGGAGCGACCAAAACTTGGTTTTCATAGACCGAAAAACACACTTGCAACAAAATATTTTCCGGTTCGTTTTCAGGATAAACCACAAGCACATAATTACCCGATACTTTAAACTGTACATCGGCATTGGGAAGCGTAATCCTGTAATGCACATAATGCACGAAAGTCGCAGTAGAAAATTCATATTCTTCGACAGAATTCGTATTGAAGCCATCGAGATATTCCAAATCCGACAAATCGGAAGGACGCCAGTCTGCATTACAATGTATAAGACTGTATTGCAAATAAGTGACATCTTCGGCCAACTCATCGAACGAAATCGTTATGTGTTCGTCGGTATTCAATTCAATAATAGGAGGGAACAATTCCCTACCTTCCACCTCGGTCTGTATAGTTCGAAATCGATCGGAGAAGGCTTGTGTTTCATACGGTTCCGAACGATTTTGGGCCGTTGCAGAAATGCCTCCCAAAAGGACACAAACAGAAATAAGCAATTGAAAAATATAACTTGTTTTCATAACCATTCCATCATCGAGTTACTGATGCAAACATACGAAATTTTACGCCTATATCCTAATATATCCCTTACAGCCATCAATTCTATCGCAATAGAACGAAAATAATTTATAACTCGAATCATACAGAATGCAGTTCGGCATGAAAAATAAATATATTTATTTTATCCTACATCTACCTTTCGTTATATTATTCTGTATAATATAGGAGGCGGTTCGGCATAGTCAAGCCAAAAATATAATTTTCGCTTGTCTCTGCACTCACCTTTCACTATATTTGTACCGTATTTTAAAATATAGTTGTGTATGAATTGTAAGTTTTTCACTATCGCTTGTGCTTTATTGTCAATGTCTTTCTGCTCATGGGCAAACGAAAATAAAACGGATTCTGTGGGTTACCAATTTACTGTAACCAAAGAATTGAAGACCAACCCGGTAAAAGACCAAAGTAGATCGGGAACGTGTTGTAGTTTCTCGACTTTATCGTTTATCGAAGATGATTTGTTGCGTCAAGGAAAGCCTGCGGTAGACTTATCGGAAATGTTTATCGTGCGTAACGATTATATAGAAAAAGCGATTAAATATGTACGCATGCACGGCGATATCGCCTTTTCGGCCGGGGGTAGCGCTTATGACGTGCTCTATATCATCGATAAATATGGCATTGTGCCCGAGGAGGTTTATACCGGTTTGAATTACGGGACAGACAAGCACCAGCACGGAGAACTCGACGCTATCCTCAAAGGTTATGTCGATGCTATCATTGCCAACCCCAACAAAAAACTTTCGACGGCATGGCTCGATGGATTCAAAGCCGTGCTGGACACTTATTTAGGCAAAGTTCCCGAGAAGTTTACTTACAACGGCGTAGAATACACACCTCAATCTTTTGCAAAATCATTGGGTATAAAAGCCTCGGATTATGTTCCGTTGACATCATTCACCCATCACGATTTTTACAAACCTTTTGCCATTGAAGTACCCGACAACTGGTTATGGTCGGAATATTATAATATCCCGCTCAACGAATTGATGGAGACAATCGATTATGCCATCGATAAAGGTTTTACAGTCATGTGGGCTTCCGATGTAAGCGAGAAAGGATTCCAATATCTGAAAGGGTTTGCTGTGGTTCCCGTAGAGAAGAAAAACGAGAACCTGTCTGGAACCGAATTGGCTCGTTGGGTAAAATTGTCAAAATCGGAAAAAGAAGGAGAACTATATAAATTCGAAGAACCGGAGGAAGAACAATACATCGACCAAAAACTTCGACAAGAAGCATTCGATAACTACGAGACTACCGACGACCACGGCATGGTATTCGTAGGAACAGCCGTCGACCAGAACGGTACGAAATATTATAAAGTGAAAAATTCATGGGGTACGGAACAAATTTATGGAGGCTTTTTCTACGCATCAGAAGCATTCGTGAAATATAAAACTATGGATATCTTGGTCCACAAAGATGCTGTTCCCGTAAAGATTCTGAAAAAATTACATCTGAAATAGCACGATGAAACGGCTCCGTCTATCTGGCCTTTTGCTGTTGATATTGTGTTTGTCTCTATTGGCTATCCCGTTTTGGAACGACCGAATCGTACGCCGTTATATCGACAAAATATGGTTACACCGGACGAACTCGATCGAGAAGTTGCACGAGTTTGAACAGGAGTATAAAAATTTTGAGTGCGACGTGCTGTTCCTCACCGATTCAGCGACATTCGAGATAGGGCATGACGAACCTTCGGGCGAACCGTTGAAGCCCTGTCTCGACTTTTTAGGAGCTAACCCCGACCGAGAACTTTGGCTCGATTTAAAGAATCTGAACGAAAGTAACTGCATACAAGCCGAAACGACACTTACCGGACTACTGGCACAGAGAGATGTCGATAAAGATCAATTGATTATCGAATCTCGTGATTGGAAAGCGTTACATCATTTTACACAAGAAGGGTATTACACTTCTTGCTATCTGGATATTCCCCATATAGACGAATTGTCCGACGCAGAACGTTTACACAGACTGGATTCCATTCAACAAATAGCCCATAGCGGAGCTGTTTCGGCGCTCTCCTTTCCGGCTTCGTATTACGCTTTTCTAAGGAATCTGGATTTCTCAGTAGATTTACTCACTTGGGAACATCGTCGATGGGCTTGGCAATTACCCTTCTTTTCCCGATCAAGGGCGATTCTGAAAGACGGGAGAGTAAAAGTCGTTTTGGTGAAAGAAAAGGGACATTATCACAAATGAATCTTTTTATAAAAACAGGTCAAACACAATCGATATACCCACGCAACAACGATACAAAGCAAGAGATACAATAACCCGGATATCTCTGGGGGAAGGGCTTGATCGTGCGCAAGAACTTGTTGCCGCACAAAAGCATGAGTTACAAACAGCGCAGCTGAAAGTTTTCCCATGAAAAGCAGAACGTTTTGAAGAGGTTCCTTTCTGGCAAGCGGGAGAACGGCAGCCACAGGAAAGAGGGCTAATATGGGACTAACCACCCACAAATAGCGATTGAACAAACTCAGAACAAAAAGAACGACTCCAAAAGAAATCCATCTCCACGAAATATATACAGGGTGACGAGACAGGAGAATGCCTACACAAAACACCGGTAACCACCCTATGCTGTTATAACGAAAAGCAAAAAAACAGTTATCCAACCCGAGACTAGACAACACAATGAGCAACGTCCACACCCCTGCTATAATACCCCATAGAACCTTGTCCGATGATTTCCGCAAGAATAATGAGTAAATAACATACAACAGAAATGCCATGCCGAAATACCACCACGGCCCGGCAATGATAAATCTGTCGGCAAGGCCATTGGCCGTAAAAGTAAGCATAAACAACATGTCGGTCCAAATCTTGTTATTACCCAGATAGGCATAGGTAAAATGCGTATGCCCCGAATAACGGTCGAGAATAAGCAGTAGCGCCATAGGAACGAGCCATTTCCACAGTTGTATGGCTCGGCGCAAAATGATATACCACTTCGATTCCCCGCTGTGGTCATAACATTTGGAAAGTCCATAACCACTGACAAAGACAAAAATCGAAACTCCGTAATGTCCTAAAAAGGAAAATAGTGATAAAATTATAATGCGTAAATTACCAGACAACATGGCCTCGGTAAAACGGGAAACATTTTCGGGAGCATACTTAAACTCACATTCTGGCGGAAACTCAGGAAACGTATGAAAATAATTATGTAATATAATCAATAAAATACCAATACCTTTTACAATATCCAGATTTTTATCCCGCGTAAATGTTCGTAAATTACCCCCCCCTTTAAATATTCACATTCATTAGCATTATTTGCATTTATTTACATTCATCAGATGCAAAATAACATGAGATTACATTTCTTCCGATACCTCATTGAGCTTTTCACCGATCAATCGAGCAGCCGATGCTACATAATCGGCACAAGGGCGACGCTTGTAATACGTTTCGGTACGAGCCTCGGGAGTAGGACTATCGCTTTTATGGTCGAGTCCCAACAGCTCTCTGCAAATAATAGAACCGTTTAGGGCCTTCGATTTCTCTGCCAAATCCTGCACCGTGCTGTAAACGATTTTTCGTTTAGTCATATCCGACGGGATATCATTTTTGTAAAATAACCCAGCAACCATAAACATGCCGCTAACTGCACCGCACACTTCTCTCAATCGTCCCATGCCTCCACCCAACGGGGCACTGATAGACGCTGCCAAAGACGGGCTTATATCGAACAAATCGCAATAAGCCAACACAACGGCTTGCGCACAATTATATCCTTCCAGAAAAAACCGACGAGCCTTTTCCGCTCTTTGTTCTACATCTACTCTTTCCATACCGCTACCATCGAATAGGTTCGATTCCGTGAGCCTCTAAATATTGGTTAGTTTGACTGAAATGATGATTCCCGAAGAACCCCCGATGTGCCGACAAAGGCGAAGGGTGTGGAGATTGCAAAACAAGATGCCGACTGCGATCTATAAAATCGCCCTTCCGTTGGGCATACGATCCCCATAGGATAAATACCAAATGCTCCCGCTCTTCTGCCAATTTATGAATAACTGCATCGGTAAATGTTTCCCAACCTCTACCTTGATGTGATGCCGCTCCGTGAGCCTCAACCGTGAGAGTAGCATTCAAAAGCAAAACTCCTTGCTGCGCCCATCGAGTCAAATTTCCACTCCGAGGAACAGGAATTCCTAAATCGCTCTCGATCTCCTTAAAAATATTTTGAAGCGAAGGAGGAAAAGGAATATGGTCATTAACCGAAAAACAAAGCCCATGTGCTTGACGAGGCTCATGATAGGGGTCTTGCCCCAAAATAACAACCTTTACTTGGTCGAACGGACAGGCGTCGAAAGCCGCAAAAATCTGACTACCGGGAGGATAAACCGTTTTAGTAGCATATTCGTGCCGTACAAAAGCCGTCAGATTTTCAAAATAAGGCTTGTCAAATTCGCTTTGTAAGCGTTGCTGCCAGCTGGATTCGATACGAACATTCATAATAGTCGAATAAGATTTTAACTATATCTGTTTGCAAAGCTACAAATATTTCTTACTTTTGCCACGCAAATGAAGAATTGTTTCTCATTTTTGAGTAGAAACAATCTAGCTTTTTTATATCGGCACCCGTAGTTCAATGGATAGAATAAAGGATTCCGGTTCCTTCGATTGGGGTTCGACTCCCCACGGGTGTACAAATTACGGCATTAAATAGCCTAATAATTAGACGATTATTATATCTTAGGTAGCAAAAATCGACACATTACCCCCTGTTTTATCTCCATTCTTATATACGTGTGCAGAAGATTATCATACGGGTAATACCCTTATGAAGGTCGTATAATAAATAGGGGAAATTCCCCCTATTTAGATTTGCATAATAGTGCATAAAGTTCTGCGCTATTCAGTATTATTTCTATATTTGTATGTCCTTATTATTTATCCTTTTTGTCTGGTATTAGGAGGGGGTATGTCCTGTACGGCTACCCCCTTTCTTTTATACCTCATCGATGAAAGATAAATTTATAGATATGACAAGGTGAGGAAAATTTTCCTCACTATTTTACACTCACTGATAAGTGGCAAATTTAGGGCAAATTAGATTGCGAGTTGGACGTTTTAACCGAGTGGGGAGGGAATTAGGAAGGTTACAGGAAACACCCTAAATTATAAATGCTTTATAAGAGTATAAAGCAAAAAAGAGGGCACAAAGCGCCCTCCTCGTTATAATTACTGTTTTATATGCTTACCACAAAGCAACCTTTCCGCCTATTCCCAAATCAAGGGTGGCCGTTGTAATTCCCAAAGCTTGGAAAACTCTACGCATCGTGGAAAGGGTTATAGAGCTTTTACCGTTCTCCAACTTACAAATTTGAGAGCGTTTCACGCCTACCTTTTCGCCTAATTCCTCCTGTGTGAGGTTTTGTTTAAGACGCGCCTTTTTGATGGCCTCACCGATACGGTAAGCATGTAAAGCCTCCTCTACTCTCATTTCGTGTGCGTCACGTCTTGGAGTGCCTTTCTTCCCTAATTGCTTGTCTAATACCTCCTCAAAGGTGTATAACTTCATATTGCCTACGGTTTCCATATCTTAATATTTTTTGTTTTCAAAGTAATACTTCCTTATCGCTTCCGCTTTTGCTATCTCTTTATTCGGTGTCTTTTTGGTTTTCTTTACTATGCCGTGGGTGACTATTACCAATGTATCTTGGTCGTTGTCCCAAAAAGCGAATAATCTGTATGCCGTTCTATTGTAAAGAGTGCGGAACTCCCATATATCCGTATTCTCTAACTTTTTGAATAGCTCATTGTTCCGTTCACCTAACATAACCCGATGAATGTTATAGCGTACCTTTTCGGCGGCAGCTTCGGGCAAATTGGCTATGAAATACTCGGCTTCACTCGTCAATATTAAACGGAATGCTTCTTTTTCCATGTTCGTTTGAATCTTCGACAAAGATAATATTTTGTTTCCAAATTAGCAAACAATCATATCTGTTTCATTCTATTTTAGAAAAATTTCTCTCTCGGCTTGCCGTTCGTCTGGATACTCCACATTACCTGAATGCTCGGAGGGGGAGTTTTGCGACATTCTTTTATCATGTAATTTTTGCCGGTAAGATAAGGAGAATTCAACCTTCTCCCCTGTGTTGCGGAGCAATAAGGAAGAGACCGAAGGAACAGTAGTTCCTGAGGAGAAGAGTTGAAAAAGACTACCCAGAATTATTTTGATTGTATTTTCTAACCCCTCCGTCACTTTGTGACACCTCCCCTATATTTTGCTGTGCAAAACACAGAGGAGGAGGTTGAATACCCTTTTATCGCATTATTTATCGAATGAGATGGATCGAATTCGTCCTTCTCCTCCGTGTCCCGTAGTATTACAGGGTGTCGCGTTAGCCATATAGAAGAGATGTCCGCAGGACGGAGGGAGTTGAAAAGATTATATAATCTTTGATGGAGGGGTCAGACGCATAAACGGACAATCTTCACTAATTTCCTACTGAGCCGATATCCTCACTAAATATCGACTAAGCCTAACTTTTTTCTTTTATATTCACCTTCTTTCTGTTTTTATTCATCTGAATTTTGTAGTTTGAAACCGACTATGATTCGACATGAAAAATAAACAAGCTCATTTTGTCCTTCCCTCGGCTTACACTATCTTTGCACTATGGAAAATAAAATAGATTGGAGCCGTACAGATGGATTAATTTTCGATATGGACGGAACCCTGTGGGATGCAGTAGACACATATGCCCGCATTTGGAACGAAGTATTTCTGCGAGCAGGAAAAGAAGTTCACATCACGAGGGAAAGCCTCATCGGTAACATCGGTATTCCTATTCCTAAGATTTTGGCAAACCTCTTTCCAGAAATCAAAAACGAAGAGGCAAACCGTTTCTCAAAAGAGTTAGCGGAACATGAACCCGAATTATTGTCCCGTTACGGCGGTATACCCTATCCCGGCGTGGTTTCTGGATTAGAACAACTCTCCTCGAAATACAAATTGTTTTTAGTCAGTAATTGCGACACCCATACTTTACCTATTTTCATGTCTTGTATCGGGATAACCCCTTTCATCACCGAGGCCATTTCATTCGGCGACACACATAAACCTAAGGGTGACAACATGTTATTACTGAAAGAAAAATATCATCTGCAACACCCCCTCTATATGGGCGATATAGAAGCCGACGGGAGGGAAACTCATCGGGCAGGACTACCGTTCGTATATGCCCGTTACGGATTCGGACACACCGACGATTATGAATTAGCATTCGATTCGTTCGAAGATTTTACCAATTTCTTCTTAAAACTTAAATAAAAATGTATTCGAGTAATTTTCAACCCGAGGCTTCGTTACGGTGGAAGAGAGTACAGTCGGTATTACAGTCGATAAATGCCGATGCCGTTTTGTTGAATACGAACGCCAATCTATACTATTCTTCGGGCCGGGTATTCAACGGTTATACCTATATACCTTCGGAGGGTGAAGCGATTTATTTCGTTCGCCGTCCCATAGGGTTGAAAGGAGAAAATGTTCATTATATCCATAAACCCGAACAAATTCCGGCTTTACTCACCGAAATAGGACTACCACTTCCCCGCAAACTCGCAATCGAGTGGGATGCATCTCACGGCGATTTCACACGGTTATCCGCCGTATTTCCTGATGCAGAAATAACGAACGGCTCGGCTGTCATGCGGAAAGTACGTTCGGTAAAAACCGATTACGAATTGGGGTTATTGCACGAGTCCGCCGTGAAACATGCCGAAGTATATCATCGTATCGAATCGGTCTATCATAACGGAATGACCGATATCGAATTACAGATAGAAATAGAACGCTTGTTGCGGTTGCATGGGAATCTGGGGCTTTTCAGAATAAACGGACAAAGCATGGAGATTTTTATGGGCAATGTCATTTGCGGCGATAATGCAGATACTCCCACACCGTACGATTTTGCTATGGGAGGAGCCGGATTGAGTTGCTCGATACCGGTAGGTTGCAATGGTTCGCTCATTCGTCCGGGCATGGCTGTGATGATAGACATGTGTGGCAATTTCACCGGATACATGACTGACATGACCCGAGTCTATTCGGTGGGGGAATTACCCGACCTAGCTCATCGAGCCCACCAATGTTCCATCGATATTCATCGTGCTGTAAGCCAAATGGGTAAACCGAGCGTAAAGGCGGCCGACTTATATAATCTAGCGATTTCGATAGCAAAAGAGGCCGGATTGGAAAATTACTTTATGGGACATACCCAGAAGGCCGGATTTATCGGACACGGTGTAGGTATCGAAGTTAATGAAGCTCCGGTCTTAGCTCCGCGCTCGAAAGATATTTTAGAAGGAAATCAAGTCATAGCTCTTGAACCGAAATTTGTCATACCCCATGTAGGCGCTGTTGGAATCGAAGATACCTATATGGTCACACCCGAAGGTATGAAGGCCATTACGAACGCTCCGATAGAAATAGTATCTTTATCGTAAAATGTCTTTGACCCCCTTCGTCACTTCATGACACTTCCCCTATCGCACTTATAGTACGCAGTGGAGGAGGTTAAAATGCATTATCCGTTATCCCCGCTCTATAAAAATAGGAACGTGGGTAAAAGATAAAGATGCAACCCCGCCGATTTTCTATCATTGTGCCTTTTTTCTCTGCGAATAACTTCGTAACTTTAAGCCCCTGAAACTAAATTTTATCTGTTTATGCAACCCTTTATTCATCTGCACGTTCACTCCCAATATTCTATTCTTGACGGTCAGGCTTCGATTCCGGCATTGGTCGATAAGGCTATACGCGACGGAATGAAAGGTTTGGCATTGACCGACCACGGTAATATGTTCGGGATAAAAGAGTTTTTCAATCTGGTAAAAAAGAAAAACGGAGCAACAAAAGATGCCATTAAAGGTGTACAGAAACGAATTGAAGCCATCGAAAGCGGTGCGGAAGAGGTAGAAGACAAAGAAAAAGAATTGGCCTCCCTGCAAGAAGAAAAGGCAAAACTCGAAGCCAAAATATTCAAGCCGATATTCGGGTGTGAAATGTACGTAGCCCGTCGCCGGCTTACCGATAAGGAAGCCACACCGAGAGAAATACGTACTACCGTCGTTAACGAGGTCGAGGGCTTTTCTATTCGTGGGGGAGCCGTCGACGAGGGTGGTTATCACTTGGTTGTCCTTGCAAAGAACCTGAAAGGTTATCACAATCTGGTCAAATTGGTATCGAAAGGCTGGACCGACGGATTTTATTCCCGTCCCCGTACCGACAAATACGAACTCGAAAAATATCACGAAGGGCTGATTGTTTGCTCTGCATGTCTGGGTGGAGAGATTCCGAGAAGAATCCTTACCGGCGATATTCAAGGAGCCGAGGAAGCTATCCTATGGTTCAAGAATATCTTCGGAGAAGATTATTACCTCGAATTACAACGCCACAAAGCTACCGTACCGAGAGCCAACCACGAAACATATCCGCTGCAACAAGTAGTGAACGATCGGCTGATAGAGTTCTCTCGCAAGCATGGAATCAAACTGGTATGTACCAACGACGTTCATTTCGTGGAAGAAGAAAATGCCGAAGCTCACGACCGCCTCATTTGTTTGAGTACGGGTAAAGATTTGGACGACCCCAATCGCATGCTATATACCAAACAAGAGTGGTTAAAGACCCAACAGGAGATGAACGACATCTTCTCCGATGTGCCCGAGGCTCTATCCAATACGTTGGAAATTCTCGACAAGGTAGAGTTTTATTCCATCGACCACCCGCCTTTGATGCCCACTTTCCCGATTCCCGAAAACTTCGGTACAGAAGAAGAGTATCGGAAAAAATTTACCGAAGAAGATTTATTCAACGAATTCACTCGGGACGAAAACGGGAATGTCGTTTTGAACGAAGCCGCAGCACACAAGAAAATAGAAAATTTGGGCGGTTACGACAAGCTGTATCGTATCAAGTTGGAAGCCGATTACCTGAAAGAATTGACTTTCAAAGGAGCGCACGAACGATACGGAGAGGAACTATCCGACGAAATTATGGAGCGAATCACTTTCGAACTTCATATCATGAAAACGATGGGTTTCCCGGGTTACTTCCTCATTGTACAGGATTTCATCAATGCAGCCCGCAGAGAGCTCGATGTCTCGGTCGGTCCGGGACGTGGTTCAGCCGCCGGTTCGGTTGTCGCTTATTGTTTGAAAATTACGCAGATAGACCCTCTGAAATACGATTTGCTATTCGAACGCTTCCTTAATCCCGACCGTATTTCCTTGCCCGATATCGATGTGGACTTCGACGACGACGGTCGTGGGCGGGTATTGCAATGGGTAACCGAAAAATACGGAGCCGAAAAAGTGGCGCATATCATCACCTATGGTACGATGGCTACAAAATTGGCGATTAAAGATGTAGCCCGTGTACAAAAACTACCGTTGCCCGAATCGGATCGTTTGACTCGCTTGATTCCCGACCGTTTACCCGAAAAGAACGGGAAAGCCCAGAAAATAAACCTGAAAAATTGCATCGAGAACGTGAAAGAATTGCAGGAGGCTTGCAATTCGAGTAACGAACTATTGGCCAATACGATGAAGTATGCCCAAATGCTCGAAGGAAACGTGCGTAATACCGGCGTTCATGCCTGTGGCGTTATCATCGGGCGTGACGATATAACCGATTGGGTTCCGGTGAGTACGGCCGACGATAAAGAGACCGGAGAGAAAATGCTCGTTACCCAATATGAAGGCAGCGTTATAGAAGATACCGGCTTGATAAAAATGGACTTTTTGGGATTAAAGACACTCTCCATTATCAAAGAAGCCGTCGAGAATATTCGCCAAACTCGTCACATAGACCTCGATATCGACTCTATTCCTATCGACGACCCCAAGACGTACGAATTATACAGTGCCGGACGGACGACCGGAACATTCCAGTTCGAGTCCGCCGGTATGCAAAAATATCTGAGGGAGCTGCATCCCACGACGTTCGAAGACCTCATCGCCATGAACGCTCTTTATCGTCCGGGACCTATGGAATACATACCGCAATTCATCGCCCGCAAGCATGGGAAAGAACCTATCGTGTACGATATTCCTATTATGGAAAAGTATCTGAAAGATACTTACGGAATTACGGTATATCAAGAACAGGTCATGTTGCTCTCCCGTTTGCTCGCCAATTTCACACGCGGTCAATCCGACGGATTGCGTAAAGCGATGGGTAAAAAACTGAAAGATAAACTGGATGCGTTGAAGCCCCTTTTCATTTCGGGCGGCGAGAAAAACGGACATAAAAAAGAAGTACTCGAAAAAATATGGGCCGACTGGGAGAAATTCGCTTCCTATGCTTTCAATAAAAGCCATGCCACATGCTACTCATGGGTAGCGTTCCAAACGGCATATCTGAAAGCCAACTATCCATCGGAATATATGGCGGCAGTGCTGAGTCGAAACCTCAATAACATCACGGAAATCACGAAATTCATGGACGAGTGCAAATCCATGAAGATTCAAGTTTTAGGTCCCGATGTCAACGAAAGCCAGTATAAGTTCTCGGTAAACAAGAAAGGGAATATCCGTTTCGGATTAGGAGCAATCAAGGGAGTCGGCGACTCGGCGGTACAAGCCATTGTCAAAGAGCGCGAAGCCAACGGCCCGTATAAGGGAATATTCGACTTTGTGGAACGAGTCAATCTTTCGGCTTGTGGTAAAAAAACGATAGAGTCATTGGCCATATCCGGAGCCTTCGACTCATTCAAAGAAATTCACCGGGAAGATTTCACTGCATTGAACAGCAAAGGAGAAATTTTCTTAGAAACATTGGTACGTTACGGTGTAAAAGTACAAAATGACAAAATGTCCCAAGCTACGTCTTTATTCGGAAGCGTAGCTCCCATCGTAACGACCCCGCCCGAAATCCCACGGGGTGTGCCCCTCTCCGACATCGAGCGTTTGGACAAGGAAAGAGAGCTCGTTGGCATGTACCTTTCGGCACACCCGCTCGATGCCTATAAATTGGAATTATTGTACGGCTGCAATACCCGCATGACCGATTTGAAAGACCGAGAATCCCTCTTAAATAAAGAGCTGACATTCGGAGGAGTGGTTGTCGACTACCGAACGGGAATCGGGAAAAGAGGCGGTCAATATGGTTTCCTTAAAATAGAAGACTATTCGGGAGCCGAAGATATACCTTTATTCGGCCAAGACTTCATAGACTACGGAAAGTATGGAGCCAATAACGGAACTTTCGTGTGGATAAGGGCTCGCTGTCAACCATCGAAATTCACCCCCGGCCGTATCGATTTGAAAATTTTGGAGATAAAGCTACTGTCCGAATTAAAAGGGACTTTACTTAATTCCATCACGATCGAGCTACCGGCCCGGTTGGTAAAAAACGGATTCATACAGACACTTTCCGAATTTATGCCCCCGGCACACCAGCACAAGGCAGAATTGAGTTTCAAAATATACGATTCGGAGTTGGATAAATCGGTACGGCTGAGATCGAGGCGCAAACCGACGATCACGGAAGAACTTATCGACTTTTTAAGCGAGAACGACGAGATCTCTTTCAAAATAAATGAATAATCGTTTGCGACTCAACCAGAGATTACCTACTTTTGTTGTAAAATAAATTGAAACGATAAAACAGTAAAAAATAAAATTATGGCATTGAAAATCAATGATGAAAATGCAAAAGAATTGATTGCCTCCGGCAAACCGGTAGTTATCGATTTTTGGGCGGAATGGTGCGGCCCCTGTCGCGCAATCGCACCTTCGGTAGACGAACTTGCAGAAGAATATGAAGGCAAAGTGATAATCGGGAAATACAATGTTGACGATGACACCGATTTAAGTGCAGAATACAGTATTCGCAATATCCCCACCTTGCTCTTTTTCAAAGAGGGTAAACTAGTGGACAAACATGTCGGTTCTGCTTCGAAAGCCGATTTGGAAGCTAAAATCAAAGCGCTGCTGTAAAAATCCGAAAAGAAAATCGTATAAACCCCTCGCTTTGTATTCATATAGGCGAGGGGTTTCCTTGTCTTGAAATAGAGAATGGTTCTTTACCAGTTAAGATACTCTTTCAAAGTATTTACATAAGCTTCGAAAGCCTCCCTTCCTTTTTCGGTTATTTGGCACGATGTCCTTGTTTTCCTACCGACAAATTCTTTCCTGACCCGAATATATTCGGCTGCCGATAATTTATCTATCTGCACACTCAGGTTTCCGGAAGTCGCCCCGGTCTTTTCTTTCAGATAAACAAAATCCGCCTCATCTACCGACAAGAGAATCGACATGACAGCCAACCTCAACTGCGAGTGTAACAATGGATCTAATTCTTTCAACATATCTTTTTACACTTTGCATTAAGAATATGTCCCGGAACAATCATCACGACGACAAACGATCCCCCGAAATAGAGCTGCCACACCATAGGCGTATGTAAAGAAGGCATAGTCATAAACATATAAATAGCCGTGACAAGCGCGAGCAACGGGAAATAAGTAAGGCTGAATTCCTTGATAACCAGACCGGTAATCGACGTACCCATACCACAATACAACAAAGCCAACGGCATCATCAACCCGAAATTGACACGACCGATAACAAACCCCAATACGATCATCGTCAAGACAGTAAGTACAAACAATGCTCCTATGACTCTCCATGTTTCGTTGATCATGCGGTCGGTATAAGTCACTACTTTCGGCCTATTTCTTTTCTCCCGTACGCTACTGACAAGAAATGGCAAAAACATCAAGAACCACCCGGCACTCCACGCACTGTTTCCCGTAAAGTAAACCAAAGCATAGATAACGATCGACAGAATAGCAGCCGTATAGCCATACATCAAAAATTTATTTCCACTGCCACTCCCGATGCTTTGTTTTGTAACTCGAATCATCTGAGCGATGAGTTCCAAACTCTCTTTCTCATTCATTTTCTGTTCTTCCATAAGTCGATTTTTAGATTTACAAATTGGTTTATTTTATAAACTATATAGCTATATACTCTCTTTTCATGCTATAATTACAGCACAAATATAAATCGGTTTATATTATAAACCAAATAATTTTCTAAAAAATTTTTATTATGATATATTTTTCATTGGCAAGAGAGACAACAGACCTTCTCTGTTATACAATTTTCCATACTCTAATAGATAAGAGAAGAAAAGAGATTTCGCTCTTTTCAACTAAAACATTTTACAAATCCAGTTTGTACAAAACATTTCTTTCATCTCGATTTATAAGTAAAGGAGAAACTAAAACAGTTCTGTCGATAATTAATGGATAATCTTTTCAACCCCCTCCGTCACTTCGTGACACCTCCCTAATATGACTAACGCCACACCCCGTAATGCTGCGATTCGATAAATAATGCGATAGAAGGGCAGTAAGCCTTCTCCCTTATGTTTTGCAAGGCAAAACATAAGGGAAGTGACACAAATGAATAGAGGGTTATTTAAACTCCTCCCCTGTATTTTGTTCAGCAAAATATAGGGGAGGTGGCCGCAGGACGGAGGGGTTAGAAAATACCGACAGCGGTAGTGACAGGGTTACCCCTCCTCTCCCCCCCCTGTGTTCCCAAAGAAATAGGGGGAGTACCCGTAGGGAGAGAGAGATTAATCCTTACAGTCAAAAAATCCTATATACTATCTTTTTTAACACTCTCCTATATTGCTCCGCAACACAGGAGAGAAGGAGTAATACACTTTGTATAGAAATTTAAGCAAGAATCAACCCTTCACCGAAATGTCCGGAATATGTTTATCGACAAGAGACTCATCGCTAAAATTCAAATTTACCTCTCACGAATTTTTACTAAATCACTAAACCACCGACTTTATTTCATAAAAAAGGCGATTCCTTTGCAGGAACCGCCTTCATTATTACTAACACAAAAAGGATATTAAAGTCCTTTCCCGTGACAATTTTTATATTTCTTACCACTACCGCAAGGACAAGGATCGTTACGCCCCACACGTGGTGCAGCCTTAATCGGCTCGGTGACCCGGGGCTGTTGAGGAGCAGCCGCAGCGGCAGCTTGTGCTGACTGGCCGGGATAATCGTCTTTTTGAGTACGATACTTGCTGTAATCTTCCCTTCGTTCGGGAGCTGCTTCACGCACATCTTGCGGTTCCTGAATATAAATCTGTCCCCGCATGAGAACAGCGATGGCTTTCCGGTTCATCGTCTCGACCATCTCTTTGAAGAGATTGAACGATTCGAGTTTATAAATCAACAGCGGGTCTTTCTGTTCGTAGCTGGCATTTTGCACAGATTGGCGCAATTGGTCGAGCTCACGAAGATGCTCTTTCCAAGCCTCGTCGATCGTCATAAGCAACACGGCTTTCTGGAATTGCTTAACGACCGATTGCGACTCACTCTTATAGGCTTCGTTTATATCGCAAGCAATACCGAATACACGCTTGCCATCGGTAATGGGCACTCGTATCATACCCGTGGATAATCCCCGTTGTTCCACAAACGGTTTTATATTCATGTGAGCGATCTCGGCCATACGGTCGCCTTTGCGCTTAAAGGTAGCGACAACGGCCTCATAAAGGCTGTCGATCACTTCGCTCTTTTTCATGGAGCGGAATTTCTCCTCATCGAAAGGCATTTCCACGGCAAAAATCTTGAACATCTCCATCGACAAGTCTTCGTAATCGCTCGTACCGTCATAGGTATCGGCCAAAGACTCTATCGTGTCATAGAACATATTCATAATATCGATGCCGATACGTTCTCCCATCAAAGCATGGTGACGCTTGGTATAAATCACATTACGCTGTGCATTCATCACATCGTCGTATTCGAGCAATCGCTTACGGATTCCGAAGTTATTCTCCTCTACCCGGCGTTGGGCATTCTCGATGGACTTGGAAACCATATTGTGTTCGATCATCTCGTCTTCTTTAAGACCCAGGCGGTCGAGCATTTTCACTACCCGATCGGTAGCGAACAGACGCATAACCGTATCTTCGAACGAAACGAAGAACACCGAAGAACCGGGGTCTCCCTGACGACCGGCACGACCACGCAACTGACGGTCTACACGACGGGATTCGTGACGCTCGGTTCCGATAATCGCCAAACCTCCGGCTTCACGCACGGCCGGCGAAAGCTTGATATCGGTTCCACGACCGGCCATGTTGGTAGCGATCGTGACCGTACCTGTTTGTCCGGCTTGTGCCACGATCTCGGCCTCGCGTTGGTGCAACTTGGCGTTCAATACATTGTGTTTAATCTTACGCAAAGTCAACATACGGCTCAACAATTCCGATATTTCGACCGAAGTCGTACCTACCAATACAGGACGACCTGCTTCTACCATTTTCACGATTTCTTCGATGACGGCGTTGTATTTCGCCCGTTTGGTTTTATATACCCGGTCGTTCATATCGATACGAGCTACCGGCTTATTGGTAGGAATCGTCACGACATCGAGTTTATAAATATCCCAGAACTCCCCGGCTTCGGTCTCGGCAGTACCGGTCATACCGGCCAGCTTGTGATACATACGGAAATAGTTCTGCAAAGTAATCGTCGCAAAAGTCTGCGTAGCGGCCTCTACCTTAACGTGCTCTTTCGCCTCGATAGCTTGGTGCAAACCATCGGAGTAGCGGCGGCCTTCCATGATACGCCCCGTTTGCTCATCGACGATTTTCACTTTATTATCGATTACCACATATTGGTCGTTCAATTCGAAAAGGGTATACGCCTTTAACAGCTGATTCACCGTATGAACCCGCTCGGCCTTGATCGCGTAATCTTGCAAGATTCCGTCTTTTTTGGCTTGTTTTTCTTCGGGAGAAAGTCCTTGATTTTCAAGGTCGGAAAGCAGCTCGCTGATATTCGGCAATACGAAGAAATTAGGATCGTCCGATTTCCCGGTCATCACATCGAGACCTTTGTCTGTCATATCGATACCGTTATTCTTTTCATCGATTACAAAATAGAGGTCGTCCGTAATCTCAGGCATACGACGGTTGTTATCTGCCATATAGATAGCCTCGGTTTCGAGCAACAAAGGTTTAATACCCGGTTCGCTCAAATATTTGATAAGCGCCCCGTTCTTAGGTAATCCTTTGAAACAACGATACAACAGTACGGCTCCTTCCTCACGAGTCTTTTTATCATCGGAAGCTATCTTAATCTTGGCTTCGGCCAACAACTTCGTAACCAAGTTTCGCTGCATCTTCACCAATTCTTCCACTTTGGGCTGGAACTGCTCGAACATCTGGTCATCGCCTTTGGGGGTAGGACCGGATATAATCAACGGCGTACGTGCATCATCGATCAACACAGAGTCGACCTCATCGACTATCGCATAGTTGTGCATGCGCTGTACCAAGTCGAGCGGAGAGCTGGCCATATTGTCACGCAAATAGTCGAAACCGAATTCGTTGTTCGTACCGAATGTAATATCGGCGTTATATGCATTACGACGGGCTTCGGAGTTCGGCTCGTGCTTGTCGATACAATCCACCGACAAACCGTGGAACATATAAAGAGGCCCCATCCACTCGGAGTCACGTTTCGAAAGGTAGTCGTTCACGGTTACCACATGTACGCCATTGCCCGACAAAGCATTCAAGAATACAGGGAGCGTAGCGACCAGAGTCTTACCCTCACCGGTAGCCATCTCGGCAATTTTACCCTTATGCAACACGACACCGCCGATCAGCTGCACATCGTAGTGTACCATGTCCCAAACGACCTCATTACCACCGGCCATCCAGTGATTGGCATAAATAGCTTTGTCGCCTTCGATATGTATAAAATCATGGTCTACCGCCAAGCTCCGGTCAAAATCATTTGCCGTAACCTCGACAGTTTCATTTTGGCTGAATCGACGCGCCGTCTCTTTCATCACAGCGAAAACTTCGGGAAGCGATTCGTCGAGAACATCTTCTATTTTTTTCAATATCTCTTTCTCGATTTTATCGATTTCTTCCCATGTAGACTCGCGTTTATCGTAATCGAGCGTTTCTACATGCTCTTTCAGTTCGGCGATACGTTTACGGTCATCGGCCACCGAATCCTGAATATGTTGTTTCACCACATCGATACGGTGACGCAACTCATCGTTCGACAATTTTTCAAGTTCGGGCGAAATAGCCTTTATTTTCTGAATGTAAGGCTCTATTTCTTTTAAATCGCGCTGCGACTTATTACCGAACAGCTTTTTTAATAAATCATTAAATCCCATATAAAGTATTTGTTTTATTCGTTAAAAATTACCTATAAGGCAAAGGTATAACATACCCTGCAAAAATAGTGCAAATTTTGCTAACTCCGCAAAAAGGAATGAATTAGTATTGTATTTCGGGAAGCGGAGCATCGGCCGAACCATTCGGCGAACGAATCCGCAAAAGGCGAGAAACGGTAGGAGCGATGGCCGTCGCACGCACCGGAGAGGTGATACGCACCGGCTTCACATCGTGTGCCAAAATAAAACACGGTGCAGGAACAGCATTGACACGAACATATTCGCGGGTATCGTTCGCATCCTCATAGACGACCTCCCAACCGGGACACAAATCCAGCACGAGATCGCCCGACAGTTTGGGATAATAGCTGTTTCGCATGGCGGCGACACGATCGGTTCCATTACTCAGCAACAGACGTTGCGACGTATAAACGTCTTGTACACCCGTCATCTGAATCAGAAACGAAGCCGCCCGATTACGCATTTCATCGGCATCGACGTCACGCTCCTTAATCAGTTTCCGGTTCAAGAAAATCTGTCGATTCTGGTAACCTATCACCCAATCTCCTTGACCGTAAAGAGCCATCAGATAAACGTTCAACAAAGAGACTGCACGCCGGGGATAAAATTCTCCCGAAGGTATATTATAAATGGGCGACTCTTTCGCCTCCCCCTTGAAATATCCCGTAGAGGTCAAAAAAACGACCGTGTTGGCAAGACCCACTTTCTTGTCTATTTCATCGAGCAGACGGGCTATATCCCTATCCAGTCGCACATAAGTATCCTGCAACTCCAAGCCGTAGTCCTGTATGGTCTTGTTCAGATACACGCCGGCCGTATAACCGACATTCAGCATATCGAGGACACCACGGCGTCCCAAAAGTCCTTTATCCAAGAACTCCACGGCAACATCGGTAATCTCCTGATTAACCAAAGCCGTCGTCTTAAACTGCACGAACTTATCACGGCCGTCTCGGGCAAAAGTTCGTTTAAAAGAAAAATCATTCGTCAGATACGGTATGGCCGTATAACGGTCGGGCGTATAAAGCGGAGTCCAAGAAAGCGTATCGATACGAGCCGATAAAGAACGCACATAATTGAATTGTTCGACATAAGCGGGAACATCACGATAATAAGTGGTCGTCGCCCACTTGCCATTCCTATCGTTAATCCAGAAAGCACAATTAGCCGCATGTCCCGCACTGATAATAGACTGCTGTGCATCGGGCGCTACGGCATACACGCGTCCCAATCCTCCGCTCACGATTTTTACCTCGTCGCTGAGCGTCGAAGTACGAATACGTTCAGGTGAAAAAGTTTCATCGGTATAATTCCCTATCTTAGACGGGTCGTTCAGAATAAACTCTTCCCGCAGAAATGCCGTATTGAAAAAACGCTCCGACGGAATGCCATGAAAAAACGGAGTTGTTCCCGTATACAGAGTAGCCGTTGCCGAAGCCTTATCGATATTCGGGAAATCGAAAACCAAATTTTCACAGACAACTCCCTCTCGCATCAACCGTTTAAAACCCTTTTCCCCGAAAAGGTGTTGCAAGGCTTCCAAATAATCGGTACGCAGTTGATCGACCGTAATACCCACCACCAAACGAGGACTGTTGTCGGCAGACTGCACCAACGGTACGACCAGCAGAGAAAAGAGAATTGTCGCTAATACTTTATTTTTCATCTTTGTTTTTCTCCGTTTTTTTTCAAACGAACGGATACCGCCAAATAGGTAAACGAACGAATTACCAATACCAACACCAACGGAAAAAATGCGGCATTAAACTGTTGTGGAATCCAGTGCCAAAGGGCCACAAATAACAACAACCCTGCAAAGTTAGCAAAATGATAGTATCTAACGATACTTTTAAGAGATTTAAACCAAACAAAAAGAGCCATCAACAGCCAAAAGGGATGCAACCAAAACGCTGAATAGTTGGGATAAGTCGCCGGGTGAACAGAAACGAACACAAGGAAAAACACGACTAAGCCGCCCAATCCGTAAATCGAAAACAAGACTGTATCGAATACCCGGGAATACCTTTTTCGAGAAATATCATATACCGACACAGCCGCGACAAAGAAGAAAAACAACCATGCGACGAAAAGTGGCGTCAAATAAAATGGTGTTTCGGGAGGACACGCCGGAACCTCAGGATCGTACAGCACCTCCGTTCGGCTCACCAACGGGACAACCGCCGAGTCGGGACTCATTTGAACGACCGCCTCGGAAAAAGCTTTCTCTAATATTTCGGGACCGAACATTTGTTCCCGATAAGTCATCGGCCTATCCAAACCGCTTCCCAATGCCAAGTCGATACCGAAAATCAACCACGGGCAAATACCCGCATATCGGTCTATCTCCTCGCGAAAAGTAGGCAAAGACTCCCCCGGCTCTTTATATCGCACCTTGTTATCCAATACCATCTCTACCATATTACGAGGACGGGTAGCACAATTATCGAACAGGAAATTATACCGGTAAACCCGGTTCTGAGGCATGGCATTAACCAACAGAGCCTCGAATAAGGCTCTGCTTTGTATGGGTGTCAAGTTCAACACCTGTTCATCGACCTTCGATTCCCGAAACTGATAATTTAATAAGAAATCGGGAAAATCGTTTATTCCTAAACAATAATCGGTTTCACCTTTCGTGAACCGCCAGATAAAGCCGGGCGCATCGAAGTTAAACATGCCATAATTGAAAACATAATCGAAACCTCCGGGCCTCTGCTGTTTCACCCGCAAGGCCGTATGACCGAACAACTCATACACCTCCGTTCCGGGTCCGCAAGTCAATAAACTCACTTGTAAAGTATCGGGCAAGATTCCCGGTTTTGATTCCTGCGCTTGTATTTTCTCGTTGGAAAACAAGACCACAAGAATAAAACCCAGAATTATATATAGTTTCTTCTTCATAAACACTCCACATTATTGCAGCAAAATCGGTGTAAAAGTACAACTTTCCATCTAATTACCTCGGTATGTAACTCTTTTATTTTCTTTGACTTTGATAAATTTCACATTTTTATTTCCACACTCTACCGAATAATTTTTTATCTTTGTTCGAAACACAAAACAGAGTATTATGAAAATCAAAGGTTTACTATTATCTCTATTCGTAACAAGCAGCTTACTCTCGATTGCACAAGACATAAAACTCCCCTCCCCGCAAAAACAGGGCGGAGAACCTCTCTTGCAGGTTCTCTCCAAACGCGCCTCGACACGCGACTTCGATACACAAAAGAATATAGACTCACAAACCCTTTCCAACCTATTGTGGGCGGCATGGGGATACAACCGAGAAGACAAGCGTACGGCGCCTTCGGCCATGAATCGTCAAGAAATTTCACTATATATCGTCACGGCACAAGGGGTCTATCTCTATGATGCCAAACAGAATAAACTGGCGGAAATCGCCAAAGGAGATTTCCGGGAAAACGCAGGCATGCAACCGTTCGTACACACTGCGCCTCTCAACATTATTTTTACTGCCGATTTGGAAAAAGCGCCGGGTAACGACATGATGTTCGTCGATTGCGGATTCATCTCCCAGAACATTTATCTCTATTGTGCCTCGGTCGGTTTGGGTACAGTCGTTCGCGGCTCGTTCAATGGCGATGAATTGGCAAAAATATTAAAGCTGAACGAAAAACAAAAAGTAGTATTGACCCAGACTGTCGGCTATCCGGCTAAATGATTTCTCCGGAAAAACCTTACATCATGCGACGGTTCTCATTTCTCTTTTTTACGATCGTTATATTCCTGTCTTTTTTATCTGGCTGCAAAGGCAAACAGGTCGAATCTGATTACCCGGAAAGTTCTCTTATCGATACATTCGAAGTAAAACAACAACCCCAACCGCGCACAACCGGCTGGAAAAAGAGTCCTGTACGATATTCCAGTTTCCGCAAACTATTCAACGACTTGAACGACAAACATCTTGCTGTTGCCAAAAAGAACGGGATAGAACCATTGGAATCGCTCGATGATGCCCGGAATTTGGGATTCTGGAAACTTGCTAAAATAGACAGTTGTGAATACTACACCGTCGATAAACTGACTCATTCGATCCCATATCTGACTCCCAAAACCAAATGGTTGCTCATGAAGATAGGCAAAAACTTCCAAGACTCGTTAACGAACCGAGGTTCGGGAGGAAGACAAATTATTCTCACCAGCGCATTGCGTTCCGATGAATCGATAAAGTCGTTACGCCGGCGAAATACAAACGCCAGCGAAAACTCGGCACACCGTTACGGCACGACTTTCGACATAGCCTACAATCGATACAACGTAACCGACTCGACCTATTTCGTACCCTCCGACCGACTACGAATTTTACTCGGCGAGGTTCTGTACGATTTACGCAAAGAACACAAATGCTACATCAAATACGAAATACGACAAGGCTGTTTCCACATTACGGCGAGATAAATCAAACGACAACCGTACAATCGACCGGCCTTTCGTGAAAAATTATTATCTTTGTCACAACGAAGATACGATGCGGTTCGGCATAGCCAAATCGGAAACAAGATTTTCGTTTGTCTCTGCACTCACCTTTCCGTATCTTTGAGGCGTTTAACAATAACCGACCGATGAAACGATATTTATATGCCCTGCGCTATCTGATTTCGATACATGTGTTGGGACTCATTCTCTTTACGGCATTCCGTCTGATCCTCTTCCTACAAGGGTACGAATATCTCATGGACGAAGAAATTTCGGTATTCACCCGTCTCGAAGCATTCGTCCGGGGATTGTGGCTCGACAATGTCGTAGCCTGTTATATATCGATTCTGCCGCTCGTTATCGTCTCGATCTGTTCCCTGATAGGATATTTCGGTAAAAACCTGTACCGGGGAATCCATATCTTTTTCTCGGTCTTTTACGTCGTGGCATTCGCCATATCGGCTGCCGATATACCTTATTTCGCTTATTTCTTCAAACACATCAACGCTTCCATTTTCAACTGGTTCGGCTACACCGGAACGACATTGGGACTTATGTTCGGTGAATTCTCCTATATCGTCGCATTCGTCTTGTTTCTGTGTCTCTCTTTCCTTTTCGTCTTTCTCTCCCGGATATTATTACATCGGACTTGTCGCGATATACAAAGAGTATCTGCCGAAAAATTTCATTGGAAACCCGAGCTGCTTACACTCCTTTGCTCGACTCTTCTAATAGGAGTATGTTTATTCGGCATACGCGGACGCATGGGATACAACCCTATCAAAGTAAGTGCGGCCTATTATTGCAACAATACATTTTTGAACCAATTGGGTATAAGCCCCTCGTTCAATTTATTGCGCAGTTCGTTAGAGGCTTCCAAATCGGAAAATCGGGAAATCGATTTGATGGACGAGAAAGAGGCGATCTCTACGGTTCGCAGAGAACTGAATATCACGGACTCGCTTCCCGACATATCGCCCATTGCCCGAAAAATAGAAAATCCGGGACAACCCAGCCGTAAAAACGTAGTCCTCGTTTTCATGGAATCGATGTCGGCCGAATTGCTGGGGCATTTCGGTAATCCCGAGCACCTCACCCCGTTTCTCGATTCAATAGCCGTCCGGTCGCTTTGCTTCAATCGATTTTTCTCGGCGGGAACTCATACCAACCATGCCATACACTCCGTCTTGTATTCCTATCCGGCTCTGATGAAACGGAATTCCATGAAAGGAGCCGTTATTCCTTTCTTCGCCGGACTACCCACCATTTTACAAGATAACGGATACCGTACGCTTTTTTTCATGACTCATGAGTCGCAGTATGATAACATGAACGGCTATCTGCGAACCAATGGTTTCGACCGCATCTTTGCACAAGAGGACTATCCGCAAGACAAAGTAGTCAACAGTTTCGGTGTCCAAGACGATTTCCTATACCAATACGCCCTGCCCATTCTCACAGAGACTGCCAACGAGGGGCAGCCCTTTTTCGCTGTATTGTTAAGCATCAGCAACCACCCGCCGTATGTTATTCCCAAAGATTTCAAGACACACAGTAATACCGACGAACATCGAATCGTCGAATTCGCCGATCATGCTTTAAAGGAATTTATCGATGAAGCGAAACAACAGGAATGGTTCGACAACACGATATTTGTCTTCGTCGGTGACCACGGGAAAATCGTGGGGACTCCCCGCAGCGATATGCCGCTCAGTTTCAACCATGTGCCTCTTTTCATTTATTCGCCTTCATTTATCGAACCCCGACAGATACAAGACCTCGGCGGACAAGTGGATATAGCTCCCACCATATTGGGTTTGCTGAACATAGACTATACCGACAACGGATTCGGAGTAAACCTCCTGCAAGAAAAACGTAAAGCGGCATTCTTTACCTCCGACGATGCTATCGGATGCGTGAACGATTCGCTGTTCTATATCTATAAACCCAAAGAAAACCAAGAGTGGTTGCTCTCGCAAGAAAGAGCTATCGAAAAGAGGGGCAATATCGATAATCCTGCCGTCTGCCAAGAACTGCGGGAATATGCCTTCTCCATGCTTCAAACAGCACAATACCTCATGAGCAACAACCTCACAGGGAAATATATAGGTTATCAACCCCGTTAAACGACCGACTGTTATGAATAAGATATTTTATACATTCGTTCTTTCGGCGCTCGTACTCCTTTCGGTACAATGTAACCCGAAATCCCAAGAAAGCGACGAACAACTCGGAAACGATTCTATCATCGAGTATGCCGAACTACTCTCTATTACCTCTCATGACGACTACACCGATGTAAAAATAAGCAACCCGTGGGACAGCGCCCGGTTGCTGCACCGATATATCCTCGTTCCCAAGACACAAAACGTTCCATCGAATCTACCGCAAGGAACCGTCGTAAGGACTCCGTTGTCCAATACATTAGTCTATGCCTCGGTACATTGCAGCCTGTTGGAGCAATTAGACGCATTATCGCAAATAGGAGGAGTCTGCGACCTCTCCTATATCAAAACGCCCGCTTTGCTCTCTCGTGCGGAAAACGGAAAACTGACCGATGCCGGAAATTCCATGTCGCCCGACATCGAACGAGTAATGTCGTTGAATCCGGATGCCATCTTATTATCTCCTTTCGAAAACGCCGGATACGGACGTATCGGGAAAATGGGAATACCCATTATAGAATGCGCCGATTATTTGGAAACTTCACCTCTGGGCCGGGCAGAATGGATAAAATTCTTCGGTCTGTTATACGGTAAAGAGGTCGAAGCCGATTCCATTTTTACGGAAGTCGAAAAAAACTATACCGAATTGAGAGATAAAATAGGTGTACTTTCTTCTGCTCCCGTTGTCATCAGCGAATTAAAAAGCGGTTCGGCATGGTATATGCCCGGCGGAAAAAGCTATATGGCCCGCTTTTTCAAGGATGCCGGAGCCGCTTACCCGTGGAGCGACAATACAGAAACAGGGTCTATTCCGCTCTCTTTCGAAACGGTATTCAACCGAGCAGGAAAAGCCGACATTTGGCTTATTAAATCGTTCCACGTGTCGGAGCTTTCCTATCGGACTCTGCAAAAGGAATATGCACCCTATGCAAGGTTCAAAGCCTTCCGGGAGAAAAAGATATACGGTTGCGACTCGTCCCGATGCAACTACTACGAAGAGACTCCGTTTCGTCCCGACCTGTTGTTACAGGAACTCGCTGCATTGTTCCACCCCGGCCTGTTCCCCGATTATCGATTCCGCTACTATCAACCGTTATCCGAATGAACGACAAACCGAACAAGCAGCATGAACAACGGCTAATAGTCGTCCTCGTCCTGTTACTTTTGGCATTATGTGCCGCCAATTTATGGTTCGGGTCGGTACAAATACCGGCTTCGGCCGTATGGGATATCCTGTGCGGAAAAGAACCTGAAAAGGAGGTCTGGAAATTCATCGTGCTGGAATCCCGATTACCGCAAATGGCGGCGGCACTCCTGTCGGGAGCCGCATTGGCAGTTGCCGGGCTGCTTCTTCAAACGGCATTCAACAACCCGCTCGCCGGACCTTCGATATTAGGAATCGATACGGGAGCCAGTTTAGGAGTGGCTTTGGTCATGTTATTTTGGGGAGGGACACTCGGCGTGTCCGAGGCAACCACCCTCACCGGATTCACCGCTGTCATTGCCGGAGCTTTTCTCGGTTCAGTCACTGTATTAGGTACGATACTCTTTTTCTCGACCATTGTCAAGAACAACATCATGCTCCTCATTGTCGGTATAATGGTAGGCTATATTACTTCGTCGGTTATCTCTCTACTCAACTATTTCGCAACAGCCGAAGGGGTACACTCCTATACGATTTGGGGTATGGGAAATTTCAGCGGAGTCACCGGCGAGCAGCTGCCCTATTTCGCACTTTTCGTATCTGTGGGCCTCATCATCGCTATACTTCTGATAAAACCACTCAATGCCTTGCTGCTCGGTGACCGTTATGCTGCCAATCTGGGAGTAAACATTAAACTCACCCGCAATCTGCTGCTCATCGTCACCGGTCTGCTCACGGCATCGACCACGGCATTCTGCGGCCCCATTTCGTTTATCGGTCTCGCCGTTCCTCATATCGCCCGACTGTTATTGGGGACATCGAACCACAACACCTTGTTGCCGATGACTTTGCTGTGCGGAGCCGTAACCGCATTGCTGTGCAATCTCATCTGTATCCTTCCGGGAGAATCGGGCATCCTGCCCATCAATGCCATCACTCCGGTCTTAGGTGCGCCGGTGATTATTTATGTCATCATCAACCAACGAAAAATCCAATATTTCAACTGATGGAGGAACAGGCAAACATATTATCGGCACAGCAGCTCTGTATCGGATATAAAACGGGGCACGGGCACGTCAAGCAAGTTCACGGCGATCTGTCGTTTTCCCTACGCAAGGGCGAGCTCACCTGCCTGTTAGGCGCAAACGGTTCGGGCAAATCGACTCTGCTACGCACCTTATCGGCGTCCCAACCTTCGTTATCGGGAAAAATCCTGTTGAACGGAAACGAGTTGTCTGCCATGTCAGAGCGGGAAATTTCCCGTCAAATCGGAGTTGTACTGACCGACAAGACACAAACCGGAGGATTGACCGTATATGAATTGGTCGCCCTCGGACGACAACCGCATACGGGATTTTTCGGGAAACTCGACCGACAGGATCGGCAAGTAGTGGACGAAGCTATCGAAGCCGTGGGCATCTCACACAAAGCGCACTCCTATATGGCGCAACTCTCCGATGGAGAAAAGCAAAAAGCCATGATCGCAAAAGTATTGGCGCAAGAGTGCCCTCTGGTTATATTAGACGAACCGACCGCTTTCCTCGACGTGGTGAGCCGCATAGAAATCATGACTCTGTTACACCACATCGCCACAACTCAAAACAAAGCGATACTACTGTCGACCCACGACATAGAACAAGCGCTGGTGCTCGCCGATTGCCTATGGCTTTTACGGAAGGGGCACGGAATGCGTAGCGGAATAACCGAGGACCTCATTTTGAATGGAGAACTCGATACCTTGTTCGACCGTAAGGAAATTTGTTTCGACCGGGCGCATGGCAGTTACTACCCTTCGGTTCAATGGGAAAAAGAAATTGTCGTAGATGCGACGGACGAAACACTTCTCCATTGGACAGTCAATGCTCTGAATCGTAACAATTACGGTTGCCGCATATCACCTTGCGAAGCCGATGCATCGCTTCCCCGCCTCATCGTCGAAGGAAACGACTCGCTGTCGTTACACACCGCAATGGACGAAGTGCGATTTACCTCTTTCGCCGCCCTCATTGCATACCTTAAAACACCGGTTCAAAAGGGTTGAATGGATTCCGAAGGTTGAGCAGCACTATCAACCACACCCGAAAAATAACACGGAACAAGAGTCTCACCCCCTACGCACTGCAATAACATGTCACCTTGTTCGTAAATCGGCAACCATAGACCGGGCGGCATTCTTTGGAGCGCCGGGAGCACCCAATCGCTCGGCAACAAGATCATATCCCTCCAACATTTTCTTTCGGGTAGTCTCTTCGAACAACGAAGTTAACTCTCGACGAAGATTCTCAGGAGTCGCCCGATAGCCCAATAACTCGCATACGACAGGACTATCGGCTATCAAATTAACCAACGAAACATACGGTACTTTCAAGATTTTCTCGAATATCTTATAAAACAACTTGCCTCCTCCCAGTCGATAGCATACCACCTGAGGCACCCGCAACAAAGCGGTTTCGAGCGTAGCGGTTCCCGATGTGACCAATGCCACCCGACTCTGTTGAAGCAAACGATAAGTCTTGCCCCAAACGACTTTTACCGAACGGTCCTGCAAATAAGGAGCATATTGGTCGGGAGAAATACCGGGAGCCCCTGCGATAACCAACTGATAGTCGTGGAACGTTTTTGCGGCCTCTATCATTAAAGGCAGATTATGATCAATCTCGGCTACCCGGCTACCCGCCAGCAGAGCTATTATGGGCTTTTTTCCCAAGCCGCACTCCGCAGTAAAATCCTCGAAACCCTCATCGGCATAAGGCCGCACAGCCAATTCATCGACCGTAGGATTTCCTACATACTCCACCGTATAATCGTGCTTGGCATAAAACGAAACCTCGAACGGAAGAATGGAATAAAGTCGGTCTACATACCGACGGATACTCTTTACCCTCCATTCCTTCCAAGCCCAAATCTTAGGAGAGATATAATAATAAACAGGAATACCCAAACGACGCTTCACATACTTGGCTATTTTCAGATTGAAACCCGGATAATCTATCAATATAACCACATCGGGACGGAATGCGGCAATATCCTGTTTACACAAACGCATGTTCGCCAAAACTTTATCGAGATTCATCAACACCGGAATAAATCCCATATAAGCCATATCCCGATAATGCTTTACCAGCGTACCGCCACAAGAAGCCATCAAGTCACCGCCGAAAAAACGAAATTCGGCGTTCGCATCTTCCTGTTGCAAGGCTCTCATCAAATTGGAGGCATGTAAATCGCCCGAAGCCTCCCCGGCGATAAGATAATATTTCATACCCGATTAGGAATAATTGGTCACGTCATTCGACCCTGACAGCTGTCCCGCTGCACGTAACCATCAACATACTACCCGATCCGCCGACAGTCTCATAGTCCAAATCGATACCCACCACGGCATTTGCGCCCAATGCTTCGGCCTGTCGAGCCATTTCTTCAAGAGCCGTATCTTTGGCCTCTCTCAAAACCGCTTCGTAAGCAGAGGAACGGCCTCCGAAAAAATCTCTTACCCCTGCGAGAAAATCACGAAACACATTCGCCCCGATAATAGTCTCGCCTGTCACAACTCCCAAATACCTTACAATCCGTTTCCCTTCTACCGAAGGAGTCGTAGTCATTAACATAGCCATCGATTTATTCGTTATTTATCCGATTACAAATATAGCAAAAGGTGAGAGCAGAGGCAAACAGAAATCACATTTCCGACTTGCCTATCCCGAACCGCAGCTTATCTTCGTACTTACAAAGATAGTGAAAGGAGCAAGTAGTACAAACATACTTGTTCTTTTTTATCGAGTTACATTCTATATTGCAATTACAAAATCAAAACGCCACTCTCCCGAAAGAAAATCGTCAGCCTTCCGCAATAAAGATGCACCGATATCGTTTTTATAATACAATGAAAGCGACAACTTTTGCTTTAATTTTGCTGAGTATCTTGACAGGTACATGCCTGACGAGCTGCATTGATGACGATTTCACCACAAATCCGTCGCATGTACTCGCATTCTCCACCGACACGGTTGCTTTCGATACCGTATTCACCACGATAGGGACATCAACTCGTTCATTCCGCATTTACAACCCGAACAAAAAATCGTTGAACATCTCTTCCATCAAACTTGCCGATGCCGAACATTCAGGCTTTCATATCAATGTGGACGGTATGTCGGGCGATAATTTCACCAATGTCGAAATCCGAGGGAAAGACAGCCTATATGTATTTGTAGAAGCCAATATCGATCCTGCCAATCAGGACAATCCCATTTTCATCGTCGATTCGATCGTCTTTGTAACCAACGGCATCCAACAAGACGTGAAGCTGACTGCCTACGGACAGGACGTTATCATCAAAAGAGGGGAAACCTTCATGACCGATACCCATCTGACCGATGAACGGCCATACCTCATCTACGACAGTTTAGTCGTGGCTCCGGGAGCGACATTACAAATAGAACCCGGTGCAAGACTGCATTTCCACCATAGAGCTTCGCTGTTGGTACAAGGGAAATTACAAGTCGAGGGGTCGATGGAAGCCCCCGTTCAAATACGAGGCGACCGACTCGACCGGCTCTTTGCAGACTTGCCTTACGACAATCTCGGCGGGCAATGGGGCGGTATCCGTTTTTATCCCGAAAGTTTCGGAAATAAAATATCGTACGCTTATGTACGAGGAATGACTTCGGGTATCGTATTGGATTCGTGCGCTTCGGAAGAACCTCGTCTCGAAATAGCGAATTCCCGCATACGCAACTCGTCGGGTAATCTCATCACTTCGGCATACAGCCGGCTGAATTGTTGGAACAGCGAGCTTTCCGATGCCGGAGGAGCCATACTCTCGTTGACAGGAGGAATAGCCGATTTCACCCACTGCACGATCGTCAACTACTATTTCTACGACATCATCACCTCGCCCATCGTGAACATGAGCTATTGTGCCCCGGCCGATACGATTTCGGGAGGTCCCGCCCTTCTGCGAGCCCGGTTCAACAACAGCATACTATACGGTAATACATCGGAAATTCCCTCGATCGACCTCACCGGCAGCCATGTATATTTCCGTTCCTGCCTCCTCCGTTCCAACGGAGAAGACGATGACAATTTCATCAATACCGTATGGAACGGACAACCGTTTTTCAAAGCCACCGGCGAAGAACATTACTACTACGATTATCGAATCGGGTCGGATAAATCCGATGCTATCGGGAAAGGAAACCCCGATTTCGCGATCTTCCCATTGGATAAAGATATGTATGGGAACCTTCGTTCCACGAGTGTAGATATCGGAGCTTATCAATACATACCACAAGAAATTCCCGAAGAATAGAGAATGCACATAACATTCAAAAATGCGCAAATAGCACCCTTTTTGGTCTTCCTCCTCTCTTAATAAAAGTTACAAAGTTCAATTACCCACCCTATTTGTATAACAAATTTCTTTTTTCTCTCTCATTTTTCTATTTTTGTAAGAGATATTAAAACCTCTTTCTAAACATTTGCAATCATGAGCGAAGAGATACGACAAATAGCAGAACGGCTCGTTGGCCTTAGAGATGCCCTAGACCTTCGACCCGAAGATATTGCATCAACCTGCAACATCGATTTGGAAACCTATTTAGGTTACGAGTCGGGCGAAAAAGACATTCCGGTCAGTTTCCTGCACCAGATAGCCAAGCACTACGGCGTAGAATTACCGGCATTGATGTTCGGATACGAACCCCGAATGAACTCTTATTTCCTTACCCGAAAAGACAAAGGTGTCGCCGTAGAGCGTACAAAAGCCTATAAATATCAATCGTTGGCCGCCGGATTCGCCAACCGCAAAGCCGATCCTTTCATGGTCACGGTCGAGCCATCGGCTCCCGAAGCGCCATTCACGCTCAACACCCACCCCGGACAAGAATTTAACCTTGTTCTCGAAGGGAGCATGCATCTACGTATCGGAGAAAAAGAATTAGTGCTGAACGAAGGCGACAGTATTATATTCGACTCTACCCGTCCGCACGGTATGAAAGCGATAGACCGACAAGTCAAATTTCTGGCGATCATATTTTAAATGATCTTTCCGTAACAATAGGTATTTCACAAACATCAAGTAAAAAGAGGGAATATTCCCACATAGTCATTATGTTAGAACGCTTTTTAGATAAAACGTCTTTCTCTTCACAGGAAGACTTCATGAAAAATTTTAAGGTAAAAGTTCCCGATTGTTTTAATTTCGGATACGATGTTGTAGATGAATGGGCACGTATAGCTCCCGAAAAAAAAGCTCTGCTTTGGACCAACGATCAAGGAAAAAGAATAGATTTTACATTTGCCGATATTAAACGAGAAAGCGACAAAACTGCATCTTACTTCCAATCATTAGGAATAGGGCACGGCGATATGGTCATGCTCATTTTGAAACGAAGATACGAATTTTGGTTTTCTATTATCGCTCTTCACAAACTGGGAGCCGTATGTATTCCCGCCACTCACCTGCTGACCGAGAAAGACATAGTGTACCGATGCAATGCCGCCGACATAAAAATGATTGTATCCTGCGGCGACGGGATTGTAGTCGAGCACATCAACCGAGCCCGACCGTCCTCGCCTTCATTACAACGTTGTATCTCCATCGGGCCCATCATTCCAGAAGGGTGGGACGACTTCCATAAAGGAATAGAATCGGCTGCTCCTTTCGTCCGTCCCGAATCGGTCAACACGAATGACGATATTTCACTGCTCTATTTCACATCGGGAACCACCGGCGAGCCCAAAATGGTCGCCCATGATTTCACTTACCCGTTAGGGCACATCATCACCGGCTCCTTTTGGCACAACCTGCACGAAGATAGCCTGCATTTGACTCTGGCCGACACGGGTTGGGGAAAAGCCGTATGGGGAAAACTATACGGGCAATGGTTTGCCGGGGCGAACGTGTTTGTCTATGACTTCGAAAAATTCAAACCGGCCGACGTACTCGAAATGATACATAACTTTCACATCACTTCGTTTTGCGCTCCTCCCACCGTATTTAGGTTTCTCATTCGGGAAGACCTCACCAAATACGATATTTCTTCTCTAAAATATTGTACCATAGCCGGTGAAGCCCTTAACCCCAAAGTATACGAAGAATGGCTACGGCTCACAGGTATAAAACTGATGGAAGGTTTCGGACAGACCGAGACGACCCTCACTATCGCCACCTACCCGTGGGTGGAACCCAAACCGGGATCGATGGGAATACGCAACCCGCAATACGACATAGACCTGCTCACAGCCGACGGACGCTCGGCCGAAGATGGGGAACAGGGACAAATCGTTATCCGCACCGATCACGGGAAACCTTTGGGACTGTTCAAGGAATATTACCGTGACCCTCAAAAAACGTATGAAGCCTACCATGACGGTATTTACTATACAGGCGATGTAGCTTGGCGCGACGAGGACGGATACTTCTGGTTCGTGGGTCGTGCCGACGATGTCATCAAATCGTCGGGCTACCGCATCGGTCCATTCGAAGTGGAAAGCGCTCTAATGACCCACCCCGCCGTAGTGGAGTGTGCCGTGACCGGAGTCCCCGATGAAATCAGAGGACAAGTTGTCAAAGCGACTATCGTACTATCGGCTGCATACAAAGACAAAGCGGGAGAAGCTCTTGTCAAAGAAATACAAGACCATGTGAAAAAAGTCACGGCTCCCTATAAATATCCTCGGGTTATCGAGTTCGTCGAAGAGTTGCCCAAAACCATCAGCGGGAAAATACGCCGAGTAGAAATACGAGACAAAGACAAAGTCTAATAACGTAAAACGATCGTCCCATGCAAATCAGTAACGATTGGTTCGTCGCCGAAACAGAATTTGAAAACAAGTCTTTTATCATACGAGGGAGACTATTTCTCGATGCCATCAGGCAATCGGGAAAATTCGCCACACGTATCGCTCTCGTATGGGAATATCAGGGCGATGAAAAAGGCATGCCCACCGAAAAAGAGACGCAAGCGCTCGATAGCCTCAACGAGAAACTGCGCGATATATTGGAAGAGAAAGAAATCGCAATACTAACCGCCATTCATATAGGAGGGAAAACCGCCCGTTATGAATATTACGGAATCTCAGCCGAAAAATTCTCCATCGTCTTGAACGAGACTTTCAGCGAATACCCGCCGCTGCCGATAAAAATTGGAGCGGAAAGCGACCCCGAATGGAACAACTACATCGAAACGATTCAACAATTCGCCATGCAGCCATGAGTTACAAACGTAAACGTATTACCGTAAAAATAGGGAGTAACGTTCTTGCTCGTCCAGACGGTACGCTAGACATCACCCGCATGTCGGCTCTCACCGACCAAATCGCCAAGCTGCACAAAGCCGGAGTCGAAATTATTGTCATATCGTCGGGAGCTGTGGCATCGGGCCGCAGCGAATTGAAGATACACCGCAAGCTCGACGCAGTTTCTGCCAGACAATTATTCTCGGCTGTGGGGCAAGCCAAACTCATCAATCGTTATTACGAGCTATTCAGGGAACACAATATAGCTTGCGGCCAAGTGCTCACGACCAAAGAAAATTTTTCGACCCGGCGACAGTACCTCACACAAAAACAATGTATGGAGGTTATGCTTGAAAACAAGGTTATCCCTATCGTCAACGAGAACGACACGATCTCGGTTACCGAGTTGATGTTCACCGACAACGACGAACTGTCGGGGCTCATCTCTGCCATGATGGACTCCGAAACCCTCGTCATTCTCAGCAATATCGACGGTATTTACAACGGGGCTCCGGGACAAGCGGGCAGTAAAGTCATACCGGAAATTCACCCCGGTCAAGAACTGTCGCAATACATACAGTCGGGGAAATCCTCTTTCGGGCGGGGCGGTATGCTTACCAAATGCAACATCGCCCGTAAGGTGGCGGACGAAGGTATAGAAGTCATCATCGCCAACGGCAAGAAAGAAAATATCTTGCCCGATCTTTTACGGGAAAACAGCTCGGCGATTTGCACGCGATTCATTCCCTCTGCCAACCCCATATCGAGCATTAAACGTTGGATCGCCCACTCCGAGGGATTCGCCAAAGGAGAATTACATATCAATGCCGGAGCCGTGAAAGCGATACACTCGCAACAAGCCGTCAGTATATTGCCGGTCGGAGTCACCCGTATCGAAGGAGACTTCGAAAAGGACGACATTGTCCGCATCATCGATCCCGATGGAAATTCCATAGGAGTAGGCCGCATTGCGTTCGACAGCGAAACAGCCCGAGAATTTATCGGACATCAGGGTGCGAAACCTTTCGTCCACTACGATTATCTCTATCTCGACTAACTTTAACGATTCCGATACAACTATACTCGAAAAAAAAGATTACTTTTGCTTTACACACATTATGAGCTATGACCGCCGATGTATCACATATTTTCGAAAACGCACGAGTCGCTGCCCGCAAATTGAATCTCGTCGATACCGAGACTATCGATAAAATACTTCTTGCCGTTGCCGACGAAGCCGAGAAAGAAGTCGATTACATCTTGCAGGAAAACTGTCGGGACTTGGCTCTTATGCCGAAGACAGACCCCAAATACGACCGGTTAATGCTCTCGCGGGAGCGAATTTTAGGAATAACCTCCGATATGAGAAAGGTAGCAGGGCTTCCCTCTCCATTGGGCAGAATATTGGCTTCATTCGACAGGCCCAACGGCATGCGCATCGAAAAAGTATCTGTACCGTTCGGAGTCATCGGCATTATCTACGAAGCCCGTCCCAATGTAACCTTCGACGTTTTTTCTCTTTGCTTGAAATCGGGGAATGTCTGTATTTTGAAGGGAGGTAGTGATGCCCAATATTCCAACAACGCTATTATCAACATTATCAACAAGGTGTTGATAAGTTACGGAATAAACTCTAACACAGCGACTTTACTACCTAACGACCACCGCTTTACCGACAAGTTATTAACCGCCGTGGGACAAGTCGACCTTATCATTCCAAGAGGCAGCAGTCGATTGATAAATTATGTACGCGAACATGCGCTTGTACCGGTTATCGAAACCGGAGCCGGGATATGCCACACCTATTTCGACAGTGACGGAGATTTGGAAAAAGGCCGCAATATCGTGTTCAATGCCAAAACCCGTCGGGTGAGCGTATGCAATGCGCTCGACTGTCTGATTATTCACAAGGAGAGATTATCCGACCTTGCAAGCCTCTGCAAGCCGTTGTCCGAAAAAAACGTACTCATATACGCCGACCCGAAAGCCTATGGCGCACTTGCGGGGAAATATCCGGAATCCCTCTTGCAGCCAGCGACCGACGATAGTTTCGGGACGGAATTTCTGGATTATAAGATGGCCGTCAAAACCGTCAACTCCTTTGAAGAGGCTTTGGCTCACATAGCTCGCTATTCCTCGAAACACAGCGAAAGTATAATCACCGAAAACGAATCTCACAAACAACGCTTCGCTCACGAAGTCGATGCCGCATGCGTATACACCAACGTGTCTACCGCATTCACCGATGGAGGACAATTCGGATTCGGGGCAGAAATAGGTATCAGCACACAGAAACTGCATGCAAGAGGTCCTATGGCTCTACCCGAGCTAACGACTTATAAATATATTATTTCCGGTAACGGACAAACCCGTCAATAAAACATTATGAGACATTTCACGAACGTACACGACCTCGGAGATTTAAAAGCTGCTGTTAAAGAAGCTCTCGAAGTAAAATCCAATCGGTTTGCCTACAAACACTTGGGGCAGGATAAAACCTTGATGATGATTTTCTTCAATTCCAGCCTCCGTACTCGCCTAAGTACACAAAAGGCAGCTATGAATTTAGGCATGAATGTCATAGTTTTAGACGTCAATCAAGGAGCTTGGAAATTAGAGACCGAACGAGGTGTAGTCATGGACGGGGATAAACCGGAGCATTTACTCGAAGCTATACCGGTCATGGGGTGTTACTGCGACGTGATAGGCGTGCGTTCTTTCGCCCGGTTCGAAAGCAAAAGCGACGACTATGAAGAAAAAATTCTCAATCAGTTCATTCGATATTCAGGCCGACCGGTATTCAGCATGGAAGCAGCTACACGGCATCCATTGCAAAGTTTCGCCGACCTCATCACCATCGAAGAACATAAAAAAACCGAACGCCCCAAAGTAGTCCTCACATGGGCCCCTCACCCGAAGGCTCTACCTCAGGCCGTACCTAATTCTTTTGCCGAATGGATTAACCAAACCGATTACGAATTTGTCATTACCCACCCAGAGGGGTATGAATTAGCCCCTCAGTTCGTAGGCAATGCCCATGTGGAATATGACCAGCGAAAAGCTTTCGAGGGGGCAGACTTCATCTACGCCAAGAATTGGGCAGCCTATGCCGACCCACATTACGGACAAGTCATCAGCACAGACCGGGCATGGACGGTAGATAGCGAAAAAATGGCTTTGACCAATAACGCTTTTTTCATGCACTGTCTTCCGGTACGTCGCAACATGATTGTTTCGGACGATGTTATCGAAAGTCAGCAATCATTGGTAATCCCCGAAGCCGCCAATCGGGAAATCTCGGCACAAGTCGTACTGAAACGTATTCTTGAATCCCTCTAATTCTATACTTATGAAACGGCTTTTGACTTTCTTTCTGATATGTTTCTCATTCGTCGAATATACCCGGGCAGAAGATATTATCGACTATAAGTACTGGGACGAAGGGAAATTGACATGGGACGATTTCCAAGATACTCTCAGTCTCAAAGGAGTACCCTCGGCTTTTAACGCTTTTCTGAGAATTGAAAAAACAGAAAAACGAGATGGCAATACCCGCACGATTCGTCCCGAAGCGCAAGCCTGTTTCGACAAACGTCATTCTTTCGCCGACCGGCAAATACAAAACGAGAACTTACTGCGGTTGTTCCAGCTGAAATACGATTTGCTTGAAATGTATCGGCGAAGACTACAAACCGAATTAAATCTCGGAGTGGTGGGTATTGCCGCCGACAATCGCACTCGGCAATACATGGACCTATACACAGAAAAAAGCAAAAAAGCAGAACAAGAAACCGAAAACGGACAGAACGAGATAAAGCTGCAAGAATGGGAGTTCTACGTAACCAAAGAACTGATCGAAAACCCGGCTCCGTCCATTCCTCGAATCTCTCCGCGGCGATTCGGATACGGGTTCTATTTAGGAACCGGCGCCTCCTTCCCGGTCGGAAGCATTGCCGACTATTGGGATCCCGCTTGGCAAATCAATGTCGGATTCGATTTAGCTTATGCCAATACGCATCTGCTCTGCGACTTTTCTGCTGGAACAGCCCGTACCCGTCAAGAAATCATAGTTTCCAACGGACAAATCACGGATAAATGGCTTCGAAACGGACATAACACCTATACTTCTATATCCTTAGGTATAGGACAACAACTTATCTCCACCAAGTATTTCGCCCTTATGCCTTATGTCGGGTGTATATGGTCGGGATACTCCGATCAAGCAAAAATTCAAGAAGGGAGAAACGAAAGAACGACATTGTCCTACACGAATTTTAATTGGACGGCCGGAATCTGTTTCGACTACCGGTTCTCCACGACAATATCCTTAGTTCCTTCATTCTGGCGCGGTCATCGTGAAATATTTACCGCATCGATTCGTACAAAGCTATTTATCAATCGGGAGCAATACAAAAATTTCAACGCCATAGAAGGAAACATGATAAGAGGCTGTAAGCTGGGATTCTCGGTCGCTTGCCTCGGATTCAGCAGATTACTGCAAATCAAATAAAACTACATTTACGACATGAAACAATATCTCGACCTCTTACAACATGTGCTCGACCACGGCATCTTTAAAGAAGATCGCACAGGGACAGGCACTCACAGTGTCTTCGGTTATCAAATGCGTTTCGACCTGCAAGACGGATTCCCGCTCCTCACCACGAAGAAACTGCATTTGAAATCGATTATCCATGAACTGTTGTGGTTTCTTAAAGGCGACACCAACGTGAAATATTTGCAAGAGAACGGAGTCCGCATTTGGAACGAATGGGCCGACGAGAATGGCGACTTAGGACATATCTACGGGTATCAATGGCGTTCGTGGCCCGATTATAACGGCGGACATATCGACCAAATAAAAGAGGCTATCCACACCATACAAAACAATCCCGACTCACGTCGTATCATTGTCAGCGCATGGAATGTGGCAGACCTACCCCAAATGAACCTACCTCCTTGCCATGCTTTTTTCCAGTTCTATGTAGCAAATGGTAAACTCAGTTTGCAACTGTATCAACGCAGTGCGGATATTTTTCTCGGAGTGCCTTTCAATATCGCCTCTTATGCACTATTACTCATGATGGTCGCACAAGTGACCGGGCTCGAAGCCGGAGATTTCGTCCACACACTCGGAGATGCCCATATTTACAACAACCATATCGAGCAAGTGCGGGAGCAGCTTTCTCGCGAACCGCGAGCCCTGCCTAAAATGAAACTGAACCCCGACGTAAAAAGCATCTTCGATTTCAAATACGAAGACTTTGAATTGACGGATTATAACCCTCACCCCCATATCGCAGGAAAAGTAGCCGTATAAGTATGAGTAAAATAGCATTAATCGCAGCCGTTGCCGAAAAAGGAGCCATTGGCCGGGACCAACAACTGTTATGCCACTTGCCCAACGACTTGAAACATTTCAAAACACTCACGTCGGGGCATACCGTTGTCATGGGGCGAAAGACTTTCGAATCATTACCCAACGGAGCTTTACCTAACCGCAAGAATATCGTCTTGACACATAACACGTCACTATCGTGGCCGAATGTAACTGTCGTCCATACGCTTGACGAAATACCGATACAAGACACGACAGAAGACGAAATTTTCATTATGGGGGGAGCGACACTATACAACGAAACCATCAAGATAGCCGACACGCTGTATATCACACACATTCACCATACATTCGACGACGCCGACACATTCTTCCCGACCATAAACCCATCGGAGTGGGAAATCGCAAATTCGCAAGAAATGCCGGCCGACGAGAAACACGCTTATCCTTATACATTTGTAACCTATACCAGAAGACGGATAGAAAACCGGGAACCTTCCGACAAATAACCGGGTCAATCCCTATCGATCTGCGTCACATTCCCGTCATTGTCGAATTCCAATTCTACGAGAGGTGCCGTGTTCAACTCCACTTCATATCCCCAATCGTAACGAGCCGCTTCGACAATTCCGGCAGTAGGATACTGTGTAGCGACATAAGTCAACAAATTACCCGGCAAAATATCTATTTGTAAAGCCGACGGCAACACCTGCAAGTTGCCATCTACCTTTTGCCACCCGCCGTCCTTATAGAATTTCAATTCGAATCCGTTACTCAACCAAACTTTGTAACAGGGCTCTTCATTCTTCTTTTCGGCCTTAACTACCTTTACATCGGAAAAATAAGTACTAACAAATTGATGAACAGAATCAGGCAAGTATTGATAGTCCACTCGTTCGTCCTCATCACAGGCACTCAATCCGGCAAGCCCTGCGAACAAAATAAAACTCCACAAAAACGTTTTCATAATCTCCCATTTTAATTTTTATCTTATAACAACATCGTTTGCCAATGGGTCGATTCCTTACAAAATTTAAATAGAATCATGTTACATATAAAATAAGCGAATCAGAATGTAACACTTTTGTAACACAAATCCAACATATTGCTATAAAAACCGGAAATCACAAAAATAATGTTAAATATAATCGTTTTTCTTGGGTATTTTGTTTGTATATAAAATTATATGCGTACATTTGCAATGTGTTTTTCATGGTATTAGAATTAAGGTTAACAAAGATTGGTTGTCGTGATGACAATCAATTTTTTCATTTTAAACTGTTCCGTTTTTCATCTATACTTTCTCTCATATACTATCCAAGACACTCCATAAGAAATAAGCAGTGGTCTATCTTCTTCAAATGATTGTTGTATCTTTAAATTTTAGGTACATTTGTAACCAAAATCCAACCTTACTGCAATGAAAAAAACATTATTATCCATCGCACTATCGGCATTTGTTTTTTCACTGATAGCGGGAACAGGACTTTCGGCCGATTCCCCGTTAACCGTATTGCAAGCTCTTGCTAAGAAGAATGACCGGAAATCCTATTATGTAAATGGATACATAGTCGGGGAATACAGAGACTACTCCAACAATAAACACTTCTACAATATCGCACCGCCCTTCGATGGAACCTCGGCCTACCTCATCGCCGACGAAATCGATGAAATCGATTTAAGCAAGATGATGCCCGTACAAATCAAGGACTATGTCGATTCGTACAATTTAGATGAAAATCCACAATATTGGCGCAAGCAACTGACCATAAAAGGAACGTTAACCGATTACTTCACCCTGCCGGGAATTAAGAATCTCACAGATTGGATAGCACCCGGCGAAAATGTCACAGACGAAACGAAATACTGGAACTTCTATGAAACTTTTGAAACGAAAAAAGCCTATACTCCCAACAACACTTTAATGTACGGAGGAGGAATCTATGCCAGTGCCGAAACATGCCGATGGAAATTCGTAGGCGCTACATACGGAGACAGCTCCAACGATATGAAATGGGATAATGCAGCAGCCCACCTACGCCTCACCGAATCAACCTCCGGCGAACCCGGATACATCTACATGCTCGAAGATAAAAGCAACGGAATCGGGTACATACGCTTATGGGCTGCCCGATACAAAGATGATAAAGGTTCTGGTTCTTTCGGTGTATACATATCCGATGACAAAGGAAAAACTTGGGAACCCATTCAAACCGGTATTCCAATCAAAAAAGAGTTGACCGAATACCAATTCAAAGTGATGCATCCGGGAGAACTACGAATAAAAATAGGCAAAACAGAGAACTCGACGAATGGAATAGACATTGATAATATCCACATCAGCGACTATTATACGACGTCGTCCGTTGAAAACATGTTGTCTCCGACAAATATACGAATATGGAGTTCGAAAGATCATCTTTGTTTCGACACAAAAACCCCCGAACAAATCGACATCTACCAGATAAACGGCACACTCGTTAAGACTGAACATATAATCGGGAGCGGCAACATAGCCTTACCTGCCGGATTCTATATAGTCTCGATAAAAAACACCCCTACGAAAATTATCGTACCATAAAATAAGAGGGTATACTACCCTCTTACACAAATTTCTATTCCCGAAATCTATTTTACTTCTTAACAGGCCGGAACAAAACGGCATCGGCCGCTACCACATTATCGGCTCCTTTGTTCGATATTTCCACATAGGCATCCCGGCCTTTCGCCAAAATGTACTTGCCCACATATACCCACTCGCCACCAGTCTGACCAACGACTTTCACATCATCTTTATAGATTTGCTTTTCTTCCATGTTCTTTCCATCGTAAACCCCAACCGAGGTATAAGTCGCAGCACTTTTTAATCGAGGGAAAAATATATAAACCTCATACTCTCCTGCCACTTGAACATCAGGTATGTATTTCACTGTTTTGAGAGTATCACCCTTAGAATCATCTACCAAGAAATTCAATCCATATCCTCGGTAAGTATCGAAATTAAAGTTCCAGGCTCCATTCAGCTCAACACACGATTTATCATCGTTATCCACCAAGATTTCAGGGACACTTCCATCGGACAGAGGATCTGTTCTCAAAACTTCCTGCAATCGAGCTATATCCACATCTTGTACATCAATGCCGTTATCTATCGACAAGCAGGCAGCCACAGCCGCCGACTGAGCCAACACCATAAAAACAGGCTCCATGCGGATAGAACCATACGCAATATGCGAAGCCGAAAGGCATACCGGGACAAGTAAATTAGTAACTTCTCTGCGTTTCGGGGTGATAGCCCTATAAGAAATTGGATAAGGAGGAAAGCCGCCAATCTCCACATTACCTTCGTTTTTCACCTCGCCACGAACAACGATTCGGTCGCAATTATGAGAATCCATCGTATACGCAGCCCAACCGATAACATCGTCGACTACCTCTTTTCCTACACAATGATGCTCAGTCATCACCAAATCTCCTATCATGCGCCGTGCCTCCCTCACATAAAGCTGGTGAGTCCAATGATTATTATCCACATATTCGTCTTTCGGATATCCCCATTTCAATATCTCGGTTCTCATAAATTCAGGCACCCGTTCATCATGCCCCAAGAAATAGAAAAGCCCTTTCGTATAGTCCTCATGCGCTTTCCATATCTCGGCTCTACGATCATAGTCGGCTTCGGGATAATCCCAGTTCATACCTATCATATCGGTAGAGATACCGCCACGATTGTTTATATCGGTTTTGGAATTGGGCATCCGACTCCAAATAAAATAATTATATACCGACTTTCTCGGAGAGGCTGCCTGCAATCTCAGAACCAGTTCATACCGAGTAGAATCGTAGTTATCCGGTCTGGTGATAGGTATCATATTATTGGGATCATCGGTAAGACAAACCCTAAAATTATAGGCTTGTATTTTTTTATCGCCCGTCCCAGCCGGTTGCAATACATCTTGGCCGATACCCCAAATCAATCCGCTCGTCGAATCTCCCGGAATCACATACGGGTCTATCGGCTCACTAAATTGATGGCCTTGCATCATCTGAACACCATTATACGTCTCTCCATACACCGAGTTATCCTCCCGTCCCACAGTATAGGAGACCCCGGCATGAGCCATTAAATCTCCCTCATACGAACAATCGATAAAAACTTTGGCTCGTATCTGCTTATTCGTCTTGGGCGAAGGATTTTCCGAATTTTCCACAACGATCTCCGATATTCGCGTTCCGTCTTTCTTCACTTCGTTCAGCCTATGCGAATACAACACCTTGACGTTGCCCCGCTCGACATAGTCCTTAAAAATATTTTCGGCTACCGATGGCTCGAATATCCACTGCTCGAACTTTCCATAATGACTCCCTATCCTACGATAAAAATCCCGGGTCAGCCCTGTAACCACGAATTTATTGCCGATATCGGTATAACCAAGTCCGCCCGATGTCATACCGCCCAAATGTCTGCCGGGTTCAACCAACAATACCGTCTTGCCTTCCATCGAAGCGGTATAAGCGGCAATGACACCTGCCGAAGTTCCTCCATATATACAAACATCTACACTCTCGGTATTCTTCTTACAACTAACCAAAAGCACCAGCGATATTATCGCTCCCCACAAACTTAAACGTTTCATATATCTACTTGTTTTTATATTATTCCTTAATTCCACAATTCTTTTAGGCAAAAAAAATTCAAAACGTTGGGAAGATAATAAATTGCCCTGCGTTTTGTCATGTCAGAAGATTCAGTTAACTTAGTGTTGCAAAAAAATAAAACAAATTTTCATCAGACGCATCTAATGTACAAATAAAATCCAAACGAATTACTCCTTTAAGCGGAATATTTTTCAATTATGGAGCTGTTTGATGTTCTTTTGTCCAATGCGATTGATTCAACTCTGAGCCTACGGAGCAAGACGTATGGCTACCTATATAGTGAAATATTCCGTTCTCTCATGTGTGTATTCTTCTATGGCGATTCTTGCATTGAAGACATATCCACTTATTTTATCCATCATCTTTCCTTTCATCCCAAATTCAAGGCATACGGAACCTACACGGTACTCCGTGCCATAAAGGAACTGACTGTAAACAACATAACCTACACCTCAGAATCAGGTAAATCATACGACTTCAATACGGCTGACCCAATGAATAAACTACTGGTCAAGTCACTGATGGCTACCGAGGAATTACGCCGAGGGCAGAGTTACTATTTGGACTTCGATCATCAGTTCATTGAAACAGAAAAGTATGATACCAAACGCACTTATAAAAAGTTCATCGGATACAGCCTCGGAGTAGCCGTCATAAATAACGTAAAAAAATAAAATAGCAGAATCTGATTTATCGGTCGAAACGATCAGTCAAGAAATCGGTATCAGTCGTTCTCAACTACAAAGGAAATTAAAACAGCTCACCAATCAAAACCCCAGTGATTACATAAAAACGACTCGATTACGCCATGCAGCTTGGTTGTTATCGTGCAAAAATTTGAGCGTTTCAGAAGTTTCCTATGCCACCGGATTCTCCTCGTTGTCTCACTTCTCAAACAGTTTCAAAGAGTTTTATGGCATGTCGCCCAGCCACTATATGGAAATTCACCGCTCGAACAGAGATTCCGAGAAATCAAAAACAGGAAAATAACAATCTTGAATCCCAATTTACCACAATAAAAAAGCCGTATCGAATGATACGGCTTTTTCTTATCAAAAATTTATTGTTATTCCTCATTAAGAGTAATTCTCTTACAAGCAACAGCTGTAAGTTCTTTGTTGCTTGAATGAAGGTACTGTTGAATAGTTTGCTTGGGATCTTTCACAAAAGCCTGTTCGAGCAAACAAACTTCTTGATAGAATTTGTTCAGACGACCCTGAGCAATCTTATCGAGCATTTCCTCTTTCTTACCCTCTTGACGAGCCTTATCTTTTGCGATTTCAAGTTCTTTTTCTACCACATCGGCCGGAACTTCATCACGAGAAACAGCGATAGGGCTCATAGCAGCAGCCTGCATAGCCACATCGTGAGCTACCTGATAATCGGTATCGGCGAGGTTAAAACCTACAATCGTAGCCAATTTATTCCCCGGGTGAATATAAGCGGTGGTATAAGGAGCCGAAATAGCTTCGTAGTAACCGAGCTCCATCTTTTCTCCGGTTTTACCAATCTCATCGACAATCAAGTTAGCGACGGGAGTACCATTGACAACCAAAGCCTTTACGCTTTCAAGATCGGTAGCTTTTGCCTTGATGGCAGCATCGAGAATAGATTTAGTCAAGGCTACGAAAGAATCGTTCTTAGCAACGAAATCCGTTTCGCACTTCAAAGCTACGATAGCAGCGAAATCGCCTTTGGCAGCAGCCAAAACGCAACCTTCCGAAGCTTCGCGGTCTTCGCGTTTAGCAGCGACAGCTTGACCTTTTTTACGAATAATTTCTTTTGCAGCTTCGATATCACCGTTAGTCTCGGTCAAAGCATTCTTACAATCCATCATGCCGGCTCCCGTAAGTTTACGTAGCTTGCTGATTTCAGCCATTGTAACAGCCATATACTTAATCTCCTATTTTTATAATTAGAAACAAACAAAGAGTGAAGTCAAAGAAAAGGCTCCACTCTTTGTCTTTGATTATTTTTTATTCTTCTACTTCTTTAACTTCGGCGGCAGGAGCTTCTTCCGTTATTTCGGCAACCTCTGCATCTTCGGCTTTCTTGCGAGAGATACGAGTTTTACGTTCTTTCTTAACAGGAGCATCCTCACCCTCGGCAGGAGCATCAACTTTTTCAGCCTTACGTTCTTCCAAACCTTCGGCAATAGCACCGCATACGGCATCGAGAACCACTTCGATAGATTTCGAAGCATCGTCATTAGCCGGAATAACGAAATCTACATCGTTCGGATTCGAGTTGGTATCTACCATAGCAAATACGGGAATGCCCAAACGATTGGCCTCGCGCACGGCAATATGTTCTTTCAAAACATCGACAACGAACAAAGCGGAAGGCAGACGATTCAAATCGGCAATACTGCCCAAAGTCTTTTCCAACTTGGCACGTTGACGAGAGATTTGCAATTTTTCACGCTTAGACAAATTGTCAAACGTTCCGTCCTTTTCCATTTTATCGATGGCAGACATCTTCTTCACAGCCTTACGAATCGTAGGGAAGTTAGTCAACATACCACCCGGCCAACGCTCGATAACATATGGCATATTCACAGCAGAAGCCTTGTCGGCGACAACTTGTTTGGCTTGTTTCTTAGTAGCGACGAACAGAATTTTTTTGCCCGATTTAGCGATCGATTTCAATGCAGCTGCGGCTTCGTCGATCTTTGCTACGGTTTTATACAAGTCGATAATGTGGATACCGTTACGCTCCATGAAAATATAAGGAGCCATAGCAGGATTCCATTTTCTTTTCAAGTGCCCAAAATGAACACCGGCTTCCAATAACTGGTCAAAATTAGTAATAGACATTTTTTTCTTTGTTTAATTTGTTTACATTCTACTTACACAACCACAAGGTAGTCCCCCATGAAAAGGAAAGTCCTTGCGGTTTGGATACTAAACACAAATATATCTTCGGTCTCAGGCCGTCGCATATTAACGTTTACTGAACTGGAATCTCTTACGAGCTTTGGGACGTCCCGGTTTCTTACGTTCAACGGTACGCGGGTCACGAGTCATGAAACCTTCCGATTTCAGAGCAGGTTTATCCTCGGGATTGATTTTCACCAATGCGCGGGCAATCGCTAAACGAAGAGCCTCGGCCTGTCCTTTGAAACCACCGCCATTCAGATTCACTTTAATATCATACTTTTCTGCAACGCCCAATTTTTCAAGCGGTTGCTTTACAATGTATTGAAGTATTGAAGAGGGGAAATAAACAGCCAACTCTCTTTTGTTTATCGTAACTACACCCGAACCTTCGCAAACAAACACTCGTGCTACTGCGGCTTTACGTCTGCCTAATGCATTAACTACTTCCATATTACTTATTTAAGGGTGTTAATATCTATTGTTTTAGGGGTTTGTGCAGCATGTGGATGCTCGCTTCCTCCATAAATATAAACGTTTCTCAACAATTGAGCGCCCAATTTATTTTTGGGGAGCATACCTTTCAGTACACGTTTGAATAATCTCGATTCTCCTTTTTTCATCAAATCGGCAGGAGACAATTCTCTTTGACCACCGGGATAACCTGTAAAGTTCAAATAAACCCGATCCGTCCATTTTTTCCCCGTTAATTGCACCTTATCGGCATTGATAATAATTACATTATCGCCACAATCCACATGAGGAGTATAGCACGGTTTGTATTTACCACGCAATATTTTAGCAACTTTTGCACACATACGACCCAAAACTTGATCGGTTGCATCAACCACAACCCATTCTTTTTTAACGGTCGCTTTGTTTGCAGAAATGGTCTTATAACTTAAAGTATCCACTGCTTATTCTTTTAATTATTAAATACTTAACATACACATAGCATTCATGCTTCCGGCCAAAGAAGGCATGACTACTATTCAAATTTTCTCAAATTTGGGTAATAATCGGACTGCAAAGGTACGTTTTTTATTTGAAAAACAAAAGATTTCGATTTTTCTTTTACAGATTTAAACAAAAAAATCGGCCCGGTTTTCCGGGCCGATCTATTATCAGGAAGTATTTATTTCACCAGAACTTTCGTTGTTCTACTCCCGACTTTCACAATATAGAATCCGGGTAATAGATCATATTGGTTTTCTCCTACCCCGACAGAATCTTCTAATACCGACATTCCCGAAATAGAATAAATCTCTATCTTAGAAGGAACCTCGGCTTGCACATACAACTTTCCATCTATGGCATAAACCTTAGCACCAGATGCAAAGAGTAAATTTACCCCCGAAGGAATATATTCCACGATCTGCCGGTCCGAAAATTCCGATTCGACCAAATCATCGCCCAGCAAACGATAGGCCGATACCTCATAACCATATTTATACTGTCCGCATTGTAATCCAGTAAAGGAGTACGAAATAGTTTCGGGGTCCCTCACAATAACACTGTTTTCCAATCTGGACACCTGAGCACCCGCTTTCAACTTTTGTTTAACGACAATATTATCGATAAAGAAAAGAGCACCGCCATCGGTAGCGAAACGGAGGCAATCTTTTTCAATACCGTTTTTCATTTCCACCGTAAATGTTTTAGATTCCGATTTCTCGAAAGTCAGTGTTTTAGTATCGTTTTCAGAGTAGATATATAAATCGGTCCAACCGCTCGAAACCTTTGCCCATGCTGTTACTGTCACTTCGAATACGGTATCGTTATTCAGCACCAGTTCGGGCGTTTGAAGAGTCGCCTGCCAACCATACCCTCCAAGCATACCGTTTGCCAAACGAAGTCCGCCGCTAAATAACCAATTGGGCAATAAAGTATAATCATCTAGAATCACAAGAGAACTCGACTCAAACTCGTCTGGATTTTCTGGTGTAGCCGAAGTCGTTACTTTCGAAAAATCTTCTTCCAAAACAACATATTCTTCGTCTTCTCTCGCCGTATAAACACTATAATTATTCACTCTATACCCCTCGGCCTTAGGTGTTTTTTCCCAATGTGCCGTGTATGACGATTCTGTTACATCGGTAGCGGCAGCCACAACAGGAGCGACCAATCCTATTACAGCGATTTCGTCAGATGGTTCAGACTGCACTCCATTTTCCGAAGAAGCCTTTACATAATAATAGTAATCCA